>Ga0210410_10000175_pt1 | contig 94680 bp, 90 predicted proteins | sample IncBWC4MmetaG_FD_161058 | JGI IMG/M metagenome (GOLD analysis project Ga0210410, IMG submission 161058) | Forest soil microbial communities from Barre Woods Harvard Forest LTER site, Petersham, Massachusetts, United States - Inc-BW-C-4-M | ecosystem: Environmental > Terrestrial > Soil >... | reverse complement strand
TTTTGCAAAGGGTGGGCTCTTCGTCCCTTCTTTCCTCGACATCACTTCACACTGGATCGATCTCCAAAATCCCTTTTCCCGTTGCATAGTTCGACCAACTGCTCCACGGCCAATCTTGCGGATGCTGCACCAGTCGCTCCTCCACGGGGTTTGCGTGCATGTACTCGAGTTTCTCCCACAGCTTCTTCCGGGAATAGATATTAAAGTCGTAGTACCGCCGTTGCCAGAATCGCCGGAGCTGAGACGGCGGCTCAGGAAATGGCAACCACAGTTGACCCTTCCTGGGGCGTTTCTTCCCGCGCATGCGCCGGGACACTCTTTGTTTGAAGACCTGAATAATCTTGGCCGGCGGGACGGCGGACGATTCGCTGATCAGCAAGTGCACATGCTCCGGCATAATGACATAACCAACCAAAGCGAACCCATACTTGGCGTGCACCTCGCCGAGAACCCGGATGACAAGATTTCTTGACCGCGCGGACTCCAACAACCGTTTCCGGTGATAGCAGCAAAAAGTGATGAAATGCAGATCGTTGCGGCCCGTGTAGCGCTTTAAGTTCTTCGGCATAAGACACAAGACACGGAGCCCACCCTTTGCAAAACCCGCAAAGGGTAGGCCACCCGGTGTTGTGCCTTTTTATCACTCCGATATGAAGTGCGATAGTGGTATTCTCTCATCGTGCTTTGCCGCGAGCCACTAACTCAAAACCGAAAGGCTGGCCACCCGCCTACAACGATTTCCCCTTTGGCAACGTACTAACGTACAATCCTAGGTTGCCAGCAAACCTATGCACTGTCGGAGATAAGGTCCTAGGCGCTCTAACTGTCGTAACCTTGGTCAATCCGGAACTGGTTCCGGGCACCGGGCCAGTTGCTGGTGGATTATCCACGATTGAGTTACTGGGGTGCGATTAATGAATTATGTAAATCTTTGTAGAACCCGTTCCTCCGTCACTAGCGAAGCCTTTGAGGAGATTGATTTCTTCGGGAAACCCCTTTCTAGTTCGCCTTTCTCCCGGCGGGGGAAGGCGTTATGAAAAATAATGTTATGCCGATTGTTTTCCTCTGTTTGCTTCTAACTATTGCTGCCAATGTGATTCGTTCTTCAACCTTGCCTCATTCTTCCCAACTCGACGGGCAGACTCGTCCGCGTGTGAGTATTAGCGGTCAGCTGATGGCAAACAAGCTCAAGCACTGGGTCCGACCGGTTTATCCAAAGGAAGCGAGAATTAAGGGAATCGAGGGAACTATCAAGTTGCACACGACAGTCGCCCGCGATGGGTCCGTTGGCCAACTTGACGTCGTCTCGGGACCTGCCGAGTTAGTGCAAGCGGCGCTTGATGCAGTCAGCCAGTGGCGATACGAGCCGACCATCTTGAAGGGGGAGCCCGTCGAGGTGGACACTACAATCGACGTAATTTTCCAGTTGAAGAAAAGATAGACGGCTCGGGACTCGATTCCGTTCCGCCCGTATCCCATTGTGCGCGGTACACTAGGAAGTCGCAGCTAAGTTCGGAGGCGCACTGCGATGTCAAACTGGATGAGAACAGGTACAAGGAACTATGACGCGACGGGGCACCTGCTTCACCGTATTGGTAGCGCATTTATCGGCCTCTTCCTTGGAATAGAAGTCGCCCATTACGATGCACCTGCGGCTTATACCTTCAGATTTTTTGCGGTAGTGCTTGGCTTCGCTTTGTTCTACTTCGCGGACCGTCGCGCCAAGACGGCGAAGGAAGACACTCCTGAATTGCGGGCTAAGTGATCCAATTGAAACGCGGGAAACGGCGGCTGGACGACCCTTTTCGTACGTAGAGGGTGTGCTGGACTCTTGGTGACTTTCAAAGGGCGCGCTCTTCGCCTCTTCTTTTCAACTCAACGCTTTACCGTTGCATTCGAGCGCTAACTAAGAATTTAGTTGACACAACAGGTACTTCCGTGGTATTCTTTTCCAGAAGTTGCCGCTATGAGGACGCCCCGCCTTCTCAATTTTTCTCGTCGCCCGATCTCTAGCCACGGCCCAACACACCCTCGCTCCACTCTAAGCCCTTTAGAATGCACACTTACGGACAAACACCGTGTTTTGCCGGTTTTTAGCCGCAACTGTTCACCCCTAAGTCCTTTATCCGCAACACTTACAACGATGCCCATAAGTGTTGCATCTAAAGGGTTTACAGGAAATCTAACTCCTTTAGATGCAACACTTACAAAAAACACGGGGGTGGGGGTCGCATCCTCCCAACCAAAACACTTTCTCTCCCCTGCCCTGCTTCTCGTCCGGCTGCTCCGCAGGCGCGGGTCATCAGCCGCTGGCACCAGTCACCGGTTACCGGTCACAAAACAAGTTGTTCCTCTCATTCAACGTTCAATTGTGGACTGTCCACTCTTTCCGATTTGAGTATAGAATCAGGGCGAAGCCCTATGACCGATCAGCCCCCATCGGACCGCTTCAAGTCGGAGATGCCGGAAATTCCGGGCGTTTCCGGACCCGGCTCGCGTTCGGCAGCGAATCCCGCCGTCAAACTTGTCGTGGGACTTCTTGTTTTGTTTCTCGTGGTATTCGTGGGAGCGCGCTGGGCCGTGCATCCGAAGCATTTGGCGCCCAAACAGGCCGAAGAGCAACCGCAGATCGAAGTTCCCGCGCCCGCGCCCGATCCAAGCACACTGGTTCCTCACGCCACCGAAGCGGAACCCGGAATTGCCAACGTGACGGAGATGGCCAAGCCGTGGTCCTCCAAAGAGTTTTATTATCGCAATGCCCTGACCGGCGAGAATGTCGCGGCGCTGCTCATTCGGTTGCCCGGCGGCTCCGCGTCCCAGGCGAGCGGTTACTGGGCGTTCTCCGTGAATTCGCCGTACGGCGATTGCCGGCTCGAATACATCACCGACTTGAAAAAACTGAAAAACGAGTACGGCTTCCAGGCCGCGCGGCATCCCATGGTCGGCAATCCTTGCAGCCACACGGTCTTCGACCCGACCAAAACCGCCGTGCTGCCAGGCAGCGAAGTCTGGGTGCGCGGCGCCATCGTGCAGGGATCGGACCTGCGCCCGCCGCTCGGCGTGGAAATTCAGGTTCAGGGCAAGAATATTCTCGCCATCCGCGGCGAGTAGTTTCGCGTTTTTAGTTGTAAGTTGTTAGTTCTTAGTTTTTGGTTGTTCGTTTTAAGGATGCGGAATTTCGTTTTCCATGTTGGAATTTGCCAGGGGAAATCTACATGTTTCCCGTTTTCCGCTTTCGATTCTGGAATTTGCAAGGAGAGGTTCCGTATTCCAAGTTTGAGTTTCCATTCTACTTTCCAGCCTTGTTAGCTTCTCCGCATACCTGTATCTAAATCAGCTAAAGTCTCCAAAGTTATCGAATTTTAGATTTTCCTGCAGCCAATTTGGCCCGCAAGTTATAGATAACTCTAGATGTTACTCCGGTCAACCATTGGCGAACGAACTGCAATCTTCACGCCCGAAAGTCTGACGGTGATTCTTCCCATTCGAGTGGTGCGTTTGGGGTTGGCAAAGAATCAGCGATATCTCGGACGATTCTTGAGTGGCGCTGAAGGGGGAGCAGATGAGGGCAGCGAAAGAAACAGGGAATGGACGGAACAGATACAGGTTGGGGGCAGGCCGATTGTTGATCGGGATGTTGGGAGTGTTTCTTTGTCTCCTGCAAGGTTCGGCAGCACGCGGGCAGAGGCTGGACGGCACCTTGCGTGTGGAAGTGGGAGACACGAGCGGCGGATCCATCGTGGACGCGAAGGTAACGGTCACGAACGAAGCGACGAACGTTTCCCTATCCACAAGCACATCCAGCTCGGGAACGTACGTTTTCCCGAATCTTCTGGTTGGCACGTACACGATCAGCGTGGAAAAAACCGGTTTCAAGAAGGCGATACAAAAGGGCGTAACTGTCGAATCCAACCAGACCGCAGAATCCAAGGTAGCGTTGGAGCTTGGTGAAGTCTCGGCAACCGTGGAAGTCGAAGCGGGAGCCGAGCTGGTCAAAACAGAATCTTCCGAACTGGGCGCAACCTTCAGCGGGCAGGTGGTGAATGATTTGCCGGTGAACACGCTGGGAGGCGACGTAAAGGAATTTGCCGTTTTTGCGCCGGGAACGACAACGCAGGAAGGCGGAGTGCTGGGATCAGGCGGATCGGTCGGCGGGACACGCCCGCGTTTCAATGGATTCTCGATCGACGGCGTGGATGATAACCGCGTCGATACAAACGGGCCGACGCAACCCGTCATCCAAGAGTCAGTGGCCGAATTCACGCTGCTGACGAATCAATTCAGCGCGGAATACGGCCACTCTTCCGGCGGGCAGTTTAATATCGTGACCAAATCCGGCACCAACAATTGGCACGGTGTTGGGTGGGCATACGACCGCAACCGCGATTTCGATGCGGCGAACAACCAGGAGATAGCCGCTTTCTTTGGAGCGACTAACAAGCCCACGGATGTCAAGAATCGCTTTGACTATAACCGCCTGGGTGGGAGCGCCGGCGGGCCCATCCTGAAGGATAAGTTTTTTATCTACGGGGCTTATGAGTTCCAGAATGAGGGCTTGGGGTCGCAAGGCGCGACAGTGCTCACTCCGACGGCAAATGGCATGTCGCAACTCATGGCGCTAAATCCCGATTCCGCGGTGGTTGCGATTCTGAAGCAATTCCCCGCGGCTGCCACAAAGACAGGGACCACCAACGTCACCTTTAACGGCACTACCACGGCGATCGACATCGGTCAATTTTCCGGTGTGGCTCCCAGCTACGCTCGACAACACGATTTTATCGTCAACGGCGACCTCAACCTCGGGAAGCACCAAGTCCGGGGACGCGTTCTGTACAACAGGGTGCGTTTACCGCAGGTGAATCCGGTTGAGCCGTTAAGTCAATTCACGGGCGGGAATCAGGCTGACGCCCGGAAGTACATTTTGACCGACGCCTGGACACTCAGCAGCAGGGTCATCAACGACTTTCGTGCATCCTTTTCAAGACTAAAAGGACCGGACATTGTGACCCCGGGCCAGTTCTCGAATTTCCCGAACGTGGAAATTGATGCTTTCGGAAGCAACATCGGCCCCTACAGTCTTGCTCCCCAAGGCTACGTGCAAAACATCTATCAGTTGGTTGACAACGTTAGTTATATTCGTGGAAAGCACACCTTCAAGGCAGGGATCGAGGGGCGCAACTACATCACTGAGAATGACAGTTTGCCGCGTGCGCGTGGCGAATGGGACTATAAATCGCTCAATTCGTTCATCAATGACCTGGTTCCCGACGGCGGCAATGGCGCGCTGCGAGGCGCAGGTACAGGCACTTCGGCGCTCAACAACCCTGCTGTCTATTGGTTCGTGCAGGATGATTGGAAGATCCTGCCTCGCCTGACTCTCAACCTTGGATTGCGTTACGAATGGTCCGGAGTTCCCCGCGACGAGGGGAAACAGGCGCTGAACGCCATCGCTAACGACCCGGCTGTGGGCTTGATATTCCGCAAGCCGAAATCCGATACCAACAACTATGGGCCGCACATCGGCTTCGCTTGGGACCCCACCGGTCGCGGCAAATGGTCCATCCGCGGGGGCGGACAGATTTCCTACGACGTGATCCCGAACAATTTTGCGGTCAATAGCCTTCCTCCGGAGTTGCAGTCCGAGCAGAACCCCACTCTTACCTGCGGACTCAGCAATCCGCCGGCGTGGTGCGCAACCGGAGTCGGTTTCCTGCAGGGCGGTGGTCTGCTCCAGGTGAATGTTCCCCCAACGACAACCGCGGATGCGCGCGCGGCCACGCAAGCCTTAATAGTCGACATGGTGGACCCCAAGGTGATCACCTGGTCCTTGGGCATACAGCACGAATTGTTTAAAAACTCCAGCATCGAAGTGCGTTACGTGGGCACGCGCAGCCTCGAGCTCCCGGTCCAGAAACGTCTCAACTCGGTCTCGGCATTTGACCCGAGCGTTCCCGGTGGCGGCCTCGCTCCGCTCCCGACCTACTTGACAGCAGGGGCGGTTCCGACGACCGTTGCCGCACCGGCAAGCACTCTGTCTGAGTTCGACAACTTCGAGGTGAATCACCTGTTCCGGCCGCTGGCGGCGCCGCCGAATGGATTTCTCGGCAATTTGACGACGGATCCGCCGATAGGGACGGGCATTTATCATGCCGGTTCAGTCGATTTCATGCACCGGTTTACGAAAGGATTGTATTTTCGGGCGAACTACACCTACTCGAAGAACATCGACAATTCCACCAACGAGCTGTTTAGCAGCTACGTAAATCCCAGGCGAGCGCAAGACGGATTTAACTTTGCCGGGGAGCGCGGGCGCTCGGCGCTCGACCTGCCGCAGAAATTTGCGGTGACCTGGGTCTACGACTTCCCGAATGTCCGTTCCGAAAACCGCCTGGTTCGCGGCTTGGCGCACAACTGGGAGTGGAGCGGCACGTACCTGGCGCAGTCCGGCCAACCTGTCACTCCCCTTTCGGACGCAGACTCGAACGCCAACGGCGATGCCGCGGGCGACCGGACCATCTTCAATCCGAAGGGAGCAGGGCTGACAGGCACGGTCGTTAACGCTGTTTGTAATGCCGGAGCCGGCGGAGCCACGACGATCGTTGGCCTTGATCCGGTAACCGGCAATTGGGACTGCGGCACGCAGAACGATGCCAATATCGTCGGCTACGTTGTAGCCCCGGCAGCAGTCGGAGTAAACGCCGGCGCCATCAATCCCAATGCGCGATTCGTACAAGCGCAGCTTGGGGCAAAAGCAAATGTCGGGCGAAACACCGTGAGTTCGCCGGGACTCAACGTTTGGAACATGTCGGTGTTCAAGACGTTCAAGTTCACCGAGCGTGCAGCCATGCAGTTCCGTTTCCAGACCTTCGACACTTTTAACCATCAGAACTACAGCATCGGTTTGCCGAGTAACAACGGAGCGCTCGATCAAACCACTAATACCAACCCTCTGAACACCAGCTACATCTTTGTCGACTCGCCACAGTTCCTCAACAAGTTCATATTCAATGGCGGGAGCCGCACCGTGGAACTCGGCCTAAGGCTGAGCTGGTAATCCAGAGAACAACCGAGACAACCGGAACGGGGAGGCTTTTGCGAGCCTCCCCGTTTTGTTTTTGCGTGCAGTCGAAACGGCCGTCGATCGATTTAAGGTTGAGTTGACGGCTAGTAGATTCTTCGTCTTGCTTGACAATGCGCGGTGAATGCGGATAAACCTCTTTCCACCATGGACAAACAAACTTTGAATGCGGTTTACCATCCTTCGCGGCGGCAGTTTTTGAAAAGCGCAGCCACGGCTTCCGCTTTGGCGATGGCGCCAGGGACGAAGGCCACGACCGCCGGAGACTTGGGAGCGCTCCCGGAGGCGTTTGCGAATCTCAAGCCGCTCGGCGCGCGGGTTCATCCGATTACGGCGGAGGAGTATCACGAGAGGCTGCTGCACGCGCAAAAATTGATGGCCGACCTGACGCCGAAATATGACGCGCTATTCGTGGCGCCCGGGACTTCGCTGTATTACTTCACGGGAATTCGCTGGGGAGTAAGCGAAAGGCTGCTGGCGCTGGTGCTTCCGCGGACGGGTGATCCGATCGTGGTGGTGCCGGGATTTGAAGAAGGGCGGATGCGGGAGAGGCTGCATTTCGCGGCGGAAGTGCGCGCCTGGCAGGAAGATGAAAGTCCGACAAAAATCGCGGCGGCGGCACTGGCGGACCGCGGGATTCGAACGGGACGGCTGGGCGTGGAAGAGACGGCGGCGTTCACGTTTTTCGATCACTTGCGAGCCGCGGCGCCGGGATTCGAATGCGTGTCGGCCGATCCGTTGACGATTGCGTGCCGCGGGCACAAATCGGCACACGAACTCGAGTTGATGCGGCTGGCCTGCGACGCAACTTTCGATGTTTTCAGGGCGGTGTTTGCTTCACTGAAAGAAGGAATGTCGCAAGAGGACATCAGCAAGCTGGTGGAAGCGGGCTTTGCGAAAATGGAATTGCGTGGCGGAGCGCTGGTGCTGCTGGGGGCTTCCGCGGCGCTGCCTCACGGCACGATCAAGCCGCAAAAACTGAAAGAAGGCGATGTGGTGCTGGTTGATGGAGGCACGGGCGTGGATGGCTATGCCTCGGACGTGACGCGCACGGGGGTGCTGGGCAAGCCGTCGGAAAAAGTGAAACGCGTTTATGAGATTGTTCGCAAGTCGCAGGATGCCGCGCTGGATGCGGCGCGCGCGGGGCGGCTGTCGGGCACGGTGGATGATGCGGCGCGGAAAGTCGTCACGGATGCCGGGTTTGGCCCGGACTACAAATTCTTCACGCACCGGTTGGGGCATGGCATCGGGCTGGATGGGCACGAGCATCCCTACCTTGTGCGCGGGAGCAAAACGGTGCTGGAGCCGGGGATGACGTTTTCGAATGAGCCGGGGATTTATATACCGGGGGAGTTCGGGCTGCGTTGCGAAGACGACATGGTGATTACGGCGGATGGCCCGGCACAACTGCTGACGCAGCGGTTTGCGGTTTCGCTGGAAAAACCGCTGGGTTGATGCAAGCCTCTTACCTTGGGCCGGAAGAAAAATACTTAACACAGAGTTCGCAGAGAGCACAGAGGACACAGAGCAGAGCTATTTCGATGTGCTTAGCGACCCTTAGGAGGCAGCACTGGAACTGAGCGTGGCGCAGAAATCGACGATGCGTTGTTCGGCCCAGAAGCGCCCGGGGCCGGCGTGTTTTGAGATGAAGCCGCAGTGGCCCCCGTGTTGCGGCGTGACAAAACAGATCGCGGGATTGTCGCTGATTCTCGCCTCCAAAAAAGAAGCAAAGGGGACGAAGGGATCATCCTGCGCGGTGATCATGAGGAGCGGGACGCGCACATCGGCGGCGACGCGCTTCGCGCCCACGTGGTCGTAGTAGTCCTGAGCGTCGCGATAGCCGAAGTACGGCGCGGTGATGACGTCGTCGAACTTCCGCACGGTGCGAACCGGTCCAAGGTCTTTTAGTGTGTAGCGATCAGGAAACATTTTTTGTTTCCGGCGGTAGCGGGCCATCAGGCTGGTCACAAAGTGACGCTGATAAAAGTAGTTGTCCGTGCGCTCGAGGGCGTCGGCGCTAGCCGCAAGGTCGATCGCGGGGCAGACCACGCAGACGCCGCGGAGCGCTTTGGGAACGGCGGCGGCAAATTCCCCGGCCATTTTGGTGACGAGATTCCCGCCCATAGAGTAACCGGCGAAAAAAATTCGTTCGAAACCGTCGCCATTCGAAAGCTCCTCGAACACCGCGCGGTAATCTCCGCTCATGCCGGAGTTGTATAGGGTGGGCGTCAGGGCTTCGGTGCCGCCGCAATTGCGCTGGTTCAAGCGCACGACGTGGAAACCTCGCGCAAAGGCCTTTTCTGCAATCCCGCGAACATAGTTCGAATCGCTGGAACCTTCGAGACCATGGACGATGGCAAGGACCGGAGCGTCTTTGCTTTTGCCCGTTTGCCAATGGCAATGACCGAGGATCTGCGACTTGGGATCCACGTGAAACAGGCGGGGTTCCGCAATCGGGATATGAAACCGCCGGGGGACAAACGCCGCTGCGATCGTTTGTGCATGCCCGTAGCGCAAGAGTGGATGCGGCTCGAATGCCGGAACGAGGGTCTCCATAGGAAAATTGGATTCGAATCGAGCATAGCAGATAAGTCGGGGCCAACTTGACCTGAACTGCCACTACCCCTAGAATGGAAGATTCACAGTGATGGATTTTTTCAATTTGATGAAATCATTTGCCGGCCCAGCGGGCACCCGCTGGGCTGCGCTGCTTTAGGGCGCCAGATTTCTGGGGCACAATTTTCTGACGTGAGGCTGGAATGATGGAAGGTCCGATTACCGAAGGTCTAACTTTTGACGACGTGCTGCTGCTGCCGGGCCGGTCGTCGGTGCTGCCAACCGAAGTGGATACGACGACGAATTTCTCCCGGAAGCTGACAGTGAACATCCCGCTGGCGTCCGCCGCCATGGACACGGTCACAGAATCGCGGCTGGCCATTGCCATCGCACGGCAGGGCGGCATCGGGATCGTGCACAGAAACATGCCCATCGACCGGCAAGGCGAAGAAGTGGACCGCGTAAAACGCTCCGAGAGCGGAATGATCGTCGATCCGGTGACGATTTCGCCGGACATCACGCTGCGCCAGGCCCTGGAGATCATGACCAAATACAAAATCTCCGGGCTTCCGGTGACGCGGGGCACGCGGCTCACTGGGATTCTGACCAACCGCGACTTGCGCTTCGAAAAGAATCACGCGCAACTGGTCAGTTCGGTGATGACCAAGGACAATCTGGTGACGGTGCCGGTCGGCACGACGCTCGAAGAAGCCGAACGCATACTGCAGAAACATCGCATCGAGAAATTGCTGGTGGTGGACCAGGATTTCAACCTCAAGGGCCTGATCACTGTGAAAGACATCCAGAAAAAACTGGAATACCCGCGGGCGGCGAAGGATGAACAGGGGCGGCTGCGCGTGGGGGCGGCGGTGGGAGCGACGGGCGATTATCTGGAGCGCGCCGTGGAAATGTCGAAAGCGAAGGCCGACGTGCTGGCGATTGACACGGCGCACGGACATTCCGAGCGGGTGATGGAAGCGATCAAGACGATCCGGCAGCGCTTGCCGGAAATGCAGCTGGTTGCCGGGAACGTGGCGACATTTGAGGGAGCGAAAGAACTGATCGGCCTGGGAGTGGACGGATTGAAAGTGGGCATCGGCCCGGGCTCCATCTGCACCACGCGCGTGGTCACCGGCGCGGGAGTGCCGCAACTCACCGCGATCATGGAAGCGGCAAGGGCCGCGAAGGGCACGGACGTTCCGATTATCGCCGACGGAGGAATCAAGTATTCGGGAGATATTTCGAAAGCGCTCGCGGCGGGGGCATCGTGCGTGATGATCGGCAGCCTGTTCGCGGGCACGGAAGAATCACCGGGAGAAACGATTCTTTACCAGGGGCGCACGTTCAAGTCTTACCGGGGGATGGGTTCGACAGGGGCGATGGACGCGGGTTCCGACCGCTACGCGGTGGTTCAGGATTCCGGGGAACGCAGCAAGTCTGTTCCGGAAGGCGTGGAAGGCCGCGTGCCATACAAGGGTTCGCTGGGCGCGCTGACGGACCAGTTGGTTGGCGGATTGAAGAGCGGCATGGGTTACGTCGGAGCGGCTACCTTGAAGGAATTTAGAGAGAAGGGCAAGTTCGTACGAGTGACCGCGGCCGGATTGCGCGAAAGCCACGTACACGACGTGATCATCACGAAGGAAGCGCCGAACTATCGCATGGAATAGGGGCGCATCGAATAAGGGCGCTTGGAAGAGCGCGCAGCAAAAATTGAAGGAGCTAAACCCTAGTGTCGGAACCCCAGCCTTGGCGCAATCCGCGCCGCGCACCGGACCTGTCTGAAATTCGCGCGAAAACACCGGCACCCCGCTGGCTGGTATGGCTGTGGGCGTGGTGGCCTGCTATCGCCTGGGCCGGCGTAATTTTTTCATTGTCCACGGATACATTTTCCGCGCAGCATACGGGGTCAATCCTCGAACCGATTCTGCGATGGTTCATGCCGCACCTGACCGACGAGCTCTTCGACACGATTCATTACGCCATTCGAAAGAGCGCGCACTTCACGGAATATTTCGTATTTTGCTTGTTGCTGTATCGCGGAGTGCGCAAAGGACGCCCCGGCTGGCGCTGGACCTGGGGACTGACGGCACTTTTCTGTGCTGCCGTTTATTCGGCGTTGGATGAAATACACCAGGCGTTCGTGGCCAGCAGAACCGCTTCGGCGTACGATTCCCTGCTGGACTCGACCGGAGCGTTCGCGGCGATTGTGGTTTTATGGATGTGGTTCCGGCTGCGAAGATCGCGCGGCGAAGCGGATGCCGCGGCAGACAAAGCGCCAGTTGGCTGAGCCAGTCCTTTCTCTTGCGACTCTCTTGCGATTTGACGAACTTTCTTCGGAAACGAAAAGCCCGCCCCAGTAAACTGGAGCGGGCCGAGAAAGTTTTTGTTGTGACCGCCGCACGGCCGCGACGCGAAGGAGCCAGCCTAGGCCTTGACCTCGGCTGTTTCTTCTTTCTTGGTTTTCTCTTTTTTGTCTTTTTCCTTGTACTCGTAGCCGACGAGTTCGAGGATGGCCACTTTGGCGTTGTCGCCGACGCGGTTTCCGGCATGAATGATGCGGGTGTAGCCGCCGGCGCGATCCGCGAATTTCGGGGCGATCTCGCTGAAGAGCTTCTGGGTGACGGCCGGCAGCATGATGTAGGAAGCCGCCATGCGGCGGGATTGCAGCGTGTCGCGCTTGCCGAGAGTGATCATTTTCTCAGCTACCGGACGCGCCGCCTTCGCGCGCGTCAGCGTGGTGGTAATGCGCCCGTGTTCGAGCAGATTGGTGACCAGGCTGCGCAGCACCGCGCGGCGGTGAGCCGGCTGCTTCCCGAGTTTTGAACCTGAATTGAGATGTCGCATCGTCTATGTTGTTCCTTACAGTCCTAGGTTCTCTTCTGACGAAGGTGCAGCGGTCTGGCTCGGGAGCGGCGGCCAGATGATGCGGCCGTGCTCGTCGAACTTCATGCCCAGCGCGAGGCCCATCTTCACCAGTATATCTTTGATCTCGTTGAGCGATTTGCGGCCAAAGTTCTTGGTCTTGAGCATTTCGTTTTCGCTCTTCTGGACGAGCTCGCGAATGGTCTGGATGTTGGCGTTCTTCAAGCAGTTGTAAGAGCGCACGGAGAGCTCGAGCTCTTCGACGGAACGGTCCAGGTGCTCGAGGCGCGGATCGTGCGCGATGTCCTGCGGCGCTTCGACGGTATCCACGGGCTCTTCAAAGTTGATGAAGATGCTCATGTGGTCCTTCACCAGTTTGGCGGCGAGGCCGATGGAATCCTGCGGCGTGATGGCGCCGTTGGTCCACACTTCGATCATCAGCTTTTCGTAATCGGTCATCTGGCCGAGACGCGCGGCTTCGACGGAGTAATTGACCTTGCGCACCGGCGAGTGCACGCTGTCCACCGGGATGTAGCCGATGGGCAGGTCTTCATCGTAGTTGCGGTCGGCGGCCACGTAACCGCGGCCGTTCTTGACGCGCATCTCGATCTGGAGCTTGCCGCCTTCGCTGACGGTGGCGATGTACACGCTCTTATCGAGCACCGCGAAGTCCGCATCTTCCTCGATTTGCGCCGAGGTGACCGGGCCGGGCTGCTCGACGTTGAGGTAAATGGTCTTCGGCAGGTCAGTGTTGAGCTTGATGGGCACCTGCTTCAGGTTGAGGATGATGTCGGTGGCATCCTCGACCACGCCGGGGATCGAAGAAAACTCGTGCAACACGCCTTCGATCTTCACCGCGGTGATGGCCGCGCCTTCAATGGAGCTCAGCAAGGCGCGACGCAGCCCGTTGCCTACAGTCGTGCCCCAGCCGCGCTCAAACGGCTGCGCGGAAAACCGTCCGTACTTTTCAGTCAGCGATTCCAGTTCGGACGCGAGACGCTTCGGTTTCTGAAAACCCTTCCACATCGTGTTCCTTCCTTCTGGTCCGGCCAAAGCCGGACCCTAACGCAATTCCCCAAGGACTGAAGTCCCCATTTCCTTTCGAGGACAATTCCGGAGCTATACTCCGACCCCAATTCCCTTACTTCGAGTACAACTCGACGATGAGCTGCTCGTTGATCGGCGGCGTCTGCACGTCTTCGCGCTTCGGCAGAGCGACGACCTTGGCCTTGAACTGTTCGCGCTCCTGTTCGAGCCAAGGCACGCTGTTCTGGCTTTGCGCGACGTTGCGCGCTTCGAGCACCATGGCGTTCTGGTGCATCTTTTCCTTGATGGCCACTTCCTCGCCCACGTTGACCAGGTACGAGGGGATGTTGACCTTCTTGCCGTTTACGCGGACATGGCCGTGCGCCACGAGCTGCCGCGCCTGGGAACGCGAGGACGCCAGGCCGGCGCGCCACACCACGTTATCAAGACGGCGCTCCAGCGTGATGATGAGGTTTTCGCCGGTCGGGCCCTTGGCACGCACGGCTTTCTCAAAGTAATTGCGGAACTGCCGCTCCAGCAGCCCGTAGGTGCGCTTGACCTTCTGCTTCTCGCGCAACTGCAGGCCGTAACCCGCGACCTTCGGGCGCCGCGACTGGCCGTGCTGCCCCGGCACGAAGTTGCGCTTCTCAATCGCGCACTTCTCCGTAAAGCAACGCAAGCCTTTCAAAAACAACTTCTGCCCTTCCCGGCGGCACAGGCGGCAGACTGCATCTCGGTGTCTTGCCAACTTCTATTCTCCCTTCCCAAAACTCTCTGAATCTTTTCTGTTCGTCATAAATATCAAACGCGGCGGCGCTTCGGCGGCCGGCAGCCGTTGTGCGGAATCGGCGTGACATCGCGAATCACCACGATGTGCAATCCCGCGGCGGCCAGCGCACGCACGGCGGACTCGCGTCCCGAGCCCGGCCCCTTCACGCGCACTTCCACGCTCTTCATGCCGTACTGGTCGCGTGCCGTGCCTGCGGCAGCCAGCGAAGCCTGCTGCGCGGCGTACGGCGTACCCTTGCGCGAACCCTTGAAGCCGATGGCGCCCGCGGAAGACCAGCACATCACCCGGCCATCCGGATCGGTGATGGTAATCTGCGTGTTGTTGAACGACGCGGCGATGTGCACGAGTCCGTGCGGCACCACGCGGCGTTCGCGCTTCTTCTTGAATTCCTTCTTGCGCTTTGCTGCCGCTGCCGGTTTCGCCGGTGCTCCGGTATCCGGCGCGGTTCCTGCGGCCTTTGGTTCTTTTGCCACGATGCACTCCGTTCCTTAGACTGCTCGAAAACTCTGACAACCGTAAAAGCAGGAGCCAAGCTCCCGCACTGCAGAAAATTAACCCTTCTTGCCGACGACTTTCTTCTTCGCCGCCACCGCGCCGCGCCGCGGTCCCTTGCGGGTGCGCGCGTTGGTGTGGGTACGCTGGCCGCGCACCGGGAGATTCCGGCGGTGCCGGATTCCGCGGTAGGCCTGAATTTCTATCAGCCGGCGGATGTTCATCTGAATCTCCTTGCGGAGATCGCCTTCCACGCGGCCTTCCTGTTCGATGACCTGGCGGAGGTGATTCACTTCATCTTCCGTCAAGTCGCGAATCTTCTTGTTGGAATCGACATTCGCCTTGGCCGCGATTTTTCTCGCGCGCTCCTGCCCGATCCCATAGATCGAAGTCAGCCCGACATAGAGCCGCTTCTGCACCGGAAGATCTACACCTGCGATACGTGCCATGCCATTTCTCCTAAGAAACCCTTATCCCTGGCGCTGCTTGTGTTTCGGGTTGACGCAAATCACCCGCACCACGCCACGCCGATGGATCACCTTGCACTTGTCACAAATCTTTTTTACCGATGCCCGTACTTTCATGCTGCTGACTCCCCGAGCGACGGGTCTAAAGACCCGCCACTACAAAAAATCTACTTGTAGCGGTACACGATGCGGCCGCGGGTCAAATCGTAAGGCGAAAGCTCCACGGCAACTTTGTCTCCCGCCAGAATGCGGATGAAATTCTTGCGCATCTTGCCGGAAACGTGCGCCAGAACCTGGTGCTTGTTTTCCAACTCCACGCGGAACATGGCGTTGGGCAACGGTTCGATGACCGTGGCCATGACTTCAATGGCGTCCTCCTTGGAATTACCGGAGTCGCCTTTCTTTTTTTCCTCGCGAATGGGTCTCGCCATAGTCTCCCGTGTCTACCAGAGCCGGGCTAAAGTCCGGCCTCTACATCTCCTACCACGCCGGCCCGGTCATTTCTTTCGGCCGCGTCAGAATCCACGGACCGTTAGCGGTAACCGCCACGGTGTGCTCGAAGTGCGCCGAAGGGCTGCCGTCCGCCGTTTCCGCCGTCCACTCGTCGCGCATGTGCACATCCGGCCGTCCCGCGTTGACCATCGGCTCGACCGCGATGACCATGCCCTCTTGCAGCCGGGCGCCGCGTCCTTCATCGCCGTAGTTCGGCAGGTTGGGCTCGTCGTGCATCCTTGTGCCGATGCCGTGTCCGACGAATTCCCGCACCACCGAATACCCATGCTGCTCGACCCAACTCTGCACCGCGTGACCGACATCGCCAAGGCGGTTGCCCGCGCGCATTTTGTCGATAGCCCGATCCAGAGACTCCCGGGTCACATCCAGCAATTTCTGCACTTCCGGGCTAATGCGCCCCACCGGGACGGTCACGGCCGAATCCGCATAGTAGCCGTCCACTTCCATCCCGAAATCGATGGAGACGATGTCGCCCTCGCGCAATTTCCGCTTCGGCGAAGGAATCCCGTGAACGATCTCGCTGTTCACCGAGGTGCACAGCACGCAGGGATAACCGCGATACCCCTTGAATGCCGCTTTGCCCGGCCGCCCGGCGATTTTTTCCTCGGCAAGCTTTTCGAGGTCCATCGTCGTGATGCCCGGCTTGACCGCGTTTCGCAACGCGTTCAAAACGTCGTGGACAACAAGTCCGGCGCGGTGCATCTTCTGCAACTCTTCCGCGCTTCGCAGGTGAATCGCCATCGTTGTTCCCTATGGCCCTACCTAACCAGGCCGCCTCTAACATCGGCCCTTGCCAGGCCAGCTATTTCGCCCCGCGCACAATCTCCATTACCTGCCGCGTCACTTCATCCACGCTCTTGGCGGCGTCCACGTCGTGCAAGCGCCCCAGCCTCCGGTAATACGCCACCAGCGGTTTGGTCTGCTTCTCGTACGCCTGCAACCGCGGCCCCACAATTTCTTCCCGGTCGTCCGGCCGCTGCTCCAGTTCCCCGCCGTCGTTATCGCAGCGCCCGGGCACCTTCGTGGGGCGCTCGAAGATATTATAAATCTCGCCGCCCACCTTGCACATGCGCCGCCCAGTAATGCGCCGCAAGACCAGCGCCGGGTCAATCGCGAAGTAAATCACCAGCGCCGTGCGGTACCCGTGCGAGCGAAGCAAAACTCCCAGGTACTGCGCTTGTGCCACCGTTCGCGGAAACCCGTCGAACACAAACCCGTGCGAACAGTCCGGCCGCTCGATGCGCTCCCGGACCATTTTCAGGACCAGGGAGTCGGGAACCAGGTCGCCCCGCGCCATAATGGGCTTGGCTTCCAACCCGAGCGGCGTGCCTTGGCTGACATGCTCGCGAAGCATGTCCCCCGTCGAAAGATGCGGCACACCGTACTTCTTGGCCAACTCCTTCGCTTGCGTGCCTTTCCCCGCGCCCGGAGGCCCGAGAAAAATCACCGCGCGGTCCAACTTCTGCGGGGCTCGAGTATCCGGAGCCACTCAGGCTTCTCCCTTACCGCCGACCGCGCAACCTGCCCTTTCGTGCAAAGCCTTCGTAGTTCCGCATGACCAACTGAGCTTCCAGTTGCTGCACCGTATCCATGGCCACGCCCACGACGATCAGGAGAGATGTTCCGCCGAAATAGAAATTGACTCCCAGGCCTTTCAGGAACCAGGTCGGGAAATGGCGGTCAAACCAGGCACCGATACCCAGGCCCAGATGGTCCAGATGGATGCCGGTGATCAGCCATTCCGGCAGCACGCAGACGGCCGCCAGGTAGATGGCGCCGATAAACGTCAGCCGCTTCAGGATCTTGCTGACATGCTCGGAGGTGGTACGGCCCGGCCGGATGCCGGGAATGAATCCGCCGTTTTTGCGCATGTTGTCCGCGAGTTCGGTGGGATTGAAAACAATCCCGATGTAAAAAAACGCGAACAGCAGGATCAGCGTGACGTAGAGCAAATTGTAGAGCGGCTCGCCGAAAGACACCTGCGTCTTGATGGCGTCCACAAAGGCGTACTTGTGGCCCATCGCCAAAGCAATGGTGGCTGGAAAGGCCAGCAGCGAACTGGCAAAAATCGGCGGAATCACGCCGCCGGAATTGACGCGCAGCGGCAAGTACGAGGACTGCCCGCCCATCACGCGGCGTCCCACGACGCGCTTGGCATACTGCACGGGAATGCGGCGCTGGCCGCCTTCCACAAACACGATGAACGCCACCACCGCGATCATCAGGATAATCAGCAGGATGAGCATCAGCGGCGTCAAGAATCCCGCTCCCCAGGCCCCGGAATGCGCTTTATCGTACAAATCATTGATCGCGCGCGGCAGACCAACCACGATGCCGACGAAGATGATCAGCGACATGCCATTGCCGATGCCGCGTTCGCTGATCTGCTCGCCCAGCCACATGATGAACGCCGAACCGGTGGTCAAAGTGAGAATGGTCATCAGGATGAAGCCGTAGCCCCGATGGTAGACCAGGTTGGGCTGCGACTGCAGCGTGCCGGCGATGGTCAGGGATTGAATGATGCTGAGCGCGATGGTCAAGTAGCGCGTGTACTGGGTGATTTTGCGGCGGCCCAGCTCGCCTTCTTTTTGCAGGCGCTCCAGGTACGGGAACACCACGGTCATCAACTGCAAGATGATCGAGGAGGTGATATACGGCATGATGCCGAGCGCAAAAATCGTCATGCTGCGGAAGTTGCCGCCGCTGAAGAGATCGAAGATGCCGAGAGCCGATCCCGCCGCTTGATTGAAGATGCGTTCCAGCTCCGCGACGTTGATGCCGGGAGTCGGAATGTGCGCGCCAATGCGGTAAACCGCCAGCAGCGCCAGCGTAAAGAGCACGCGGTTCCGCAAGTCTTCGATGCGGAACATGTTTTTCACTGCTTCGATGAATCGTTTCATGCTCGTTTCCTGCGATTCCTACTGGGCTACCACCTCAAACGTGCCGCCTGCCTTACTAATCTTTTCCTTTGCCGACGCACTGAACGCGTGCGCGTGAATCGCCAATTTGGTCGTCAGCTCGCCATCACCGAGGACCTTGATGGGGTCGGTGGCGCGACGCACAAAGCCGTGGGCGCGCAGCAACTCGGGTGTGACCGTTTCGCCCGCAGGAAATACGTTCAGTTCCGCCAAGTTCACGACCGAATACGAAACACCAAACGGATTGTGGAAACCGCGCTTCGGCATGCGCCGGTGCAGGGGCATCTGACCGCCTTCAAACCCGCGGCGGCGCGAATAGCCGCGCCTTGATTTCTGTCCCTTGTTGCCGGAGCCCGCCGTCTTGCCGAGCTTCGAGCCCATGCCGCGGCCGACGCGCACTTTCTTCTTGCGCGAACCCACGGGCGGCTGCAGATTGGCGAGCGTGTAGGAGCGGCGCGCCTTCCCTGCCGGCGCCGCCGGTTTGTGCTGACCACGCTTGCGGACCCCTCGCGGGCCGCTGGAAACTTTTTTCGCCATCGTTTTACTCCACCACTTCCACGAGGTGCCGCACCTTGTGAATCATGCCGCGCACCGACGGCGAGTCCTGGCGCTCCACCACTTGATGCATTCTCCGCAAGCCGAGGCCGCGGATGGTCTGACGCATGTCATCGGTGCAGCTGATAAAGCTGACCACCCATTTAATTTTTACCATGCCGCCGGATTTTTTGCCGTCGTGATCCGTCCGGTTGTAGGCCTTCGTGGGAGTCTTTTTGGTGCGCGCTGCCTTTTTTCCAGGCATTAGACGGCCTCACTTGCCGCGGCCTTTTCCTTGGGCGGCTTGCCGCTGATCTCTTCCACGGTCTTCGAGCGCGTTTCCGCCACGTGCGCGATGTCCTTCAAGCCGAGCAGCGCCGCGAAAGTCGCTTTTACAACGTTGTGCGGGTTCGAGGTGCCGATGGATTTCGTCAGCACGTTGGTAATCCCCGCCACCTGCATCACCTTGCGCACCGGGCCTCCGGCGATGACCCCGGTGCCTTCCGACGCGGGCTTCAGCAGCACCTGCGCGGAACCGTAGCGCCCCAGCACCTGGTGCGGAATCGTCGCACCCTTGAGGTTCAGCTTGATCAGGTTCTTCTTGGCCTGCTCGATGCCCTTCTTGATGGCCATGGGCACTTCGCGTGCCTTGCCCATGCCGAATCCGGCATGGCCGCGGCTGTCACCGACAACCACCAGCGCGGAGAAACTCAGGTTCTTGCCGCCCTTGACCACTTTGGTGACGCGGTTGATGGCGATCACGTCATCCTTCAGGTCGGAAGGATTCACTTCCAGGAGCCGGCGTACCGCTAGACTGTCCCGCAAAATTTGCTTCGACATAGGCTTAGAACTGTAACCCCGCTTCCCGCGCCGCATCCGCGAGCGCCTTGACGCGGCCGTGATACTTGTACCCGCCGCGGTCGAACACTACCTTGTTGACTCCGGCGGCCTTGGCGCGCTCGGCAACCGTTTTGCCGATGACCTTGGCCGCGGCGATGTTGCCTCCGCCCTTCAGATTCTTTTTTGTCTGGCCGTCAATGGAGCTGGCAGAAACCAGCGTCTTGCCGGAGCGGTCGTCAATGACCTGGGCGTAGATATGCCCAAGCGAACGGTAAACCGCCAGGCGGGGGCGCTCCGGAGTGCCCTCGACCCTGTTGCGCACGCGCTCGTGAACACGCTGGCGGTGCAAATCCTTTGATAGCTTGCGACCTCTTGCCGATCCCACTGTTGTTTCTCCTAACCTTCAAACTCTTGCCCAGATCCATCGACGGGCGGGGCAAGCCCCGCCCCTACACGATTGAATTACGCGCCGCCGGCCTTTGCGCCTGCCTTGCCGGCCTTCTTCTTCAACCGCTCGCCGGTAATGCGCACGCCCTTCTGCTTGTACGGGTCGGGCGGACGCAGCGAGCGCATGTCCGCGGCAACCTGGCCCACCTGGCCTTTGTCCGCGCCGCTGACCACGATGTGCGTCTGCTTCTCGACGGCCACCTGAATCCCTTCCGGGATCGGAAACTCGATCGGATGAGACTTGCCCAAGGCGAAGGCTACCATCTTGCCCTTCAACTCGGCGCGATACCCCACGCCGACGATGTCGAGCTCTTTCTTGAACCCCGAGGTCACGCCGTATACGGCATTGGCCACCAGGGCGCGAGCCAGACCGTGCAGCGCACGATGATCTTCGGTGTCGCGCTTGGCGGTCAATATGCCGTCTTTCTGCTCAAACGTAATGCCGTGCGGCAGCGGGACCGAGAGCTTGCCCTTGGGGCCCTGCACATCGACCTTGCCGCTCTGTAGCGCAATCTTCACGCCCGAGGGCACTGCAATTGGTTTGTGTCCGATCCGTGACATCTGTTCTTCCTCGCTCAGAATCTTGCCGAGCGCCAGCGGCGCTCTACCAAACCTCGCACAACAGTTCGCCGCCGACCTTGGCCTTGCGCGCCGCACGGCCGCTCATCAACCCCTTCGGCGTGGTCAGAATGCTGATGCCCAGCCCGCCAACGACCGGCTGGATGTCTCCCGCGCCGCGATACGCGCGCGCGCCGGGGCGCGAAATGCGCTTCAGGCCGCTGATCACGCTGCGGCGGTCCGGGGTGTACTTCAGGAAAACGCGCAGCATTTTGCGCGTCTTGTTTTCATCCACCAGCTTGTAGGTCGAGATGTAGCCCTCGTCCTTCAAAATGCGCGCGATTTCCGTCTTGAGTTTTGAGACCGGAACGTCGACGCGCTGGTGCTTGGCGGCCGCCGCGTTGCGGAGGCGCGTCAGAAAATCGGCAATTGGGTCCGTCTGCATATTTCTCCTAAGAAAAGGGCTCCTACCAGCTCGCTTTCACGACGCCGGGGATTTCTCCCTTCAGCGCCATGCCGCGAAAACAGATTCTGCACATCTGGAACTTGCGGATATAGCCGCGCGCGCGGCCGCAGCAGCGGCAGCGGTTGCGGACCCGCACCTTGAATTTCGGCTTCTTCAGGGACTTGGCGATCTTTGCTGTGCGTGCCATTTATTGTGCTACCCCCTTTTCGCGAATCGGAACCCCGAGGCCTTTCAGCAACTCGCGGCCCTGCTCATCGTTTCTCGCGCTGGTCGTCAAAGTGATGTTCATGCCCTTGATCTTGTCCACGCGGGTGTAATCAATTTCCGGAAAAACCAGCTGGTCTTTCAGGCCCATGGTGTAATTTCCGCGGCCGTCGAAGGCATTCGTCGGCAAGCCGCGGAAGTCGCGCACACGGGGCAGCACGACGTTGCACAAGCGGTCGAGAAACTCATACATACGGTCGCCGCGCAACGTTACCGCGCAGCCAATGGGCATGCCCTTGCGAATCTTGAAATTCGCGATGGACTTTTTCGCCCTCGTAATGACCGCTTTCTGGCCGGTGATCTGGCCGAGCTCCACCGCTGCGGTGTCCAGCAGCTTGGCGTTCTGGCTGGCTTCGCCCAAGCCGATGTTGACCGTGATTTTCTGCAGCTTGGGCACAGCCATCATGTTCTTCCAGCCAAAGCGCTTCATCAGCGCCGGCACCGTTTCACTCCGGTATTTTTCCTGCAATCGGCTCTTCATCGCCTTCCTAGTCCTCGCCCTTTACTTATCCAGTGTCGTCTTGCAATGCCGGCAACTGCGCACTTTCGTACCGTCCGGCAGCACGGTGTGGCCGATGCGCGCGTGCTTCCCGCAGCTCGCGCATATGACCATCACGTTGGAAACGTTAATGCCTGCTTCCTTTTCCACGATCCCACCCTTGATGTTCTTCGAAGGGTTGGGACGGGTGTGCCGCTTGATGATGCCCACGTGCTCGACCACCACAGTGTTCTTCTTCGCGTTGATGGAAAGCACGCGCCCGCTCTTCCCGTTGTCCTTGCCGGCGATCACCTTGACGTTATCGCCCTTGCGGATCTGGATGGTGTGCCGCTCGGCTCTTTCATGTCTGAGTGTCATGGCCTACCAAACCTCCGGAGCCAGCGAAACGATTTTGGTGAATTTCTTCTCGCGCAGCTCGCGCGCCACCGGGCCGAACACGCGGGTGCCCACCGGCTCGCCAGCGTCGTTGATCAGCACTGCGGCGTTGTCGTCAAAGCGGATGTACGTGCCATCCTTGCGCCGCCGCTCTTTCCTCATGCGCACCACCACAGCCTTTACCACGGTTCCTTTTTTCACTTGGCTTTCCGGCGTCGCTTCCTTGACCGCGGCGGTGATGACGTCGCCCAGGCCGGCCTGCAACCCCGCGTCGCCGCCCACTGGCATAATGCAGGTCAGCTTCCGCGCGCCGGAATTGTCGGCCACCGTCAGCCAGGTTCGCATCTGAATCATTGGTCTGCTCCCCTGTCTTTCTTACTGTGCCGACGCGTTCCGCGTCAGCACTTCCTTCAACCGCCAGCGCTTCAGCTTCGAAAGCGGCCGCGAAGCCACGATGCGCACCGTGTCGCCCGGCTTGGCCAGGCGGTTTTCGTCGTGCGCGTAGAACTTCTTCGAGATGCGCACCACGCGGCGGTACTTCGCGTGCTGCACCAGCCGCTGCACTTCGACCACGATCGTCTTTTCCATCTTCGCGCTGGTTACCTTGCCGGTGAGCACCGTGCGCTCACCGCGTTCGGCAGCCGCTGCGCCCTGTGTTTCGGTTGTCATTACGCCTTCCTCAGTTCTTGTGCGCGCAGGAGTGTCTTGACCCGCGCCAGATCTTTTTTCGCTTCCCGCAGCCGCTTCAGCGCTTCCGCCTGCCCGGTCGAGAGTTGAAAGCGGAGCCGGAAAATCTGCTCCGTCAGCTCTTTGTGCTGCGCGTCCAATTCTTCCTTGCCCGCTTCGCGGATCTTTTCAATTCGCCGCGGCATCGTTAAAACCCTCCCGCGCGGGAGACGAACTTCGTCGGAATCGGCAGCTTGTGCGCCGCCAGCCCCAAGGCTTCCTTGGCCGTCGCTTCGTCAATCCCCGCCATTTCAAACATGATGCGTCCCGGCTTGACCACCGCCACCCACTTTTCCGGCGCCCCTTTGCCCTTGCCCATGCGCGTTTCCGCCGGCTTCTTGGTGAACGGCTTGTCCGGGAAAATCCGGATCCACAATTTTCCTCCGCGCTTGATGAAGCGCGTAATGGCCACGCGCGACGCTTCAATCTGCCGGTCGGTGATCCACGCGTTCTCCATGGCCTTCAATCCGTACTCACCGAACGCCAAATCTCCGCCGCGCCAGGCCTTCCCTTTGCGCCGGCCGCGCATTTGCTTCCTGTACTTCACTTTCTTCGGCATCAACATCGTTCTATTCTCGCTTCCTTAATCTCGTTAAACGCTTCCCGCTTACGCCACCGCAGCGGCGGTTTCGCGTTCTTTCTGAATCTTCGAAGCCTTCTTGGGCACGTTTTCGCCCTGGTAGACCCAGCACTTTACGCCGATCACTCCGTAGGTCGTGTTGGCTTCAGCGGTGCCATAATCGATGTCTGCGCGCAGTGTCTGCAGCGGCAACCGGCCCTGCAGGTACCACTCTTTGCGCGCGATTTCCGCGCCGTTCAGCCGGCCCGCCACGCGCACTTTGATGCCCTTGCAGCCAAAGCGCAGCGCTGAATCCACCGCTTTGCGCATCGCGCGGCGGAAAGCCACGCGCTTTTCGAGCTGAAGGGCAATGGACTCCGCCACCAGCTGCGCATCCAATTCCGGGCGGTGCACTTCCTGGATGTCGATGTGCACTTCCCGCTTGGTGCGCTTCTGCACGTCCTGCTTGAGCTTGTCGATTTCCGCGCCCTTCCGCCCGATGATGATGCCTGGACGCGCCGTGTAGATGCGCACGACGAGTTTGTTGGCGGCGCGTTCGATGTCGATCGAGCTGATGCCCGCGCTCTTCAGTTTCTCCTTCAACTCCTTGCGGAGCTTCACGTCTTCGTGAAGGAGGTCGGCGTAGTCCTTGTCGGCATACCAGCGCGACTTGAAGGGCTTGTTGTAGCCAAGCCGGAATCCGTACGGATGAGTTTTCTGTCCCATAGGGTGTCCTTGGTGCGGCCCTCGCCGGGCCGGCTACTTCTTTCCCTTCTTCGGCGCCGATTGCTTGCCGGTCAAGGCTTTGCGAACCCGGCGCGCCGTGCCGCGCACGCCCTTTTGCGCTTCGGCTTCCGCTTCAATGGCCGCGACTCGTTCCGCCGCTGCCACATGATGCTCGGCCACGCCCACCCACAGGTGCGCGGTGCGCTTCTGGTAGCGGAACGCGCGCCCCATCGGGGCGGGACGCAGCCGCTTCCAGCGAGGGCCCTCGTTCACAAAACAGTTCGCGACGTACAACTCGTCCACGTCCAGCGGCGCACCGGCGTCTTCCGCCTTGCGTTCCGCGTTGGCGATGGCGCTGCGCAGCACTTTCTCAATGTGCTTGGCCGCGCGCTTCGGCGTGTACCGCAGCGTCTGCAGCGCGTCCTGGGCTTTCTGCCCGCGGATCAGGTCCATTACCAGCCGGGCCTTCTGCGGCGACATTCTCACGTGCCGCGCGAGGGCATGCGCTTCAATCGATCCCGCAACTGTCTGCACATCAGCCATGTCTTATGCCTTCGGCGCTGGAGCCGCGCCGCCTCCTGCTGGTGCGCCCGTCGCTGCCCCGCCTCCTGCTGGTGCCGGGCCGGCGAGCTTTTCGAGCGCGGCCTTGACGCCGTGGCCTTTGAACGACCGTGTCGGCGAAAATTCGCCCAGCTTGTGCCCGATCATCTGCTCGGTCACATACACGGGAATGAATTTCTTTCCGTTATGCACGGCGATGGTGTGCCCGATCATGTCCGGCACAATGGTCGAACGCCGCGACCACGTCTTGATCACTTTCTTTTCGTTACGCGTATTCAGCCCTTCGACCTTTTCGCGCAGGTGGCCATCCACAAACGGCCCTTTTTTCAGTGAGCGTGCCATCGATTCCCTATTCCTCCACTCGCCGCAAGCGGCTCCACTGCGCCCGCCGCATTTTCTTGAATCCTCGTACCGGCCCCGGAACGCGGTGCGACTTCGGACAGAACGGGCAAACAAACCGCGTGCCCTGGGCATTCGCAATCCGCTCCACAATTACCGCCCAGCCGGGTTTGCACAGCTTGTACAGCACCGGCTCCGGCGGAGCCACGGCCACTTTGACTGCCGGGCGCTTCGCGTTCTTCGCGGTTACCCGCTTTGCGCCGCGCTTGGCGGTGCGCTTCACTATCCGGCTGCGCCGTGCTGCTGTTCGTGTTGTGCGTGTCGCTCGCATCGCTTTTCTCTCACCAGGCGGCTCTCAATTCACCGCCAGGTTTCTCGCCTCAGTAAACTTCTGGTCCTTACTTCCTGCGTTCGACAATGTGCTTGTCGGTGCGCTTATTGTGCCGGGTCTTCTTGCCCAGTGTCGGGAAAGCCCAAGGGGTCTGCGGATGATTGCCCTTGACCTTGCCTTCGCCGCCGCCGTGCGGGTGATCCACCGGGTTCATGGCCACGCCGCGAACAGTGGGCTTTTTCCCGTGCCAGCGCGTGCGGCCGGCCTTTCCGTAAGTTTCATTCTCATGGTCCAGATTGCCCACCTGGCCAATCGTCGCCATGCACTCCACGGAAAACTTGCGAATTTCGCCGGACGGCAGCTTGACCAGCGCCAGATCGCCTTCTTTGCTCAGCAACTGCGCCGAGCCGCCGGCGGAGCGCACCACTTGCCCGCCGCGCCCGGGATACAGCTCCAGGTTGTGCACCATCGTGCCGGGAGGAATGTGCTTGAACTGCAGCGCATTGCCCGGAAGGATGTCCGAACCCTCGCCGGTCGAAACCGTCGCGCCCACTTCCAAGCCCACGGGATGCAGGATGTAGCGCTTCTCGCCGTCGGCGTAGTGCAGCAGCGCAAGATTCGAGCTGCGGTTCGGGTCGTACTCGATGGCCGCCACTTTCGCGGGCACCCCGGTCTTGTCGCGCCGGAAGTCCACCTTGCGGTAGGCCTTCTTGTGTCCGCCGCCGCGGTGCCAGATCACGATTTCGCCCTGATTGTTGCGGCCGCCGGAACGCTTCTTCGGCTCCACCAGCGACTTTTCCGGCTCTTGCTTGGTGATGTGGCTCTTGTCCACGACGGTGATGAACCGCCGCGACGCCGTATATGGATTAAAGCTCTTCAGTCCCATCGCTGCCTCTTACCTTCTTACTTTTCTCCGGCTCCCCCAGATAACCTGCCATCCAGAGCGAAGCGAAGGATCTCGACTTCTTACTTTGCCAGGCCCTACAAATTCTCCGCGTACTCGATCATCTTTTCGCCTTCGGCGAGTTTCACGTAAGCTTTCTTCCAATCGCGCCGGTAGCCTTCGTTCTGCCCGCGGCGCCGCATCTTGCCGACAAAATTCGCGGTGCGTACCCCGGCTACCTTCACCTTGAAAATCTGCTGCACCGCTTCCTTGATCTGCGTTTTCGTCGCGCTGGCCGAAACTTCGAACACCACCGTGTGCTGCGTCTCTTTCACGCCGAGACCCTTTTCGGTGATGATCGGCCGCCGGATAATCTGATAGTGCGGGGTTGACATCGCTTATCCCTTCCCCTTTTTCTTTGCCGGCTTCGCGGCTTTCTTGGCCGCCGCCGGTTTCTTGGCAGCTGCCTTCGGCGCCGCTGCCTTCTTCGCGGGTTTGGCTGCCGGCGCAATCGTGGCCACGTCCGGCACCACCACCGGTTTTTTCTCCGGATCGAGCGTATGGCTCAACCGCGCCACGGCATCCTTCGAAAGCACCACCAAGTCATGTTTCAGCACGTCGTACGGTTGCAGAACGCTGGGCGCCGCGAGCTTCACGCCATCCAGGTTGCGGCTCGCGAGTTCCAGGTTGCGGTTCTCGCCATGCGCCACGAGCAACGCCGACTTCGTGTGGTTCAGTCTTCCCAGCACTGACACCAGCGACTGCGTCTTGTGCGTATCGAGCGCCCACGTATCGACGACCGTGAGCTTCTGCTCCGCGAGTTTTGCCGAGAGCGCCGAACGCAGCGCGCCCAGCAACATCTTCTTTGGCAGCGCGTAGCTGTAATCGCGCGGCTCCGGTCCATGGACCGTGCCGCCATGACGCCAGAGCGGCGAGCGGATCGAGCCGACACGCGCCCGGCCCGTGCCCTTCTGCCGCCAGAGCTTGCGGCCCGCGCCGCTCACTTCGCTCTTTTCCTTGACCTTGTGCGTGCCCCGGCGCAGTCCGCGCAGATACCACCGCGAAGCTTCGTGCAGCAGGTGCTGATTCACCTTCGCGCCAAAGACCGCGTCGGCCAGCTCGACCTGGCCAACCTTCTTGCCATCCAAATTGACTACATCCACGACCGGCATAATCTGTTTCCTTCTCGATCCAGAACTTACTGCGCTTACTTCGCTTTCCTGGCCTTGCGAATGAAAATGTATGTTCCGCTGGGACCCGGCACCGAACCCCGCACCAGCAGCAGGTTTTCGTCGTTGTCCACTTTCACGACTTTCAAGTTCTTCGCCGTCACCCGCTGGTTTCCCATGTGGCCGGGGAATTTCTGGTTCTTCCACACGCGCGATGGAAACGAACTGCCGCCGATGCCGCCCGGCGCGCGGTGATGCATCGACCCGTGTGTCGCGTCGCCGCCGGCGTAATGCCAGCGCTTCACGCCGCCTTGAAAACCCTTGCCCTTGCTGACGCCGCTTACATCCACAAGTTCGCCGGCCTTGAAATTCTCCACCAGCACGCGGTCGCCGACTTTCGTCTCGTCTTTCGATTCCTCGATGCGCACTTCCTGCAGCACTTTCATCGGCGCGACACTGGCCTTCTTGAAGTGCCCGGTCATGGCCTTGTTCACGCGTTGCGGCTTGACGAATTCCACCAGCCCCAGTTGCGCGGCTTCGTAGCCGTCCGTCTGCTTCGTGCGGCGCTGCACCACCACGCACGGTCCCGCTTGCAGAACCGTGCACCCCGCCAGCGTGCCGTCTTCCAGAAAGATCTGCGTCATGCCCAGTTTGATTCCGATAATCCCGTTGACCGCCATTTTCCTCGTCTCTCTTTCGCAGCTTGTCCGCCTCGGCGGATATTGGCTGCGTCCTGCTTCTTCACTTTTCTTTACTTCGTTACTTCTTCGCTTCGTTCTTTACTTCGCCGCGTGCCCGAACGCCTTGATCTCCACGTCCACGCCCGGCGGCAGATCCAGCTTCATCAGCGCGTCCACCGTGTCCGGCGTGGGCTCCAGAATGTCGATCAGCCGCTTGTGCGTGCGCATCTCAAACTGCTCGCGGGACTTCTTGTCCACGTGCGGCGACCGCAGCACGGTCCAGCGGTTGATGGTGGTCGGCAGCGGAATCGGACCGGCCACATCCGCGCCGGTACGCTTGGCCGTCTCCACGATTTCCCGCGTGGACTGGTCCAGAATACGGTGGTCGTACGCCTTCAAACGAATACGAATTTTGTCGCCTTGTCTCATTTAGTTTTATCCAAACCTACTCGATAATCTCCGTGACGGCGCCGGCGCCGACGGTGTGCCCGCCTTCGCGAATCGCGAAGCGCAAGCCCTTCTCGAGCGCCACCGGCGTGATCAATGTCACTTCGCAGCTTACGTTGTCCCCGGGCATCACCATTTCCACGCCTGCCGGCAGCTTCATGTCGCCGGTCACGTCCGTGGTCCGGAAATAAAACTGCGGCCGGTACCCCGAGAAAAACGGCGTGTGCCGTCCGCCTTCTTCCTTCGTCAATACGTACGCTTCCGCCTTGAACTTCGTGTGCGGCGTAATGCTTCCCGGCTTGCACACCACCTGCCCGCGCTCCACGTCTTCTTTTTCCGTCCCGCGCAGCAAGAGGCCAACGTTGTCCCCGGCAAGCCCTTCGTCCAGAAGCTTCTTGAACATTTCGACGCCTGTTACGACCTTCTTTTGCGTCGCGCGGAAGCCCACAATCTCCACTTCTTCGCTGACCTTTACCTTGCCGCGCTCGATTCTTCCCGTCACTACCGTGCCGCGTCCGGAAATCGAAAAAATATCCTCGATCGGCATGGCGAACGGCTTGTCCACATCGCGCACCGGCAGCGGCACGTTCTTGTCCACCGCGTCCATCAATTCATCAATCGTCTTTTCCCACTTCGCGTCGCCGTTCAGCGCCAATAGCGCCGACCCCTTGATCACCGGAATCTTGTCGCCAGGAAACTGGTAGCTCTTCAAAAGTTCCCGTACTTCCAGCTCGACCAGTTCCAGCAACTCGGCGTCTTCCACCATGTCGCACTTGTTCAAAAACACGACGATGGCCGGAACTCCGACTTGCCGCGCCAGCAGAATGTGCTCCCGCGTCTGCGGCATCGGTCCGTCCGTCGCCGCCACCACCAGGATCGCGCCGTCCATCTGCGCCGCCCCGGTGATCATGTTCTTGATGTAGTCCGCGTGTCCCGGGCAATCCATGTGCGCGTAGTGCCGGTTCGCCGTCTCGTACTCCACGTGCGACACCGCAATGGTGATTCCGCGCTCGCGCTCTTCCGGCGCGTTGTCAATCGAATCGAACGCCCGGAACATCACCTTCGGGTTGTGCTTCGACAACACTTTCGTAATCGCTGCCGTCAACGTCGTTTTGCCATGGTCGATGTGACCGATCGTCCCGATGTTCACATGCGGCTTGTTGCGCTCGAATTTCTCCTTCGCCATGTCGTCCTCTGCTCCTCAAATCAAAATTCACTCAAACCCGGACAAAGCTCTCTGCTTACTTTTCGCCCCGGTGCTTCTTGATGACTTCTTCCGCCAGCGCGGCGGGCAACTCCGCATAATGTGAAAAGTGCATCGTGAACGTCGCACGGCCCTGCGTGCGGCTGCGTAAGTCCGTGGCGTAACCGAACATCTGCGCCAGCGGCACTTCCACGCGAATGACGTTGCTTCCCGCGCGATTTTCCGTGCCTTGAATCGCGGAACGCCGGGCATTCAAATCGCCGAACACCGCGGCCATATATTCTTCCGGCACCACCACTTCTACTTTCATGATCGGCTCGAGCAGTACCGCCTTGGCGCGCGAGCAGGCTTCCTTGAACGCCATCGAGCCGGCGATTTTGAACGCCATTTCGTTGCTGTCCACGTCGTGATAGCTGCCATCGATCAACACGGCGGCAACGTCCACCATCGGAAATCCCGCCAACACACCGTTATCCAGCGCTTCGCGAATACCCGCTTCGATGGGCGCGATAAACTCGCGCGGAATCGCTCCGCCCGCAATCTTGTCGATAAACAAAAAACGGTGTTCCTTGTCGAATTTCCACTTGCCCGCTGAACCGCCCCCCACCACTTCCTTCGCCAGCAGGTCCAGGTCGTCCGTAGACATCTCTTTCATGTTCTCGTGGCTGGAGCTCGGAATAGGATGCAGCTCGATCTTGCAATGCCCGTACTGGCCTTTGCCGCCGGTCTGCTTGATGTATTTGCCTTCCGCAGTCGCATTTTTGCGAATGGTTTCGCGGTACGCCACCTGCGGCCGCCCCACGTTGGCCTGCACGTTATATTCGCGCAGCATGCGGTCCACGATGATTTCCAGGTGCAATTCGCCCATGCCGGAAATCAGCGTCTGCCCGGTGTCCGGCTCGGTGGAGACGCGGAAGGTCGGATCTTCCTGCGCTAGCCGCTGCATCGCCACGCCCAGCTTGTCCTGGTCGGCCTTGGTTTTCGGTTCGATGGCTACAGAGATCACCGGTGCGGGAAAATCAATATTTTCGAGAATGATCTGCTTTTCTTCGTCGCAAAGCGTATCGCCGGTATTCACGCTCTTCAGACCCACGCAGGCGCAGATATCACCGGCGTAGATGGTGTCGATTTCTTCGCGCTTATTGGCATGCATCTGCAACAGGCGGCTGATGCGTTCGCGCGAACCTTTTCCAGAGTTCATCACGTAACTGCCGGATTTCAGCACGCCGGAATACACGCGGATGTAGGTCACATGCCCGACGAACGGGTCGGACATAATCTTGAATGCCAGCGCCGCAAACGGCTGCTCGTCGGACGCCCGCCGGAGTATTGCTTCGTCCGTGGAAGGGTCCGTGCCTTCCACCGGCGGAACATCCAGCGGCGACGGCAGATAATCCACTACCGCGTCCAGCAGCGGCTGAATGCCCTTGTTCTTGAACGCCGAGCCCGCCAGGACCGGCACAATCTTCAGTGCCAGGGTCGACTTGCGGATCGACTTGCGCATCTCTTCGAGAGTGAGCGTCACACCGTTCAGGTATTTTTCCACCAGCTCGTCGTCGTGCTCGGCGATATATTCCACAACCTTATTGCGGTGCTCGTCGTAAAATTTCTTGTCGATCGCTGAGGCCTTCAGGGCTGCGGCCACATCCGGCCGTGAATCCACAAACGCTTTGTCCCAAAGTTTTCCTACTTCGAAGATTTCAAATTTCGCGCCCAGCGTTTCTTCCAGCCAGACAATTACCTTTTCCTCGAGAAAATCGATTATGCCGATAAAATTGTCTTCGCGGCCGAGCGGGAATTGCAGGGGAACAGGGTGGGCTCCAAGACGCTTGCGAATGGTGCCAATGACATGGTCAAAATCCGCGCCCATGCGGTCCATTTTATTCACGAAACAGATGCGTGGAACGCGGTACTTGTCTGCCTGGCGCCATACTGTTTCGGACTGCGGCTGCACGCCCGCGACGGAGTCGAACACGCAGACCGCGCCGTCCAGCACGCGCAACGAGCGTTCCACTTCCACGGTAAAGTCCACGTGGCCCGGCGTATCAATAATATTGACGCGGTATTTCTTGCCGAAACGGTCCCACGCCGCGGTCGTCGCCGCGCTCGTAATCGTAATCCCGCGCTCGCGCTCCTGCTCCATCCAGTCCATGGTGGCCGTGCCTTCATCCACCGAACCGATCTTGTAGGTCACACCCGTATAGAAGAGGATGCGCTCGGTCGACGTGGTCTTTCCGGCGTCGATGTGCGCCATAATCCCGATGTTGCGGGTATCTTCGAGTATGAATGCTCTTCCCATAGCTCCTGGAACGGCCTTCTTTTCTCCTGTTCGCGTTGCGACAGCTTCACTCACAACAACCACCTATTCCTTATCAGCGCCCGTTTTCTTACCAGCGATAGTGTGCGAAAGCCTTGTTGGCCTCCGCCATGCGGTGCACGTCTTCCTTCTTCTTCATCGCCCCGCCGCGCGAATTCGCCGCGTCAATCAATTCATCCGCGAGCTTGTCCACCATGGTTTTGCCCGCGCGCTCCCGCGAATACTGCAGCAGCCAGCGGATCGCCAGCGACTGCCTGCGGAAGGGGTTCACTTCCACCGGCACCTGGTAGTTCGCGCCGCCCACGCGCCGCGTCTTTACTTCCAGCACCGGCTTCACGTTCTCGATGGCTTTCTTGAAAATCTTCAACGCATCGTCGTTGGTTTTCTTCGCGACCTGGTCCATCGCGCCGTAGAAGACGCGCTGCGCCGTCGATTTCTTGCCTTCCCACATCATCGAGCAGATGAACTTCTCCACGATGTCGCTGGCATAGACCGGATCGGTCGCTTGTGTTCGCCGGAAAACGAGTCCTTTGCGTGGCATTGCTCTCTATCGCTCCTTGCGAATTCTTACTTCGCCGCTGCGGCCTTGGGCCGTTTCGCGCCGTACTTCGAACGTCCTTGCTTGCGGTTTTCCACGCCCGCGGCGTCCAGCGTTCCGCGCACGACGTGATACCGCACTCCCGGCAGATCCTTCACGCGGCCTCCGCGAACCAAGACGATCGAGTGCTCTTGCAGGTTGTGGCCAATGCCGGGAATGTACGTCGTCACTTCGACGGCATTCGTCAGGCGCACGCGCGCCACTTTGCGCAGCGCGGAGTTCGGTTTCTTCGGCGTCTGCGTGTATACGCGGATGCATACGCCGCGCTTCTCCGGGCAGCCCATCAACGCGGGCGACTTCGTTTTGGTGATGATCCCTTCTCGTCCCATTCGTACCAGTTGCGAAAACGTCGGCACAGTCGTTCCTCTTTTTCGCGCGATTCCGGGCTTGCCGCTTTCGGCCATCGCGCGCGTAGTTCTTCGCTGCTCCCGAGACGCGCAAAGACAATTACGCGCGAGAGCGCCTTACAGTGCTGAAAGGTCTACTGCGAATCCGGAGATACAACCAGCAAGAAACTCCGTACGCACTCCAAGAAGTAGAACCACTCTCTTGGCTTCAGTTCGGAGAGGCTTACTCGGCTTTGCGGGGCTGGCGCCCCATTCCGGCCGCTCTTCCGTCCCATTCCGTCTTACTCTGTTCCGGGACCGAAGATATTTCCCTTCCAACTAAACGGCCCCAAAACCACCGGAGCCGCCCCCTCAGGGCAAAAATACCCCTGACAAACACCGAAGTATACGGAAGAAACCATGGTCTGTCAAATTCTTTCCGGAGCCACAAAAGACCCGCGCATTCGGCCAACCTAGGCCATCCGGGGCATCCCGGCTGGCCCAAAATTCCTCTTCCCAAAGCATAGGGATTTAGCTATACTCTTTTGAAGCGGTGTCCCCCCGTCCTTGGTCGGTTTGCTATGGCAATACCTGATCTCGACACCCAAGTTCCTCTCGGTCCCATGACAGCCACGCGCCCTCTCGCTGGCCTCCTCCGTTTCTGTTTGCCCGGCGTCCTGATTTTCTCCTGCGCCACTCTCCTCGCCACGAAGTCATACGCGCAGGATCAGGATGTCGCCGAAGCCGCTCGTCAGGAACGCGCCCGCAAAGAAGCGCAGCAGAAAAAATCCAAGCACGTTTATACCGCCGAAGATCTGAAGCGCGACCACATCCTCACAAAAGAAGATCAAGCGCAACTCGACGCCAAGAAAAATCAACCAGCTCCAACCGCCGCCCCGAAACCCGGGGACGCCGTCGACGGCTCAACCGTCGCGAAGCAAGAGGACGCGCAACCACTTCCCGCCGACGCTCCTCTCGGCGACGTCGCGCGCCGTTACCGCAGAGAAAAAGAATCGCAGCAACTTCAGCGCTCCGCAGAATTCCATCTGCCGTTTGCAAACTCTCCGGTGTTCGCTTCTCCCAAGCCGCCGGTGCAACCTATCGGTGCGCCGTCGGTTCTGCTGGCTCCGCCGCGAATTGTTCCGAACCTGCCGCACATGAAGCGCTCGCCGTTCGAGCGGCCGGCTCTTTTGCCCCCGGCGCAGCTGCGCCAGTTTTCTTTTCTTCCTCCCGCGGTGCGCGTCACGCCGTCGCAACCCATCGCCCCTGTGACACCCTCCGCTCTCGTAAAGCTGAATGTTGTAATCGTAAGACCGGGTGACTCCCTCTGGAAGCTCGCACAAAAAAATCTCGGGAAAGGTCTCCGCTGGCGCGAACTGCTTTCCTATAATCCCGGCCTTGGCGATCCCAACCTCATCGCCGCAGGCTCGGAGATTTTCGTTCCCGTCGAAGCCGCTCCTCTCCGCACCACCACGAAGTTCACCGTGCGCAAGGGCGACACGCTCTCGAGCATCGCGTTTTCCCAACTCGGCCACGCTTCCTCCTGGTCCTGCATCGCTCACGCCAACCCGGACATCCACGACGCCAACCTCATCCACGAAGGCCAAGTCCTCCTTCTCCCCACCGCCTGCAGGCCGTAGTCTCTCTCTTCCCAGCAGTTAACGTAAGTTACATCTAAATCATCTTCAGTATTTAGTACCCCCATTCAGTTTTTGGAACCCCCTTTCCGCGCCCTATCTCCAATTCCCCATCAATTGAACGTAACTTATTGAAACAACAAAGCTTACAAATTGATATAGCTAGGCCGGCTTCTGGCACGGTGATTGCGAATCCGCAACCTGGGGGAGTTCATCGGCGTCGCAACTGCACTTTTGGTTTGAAAGAGTCCCAACTCCCAGGAGGAACAGTAATGATGGCAGGAGATTTGATTCGACGGATGCAAACACGGAGCGCCTTCTTGCGTGTCCTTTTCTTCGCTATGATTTTCACAGTTTTCGTCGGCGCTGCGCTTGGGCAATCCACAGCTTCATTGAATGGCACGGTGACGGACCCAACGGGAGCGGTGGTCGCGAACGCGAAAGTGGTTGCGACCAACCAAGCCACGGGTGTCGAGACTGCCACGCAGACGGATGCCGCCGGCGTCTATCTCCTTCCATCTTTGCCAATTGGAATCTATCGCGTCCAGGTCAACGCTTCGGGTTTTCAGTCGTCGATCATTTCGAATCTAAGGCTTGACGTGGCAACTGCAGTCACGCAAAACATTCAGCTGAAAGTCGGCGAGGCTACGGAAAAAATCGAAATCGTGGCGGACGCGGCGCTGCTCGAAACGGCCACCAACAGCATGGGACAGGTCATCAACGACAAGACCGTGCAGGATAATCCGCTGAATGGCCGCCACTTTACGGATCTCAGTTTGCTCACGGCCGGTACCATCACTCCTCCGGCCAACGGTTTTCTTTCTGCTCCGCTGCGTGGCCAAGGCTCTTTCGGCATCAATACGGCAGGCCAGCGCGAAGACACCACCAATTGGCTGGTGAACGGCATCAACTTGAACGACCCCGTGCAGAACCAGATTACCTTCCAGCCGCCCATCGACACTCTCGCGGAGTTCAAGATTGACAACGCGGCCTTCCCCGCCGAATACGGGCGAAATTCCGGCGCCATCGTGAACATGGCCACGCGTTCGGGCACCAATGAGTTCCACGGTGAAGCGTTCGAATTCCTGCGCAACAGCGCCCTCGACGCTCGCAACTTTTTCAATCCCGTGGGAGTCGTGCAAAATCCTTTCAAGCGAAATGATTTTGGCGCGGACTTCGGCGGCCCCATCAAGAAAAACAAAGCTTTTTTCTTTCTAGCTTACGAAGGCCTCCGCCAGCATCAGAGTCTGACAGTGTCCACTACGGTCCCGAGCCAGAATGACCGCGCCACCGTCACTTCTCCTGCGGTGAAAAGCCTGCTCGGCCTGATTCCTGCGGCCAATGAAGTTGGCAGCGGCACGGCGGGGGTTCCTGCCACCTTCAACCTGTTCTCCGGTGGTGCTCTGGCCAACGTGGCCTTGAACCAAGGTTCTGCTGATCTGGATTACGATCTGACAGACAGGGATCGCATCCACGGCTATTACGTCGTTCAGAAAGACCTTCGCCAAGAACCGACAGCAGGCGGCGCCATCGGGGCGGACCTGCCCGGCTTTGGCGACACCCGCTCGGGGTTCCGCCAACTCGCCACCATCAACGAGGACCACACTTTCAGTTCTTCGCTTGCTAATACCGTTCGCCTAGGGTTCAACCGCATCCATTTGACCTTTACTCCCAATGCGCTGCTGGACCCTGCAGCCTTCAACATCATTTTGCCTCCGGGCTCTCCGGTGGGTTCTGGATTGCCATTCTTCAACGTGGCGGGAACGCTGGGGTTTGGCGGCCCAACCGGCGAACCACAGGGCCGTGGCGATACCACCGTTGTGTTGAATGACACTTTGAGCTGGCTCAGGGGCCGGCACTCCTTTGCGTTTGGCGGAGAAATTCGGCGCGCCTACAACAACAACATTGCGGAAAACGTCGGAAGTTTTAATTTTACTTCCTTCGCCAACTTCCTCAACGACGGGTCCAACGCCTTCACCGATCAACTCGGTTCCGGCGACGACAAGATCCTGCAACCTTCTTACGATGTCTTTGTGCAGGATAGCTTCCGGTGGAAGCCTAACTTCACTTTCAACGTCGGTCTCCGCTTCGCCTGGAATTCCACGCCCTCGGAATCCACCGCTCGCTTCACGAATTTCGACGTGGCCAGTGGCACGCTTGTTTCCTCTCCCCAGCCCTACCAGACCAACAACAAGAACTTTCAGCCGCGCGTCGGCTTCGCCTGGGATCCTTTTAAGGATGGGAAGACCTCGGTCCGCGCCTCTTATGCGATCATGACCCAGGATCCCACCACCAACATCGTTACCGGGCTGAGCTCCAATCCGCTCTTCGCTCTGCCTCTCTCCGCGAGTTCGGCGACCAGCTCCATCACTTTGGAGAATCCCGCCGCTGCTGTTACCGGCGTCAGCCTGGGGCCCTCGGCCGTTAACCCTGATTTTAAGGACATGTATGCCCAGGATTGGACCCTGAGCATTCAGCGTCAGATCACTTCCACTCTCGGACTTCAGGTGGCCTATGTGGGAGTGAAGGGGACTCACTTGCAGCTCACGCAAAACGTGAATCAGCCGTTCGTCACCAACGGATTCTACGCCACGGTGAAACCCTTCCCGACTCTTCCGCTGACCAGCGCTGTGATTCCAACTCAATGCCAGGCTCCCAATCCGCTCTGCGCTTTGAACACTATCAACCAGGTCAACAGCGTCGGGAACTCCAACTACAACGCCGTGTGGGCCACCATCAACAAGCACTTCTCTCATGGCCTCGAGTTTCTGGCTTCCTACACCTACTCGAAGTCGCTCGATTACAACTCGCTTTCCACGGGAGAATCGCTCATCCTCCAAAACGCTTATAACCCGCGTGGCGAATATGGCCCATCTGAGTTCGATGTTCGAAATCGCTTCGTGATGAGTGGTTTCTACGAACTCCCGTTTAAAGCCAATCGCCTCGTCTCCGGATGGCAGTTCGGTTTGACAACCCAGGAGCAGAGCGGCAGCCCACTCAATCCCACTCTGGCCATCGGTCCCGGGCCTGGAATCTCTCTTACTGTTCGTCCGGATCGCCTGGGCACTGTCAGTGGCACGGGCAATCCCACCCAGTTCTTTACCAACCACGTTCTGTGCGAGCCGTTCAACGGGATCCCGTCTGGCGGCGCGCCAGCCATTCCGGCCTGCGCCTCGACGCCCAACGCAGCCTTTGCGATCCCCTGCACTTTTAACAGCACTCCGACCACTCCGGGCGGCAGCACATATCTGGTAGTTCCGGGCAGCTGTCATCCTGGGAACCTGGGCCGTGATGCCCTAGTTGGCCCAGGATTCATGAACACGGACTTCTCTCTAACCAAGAACACCAGAATTACGGAGAGATTTAATCTTCAGTTCCGGACCGAATTCTTTGACCTTTTCAATCACCCGAATTTCGGCAACCCGGTTCTTACGGCTACCAGCGGCTCGTTTGGCAGAATCCTGAGCACGCGCTTTCCGACTGGCGACTTCGGTTCTTCCCGGCAAATCCAGTTGGCACTGAAGCTCACTTTCTGATCGGTTCTCAACTTCACTTCCAGCGAGGGCGGGCTGCGGCCCGCCCTCGTTCATTTCTAGCGGAGTGTCGGCAACATTCCTCCGAGCCATCGCTCTAACCCCGACGGGCCGAGCTTCCTCCTGGTCCTGCATCGCTCATGTCAACCCGGATGATCCACGCCTTTTCGGTTCAACCGCCATTCTTAAAACTCCGCTCCTTAAACCTTCAAGACTTCTAACGTGCAACGTTTCAACGTCTTACGAATCCATTCGAATACTAACTGACAAAATAGTTGACACATCAGGCAGTTCCATGCTACTCTTTTCCTGAAGTTGCCGCCATGAGGACGCCCGGATCTCTTGAATTTTTCCACGGCCACAACTCCAGCCTCCTCGCCCATTTCCCTAACTCCCATGGAATCATATCGTTTGCAGACCCCCACCTCTTAAACCCCTTCCTGCCATATCATTACAAAAACCATGGGGGTGGAGGTGTTCTCAACCTTTGCCTCGCCATTGGCGCGCGAGCTGAGTGGCCCTTCTGCCTTTCCCGCCCACCGGGGACTTCGGTTACAATGGGGTTTCTGGCACCAGTCCGGAGGGAGCACGAGTGATCCACTCGAACGTCTTTCATAACGAGACTCTGCTGCCCATTGAAAAGGTGCGGCTGTCTCCGGGCCAGGCCGGCCTGATCTGCGGTTGGGGTATTTTCACCACCCTGCGCATCTCCCGCGGCGAGGCCTTCGCTTACGAGCGCCACTGGCGCCGCCTCGAAAAAGACGCCGCCCTTATCAACCTACCCATGCCTTACACGGCGGCAAAAGTTCGCGTCCATCTACACGAGGTGATTCGCGCCAATCAAGTCGCCGAAGGCTGTGCGCGCATTTATCTGGTCTACAACTCCGTCGGCTACTGGCAAAGCGACGAGAAGCATCCGCCAGTCGACCTCATCATTTACAGCGCAAATCTCCCCGAGCACCGCGACGTCGTCCGCCTCGCTCTGCGCGAACAGGGCCGTCACGCCACTTCTCCCCTCGCTGGCGTAAAAAGTATTTCCTGGCTCAACAATGTCTGGGCCGTCTCGGAAGCCGCCAAGGAAGGTTTCGACGAAGTCGTGCTGCTCAACGAGCGCGGCGAAGTGGCCGAGTGCACTTCCGCAAATATCTTCGCCGTCAAAAATGGAAAGATCCTCACGCCTCCGCTCAACTCCGGATGCCTCGAAGGCGTCACCCGCGGCATCCTGATGGAGATTGCGCCCGAGGCCGGCCTACCGGTCATCGAACAGTTATTGCGCCCCGAAGATCTATATTCCGCCGAAGAAGTTTTCATCTCTTCGACCAACAGGAATCTCATCGACGTGGGCGAAATCGCCGGCCATGTCATCCCTGCTCCCGGCCCGGTGTGTGCGCGCTTGAACGACCTCTTTGACGCCTACGTAGCCGACTACGTCTCGCGCCGCCTCGCTTCCGCCGTCCGTTAAAAAAATACCCGCCGGGAAATTCAAAGCGCACTTCGTGTAAAGTAAATATTGTGCGTCACGCGCACCGTGGAAATGGCACTGACTGCGACGCTTCGGGGGATTACAGGTTTAGATGGCTAGCGATTCGAAACTGAGCACCTTTGAGGCGCACGCTCCCGCCGGCGCCGGCGTGAAGACGGTCTTCAAGATTCTTCTCTCCATTAGCTTCTGCCACCTCTTGAACGACACCGTGCAATCCTTGATCCCCGCGATTTATCCGATTCTCCGCGTCTCCTTCCATTTGAATCTCGGGCAAATCGGCTTGATCGCCCTTACTTCTCAGGTGACGGCTTCTCTTCTCCAGCCTCTCGTAGGCCTTTACACGGACCGCCGTCCACAGCCCTACTCCCTGGCGATCGGCATGGGAATCACCTTGTTGGGTTTACTCGCTTTTTCGATGGCTCCCACATTTGGCACCATCCTCGTGGCTGCGGCCCTCGTGGGTATCGGCTCCGCCGTGTTTCATCCCGAGTCTTCCCGCGTCGCCCGCATGGCTTCCGGCGGACAGCACGGCATGGCCCAATCGCTGTTCCAGGTTGGAGGCAACGCCGGCACCGCTCTGGGCCCCTCGCTCGCGGCCTTCGCTCTTCCCAAAGGGCAATCCAGCATCGCCTGGTTTTCTCTGGTCGCTCTCCTGGCTATCGTCTTGCTCACGAACATCGGCACGTGGACCAGGCACCATAGCTCGCAACAGTCGAAATCCATTTCGATTGATTCCGCGCACGCCGCATCGATGGGGTCTGCTCATCCGCACGCCGTCCTGCCCCCTAAGAAAGTGGCATTCGCTTTGGCCATTCTGGTCGCGCTCATGTTTTCGAAGTTTTTCTATCTGGCCAGTTTGATCAGCTACTACACTTTCTATCTGATGAACCGATTTCATCTCTCCCTGCATAGCGCTCAGTACCATCTCTCGCTGTTCCTCGGCGCCGTCGCGGCTGGAACTTTCATCGGCGGCCCCATTGGCGATAAGATCGGTCGGAAGTTCGTCATCTGGTGCTCGATTCTCGGCGTGCTGCCTTTCACTTTGATTCTTCCCTACGCCAATCTGCTCTGGACCAGCATTCTCAGCGTGGTGATCGGTTTCATTCTAGCCTCCGCCTTTTCCGCCATTCTGGTCTATGGGCAGGAACTGATGCCTGGAAGAATCGGCATGGTCTCGGGGTTATTTTTTGGCTTGGCTTTTGGTCTGGGCGGAATCGGCGCTGCCGTTCTTGGCAAGCTCGCCGACGTCACCAGCCTTAACTATGTCTATCAGCTCTGCTCGTTTCTCCCCGCCATCGGCATCCTAACGGCCTTCCTCCCCAATCTCGAGCCTTCCAAACTCAGATTGCCCACACCGCATAAATCGCGCCTGACGACAGGAGCGCAGGATGGCAGCTAACCTATTCCAACCGGTGCGATGGAATACGCAGGCCGCATGAAGGCTGAAATCGTCAGTACGTCGTCGTCCGAGGCGAAGCCCATGCGGTGCGGCCTGCGGGGTCGTTAGGAAGCGCCCACAAGCTGCAGGGCGATTACGTATCCTGCATTGTCAGAAGTCTTGTCCGAATAGAACACGATGTTCTTGCCCCCGGCGCCGTCAAATTCCTTGAGGAATTCCACCCGGAAATCCAAGTTTGCGGGCAACCCGGGAAACGCACCGTTCATGGACACCTTTCCCGTGTTTAGATCGAAGGCAAATGTAAACGGCACTTGATTCACCGTCGGCGTACTACCGCTAAAATTGTCGAAATAGGCGATCGGCGCTCCGGTGTCTCCGGCTGGCTGGCCCTTCAGGATGCCGCGATGGCCACTAGGGGTGAACGGCGTGCAATCGCCCATTCCCATGAAGGCATCGCTCGGGGCTCCCTGTCGGGAAACGGAGAATCCGATATTTTCTCCACCGTCAATGTTCGGGTTTTTCCCCCACTTGGTCAGCGTTTCCAATGCTTTTTCCGTCAAGGCGTGTTCGTACTTCTCCGTTTTGGGTGCTGGCATATTGTCCTCTCAGTTGTGTTTAGGATTTTGCGCAACGCCAACTTTCCAGGGTTTTCCCGGCGAGGCTAGGGCGCGTGGCCGTCAAGAAGAACCCGCTGCTGGGCGTTCTCTCTATAGTGACGATCTCTCCGATTCCGTTTCGCCCCTACACGCCATGGGGATCTCAACTGATTCCGGACTCCAGGGTGCGCTCCCGGGCGAAGTCTCTGAGGCCGCCATCGGCGACGACGGCTAACAAGCGTGGGTACGCCTGCTTGAATTCCGCAATGATCTCTTCGTACGGCACGTCCGGATAGTGACCGCGTTGACGGACGTACTCCATGTGCCGGCGGCCTCCCTGGTCGTACTCGTGAAACAGCGAATCCTGCCCCCCATCGAACTCCAGCGGGCGCACGCAGAAGCGTTTGCAAAGGCTCAGGTTAAAGGCGGGCGTAGCTTTCACCCACTGGCCATCCAGAAAAAGCTCGGTGTAGCTGTGCCAGATGAATAGGTCGCTGCCGACCAGCTCGAGGAGTTTCTTCGTGGACAGGTGGTTGCGGACGTCGGCAAACCCGACCCGCGCGGGGATGCCCACAGAGCGCGCCACGGCCGCGAGCAGCGCCGCCTTGGGAATGCAGAATCCGCGCTTGGCGCGCAGGCAATCGCTGGCTCGAAAATAAGACGGCGCTTCGCCGAAGTGGTACGGATCGTAAAGAATCTGATCGCGCACCGCGTAGTACAACTTCACCGCTCGCGAAACATCATCGCCCGCACCGCCTACTTCATGCAGCGCAAACGCCCTCACACCGGCATCGCCGCTGTCGATGAACTCCCCTGATCCCAAATACGATTCCACATTCGTCATTTCTCTATACTCCCACAGTATTGCTCGCCGGTGGCCCGCAGCCGCCATATCCGCCCTCGCCTTGCTGTCCGCCCGAAGACCCCTTCTTCCCGTTCCGTGGTTGATAACTACTTCTTGTAAATGCCATTGAGGATTGGCTCTACCCATTCTATAATGGCATGGTGACGACCAAAATCACCGTCGACAAGGCCGGCCGCGTGGTGCTTCCCAAACCTTTGCGCGATCAAATGCAGCTCAGTCCCGGGGACGCCCTTGAGCTTGAGAGTGAGGGCGAACGCATCACCTTGCGGCCCATTCGCCCCAACGTCATGCTCAAGAAAGAATGCGGTGTTTGGGTCTACCAGGGTGAATCGTCGGATGCCTCCATTCCCGAATTGCTCGATCGCGAACGCGAGAAGCGATCGCGCGAGTCCAAAGGATGAAGGAGTTTTTCGACACTTCCGTTTTGATCGCCGCGTTTTGGGGCCGGCATGTGCATCATAAGGCCAGCGTCACTCGTCTGGGAACAGCAAACAAAAAGCAGTCCGCTTGCGGCATTCATTCCCTGGCGGAAGTGTATGCGGTGATGACGGCGCTTCCCGTCAAGCCCATGATTCCGCCGGAGCAGGCGCTGCTCTTTGTCGAGGAAGTTCGAGAGCGCTTGACTCTGGTTTCACTCGATAGCGAGGAGTATTTCGCTGCCATCCGGCGAACGGCGGAGTTCGGCTTCAGCAGCGGCCGCGTATATGACGCATTGCTACTGGCCTGCGCGGCGAAGGTCAAGGCCCAAACCGTTTACACCTGGAACCTGAAGCATTATCAAGCACTGGCTCCGGAGATTCACGCGCGCATCCAGACGCCCTGACCCGCTCCTAACTCTCGACCCGCATAGCTCTTCGCTGCGCTCTACATGCTACAATTCCCCACCAAGTGGCCCTATGCCTGACAACGTTCCTCCGCTGGCCAATGAAGCAGTTCTTGAGGTCGTCTCTCCCGACGGCGCGCGGCGCTTCGTGCGCATTACGCAAACGCCTTTTCTGATCGGGCGCGGCGCGGAAACGGGCAACCACCTGCAGCTCTCTGATCGGCGCATTTCCCGCAACTGCGCCGCGGTGGTCATTGAAGCGAATCGCTTCTACGTCGAAGACCGCGGCCAGCGCCGAGGTCTCTTCGTCAACGGAGAAAAAGTCGAGAGCCGCGAGCTGCAGGATGGCGACGCCATCACTTTCGGCCTGGATGATTCATACGAGATGTTCTTTCGCTCCGCGGCCAGCTCCCACGAAACATCCATTCCCAATCTTCTTACGCGCATCGAGCACATCACCAGCTCCGAGCCCAGCGGCGGCGGCCTTTACAAACTCAAGCGGCTGCTGGAAGCCACCGCGCTGCTGCATTCCCAGCTCCCGCTGGACGTGGTTCTGGGCCACATGCTGGATCACTCTGTATCCGTCACCGACGCGGACCGCGGCCTGCTGCTCGAATCTGACACGGCCGGCGCGCTGAAAGTGAAACTCGCGCGGCGCAACGGCGGCGTCCGGCTTCCGCCGGAAAGCGTCTCGCCCAGCCAGACGGCCATCCAACTCGCGCTGAAGCAACAGTCTCCGGTAATTACCGAAGACCTCGCGCAAGCGGACATGGACTTGCAAGCCGCGCAGAGCATCGTCGCGCAACGCTTGCGCGCGGTCGTCGTGATTCCTCTTTATGGCATGACCCGTGCCAACACGCAGGAATCCGTGGTCAACGTCAAGCGCGGCGATTTTCTGGGAATTCTTTATCTGGACTCGCGCCGCCCCGCCGCCTTCTCCAAACTCGATCGCCAGATACTGGACGCGCTGGCCGCCGACGCCGCCAGCGTTCTGGACAACGCCCGCCTCGTGGAGCGCGAACGCGAACGCCAGCGCCTGGAGCAGGAGATCGACATCGCGCGCGGGATTCAGCAGGCGCTGCTGCCGCGCAATTTCCCAGATAACCCGAATTTCGCCGTGACCGGCATCAATTTCCCCTGCCTGGCCGTGGGCGGCGACTACTTCGACGTCTTCCCACTCAGCGAGGGCCGCACCGCCTTTCTCATCGCCGACGTTTCGGGTAAAGGACTCGGCGCGGCCATTGTGACTACCATGCTGCAGGGCGCGCTCTCCGCGATGACCCTGGGCACGGATCCCGCGCGTGTGTTCAATCACGTCAATCGCTTCCTGTGCGATCACTCGGAAGTCGGCCGCTACGCCACGGTTTTTTTCGGCATTCTCGACCAGGACGGCCATCTGGAATTCATTAACGCCGGCCACCCCTCGCCCTTTTTGATCCGGCGCGGGGTCGCGGAAGAGGCGTTCACCGAAGGTTCCTATCCCGTGGGCCTGGTTCCCGAAGCCGAATACACGGCCGCGTGCCTGAAGCTCGAGCCCGGCGACACGCTTGTGCTCTTTAGCGACGGCGTGACCGAAGCCATGGATCCCGATGAACAGCTCTTCGGCGTGCCGCGCCTGAAGCAGGTGCTTACCGGCCAGATGGAATGTCCGCTCGAACAACTTCAGAAATGCGTCCTGGAATCGGTGGAGAATTTCGCGCGCGGCGCGCACCAGGCCGATGACCTCACGCTGCTCATTGTGCGCTATAGAGCCACCGCCGCCTCCGCTACTACGGACACTGACGTGCCGATGTCCTCTTCGACGCCGTCGTCGTCCGCTGCCTCTGCCTCCTCGGCCTCTTCCGCGGGGCCGGCTTGAAAATCAGAATGGAATTGCTTCGCGTGCGGCTGGATTGAAAATGTAAAGAGCGGAAGCGGCGATAAACGGCTCCCGCCCTTTCCCACCTCGACTAACTTATCCCAGCTTTCGCCGGGATTGGCTCTGGCTGACGGAAAACTCTTACGAACCGAGATCTTTCAGATCGTCCTTGGCCTGCTGCTCCGCGTTTTTCACGGCGCCCTTGGCGTCCGCACCGGGATTCAGCAGATGAATCGCTTTATTGAGGCTCTGCGCTTTTTCGCCGTCGGCGGCTTTGCAGCCGGACACATCGGCGCTGGCATGCACGCCGGTGACGCTGGCACGCAGGCAATTGAAGTCCATGGAAAGGTTATGGCTGGCGTGGAGTGCGGCGAGGCATTCATTCAGCGCGGTAAACGAAGAGCACGCGTCCGTGGTGGTTGAAGTGGCGGGCAAAATCCCCGCCGCTTGCAGTTTGGGGGTCAGCTTTTTCTCGACGTCGGCGCGGCTGCCATTCGAATCGACGGAATTCTTGGAATCTTTTTTCACCCACTTGATGGGATTCAGGGAATGTGGGGTGTGCGAGGATTCCTGGGCGGCGCCGGAAGCGCCGGCACCCGCGGGACCCTGCGCCGCGGCGCGGCCCGCACCCACAGTCACCAATAACAGAACGGCGCACGTGCCAAAGAGAATGGCCAAATTCTTTTTCATTTTGACTCCTTCGTCGAGGACTCTGCGAAATATTTGAGGCTGCCGGACCTCGCCTCACTCACACCAGTAGGCCACAGAGTTCACATCGGGAAGGCAATTCGAAGGGTGGTACTCCCCCAATCGGTCACGCTGGCCGTTCGGACAGGTGGGGTGGAGGCGCCGTGACTCGGGCGCCTCCGCGCTGGGGCGATTCGGTTCCGTTTGGCGCAGCTACTGTGGTGGCAAAGCTCGGGACCCACGATTGCCACGCTTCATCATTTCCGTGTGGGACAACTTGGCGGTAGCAGTTGCCGCTGCGGAGGCTTGAATGGTCAGCGCTGGCCGAACGGGAGCCGCGGTCGCGGCTTCCGCAGGGTCGTAGTTGCAGCCCTCAACGTTTGGATGATTCTCGTCGCACGGGATCAGCAGGACCGCATGCGAGTCGCCGTTGGAAAGATTTCCATGGGCGGCAATCTCTCCGCGCTCATTGATATTGAACGCGTCCACGACATTCAGGTCCGACGCCGGGACGATCAGAGTGTTCACGTCGACTATGGGTTCCCCATCCTCCGAGAAAAATGCCGGCCCGCTTACGTTCGCGCCGCAAACCGCCGTTTCGCCCACCACCTGGCCCCTGTTATTGGCGCTTAGGGCTGTGCTGCACGTCTGCAGCGGCAAAAGCCCGAGATCGGCCATCACCCCATTCTTCCACCGAAACGCATGGTGCGACTGGGATCCTGGCACGTCCGCCCTGCCGACAACAAAGCCGGACTCGCTGATCCAGTTCGCCTCTGAGCGAACACCTCCCAACGTGCCCAGGTCAATAAGCTTCCCGTCATCCCACAGAAATCCGTGGTGTGTTGCGTCTCCAGCCAGATTCGACGTGCCCACCACTTGCCCGCGGTTGTTCATCCAATTTGCCGCACCCACCGTTCCTCCGAGAGTGCCAAGATCCGTCATCGTGCCGTTCTGCCACAGAAACGGGTCCTGGATCGGAGCCCCAGTAATCTGGTTCGTCGAATTGGTGTAAGAAAACCCTGCTACCTGGCCTAGCTCGTTTATGACGTTGGGAACCGCGTCGGGACCGCCTAGCGTGCCCAAGTCTCTCATCACCCCGTTCTGCCACAGAAATGCTCTTGTTTGCGTGGGAAAACCGACCAGGGAGAAGCCGTCGGATACGTCGTTGTTGGCAAAACCGATTACCTGACCCCGGCTATTGACACCGTCCGCCATGCTCTCCGATCCTCCTGGCAAGGTCCCAAGATTGATTGCCTTTTGGCCCTCCCAAAGAACCGCCACAATTGCCGGCTGGCCGGTCAGCGGATCGATGAGGCCGTTCTCCGACCACCCGACGATCAGCCCGCTTTCGCCGATCGCGACGGTCTGACTGTTCACCCCACCAGCAAGCACACCTAGGTCAATCGGGGTGCCCTCGTGCAATACCGCGGCGTGCTCTACAAAACAATCGGGTAAGCTGAACGGCATGTTGCAGCCCGGATTGGGATTGGCAGCCGGTGTATTTGCGATGACCGCGAACGTTCCCTGGTTGTTTAGAATTTGGAGTATCGGCCCGGAAAAAAGGCTGCTGGGACCGCCAAACGTTCCCACGTCAATGAGCTTGTAATGGTGGTGCGTGGCCTTTGGTTCCTGCGTGGCGATGTTTTGCGCTACCCCACAGACCGGCATCGCGAGGGCCGCGAATATGGTGAACGCGAAAATGTTCGTAAACATCCTGGATTTGTAGTTGCCGAAAAGTTTCATATTCGATCTCCTGTTCAGCTCTTTTGTTGCCTTGCAGAGTGGCACTCTGGCGCAGCGGGCGGGGACATTCAATGCAGCGGGTATCACATACATCTAACAAGATTCTTACACGGCTAAGTTATTGAATGTGGGCTTGTTACGAGCGCTGCGGGGCGGCCCAGAATCGTTTCGGGAATTGATGGCCTAGCCAGCGAAGTGATAGAGTTTGCGCTGGCTAACCACATGAATTCGCCCCAGCCACCTATTCTGATTCGCTTTGCCGTATTTGAACTCGATCTCCGTACCAGGGAATTGCGCAAGGACGGCCGAAGCACGGGATTACCGGATCAATCCATCACCGTGCTGGCCATGTTTTTGGAGCAGCCAGGCGAATTGGTTTTACGCGAGGACATCCGCACTAAACTTTGGCCCAATGACACGGTGGTCGAGTTTGATCACAGCATCAATACGGCTATCGGCAGGCTGCGAACGGCGCTCGGCGATTCGGCCGAGAGTCCGAAGTACATTGAAACTCTCCCCCGCCGCGGCTATCGCTGGGTCGGGCCAGCCGTGTCCCGCGAAACTCGAGAACTAATTGAGCAGAATCCAGTCGCAGCGGTGGAACCAACACTTCATGGCTTCTCCGAGAGCAACCTGATTGGCAAGAAAGTCTCGCACTACCGCGTTCTCGAAATTCTGGGTGGCGGCGGTATGGGCGTGGTGTATAAAGCCGAAGACCTGAAGCTGGGCCGCCGGGTGGCGTTGAAGTTCCTCCCGCAAGAATTGGCGAGTGATTCCGGCGCACGGCAACGCTTTGAGTCGGAAGCACGCTCAGCTTCAGCCCTAAACCATCCCAACATCTGCACCATTTACAGCGTCGAAGAATACGAAGGGCAGCCCTTCCTGGCGATGGAGCTTTTGGAGGGGCAGACCCTGCGCGACCTGCTCGCGGCCAGGCCACCAGGAAGGCCTTCTCTGGATCTCACCAAGTTGCTCGACTTCGCGACGCAAATCACCGCGGGATTGGAGGCTGCCCATCGACAAGGCATCATCCATCGAGACATCAAACCCGCAAACATTTTTGTCACCAGCCAGGATCAGGCCAAGATTCTCGATTTTGGTTTAGCGAAGTTGTCGCTTGCCGAACCCGCCGCAGTCGCGGAATCGGCCACGGATCCTCACCAGTACGGCAGTTCGTACGAACCAAAGCACGAAGCCGATTCGCTCGCGGCCTCGAGCCCTTTCCTCAGCCGAACTGGAGTGGCCATGGGCACTGCGGGCTATATGTCTCCCGAGCAAGTGCGCGGCGAAAAGTTGGATGCGCGCACCGATCTGTTCTCTTTTGGCTTGGTGCTGTATGAAATGGCCACTGGTAAACGCGCCTTTGTCGGTGCCACCGGGCCGGAGCTCAAAGAAGCCATCCTCACGCAGATGCCCAACCCCGCGCAAAAGGTGAATCCCGGAGTTCCTGCGAAGCTCGTCAAGATCGTTCACCGGGCATTGGAGAAAAATCGTGAAGCAAGATACCAGGCCGCTTCAGAGATGCGTGCGGATCTCCAAAACCTGAAACGTGAAATTGAACCATACTCGCGCGCACGTTGGTGGGCCACCGCGGCAGCAGCCGTCGTCCTGCTCTCCCTCATCGTCTCTGTGATTTGGTTCTACAAGTTCCAGACTAATTCTTCAGCGGCCCTGCCGCAGCTCAAGTGGCGCCAACTGACCAGCAACTCCAGTGAAAGCGGCGTTGGGAGCGGTTCCATCTCGCGTGACGGAAAATATCTGGCTTATCCGGATACACTGGGTCTTCACGTAAAGCAAATCGCCACCGGCGAGTTGCAGGCCATCCCGCTGCCGAAAGAGATCAAGAGCAACACGCTCGACTGGGTGGCTGGCCCATGGTTTCCCGGGGGCAAAACTTTTCTCGCCAACGCTTTTCCACTTGGGGGCGACACTGGCACTCGAAGTTCCAGCGGCAGTAGTATTTGGATTTTCTCCCTTTCCGGCGAGCCTCCCCGAAAACTTCGCGACGAAGCCTATTTGGATTCCATCTCTCCGGATGGCTCGCTCATCGCTTTTGAAACCCATAACGGCAAGATATTTTCTCGCGAAATCTGGATCATGCAGTCCAACGGGGAGCAAGCCCGGAACGTGTTCGAAGTTGATGAAGATGCCACGATTGGCGGACTCCAATGGTCTAAAGATGGTCAACGGGTCGTTTTCTTCCGGCAGGATGGGCCTGACAAAGCGAACACCTACGTGGTGAGCGGGGATTTACAGGGGGGACCCCTGACCAACATCGCTCTTCCGTTTGACCCAAGAAAATCGGATAACTTGATTTGGCTGCCCGATGGACGGTTGCTTTACAGCCTGAATGAACCAGGTCTAAGAACACTGACCTGCAACCTCTGGCAGATTGGCATGGACCAACGTCTTAAAAAATTCGTCGGCAAGGCGCAACGGCTCACGAACTTCTCGGAGCAATGCATACACCCTGCGGACTCCACCTGGGACAGCAAACATGTCGTAACGCACCAATGGAGACCTCATAGCAACGTGTATTTGGCGGACCTGCAAGCCGGAGCAACACGCATTTCCAACCCCACTCGGCTTACGCTGGATGAGAGTTGGAATGATCCCTTTGGATGGACCACCGACAGCAAGGCCGTCCTGTTCTTTTCTACCCGCAGCGGGAGCGGAGGCATTTTCCAACAGGTTCTCGGCCAGGATATCGCAAAACCTATCGTCACCGTAAAAGCGAACGAAAACATATCCGCCAATGCTTGCCTCAGTCCGGACGGCTCCTGGGTTTTGTTCCTGATGACCAAAAATGATCAGAGTCCGGAGGACACGGACAAGGTTGTAAGGCACTCGGTTACCGACCAATCTCCGATAGCTACGACCAGAGTCATGCGCGTCCCGATCACCGGCGGATCGCCGGAGTTGGTGCTATCAGGAAACCTCGAAGAGTGGCCCCGCTGCGCGAAGATGCCCGCAACGTTGTGCGCCGTCGCCGAGAGAAGCGCGGACCGCAAACGGCTCGTATTCGCCGCCTTCGACCCAGTGAAAGGCCGCGGCCGCGAATTCGCCAACTTTCCGACGGACCCAAAGACTGACTATCACTGGGATCTCTCTCCCGACGGTACGCGCATCGCGCTCATCAAGCACCGCGAAGGTCGAGTGCAAATTCTTTCTCTCAACGGGAGTTCACCGCAGATGGTCACCCCAAAAGGGTGGGATACTTTGTCCAGCGTCAACTGGTCGGCAGACGGGAAAGGCTTGTTCGTTTCCAGCTACCAGCAGCGCGGGCCCGTCCTCTTGCATATGGATCTGCAAGGCAACGCGCAAATCTTGTGGGAGCACCCGGGCGGCATCGAACTCTATGGCGTACCTTCCCCCGACGGCCGCCATTTGGCGATGCGAGGTTGGAACGTGGAAAGCAACCTGTGGATGATGGAAAACTTCTGAGTTCCGCGCGACGCAGTTCAAGATTTGGCTTTGAGAATCAGGCCGTAGATGGTCAGGCCGAGGCCACCGAGGAAGAGCAGCGGCGTGAGATATTGCGTCAGCAATGGCATCACCGGCGCGGGCAGCGGAAGCAAAAAAATAGGAGCGCCATAGCCGCCGGCGAAATAATGAATCACGGCCGCGAGGAGCATATAAAGCAGCCCGCGGCGCATCTGATGCCCTCCACTGGGACTGCTACGGCGAGATACTTTAACGGTGAGAACCGCCTCACGGCAAAATGGACATTGCGGCAGACGCGCCGCCATCTGCTTGCCGCAATAGGCGCAGCGCTGTGTGTCCCCGGCTTGTTGTCCAAAACTGCCCATGCGAATCCCACGATCCTTCCTCTCTAGGCTAGAGTCGCGGAGCGTGCAACGTCAAGAGAGATACTGAAAAAGAGTCAACATGGATTCCAAAATAGAATGAGAGCGCGGAACATCGGTCGCGTGCCACGCTCAGGCAGAAGCTGCCCGCCAGCGTGCCGCGAACCCGGAACTCCTATGAGGATACCGGCGCAGAGAGCCAGAACGGGTATAAGTATCTTTTTGCTAACAAATGGCCGCTCGGCCAGGGTTCGCCATCTTCCGATTCGTGCTACAAAATTATGGCAGACCAATTGCCCGCGGTTTCACAATCTCTCACGGGAGAACGATGCGCAAATGAGGAGAAGAGATGAAATATAGAGGAACCCGGCCCCTTTTGATGATGCTGTTCTTATTGATTGTGGCCCTGGGAGCCGCCGGGTCGACTTTGGCCCAAGAGAAAAAGGTCGGACAGCAAAATGGCGTGGATAACTCCAAAATGGGTGCGTATCGCGCGATTGCACAACACATCTATTCGGATTTCCAGAAGGGCGACCTCGCCGGAGCCGCGGAGATGGCCCGAGTACTGGAAAGACTTTGGGACAAGGCGGAGGACTACGGTGGCGATGCGGCGCTGTCAAAGACCAATCGCCAACTGTTCGATGAAATCGATAAAGCCATGGATCAGTTTCTGACTCCCATCTGGGATGCAAAAGCCAAACCACCGGACCCGGTAAAACTTAAAGCCGCTTACAACACTTACCTGGAGAAATTGAAGCTGGCGGATTAACAATACCCGTAGGGACTGTGAAGTGAAAAGAGGCCCACTTGCGGGCCTCTTTTTGTTTTCTCGAAGCTCTTTTGGCGCGCCAAGAAAGCTGCACCGATGAGATTCTTTTCGTGCTTTACAGTTCGCGAAGCGCGGTAGCCACAGGCAGCAGCGCGGCGCGAACGGCGGGGAGGATGCCGCCCAGAAAACCCATCACGAGCGCAAAACAGACTCCCGCCACGAGCAGCAACGGAGTGATCTTGAAGGCAAAGGCAATGTTGGAAAAAGTCTGAAAATTCATGGTGCTGGTGGTCCAGCCGTTGAGGGGAATAACAGCAAGGCACCCCAGCACGCCGCCGAACAGGGAAATCATCAACGCTTCAAAGACAAAAGAGAGAACAACGTTTGTGCCTCCAAAGCCGAGGGCGCGCATGGTGGCGATTTCGCGGCCGCGCTCGGCGACGGCAGAATACATCGTATTCAGCGCGCCGAAAACCGCGCCAATGGCCATGATCAAAGCGACAAACCCGCCCAATCGCGTGATCAGCGTGGTCATGCGTGTGGACTGCTTGGCGTAGTAGTCGATTTCGCGCGTTACGTCTACGTTCAAACGCGGATCGGTCGTGAGAGAGTCTCTCAATTGCTGCAAGGCGGCCGGCGAAGTAAGGTGCACGGTAACGGACTGAGAGAAATTGTCAGGACGGTTATATGCGCCCGTTAGCAGGTGGGCGTCGGCCCAAACTTCGGAATCGAAGGAGCTTCCGCCAGCGTCAAAGATGCCCACCACTTGCCATTGTGCACTGCCGAGCCCAATGGTGCTTCCCAGCGTCAAGCCCGAATAGGTTACTTTGGCGTTTTTGCCGACGACGATTTCCAATAGACCAGGCCGGAACATGCGGCCCTCGATGATTTTGACATTGTTGCGAATGGCTAAGACATTGGGCGAGACACCACGAAGCTCAACGTTGGCATCGGTCCCGGTCGAACGCAACGGAATCGGCGCCATCAGGACGGCTTCCGGTGTCAGCAACGGGCCGTCGGCCCCGCGAGCGATACCCGGCGCATCCTGGATGATTTTCACAGTGTCCAGACCAATTCCGCTCATTATTTCGGAGGTCGAGCCAGCTCGGGTCACCAGGGCGTTGTCCTCCGAACCGGAAGAAACCAGCGTGGCCTGAAATCCCCGAGCGAGAGACAGCATGGCGATGAAAACGCCAACAGTGCCCGCGATGCCTAGGACGGCAACCACCGCCGAAGCCCAACGCACTCGGATGCTACGGAAGTTGTAGGCAACGGGAACAGAAATGAAAAGTGGCGAGAGCAGTCCAACAATGATCCCTATTGCCAGTAGTGCTGCAACGCCGAGAAAGAAAAGGCCGATCACCTGGAAGAACATGTCAAACCCTCCGCAGGGCATTCACCACGCGCAGCCGCATGGCGCCGATTCCTGGCAACAGGCCACTCACGGCCCCGACAAAAAGAGCAAAACCAACTCCGAGAGTCAGAAGCGACTTCGAAAGGATAAGAGGAGGCAGCAGACCGGTAAGAGCGATACCGATAACAGGGATGGCCAGGTAAGCGAGAGCTAAGCCTAGGAAGCCGCCAAAGAGGGCGATGATGACGGACTCCGCAAGAACGAAGCAAAGAACGGCGCGCCCGGAAAAGCCGATGGCTTTCAGGACGGCCAGTTCCGAGGTGCGTTCCCGGACAGAAATCGCCATCGTGTTGCCTGTGACCAGGAGCAGCGTGAAAAAAACGACGCCGCCGATGGTGACGATTAAGAGTTCGATGTTTCCGAATTGCTTGGCGAAACCTGCGGCAAAGGCGGACTCGGTCTCGGTCTTGGTCTCAAACGACGAGTTGGCAAACTTTTCGTCAATGGCCTTGGCGACCCGAACGGCATCGTCGGGACTATTGAGCTTGACCACGTACCATCCGGCGGTGCTCTTGACGGGAGCAGGTGCGTTCTCGTCAAAGTATTTCCATTGCAGCCAGAACTGGCTCTCGTCCCCACCGGGACGGTCGCTGTGATAAATGCCGTCGAGATTGAACTCCGAAGATCCTCCGCCATAGAGAGTGGTTTTGATGGGGATGCGATCGCCAACTTTCCAATGGAAGCGAGCAGCCGTCCGGGCGCCCGCGATGGCGCCTTGGCGGTCTTTCAGGAAATTGTTCCACTGGTCGTCGGGTACCACCAGCTCGGTCATCACCTGGCGTTGATATTCGGGGTCGATCACAAACTGCGGAAAGAAGTTCTTTTCGTCCTGATAAACGCCGCCGAACCAGTGATTGTGCGTGACCGCTTTGACGCCGGGAATCGCAAGGATTTTGTCACGATCGGAGATGGGCAATAATTGCATTAGGCCGATGCGGCTGACGACAACCAGGCGGTCTGCGCCCGCGATTTCTGTGCCACGGCTGAAAGCGCTCTTCACCACCGCCAGAAACGTGAAAAGAACCAAAGCGATGGCGAACGAGCCGATCGTCAAGATCAAGCGGGCTTTTTTTCGAAAAAGATTGGCGAAGATCAAGCGGCTGAATTTCATGCCGCACCTCCGGCGAGGACACTCTCGCGGGAAGTCTTGCCCTCGACGAGCACGCCTTTGTCAAGATGCAACGTGGTATGGGAGCGAGCGGCGATGACCGGGTCGTGCGTGACCATCAAAATGGTTTTGTTGTACTTGCCGACGAGTTCGTCAATGAGCAGCATAATTTCGTCCGCGCTTTTGCGATCCAGGTCACCGGTCGGTTCATCGCAGAGAAGAAAGGTCGGGTCGGACACAATGGCACGAGCGATGGTAACGCGCTGTTCCTGTCCGCCGGAAAGCTGCCGGGGGTAGTGGTTCATGCGGTCGGTAAGCCCCACGACGCCAAGAGCAGTTTCCACGTGCTTGCGACGCTCCGATTTCGAGAGCTTGGTCAGCAGCAGGGGAAGCTCGACATTCTGAAAAGCGGTGAGCACGGGGATCAGGTTGTACATCTGGAAGATGAATCCGACGTGGCGGGCGCGCCATTGGGTTAGTTTGCCGGCGGCCATGTGTGTGATTTCGTCGCCGTCCACGGTGATGCTGCCCGCGGAGGGCACGTCCAGCCCGCCCAGGAGATTGAGCAAGGTGGTTTTGCCGGAGCCGCTGGGCCCCATGAAGGCAACAAAATCGCCCTTGTCGACGTCGAGATTCAGTCCCTGCAGAACCTGAATCTTTTCGCCGCCGCGGCTGTAGGTCTTGTTTAGGCCACGCACTCGGATGAGGCTCTGCGAATCGCTGCGTCCATCCACACGGATCATGCTTTTCTCCTACTGACGGATTTCGACTTTGTCACCATCACGCAAATTTTCCGGGCCCTTCACCACCAGCGAATCACCCGGCGTAACGCCCGCCAGCACCGCGACATCCGTGCCGCGGTCTGTTCCGAGGCTCACGGCGCGGCGCTCGACTTTTCCATCCCGCAGCAAATACACAAAAGAAGCACTGGAATCCGAACGCACGGCTGTCTTGGGAATGTAGGCCACCGCCTGCGGCGCTTTTTCCTTACCCTGGGCGCTCGCGGCGGGTTTTTGTTCTTCAAGAAACGCCACTTTGACGCCCATGTCGGGAAGAATGAAATCGTATTTATCCAGATTGAGAATAGTGATGCGAACCTTTACGGTGGCCTTCTGGCGGTCGGCCGTGGGGATGACCGTGCGAACTTTGGAAGGAATAGGCTTGTCCGGATAGGCGTCAAGCGTCGCCGTAACCGGCTGGCCTTCTTTCACTTTCGCGATGTAGGACTCGTTGACATCCACTTCGATTTCGTTGGATTTCATGTCCACGATAGTGGCAATCCCGGTGCGCGTGAAGCCTCCGCCCGCAGAGACGGGAGAGACCATCTCGCCGACCTGGGCATCCTTGGAAACGACGATCCCCGCGTAGGGCGCCCGGATGGTGCAATTGTCCACTGCCTGTTGCGCCACTCCGATACGCGATTCCGCGGCGACCACCTGCTGCTTGGCGAGTGTAATTTTAGCTTTGAGGCTGTCCACCGCCATCGTGGCGTTGTCGAGGGCCTCTTGCGTCTGCACACCGGCCTTTTGCAACTGTTCGGCGCGGCGTAGCTCAATTTGCGCATTCTTGAGCTGCACCTCAAAGTCAGCAATGGCCGCTTGCGATGAGTCGCGATCGGCTTTTGCCGAATCCAGGGCGCGCCTGAGATCCGAATCATCGAGAGTAGCGAGCAGCTGGCCTTCGGCCACGCGTGTGCCCTCGTCGAAAAAGACGCCAGTGACGCGACCGGTGATCTTGGCCGCGATGGTGGCGCGGCGGCGGGGTGTAATGTAGCCGCTGGCATTCAGGGCGGTTTGCTGGCCCCCGGCCTCGGGCTTGACGATGGTGGTCACTTCAACCACCGGCTTCTGATTCCGGAAAGCGTAAGCAGCCACGACGATACCGGCAAAGATGAGCACCGGAATGCCGGCGTATACAATGCGCTTGCCCATGCCGGATTTCGCTCGCTGGCCGTCGTGGATGCGCAGCGAACCCAGGTCAGGTCTTGGGGAATCGAGTGGAGTCGCCATCAGCGGCCCTGCTCCTTCACAAAGTGAACCATCAATGTATCTTACGGCTGGCGGCTATCTAAAATAACAGATGAAAAAAACCGCTCTCAGGTCACATCCATTGTATCTCGCGAATGGCAGTTGGGTCGAAGGATAGAAGGATAAACGCCTTGCAACCGCATGGACGTGAAACACATTGTGACAGAGTACGGCCGCGTCAACCTGCGCGAAAATCCACGCGGGAAAGGGCCGCGTTGCTGCCTGGCACTGCGCACCTGAATTTCCGGGATGAACTGACGCGGCACGCGAAATCGATCAATCTGATTCAGATGCGGATGCCAACCTGTTGGATATCAATATTTTAGGACTTGGACCAACTCTCGAGGAGCTTCAAAATCATCACTTGACAGACTGGCCGCTAAGTCTTATGAAGGAGTTTCCGCGGGACTGTTCTCCTTCCTGGCCTCCCGCGGATGGGGGTTGTCCGCATGAGCCCGACCCGCCGTGACTTCCTGAAGTTAACAACCATTGGTGGAGCTGCAGCTGCGGTGTTTGGCTTCGATTTGAAGCCGGCGTACGCGCAACTCCGGACGCTGAAGATCGCGCGCGCCAATGAGACGCGCTCAACCTGCCCCTACTGCGCCGTGGGTTGCGGCACCATCATCTATACCATCGGAGACCGCGCCAAGAATGTCACCGCACAAGTCGTGCATGTCGAAGGCGACCCCGACCATCCAACGAACCGTGGCACACTCTGCCCCAAGGGAGCCTCTCTCCAGCAAGACATTATGAACGACCGGCGTCTGCTTAATCCGCAAGTGCGCCGCCCCGGCGGTACTCAATGGGAAGACATTTCCTGGGACGACGCCTTAAACGAAATCGCCGCCCGCGTCAAAAAGACGCGCGACGAAAGCTTCATCGAAAAGGATGCCGCCGGCCACACCGTAAACCGCAGCGAGTCCATCGCCTGGATCGGCGGCTGCACTGACACCAATGAGTTCAATTATCTCGTTGTAAAAGCCATGCGCGCCCTGGGGGTCGTGCATCTGGAAAACCAGGCCAGAGTTTGACACGGCCCCACGGTCTCAAGTTTGGGACCAACGTTTGGCCGGGGCGCGATGACCAACGGCTGGGTGGATATCAAGAACACCGACATGATGCTGATCATGGGCGGGAATCCAGCCGAGAATCATCCCTGCGGCTTCAAGTGGGCGCTTGAAGCCAAGCGCAATCGCAACGCGAAAATCATTTCCGTGGACCCGCGTTTTACGCGTACTTCTTCGGTTGCCGACCTCTTCTGCCAGATTCGCGCCGGATCGGACATTGCTTTTCTTGGCGGCGTCATCAACTACGCCATTCAAAACAACCGCATCGCGAAGGAGTACCTCGTTAACTTCACAAACGCCGCGTTCGTCGTCAAAAGCGACTTTAAGCTGCCCGCCGATACCGACGGCGTCTTCTCCGGGTTTGACGCCGGGAAACACAACTACGACCGCTCGACGTGGAACTATGCCGGAGTGGGTGGAGCTCCGCCGAGCGCGTTAGCGCCGGGTGCCTTGCCACCCCTGCCGGAAAAGGCCGAGTACGACCTTTCGCTTCAAAACCCAAACTGTGTATTCCAGCTTTTGAAGAAGCACTATTCGCGCTACACGCCGGAGATGGTCGAGCGCATCACCGGAATCCCCAAGGAGCAATTTCTCAAAGCCGCCGAACTGTATACCTCTGTTCGCAAAGACGGCGACATGAAGAAGGCCAGCACGATCATCTACGCCGTCGGCTGGACCCAGCACAGCTTCGGCACGCAAATTATTCGCACCGCGGCGATGCTGCAATTGCTCATGGGAAACGTCGGGCGCGCCGGCGGTGGCGTCAATGCCTTGCGCGGACATTCCAATATTCAGGGCGCCACCGACATGGCTGGGCTCTACGACACGCTGCCCGGCTATTTAAAAGTGCCTACGCCCGCTGACGCCTCCTTCGACGCATGGATGAAGCGCGCTACGCCAACTGTTTCCAAGCCCGCTCCGTGGGATTCCTGGAACTATTACAGCAACACCCCGAAGTTCACTGTCAGTTTCATGAAAGCGTTGTACGGGGACGCTGCCACCAAGCAGAACGGCTGGGCCTTCGATTATCTTCCCAAAGTCGACCGCGACTATTCCTGGACCCACTTGTGGGATGACATGTACAACGGCGCCGTTAAGGGCATGTTTGCCTTTGGCATGAATGGCGTGGCCATTGGGCCCGATTCCAACAAAAATATCGATGCGCTCAAAAAAGCGGAGTGGCTCGTCGTCGGCGAAATCTATCCGGACGAAACCAGCGAGTTCTGGAAGTCCCCGCGCGTTATCGCCCAAGGCGACATGAAGCAAATCCAGACCACTGTCTACCGCTTGCCCTGCGCGGGCTTTGCCGAAAAAGATGGTTCCTTCACGAATTCCGCGCGCTGGTTGCTTTGGAAAAACACCGCCGTCCCCATGCCGGGTGATTGCCGCCTCGATCACGGAATCGTCGCGCAAATCTTCCTGAAAATCCGCGACTTGTACAAGAAAGATGGCGGAAAGTTCCCCGATCCGATCCTGAATCTCACTTGGAATTACAGCGATCGCTTGAATCCTCCCCTGGCGGAAGTGTTGAAAGAAATGAATGGCAAAGCGCTCGCTGATCTCGAAGACCCCGCCACCAAGCAGCAGATTAAAGCCGGTCAACAGCTTCCCGGCTTCGCGTGGCTGAAAGACGACGGCACGACTTCGTGTGGGATTTGGATTTACGCAGGCTCGTTCACCGAAGCGGGCAATCAAACCGCGCGGCGCGATCCATCCGACCCCTCTGGCATGGGTGTGCACCCTGGCTGGGGCTGGTCATGGCCCGCCAATCGCCGCGTGCTTTACAATCGCGCCTCCTGCGATGTCGAGGGCAAGCCTTGGGATCCCTCACGGCGCCAAATCTGGTGGAACGAAGCCACACAAAAGTGGTTGGGCAACGACGTGCCGGATTTCAAAGCCGATTCGCACCCGAAGGATCACATGGGTCCGTTCATCATGAATCCCGAGGGTGTGGGCCGAATTTTCGCTCCACTGGCAGCCTTCGCCGACGGGCCTTTCCCCGAACACTACGAGCCCATTGAGAGCCCCATTGAGAATCCTTTGCATGCCGGACAGTCAACGAACCCCGTGGTCACCAAACTCAAAGGGCCCGACGATAAGTATGGAACAGCCAAGGACTTCGACGTGGTGTGCACGACCTTTCGCCTCACCGAGCACTACCACTACTGGACCAAGAATAATCCTATGACCGTGCAACTCGTCCCCGAGCCCTTTATCGAAATGGCGGCGGAAATGGCCGACGAACTGGGCATTCGCGGCGGAGAGCTTGTCAAGGTTTCCAGCGCCCGCGGCGAGTACATCGCCAAAGCCATGGTCACCAAGCGCATCAAGAAAATGATGATCGATGGCAGGAAAACCTACCAGATCGGCATTCCCTTTCACTGGGGATACCGCGGCATCGCCGAAGACGAAGGCAAAACGCAGCGAAATCTCGTCAACGCTCTTACGCACACTGCGGTGGACCCCAACGCGCACACGCCAGAGTTCAAGGGCTTTCTAGTGAAAGTTGTAAAGGTCTAGAGGACGCCATGAGCCAGGAGACCCTGCGCATCCAGAAAATTTCCGGCCACGCTGGGAGTGTTCCCGGCAAGGATACCCAGCGCCAATATCAGGTCTGCAAACTCATCGACACCACCACCTGCATCGGCTGCAAAGCATGCGAAGTCGCCTGCATGGAATGGAATGACTTGCCCTTTGGCGAAACGATTTTCGGCAACACGTACCAGACCATGCCGGAAACGCGCTGGAATTACTGGAACCTGATCCTCTTCAACGAGCACGAAACCGAAGATGGCTCGCTGATGTGGCTGATGCGCAAGAATCAGTGCATGCATTGCGCGGAGCCCGGTTGTCTCGCCGCGTGTCCCGCCGACGGGGCCATCGTACAATACACCAACGGCATCGTCGATTTTCAGCAAGCCAATTGCATCGGCTGCGGCTATTGCATCACCGGATGCCCGTTCGACATCCCGAAGATGAACCCGAAGACCAATCGCGTGTTCAAGTGCACGCTCTGCACCGACCGCGTGAGCGAAGGATTGGAACCCGCATGCATCAAGTCCTGCCCGACAGGATGCCTGCACTTCGGCAGCAAGGACGATATGAAGTTCCTTGCCGAGGGCCGCGCGAAACAGCTTCGCGATCATTCCAACTTCCCGAATGCCGGCGTGTACGATCCGCCGGGCGTTGGCGGCACCGGTGTGATTTACGTGCTGCACGACGCTACGCAACCGGAACTTTACGGCGGCCTCCCGAAAGACCCGCACGTTCCGTGGACCGTCAAACTCTGGAAAGGTCCATTGAAGTGGCTGGGCAACGTCGCCATGGTGGGTGGATTGATCGGCCTCTTCGTGCACTATCTGCGATTCGGCCCCAAGGCCCGCGAGGAAGAGGACATCAATCCGGGAGGAACAAAATCGTGAGCACCTCTGAACAAATCATTCCTCACGGGCACGTCCTCCGCTACACGCTGAAAGAACGATTGACTCATTGGGTGGCGGCGGGCGCTTACACTTATTTGCTGTTGACCGGTCTGGCCTTCTGGTCGCCGTGGTTGTTCTGGGTGGCGGTGATTTTGGGCGGCGCTCCGGTTTCGCGCATGCTTCATCCCTGGGCCGGGCTGGTTTTCTTCGCAGCGGTATGGAACATGTACGTGATGTGGGCGCAACAGATGAAGCATACGGATGTGGACAAAGCCTGGTGGAAAGCGGTTCGCTACTACAGCACGAATCAAGACGACAAAATGCCTCCTGCCGGCCGCTACAACGCGGGGCAGAAATTTCTCTTCTGGGGATTTTTCTGGAGCTCGGTCGCGCTGCTGGCAAGCGGCCTTGTTCTGTGGTTCCCGGAACGCATTCCGTGGAATCTCCGTTTCTTGCGGTACATTTCCGTTCTCGTGCATCCCGCGGCCGCGCTCTTCACCATCGGCCTGTTCTTGATTCACATCTATATGGGCGTTTTTGCGGAGCGCGGCGCGTTCGGCTCGGTTATTCGCGGCGATGTTTCTATCGCCTTCGCCAAACGCTACCACCCCGGCTGGTATAAAGAAATCGTCGGCGGACCGTCCACGCCGCCCAAATGACGACCTCACAGAACGGTGGGCCCGAATACGACGCGCGCATCCGCCGCGCCGAACGCTTGTCTGCGCAACACTCCTTTGCCTCCGAGTTCCTCAATTTCTACAAGCACATCACCGCGTTCCAAAAATCGCTTCACGTAACTATTGCTTCTTCCAGCGGCGCAAAATCGACCAACGCTCCCGCCGTCGAACTACGCGCTCCGCTCGATTTCACCTCGCTCCTTCCCCACTTCCGCGGATATCTCTCCACCATCGAACAACACGCGCCTGCGGCGCTGGCAAAAGCAGCGCATCAGATGTCCTTGCTGCCCTCGGATTCCTGGATTGCTAGCCTCGAAGCCTATTGGCAACACGCCGGCAAGTACGACCAGCAAGTCGGCGCGTTCGCCCAATTCCTTGCTCGTGCGTTTTTGCAGCCCTATGCCGAATTTAGGGCCGCGCCGCTGCCGCGGGCTCCCATGGTGATTACCGTGCGAGTTTGCCCCTTGTGCGGCTCGCGGCCGCTCATGGGTGTTTTGCGAGTGGAAGGCGACAGCGGGAAACGCTTCTTGCTCTGTTCCTTTTGCTCGCAAGAGTGGGAGTTCCGACGGATTCATTGCCCTACCTGCGGCGAACAAGCCGAAGGCAAGCTCCCGGTCTACGTTGCCGAGCAGTTGCCCCACATTCGCGTCGAAGCCTGCGACACCTGCAAGTTTTTCCTCACCACCGTGGATTTAACCAAAGACGGCCACGCCATCCCCCTCGTCGACGATCTCGCCGCGATTCCGCTAACCCTTTGGGCGCACGAACACGGCTACTCGCGCCTCCAGCCCAATCTCCTCGGCACGTGAATGAACACCAGGCGAATTGTTCTTCTGCTTTCTGTCGCGGCGCTCCTGGCGCTCGGCCTTTACGGCGCGCACCTCATTTCGCGCGGCTTCAGCACGGCGGAAGAGCCATCCTATCTGGAAGCAGCCATCGCGCGGGCCGCCCGCAACTTTTCGATTCCGCGAGGCGCCCGCCGCGAAGTAAATCCATGGAAACCTGCGCCCGAAATTCTGAACGAAGCGCGCGAGAGTTTCCTGGACCGCTGCGCAATTTGCCATGGACAAGACGGTTCCGGTCAAACCGGCGTAGGGCGCAGCCTTTACCCCCGCGTTCCGGACCTGCGCTTGCCGAAAACGCAAGATCTCTCCGACGGAGAAATCCGCTACATCATTCGCAACGGCGTTCGTCTCACCGGCATGCCCGGCTGGGCCAACCCTCACGGCGAGCAAACCGATGACAGTTGGAAGCAAGTGCTGTTTATCCGCAGTTTGCGCCAGCTAACGAAAGAAGAGCATGAGCAGCAGGCAACAACCGCAACTTCAGCTCATTTCGTCGGCTCGCCCTCCTGCCAGAAGTGCCACGCCCAAATCTACGAACGCTGGCGAAAAACGCCGATGGCCAATGTCGTTCGCGATCCCCGTGAATTCCCGGATGCCATCATCCCAAATCTTTCCACGAACACCGTTTCCAAATTCTCCCGCGACGACGTCGCGCTCGTTTACGGCAGCCTTTGGAAGCAGCGCTATTTCACGAAAAAGGGGGATGACTACTATCCGGAATCAGCGCAATGGGATGTTACCAACCACGTTTGGCGTCCGTATTTCGTCGCCAATGGCACCGACTGGTGGGTTCCATTTTATCCCCCCGACAATATGCAGCGGCCCACCGGTCCCACCTGCGATGGCTGCCACTCCGTCAATTACGACATCCGCACAAAACAAGTGACCGAGTGGAACGTCGGCTGCGAGCGCTGTCACGGCCCGGGAAGCGAGCACGCCGAACATCCTACTCGCGGAAATATTCTCAACGCCGCGCGCATGGAGTATGTCCAGGCCAGCGACACCTGCATCCAGTGCCATTCCCAGGGACGCCCGCTGACGAGTCCCATCGAAGGCAAATATTACGACTGGCCCGTCGGCTACCAGGTTGGCTCAAATCTGCGGGATTTCTGGAAGCTCGAGGAGCACACTCTCGGCGAGACAACCTTCACGCATTACCCCGATGGCACCGCTCATAAAAATCGCATGCAGGGAAATGATTTTGTGCAGAGCGTCATGTACCGCCGTGGCGTCACTTGTTTTAGCTGCCACGACGTGCACGGCACGGAGAACTACGCGCAACTTCGCAAGCCTCCAGACCAGCTCTGTCTGCAATGCCACGGTCCCCTTTCGATGAATGGCCCGCGCACCGCGACTCTCGAAGAGCATACCCATCACAAGAAAGGTTCCGCCGGCAGCAGTTGCATTGCTTGCCACATGCCAAAAATCGCCACGACCATCGCGGACATCAAGGTGCGCGCGCACACCTTTGCCTTCATTACTCCGGCGATGACCGACAAATATAAAATCCCCAATCCCTGCACTTCGTGTCATGCCGACAAAACCACAGCCTGGGCCTCGGAAGCCTTACGGCGTTGGCCCGAGCGCTCGCCCTGGCGGTCGGAGTAACCCGCAAAGCGTCGCACTCGAAGGTTTTTAAACCGGCACTCCCTCGACGATGGACTCAATGACGGTGGTGGGGATAACTCGGCTCAACTGCCAGCCCGCTGCCGCGAACAGTTCGCGGAACTGCTTTTCCGTGCGTTCGCAACCGCCGGGGAAAATCAGCATTTGGAGATCGAGGAATTTGCCCGGAGCGAATTCGTTGCCCGGCTGAATCACGTTGTCCACGACGAGAAGTTTCCCCCCGGGATTTACGGCTTTGCGGCACGCTTTGAGGATCTTGATGCACACGTCATCCGGCCAGTCGTGAATGATGTGTTTCATGATGTAGGCATCGGCGCCGGTCGGAACCGCAGAGAACATGTCACCGGATGCGAGGGTGCAGCGGTCCATGAAAGGCTTGAGCGGCCCGTTCTTTGCCCCGTCAACAACGTGCGGCACTTCATAGAGCGTCCCTTTCAAATGCGCATTCCGCGAGAGGATGGTCGCCAGGAGGAGTCCGTGTCCCCCGCCCACATCCACAATCGATTGAATTTCGCCGAAGGAATACGCGTCCGCCACCGCCGGGCTGTCGATTGTGGATAAATCGCTCATGGATTGATTGAAGAGTTGCCCCTCCTCGGGGTGCTGACGAAAGAATTGAAAGATGGGCATGCCATAAATCTTATCGAGGGCTTGCTTTCCGGTCCGCACGCAATAATCGAGATGGGACCAGCCCAGTCCGTGCCAATCTCTGCCGTGCATGATCGCGAAAGTTTTCAAGCTGGGAGTCGCGTTGCTGCGCAGCACGGCGGACAGCGGTGTTTCCGAAAACTTGCCGTCGGGGCCCTCCGAAAGCACCCCCACGCAGGCAGTGGCGCGCATGAGCCGGTAGAGCGCAAGCGGGTCCGCTCCAACCTGAGCGGCAAGTTCGTCTGCCGACTTCGGCCCGTGTTCGACGAGATCGGGAATTCCAAGTCGCGCGAGGCAGGAAAGCGCGCCGACAACGAAGACTCCATTCAACAATTGGAACATGCCGACGTGGGCCGGCGGTGTCTGGCCTTTTGCACTCGTTGCAGTCGTAGCGTTCATATTGTCCACCTGGCTTTCGATTTTATGGTTAAGGGCAGCCGACATTCTACACGCGAACCGCGCTTCCCGATGCTGCTTTACTCTCCTCCCAGTTTCCACAGCCCTCAGTGAGCTCTACCCCTTTGTTTTCTTTCTCTTACGCGCCCGTTCGAACGGCCTTGCAACATGCTCATTATAAGCACTTTAAAAGTACTTGACAAAATAGCTAATCCATGCTACACTCTGCCGTGAAATCGCAACTCCCTCTCCGCCCACCCGCCTCGTCCCTCACCTATCTCCTTTATTTCCCGTTGCCTACGCACTCTTTTGCATTTTCTTGCACTTTTTTGCACTCTCCAAAAACTCATCCCCTTTCTTTTCATGCCATTCCGCACTCTTTCACAAAAAAAACTTGACTCCCTCTATTTCCAGCAAACGCTTTTCCCGGATCCTAAGTTCCTTAGAATCCACATCTCTCAAAATCGAGGACCAAAATGAAACTCCAAACCGTTGAACCAGCCGTTTTCCCTACTCGCTGTACCTATCGCACTGCTTCGGGCCGCCAATGCCGTCTTCCCGTTTTCGACCCGCAGTCCGGACTCTGCGCGAATCATCATGCCGAGCAAAAGCAAAACGAGCGAGCCGACCTCGCCGACGTCCTTTTCCGCGACGCCCAGGACTTCCAAACCGCTAAGAGCATCAATCTTTCCTTGCGCTGCCTGTACTGGCTTGTCGCCAAGAACCGCATCTCCGCTCGCCGCGCCCGAGCCCTCGCCCAAATCAGCGGCTTGCTTCTGCGCACCCTGCCTGTCATGGCGGCCGAGAGAGCCGCCGGAATCACCTACATCATCCCGAATTCGTCTGAGCCCGACCCAACCAACAAACCGTCATGAGTGTCGGACGGTGCGGAATGGTTGCATTCGGCCGCCTCTTTGCTGCAAGCTACCGGACGCTGTTGAGGAGCTCACCATGCGTCATTCCGTTGCCTGTTTCGTACTCGCGCTGACTCTGTGTCCTGTCGGCGCAAGGGGGCAGTCCACGTCTCCGGCGCTTCCGACGCTCACTGTCATTCGCGCGGGGACGCTCATTGACGGCGTCAGCGACGCTCCGCGGAAGAACCAGCTCATCTTTGTGCGCGGAGAGCACATCGAGAAAGTGACGGATGCTTCCGCGCCGATCCCCGTCGGGATGAAGGTGATTGATCTCTCGAACGCCACGGTGCTGCCGGGCCTGACCGACGCGCACACACATATTTTTCTGTGGGGCGAGGACCCGGCCAAGGGCGGCTACGACGTCAATATCCTGAAGGCGGGAATTGCTCTGCGCGCGGCACGCGCGACGTTCGCGGCGCGGCGCGCGCTGGAGCAGGGTTTTACCACGATTCGAGATTTGGAGACGGAGGGCGCGGGCTACGGCGACATCGAAATCAAGCAAGCCATCGAGGAAGGCACCATTCCCGGCCCGCGGATTTTTGGCGCCACGCGCGCGATTTCCACCACCGGCGGATACGACCTCGAAGGGTATGCTCCCGAATTGGAGATGCCCAAGGGCGCGCAGCTCGTCGATGGTCCCGTGGAAGCGCGAAAAGCCGCCCGGCAGCAACTCGAGCACGGCGCCGACTGGATCAAAGTCTACATGACGCACCGCTCGTGGGTGGATAAGCAGGGCAACCTGGTTTCGCAGCCCACGCTCACGGTCGAAGAGCTCAAAGCCATCGTGGACGAAACGCATGGATGGCAGAAGAAAGTGGCGTGCCACGCCTACAACGGAATCGGTTTGCAGCGCGCCCTCGATGGCGGATGCGATTCGATCGAACACGGCCTCGAAATCACCGACGCGCAAATCGCGCAGATGCAGCGCCAGGGAACCTGGTATTGCCCGACGCTGACGCCGTATTACGGCGATTGGGCGGCAGAGGATTCGCCGAAAGGAAAACGGGACCGCGCGCGCGCAGCGGTGCATGAAATCAGTTTCAAGAAAGCCCTGCAAGCGCATCTGAAAATTGTTTTTGGGACGGACATGGGCGGGATTCCCTGGACCGAGCCGATCGCGCAGGAGTTTGATCGCATGGTGAAGATGGGAATGTCGCCGATGGATGCCATTCAATCGGCGACCTCGCGCTCCGCCGAAATGCTGGACATGAAGGGCGAGATCGGAGTAATTGCTCCCGGAGCCTTTGCCGAAGTGATCGCCGTTTCAGGAGACCCGTTGAAAAACATCGGCGAACTCGAGCATGTGCGCTTCGTCATGCACAACGGCTCAATCTTTAAAAACGAGCTGGCGAAATAGAAGTTGCGGGCTCCTGGGGAGGCACGAAATGGCCAAAGCATCTTGGGGAGGAAAAGTTATAGCGGAGAGCAACGCCACGGTCGTGGTGGAAGGCAACCAGTACTTCCCTCCCGATGCTGTCAAAAAGGAATTCCTGAAGCCGAGCAATCACACTACCGTGTGCCCCTGGAAAGGCACGGCGCACTATTATCACGTCGCGGTGGAAGGCGTCCAGAACGACAACGCCGCCTGGTATTATCCCGACCCCAAGCCCGCCGCTGCCGAAATCAAGGACCACGTCGCTTTCTGGAAAGGGGTCCGCATCGAAGTTTGAAGCTTTGCGAAGCAGTTTGAGGGAGGAAAGCAATGGCTGAACAGAATTTCAAAAACCATGGAAGGTATGTTCCCTTGTACCATTTTTTTGTCCTGCCCATTTTGCTCGTCAATGTAGGAGTACAACTATATAGGCTGATTGCATATCGGTTGATTACGCCTCTTTTTGCATTGCTCGGACTTTTCAGCGTTTTATTCGCAGCGGCTCTCTTCCTCGCGGCTCTCTACGGGCGGTTGTTTGCTCTCGCGGTGCAGGACCGCCTGATCCGGCTCGAGGAGCAGTTGCGTTTCGCGCGGCTGCTGCCAGCGGATTTACAGCCGCGCATCGGCGAATTCACTGCCGGACAAATGGTCGCGCTGCGCTTCGCGAGCGACGCCGAGTTGCCGGCGCTGGCGCGAAAAGTTCTGGACGAAAAGCTGACGGAGCGCAAGGCCATCAAGCAGCGGATCAAGAACTGGCGCGCGGATTATTTCCGCGCGTAGCGGATCTGTGTTCGGGAAAATCCGCGGAAACAAAAGAGGATTGGGATGGAAACGCGAAAATTGGGAAACTCCGGCATTTACATCACTCCTGTCGGCTTTGGCGCCTGGGCTCTCGGCGGAGGCGGCTGGGAATTTGGCTGGGGCCCGCAAGATGACGCGGATTCCATCGCCGCCATTCACCGCGCGCTAGAGTTAGGCGTCAACTGGATTGACACTGCTGCGGTCTACGGCCTGGGCCACTCCGAGGAAATCGTTGCTCGCGCGCTGAAAGAATGGCGCGGGCCCCGGCCCTATGTTTTCACCAAATGCACGCGCGCTTGGGATACCAACGGAAAAATCTACAGCAACCATTCCGCGGCATCGCTTCGCGCCGAATGTGAGGCCAGCCTCCGGCGCTTGCAAATCGAAGTCATCGATCTCTACCAGGTGCATTGGCCGCCCGAGGATTCCGGCTCCGCGCTGGAAGAAGCGTGGAGCACGATGGCTGCGCTGCAAAAAGAAGGAAAAGTCCGCTGGATCGGCGTTTCCAATTTCAAAGCCGCGCAAATTCAGCGCGCCGAAAAAATCGCTCCGGTAACTTCGCTTCAGCCGCCGTACTCCGTCATTCGCCGCGCGATTGAAGCGGAAACCCTTCCCTACTGTGAAAAGCACGGCATTGGCGTGATTTCCTACGCTCCCATGGCTTCCGGCCTGCTCACCGGGGCGATGACCCGGGAACGTGCCGCTTCTCTGCCTGCCGACGATTTTCGCACTCGCAATCCGGAATTCCGTGAACCGCGTTTGTCGAAAAATCTGGAACTAGTTGAGCGCTTGCGCGCGGTCGGCTCGCGCCACGGCCGGAGTCCCGGCGAAGTAGCGATCGCCTGGACGCTGCGCTTCCCCGCCATTACCGCCGCCATCGTGGGCGCCCGCAACGCCAAACAAGCCGAGGGCGTTATGCGCGCTGGCGAACTGAAACTCTCCGCTGAAGAAATCGCCGAAATCGAAGGCGCCGCAGCCGCGGCCATCGCTCGCTAAATCCAAAATCCATTAATTGGCGGTGATAGCGGCGTCGGAAGAAACGGTTTCGCCGTCGGGATTGCTGATGGTGATTTGCTGCGGGCCGGGAGTGAGGCTGGGAGTCATGACGGAAAGAGTGTTCGCATCCTTGAAGGTGACGGTGGTGGACTTTCCAGCGATGGTCACCTTGGTGGTGCTCTGAAAGCCGCTGCCGCGGATGGTGAGCGTAGCGCCGCCGGAAGCGCTAACTGTAGTCGGCGAGATCGTGCCGATTCCCAGAGGAACCGCGGCGAGTTGAACAACGGTGAGAGCCGCATTTTGCGCGGTGCCATCGGAGGAAGTAATAGCGAAGAGGCGCTGGCCATTTTCATCGGTGGCGAGAAAACTGCCGTGAAGCCCGTCGACGTCGGTCATGAATTGTTGCGGGAGAAAAAGGCGCAAGCGCAGTGCGCCAGAATGAGCGTCGAGGATGTCGATCCCGCCTTTTACTCCCGGACTGCCGGGCGCGCCGGAGAGAAACGGTTGATAAATCAAAGCACCAGATGGATGCAACGCGACACCGGGCACGGAAACACGGCCGGGAATTTGCGCGAGTTCGGCGGAAGTGGGAACGGATGTGAGAGAAAGATCCGCGGCGTGAACTTCGGTTGTGCCATTGGTTTGCAGAGCGAACGTTGTGCCATCGGCTGCTATTCCCAAATCAGAAGCGGCGGTGCTCGCCGCGGAAATGACAAACTGATTTGGTGCCGCGGAATTCCAGTTCCCCAAAGGGCCGCCGGGAGAAGAAGCAAACGCGAGAAAGACTTGATCGCCGGAGGCATTGCTCTGCACGAGAGGCGAGCCGGTGAGGCTGGTAACTTCGGGCTGAGGAGCGGGTTGAATCGTCGGCGGGCTCGCAGTCAGATTCATTTGCGCGAGGCATGCGGAGCACGCTCCGGAAGAGCCGCCCTCGCCGCTCAGGCCGACGAAAACGGTTTGCAGGCTGGTGGCGGCAACGCGCGCGGGACCAGAGTTGGTGAAGCCGGCGACGCCACCTACGGGGACGGTTGTGCCCGTTCCTTTGACGGGATCGAGGAGATAAATACTTTGCGCGCCGAAGTCGGCGACGATGAGCTGAGAACCGTCCGGCGTCAACGCCAAACCGCGTAAGCCGGCATTCGGAGGAGGGCCGCCGGGAGGATAAATGGGCGATAGAAAAATATTTTGCTGCAAATCGAAAACGTCGACGTGATCGATGTTTGTCAAATCGATGCGCTGGCGTGTTTGATCGTAGATCAGGAATTTGAAGTCGCCGGGTTTCGAATAGACGTGAACGCTTTGCAAATACTGAAATGATTTCGCGGAAGTGGTGGAACCCGCGGGAGTGGAAACGAAAACGTCAGCTTTGCCGGAGGAGCCGGGAGGCGTTTGCAGCGTGATGCGCTCGATGGAAAACGGATAGCTGGCGTCGAGTGCGAGCGACGGCGCGATGTTTGTGACGTTTTCCACTTTTTGGACTGTGGCGCCGGCGCCGCCAATTTTTACAGTGATTTTTGTTGGATCGCTCCCGAAACCGTAGCCGTAGATTTGCATCGAGTCGCCACCGGCGTTCGAACCGGCGCCAGGAAATGTTTGCAGAATTTGTGGGCCGTAGCTGAAGGCGTCCGGCGCGAGCGCGAGCCAGCCGTTTTGGAAATAGGCAGCGACGTTCACGGCGCCGTTCGAAACACTGGGCGGAGAGGTTGCCTGAATCTGGGCGGGACTCGAGACTGTAGCGCTGGCAGTTAGTTGCGTGCCGAATTTCAGTTGGGCGGGAGAAGTGAAATTTTGGCCGGCGAGGGCCACGGAAGTTCCTCCGGTGCTTGAGCCTTCGGATGGTTGCAAACTTGGAGCGGCGGCGGTGACAGGAGCGGCGGAAGGAATTGATGCGGTCGTTGCAGCGTCGACGAAGCTGATGCCGCGATTCGAAAGGCTGAAGAGGAGTTGCGTTTCGTCGGCTTCTTCGATTTCGGAGGAGACGCCCTGAATCGTGGCGTCGGGGGCCGCGGCGATGACGTTCGCGGTTTGGCCATCGAGAATGGTGATGAACGATGCAGCGGAACTGGACTCGCTGACGTACAGGTTTTTTCCATCGCGAGAGAACGCGACGCCGTGGACGAGGGAAGGAGAATAGGCGGCAAGTTGATGCAGTCCGGAATCCAACAGAAGAAGTTGTGTGTTGCCGCCGGCGGCAAAGAGTACGGCGAATCTGCTGCCGTCGAGGTTCGCGGCAACTCTTGAGATCAACCCGGTGCCGATGGTGAGCGGGCCTGCGACGACGCTGCCTGTCGAATCGAAAAACGCCAGTTCCCCGCTGGAGTCGGCCGCGGCGGCGAGGACCTTCGTCTGGTCGCCCGTGCGAGCAATAACGCCGACTCCCTGTTGGAAGACAGCCGGGGCGGCGGAGGTCAAGTTGGTCAATGAATTCGAGGCGGGATCCCAGAGGGCCAGCAGGGCTTCCGAGGAGACCGGCTGACGCAAGCGGACCATACACTTGCCATTCGAAAGAGAAAGGACTTCGACGGGACGGTCAAAGATCGTGGTTGGCAACGGGGTAAGCCCCGCCACGAGATAGCGGTTTTTGATTTGCAGCGAAGCCGTATCGATGGCGGCTATTTGTTCGAGCGCGGTGCCAACCCAAACCGTGGAGCCATCGGCGGAGAGGTCGGCGCTGCTGGCGCCGGGGACGGAAATTTGCGCGGTGCGCGTTTGGCTGGTGCTGGAAAAGACTTCGACGCGATTCATGGCGCGATTGGCGGCGAAGACGTGTTTGTTCGCGGCGTCGTAGGCGATGTGGCGATGATGTGGTTCGCCGAAGGGATCGTCAGCCGCCGAAGTTGCGTCTGTTCTGACAAAAGCGGTGCGCGGAAGGGCGGAGACGACGCCGCTCTGAATCGACAACCCCACGCTGCTGGAATGAGATAAGTTGCCGCTCGAGCCTTGGGCGGACACTGTGAAAGTCCCAGTCGCTGCAGTGGTTGCCGCACCGAAGAGGACGGGAACGCTCGCGCCTGCGGAGACGTTGAAGGGGCTCGCGAGGTTGGAGGTGACGCCTGCCGGAACCGCAGTTAAGGTGACCTGAACGGCGCCTGTAAAACCATTGAGGGGAGTCACGCTGAGGTTGATCGGAGAGCTGGTGCCTCCCTGCTGAACGGAAACAGAGTTCGCGGAAAAGCCGATGGAAAAATCAGGAACCGGCGGAGGAGGTTGAATGTTTAAAGAGGGACTGCCGCCGCAACTCGCACACATCCACGCGTAAAGGAGAAAGATGAGCACCGGGACGCCGTGACGCAACCGTCCCACAAAATGACTCCACAACTATCCCGCGCGGAAGCCGATGATCCGATAAGAAAACGGATGGAAGGCTGGCGACGCGCTTGCCCGAGAAGTGGCCCGAGGCAACAATACAACAACTATTTTACGTGTCAAGTTAAGAAATATAGGAAAGGGGCGGGACGATCGGGCGGAAAACGAAAAGCGCCCCGGTGGATTTCCCACCGGGGCGCTCTCGTGAAACGTGCTCGGCAAAAATGATTAAATCGTCTTGGTTGCGGGCGCCGCGGAGGCTGAAGAGGACCGGGCGAAAGCGTTGCCGCCGGATTCCTTCTGTTCGGTCTTGTCGATCTCGATGGAGCCTTTGAAGTAGGCGCCGTCTTCGATCATGATGCGGGAAGTGGTCAGGTCACCGTTGACCGAACCATCCTTCTTGATTTCAATCCTGTCTTTCGCGCGAAGGTTGCCCTTCACGTTGCCGTACACCACCACCTCGCGGGCAATGATGTCAGCGGTAACTTTTGCAGCAGCCCCGACCGTCAATTTCCGCTCATCTAGCTGGATCAGTCCTTCGACTGAACCATCGATTTGCAGATCTTCGTTGCCGGAGATCTCGCCTTTCACGTGCAGGCTGGCCCCGAGCCGCGCGGTGGCGCGGTCCGCGGTTGCACCCAATGGACGCATGGCATCTGTACTCATTGCAGGTTTATCCTCCCAAGTCGCCGGAGCGGACTTCAGCGACTGATTCGTATTGAAATTTTTTTGATCCGGCTGAGCGGCTTGCGGCGCATCCGGTTTTTTATTGCCCCACATCGATCCTCCAAAGGAAAGCACCACCCCACGCGGACTAACGGCTGGGGTAATGCAAACTGTAGACCCCTGCTTGGCGCGCGGCAAACAAACACTCGGAGCGCTGTTCCAGACAGTAACTAGACTTCCGGGCAGGGTGGCCAAGGCTGGAGGGCAGGATGATTGTGCAGAAGTTGGAGACGAATGTAAAGCGGAGTGTGGAAAGCGTCCTAAATGACGTATTTCTGCTTCAGTTTATCCGCGTATTCTCGGAGTACCTCCGGGCACCGGTCGTCTCTGGAAAGCTTCGTGATAACGTCTTCGGTGGCTACCGCCGAAATTCGCTCCCGCGAGTGAGGCACTACTCCCAACAAAAACCCTTGTAACTGCCTCCACAGAACGTCGTTCGCGCGTGGGAGCAGGAATATTAAACGGTTGCGGTCTTCGCGCACCATTTGCCACACGTTGCGATTGAACTGGTAAGCATCGAAAAAGGCCGATTTCTCAAGCCGTCCAGGCTCCAGGTGCGCAGCGAGTAGCGGGGCATAAACGCGTTCAAGCTTGTCCCGGTGCTCGGTGTCATCAGGCGCCTTACCGTAGTCTGCCTCAGAGAGTTTTACTTCGCAGAGGGTTTGAACGCCATCCACCGTGGTCCACAGCATATCTATGTTGGTCCATTCATCTAGTACCGGCACCGCTTCTGCCTCGCACTTGTCGAGGATTCCTTCCCGACCAAGTGCACGCAGTAGCGCGGAGGCCCCCTCCGGTCCGCCGTAGAAATAAGGAAAGAACAGATTGAAAGTAAACGCCTGCGACGAATTCAAATGATGAAAATATCGGTGACGCTTACTTGGGTGCTCGGCGAGGAACCTACGCGCTTCCGGTCCTGCCTCTTCAAGGATGTTTCTGTCAGCTTTTGCTAATGGGAGTATATGATCTTCCCACACCTCACGTCCTCGGTACTGGAACACCCCTGGCTCGTTAATGCCGAGGTGCCGCTGCTTGTAATCTGCGAGATGTCTCTTAAGTTCGTCTTGATAGCTCACACGGCTCACCATTACCCTGCGATATACTTCGCCAATTGGCGGAAATCCTTTTCCCAGGTCGTTATTTGTTTAGGGAGGAGATGCTCCTCTAGGACTATTGGAATTTCAAAAAAGAATTTTGCTCCGGGGCCTTTTGGTCCAAGCAGGATTCGTCCTTTGCCTCGGAGGGCCACGTAAATTAAGTAGCCGCGCTTCAGTTTCACTGTCTTCCTTTTCAAAGCTTTCTTGGCCGTGATGAGCCGGTTCCACTCCTTCTTCGCACTCTTGACGGTCAGCTCACGTCGTTCCTTCAACTCAATCAGCACCCACGGTTTCTTTCGGCGAAATATTGCAAGGTCTGGATGAATGTGGAGGTCTTTGAAGTAAGGCTTGTTCAGGACTTGAAACTTTCTGCTGGCTGGGTCGTATTGCTTCAAGAAATTGCGAATTGTGAGCCAGGCGTGTGCCTGGAGGTCGGCTTCCGAAAGTATCTCGAAGTGTTCGTATGCGTAACGAATTTCCTTTGCAAAAGCATCTTTAATGAAAATGTGAAGTTCCTTTATACCGGGTTTCATGCTCCGAAGTCCTCCGTTTGGGAAATGTTGCTACGAGGTTGGTTTGTCCGGGACGGGCTGGGTGGCGACAAAATCATCGGTAAAGCGGCGAGTGTAGGAGTCGAAGAGTTGCTGGATGCGCTCGGGGCTGGGGGACTTCAAGATGAAGCCGACGTGATGATACTTCGTGACGCGATAGATGATTTCGGGGTCGGTGTAGGCCAAAGTGTCGGGATGTTCCTGGCGGGCGAGAGAAAGAATGACGCCGGCGTAATCGCGGCGCACGGCGGGAAGCTGATACGGCCGCTCCCCTGCTCCGACTTCGAGATGCGCCCATTCGCGCCACAGGTTGATGCCGGTGGCGGCTTCGATGACGTCGGAAATGTAGGCGCCGCCGACGCGCGCCGCGACTTCGATGAAGTAAAACTTGCCGTCGGCATGGGCTTTCAGGAATTCGGCGTGGGTGACTCCGCGAACGAGTCCGAGCGCGGCGAGTAAATTGCTGTTCCTCGTATGCAGCGCATGAGTCTCCGGGGCGTCGCGGGGAAGCGTGCGCGTAGTGAAGACGCCGCCGTGATGAGAAGTATCGAGCGGCGGCGCGCCGTAAGCATGCGCTTCGGCAAAAACAACTTCGCGCTCGGAGATCACGCTGTCCACGTGATAGACCGCGCCGGGAACAAATTGCTCGAGCAAATAAAAGGATTGCTGATCGCCGAGCTGTTCGAGCCACGGCCAGAGTTCGTCGGGCGAGTGAATCTTTTTCATGCCGATGCCGCTCGCCTGAGAGCGAGGCTTTAGCAGCCAGGGGCCGGGCACGCGCGACATGAATTCGTGAAGATTGGCGTGATTGAGCACGTGGACAAATTCGGGAACGAGGATGCCCGCTTCACGGGCGCGTGACCGCATGGCCAGCTTGTCGCGAAAATAACGCACGGTGGTCTGGCCCATGCCGGGAATGCGGAGATGCTCGCGGAGGGCGGAAACGTTTTCCATGTCAAATTCGTCGAGGGCCACGATGCGATCGATGGGCTGGGACCTGGCGGCGAAACTTACGGCGTAAATCAGGCCTTGCAGCGGAAGATTTTCCGGCATGGTGAAAACATCGTCGAGGCATTCGAACGGCCAGTCGGCGTGGCGAAGTTTTTCCACGGTGAGCAGGAGGACGCGGCAGCCCATTTTTTTGCACGTGCGGATGAATTCCTGGCCCTTTTCGTACGAGCTGACGCAGAGAATGGTGAGAGGCCGGCCCTCCGGCATGCGACGCCTCCTGAAAACCATGAGCCGTCTCGTCAATGCGTTTGCGGAACTGCAAGATGTTCCTTAGGGGCTAAAGCCCAATGAAAGCTAGCTCTTAATGTCGGAGCTAAAGCTCCGACCCCCGAAAGCATTTATGAGACTGACTCTCCAGAACCAGAGGGCGGATTATACAGCGGCGGGGCGCGCCGGAAAAAGAAATCGCAAGAACGGGCCGACGCGCTGCGCCCAGGCCAGTTCATTGTGCTCAGCGCCTTCGACGCGCTCGAAATGCAGGTCCTTGCCGAGCTTCCAGCCTTTTTGGAGAAGCACGTCGCGAAATTGTTCGACTTGCGGGACGATGCGCGGCCCTTCGCGTGTGCCGATGTCCAGCCAGATGCGGGGACGGGGCTCGATCGCTGCAGCCTGGGCAAAGCGGTGAATCACCTGCTGGTTCCACCACACCGAGGGCGAGAGCGCGGCGATTTTTCCGAAGATGCGCGAATACTTCAGCCCGAGGTAGAGCGAGACGAGGCCGCCCAGCGAGGAGCCGCCGATGCCGGTGTGCTGCGAGCCGGAAAGCGTGCGGTATTCGCGGTCCACGAAGGGCTTTACTTCTTCGATGAGAAACTTTGCGTAGCGATCGGCGCGGCCGCCGCCGAGCCTGGGCACATGCGTCGGAGTGTATTCGCGAATGCGCGCTTTGGTGTTGTACATGCCGACGATGATGAGCGGTTCGATCTCGCCGGACTGGATGCAGTAGTCCGCGGTTGCACCGACGTGCCAGTCCTGCCCGGGGATGAAGGAAGTGGCGCCATCAAAAAGATTCTGGCCGTCATGAAGATAAAGGACTGGGAAATGTCGTTGGGGCTGGTCCGCGTAGCTGGGCGGAGTGTAGACGATGAAATCGCGCTGGTTGCGAAGAAAGCGCGAGCGAAATTGTTCGTGTTTGCGAAGCTGTCCGGAACTCACGGTGCGATGGCCACCAGGAGATCTTTCGCTTCGACGTGCTGGCCGGAGGTCACGAGTATTTTCACAATGCGCCCGGAAATGGGCGCATAGATATTGGACTGCATTTTCATGGCTTCGAGAGTGAGAAGTTTCGCGCCGCGTTCCACCGTGTGATTGGCTTGCACGGCCACGCCGCTGATGACGCCTGCGGTCGGAGCGCCGACCTGGCCGGGATCGGCGGGGTCGGCCTTGGGATGCGCGCGCTCGACCACGCGCAAGGCGCGATCGCGGACGTTCACTTCGCGAGGCTGGCCATTCAGTTCAAAAAAGAGCGTGCGCGTGCCGTCGGGATGCGGTTCGCTGATGGTCAGGAACTTGATGATGAGCGATTTTCCGGATTCGATTTCGACGGTGATTTCTTCGCCGGACTTGAGCCCGTAGAAAAAGGCGGGAGTGGGCAGAACGCTGACGTCGGAATAAGTATGGCGAAACTTGTCGAACTTGGTGAAAACGTCGGGATAGAGCAAATAACTGAGCAGATCATCGCCACGCAGAGAATGATCGAGTTTTTTCTCGAGGGAGTTCTTTTCTTCCTCAAAATTCACAGGTTCCAGGTTTGCGCTGGGGCGGCCACGAAGAGGAGCTTCGCCGCGCAAGATGATTTTCTGCAACTTTTTCGGCCAGCCGTCGGGAGGGACGCCGAGGACGCCGGAGAAAAGTTCAACGACGGAGTTGGGGAAGGACACGTCGTGATTTTCGCCGAGCGCAAGAACATCAGCCGGCTGCATCTCCTTGGCCATCAGGAAAAGAGTCATGTCGCCGACGACTTTGCTCGAGGGCGTGACTTTGACGATGTCGCCGAAGAGCTGGTTCACCTCGGCGTACATTTTTTCGACTTCGCGCCAACGATGGCCGAGGCCCATGGCGGCGGCTTGCTCGCGAAGATTGGTGAACTGGCCGCCGGGGATTTCGTGCTGGTAGAGGCGCGCGGAGCCGGCCTTGGGGCCGGAGTCAAACGGAAGATAGTAGGTGCGAACGGTTTCCCAATAGTCGGAGCACTCGTTGAGCGTCTCGACATCGAGCTGTGTGTCGCGCGGCGTGTGGCGAAGCGCTTCAGCGATGGAATTCAGATTGGGCTGGCTGGTGCCGCCGCTCATGGCAGCGATGGCGCCGTCGGCGACGTCGACTCCCGCGTCGGAGGCTTTCAGGACAGAAGCTGAGTTGACGCCGCTGGTGTCGTGGGTGTGGAAGTGGACGGGGACGCCGACTTCTTCGCGCAGCGTTTTCACCAGAGCGAAAGCCGCATAGGGCTTGCAGAGTCCGGCCATATCTTTGATGGCGAGAAAATGCGTGCCCAGTTTTTCCAGGCGCTTTGCCAGGGCGACGTAATATTTGAGCGAGTACTTCGGGCGGCCTTTGTCGAGAATATCGCCGGTGTAGCAAATGGCGGCTTCGCAAACGGCGCCGGTTTCGAGAGCGGCATCGATGGAGACGCGCATGTTCTCGATGGAATTGAGCGAATCGAAGATGCGGAAAATATCGATGCCCTGGGCGTGCGCTTCGCGGACAAATTCGATGATGACGTTGTCGGGATAAGAGGCGTAACCGACGGCGTTGGCGCCGCGAAGAAGCATCTGGAAACAAATGTTGGGAATGCGCGCGCGCAGTTCGCGCAAGCGCTGCCAGGGATCTTCGTGCAGGAAGCGCATCGAAGTGTCAAACGTTGCGCCGCCCCACATTTCGATGCTGAATAGGTTGGGGAGCCGATGGGCGACGGCGCTGGCGGGGGCAAGCAAATCAAACGTTCGAACGCGCGTGGCCAGAAGCGACTGGTGCGCGTCGCGGAAAGTGGTGTCGGTAATGAGCAGGCGCTTTTCTTTTCGCGCCCAGGCCGCGAATTTCTTTGGTCCGAGTTTTTGCAAGCGCTGGCGGCTGCCTGCCGGCGGCTTGCCAACGAGCGCTGACGGAACGACGGCTGGTTCGATCTCTTTCGGAGTTTGCTTTCCTTCTACTTCGGGATTCCCGTTCAAAATCACGTCGCCGAGATAAGAGAGCAGTTTGGTGGCGCGATCGCCGCGGCTGGGAAAGCGGAAAAGCTCCGGCGACTCGTCGAGGAAAGAAGTGGTGACTTCGCCGGCGCGAAATTTCGGGTGATTCACGACATTTTCAACGAAGGGAATATTCGTTTTCACGCCGCGAATGCGGAATTCGCGGAGGGCGCGATCCATGCGCTGGCAAGCTTCGGGAAGATTCGTGCCCCAGGCAGTGACCTTAACGAGCAGCGAATCGTAATACGCTGCGAGCACCGCGCCGGCATAGGCGGTGCCACCATCGAGGCGAATGCCAAAACCGGCGGGAGAGCGATAAGTAGAAATTTTCCCATAGTCTGGAGCGAAATTCTTCTCCGGGTCTTCGGTAGTCACGCGACACTGGAGGGCCGAGCCGTTGAGCGGAATATTTTCCTGTTTCGGGAGCGCCATCGGCGGATCGTGCAGCTTGTGCCCTTGCGCGACGAGAATCTGCGAGCGCACCAGATCGATGCCCGTGACCATCTCAGTTACCGTGTGTTCGACTTGAATTCGCGGGTTGACCTCGATGAAATACCACTTCTGCGCATCGACGTCGTAGAGAAACTCAACGGTGCCGGCGTTGCGATAGTTGGCCTTGCGCGCGAGCTGCACGGCGGCGCCGCAGAGTTCGGCGCGGACATTTGCAGGGAGGTTCGCGGCGGGTGCGACCTCGACGACTTTTTGATGGCGGCGCTGGACCGAGCAGTCACGTTCGTAGAGATGCAGCAAGTTGCCGTGATGATCGGCGAGGATCTGCACTTCCAGGTGCCGAGCGCGCGGCAAATATTTTTCCAGGAAAACGGAAGCATCGCCGAACGCGGAGCGCGCTTCGCCCTGGGCTTCTTCGAGAAGCGCATCGAGCTGGGCGGCGTCATGAACGACGCGCATGCCGCGGCCGCCGCCGCCCATCGCCGCTTTCACAATGACGGGATAGCCGATTTCGCGCGCAATCTTTTGCGCCTCCGCGGGAGACTGAACCGCATTCTCGGTTCCGGGAAGAACGGGCACGCCTGCGGATGCGGCCAATCTTCGAGCAGCAGTTTTGTCGCCAAGTAATTGAAGCAGATTCGGAGGCGGACCAACGAAAATGATGCCTGCTTTTTCGCAAGCGCGAGCCAACGCAGGATTCTCGGAAAGAAAACCGTAACCCGGGTGGATGGCGTCGACGCCCTTCTCCTTCGCCAGTGCCACGATTCCCGCGATGTCCAAGTAGGCTTCCACGGGGCCTTTGCCGGCGCCGACTTGATAGGCCTCGTCGGCCTTGAAGCGATGCAGGGCGAGCCGGTCCTCCTGTGAATAAATGGCCACGGTGCGCAAGCCGAGCTCGTTGGCGGCACGGAAGATGCGGATGGCAATTTCGCTGCGATTGGCAGCCAGGAGCTTGCGGATTGGTTTGGTTTTCTTCATCACAGGGGCGACAAAGGAGTCGCGCGAAATTCTACATTGTTTCATGGCGGCGACGCGACCAAGATGCAGTTTTTTCGATGGAACGAACGAATAATTTTTGTAAGTGAAGAGAGCCAACGCCTCGCAAACCGAGCGCCCCGGCTGGCGCGAGGCCGATCCACCCGATGTCGCTTCAGTGCATCGAGTTTGCAGGAACTGAAGTAACCGTCGTATCTCTCAACTGTTGCAATTGGACTTGAACCCTGGCCCAGGCTTCCGGTTTTTTCTTGGTTGCGTAGGGAGCATCGGGTTCAGCAAAAAAGTGCAGAAGCTCCGCCTTGAGTTCGGGCGTGGCGTTCGCGAATTTATTTTCCGCCAGTTGGCCAAGAAGTTTGGCGTGCGCCTGGTCATTCAGGCCGTATTTCCCTGGGCCAGTGTTTTCGCCGACGTCGAAGTTGTCATTCGGCAGCTTCAGAGTTCCTTCGCGCACTTCCGCCAGAAGTTTTCGATAACGGTCCAGCGTGGCATTGAAACTGGCTTCAAACATCTGTTCGGTCTGCGGCGTCGGTGTCCTGAACTGAAGAATCTGGAGCGGGCCAATCTTGGGAAGCAGTTTGTAAAGAAAAGCGAGAAAGCGTTCGCCCGGACTGGGCTTGTGATAATCCTTGCCCCATTCGCGCTCGAAATTGGAGCGCGACAGATTGTAGAGGAATCTTTTCTTCGTGGCGTCGGGAACGTCGTCCTTGATTTCGTCCTGCTTGAGGCTCCAGGCAATGCGCGTGGCCTTAGGGATGAGCTTGCTGACGTCGCGGCGATAGGACTGGAGCGCCTGGTCCTCATTGACGAGGACATCTTTCAATTCGAGGCCGTAGGTCTCGCGAAAGGCCTGATCGAGAACAGGGCGGGAAACTTCGAAGCCGATGAAATCGTGATAGCTGTCCGGGGCATAACGTTCCCGTGCGATTTCGAGAACATCGAAGCCGAATTCTGTTTTGACGTGGGCGAGCTTGGCGTTTTCATAGGCAACGCTGTCGCCGTACTTTTTCCTGAGGCCCGGATAGAGGATAGGCACAGCGCGATTCGTGCCAATGCGATGGCCGTCGTTGTCCGCGGCGTAGTGGGCGAGCGCACCAATGGCAAACGCGTATTCGTTGAGATCTTTTGCGTCTTGCAGCATGGCGTGGATAAAATCGCCGCTGCGGATGTAGTGCGTAAGATCACTGAAGAACGGGTTGCCATACGGGTAGTAGCCCATGTCCTGGATGATGGCTCCGCCGTACGCGTAGGCTTGCGCGCGGCTCAGATCCTCCTCAGTGGCCTGCGGGAATTTTCTCAGGAGCAGTGGCTTGATGTGCGTTTCCCAAGCTGCGTCGATGATGGCCTCATGGGAAAGGACGGCATACGCGTGAACGGGCGACGGCAACGCAAGCAGTACAGCGATCAAGCAAATGACGATCCCTCGAAGGCCCGCAAGCACGCGATACATCATTCCAGTTGACGACGGAAGACGCCGGTTCGGCAGCATGTCTGAGAATAGAACAAAACCAACCCTCATGGCTTAAGAAGCGGCTGGGCGAAGCGAATGGGAACACCAAAATTCGAACCGCCGAAACCTTTGACGACCGCGAATGTCACGCCGATCACCTCTCCATCGCGATTGATGAGCGGTCCGCCGGACCCGCCAGAAGTGGTCTGCGCATCGTAGACAATTTTGTCGGGAAGAACGTCGCCAATATGGCCTTGGGTCACCAGCGGGCGAATCAGTTTACGGCGCAGGAGCTCGTTGACAATCTCCGTCGGATTGCCGCCGGTGCTTTTGGCGATTTCATTGACGACATCTTCACCCGCGCGCGCAAGAATTGCGCTGATGCCCGTGGCGTAACCCAGTGACAGCAGCGGCTGGCCACTGACCGCAGCTTGCTGACGCGAATCCAGCTTAAGGACCGGTCTTTTCAACGCCGACAAATCACCTTTCAGTGTAGCGAGGTCGGCCTGTTCGGAAATCTCGGAAACGCGAACGGGAACGCCGGCGGCCGAATCGGGGAAATAAGCCGTGAATTCCGCGATGGAGGGGCTAAGTCCTTGCGCTGAAATGGAAGCGAGCTCGTCATTTTTCCACCAAGGTTGAGCGACGTGGTGATTGGTGAGAATGTGGCCCTCACTGGCGATGAATCCCGTTCCGAAGAAATCAGCGCGAACTTCCGGTGCGCGGCCTTCCAACGTATACACCGGATTGCCATCGCTATCATGAAGGGGCTCGCCATCCGGATTGATGCCGGCGTAACGCAGCGGGCGGCTCGAAGCTCGGTCAACGAAGGAAACCGACACATGGAGGAGGCACACGCTTGGCGCATAGGCCCGGATCACTCCTTCGGCGGATTGCGATTCGGCCTCCACGCGCTTGAGCCGCGCGGTGGTATCCTCGAGCTGCTTGCGAAGGGAGGACGCGTCGCCAGGCTCGGCGCCGGAAATTTTCTGGCGCAACTCTTCCGATTGCTGCGTGAGCTGCTGCTTTTGGACCTGTACATCGGATTGCTGAAGTTCAGCGCGCGCGCTGCGTGCATCCGCCATCAACTGTTCCTGGCGGTGCGCGCGACGTTCGAGCTGGGCGATTACGGCGTAAGCCTGGTTCGCTTCCTTATTCGCACGCCGGGTAAAGAGAATAAAGATTCCGGCGATCAAGATGGCGATGGCGAACAGCGCCGAGACGCCAATCTTCAACGCACGCCCCAGGGAAAAAGCATCGCGAGTCATCTTCTCGGTCACAGCGAGCGTCTGGAAAGCGGTCTGTGCCATCTCGCGGCCTTCATCGGCAATGCGGGTTTTCTCACGCAGTTCGTCAAAGGCGTGTTTTTCGCGCAACTGGACTCGGATGCGCGCGAGCAATTCCGCTGGCTCCCACGGCAAAGCAAGTACCTCGTCCGCGCCCAGATCCAGGCCACGCGCCCGCTCTGCCGCTCCACCCTGAATGAGCAGAATCACACGGGTCCCCGCGGTGGCCGCATTGCCTTTGACTTCGGTGAGGGCATCGCAGCACTGGATGTCAGCGAGGTCGGCCGAGAGAAGGAGAAGGTCAATGCTGGCGTCCTGTACAAACTTGAATCCCTCCGCCTGCGAGGAGGATGTAGCCACTTCATAGCCCGCCGAACGCACCAGGTCCTCTTGCAGCCGGAGCGAAGCCGGGTCAGGATCAACAATCAAGATGCTTTGGCGTTTCGGTGGCAAGTTCGCTACCTCATGTGTCGTGGGTATGCCGTTGAAATTTCCTCCGGCTTCATCTTCCGCGCCGCGCTACCTCGGGAGTCCTTCGAGGATGGCCGGAACATTCTTCTGATGCACACCACTGGATTCTGGCACAAATAATCTATTCGCGGAAATAGGGCAAGGGGTAGGTGCTAATGACCGTTGATGGTCAGTTGAAGAGGAATTCAGACAGCCAGAACTAGTATTTGCGAAGGACGCCGATAACGCGGCCCTGAATCTTGACGTCGTCCGCTGCAACCATGATGGGAGCCATTTCGGAGTTCGCGGGCTGGAGACGGATTTTCCCCGGGCCTTCGCGGTAGAAGCGTTTGAGCGTGGCATCCTCGCCACCGATCAAGGCCACGACGATATCGCCGGCGTTGGCAACCTGGGTTTGTTCGCAAACTACAAAGTCCCCATCCATGATGTGATCCTCAATCATGGAGCTGCCCTTGACCTGGAGAACGAAAGAATTGCCGCCGCGCGCAAAATCGCCGAGAGAAATCGTCTCTTTGTGTTCCACGGCTTCCAGAGGCCGGCCAGCGGCAATGCGTCCAACCAGCGGCAGTTCCTGGATCTTGCGCTCCATCACCTGATCCTTGACGGACTTCGGCAATTGCACGATTTCGATGGAACGGCTTTGGTTGTAGCCGCGGCGGATGAAACCTTTTTTCTCCAGCGTGGTGACGTGCTTGTGCACCGTCGCTAGTGAAGTCAGCTTCAGGCCTTTGCCGATCTCTTCGAAACTCGGAGCGTAGCTGTGCTTGGTCTCAAACGCCACCAGGTAGTCGAGAACTTCTTTTTGCCGCTTGGTCAGGGCCATGGCCGCGCCTCCACTCGCAAAACTTTTCCACAGGCACTTTAGGCGAAAAGAAAGCGAACGTCAAGAGAATTTCGTGCGAGTGCGAAGACAATTTCCAATGAGTTGTCATTCGCACTGCTGATATCAGGGAGTAGTAATCCTTTCGCGCTAGCTGCCTATTCGAACATTGTTCCCATCGTCGCTTGCCGTCCATCATTGATCGGTAGAGGTGGGCCTTGCCATCCATCCCAGACGACCGGCCCGCAACTCCTGTGCAGGATCTTCCTCCCGCTTCCGCCAACCAAAAGCTTAAACTCTTCGCCCTTGGTTCAGCTCTCGTCGTTCCGTCGATCGCTTGGTATCTGTACTGCATTCAATACAGTTCGCAGCCTGGCACGGGGCTTCCCGACTGGCTCGTCTTCTCCGGTCTCGTCTACGTGGTTCTCGCCGCCGCACTCTTCTTCTTCGTCGCAAAGAGGCTCAACATCTATCATCCACCCCCTCCCGTCTCCGCCGAACAAATGCGCGCCTACCGGCCCTATATTCAAGTTTTCGCAACTCGCTTGCTCTTCATCTGGATTGGATTCTTCTGCTCGCTTGTCTACGGAGCTTTCACGGACAAGACGGGGGACAGCTCCCTCGGTGGGACCATTCTCGGCGGCTGCATCCTCCTACTCGTCATTATCGCCACCACATGGCTTATCCTGCGCGATTCCGCAGCCCACCCTGATACTTCCGCCTTTCTTTACCAAGCCCAGAACGCCGAAGCCAGAAGACACGCTCGCACCTCGATCTTCCTTTACGCCGGAATCTTCTTACTTTTCCTCTACCAATCTCTTGTCGCCCACTACGATCCGGCTTTCACATTTCCAGTCGCCGCTCTGCTTATAGGCTCCATAGCTGCCAAATCTTTTCACCTCTACCGATTGAATTCCGCCGCCCGGCACGGAGTAACCCTGGAACCCTACCCCCTGTTTCACGACCAATCCGCCGTCGTCCCCAACACCGCACCGGCAGACCCATCTCAAACCGGCCCTACACCTGCACCGCTCGCTGTCATGACCCGCGACCGAATCCTCGTCCTGGTTCTAGTTGCTTTCATGATGATCCTCAGATTCCTCGTATCGTAGTAGCGAACGCGCAATCCGTCCCACATTTGCTTCTTAAAGCGCATCTCACAACGGTCTCGTTCCCCTGTGATATGCTCTTAGGTGTCGGCTCGCGGCGGTAGGCCTTAAAGCCATCCTTTCACCGCGCCGCTTTATAGCTTCGATTGAGCCGCACTCCTCAGGGGGCTTTCGAGGAGTCCAACATAGAGCGGAGGGTTAGCACCAGAATGTCTACACTCGCAGAAGTTCCACCGGTAAAAACCAGGCGCGAAGTGCTTGATCAGGCGGTCATCCGCTTCGCGGGCGATTCCGGCGACGGCATGCAGATCACCGGCAGCCAGTTCACGAATACCGCCGCGCTCTACGGCAATGACATCGCCACCTTTCCCGACTACCCGGCGGAAATTCGCGCCCCTGCCGGAACGATACCCGGTGTCAGCGGCTTTCAGCTGCACTTTTCCTCGAATGAGGTGTACACGCCCGGGGACGCCATCGACGTGCTGATCGCCATGAATCCGGCGGCGCTGAAAGTGAATATCGCGGACCTGAAGTCCAACGGGATCCTGATCGTCAACAGCGACAGTTTCAAAGAGGGCGACCTGCGCAAAGCGCAGATGACCTCGAATCCGCTGGAAGATCATTCACTGGATAAATTCCGGCTGTTTTCGGTGGAGCTCGAAAGGCTGACGAGGCGTTCGCTGGAGCACCTGGGTCTCGACGCCAAATCCATGGACCGCTGCAAGAATTTCTTCGCCCTGGGTATGTGCTACTGGCTCTACAACCGCTCGATGGAGCCGACGGTCCGGTGGATCGACGACAAGTTCAAGAACAAGCCGCTGCTCGTGGAAGCCAATAAGCTCGCGCTCAAGGGCGGCTATTCCTACTGCGAAGCGACCGAGGCTTTTCAAGTCAGTTACGAGATTCCGCCGGCGCAGCTCACGCCGGGGCTCTACCGCAGCATGAGCGGAAACCAGGCACTGGCGCTGGGTTTCGTTACCGCGGCGCAGAAATCGGGGCTGACGCTTTTTCAAGGCAGCTACCCCATTACGCCAGCGTCGGACATTTTGCATGAACTCTCGCAATACAAAGACTTCGGCGTGATGACGTTTCAAGCCGAAGACGAAATCGCCGCGATTACCTCTTCGATTGGCGCGGCGTATGCCGGCGCACTGGCCATCACAACGACCTCAGGCCCAGGCATGGCCCTGAAGACTGAGGCGCTCGGCCTCGCCGTTGCGGTGGAGATTCCCCTGGTCATTTGCGACATCCAGCGCGGAGGTCCGTCAACAGGGTTGCCAACCAAAACGGAGCAAGCAGACCTTTTGCAGGCGCTTTTCGGCCGCAATTCCGAAGCGCCGATTCCCGTGCTGGCCGCGTCCACGCCCGCGGATTGTTTCTGGGTGGCGATCGAGGCGTGCCGTATCGCCGTCAAATACATGGTGCCGGTGATTATTCTCTCTGACGGTTACCTGGCAAACGGCGCGGAGCCATGGCGCATACCGGAGCTGAGTGATATTCCGGATTTCCCCGTGAAATTTGCGACCGACGCCGCCACCTTCCAGCCCTACAAGCGCGACCCGCAAACACTGGCGCGCCCGTGGGCAGTTCCGGGAACTCCCGGGCTCGAACATCGCATCGGCGGCCTCGAGAAACAGGACCCGACGGGAAACATTAACTACGAGCCGCTGAACCACGAAAATATGGTGCGCATCCGGGCCGCTAAGGTTGCGGCAATCGCACAGGACATTCCCAATGTGCTTCCCACCGGCGATCCAGAGGGTGATTTGCTGATCGTCGCATGGGGCTCGACGTATGGATCGATCACCGCGGCCTTAAAGACGCAACGCGCCAAGGGACGCAGGATCGGCCATTTGCATCTGCGGCATCTCAATCCACTGCCGTCGAATCTCGGTGACGTTCTCAAGCGCTACAAGAAAGTGCTGGTGCCGGAACTGAACATGGGCCAGCTTTTGTGGGTTCTGCGCGCAAAGTTTCTCGTGGATGCCGTCGGCCTGAACAAGATTCAGGGCCGGCCGTTCAAGCAGGCCGAGCTGGAACAAAAAATCGAAGAAGTGCTGGGACTCTAGGAGGACCAACCATGGGAACAGCTACGCTGCCACCGCCGCTGACAAAAAAGGATTTTCAAACCGACCAGGAAGTTCGCTGGTGTCCGGGCTGCGGAGACTATGCGATTCTGTCCGCGGTGCAATCCGTTTTTCCGGAGTTGGGAATCAAGAAAGAAAATTTTGTCATCGTCTCCGGCATCGGCTGCTCGAGCCGCTTCCCGTATTACATGAACACCTATGGCTTTCACACCATTCACGGCCGCGCACCGGCGGTGGCCACGGGTCTTAAGGCCATCCGTCCCGACCTGGAAGTTTGGGTGGCCACGGGCGACGGCGATGCCCTTTCGATTGGCGGCAATCATACGATTCACATGCTGCGGCGGAATGTTGGCATCAAGGTGCTGCTGTTCAACAACAAGATTTACGGATTGACGAAGGGGCAGTACTCCCCGACTTCAGAACTCAACAAGAAAGCAAAATCGACGCCCTTTGGATCTTTGGACCGGCCGTTCAATCCGGTTTCGCTGGCCATCGGTTCCGAGGCCACCTTCGTGGCGCGCTCCGTCGACGTTTTCCAGGGACACCTGAAAGAAACGCTCAGGCACGCGGCCGCGCATAAAGGTTCGGCCTATGTGGAAATTCTGCAGAACTGCAACATCTTCAACGACGGAGCGTGGTTTTCCTTGACCGACCGCGATGCCCGCAGCGAGCACGTTTTGCAGCTCGAGCATGGCAAGCCGATGATTTTCGGCAAGAACAGCGACAAGGGCATTCGCCGCAAACCGGACGGCGACATCGAAGTCGTCCAGCTCGGCAACGGCGTCACTGCGTCTGATCTGATCGTTCACGATGCGCATCATCCGCTCCCGGCTTACGCTTTCCAGCTTTCGCATATGGAGCATCGCCCGGACTTCCCTACTCCGATCGGTGTTTTCCGTGCGTGGGGCGACGTGCCGCGCTACGAAGACGTGATGAACCAGCAGATCAAGGACGTAATCGCCAAGCGCGGCCCGGGCAATCTGGCAAAACTCCTGCGCGCCGGCGACACCTGGGAAGTGAAATAGGCTTCGCTCCCCGTACTGCACAGATTCGTCTCAAGATAGAAACGAGCACCACGATCTGAAAGGTCGCGGCGCTTTTCCCTTTTTGGATTCTGCTGAGCTTCTGAGCGGGAAAGTTCGTGTGGCGTTTCAGGTAACGCAACCTCCCTCCAAGCCGCGTAAGTCCTTTCTTTTCAATCCCCAGGTCCAATTCTTCCGCGACATAGTGCGACATTCGCCGGTATTGCCAGCTTGGCGTTCCTTGTCGCTTGAGCTTCGTTTCGGGTCAACGTAGGTTCGTCACAGCGGCTAACGCGTTTTTCGTTTCCTGGCGAGAGTGCTTAACGGGAGGAGGAATCCATGAGTTACGAGCGCATGCTTGTTGCATTCGTCGGATTCATTGCCGTGCTGCTGGACTCCGTGGTGGTCGCGGAATTTGCTGGCCACTGGCTGCGCGCCTTTTGCACTGCCGCCAATTCCCCGTCGGTCAGCGCTACGGATTGGATGAGACCGAACTTCTTTCGCTGCGCGGCTGCAGCACAGCCCTCTTTTGTAAATCGGATTCTCGGTTGGCGGGATGAACGACTATGAACCTTCCTCACGATTCTCTTGATGCCAGGACTTGTATGGGGAGTGCCTTGAGGAATTGCTATTCAACCAGAATGCTCTTTTTTCTCACGCTCATCATGGCGTTTGCGTTGACTGGCTGTTCCGTTCGCAAGTTTGCCGTCAATAAGCTTGGCGATTCGCTCGCTAATAGCGGCACGACTTTTTCGTCCGACAACGACCCCGACTTTGTGGGCCAGGCCATCCCTTTCAGCCTCAAACTCATCGAAAGTCTGCTGGCGGAAACTCCTCAGCACCGGGGATTACTGTTCGCCGCCGCAAGCGGGTTTACGCAGTACTCCTACGTGTACGTCCAGCAACCTTCCGAAGTAATGGAAAGCACGGACGTCGAGAAATCGGCGGAGCTCCGCACGCGGGCAAGGAATCTCTACCTGCGAGCTCGAGACTACGGCCTTCGCGGGCTGGAGACAAAACATCACGGCTTCACCGCATTATTGAACGAGAACCCAAAATCAGCCGTTCGCGTGGCCCGTGCCGCGGATGTTCCCTTGCTCTACTGGACGGCTGTTTCTTGGGGCGCCGCGATCGCGCTCTCCAAGGATCATCCAGAACTCGTCGCCCAGCAGCCTCAAGTTGAGTACTTGATCGACCGGGCGTATGAGCTCGACCCGGAGTATGAGCACGGCGTCATCGAGCAATACCTCATCAGCTACGAATCCGCGCGCCAGGGCGTCAAAGGTGACTTTGCATTGCGCTGCAAGGAACATTTTGACCGCGCCGTACAGCTCTCCACAGGCCAGCTCGCGTCTCCCTTCGTGGCCTACGCCGAGAGCGTTTCCATTCAAAAGCAGAACCGCGCGGAGTTTGATTCCCTGCTCAAGAAAGCTCTCGAAGTGAATCCCGATGCGCGGCCCGAATGGCGGCTGAGCAATGTCATCATGCAGCGGCGCGCTCGCTGGCTCCTTTCGCGCGAAGACGAATTGTTCCTTGAACCGGTTCCAGAAGGGAAATCGCAATGAAATACCGCGGACTGCATTTTAGCTCGATCGTTTTCACCACGGCAGTCTTCTTCGTGTGTCTCCTGAACCCCTGCTCAAGCGCGGCGCAGACTCGCATTCGGCTCGGCACGCTTCTGCCGCAAGGAACCTCGCAATATCACATATTGGAAAAAATGGGCCAGGACTGGAGAACCGCCACGAGCGGCGGTGTCGCGCTCACCATTTACGGCGGTGGCGCCATGGGCAGCGAGCTTGACTGCGTGCGCCGCATGCGCATCGGGCAGCTGCAGGCGGCAACCTTGTCCGTCGGCGGACTGTCCGCCATCGATCCGGTGGTCGGCGCGCTTCAAAAAATTCCCATGCTGTACCGATCCCTCGACGAGGAAGAATACGTCCGCACAAAAATGGCCGCCGAACTGGAGCGCCGCTTCGAGCAAAAAGGCTTCGTGGTGCTCTTCTGGGGCGACGCGGGCTGGGTGCAGATTTTCTCTCGCGAAGTCATCGCCCGCCCGGATGATTTGAAAAAGACAAAGCTCTTCGTGACCGCCGACGATAAGGAAGAAGTGGAGATCGTCAAGAGCCTGCGGATCCAGGCAGTCCCCCTCGAGTGGACGGACGTGCTGATCAGTCTGCAAACGGGCCTGGTGGACACCGTTCCCACCACGCCGTTCCTGGGCATGGCCGGTCAATTTGACTTGGCCGCCAAGCACCTGCTGCAACTGAATTACGTCCCTCTTGTCGGGGCCACTGTCATGACAAAGAAAACCTGGGACGCGCTCGCTCCAGGCCAGCAGGAGGCCATGCGTAAATCCGCAATCGAAGCGGGAAAGCAAATGCAAATCACAAGCCGAGCGGAAAACCTGGCGGCCGTGGAAGCCATGAAGAAGCGTGGCCTGCAAGTCCACGCGGTTCCTCCCGAAGCCGCCGCCGAGTGGCACCAGTTCCTGGAAGCGGTCTATCCCAAAATGCGGGGCACCATGGTTCCCGCCGACGTCTTCGACGAAGTGCAGCAGATTCTGAAGGAATATCGAGCCGGGCCGCAGGCAGGCAGGTGATGAGCGCGGCGCTGGCAAGTACCGGGGTGCCGCTGGTCTCCAGGTTTTCAGGAGCCAAACGGATGGCGCAGCGTTGGGCCAGCACAGAAAACGTGCTGGTTTCCCTGGCCCTCGGCGTCATGGTAGTTCTTCCCTTGGCGGAAGCCGTTCTCCGGCGCACGGTGCACGTTTCCATCCCCGGGTCCATCTCCATTGTTCAACATCTGGTCTTGATCGTCGGCATGCTGGGCGGAGCCATTGCAGCACGCGAAAAAAGGCTGCTTTGCCTCTCGAATTTTGCCGAGTCGAAATTGCGGGGCCGCCTGAAAAACATCTCCGGCATTTTTACTGGGGCTGTTTCAGCCATCGTCTGCGGCTTCCTTAGTATTGCTGCCGCGCAGTTCGTCGCCACCGAACGCGAAGCCGCGACCGTATTTGTCCTGGGTATACCTCTTTGGCTCGTGGAATCCGTCCTCCCCCTCGGTTTCGCCATCATCGCCCTGCGCGTACTCTGGCAGACCTCTGAAAAGTGGGTCGCACGCTCTGCGGCTCTGGCTCTCACCGCGCTGTTTGCGATTCTCGTGTGGCAGTGGCCCGGCACCGGCCACTATTTTGCTCTCCTCGCCATGGCTATTCTGTTTCTCGCTTCCCTTCTTGGCGCGCCGGCCCTTGTAACTCTTGGAGGGGCGGCTTTGATTCTTTTTTCGGGTGTGGAGCAGCCGATCGCCTCGATTCCCATTGCACACTATGCGCTAGTCACGAACCCGACTCTTCCGACGCTGCCTCTATTCACCCTTGCGGGCTATTTTCTGGCGGAGAGCGGCGCGCCAAGACGCCTCGTCCGGGTCTTCTATGCGCTGTTCGGCCGGTTCCGGGGTGGCCCCGCGATTGTCACGGTGCTGGTGTGCGCTTTTTTCACTTCTTTCACGGGCGCTTCCGGCGTCACCATTCTCGCGCTCGGCGGGCTGCTCATGCCGGTTCTGGACGGCGCAAAATATTCAGAGAAAGATTCCCTCGGACTCATGACCGGCGCGGGCTCTCTCGGACTTTTGTTGCCTCCGTGCCTGCCGCTGATCGTCTACGCCATTGTCGCCAAGGTCTCCATCGAACGGATGTTCCTTGGCGCCACGGTCCCTGCGTTCGTGATGATCGCGGCCACGGCCATTTGGGGCATGCGCCGCGGCCCAAAAATCTCTAACGTGAAATCCGCGCTCGACTGGAAGGAAGTGCGCCTCGCCGTCTGGGATGCCAAGTGGGAACTCTTTATGCCCGTCCTGGCGTTCATCGGGCTTTTCAGCGGCCTCGCAACGCCGGTCGAAGCCGCTGCACTCACCGCTCTGTACGCCTTCCTGGTCGCCACCGTCCTCCATCGTGAACTAAACATTTTTCGAGACGTGCCGCGAGTGATGGCCGAATGCGGCTTGCTCATCGGCGGCGTACTGCTGATCCTCGGGGTCTCTCTCGGCTTCACCAATTACCTGGTGGACGCCGAAGTCCCCGCGCGCGCGATCGAGTGGACCACGCGCACCATTCATTCGCCCATCGTTTTCCTCCTTCTCTTGAATGTTTTTCTGCTGGTCGTCGGCTGCCTCATGGAAATCTATCCCGCAATCGTCGTGGAAGTGCCGCTCCTCGTTCCTCTGGGCGCCGCCTTCGGCATTGATCCCGTGCACCTGGGCATCATCTTCCTTGCCAACATGGAACTCGGTTACCTCACGCCTCCTGTCGGGCTGAACCTCTTGATGTCGTCTTACCGCTTCCGTAAGCCCGTTCCGGAAGTCTTACGGGCGGTATTGCCGGTCATTGCCGTCCTCGCCATCGGGGTGCTGCTGATTACCTACATTCCCGCGCTAACTACGGCTCTGCCGCGCTGGCTGGGCCGCTGAAGGACTTAGGAGGTTCTATGAGACTTGTTCGATTCTGCGTACTAACCGGGCTCCTCGTCGCCACTGTGCCTGGTCTGGCGGCTGCAGGCTCCGACCCTGCGGCTTCCCTGCAGCACTTGCTCAAAGACAATGACTGCGAAGCTGCGCCAGACCTCCTGGGAGACTGGACGGCTCAAGGCGACCTCAGCGGTGATTGGTCAATTCAAAAGTTGGGCGATCGCAAATACCGCCTGATGCAAAAAGTCGCCGAATCGGGTACTGCAGAGAGGGTGGCGTTTGACATCTGCGTGGCGCATCTCGGCGGCGCCCTGTTTTTCGACGCGACCTTCCAGGTGGTGCCAGCGGACGGGCAAAGACCCTCTCTCGGTGGGGACGATGACTTCTTTTGGATCCCTTTGCATTTGATCGGCAGGCTGGAAATCGAAGAGGACGCTCTTCATTTCAGGCTGCTCGACGACGGTTGGCTCCAGGATGCGCTGAGATCCGGACGCGTGCAATTGACCTGTTCGCAGAATGACGAGGGAAAGTACATCTTGACGGCCCCAAGCAGTGAGTTGAAGCAGTTCGCGGCGCAGTTTGCGGCCGACCCCGA
>Ga0210410_10000174_pt1 | contig 94889 bp, 62 predicted proteins | sample IncBWC4MmetaG_FD_161058 | JGI IMG/M metagenome (GOLD analysis project Ga0210410, IMG submission 161058) | Forest soil microbial communities from Barre Woods Harvard Forest LTER site, Petersham, Massachusetts, United States - Inc-BW-C-4-M | ecosystem: Environmental > Terrestrial > Soil >... | reverse complement strand
GATGCACGAGCCACTCCAGCGGTCCCTTTGCTGCTAATCATGAGTGTAAGAAACATGGCGGCTTGCTGACTGACCGTGAGATGGATCCCCGCCGCTTGGGCTATGAAAACCAGTGCAACCGCTTGGTACAGACTTGACCCGTCGAGGTTGAAGCTGTACCCGATAGGCAAAATGAAGGCAACTATGTGGCGCCGCACGCCGAGAGTTTCCATCCGTTCCATTGCGCGAGGAAGCGCAGCTTCGGCGCTGGCTGTTGCGAATGCAATCGCCACCGGCTCCATGGCGGCTTGCAGAAACGCTTTGATCGGCACACGTACAAACAGCGCCAGGGGAAGGAGAATGCACACGATAAAAATCGCCAGGGCGACGTACATTGTGGCCAGCAATTTCAAGAGGGGTATGAGAACTCCCAAGCCCATGTGGCCAACCGTATAGGCCACCGCGCCGAAGACACCGACAGGCGCGGCGAGCATTACTATGTTTGTGAACTTGAACATCGTTTCGGAAAGACTGCCGGCGAATGCCAGTAAGCAACGGCGTTTATCCTCCGGGACGAGGGCCAGCGCGGTGCCGAACAAGATGCTAAAGACAACTAGCTGCAGAACCTGTCCTTCGGCAACGGATTTCGCCACATTCTCCGGGAAAATGTCGGTAATGAATTGAGTGGTGGACCGCGGCGTCGGAGGCAGCGGCACGGAAGCGGTCACTGCTTGGAGGCGGACGCCCTCTCCCGCGTGACTCAAATTGATGGCTGCAAAACCGAGGAGCAGAGCCATGGTGGAGACTATTTCAAAGTAAAGGAGGGACTTGATACCGAGCCGGCCGATTTTCTTTAGGTCGGCGTGCCCGGCGATCCCCACCACAAGCGTGCTGAACAGTAACGGCGCGATGACCACCTTGATCAGCCGAAGAAAGATCGTGCCGAGAAATTGCAGGTTCGTTCCGGCGGACGGCCAATCGTGGCCAAGTTCTACGCCCGCCGCGAGTGCCAGGAATATCCAGGCTGTTAGCGAACGCCGAGATGTTGCGTACGCTCCCGCAACAAGGATAGTGGCCCAGCGAAGAACAATCGGCGCAAGCGCCGCGTGTGTCCCCGGTTCGCGGCTCATTAGAAGCGATGCCGCAGCAGCAAGAGTTGCCGTCAGGCCCGCCGCGACTAGAAGCCTGTTTCTCATGGCTCTGGGAAGGATTTAGCGGCCGACGGCGCACCGATCCTTATCGCTTCAGATGGATACTCTCCTCCGCAGAACCAGGGCGTGAACACCTTGCACTTTGGTGGTCACTCTAGATAAGGTGATTGCCACCATCAAGGCCGATCTCCCGAGACAAACCAGAGATTGTCGTTTCGATCGTCCGGCGAAGCGTCCGGGCAATGAAGTCAATGTGCTCATCCTCGATCGTGTACGGGGGAAGTAATTCAAAATGGTCACCGGCGACACCATCAATCATCCCGGCAACGCCACCGAGGATCACCAGACCATTCTTGAATGCCTCATTCTCGATACGGTGAGAAACGTCGTATTCTGCTGGAAACGGGGCTTTCGTCACCTTGTCTTGGACAATCTCAATTCCCGCAAAAAGCCCCTTACCGCGGATTTCTCCAACCCACGGCAGGTCATCAAGGGACTCATGGAGCTTCTTGAATAGCCGATCGCCCATTTCGGCCGCGCGTGCCACCAGATTTTTCTTCTCAATATAGTTCAACACCGCCAGACCGGCCGCGCAGCTGATGGGATTACCGCTGTAGGTATAGCTGTGCATCGGTTTGCGCGTCCCACAGGCAATCGCTCCCCAGACTCTCTCGCTTAGTATCGTCGCCGCAAGCGCGGCATATCCGCCGGCGATACCCTTAGCGGCCGTGATGATATCCGGCGCAACCTGCCAGTGCTCGATGCCCCACTTCAGGCCGGTTCGACCGATGCCGCTCATAACTTCATCGGCAATAAACAAGATATCGAATTCATCGCAGATTTTGCGGATTGCCGGGTAGTACTCCGGAGGCGGCACGACCGCGGACATAGAGGTGCCAATTATCGGTTCAGCGATGAACGCCGCGATGTTCTCGGGTCCTTCTTGAAGGATTACCCTCCGCAACTCTTCTGCACACTGTATCCCGCATCCCGGAAGTGAGAGCCCCCACGGGCACCGGTAACAGTAAGGGGCAGGAATGTGCGGGAAGTTCAAAAGAAGCGAGTCGTGCATTCTCCGCCAAGCGGTTCTACCACTCATCGAAAGCGCGCCCACCGTATTGCCGTGGTAACTCTGCCAGCGTCCAATGATTTTTCGTTTATTCCGATGGCCGCGTTCCCAATGGTATTGGTACGCAAGTTTAAGTGCAGCTTCATTGGCTTCTGCACCGCCAGAACAAAACAAAGTCCTGGTTACACCCATTCCCTCGGGCGCCCAAGTGTCAATCAGCGACGCCAACTCTTGTCTGGGTCGATTGTCCGTTTGGCCGCAATAGTTAAAGGTCAGGGTGTGCGCTTGGTTCGCAATAGCATTCACGATTTCCTCAACGCCGTGGCCGATGTTGACCACACCCACACCGCCAACTGCATCCAGGTATTGCTTCCCGTGTTCATCAAAAACGTAGACGCCAGAGCCCCGGACGATGGTTACGGGAGTTTTCGTCAAGTCGTTGTACAAAGCATGGTTGTTAGCTCCGCGCAATTTGACTCCCCGTATTTCCCCTCATGTCCGTCCCGATCCGATACCAGTGGGCCCTGCCCTCAAGAGCGTGTTTTGAAAGGAGAGCGGCAGATAAATCTAGACCAACTGCCGCTCCCTGGCCGTCTTTTCATAAGTCGCGAGGACATCTACATACTTCAATCCCGATCCCGTATTGAACAGGACCACGCGATCCATGGGCTTAAGAAATTCTGTGGCCAGCAACTTCTGATAAGCCACAAGGGATGCCGCGCCCTCGGGAGCGGCAAAGATCCCCTCGGTTGCAGCCCACTCGTTGACAGCCTGGACCATTTCGTCATCCGTAGCTGACACCACCGTGCCGCCACTCTGTCTCAGGATGTCGAGGACAAGATAGTCCGCATATGCCTTCGGAACTCTTAATCCGGACGCTATGGTTTGAGCGTGTGGCCACGACTCAGCGACTGGCGTACCTTCCTGCCAAGCCTTTTGGATGGGTGCACAACCTGCCGCCTGTACCGAAATCATGACCGGACGCTTGCTGCCGATCCAACCTAGCTCTTCCATTTCATCAAACGCTTTCCACATCCCGATCAGCCCAACGCCTCCGCCGGTCGGGTAAATGATCGCATCGGGTAATTTCCAATCCAATTGTTCCGCCACTTCGTATCCCATTGTCTTTTTGCCTTCAACCCGGTAGGGCTCCTTCATCGTAGAGACATCGAACCAGCCTTCCTCCTTTTTCCGCTCATTGATGATCCTGGCGCAGTCGCTGATGAGACCATCGACGAGTGTTACCTTGGCACCATACCGTTGGCACTCGACCAGATTCGCCAGTGGCACATCTTTTGGCATGAAGATATGCGCTTCGACTCCAGCTGCGGCAGCGTAGGCTGCTAGCGCACTCGCGGCATTTCCAGCAGACGGTATCGAGACTCTCTTAAGGCCGTAAGCCTTACACATGGTGACGGCCGCACACAGCCCACGCGCTTTGAACGAAGCTGTTGGGTTTAGGCCCTCATCTTTTATATACACCGTCGAGTACCTTCGGCTTGGGATCATCGGGGTATATCCCTCACCAAGAGAAACCGGTACGACGTTGGGCAATACTTCGGCGTAGCGCCACATACTCGCAACGCGGCCCTGCAAAGACTCCACCTTAAGCGTTCCCGTCAATGATCGTAAGTCGTATCGGACATAGAGGCACCCTCCATCTTTTGGGCAGAGTGTTTGGGGTTCATCGGCGCTGAGACGGTTTCCACACTTTGTGCATTCTAGGTATGAAATTCTTGCCATGAAGCGAATCGTATATCACATATCATATGTCTTTTGCAATGCTGGAATCGGCCGCATTTCGGCGTGCCGGAACGCCAGCTAGAAATGGATCACATGCAATTTTGGTATGCACCTGAAGGGTGGGACCAATCCCAAAAACCGCCGACCCTTACTCAATCGGCAAAGCAGTCTCGGGGCCCGATTTGATTTCGGTCGGACTTTGCTGCTCGCTTACAAGGTTGACGAGTTTATGCCGCACATAAGCAATGTGCTCCGCCATAGCAAACTCTGCTTTTCGACGATCCTTGTCCCGCAAAGCCTCTATGATTGCCTGATGACCGCCTGGTGCTCGACTAGAGGACATATTGTACGTTTTGCAGCGGCATAGCCATATCTGGTTCTGGATGTTCGCCAGAAACTTGCAAAGCAACTGATTTCCCGTAGCTTCCGTTATTAGCCCATGAAATTTCATATCTTCTTCAATAAACTCTTGTTTCTTATCTTGCTTCGATAGTTCCCGTGTCCGTCGTACGCTCTCTTCAAGATCCGCCAACAAACCTGGCGTGATCGCCGCTGTTCGGACGGCATAAACTTCGAGTACCTGGCGAAGATCGTACAGATCGCTGATCTCCTTGGCAGAAAATCGCTTCAAAAATGCGCCACGGCGAGACTCGATGCGAATCAAACCCTCGGCCTCGAGGCTATTCAGGGCTTCGCGAACCGGCGATCTGCTGATACCCAATTGCACAGAGAGGCGGGATTCTGTCAGTTTTGTATCTTGGTCGAGGCGACCTTCCAAGATGTGTTGTTTGATGCTGTTATATGCCAGGGTTGTTAAATTCGATGGTATTTCAATTTTTTTCATTTGCTGTCGCTCTTGAGGCACGAGGTCGTAGCCATGAATCACGGCGATCGCGAGTCCACCGCAACACTGACGCCTTCCGCGCGTTGATTAGTCCGTTTGCCTAGTGCCAATACAAATCGCGCGGGAGCCGAGAGCGTTCCCTCGGATACCGATCCATGACATATTGTATATCTTAACCAAGAAATCGCAACTGACGTCTCCGCTCGGGTACCTCTCTGGAGTGAACCTGAAACCGAACTGAAAGGTGGCCGACAAACGTCCCACAAACATCTTGACAAAACATGTGGCATTCTGTATATCACATGTCATTGCTGCTTCCTCGGCGGGTGGGCGACCCGAATGATCGTGTTGAAAACGGTTGCTGGAAATTGGGCGTTGAAGACTAGTTGAGCGTGAGTCTCCATGCCAAGAGAGAAGGATCTATGAATCTCATTCGTCGGACCCGTGCCTTAGCGATAGTTTGTTCGGTCGTTGTTTCGATCCTGGGAATCTGTGGGACGGTTTCGCGCGGGCAGAGCGCCGCGTTCGCAACAATAAGGGGCCAAGTACTCGACTCTGGCGGGGCGCTGGTGCTGGGCGCGACGATAAGGGCTACAAACACGGAGACAGGGCTAGCACGGACGACGAATACAACATCAGAAGGGGTCTATCGCTTCGACGAGCTGACGCCTGGTATTTACGATCTTACGGTCGAAAGTGCAGGGTTTGCCCGCGCTGAAGCAAAGGGTGTCAGGCTCCAAGTGGGGGAGCAGAGGGACGTAAACTTCAAACTTGAAGTGGCCGGCCAGACGACATCCGTCGTCGTAACATCAGAGGTACCTTTAATAGAAGCGACCAAGACCGACGTTTCGACGGTCATCGATGACAGGGCCGTGGCCGACCTTCCGACGACCACGTCGTATCAAGGGCTTGGCGGTGTCGCCAATGACTATGAAGGGCTTGCAACAAGCGCCCCTGGCGTCATTTACGACTACTCAGGCAATTCAGCCGATATCGTTGGTCCAGGAAGTGCGAACGACCGTGGGGTGGTCATAAACATTGACGGTGGGAACTATTCAGATTTCAACGTTTCATTTCGCAGCGGGCTCGGCGCATCCGTTGAGGAAGTTAGAGAATTTGAGGTTCTGACGAATGGCTATAACGCCGAGTACGGCCAAGCCGGGAACGTCATTTTGAACATCATCACGAAATCAGGCACGAACACCATTCATGGCGACGCTCACGGCTATTTTCGCGGACGCAACCTGGGAGCGTCGGATTTTTTCTATAACCAGACGAATTGCAACCAGGGACTCGGGACCGGTCCGGGCAGCTGCGACAACAAATTAGACGCTGGTTTTCCCTCGGTTCGCGCGCCCTTCTTCAAGCACGAGGAAGGCTTCACTGTCGGTGGTCCGTTTGTTAAGAACCGTGTCTTCTGGTTCGCTAGCCTGGAGCGTACCGCCCAAGGAGCTCCCGCCACATTTACGCCTTTTAATATCCCAGTAACGGTAAACCAGCCAACAGACGAGCTCTTGTGGTCGTCCAAACTAGATGCCAAGCTCACAGAGAAGCACACTTTGTCCGTCCGCTTCAACATACAGCACGATAGGCAGAGTAATTTACACGCGCAGACCGGTCCCAATACGGACCCCAGCGCTCTGACGTCTTTCGCGCTGCATGACCAGGGTTTGAACATTAGTATGATCTCGGCGATTTCTCCGAACACGATCAACGAAGCACGATTTTTCTGGCATCGGAAAAGGAACTCGACGACGGACAATGACATTAATCCAGGTCAGATATTACCCAACGCGTATGTCGGCGCGAATTTCTCTGCGCCTACGGGCTCCTTCCTAGAGCGCTTCCAATATATCGACAACCTCTCCTGGACGCACAACAAGCACACCATGAAGGTCGGGATGAACTTTAACCACGAACCATACCAGGTGCTGTTTCAGCAGTTTCACTTTGGTGCGTACCAAGCATTCAATGCTGGTGGCTGCGAGCCGTTTGGTCTTTGTCCGACGCAATTCAGGGTCGGCGCCGGAGCCGGTTTTGTGCAGTCTGCAAACACTATCTACGGCGTATATATCCAAGATATCTGGCAAATCAGGAAGAACGTAACCCTGAACTACGGAATCCGGTATGACATTGAAGATGGAGCTTTGCGGGGAGGAACAAAGCATGATCCGCGCGTACCGGGAGGCTGCTTGCAGGGGAATGGTCTGATCCCTGCTTGCGGTTCAGACAAGAACAATTGGCAGCCGCGTTTGGGCATTGCTTGGAGCCCCAACTTCGACCACGGGCTGATGCACTGGATATTTGGCAGTCCTGGCCAGTCCGTAGTGCGCGCCAGTGGCGCAGAGGTCACCGAAATGGCCTTTATCAACGTGGCTTTGGACTCCCTAGACTTCGATGGGACGAATCTGCTGACTGCCACGATTTCTGCTCCCAGCACCAGTTGCTTCCTCGCCAACGGAAACGTGAATCCCGCTCCGCCCACTGCCGACGCCGCTGCTTGCGCCGTTTTGGGCGCCTATCCGAACAGTCCGAGTCCCATATCGCTGGTGCCATTCACGACTGGCGGAAGCGTATCCAGCTTCGGCCTCGTCCGCCCTATTTCTCCGACCATCAAAGAACCCGAAATCCACATGGCATCTTTCTCCATCAACCGTCAATTGACACCCACATTCGTATTCAGCGTCGGGTATCAAGGTGTGTTCGGCTCCGGCCTGTTTGGCGAGACGGATCAAAACGCCTCAATCCCGGTCCCAGACACTCGGCCTGGCATACCAGCTGGATTCTTTTACCTCCCGGCCCGACCAAACCCGCTCTTTGGCGCGATACGCACCAACTTCAGTAATCGGACGTCTTCGTACAACTCATTGGTGTTGACCGCGCAGAAGCGTGTGTCGCATCACTTCCAGTTCCAGGGTAACTACACTTTTTCGAAACTCCTCGGAACAGGCGAAGATTTCTTCGGACTGTCTGAGCCTGCAAACCCATTTGTAAGTCTGAGTCAGGAACGGGCTCCGATGCAAAACGATGTCCGACACCTGGCCAACTTCAACTTTGTGGCTGATACCCAGGGACTGGTCAGCAACCCGGTCCTGAAGCACATCATCAATAACTGGACTTTCGGTCTCCTCGCGACATTGCAGTCTGGTCGGCCATATCCGGTCTCCACAGGTGATGGACCCTTTGCCGGATCAGGGTTCGGGGGGAACGGATCGGAAACGAATCAGAGACCCAGTGTGTTGCCCGACGGCACGCTTGTGGCCACCAACATTGCATCAAGCTCTGGCACAAATCTGGAGATCAGCCAAGCGGGGGTTTTGGCCTGCCAGGCTGCGGGACTTCCCAACTGCAGTGCCCTGCAGACCACCTTTATTGCCCCTAGCGGCGCCAGTACGTCTGGGCCAGTGGATAGCATTGATAAGAAAACTCCAGTGGACTTCCAATTCCTCAGCGGGAACCTGGCCCGTGATGCGGGCCGCACCCTTCCTCTGTATCGCTTCGACGTCTCTTTGTCGAAAGCGTTCAAAATTCCGAAGTGGGAGTCCGGCAGCCTAGAACTCAAGCTGGATGTCTTTAACGTTTTCAACCACCCGCTCCTCATCCTAAATAACGGCAATGACGTGCTGAACGCCTTGTCATTGCCGTCGTTGACCGTGACGAATGGCAGCGGAGTTGCCGTGCCCAACCCCAATTTCAACTGCACAGCCGCCTGCCTCAATCCCTTCACGGGGCTTTATTTGGGAAGGAACGGACAGCCACTCACGATGGCGGACTTCACTAGCGGTCGGGTGGACCGTAATCTGAATTCACACACAACCAACTTCCTGGGGTTGGGAGATCCTTCTGGAACGGTCACGCCGCGGATCATGCAACTGGCTATCCGTTTTCGTTGGTGATTTGCCGACCGGTGGATCTCCAAAATCAGCACGTTTGTCTGCACGGGGATTCCGGTTGCGCAGGCACAGGTAGGCGGAGAACGTTTGCACGTGGTTGGCTCTCAGTAGGATCTCAAGCCAAAGAGTCTCCTGGCTATTCCCTCTGGCGCTCAGCGCTGCCTTCCAAGTCGTGGACAGAAGAGTCTTGGAATCTTCTGGCACCCTTCATGAATCCGCGACCCAGGGCATGCCGCTTACCCAACGCGGTGGCGAACAGCAAATCGCGTTGTGAAACTGAGAGAAAGCGATGATTAGCAGAAGAGAATTTCTTGCTACTAGCGGCGCGGCCCTCACATTTCCAGCCGTAGGCACCGCGAAGCTCCAAGAAAATATCCCGTCCTCAAGCGGTGAGAAGTCCGCGAAGCTGTTTCTGCCGGAAGATGATTTGAATCCGGCCACATTTGACCGCATGCCACTCGAGTGGCACAAAGAGCGCACGAAAATACTCTGCCGCCGCCTTGCCGAGGATGGACAGGTCGGAATTCTCCTGACAGATCGCTGGAATATCATTTATTTCACTGGCCTCTGGCACACCGCGACGGAGCGCTTGCTCAACGTTTTCATCCCGACGAAGACCGGCGATCCGGTGTGGTTTTACGCGGGCATCGATCGTGACTCAGTAAAAACTTGGTGGTTCAGCGAAGGTGAGGCGTACTTCGATTGGCCCCATGCGGAAGGCGCTTTCCCAAACGAAGGAAAGGTGCAAATGGGTCCACGAGTAGACCTCTTTGAATGGGTGCTGAAGGGCCTAAAGAAAAGGGGATATGGCGAGAAGAATCTTGTTGCGGATTGTGAGCTCGCGCTCTCAGCTCAGAAGAAGGTCGCCAGTATTCTGGGACGCGGCATGGCTTCGGCAGAAGAACAATGCATGAAAATGAGGATGGTAAAGACGGTGGAAGAGTTGGCGTTGACGCGCAGAGCCTACAACTACTTCAATCAGATGCACGCTTACGCCCGAGATATGCTGCTGCAGCATGGGACGGACTTGACGGACTACGACATAGCCAGCTCAGCCACGAAATTTGGAACGGATTTGATTATGGCCGACGTCAAGCGAGATGGAGCGCCGCATACGGCAGTCGGAATTGCAATTTCCGTCAGATGCAGGGCGGGCAGATCCAACGCTTATCCAAATCCCAATCAATTTCTACACAACAAGGTTGCTAAGGGGCAAGCACTGCAGATCGAGGGAAGCGTGAATATTGCCGGGTGTGGAGGTGAGCTCTACCGGGCAATGTTCATTCACCCATTGACGGACGAGATGAAGAAACTCTGGACGGTTAGCCGGGATTGCTGCCTGGTCCAGAAGGAGGAGTCCGTTGCCGGCGTGACCTGCGCCACTGTGGCGTACAAGATTCATAAGTATCAGGTAAAAAATGGCGTTGCGGCGAACATTTATCACCGCCCGGCTCATGGCCAGGGATGGGAGGGACACCAGCCACCTTATTTGTCGCTGGGAGACAACACCATGCTAGAGCCGGGCATGTTCTTTTCCGTGGAACCCGGATTGTATGATGCCGAACATGCAATCGGATCAAATTTCTCGGACAACTTCGTGATAGAGCCCGAAGGTCCGGCTCGACAAATGTCTCGTCTGCCTTGGACCGAGGAATGGTGTCTTATCAAATTGTAAACGATTCGCCGAAAGCGGTACCGCGACTCGCGGCAGTCCGTGTAGCCGAGACATTCTGTAAAGGTAGGTTGCGCGTGCCTGACAGCAAAGCAAATGAGCGGGCGAAGTACTCTGCGTCCCCCAACCATGAGGTGAATGATCGATGATGAGCAATTCGAAGAGCTTCGCCGCTGTGTTAATGGTTGTCGCATTAGCTTGGCTACCGCCGCTAGCAGGCGCACAGTCTCAGCATGAGGCACTCCAGAGGGCCTTTCAGCAATACTTCGAGACGAAGCTTGCCGATGAACCTGAGTTTGCTACCCAATCGGGCCGCTACGAAAACGCGGACAAGTGGAACGATTGGTCGAAGGCCGGTCGTGACCAGCGTCGCGCTCACATGGAAGCTGCGTTACACGAGAGCGAAAGATTTCCGTTGGACGGACTCTCCGCTGAGGACCAGATTAGCGTTCGATTGCTGCGATACGATCTGCGGTCACAGCTTGACGCAATGGACTTGGAAACATACCTCATTCGCGTCGGCCAACTGTTTGGTCTGCACAATCGGGTTTATACGATGCTCGACCGCATGCCGGCCCGAACCGCTCGCGATTACCGAAATCTTCTGGCGCGCCTTCACGGGGTGCCAGAGTATGTAGACCAGAACATTGCCATGCTTAATGAGGCCATCGCTCGCGGGATCGTTCAACCGCGCATCGTTGTGGACCTCGTCGTAAAACAACTGGCAGCTCAAATCGCTCAAGATTACGCATCAACACCCCTGCTTCTGGCGTTTCGCCACTTTCCTTCAAACTTCTCTCCCGACGAGCAGGAAAAACTTCGACGAGAAGCCATTGAGGCCTACGAAAAGCAATTCCTGCCCGCTTGGCGGAAGCTCCTCGGCTATATGCAAACCACCTACGCCCCGAAAACCCGACCGGGAGTGGGTTTGAGCAGCCTCCCAGGCGGTCTCGAGTACTATGCGATCATGATCCGCCGCATTACCACAACAAATGCGAGTCCCGAAGAAATCCACAAAATCGGCGAAGCAGAGGTCGAACGCCTGGAAAAGGAAATGCTCGCGGTAGCGCGCGAAACTGGCTTTTCCGGCAGTATCGCGGAATTCGAAAAAAAACTGGACACGATACCCGAGCAGCATTTTCGCTCTAAGGATGACATGCTAATTTTCTGCCGGAATGCGGCGAAGATTATCGACCCGGAGCTACCTAAGCTTTTCAAACATATCCCCAATATGGTTTACGGTATTCGCGCAATACCAGAGGATCTCGAACAGTCCAGCACCGATTATGCGCAGGTGCCGGCGCCAGACGGCAGCGTGCCCGGCTGGTTTAACCTCAATGCATATCTACCTGAAAAACAATTTCATTACGATAAGGAACCATTGGTGCTGCACGAGGCTGTACCCGGCCACATTTTTCAGGGGTCGCTCGCGCGATCGTTGCAGGACCTTCCGGATTTCAGGAGATTTTACGCGAACGGCGCTTATGGAGAGGGTTGGGCGCTCTACGCGGAGTCCTTGGGATCTCAGCTTGGTTTGTATCGTGACCCGTATAGCCGCTTTGGCCAGCTGGTGAGCGAAAGGTATCGCGCTGTAAGACTAGTCGTGGATACCGGCCTGCACGCGATGGGCTGGACGCGTGACCAAGCTATCCAGTATTTCACCACTCATGCCCCGCAAACGCCCATTGCAGAAGTCGATCGTTACATCTCCTGGCCAGCACAGGCGCTCGCTTACAAAATGGGGCAACTCAAGATCGTGGAACTGCGAGACGAGGCACAGCAGAAACTTGGTCCAAGATTTGATATTCGCGAATTCCACGATGCCATCTTGCTGAAGGGAACCCTACCTCTCGAACTGTTAGAGGAGCAGGTCCATAACTACATCAGTAACTCACACCAACAATCGCGATGAGAGCGATGTTTGACACGCCGTTGGAGGCGCCGCTTCGCCCGACGACTATCATTGAGTCGTTCCGCTTAAACCGTGACCTGGGGGTCCGTATCATTTTAGCCAGCGAAACCTTCCAGCACACCGGGAGCTTCAAGTTTCGCGCAGCATACCGCGTAGCATCCAGCGTTCCCCACAAACTGCTGATCGCTGCTTCCTCGGGCAATTTCGGCCAGGCGCTTGCATACGCCTGCTCGCTAACCGGGAAATCGTGCATTGTCGTGATGCCATCGACGTCCTCGCAGGTTAAGGTCGATGCCATTCGCGAGTACGGCGGGCAAGTCGAGCTGATCAACACTCGCGTCGTGACCCGGAAGGAAAGAGTCGAACAACTGCGAGCGGAGCATCCCGACGCATATGTAGGGAACTCATCCGATGATGCTTTTGTGATCGAGGGGAACAGCAGTCTGGGCACTGAAATCTGTGCACTCAACTATACCTTTGATTGTGTCATCGCACCGGTAGGAGGGGGAGGACTCGCGTCAGGACTCATTGCTGGGATTCGGCGGGCCGGAAAAGCAATCCCCGTGGTTGGCGCGGAGCCGCTGCTCGGAAACGATGCGGCTCGATCCCTTCGAGCAGGCGAGATAATCCCGAACGAGTTCGAACCGTTCACGATTGCTGACGGCGCTCGCACGATTAGCATTGGCAAACTCAATTGGGAGATCCTTAGAGAGGGTCTACAGGAGATTATCGAAGTGCCGGAGAACGCAATTGTCGATGCGGTGCGCCTGCTTTTTTCGCGTACCAATCTTAAGGTCGAGCCCACGGGCGCATTGAGCCTCGCTGCTGTCCTTGCGGAACCAGGGAAGTTCCGGAAACGGACTGTATGCTGCGTGGTAAGCGGCGGGAATGTCGACCCAGAAACCTATGCAAAACTCTTAGCTAAAAGATGACTGGAAATCGGAATAACAAGAGTTATCCGTGCAACCACGGCGAAATAGGCCGCTAGAACGCGTCGCTGACTGCGCCCAGTTTTGTGCCCACCACCAAACCCTACCAAGTGCTACCGGGTATCGGCGCATCGAACTAAGTTCAGGAAATTGTTGCACTTGTAGCAATCCGCAGCATTTCATCGCACCCAGTGTAAGTTGTTGATTCAACGTGCCGGAAGACTTAGGAGGGCAGACGCTCCGACGAACGCACGATTGAGATTCGAAATCGGACCATTATTCGATGGATTTCGCTCTGACGCTGATGTACCTCGCGTGTACCTTGGTTGGGTGAATTTGCGCGTTTGTTCGATTTTTATCGGTTCGAAGAATCAATAACTTGTGGAGTTTCAACATCGCTTTTAGTTCGATCCCCACCGCCCCTACCATCCATCTTTCTGATGAATGGACACTTAACAAAAACACGCGGAGGCAAAAAAGGGCAGAGTTTTTGCGATCATGCCACGGAACCCGCCCAAGTCCCGGTAAGTCGCATTACCGGACATTAAAGATCGGGCCGATTTCACTTCTCCGGTAAGCGCGTCAACCAGGACTTCAGAATTACTTCCGGGTACACCGTTGCGGGAACTCTCCCGTAAACCTTATGTATACAACTCTCGAAAGATTGCGAGTCGGGGAATGTTTAGCGCATAAAATGATGGGAGGGGTCGCCGGTCTTTAATCAGCAAGGAGAGCTAAGTGACTCGCACTGGAACGATAGCGCGGTCGGTGCTCGGGATTATTGGCTTCGTCTTGCTGCTTGTTTGCGGCGCCTGTGTTGCCATTTTGGGTTTCGCGTTCTCCATTGACGCTCCACACGCTTGGAAGGGGGATGCTCGTGACGGCTTAATGTTTGGGCTGATCGCGCTCGCATTGATCGTTCCAGCGATCTTCCTGCTCAGGAGTTCGATCCGCGGTCTGCGGTCCCTTCGCAAGATTCGCATTCCTGAGCCCGCGACCCGTCCTAAATCAAGCGCGCAATGAATGCACAACCAAAGCCACATGTCCGATAAGCGCGTTTATCAGGGGCTAGCGCAGCACGGTGACCGGAGCACATTGGATCACTTCGCTGCTCACTGAGATACAATGCCACACGTGAATGTTGCCAGTGCGATGGTCGAAGGTGCACGTCTAAGATTACGACGACCTGTGTTTTCCCTGCGTGCTTACGTGGGCTGCTTTTGGTCCATTGAGACTACCCCCGCCACGCGATTGCGAACACTGCCGGACGCTTGCGCAACCCTTTCCATCGAATCTGGCCACAGCAAAACCCTGGAGTGCTTCTTGGTGGGTCCGCGCCAAACACCGGCCGAAAGAGTACCCGCGACCGGGCGGACATTGTTTGGCGTACGCCTCAAACCGGGCGTTACTTTTGTGTTCACCGGCGTACCAGCTCACACACTTGTCGAGCGCCGTATACGACTAGCGGCACTGCTGCCCGAAGTTGGTTTTCGTTTGGAGAAAAGTCTTGCCGGAACGCGGACAGTTGAAGAGGGGATCGACGTCCTGGAGAGATTCCTGATTCAGCGACTGTCCGACGTCCAAATTGATTCGCGTGTTCAGGCCGCACTCAAACGAATTGAAGAATGCGGCGGACAGATACGAATAGGGCAACTCGCCCGCGACTGCCAGGTCAGTCTTCGCCATCTGGATCGCCTCCTGCGCAATTGGGTAGGTTTTTCTCCAAAGCGCCTGGCGAGAATTATGCGGTTCCAGGCGCTGCTGCAGCGCATGGAAACTTCGCCTTCTGGCAGCGCCGCACGAGTGGCGGCAGAACTCGGCTATTTCGATCAGGCCCATTTGGCCAATGAGGTTGCGTTGTTCGCCGGCACGAGTCCCGGACGAATCGCCCCGCATCGTGTGGCCGATTTTTCCAAGACACGCTGCGAATGAGCTCATAAACTCGCCGTAGCACATTCGCAGACAAACCTTGGACATGAAGCGCGCAGCCATCGGCGTTCGAATGCATTCTGGTTGGGGAGCGCTCGTGGCCGTCTCAAAAAGAGCTGGCACAGTGGAGGTAATTGACCGGCGGCGCGTCGCTATCACTACCCCCGGAACCCCCGGGGCGAACCAGCCCTATCACTTTGCGGAGAATCTCGAACTTCTAGAGGCGGAGAAGTTTCTTGGGAACTGTTTTGCGGCTTCAAAACGCCTGGCCTTGACGGCTGTCCGGGACGTGGTAGGCGAACTGCGCGGTCGCCAATATTGTGTCGTAGGTTCTGCCGTCCTCCTGGCTTCAGGTCGCCCGCTGCCGCCTCTTTCAAAGATCCTCGCCTCACACGCCCTGATTCATGCGGCAGAAGGCGAATTCTTTCGTGAAGCCTTTTCGAAAGCATGCGAGGGGCTAGACCTTTCTGTAACCGGGTTTCGAGAGCGTAACCTCGACGAATGTGTCCAGACAACGTTCGGCAAAGCGGCGACTCGGATGTGGCAACAAATTTCTACCCTTGGTCGTTCTCTCGGACCGCCCTGGACCAAGGATCAGAAAACGGCGGCACTTGCTGCGTTGATAGTTCTGGCAAACAAGCAAAGGTGATTCTCGCCAATCGTCGCACCGAGAAGGGCTCCACTACGGAGAAGAAGCTGGGACCATGTAGTTCTTTAGGAAAGCCTTAGACATGACAAAAGCGGATATCTACCAGTTCATTGCAAAACAGAAACTTGGAGTGCTGGGGACCCTTTCTTCCGGTGGCAGCCCGCAGTCGGCCCTCGTGGGAATCGCCGTGACTCCTGAATTGGAGATCATCTTCGATACCGTCAAGAGTTCGCGCAAGTTTCAGAATCTGATGTCGAATTCCGGGTGTTCGTTCGTGGTTGGGTGGGCAGGCGAGGTCACCGTTCAGTACGAGGGACAAGCCAGTCAACCCAAGGGAGTAGCATTGGCACGCTATCAACAAGCTTATTTCGCCCGATGGCCAGAATGCCGCAGCCACCTGAGCTGGCCTGGCATCACGTATTTCGTGGTCCGGCCGAGGTGGATTCGCTACAGCGATTTTGATCAGAATCCGCCCTTCATTGAAGAGTTCTCCTTCAAGCGGAGTCGTTAGGCTACGAGAGATATCCCGTAAAACGGCGCAGCGCATCGAATTGATCCTGGTCCAGGAGAACGCTCTGGGCACGGGCAAACCTCAGCCCGAAGCTATTCCACTTAACATAGAACGTATAGAAGCGGTTCGGGAGATTGCAAGCTACCGCTTGAGCCGATCGGCTACGCTGGATTGTGAGTTCGCGGGCGGCTCCGGCCTGCCCTAATTGTCCAATTAAGAGTGCCCCTCCGGTCTGGCGTATCTGATCGGTCCAAAAAACGACCGCCTAGTGCCGCACTAGGCGGTCTCCCGTGTCAACGTACGCCGAGGGGCAGCTCTGGTTGCGGATATCCGAGGTGCCATTCGCGCAGGGCGTGATCATCGGCGCCGTTCTGCAATTTGTATCCCAAGCCGGTGGCGATTTGCTCGACGGCTTTTACGATATCGGGGCGGTCAGCGAGCATTTCCTGTCGGTTGACATGCGCGATGTAGTTGAGATCGATGTCCACGGAGAGCCGCGTCAGGCCGAGATAGAACAGGTTGAGAGCGGTGCCACCTTTGAGAACGAGTTTTCCGCGAAGGAAGGAGTGTTTGTGGAACTCGGTGAGGAGTTCGCGAAGCCGGAGGACTTTTTCGAGACTGTCGGGTTGAAACCCCGTGGCCTTTGCAGCGGCGGGAAAGCTTGATGGATAGAATTTCATGTCGGTATCTGGCGTTTCTCCGACGGCGCGAGCGCTTCCGGCACCATGAGCTTCCACGCGGGCACCCAGCGATTTCCCGGGCGCTTGCTTCCGAGGTAGGCGACGCCCGGCGGAAGTTTTCGCAGAAACGTGTCGCGGGGTGTCCCGCGAAAGAAAAGCTTGTCCGCGTGCCGATCCAGAAGAAAACCCAGCCGTGAGTATAGCCAAGGTTTGTGGAGGAGTTTCAGATATTCGAGCGCTGCGTCAAAGTTGAAGGACGGAAACATTGCCAGGGATTTGTCGAGTTCTTCGACACCTCCGCTGTAGTCGAGGTACAGGAGGCAATCGACAAAGGACCGTTCCCTGTCGGTCACGAGGACGTGGTCGGGTCCGAGGCTGACGTGCAGGAGCTTCCGCTGCTCGTTATGGAGAGCACGGGGCGGAGCGACGCGATGGTAGGTCACATTATCGAAGACCACATTTTTTCGGGGACGCGCGGAAAGGTAGTACACGGTCTGAAACACCTGGTTTGCCACACCGTGCCATTCGAGCGCGGAATGAAAGGCGACAACGGCATCTTCGCGAAGCGCCGCCGGAACTCGATACTTATTGAGCGGTGCGGCGGAGAGCGTTCCGGCGTAAACGCCGCTCGCCAATTGCCGGACGCGGCCCTGGCGCTTCAGACGATATAACATATTAAGGATGGAACGGCTGTGCGCGTCCTTGCCATAGCGGTCGCGAGCCTCCTTCAGCGTGAAGAGAGGAGCGGATTGCGCGAATTGGGTGAAGGAACCATGCACGTTCATAACATTCTCACATAAGCTATAGAATACACACTATCGATGTGTGTAGATGAATGTACGTGAGAATCAAGAACAATTGCATTCTCATATAAGACCATTATAGCATACTAAAAGTATGTTTAATGGAATGTATGTGAGAATGAACGACGCAGTACGAGGGCCTGCGCCGTCAGGCCGAGGTGGAGGAGGGGAACTGTGTTCGGCTGAACCTCCCGGTTGTGTGTTTGTCAAATTCGAGTTCGCTTGCCGGCTACTCGAAAAGAGCCGGCTGACATGCATCATCGGGGGCTCGAAAGTTGCTCAGCCCAACGCCAACCAGGCGAAAGTGCTGCTTTGGACTCAAGGCCACACGTTTTCGCAGGGACAGGGCGATGCGTGTCAATTCCTCGCAAGAACAAGGAGGAGAGCTGGGCGTATGGCTGCGCGTGAGCATCTTGAACTCGCTGGTCTTCAGCTTGAGAACCACGGTGCGTGCGATACGCAGTTCATACTGGCTGGAGAGTCAGATGGTCAGCCACTTTATGAGCCCTCAGGCCGGCCCGCCAACATTGCCTGCCGATTTCTCTCAAATTACGATTCCTTTTGAATTGGTTAACGAGCACATCTTCATCACGGCTTGCCGGCCGGGAGTCACCGATCTGAAATTAAAGGTTCTCTAACTATTCGACGCAGCCGGTTTCCCCTGGCTAAACGGTTGTCCAAAGGATGGGCTGCGCGCGACAGGCATGGACGAGTTCGAAGCCGACGGCACGCCAGCTTCGATTCGTTTCAGCCACGATGATGGAGGCGCTGTGAAGCAATTCATCCTTGACGCAGCGCATACAAAAGACATGAGGTTTGTGGCATGCGGCAAGGCTAGGCGAAAGCGGGGCTGGACGAAGGAGGCGATTTCATACAACGTGCGGAAGCCATTCCTTGAGTCCTGGGAATGGCCTCACCTGTTTCAGAACCTGGGGTTTGACCGGGGCCCCATGCACATTCCACAGCAGGACGATGCTCGTGCCCAGGAGCATTCCGGCAAGGATGAGACCTATCACAACTAGCGCTACCTTGAAACTCGAATCAACCGACTTGGTATCGCCCCAGCGTGCATGCAGCAGTCCGCCCGCTGCACGATCTGTTGCTGGAGTTGCAGGTGCGGCGGAGGCTTTCACCAAGGGGCGCGAAGTCGCGAGCCGATCGGAGAATTCGGGCTCCGCCAGAAAGCAATAGCCCTTGCGCGGAATTGTCTCGATGTACAGCGGCTTCTCCCATGAGTCGTCGAGCAACAAGCGGAGCTTATTAACCGTAGTGTTGATGTTGGCTTCGTAGTTGCCGTGTTTGGTGGTGGGCCAAAGGCGCTGGCGCAATTCCTCGCGCGTGACGACATCACCGTGCTTCTCTAGAAGCGCCAAGAGAACCTGATAGACTTGGCCGCGCATCTTGAGCCGGGATCCATTCCGGGCAACTTCTTCGCGCTCCCGGTCTAGTTGAAACGACCCAAAATGGATATATCGTGGGCGCGCCTGCAGCGCTGGGCTGGTTCCTGCCTCCGTTCCGTCTTCGAAAGTCGGCACAACGTCCTGTGTCATATTCTCATCCGATCCGAGATCATTAAAAGATGAACTTTGCGGAAACCTGCATCTGTCGCATGTTCGTTGCCGTTGTGGTGTAGGTATTGAAGTTTGACGAAGCAAAGCTGTTGACGTAGCCCGAGAAATTGGGGTGGTTCAAGGCGTTGAACATCTCCCAACGCAGCTGAAAAGCTTTGCTTTCGGTGAACTTGAATAGCTTGCTGAACGCCATGTCGAAGTTCGTTAGCCCCGTCAAGCGCAAGTGATTACGGCCGCTGGTACCATCGTGCTCGAGCAGAGGCTCGGTAACAGCGGCGTTGGAAGGCGTCGAACCGAACGGCACCGGACGAAGTTTCGTGGCATCGCCATCAAGCGTTGTAGTCATGGCACTCACGCCCAAGCCGGGATTGACCGTGCCATTCAGCAATAGATCCGTGATGCCAAATATAGGTGCCGCGTAGACCGTGGCGGGAAGCCCAGATTGCGAGGAGAAGATCCCGCCCTGGCTCCAACCGTCCAGTGCATATTTTTTCCAACCGTGGAAACGCTTAGTGAATGGAATCTCATAGTTATAGCTGAGGACGAAACGACTGCGGATGTCGAACTGAGAATTGGCGCGATTGAAAGAAAGCGGCTTGGCGGCATTCAGGAGACCCGGACTGTCATTCACAAGAACACTGAGTACGTCGGAAGTGTCATCCAGGCTGTGCGCCCACGTGTAATTGGCATTAAATGTGAGTCCGCCCTTAAACCGGCGGATGGCTTCGAGCTCCAAGGCGTTATAGCTCGATAGGCCTACGCTTTGTACCTGAGTGACGTTGTCGAAGCGCGGGTCCGTGAGGCTGTTGGTCGGGATGTTTGGATTCAACACCTCATTTTGGAAGGCAGTGACGAATTCCTTCATGCGGGCGTTTTGGTCCGCCAAGCTCGTGGGGGCAGCCGGGATATTGTTCGGTTTTACCAGGTTGATCGGGACGGCCACCTGTAAGCGGTCATTTCTAGTGCCAATGTACATGGCCTTTAAGATCAAGTCTTGCTTGGCTTGAAATTCCAGGCCCGCGTCCCACTGCTGATTGCGTGGATTCTTCAGATGCTGATCGACCGGACTGAGCGCGCCAAAATCCACTTGATTGGGATCGAATTTGCCGAGAGCGGCGATGGCCTGGGCTTGAGCCGGCGCTGTTCCAGCCACCAGGTTGGCTAGAGTATTGCCCCCTGTGAAGACGTTCACGTTAACGCTGTTGATGAACGGCGCTGAGAACTGAATGTTGGAAATAGGATTTTGATAAATAAAGTCATAGGCAATTCCGTATCCGCCCCGCAATACCAATTTTCCGTGCCTCGGATTCCACGCAAAGCCTAAACGCGGACCGGGATTCCAGTTGCGATGGAAGGCGTCGCCGCCGACGTCAATACCGCCAAGGGGACCAGTCCCAAGCGCCCCGATCGGCGTATGGTTGTTCGGATCCAGATTCGAAATGAGATTTTGCCCTTCCGACACTCCGCCCGACGACTCCAAGCGGAAGCCAAGGTTCAGGGTCAGGGTATCCGTGACTCGATAGTCGTCTTGAACGAACCAGAAAGCGTCAAGAGCAAAATTGTGACGGGCAAAGTTGCCAACGTTTTGCGTGTAGGAAGACGGATTGCCTTGCTGGAAATCAGCCACCGAATTGAAGCTAATAAGACCCCGGGCGAAGAAGGCCGATACACTTGGGGATTGATAACGGTTGATGTCCGCCCCAAACTTGAATGTATGCTTTCCCTTAACCCATGAGACGGTGTCCAGGTATTGGAACGTATTTTGCGTACGGCCCTGCGGAACGATGAATGTTTCGCCAAATAAATCGAGACCAGCGATCGAAACCGTCGGGCCGAGTGGAAATGGAGTGTTCGGCGGGAAATCGGGGTTGCTCCGTCCAAAACCAAATCGGAACTGATTCACCAAGCTATTGGAAATTGCCGCCGTGTATCCGAAGGTGACCGTTTGCGCTTTCGACGTAACCGACGCGCCGAAATTCGGCAAATTCGTAAGAACAAACGTCAGGCCTGGGTTAATTTGCTTCACCGGGTTTTGACCATATTTGATGGAGACAGAATCCTTCCCGCCGCGCAAAAGTTGATCGACACGTAAGGTCCAAAGGTCGGCGTCGAGGCTGTTCGCGGAGGTTCCAATCAGCGTGCCGCTTCCTGAACTCGGAGATCCGTCGGACTTGAAGAGTGCCAATGTCGTTGGATCCGTGATTGCCGCCGCGTCCGCCGATGTCATCACATGTGCGACCGTGCTGCTTCCCGCGCCCCGCGTCCGGTCCACTTCCCATGTGCCGAAGAAAAAAGTGTGATTTTTGTAGATGGGCGCGCCAAATGTAACGCCGCCCTGATTTTCGATAATGGGAGTTGGTTTGCCAGTTTGATCAAAAAAATCGCGGGCATTTCCGAGTGCGGCATTCTGGTGATACCAATAGACTGAGCCGTGGTATTCATTGGTTCCACCCTTACTGATAATCTGTACCTGCGATCCAGAGTTGCGACCGAACTCGGCGTCAAAATTGTTTGTGATGACCTTAATTTCCTGGACTGCGTCCTGGCTCAGGACCAATCCTCCGCCTTCACCGGTCGTCGAGATATCTGTCGCCGTGACGCCGTCTAAGGTTATGTTGTTGGCACGACCGCGGGAGCCATTGGAGTTGAAGCTACCCGGACCCAGAAACGGATTGTCCTTCGTGACGGGAACCGTGCCCGGCGATAGAGTTGCGAATATCACGGGGTCCCGAGCCTGATTCGGAAGCGCAAGCGTCTCCTGAGAATTGATGGAATCGCTGACCTGCGCCGTTGCTACGTCCAGGGTGGGAAGCGCGCCGGATTCCACCAAAACCGTCTCAGTCATATTGCCAATCTGCATGTGTGCATCCACGCTGGTTTTTTCGCCGCTACGGACGACGACTCTTTGTGTGAAGGTCTTAAATCCGTCGCGCTCAATGATGACTTGGTAGTCGCCAATATCAATTTGGGGCGCCGAGTATTCGCCCGTTTGGTTCGTCAGCACAATGCGAGTTGCACCCGTGCCGACGTTCTTGATAGTAACTTTGGCTCCGAGTACGGCCGCACCGGCCGAGTCCAAAACGATGCCTTCAATGTCACCCGTCAACGCAGCAAAAACAGGCACTGCCAATAGCCAAGCGATGACAACTACGACCAGAAATCGTTGAACGATGCTATACATGCACACCCCTCTTAATCGAAAACGAGTGAAGCCCGACTCGATTGAACCATTCCGTGCTGGATGCTCGTGCCGGCCGATACCGTGGCCGCCATAGAAGGCGAGCGGGGTTGAGATTCCGTGCTCGGACTTCTTATTCCTCTTAACAACACCCATAGTGAGAAAGCCGCGGAACGATTGTTCATCGCATCGGAAACCCTGGGAACGAATACATGTGTATTTGTTCGCAGAAGGCTAGTCAACACTGGCCACCAAATCAGGGCCAATCACACCGAAAAGTGGTTCCAATTGACGCACGATAGGGACGGTAAACCGCAACGATTCGGCTGTGGTCCGTGATTGCTCTGACCTGTCACGGTCTATTCGAACGCCCCAGTTCGCCTTTTCTCTTGTGTCGTAGACCGCCTAGCGCTGATTTGTTTAACGACCGCTAACAGCCAAATCTTGGAAGCATTCACCATTTCTTCAAGAAAACAGACGACTTGCTCGTGACCCTTTTGGATCTGCGAAGGTAACCGGGACGATCCGGATCCCCCTGAACCGATCCGGTCAACGAGGGTGATACTCGCATCTGACTATGGCTATGCGTGCGAATCTGTCGAGCTCAGAAGGAGCATCGTAAGCTCTCGTATTGTGTCCAGCCAGAATTTCTCCAAATGGATCTCTCGTTCCGCGATGATGCGCCGGACGGTCCAGCGGTGGAATTTCTGACTTGGAGTTCCGCTACGTGTATCGATAGGTGGCGCAGGATTTCGTTCGAGGAACTTGTCGAGCCAGACGCGCTCAGGGGTGGAGCGCTCGGACCAGTAACCTAACTCTCGCCCCGTGTCCTTGACCCAGAGGACGACGGTCGGTAGATGGTTCTTTCCGTCATAACCTAGGTAACCCAACGCCACGTCCGGAATTTCCGAACGTCGCGCCACGCGGGCTTCCGCGTTGCCCATGAATTCGGCCATGCGAATCACGACCGGTACATTTAAGACGCAATCAGGACACCAGTCCTCGGTGATGATCAAGATATTCAACTTACGGAATCTGTTGGCGATTGATTTCAGCACCTCCTTTTCGGGAGCCGGTATCCGGTCGAGCTGCTGATAATGCTCCACAACGTGACGTTTGTGATACACGAGCGTGGCGCAATACTCCCGGAATGTAAGTCCACCGGCAAACGCCTGAAGCGTCGTCGAAGACACGGTAATGCCCTGTCCAGAGGAAGGATGAAATCGCATCATGGAAGTTTGCTGACCAAACGAGATAATCGTATAGAGATTGATTGGCAAGGGAATGCTTGGAAGGGGAGATCGGGACGAACACACGGTTTTTGGGGTCAGCGCATTAGTGCAGCCGCAGAAGTCCGCACGTGGGGGCCCCGTTCAGCTCCGGCGCCTTCAGATCTGCTCGATGCGAAGCGATTTCCGAATCCAAGGCGATGTGAATTCATCCCCGAATTCGATGCATTCGTCCCGGCACCTGCGCACTCCACGCTTCTGTCGGATAGGATTGCGTCGGGAAACGAAATACGTGTGGCCGCAATGAGTGTCGGTTTGTCTTCCGAAGTTCCGACTTCAGGATGGCCATGAAATTACATGGGTTTTTGGCACGCTACGCTTGCTTGTCCCGCGTTTCTTTACCGTCGATTTGCAGGAGGGTGGATTATGGGTGAGCGGCACATCCACTCCAATGGCTTCCAGCCCGTCGAGAGCTAGATGGCAGAAACATCTTAGTGTCTCAAGCGTCTGACAATCTAGGCTGCAGCAAACTTCGAGGGGTGCGTCACGGATACCATCCTGAATGACCTGCGCTATGCGATACGCGTGCTCGCGCGAAGTCCTGGTTTTACCGCCATCGCGATTCTCACGCTGGCACTTGGCATCGGCGCGAACACGGCGATTTTTAGTGTCGTAAACGCAGTGCTGCTGCGTCCATTGGAGTTTCACGACCCGTCCACTTTGGTGATCGTCGCCGAGAAGAGTTCGTTTCCGGTGATTTCCACGTCATATCAGAACTGGCTCGATTGGCGCCAACAAAGCCATTCGTTCGAATCCCTGGAAGGCACCAGAGCTACAACGCTTACACTGACGGGCGTGGGAGAGCCAGAGCGCCTGAACGCGCGCATGGCTACAGCCGGTCTTTTCCCACTGTTCGGGGTTAATACTATCGCAGGTCGCACATTCGGGGCCGATGAGGACCGTGCGGGGGGCCCTCCGGTCGTTCTGCTGAGCTATGGATTGTGGCAGCGGCGCTTTGGAAGTTCGCAAGATATTCTGGGCAAAACCATCAATTTGGATTCGCAGCCTTACACCGTCGTTGGTGTGCTGCCTCCGCATTTCCAAGTCTTGCAGCCTGCCGACGTTTTCGTCCCCTTCACACCTTGGGCCAAGACGTTGCCCGACGATCGCAACTGGCACCCCGGCATCATTGCTATTGCCCGGCTAAAACCTGGCGTCTCCCGCGTGCAAGCGCGAACAGAAATGGTGGCCATCACGAAGCGCCTGGAGCAGCAATACCCGGACTACAACACAGGGACAAGCGCCGATATTGTGGGTCTCCAGGAACAAATGGTGCAGAACGTGCGCCCGGCGCTGATTCTTCTCCTCGGAGCCGTCAGCTTTGTTCTGCTGATTGCGTGCGTCAACGTAGCCAACCTTCTTCTTGCGCGCGCCGCCTCACGGGGGCGCGAAGTTGCCATACGGACTTCGATGGGGGCGAGCCGCCGCCGTATCGTTCGTCAATTGCTCACGGAGAGTGTTCTAATCTCTGTTGCTGGCGGCATCTTAGGGCTGATCTTGGCCTCCGCCGCACTCGGCCCTTTGCTGACGATTTCCGCCGGGAGCGTTCCGCAAGCCTTTACGGTCAGGCTTGACTCTTCGGTATTAATCTTTACTTTAGTGCTCTCTGTTTTAACTGGCTTGGTGTTCGGTCTCGTACCGGCGCTCCGAACCGCCAAACTCGATCTGCGTGAGAGTCTCAACGAAGGCTCGCGGGGGTCCACAGCCGGGCCGGGTCAGCATCGATTGCGAGCAGTGCTCGTGGCTACAGAAATCGCGCTTGCCATGCTGCTTCTCGTCGGGGCCGGATTACTCTTGCGTAGCTTCTCACGCTTGCAAGAAGTGCCTCCCGGGTTCCAAGCGGATCATCTCCTGGCCGCGGACATTCCTCTCTCGGAAAATGCGTATGCGAAGTCAGAACAGCGCTTCGAATTTTTCGATCGCTTGGTCGAGCGCGCAAATGCACTTCCTGGCGTCCGTTCGGCCGCAGCTGCCTCCTTCCTTCCGGTGAGCGGCGGTGGCAGCATCATCCACTTCAACATTTACGGGCGCCCGCCTAAGAGCCCACACGAATTCATCGCCGCCGGGTACCGCACTGTAACGCCACACTATTTCGAAACGCTTGGCGTGCCAGTGTTGCAGGGGCGCGTATTCACGCCGTCGGACACCGACAAGTTTCCTGCCGTTGTGGTCATCAACGCCACCATGGCGCGTACATTTTTTTCCGGGGAAAACCCGATCGGTAAGCGCATGCAACTGGGCGCCACACCGAACAAGGAGATACCCTGGATGGAGGTTGTGGGCGTTGTGGGGGATTTGCTCCAAGGGCTTGATCTGGGACCCACCGCTGAAATGTATTTGCCATATCGCCAGGCCGACGCGCTGTTGCCCGTATTCGAGATGTCGGTCGTGCTGCGCACGGCCGCTGACCCACTGACGCAAGCTGCCGCCCTGCGCAGCGCTCTCGCCGAAATCGACCCGAATCAGCCGCTCGTAAAAATTCGCAGCATGGAAGAGAACATGTCGGCGAGCGTAGCGCAGCCGCGATTCCGCACGTGGCTTATTGGCATTTTCGCTGCCCTCGCGCTCTTGCTCGCTGCGGTGGGCGTGTACGGATTGATGTCCTACACCGTCATGCAGCGCACTAATGAAATTGGTATCCGTGTCACGCTCGGGGCCCAATCAATGGACGTCTTCCGGAGCATCATTGGTGAAGGCGCCCGCATAGCTCTATTGGGCGTCGGTGCTGGACTAATTGCTGCGCTCGCTCTGACGCGCCTGCTGCGAACGTTCCTCTACGACATCAGCGCCTTCGATCCCGGAACATTCTTGGGGGTGGCCTTTCTCCTGACACTGATCAGCGTTGCCGCATGTTATTTCCCGGCGCGACGCGCCACGCGTGTCGATCCTATCGTCGCTTTACGCTATGAATAAGCTCATTCAGTGGTGTGGTGGCAACAACTTTGTCCCGTTAACTCTGCGCTCCTATGTGAATCGGAAATCCAAGTCCAGACCTTCCCTACCAGGAGGAGCTATGTTCGAAAGTACGAGGCATGCTGTGCACAAGCTAGCGGCGCTGCTCTTTGTTGTGATGGCATGGCTTTTGCCGGGCGCCGCTGCTCCGCGCCCTGCGGAGGAGTTTCACATTCCCGTTGAGTATTACAAGCTGCCGAACGGCCTACGCGTGGTGCTTTCGCGGGATCGCACGGCGCCAACGGTTTGTGTGGGCGTATATTACCGCATTGGCTTCCGGATTGAGCCTAGGGATCGCACCGGCTTCGCTCACCTGTTCGAACACATGATGTTCCAGGGCTCCAAGAACCTGGGCAAGATGGAGTTCATCAAACTGGTGCAGCAGAACGGCGGGCTGCTGAACGGATCCACGCGGTTCGACTTTACCAATTACTTTGAGGTGGTGCCCTCTAACAAGTTGGAAACGGTGCTGTGGGCCGAAGCCGACCGGATGAGTGGTCTCGCTGTCACCGACGAAAACCTGAAGAACCAGCAGGGTGTGGTGGGCAACGAGGTGAAAGTAAGTGTTCTGAATGCACCCTACGGCGGCTTTCCTTGGATCGACATGCCCATGGCCGCGAATTCTAACTGGTATAACGCGCATAATTTTTACGGTGATCTGACAGACATCGAGGCCGCCAGGCTGGATGAGGTCAAGAAATTCTTCGATACCTACTACGCGCCGAACAATGCAGTCTTGGCGATCGTTGGCGATCTTGATCCAGGCGAGACGAAAAAGCTCGTTGAAAAATACTTCGGTTCTATCAAGTCCGCACAAGTTCCACCCCTACCAGATCTGAGGGAACCTCGCCAGGACGCGGAAAGGCGCGTCACCAAGAAAGATCCTCTCGTCCCGAAGCCTGCGCTTGCCGTCGGTTACCACGTGCCCGATCGCAACACCCCGGAATATTACGCGATGGGCCTGCTCGAGCAGATGCTGATTGAAGGCGACGATAGCCTGCTGCGCCAGGAACTTGTGCAGAAGCGTGGCCTGACCGATGGCGTGGAAGGAGGCATCAATTTGTTAGGAAATATGTTCAATTACAACGGGCCGATGCTTCTTTCCGCTGATCTCACCTTTGATGCTTCCACGAAACCGGAAACTGTGCTGGACGCGATCGACACGGTAGTCGAACCGCTGCGCAGCAAGCCGGTGGATCAACAAACGCTAGACCGCTCGCTGGTCAAGCTTCGCTCCAGTCTCTACGATACGATGGGGCAATTTGGCGGCTTTGGACTCATGGACTTGCTTGCCAGTTTTGCATTGTTTGACGACGACCCGAGCCGGGTGAATTCCCTCGACGCCGAATTCCGAAAAGTGACGCCGGTGCTGGTACAAAAGACGGCAGAAGAATACTTGCGGTCCAGCAATCGCACCGTGGTCCTACTCGAACCGGCATCAAAAGATACTGCGGCTGCACCCGGTAAAGACCGGTAAGGGGGGAGGAGATAGATGAAAAAGGTCATTTCGAAAAAGAGCGTGTTGGTTTTCGCGACTTCGTTGGTGGCGGTTGTGCCGGCATTTGGGCAAAGGCAAACACCACCTGGGGGCAGCGCTCCGAAGAGCTTTGCGGTACCCGCCAGCGAAACATATATTCTGCCGAATGGATTTAAGGTGACGCTGGTTCCCTACGGCATTATCCCAAAAGCGGCGGTGAGCCTGGCGGTCGATGCCGGTAGCCTGAATGCAGGCACGTCCCACGTTGGCGTTGCCGGTCTCACCGGTGACCTCTTCCGAGAAGGTACGGCTACACTTACGTCTCAACAGGTGGCTGAGGCGACGGCCCGAATGGGCAGCGCCCTGGCCATACCTGTTGGTGAGGACCAAACAAAGTTTGAACTGGATGTCCTCCAGGAATCCGCTCCGGACGCGGTGAGACTTCTTGCGGATGTCGTGGAGCATCCGCGCTTCCCCGAATCGGAGTTAGGGCGTCTGAAAAACGACGCATTGAGAAGAATCGCGGTGCTGTTGTCGGAACCGGGAACCATCGCCGATATTCGTTTTCGAAAGCTAGTTTATGGCGAGCACCCGTATGGCACGGTTCTGCCCACGGAAGATGAAATAAAAAGGGTTACGTTGAAGGATGTGCAGGACTACTACAACTCGAATTTCGGCGCGCAGAGGTCACATCTGTATGTCGCTGGCAAATTTGACGCAGCTGCCGTGAAAAACGCGATCGCCGCGAGTTTTCGTGGTTGGACAAAGGGACCTGCACGAATCGAAAGTGTACCCTCACCCGCTTCACACCGCGTGCTGGATGTGAAGGACCGCCCCGGCGCACCGCAATCGACACTGAAACTTGGCTTGCCGGTGCCGCCGGCAACGAGCCCGGACGCGATTCCTCTGGTCGTAACGAACGCGTTGCTCGGAGGCCCGTTCAATTCCCGGATCACCACCAACATCCGTGAGCAGAAGGGCTACACATATTCCCCATACAGCGAAATCTCGCGGCGATACCACGATGGGTACTGGGTGCAAAACGCGGATGTGACCACGCAGTTCACTGGCGCTTCCCTCAAGGAAATCTTCAGCGAAATCGATCGCTTGCAGAAGGAAGCTCCTTCGGCCGCCGAACTAAAAGGGATTCAGAGTTATCTGTCAGGTATTTTCGTGATTCAGAACTCGAACCGGCAGGCTCTCATAGCCCAGTTGCAGTATGTCGATTTTCAAGGGCTCGGTGAGGACTACCTAAAGAACTATGTGCCCCGACTGAATGCAGTGACGCCAACGGATGTGCAGAAGCTTACCCAGAAATACATTCGTCCAGAGGAGATGATCATCGTGGTGGTTGGAGACAAATCGAAAATCTCTGACCAGCTCGTTCCATTTCAAGCAGGCAAATAATGCAGGCCAACTGCGACGAAGCATGCTCATGAATCTCCAAGAGGACGCACGGAGCGAGGCTCTTGTTGGAGCCAACGGGACCGCGCCATGAAACAAAAGCGGACATTGGTCGATTCCTTGGAAACGAAAGCCGGAGGAATTGTCATGAGATTTCTAAGGCGATTCCTCACCCGGCTATTGAACTGGGGGATGAGGCAGACACGAAGGGCGATTGAAAGACAAATCGACAAGTATGTCGGTTTGCAAGCTTCCGAAAATGCCTGGGCTGTTTTCACGCCAGTTGAGGCACGGCCCCAAGCCTTGCTGAACGGTGGCGATGTGGCGACGATGAAACGGGATTCTCAAGCCGAACGAGCGGTTTTGTTTATTTACAATCTCTTAGGGGATTTGCGTAAGGCATGTCGAACGATGCGAGCGGTCTCTATTGACCCTGTGTAAACGCTTCGGTAGAGATAAACGAGGAGCTGTTAGTTCGGAGCGCGTGACTGTGGAAAGAGAAGAAGGACCAAGGGAGCATCATGGACCTGCACGATTCCTTTGAGCATGTGCGGTCGGACGCGGGTGTTAAGGTCAAAATCGACGATTGGCCTGGGACGCTGAGGCGATGGCGCGATAACGTCGGCCCATGGCGCCTCCGTGTTTGGTGTTGGAGCTTCCCGATTGGCATCGGTCTTGGCGTTGCATCGGGGTTTCATGATTATGCGGAAGCCCGGGCATTCGGACTCGATATGCCGCTCACGTACTATGTCGGCGGAGAAATTCTAGTGTTCTGGTTTTGGTCCTTCTTTACTCCGTGGATCCTTCTGCTAATGCGGAAGTTTCCACTCGGATGGCAGGGATGGCTGAAAAGCGGTGCGATACACCTAGTGGTGTATGCCAGTCTGGCGGGGCTCTACACGCCATATTATTGGATGACGGATCGCTTGCTCGGTCCAAACAGTGTGCCGGGGCTGAAAGAGGATTTTCTGCATACCTTTTTCGTTGCCTTCTCGGGCGGGCTGGTAAAATATTATCTGCCGATTCTAGTCGCCGGTTACATCGGCCTCTACTATACTCAGCTCCAGGAAAAACAGGTTCGCAACGCACAGCTTGCGTCGCAACTTGGTCAAGCGCAGCTCCGGACCTTAAAAGCACAGCTGCAGCCGCACTTTCTCTTCAACACACTGCATTCCATCTCTACGTTGGTTTATACCGATGCGAACAGGGCGGACGAGATGATCACCCGGCTTAGTGATCTCCTCCGAATGACGCTGGACACGGAGGAAGTCGAATGTGTGTCTCTGAGACAAGAAATGGAACACGTGCGAAAGTATCTAGCCATTGAGGAAACGCGCTTTTCGGACCGATTGAAGATCGAATTCGATGTTGATCCGAAGACGCTCGATTTCCCGGTGCCGTATTTCATTTTGCAACCGATTGTTGAGAATTGCATTCGACACGGAATTTCAAAGAAAGCGGAAGGAGGAAATATTTTCCTGCGAACGCTATTGAGTGGCGACAGCCTGAGGATCCTCGTGGGCGACGATGGACCGGGGGCGAGGTCCCCGGCGGGGAAGCAAGACGGGCGTTCTGGGCTGGGTCTAAAGAATACAAGGGAGCGTCTGGAACAGTTCTATGGCGCCAATTTTGAGTTTTCCATTCAGGGATCAAACCGAGGCACTTTAGTGGAATTTTTGTTGCCTCGCCCGACCTTCCAAAGGGCGGGCAACGAATGAACGAGGTGAGTGAGAAAGAGGCGGGTTGTGCCTAAGCTCGAGGTAATCATCGCGGATGACGAACCGCTGGCGCGCAAAAAACTGAGAATGTTGCTTGTGAAAGATGCAGAGGTTTGCATAGTGAAAGAGTGCGGTACGGTTCAGCAAACCGTGGACGCCGTAAACGCGAAAAGGCCAGATTTGCTTTTTTTGGACATCCAGATGCCGGATGGAGAGGGCTTTGCGGCCCTGGAAAGATTTACCCCTGAAGCCATGCCTGTGGTGATTTTTACGACGGCTTACGATCAACACGCGGTGCGAGCATTCGAGGCGCACGCGTTGGATTATCTATTGAAGCCGTTTGATGAAGGGCGGTTTCGCAAATCTCTGGCAAGAGCGAAGTCCTATCTTGCGGCAACGAGTTCGGCGCAAACGCTGTCCGGGCCGATCGATTCGCTCGGCCCGGTTGCTGATGCCAAGCGTCGCGAGCGGTTGGTGTTTCGAAGCGAAGGACGCATGGTCGTTTTGAATCTTTCGGAGATCGACTGGGTCGAGGCGGCATCAAACTATGTCCGTCTGCACGTCGGCGGGGCGTCCTACCTGGTGCGGAGCACGGTCGCGGAGACAGAGGCCCGGCTCGATCCGCGGCGGTTCGTTCGCATTCATCGCTCTATCATCGTGAACGTCGATCGCATCAAGGAATTGAAAGCCTGCAATAGCGGCGAGTTCATCGTCACGCTTACACGCGGAAAGCAGTTACCGGCGAGCAGGGGTTATCGTCAGAACATCGAAGAGCTATTTCAAACCATGCTTTAGAGGCATCAATGCGATCGTTGCGAAGGCGCATTGGCTCGTCCTTTTACTCGTACTTGGAATTCTCTCAGCGGGCGCCTGGCGCTCAGCTTACGCGGAAGCGCCTGACCTTCTGAATGATGGTGTCGGCGGGACTCCCGGCGGATTCCGTGCTTTCGGTGGAGCGAAACGTAACAAAGCTCACCGAGGGCATCTACACGATACGTCACCAAGATCCGCTCCCGGCGTGGGTGCATAGCAACACCACCGTGGTTATCGGGACCAAAGAAGTCTTCGTGGTGGACTCCTGTCAGTTATCAGCCTGCCCGCGAGGACATTGCCCAGATTCGTAGGTGGACCGGCAAGCCCGTCCGCTATCTCCTGAACACGCACTGGCACTTGGATCATACCGGCTGCAACAAAGACTACATCCTATGCATTCCCACCCCTGACGATCATTGCGCATACCGAAACTCTTGTGTCCATTTATCCAATCAGCCCACTCGCCACGATTTAGTGCGGTTTCATCTTGGCCTGTTGGATTTGCGGCATCAGAATGTCCTTAACATAGTGCCAATAGGGCACCAATTCCAGCGCTGAATGCGCATATTGCTCCGCCGCTTTCAGGTCTGGAGTGGTTCGGTTGAGGTTGGACCAAGCTAGATTCATCAACAACTCTGGCTCTCCCCATGACGGCTCCAAGGGATCGCTCGCGCTGGTTTTGTGTTTCCGGATGGCCTCCAGACCCTTCTCGTACAATTCCATCGCCCTGGCTTGGCCCCCTCCACGCTCTGGCGGCGAATACCAAAGATTTGGACCCAGCACCCAGAGGAGGCGGGGATTCTCTGGATCTTTCGCTTGCACGTCCTTCAGCAGTTGCCTGCCCTGCGCAATTAATTCCTGCTGCCGCGCAGGGTTGTCCTGGTTTATGGAAAAAGCGAGAATGCTCGCGCACGACAGCGCCCCAATCTTTGCATCGCTGAAACCAGGGTCGTTCTTCCCCGCTTCATTGAATTCGTCTAGCGCTTGCTTCAGATCCTCTCCCAACTCCTTCGCATCAACGGATTCGTTAAACCCGTTCATCGCCCGACGCCACAGTGCAAACCCGCGCCAGTATCGCACTGACGACGCAAGTTCGTTGCTCTGTGCAAAAGGCGTTAGTTCTCCATACAGGCGCTTCAGCGCAGCGCGGTCTCCCTCATAGTCAGCACGTTGTATTTGGGCAACGATTTTGATCACGTGTTCGCGGGATGGATCGACCGCCGGCGCCGCTGGTATCGTCACGGAAATAAGCAGTATAGCCAACAGTTTCGGCACGCTTCCCCAATTGCGCTTTCGGGAATTCGGATACCGCTGAGCCCTCACCAGCATGCTTATGGGTCCGATTGCCAGGATTTCTTCCCACATGTGTTTCTCCTTCCGTTCCAGCTCCAACCTAGGCCGCGCCGCAGCGTGGAGCCAGAGTTTTTCGGCCAACCAGCAGATTCCTTCGGTGAACGTGAGGTGAAACTAGGCCAAAGCTGAGATAATCCATGCAATAGCATGCGAAAAGCCTTCCAGCGTTATGCGATCGTATTTGTGGCATGGCTGCCGTTCTTCGTGATTTGGGTGTTTTTCACGATGTCTTACGGGCGCTTCCCGCTGTTTTCCGCTCTTATTACCAGCATGATTTCGATGGGAAGTGCTAGTCTGCTCGGAATCGCAGCATGGCGCGTTGCCCAACGCTGGCCCTGGCCTCTTCGGGTCAACGGAAAGTTCTATTTACTGCATATCTTTCTGGCGTCTACGTATGCACTTCTCTGGAATCTTGCTGTCTATTGGCTTGAGTCGGTGCGCCGCGGCCGCGGAAGGAACACACTACATGATTTCTGGAGATCACCGATCCTCGGCTGGCAGCTTCTGATGGGCGTCTGGCTCTATGGGCTGTTCGCAGGCGTGTCCTACGCCGTCCAGACCCGGAATCGCCTGCACGAAAAGGAGACTCTCGCCGTGCGTGCTGAGGCGCTCGCGGCAGCTGCACGCCTGGATGCGATTCGCGCACGCTTGAATCCGCATTTCTTGTTCAACGCTCTTCACACGCTCGCCGCTTTGGTCAAGTTCCGCCCAGCTGTGGCGGAAGGAGCCATCGAGCACCTCGGGGACATGCTGCGCTATACCCTGAAAGAGGATGGCCGCGAACTGGTGGAATTTTCTGAGGAATACGACTTCATGCGCCAGTACATCGCGTTCGAACAACTTCGCTATGAAGATCGACTGAAAATCGATCTACAAATTGACCCGGAGTCGTTCAACTTTGACGTCCCCCCATTTTCGATGCAAACATTGGCCGAAAATGCTGTGCGCCATGCCATCTCCGTGCGCCCGGAAGGCGGCTCCATATGGATCATGTGCTCGTGCCGGGATGGCCGGCTGAGCGTAACAGTTCGAGATGACGGACCAGGAGTGAGCGTTGACCCCAGCCAATCTCACCAATTCGGTCTGCGTTCCCTGCGGGAGCGTCTGCGGGCTGCCTACGGGGCTTCCGCCGACCTCCACGTACGCAGCAGCCCCGATGGTTTCGAGGCCAGTTTTCAAGTTCCGTCCTTTCCGAAATCGTCGGTACTTGATCGAGAGCCGATCGGTGAACGCTCATGAACGGTTGCGTTCTCATCGCCGATGACGAGCCGCTTGCTCGACGTACCCTTCGAGAACATCTTCTCGGCCTCGGGTGGACTGGGCAGATTCTTGAGGCCCGTGACGGTCGCACGGCTATTGCCCTCGCAAATGACCAGCGGCCTGACCTGATGTTTTTGGACATCGTCATGCCAGGCGCGACAGGACTTGAAGTCCTCGAGCGGCTTGATTACGAACCCAAGGTTATTTTCACCACTGCGTATGACCAATATGCGATCGCTGCGTTCGAGCTTGGTGCTCTCGATTACCTCTTGAAGCCTTTCGGGCGTGGTCGGTTGGAACGTGTGATGCGTCGAGCACAGGCGGCCTTAAACGCGTCTGCGCCGCCTTTGCTGGCTCGTGCTAGAGAATCCCTACAACAGGCTCAGAGGCTTTCGAGAATTTTCGTTCGCGATGGCGACAGAATCGTGGCAATTCCCCTGGCCACCGTTGAGCGCGCTCAAGGCGCCGATGATTACGTGACGATTTATACCGCCGCAAGGGAATACCTGGTTAGCATCCGGCTCTCCGACCTCGAGGGGCAGCTCACCGGAGAAAAGTTCCTGCGGATCCATCGATCCCATCTTGTCAACCTCGAACACGTGTCCTCTATTGAGCCGCATGATAGCGCTCGCGTCCAGGTTGTTATGAAGGGTGGAGCAAGAATCATTGCCAGCCGTGCGGGTTCGAAACGGCTGCGCAGCCTAGCTCTCTGATCAAGTAAGCTTTTTGCGACGTTCTGGCTTCTGCGAGTTCATTTGGCGAGTAGTCGTATACTCGGAAATTACGCTAGGCTTTGAGGCTCCCCCTGCAGGCAATTACATCGGGCCGAATGTGCACACGAGGATGATCAGCTACTGCGTTAAGGGTGGCATTGGCACGATCCACACTGAAGTGCGATTCTCGCGACATGTTTTGACCTGGACTGCTTGATGACAACATTGCCGCAGCCGTGGACAGCATCGATAGAAGCCACGGTTTTCACCGGGTGAATCTATGAAGATGCTCCGGTTCCATACTCCCGAACGCTCGATTATTTTAAATTAATTCACTTAACAGCTCTAAACCCGCACGCTACTTTCCCGCCACGGTCCCTCCAAAGAATCTCTCCTGCGAGTCGGTCACTGCATCCAGAGGGTGCCAGGCGTGAACGGGCCTCTACGCGTTGAGGGTTCGGAGGGTAGCCAAACCAAACTATGGTTCGCCGACCACCGATTTATGGTTTTTTCGGTGTTAGGAGCGCGCGAGCGAATCTTGGTGCTGCCGTTCCGTCTGGCACAAGCGCATCGGCTTCGATAGTTGCCTGCAAAGGCCAACGCAACTTGGGGTCATCGTTCAGGGATTGCGCGACCATCGCATACCCCTAGTAAACCCATGGTAGAAACTCTGGATCTCGGCTGGGAACCTCGAGTGCGGCATCCCAGATGAGAAAACCCTTGCTGTCCGCCAGTTCGTGCGAGTACTGATCTTTTGGTAAGACTGCCAGGGCATGATCTTGTCCGGATTCCGACGACCGCAGATACGCATAGCCACATTGCGTTGCGTGTGGGCGACTGAAAACAGCAAGGCCAACGGCGATGCAGCCACTAGGAGTTTCAAACGCGGGAAACGTGTCAGATGGGCTCCTCTTTGCTCCTATTTGAGTCTCCGTAGGAAGGTACATATCTTTAGATAATCAGACATCGCTATATTTAATCTATCTTTTACTAGTAAGTAAGCTCAAGTAAATCAACACAATAGCTTCCGGATTCATGCCCGCTTTTTGGCAACATGCTTGCAACCCTGTTTCGCCATTCGTAGTAACCCTAATTTCGTTTTGCTGCTTTCTACTGACTTAGGAAACTTGGGAGCATATATGAGAATCAGAATCAGGGAAGTCATTGTTGCGCTTTTGTTGGCTACGGGCGTGCTGCTATCACCGGTTCGAGCGCAAGAGATGGGCGGATTAACCGGGATAGTATCCGATACGAGCGGCGCCGTCATTGCAGATGCAAATCTCAAGCTGGTTGATACGAAAACAGCGGCCTTATATGTCGCAAAATCCGGGTCTGACGGAACCTACCGCTTCCCAAAGCTCCCCCCTGGGCCGGGATACACCCTAACGGTTACGAAAGATGGCTTCCAGGTCCTGGAGATCACGAACCTATATTTGCCAGTGGCCCTTACAACAACGCGGAACATCGAGTTGCAGATCGGGACAATTACGCAAACGGTCCAGGTGCATTCGGAGGGCTCGGTGAGTCTAAATACAACCGACGTTACCATTGGTAATAACTTCGATCTGCGTGCCGTTCAGGCGCTCCCCAACCAACTCCGGGACAATCCTGCAAATCTCCTGAGGTTGCAACCCGGTGTGGTCTCCGCAGATCCAAATGATGACGGCGGAAGCAGCCGCGATGGTTCGGTAACTGGAGCGCGAGCGGATCAGGACAATCTCACGGTGGACGGCATTGATGCAACTGACTTCGGGCTCGGCCGTGCTTTTGCTTTTCCAGCCGCGATCCCCGTCGATGCCATTCAGGAGTTCCGAACGGAAGTTGCGAATCCACTAGCCCAGAATGGAAGAGGGAGCGGCGCGCAGACCATCATCTCAACCAAGAGTGGGAGCAACGATTGGCACGGAAGTGCACGCGAATATCATCGCAATACCATCACCGAAGCAAACAGCTTCTTTAACAACAAGAGTGGAACACCGCGCACTGCTCTGATCCGGAACCAATTTGGCGCCAATCTTGGCGGGCCAGTGATTAAAAACAGGCTATTCTTTTTCTTTGACTACGATGGACGGCGTGACGGCTCCCAAGAATCCATAACTCAGTTCACTTTCCTTGATCACGTTTATAACGGGCAAATCGCCTACATCAACAACAATCCGGGTTGCGGTCCTTCCAGCACCATCCAATCCACTCCAAACTGTGTCACCATTCTGAACTCCACACAAATTGCGGCGTTGGACCCGTGTTCCAGCCCGAATCCTCCCGGCCCCTGCACAGGAGTGACTCCCGGATTCAATCCCAATCTTAAAGCCCTCATCAACAGCCGTTTTCCGCATTCCAATTTACCGAGCGTCGGAGATGGACTTAACTCTGGCGGATTTGTTTTTAATGCTCCCGCCCCATTTTCGGAGAACAACTATGTCGCTCGAATCGATTACAATCTCTCTGGCACGCAAAAGATATTCACGCGTTTTAATTTTCTGAACGTTAACACTGTTAACCCCAACGTTAACACCAATCCTTCTATTTGGTTCCCGGGTGACCCACTGACAGCATTGGCTGTTACTCGGGACCGCGGATGGGCCGTGGGCCATACTTGGACGATAAACACAAACTTGGTGAACCAGTTTACCTATGGAGAGACACGCGCCGGCAGCGATTTTCCGATTAACTTCAACCCGGGCGGATCCGTGTTCTTTCTGAACTGGTTCCCGTTTACACCGCCCAGCCCACCATTTGAGCGACAAACCGCACAGACCTCCTTGAATCCTGTTCCCACATTCCGCGACGATCTCACTTTCCTCCACGGCAGTCATTCCATCCAAGTAGGGGGCGTCTTCAAGCCGATCCGCACGCGCTCGAAACTAACGAACGACTTCGTGTTTGAAAATCTCGGGCCTAATATCCAAAGTCCCTCTCTCGACTCGAGTCTTCGTCCGAGTAACATCCTTAGTGATCCGAATGTGGATCCCAACGGCACCGCCGTCCTTAGCTGGGACGCGTATTTCCAGAGTTTTCTGGGCATTATTAGCCAAGTACAGTCCAGCGCGAACTATTCGCGTACTGGAACGTCCCTTCCCCACGGCACGGGAGCCCGGCGAGATTACAGGTATTACCAATATGAAGCCTATGCGCAGGATAGTTGGAAGGTCCGGCGCGACTTTACCCTCACCTATGGTGTTCGCTATCAATATGATTCTGTCCCGTACGAATCCAACGGATTGGAGGCAACCGCTCCGGGCACAGATCTAAATTCCATCCTCGCGGCGCGAATCACCGCCGGTTTAGATGGCGTCTCGGGTATTGGGGCATCTCCCATCTTGACCTACGTGCCTGCCGGAAAGGCCAACAAGGGTGCGCCTTCACTCTATGGCGCCCAGTTCCTCAACTTTTCTCCCCGGGTCGCCATGGCTTGGAATCCAAGTTACCGCGAGGGATTGTTCAAAAGCATTCTTGGTGAACACAAGACTGTTCTCCGGGCAGGTTTTGGGCTCATCTACGATCAGACAGCGGTGTCTGCGATTAATTTCATTCAAGATCAGGGCAGCTATCTCTACTCCAGCAATCAATCCGTCGTTTTCAGAGGGTCCAGCAACGCCGCTTTCCTCGCCAGCGCCCCGCGCTTTGTGGACGTGAGCACGCCCGTGGTCAACCTCCCGGCGCCACCGTTCCAAACTTCGGTCATTCCGGGTAACATTGGCACCGCCGCAAATCCCGTGCTGACTGGCGCCGCAAACAACCTTCCCAACTACCTTGTTGACCCGCATCTGAAGACTCCTTATGCCCTAACGTACTCTATTGGCATCCAACGGGAGCTTCCCGGCAGTTTTCAGCTCGAATTAGACTATGTGGGCCGTTTCGGGCGTCGCTTGTTGTCGCTGGCCGATGCCGCTCAAATCGTGGACTTCACAGATCCAGCCTCTAAACATACATTGGTCGGCGATACAACAACCCTTGAGCAACTCGCTCGCCAAAATACCCCAGTTTCGAGCGTGCCCGCGCTGCCATTCTTTGAGAACCAGAGTGCGCAGGTGGGTGGTGGCCGATGCGGCGCAATTGCAGGCAGCTTCGGCTTGGCGAATTGCACTCAGCTACTCTACGCTTTTGACCAGAATAGCCTGCAACAGGGAAATTTGGGTAGCCTGGTGCAGCTCTTTACTTCCAATTCGCTATTGCCATCCGGCGTTGGCTTGCCCGCGCAATTCAACTCTAACCTATATGTATCCAATAAAAGCTGGTCCGCATTTAATGGGCTGATCGCCACCTTGCGCAAGCGATTCTCTGGCGGACTGCAAATGGATTTCAATTACACTTTTTCTCACTCTATTGACAACAGCTCGATTGTAGCGAACAACGTTGGCAACGGCGTCCCGGGTGGGCTGGTCGCCCTCTGCGACGCGATTAACCTCAATGCCTGCCGGGGCAACTCTGAATTCGACGTCACCCACTCCATCGTCGCTACCGCGATCTATGACCTGCCCTTTGGCCATGGGAAACGGTTCGCCACGAGCTCAGCTCATTGGGTTGACAAGTTTATCGGCGGATGGCAGGTTGCCGGAATATCCACGTGGCGGACTGGCTTTGCCTTTCCCGTAATCTCTGGAGCGCATACGACAAACACTTCCGCCGATGCGTTGGCGATCTTTAGTGGGAATCGGTCTGCGCTCACCGAAAACATTCACACCGACCCCTCACAAAACGATGCAATTCAGTTTTTCGCGAATCCTGCGAATGCGCTTGGTGCATTCTCGCCCGTGACAGGGCTTCAGATCGGAAATCGTGATATCCTTCGCGGACCTCATTTTTCTAATTGGGATCTGGCTGTCGTCAAGAGCTTCCCGATATTCTCGGAGAAATACAAGTTAGTCTTCCGGACCGATGCCTTCAATGCACTCAACCATCCTAATTTCTCTTTGCCCAGTAACAACATAAACAGTCCAACATTCGGGCAAATTACCACCACCTCGGGTAGTCCCCGCGTTCTGCAGTTCGCACTGCGGCTTGATTTCTAGGTCGAGGACATTTTCCGAAGAGGGGACGGAACTCACTACACTAAGATTGGGAACCTGCCTCGACGCGCGTCGGCGAACTTATGATGCTGGAGGTCGATTGTGCAGGATCGGGCACAGCTTGAATGATGACGTAATTATTGATAAACGTGCGGACGCAAATACTGCTTGCTGACAGTGCGGTCAAGCGATTTGGTTCATCGCTATTCGGTCCTGTTGCGGCCGCAACAGGAATCGTGAGACACGTTCCGCTTTCCGGGACTATGAGTAGTCAATTTATTGCCGCTTCAATTCCGCTTTGTTCTCGTTTCGATTTCTCGCTTGCGAGGTTCAAATCAATGCGTAAGAGCTTGCCGTTAGTTGTGATTGCCGTTCTAGCCTTGTCCGGCGCGGCCGTAGTGTGGCGGGCAAACGCATTGAATTGGATGGTCAGCCACTTTATAACCCCTCAGGCCGGCCCGCCAATATTGCCTGCCGATTTTTCTCAAATTACGATTCCGTTCGAGTTGGCCAACGAGCACATCTTCATCAAGGCGCATGTTAACGATTCTCGTCCGCTCGAGTTTATGTTGGATACCGGCGATAAGTTCGCCATTGTCGATCTTGATCTAGCCAAAGAATTCGAAGTCAAACTTGGTGGAGATATCGACGCTCACGGCATGGGCACTCAAGTCACAAAGGGCGCATTTATTAAAGGGGCGTCCTTCCAGCTCCTCGGTTTCACGGGGTTCTCCCAGCCCGTTACCCTTGCCTTCCCCATGAGGAATATGGCGCCTCGGCTCGGCCACGACCTGGACGGAGTCATCGGCAGCGAATTCATCAAATATTTCGTTCTCGAACTCGATTATCAGAAACGCGCCATCACCCTGCACAATCGGGACACGTTCTCCTATTCAGGATCGGGCGAAAGCATTCCGATTCATCTGAGTTCCATGGGCCACCCGGTGCTCCAAGCGGCGGTAACTCCGGTAGGTGGTGATCCAATCAATGCCGACTTCGTGTTGGACGTCGGCGCAAGCGGCGCACTGCAACTCAATAGCCCGTTCGTGGCAGACCATCACCTGCCCGGTCCGAACGTGCAGACCTTCCGGGAGATCGGGACCGTGGGAGCCGGGGGTGAAACACAGGGTCGTATCGGCCACGTCGCTGCTTTCAGAATTGGCAAGTACATGCTCCGCAACCCTACTGCAGTTTTTTCGAGTGACAAGTCTGGAGCTGCTGCCGCCTCCGATATCCAGGGAAATATCGGCGAAGAAATATTGGAAAGATTCAAGCTCTTCTTTGACTACGGCCATGACCGCATTATTTTCGAACCGAACGCCGTATTTGCGGACGGGTTCGATCGTGCCTTTAGCGGACTTCACATCGAAGCCGAAGGCAAGGATTACAAAATCTTTCGGATTAAAGAAGTCTTGGAGAATGCCCCAGGCTCCGAGGCAAGCTTGCAGCCGAACGACGTTATAACCGAAGTGGATGGAAGACCAGCTTCGGATCTAAGTTACAGTGCCGTGCTAGAAATGTTTAGGCGTTCCGCGACATTGAAGTTGACCGTAGAGCGTGCAGGGCAAACGCTGAGTGTCAATCTGACGCCACGAAAACTAAACTGAATCGAAGCGATGAAATTAAGTGTCCCTTGGCTCAGGAAGTCTCAATGGAGGAACCTAGATGGCACTCACGGGCGGCAACGCTTCCGTTCGGCATGGCCTGTTGTTGCTGATGCTCTTGCTGATCGGAACTCTCTCCCTGCCGGCGGATTCCGTGCATTCGCGGGAGCGGCAGGTGACGAAGCTGGCGGACGGCGTATACACGATACGTCACAAGGACCCCTTCCCAGGATGGGTACATGGAAACACAACGGTAATCATTGGCGAAAGAGAGGTTTTCGTAGTGGACTCGTGCCAATTGGCCGACGCTGCGCGCGAAGACATAGCCCAGATTCGCAAGTGGACCGCCAAGCCCGTTCGCTATCTTCTCAATACACACTGGCATCTCGACCACAACGGCGGTAACAAGGACTACATGGATGCATTTCCGGGATTGGCGATCATCGCCCACAGCGAGACTCGGAAAATGATGGACGCTACCAGCTCGAGCATGCCGGCAGAGATGCTCAGGCAAACCACAGAGCTTTATGCGCGGTGGCGGCAGCGAGTGGAGACGGGGAAAGGCGACGACGGCAAGCCGCTGACGGAAGCGCAGAAGACAGAAGCACCAGAGAGACTCGCCGAGGCAGACCAGATCGCTCGGCAAGCCAAGGTTTTCCTGTATCAGCCACCCACTCTTACCTTCGAGCGCGAACTGACGGTCGATATCGGCAATCGCGAAGTTGAAGTGAAATATTTGGGGAGGGGCAATACCGGCGGCGACGCGCTGGTTTATCTGCCAAAAGAAAAGATCCTGATCACCGGCGATCTATTGGACCACCCCGTGCCCTACGCGTTTGACGGCTACCCTTCCGAGTGGATCCGAACGCTTCAGCGTATGGCCGAGTTGGACGCAGAGACGATTGTGCCCGGGCACGGCGAAGTCCTGCACGACAAGACGTTTCTCTTCCTGGTGACCGACATGATGAAGTCGGTTGTGGCGCAGGTGAACGAGCAGCTTCGGCGCAACGACAATGTGACGCTGGACGACGTGCAGAAAGCCGTCGATCTGAAGTCCTTCCGGCAGAAATTCGCCGGGGATGACCGGGCTGCCGGTAACTTTTTTGACGACTCGATTGGATCTAGCTTCGTCGAACTTGCCTACCACGAAGCGAAGCAACGCTAGTCTGCACTCTGTCCGCACCGCCAATCGCCGGGACACAGCATTCGACGCAGGCGATTGCCTGGGTACCCCTTCGGAGTTTGATTCATCCTCTACACGTTAACTTGTAAGAGGGAAAGGAGTTTTCGACGTGTTACGCATCTGCTCATCCCGCGCTGTACCTTTCCGCCTTTTCGCTACTATTCTCGTTGTTTTACTGAATCTGCCCTCCCAGCCACGCCCTACCGATCCTAGCGGCGATGCACACGCCTGCGTTAGAGCCGCGCTCACAGCCATGGGCGACACACAAGTCCGCTCCCTCCGGACGATGGGAGCGGCAGCGCGCGGGTGCCGCTGGTCAGCGCAAGCTAGACCGCCGGATTGATTGGGCGCTCTCGTCCCGGTGAAAACCGGGATTCGGATAGAAGAATCATGGTCGAAGTTTGATCGTATCGATGGTGGGCGGCGCTCCAACAGCTGGTCTTGCGGAAGCGCAATCTGCGCTATGAAATGAGGGAATTTCCCGTGGAACACGAGTGGCCTTTTGGGACCAGGCGCTACAGGGTGAATCAGTGATCCTCTCTACGCTGCTCAAAATGATTCAGAAGGGTGATTTGGCGCTGCTCCTCACAGTGGGCGCCTGCTACACGACCGCCGATCGCTGAGCTTAGTGAGACGTCGATTGCTCAGTCTCTTACGACAAATCTAAAGAAAAACCGCCCCGGGATGAACCGGGGCGGCTCTTCATTTCTAACGGCCGGAAAGAGATTAGAAGCTGAACTTCCCCCAGAGAACCACGGTGCGCGCTCCGGTGATGGTCGCAGCCGTGTTGTCGAAAAAACTGCTCGCGAAATTCAGCGTGGGTATGCCCAGGTTAGGATGGTTGAAGGCATTGTAGAACTCTCCGCGGATCATGAACGCATAGCGCTCCTTGAACTTGACTGTGCGTTGTACAGAGAGATTCCAGTTCTGGAATCCGGGTGAGATGAAAGTGTTGCGTCCTATATTGCCGTTGTGTCCAAAGAAGACGTAATAACGGAAGTCGCTTTTGGTGGCGGTGAAATTTCCGGTTGCGGGATCAAATCCGAACGAGGAATTGAAGTCCACAAATGTGACGCCGTCCGTAGTGAAGCCAACGCCTGAATCGCAAGTGCCGGCTGGGTTCAGGCAGGCCGCGCTGTAGTTGATGGGGACCTTCAGGTTGCCCAAGAAGGGCCGGTCGTTGGCGTGATTATCGCCGTTGCTGTCGATACCATCGTAAAAGGTTTGTGGGGCGCCGGAGGAGAAAGTGATAGTACCCGCGGTCTGCCATCCGCTGGTGAGGGCATGGAGCACGGCCAAACCAGCGTTATCGCTGCCGTGCACGGACGGCAGCTCGTAGAGATAGGCAAACGCAAGATTGTGACGGTGATCGTAAGAAGAAAGGCCGCGATCGCCGTGCTGGTTGGTCACGTCCTGGGCAAACGAGCTGGTACCGCTGGTCACGAACACATCCGACATATCGTCAATAAACTTGGAATAGGTGTACCCGGCGCGGAGGAGCAGCCCATGCGAGAAGGAACGTTCCAGCTTGAGCTCGCCGGCGTGGTAGATGGAATCACCGCCGTTGGTGCGCGCAAGAACCGGCCCAAAGTTCGGATTTTTAGAAAATAAAGGATTCATGTCCGTGTTGACGAATAGATGTTCGCCGCGTGTTCCAACGTACGCAGTGGTCAGCAGAAAACCGCCCGGGAGCTGGCGTTCGATGTTCAGATTCCACTGATGCGTTAGCGGGTTCAGAAGGTGGGCGCTCATGGTATCCACAGCGCTGGCGGAGGTCAGCGTCGGCTGAAGGCCGGCGAGAGCGCCAGTCGCATCGGGAGTCCCTCGCGAGAATGGGTTTTTGGGTGGAGCTGGTCCTTGTCCTATGACGCTCTGCAAAATTCCGTTCGGCGAGCCCCCCGCCGTATTGTCAATAATATTGGTGAAGAGGCCGTCGTAGAAAATACCGTAGCCCGCTCGAATGACTGTCTTGTCCGCGCCAAACAGGCGCTGCCAGAAGTGCGGCGTATACGCCAGGCCGACGCGAGGCGCAAAGTTATTTTTGTCACCCTGCTCTGGCGCCGCAAAAGCGCTGGGGAAGGTTGCGCCAGCCAAGCCCTGGCCAAAGCGCGGATCGAGCGCGGGGAACTGAAGATCATTCCCGGGAGTGCCCCAATACTCATAGCGAAGGCCCAGGTCCAGGGTAAAGTTCTGCTTGATGCGCCAGGTATCCTCGATGTAGGGAGCATAGTTGGGAAGAAAAGGGCGAACTTGTGAATTTCCAAAGAACTTCGCGATGGATCCACCCTGACCGGTGAAGTTGTCAATATAGTTCGTCAAGCTGTTGCAATCGACCGCTGTTGTGGTGCCGGGAATGGTTTCGCAGCTGCTGTTTTTTGTCCCGAAGAATTGAATGGTGCCGCGCGGATCGACAGGGATGCCGTCTTTCTCAAAGACCAGCGCCATGTCACCGCCGAATTTCAAGGTGTGTTTTCCAAACGACAAGCTGAAGGCATCCTGGAACTGATAGGTTTGGTGGTTGCGCGAATTCGGTGTACCGGCGGGAAGCCCAAAATTCATGGCGGTGCCATCCGGATTGGGGAGATCGTGCAGGACGACCGTGAAATGGGTCCCGATGGCGCTGGCAAGCGTAGCGGGTGCGGCGGCGAATTCGAACTGGATGTTGCCATAAGAAAAGCGCAGCTCATTTACCATTCTTGACGAGATGGTGTGAACCCAACTGGCATGGTAGTTGGAAAAAGGGCCGTTCTGCTGCGTTTCGAACGTTGGCAATTCATGGGGATTGTTGAAGAAATCGGGAGTGAAATTTGAACTGCCGCGCAAAACTCGAAGAGTCAGCTGGTCATGGTCTGACGCAACATAATCCAATCGGGTGCTCCATTGAACGCTATTGGAGACGATACTGACGTCGCCGCGGGATAAGGTGCCGAACTGCACCGCCGGCCGCGGATTTCCCGCCGCGTCAAACCCGGCGGAAACCATTTTCGCTCCGTTCGTCGTGCCGCGGAGGCCGCCCAGGGATGCAATCAGATAATCGATATTCGCATTCGATCCTTCGTTCGCTTCTATTTGCTGCAACGCCGCCACGCCGGCAGCGGTGGGGATTAGATCGGGACGCGTATACGTCCCGGCATTGGCGCGGAACCGGCTCCATTGAGGGGTAGCGAAGAAGAACAATTTGTTTTTCTTGATCGGGCCGCCCAGCGAGAAGCCGAAGGTATTGGTGATTTGTACGGGCTGTCTGGTCCCGCCAAAAAAGGCGAAACCCGCATCAATCGCAGAGAGTGCGGAAGGTTGAATGATGTCCCAACCGGAACCGTGCCAGTTGTTGGTGCCGCCTTTGAAGACCTCGTTGGCAATCGCCCCACCACCCCGGCCGAATTCCGCGCTGGAGGAGTTCAGAATCACAGTCACTTCACCAATGGCCTCGTGGTTCGCGGTTTGCACCGCCTGCCCAGTGATGTTCGCGTCGTTGTTGTCCTGGCCGTCGAGAAGAAAATTGTTGCCCCGGGGACGAGCGCCGTTGGTGGAAAAGCCGATTCCGTTGCTGGTGAAAGCGTCGCGTCGGCTCGATGCTTGAACGCCCGGCTCGGTCAGCAGCAGCTCAAGAGGATTGCCGGAAAAGTACGGGAGGCTTTCCACTTCCGCCGTGGCCACGTTAGCGCTGATCTCGGCAGATTGCGTTTGCAACTCCTGGCCTACGTTGGCTTCCACGGTGATGGTGGCGGCCGCAGCGCTGATTTCCAAAACGGTGCTTGCGTTGGTTTCCAGGGAGCCACGAACTTCCAAGTCGTTGATGACAGTAGCCGCAAAGCCGCCAGCCTCGACAGTGACTTTGTACTTGCCAGGCAGGAGTGAGCCGACCCGGTAAGCTCCGGTAGAATCGGTGGAAGCGGAGCGCACTTCGCCGCCGCGATCAAGGCTGGCTACCTTGACGGAAGCATTGGCGACGGCGCCCCCGGTCTTATCGGTGATGGTGCCAATGATCGTGCCGTTGCTTGTTTGCCCGGCCGCGCTACCTGCAAAGATCAATGAGGCAGCCATTACCAAAGCAAATAGGCCCGTCAACAAATTGCGAAGTTTCATGAAATCTCCCTCCGTCAAAATTCATCCGTCAAATCCTGCTTCTTGCCGAATGACGTTCTGCTTTGAGAATCAGCGAGCTGTTCCGGTAGAGCTGATGCTTGGTCCGATACCGTCGAGATTGCACGGAAGCTTCCAACCGGGCGAGGCAGAGCAAGGACCTGTAAAGGGCCGTAATGAATTAAATCTGAAAGAGTTATGGATGTTTGACGATAATTACAGAAACATCAATACAAGCTAGATTTCATGGAGATATGGAGATTCGAGAGGTATTCCATACGAAATCAGGGATTTACAAATCTGCACGCTGGGAATTGCTGCGAATCAAGCCTGACTTTCCAAGTTCATTCGATTGAGATGCTAAGGGGTGCACTCTGGCATTTCATTGGGAGCAGGAAATCCCTGCTTTACATTTGAACCGGAATTTTCGTTTTGAGCTTTCCTTTCGCCCGAAAACCTAGCTTTCCACCCCGTGTCAACTCCAAGCCTCGCGGCCCGTTTGGCTTGGTATTGCAGGTCGTTTTGGCATTCCTGCGGAGCCGTTGGGCTGGTTCTGCCCGCCTCTGTCTGCCTCACCCCTTACACCTTCCCCGCCGGATGGCTTCTGACTGCTCGTCATGCTTTCTGTCTTGGTTCGCTCATCGTCCGACAGCAACAACCGCCGGGATCATTCTCACAATGCTCCCGAACAGCCTCCTACTCAACCGTCCTTCGGGCATCAAATGACAATTATGACGTGCATGTCTCACCAGTCTGCCAGCCGCCCATCTTCACCAGCCGCTGCTGCAAGCGGGCACATTGCCGGCGCATGCCCTGTCGGGGAGCCTGGTATCCACTTTCTCAAAAGCAACGAACGGACGCGGCTTGCTATATACTCTTTTCGCTGGCTGTCCCGCCAATCCGCAAGTCTTGGACGCACCTATTTTGGAATATGAATTTCCTGGGCAAAATACTCCGTGAGAAGCATAACGGGCCGTTTCGAATTACCGAGACCTCTTATTCTGCCAACGCTGCACTGGCCATGCATCAACATGAGACCGCATATCTCTCCTTCCTGCTCGCGGGTGCTTATGTCGAAGTCAGTGGACCACGGGAGACAGCCTGCTCCTCAGGCACGGTGATCTGGCACCCACCCAAGGATGCCCACGCCGACCGCTTCCACAGCACGGGCGGGCATCTCCTCAACCTGGAAATCAGCGAAACGTGGTTGAGGGACGCTGCACAGGAACTCAAGCCGCACGGAGGAACTCGTACATTTTGCGGCGGCCTGCCTTTTTCCCTGGGACTACACCTCTATCGCGAGCTCCAAGCGAAAACAGATACGGTCGAAGACCTGGCTAACGAAGTGCTTAGCTTTTTCTTCACCGGACCAGCCGACCGGGAACCACCCGCTTGGTTCAAACAAGCCCTGGATCTTGCCAGCGAAACCTACGATCATCCGCTATCCTTGACTCTCATCGCGCGCGAGGTCGGTGTTCACCCCGTTCATCTGGCGCGCAGTTCCCGCCGCTTTCTTGGATGCACGTTTGGCGACCATCTGGCAAAGGTCCGGCTCCGCAGAGCCTTCGAACTTCTCCTGTTTCCGAAGAACTCCATCGCGAATGTGGCGCACTCCAGCGGTTTCGCGGACCACGCTCACCTCTGCCGCACCTTTAAGAAATCCACGGGACTCACCCCGTCGACCTTCCGCAGAGGAGTCCTGCCACGCCTGTAACCCCAACGCAAAGAGAGTTTGGCACAGGTTAATACCGTTCAAGCTTTCTCCTCCCAGCTTGGTTATAAACAACGAATGCGCTCCATTCTCAAAGCCAACCCATCCGCTCGGGAAGCACGCAGGCCTAGAAAACTGAATGGCCGTATGACCGTCATGTTCTTGACGGCCCTCTACGGAGCGACCTTGGCGCGAGCACAATCACACCCGACCATGAGCGAAGTCCGCACTTTGGTAGACGGGAGGACCAATTTCGATGAAACACGAGGGTCTCTTGAGAAGATCTTGGCAGCAGAGCCTCAGAATGCAGAGGCCCATTTCTTGCTGGCGAAGGTCGATTATGCGATGGCGGATCTGGATAATGCCGAAAAGCATGTGGAACAGGCGGTCTCGCTTTCCCCGAATTCCAGTTCACATCTGCTATTTGGACGCATCCTGTCGGCCCAGATTCAAAAAGTAAGCCTGTTCCGAAAGGCCGGCCTGGTCGGCAAGGCCAAGGCACAGTTTGAAGCCGCGGTGGCCAGCGATCCGAAAAGCATTCCGGCCCGGCTAGGGCTGATGGATTTTTACTCAGGAGCCCCGGGGATTATGGGGGGCAGTTGGGACAAAGCGACGGCGCAGGCCCAAGAGATCGCGAAGCTGGATGTCTCTGAAGGCCATTACGCGCTTGGAGATTTGGATCTAGACAAGAAGAATTACGCAGAAGCGGAAAGGGAATACAAGGAAGCCATCGCAGCAGATGTGCACCAGGGAAAATCCTATCTAAAGCTCGGACTCCTGTATCTCGAACAAGGGCGGGACCAGGATGCCGATGGGCTATTCCAGAAGAGCTTGGCGCTTGATCCTCATTCTCTCCCCGCCACCTTCTATCTCGGGAGATACCGCCTGCTTCACTCACAGGAACTCGAGAAGGCCGAAAACTGCTTCAAAGCCTATGTGGCGAGGTGGCCAGAAGACGGTGACCCCACATTGGCCAATGGCTATTGGCGTCTCGGCCAGGTCTATGAAAAAGAGGGTAAGAAGGACCTTGCCGCCGCTCAGTGGGAGCGAAGTTTGAAACTTGACCCTCAATTCAAGGAAGCCGCGGACTCGCTAAAGCATATGAGGCGATGATGGCGAATCAAGGGCGGCACCCTTCGAGGTCTGGATACTCCAACGAGCGCAAATGTTACCCACGCCACCCGCGGACCGAAGTTCGATGTTCACACGCGCTGGCAGTGTGGAGCGGAATGTGAATACGGGCTTTCGCGCAATAAGGATTCTGGTTCTAATTCTTTTCACCATGGTGATGCCAATAGTCTCGATCGCTCAAGGTCCAGCGAGCACTGCGCCAAGCGGCCCACCAGAGCTTCGTTCCGCAATAGAGAAGGTGATGCGCGAAAACGGCGTGCCGGGCGCTGCGATTACCGTCGTAACCGAGGCTGGGCCAAAGTGGATTGAAACTTTCGGTGTAACGAATGTGGCCACAGGGCAGCAAGTGACGAGGTCCACCGTTTTCAGAACGGGGTCGGTAGGGAAGAGCTTTATCGCGTTGGCGATCATGAAACTGCAGGAGCAGGGCCGGCTCGACCTGAACGCCAAAGTAAGTGACCTTGCTCCAGAGTTGGATATTCAAAATCCCTGGGAAAGCAAATCGCCGGTCCGCGTCATTCATCTTCTGGAACACACTTCGGGACTCGATGACATGACCTTGAGCGAAGTCCGCAATCGAACGGACGACCCTGCTATTCCTCTGTTCGAAGTGTTCCGGAAGTTCCCGGGACCGCAGCGTGTGCGCTGGGAACCCGGCACGCGTGTAGCCTATTCCAATCCCGGATATGCGGTGGCCGGCTACTTGATTGAGAAAGTCACCGGGAAGAGATTTGAGGACTTTGTTCAGAGCGAAATCCTAAATCCCTTGGGAATGAAACAATCGGGATACCTCCTGTCCGACGAAATGAAAAAGAATCTTGCAACGGGCTATCAGGGAATTCCTCCAAAACCCATCCCGTACTACGCAACCTACATGCGGCCCGGCGGAGAATTTAAGTCGACCATCGCTGACATGACCGTGTGGCTGCAGATGTTGATTGGCCGCGAAAGTACGGCGGCAACGCAAATTTGCTCCGATTCATCACTCGCGCGAATGGAAAGAGGGCAAACGAGCGCGGCGGCACAGGCGGGCCTGCGCAGTTCTTTCGGCGCAGGAATCGATTCCGATAACAGCAAGAAAATAGTAACGCTCGGGCACGGTGGTGCGATTGACGGCTTTGTAGCCACTTATCAATACATTTCTGCGCAGGGGGTAGGTTATGCCATCTTGCTGAACGCTGATTCCGATAACGCGCTCGATGCGATCGAGAAACTGGTATTCGACGACCTCGCGCGGGGACTCCCGCGCGAGCAACAGCCGGCGGTTCCCCTTTCCGTAGCGGAACTGCAGAGTTTTGAAGGCTATTACAAACCGGAGAACCCGCGCGCCGAACTTGAGAGATTCGCCGATGAGCTAACCGGAGGAATTTGGATAAGAGCATCCGGCGGCACACTTGAGCGGAAGGAATTCTTGGGATTAAAAGAAAAACTCGTTCCCGTGGGCGGGAGAAAATTTCGACGCGAGACAGAACCGGAAGCAAGCTTTGTCTTCATCCCCATGGGCGACGAAGGGATGATCTTGGCGGGGAGGAGTACTTTCTACGAAAGGCAACGGCCTCTCTGGCCACTGTGCCGCGTACTCTTGCTCGCGCTGGCGGCCTTTCTGCTGCTTACCACGCCGGTCGCGGCGGTGACGGTGCTGGTGGCCAGGCGGTTCGGCCGTTTTCAGAGACTTGCTCTCACGCCACTCCTCCTGTTCGTGGCAACGCTGGGAAGCTTGATCGCAGTGGGATTGGCGTTTTCCGATTTGCACGTAACGTTGGAGCCAAAAGGAACCGACGCGCAGGTGGTGTTCCTTGGGACCATCTTGGTGCCGATATTTTCCTCCCTAGGTCTTCTGACCACCTTGGTTTCGATCCACCGGCGGAAGATGATGCTCTCTGACTTGTACCTATTTGTGCTCGCCCTCTCAGCATGCGGAGTGACCCTCTATCTTGCATCCTGGCACCTTATCGGATTTCGGCCATGGGCATATTGAGGAACGTCCATTTTGCCCGGGAGAGCAAGATACTAATGATTCCAGACGAAACGTGGGGCGCGCGACTGACCATCTGTGATCAAGAATATTGGGGAGACGATAAAAATGCTGAAAAGGTCGTTCGCCGTTGTGACTCTTCTACTGCAGCTGTGCACCGGTCTCTGTTTTAAGGCAGCTGCTCAGGCTCAACCAAGCACGAACCCCCTGCTTGGATCGTGGTTCGGCCGCGTCCATTATGGCGGGGAAAGTAAGCTAATGGGTCTGCGGTTCGAGTCCGACAGAGAGAAGGCACCGGTCATGTTCTTGGATCTGCCGGATCTCAAATTTCACAACCTGGGCCCCATTCCCGTAGACCAGAAGGGAGAGGAGTACAACGCGAACCAATGCAGCTTCCGGCTCTCACAGGATAAAAAGAGCCTCTTGGGCCTGTGGTCCTTTGATGGCCACGAGCTGCCCTTTGAACTCCAGCCCGGCGTGCTGCCCGCCGAAACCCCGAAACAATCGGCGCCGGGGCGCGTCGCCAAACCAGTCTGGACCTTCAAGACTGGCGGCTCGATCTGGTCCTCACCCGCGGTAGCGGAGAAGACCGTTTACTTCGGGAGTAGCGACGGGCTCATTTATGCGTTGAAGACAGATTCCGGCGAGCCACTGTGGCAGTTCAAGACCGCAGGCGCGGTGATGGGACAGCCGACGGTGGACGGTCCGTATCTGTACGTGCTGTCTGATGATGGGTATCTGTACAAACTGGAGAGACAGACGGGTAAGCTCGTGTGGAAGTTTGACACGCACGGGGCGGGCGTCGCCCGCGATCTGCCCGGTTCGGAGGCCGGCACGTATGACTATATGACGTCCGGGGCCGCGGTGGTGAAAGGCACGGTCTTCGTTGGGAGTGCGGACAAGAGACTCTATTCCGTAGATGCTGACACAGGCCTGGAGAAGTGGCATTTCGACACGCAGGACATTGTACGGTCGACACCAGCCGTGGCGGATGGATCCGTAATTTTTGGTAGCAGGGACCACAACGTCTATGCCGTCGATGCAAAGAACGGCGCGCTGAAATGGAAATACGACACGCTCAGGGAGGTGGTCTCGTCGCCGCTCGTCTTCGATGGAATCGTCTACATCGGAAGCCGTTGCGCGGATTTATTTGCCTTTGACGCGGCCAGTGGCAAAGTCAAATGGAAGTATTTCTACTGGTCATCATGGGTTGAGTCGTCCGCGCGCATGCGGGACGAGACCTTGTACGTGGGGTCTTCCGACGCGCAGCAGTTGTTCGCGATTGATGCGGCTACAGGAAAGCGGAGATGGAACTTCGAGACCGGTGGCTCGAACTGGTCCACGCCGGCCGTGACTGACAAGCAGGTGTATATCGGCGCCGTGGGCGTTCTAAATTATATGGTCGATCACCACGGTGGATTTTTCGCGATCGACCGCGCTACGGGTAAAGCAATTTGGCGCTACCCCATGGCTGAGGTTCCTGGGTCAGTTACATACGGCGTGGCATCGTCGCCCGCCGTGAACAACGGCTTGGTATTCTTCGGCGCACTAAACGGAACGTTCTACGCCTTCCGTACAGACGGCTAATCCATTGGACTCGTTGCAGGTTTATGCGTTACTCCGTCGTGGTACATGGTTTTGGGCCAAATTCGACAGTAGCTTGGACCCAAGCCTTTTTTTTGTGGAATGTGTGCTGCAAGGTCAAACCCGTAATTTCCGAGTGTGCAGTGGTGAAGGCACAAACGCCAAGGCGACCAAGCGGGCCATATTGCTGGTTAGCTGACTTCTCGGGAGGTGTCCACGGGTGGTTCATCAACACCGTATCTTTTCTGGCGGCATGATTCACTCTATTCGTGATGACTGTCTCGACAGGAACGGGCTAGCAAATGCGAAGGCTTTTCCGACTGCGAACTTACCGAGACTTGAAGGCAGCACGTCTACCTTAAGAACGTGAACATAAGTTCATAAGGTGTGGGCAACTTCGGCATTAATGTGAGGCGCCATGAACTGCGGATTCTACTGGAAGCGTAGCGCGGCACTTGCTTGTGTTGCATCGACCGTCTGAGCTGGCACGACTTATCGGGACTTAGCCGCGTGGTCCGAGGAAAACTTCCAAGTAGCTGACCACCCCAAAGTTGACGAGACCAGTCAATACAAGCGCGTTTCTCGGTACTTACCTGGTGAGACTTCCCACAAGCGGACTTCTGACCCGGAATGCGTTCCGGTTAGCCCCTCATCCGCTCACAATGCCTGTGCCAATCGAACACCCTCTCTAATTTGATAGCAGTGCGATCGGCTCCATGCAGCCACACTGCGCTTGCGGCTCGATTTGCAATGGGCTTTGTTCGGAACACAGTCCGTCTCCATAGGATCGACTGTCCAAGACACTACCTTGCGAAAAGAAACCAAAGCTGGCGGAGAGGCGTTTACTGTGGCGGCGCGCCGAACTTTGCCAGAGCGGCTTCGCACAATTGGAATTTCGCCTCGACTTTGGCGGGATCACCGGCGTCGAAGCCGGAGGGTGCCACGGAGAGGGGATGATCGACGTGGCGCCAAGCCTGCAAGCTCTTGAGATACCAAACGCGAGCCTGCGTCCACCTAGCCTTTTGAGTCGCTGCGTTTCCGCGAGATTGGCGAGCCTTGCGCAATTCAGGGTCGCCTAGGCCAGAATAGGAGTCCGCCGCCATGTACGGCACATTGGCATCAGCATTCTGCTTCGCAAGCTTCAGGATCAAGCTCCTTCAGGACCTGATGAAAATAGTCTGCGGCGAGTTTCGAGTCGCCGTCGCGCGATGCCATTTTCACATTTCTTCCCCGCACGGAGCGGCGACGTGAGTGGTTTCCCAGCTTCTTTTCAAGGATTCAAAGATGGGGAAGAGGACTGTGTCTGAGAGCTGAGATGGCGCATGACTCCGCCGCACACTTCGAGATTTCGCTCAGTGGCTGCGAGAGTGTCAAAGTCCCCGCCCAAAAGAAGGCCCTTTTTCTTCCTTTCCGAGAATACTGGCAGAGCTTTGCTCAACCAACTTTGTGAATTCCGACAAGAAGAAAGCTGATCTGCCTTAGAAATGCCAGACTGCGATGCCAGGGTCGCATACAGGTTGCCGATGTCCGCTTGAGAGATTGCCAGGGCGAATCGGCTTGATTCGTTGGAGGGATCTCTCTCTAACAGAGCTTCGCGAATCGTAAGCGCCTTCTTGGAACTGTCAAGCGCTCCGGTGAAATCCCGTTTTTGCTGGAGAAGATCGGCGATGTATTCGTAAGTGTTGCCCAATCCTGCACGCGGTTTGACGTTTTGGGGATCCGCTGCGGCGAGAGAAGAGCGAATTTCCAATGCTTTGCGATAGTAGCTGAGGGCAGCATCGAGTTCTCCCTGCCTGCCTAGAATGTAACCCGTATCGCTGTAGGTGTACGTGATGTTGTAGCGCGCCCGAAAATTGTCGGGTTGAACTGCCAAGAGAGCTTCATCGATGGCCATTGCTCTGCGATACTGCTCGAGGGCCACCTGGAGTTTATTCTGGAGGGACAAAGTGGAACCGACGTGCTTGAGTGCGAACGACAGCGCCACCTGGAACTCTTGGCTTTTGGGATCAGATTTCACCAACTGTTCGCAGAGCGCCAGCGTTCTTTCGTAGTACCCCAGCGCATGGTCGAGATCATTATGCTCCGCGAAATTGCCGCCAGTATATGAATAGGCGTTGCTCAAGAGAGCCAACGCTTTCAGATCTCCTGGGTGAGATGTCACCAACGGTTCCAGGATTTGCAACGCCTCGCGGAGTTTCTGGTCTCGCTCTTGAAGATTTCCGGCTTCACCGAGCACCAGTGTGAAATTCAGTTCGATGGCTGCCAGTTCGCGACGACTGTCCAGGTCCGCCGGGCGAAGTGAAACGGCTAGTCGCTGCAACTCTTCTGCTTTACGGAAATTCTGAATGGCCCGCGGAGTATCGCCAATGTTTGCGTCGTTTGGATGGCCCAGAACGTTGGCGAGTCTCGCGTAGGCTCCCGCGAGTTCGCGTAGGAGGGCGGGATCGCTCTTAGATTCCTGCGCAAGGCTGTCCAAGTACTGTTGCGCACGCTCGACAATCAGCTTGCGCGCAGACGTGGCCCCTGGCAGGTCCCGGATCGAATCATGAACTTCGAAAATCAAAGAATTGGCGAGGCTGCGGACATCGTTGAACCGCCGCTGAGCAATACGGGCTTCGCGGAGAGTGATCAGCAATGCTGCGATCAGCGTAAAGGCAACTGCCACGGTAGCCCCAACACTTGCTTTGTGGCGCATCACGAATTTCGAGGCTCGGTAGCCGGGCGTGTCTTTGCGGGCAATGACTGGCAAATGTTCCAGATGACGGCGAACATCCTCCGAGAATTGCTCAACCGTTGCATATCGCCTCTCGGGTTCTTTTCTCAACGCCTTTAGCACAATGTTGTCTAGATCGCCGCTCAAAGCGCGCAGGACCTTCTCACGTTTTTGGTCCGGGCCCTTTTGCTCCGCCACCCTGACCGAGGAGACGACGTTGTTGGAGTCCTTGCTTTTTTCGAGGCGCGTCACGGCGGTACTGGGTTTGTCCGGGTCCGTGTCGCAAATCGCTTTGATGATCTCGTGCGGGGCAGTACTGGAAACGTGATAGGGGCGCCGACCAGTAAGAAGCAAGTAGAGAATCACGCCCAGCGAATACACGTCACTTGCAGTCGTAACAGGGTTGCCCCGAACCTGCTCCGGGCTTGCGAAATCCGGAGTCATGATGCGCATCACCGTGAGTGAGCGATCCCCTCCAGTACCTTCCTGCTGGGGGTCCAGAATTTTGGCGACGCCAAAATCAAGCAGCTTGGGAACTCCGTCTTCCGTCACCAGGATGTTTCCCGGCTTCAAGTCGCGATGTACGACCAGATTCTGATGGGCATACTGGACGGCTGAACAGACAGTGCGAAACAATTTCAGCCGGTCCGAGATGGAGAGGTTGTGGCGAATGCAGTAGTCATCGATCGGCACGCCAGGAACAAACTCCAGGACCACATAGGGCATCCCTTCTTGCGTAACTCCACCGTCAAGCAAGCGCGCAATGTTGGGGTGCTCCAGGCCAGCGAGAATCTGCCGTTCGTTTCTGAATCGCGAAAAGAAAAAACTTGTGCTTAAGCCGCTGCGAATGAGCTTGATGGCGACTTGCTTGTCATACATACCATCCGCACGCACGGCACGGTACACTGCGCCCATGCCGCCTTCGCCGATCTCTTCCAGTAACTCGTAGGGACCCAATCGGCGTCCGATCCACATCCCTGGCGTGCTAGCTATAAGATCGGCTGCTTCCACTGCAGCAAGTTGCTCAAGAAAGTCATCGTCTTGCTCATGTGACTTTAAGAGAGACTCGACCTCGCTGCGCATGGATTCTTGGCCGACGCACGAAGAATCGAGAAATGTTTCGCGCGCCTGCAAATCTAACTCGATCGCTGCCTGCAGGACTTCCTTGACCTTGTGCCATTCTTCGGGGGTCATTGGGTTCCGGGCCTTCCGACCTCGCGACGGAGCCAGGCCCGCGCCGTGGCCCATTCTCGTTTCACTGTCGTAGGCGAGACCCCTACAATTTCAGCAATCTCCTCAATCGACAGACCGCCAAAAAATCGCAGCTCGACGATCCGGGTTTGTTGAGGGTCCAGTTTGGCGAGCTCGTTGAGCGCATCATCCAAGACGACAAGGTCCATGTTTTGTGGTTTCTGAGCGCCCATTGCGTCTTTGAGTTCCAACTTAAGACCGCCTCCGCGTTTGGCGGCGCGATGTCCGCGCGCGTGATCGACCAGGATCTGCCGCATCAACTGAGACGCTACGGCCAGAAAGTGACCGCGGTTCGCAACTTCGGCAGGCTCCTGCTTCATGAGCCGGAGATACGCCTCGTGAACCAGGGCAGTACTTTGAAGAGTATGGTCCGGACGTTCCTGCTGCAGGTGATGCTGCGCAATTCGGCGTAACTCTTGATAAACGAGAGGAATGAGAGCCTGTAGCGCTTCCGGATCACCGGCTCGCCATTTGATCAAAAGGGCGCTAACAGGTTGCGGCGACGATTCGGACACACGCACACCCTCGGTTTCGCTGCGGACTTCCCACTTGCCCAACAACCTAGAGCAAGGGTCGAACGAAGTCAATTCGCTTTGGTGTGTAGGTATGCAGAGAGCCATCGGGTGTGCGGATTCTGCTGTGCGCCATGCAGCGACCAAGGGCGATGAGTCCCATTGCGCTCTTTCCTCGGTCTAATAAGCGAAAACCGTCAGCAAAGCAGTTCAAACGGAACCAGTTTTCACCCCACGGGGATTCTTCGGAACTAGCCTTTCCAGAAGCCTACGGTTTTCTCGCCAGTTCCTTGGTCCACTTTGTCCGCCATTTTCGCTTATGTGGGTAGCAAGAAGTAGATCCCGCAGTTCCCGGCGGTGACCTGTACTCCTGAAACGGCCTGAGTCGCGGTGTACCCACTTACGGGAGTGTGCGGAGTTACACGCCTTCACTCGGCCCGAAGCTCGGGCGAGCAAGCTGAATGTGACTCGAAGAAAAGGAGCAGTCATGAGCAAGAAGAATTGGAGCTATGTTCCGTGCGTATTAGGCCGCACCGTGTTGGCCTTTGCGTTTGTTTTTGGGCAAAACGCGTGGGTGGCACGGGGTCAGAACGCAGCGGACAAATCAAACTCAAGCGGAGCGGCCAAGCGTCCCGATGTCGGTGAGCCTTCGCGCGCCAAAATATGGCAGCAGATGGCTCTCTCATTTAGCACCTCCATGGCATCGTTGTGCGACACTTTTGTGCAAGCCGAGGGAATGGAGCTGCGTCAGATGTCATCAACGCCATCACCAAATTCTTCAGTCTTTAGAATCGGTTTGCAAAATCGTTTGCTCCATCTCGGCTGTCATGCGGCGCTTCAGTTTGATGACGTATGCTCTCGCTCACAGGGATTTCCCAGAAGCTAATCGAAAAAGTTCGCTACACCTGTTTGGCCATTTGGTCCCCGATCAACCCCTCCTAGAAAAACGTCTGCCAAGATGTGGAGCGGCCCTCAACCATGGAGCGGTCGGGTTCACGCCTTAGGTGGGCTCTTAAAAGGAACGTCTACGAGCTGATCAAAAGCGAGGCCACTTGAACCTTCACCTCGGCCAGTCTGTTTACGAACGCGGAGCCAGGTGAAGACGCTGCCGTCGGTCCAGCGCGTTCTCTGGAATGCCTGGGTCAATCGGGCGCCTGCGCGGGAGACCTCCTCTTGATGAATGAAGTAGGTCTGCGCAGGAGTCTGGTCGAGGCCTTCACGCAGGAGCACAGTTCGTGGCTGCACCTTGACCGGCGGATTCGGGTCACCGTCCAAAATGCGGGGCAAGGCCGCGCGCTGTAGCTGGATCGTTCGATTATTCCCAGGAACGTGGACGGGGATGAAGGGAATCCAGTTTTCGGGAACGGAGCTCATAACTTCGTAGCGGATTGGAGCGGCAGGCGGGACGGGAGGTGGGGGAGGTCCACCGCCCAGAGTAGCAGCGAGTTGGTTCTGGAAAAACGCCAATGTTTGTCGCGCAGCTTCGAGGCCGGGCTTGGCGTCCCCCGTCGGCAGCGGGATGGTCTTTTCAATTCCCCAAACCATGTCTGCTACTTCATCCCGGACAAGCAGGATTTCTTCGGTTGCTGGGCTTTCATGGATTTTAGGCACTGTCGGCAGAAGGAGAAGGCTGGTATCGGCCTGCGCGCCCTGCTTGCCGCGCACGTTGACGGTGAACATGCTCCAGCGCTGCCAGTTTGCGTCGGAGCCCTGGTCAGCCGACTGAATCCACAGGCGTTCGCCGAAAACATTGGTGACGACAAAACCGCGGATGGTGGCAATGGCGCCCGAAGGCAAAGTATAGGGAATGACGAACCAGTCGTTGGCATAGACGAGAGCAAATTCAATGAAGAGAAGCTTAGCTAGATCGGTAGTACTGGCATTGATATCCCCAAAGTTGGTCTTCTTATCTTCGAAGGACCACCACCTGGTATTGGGCATACCTGCGAACGAGACCGGCTTCGGGATCATGGATTGGACGGTGATCGGCGGCAAACTCGTCACATCGGAGCCAGGAACCACAGGAAGAGAAGCGTGGGAGCCATCAACGTCGAGACTGTACCAGTCCAATCTCCCTTGATAGTACTCGTCAGCGACATATACTTTTTCTCCCGCGGGAACGGGAGCTGATGCGGAGAATTGGTACTCCAGATTCGCTGGTACCCAGGCATCGTCCCCGGTGGGCGGAGGCTGATAAAACTGGCGGTCGAACCACGCGAGAAAACGGCTGGCCAGATCGTCAATCGCCGGCTGGTCTGCGGCGTTGACTGCAATGCCATCATAGGCATGGTGAGCAGGATCAGCCTTCAGATACAAATAGAGAGCGCCACCGTCCATGGCGCGTCCGGCAAGGGCGGAGAAAACTTGCCAGACCTCCGGATGGGCACATTGGTCCGCCTCCCTTTTCTGTTTTGGGTCGGGTGCGACAATGGCATAAGCAGGAGCCGTGATGAAAGCATTCGCATAGTTGTTGGCGAGTCCAGCGATGAGGTTCAGCCAGTAACGTCCCATGAGGAGCCGGATATCAAGCGAGACGGCTCGGCCGCCGAGCAGGAATGGGAGGGGACGTCGTTCTACCTTGGCCTCAAGTGGAACATCGTACTCAAACAGTTGGGTCGCCAAGGCATCAGGCTGGTATTTCGTGAGCCGCGTCGTGTCGATCTGAAGTTTTGCGAACACGGGAGAGCCCGCGTCGCTCCCTCGAATTTCCCCCATTTGCCACTGCTTGGTGATCATCCAGAGGGCATCGCGAACTTCAGCACGAAGGGCGCGATCAAAGCTCGTCGTGCGCGGCCGCCCTTCCAGTCGATTCCACATGGTGACCGAGGAAAACTGTCTGCGCGACAGAGCCTCTTGAATATTTGCGACTTTGACGGAACTAGGCATTGGTGCTCGACTCCAGGTAGCGGAACACGCCGTTGCCAGCGGCTAGACTCGTGGTGATGGAAATCCCGTAGTAGGTGACAGCCATTACCGTGGCCGGCAAGAAACAGGAGTAGGGTGTGAAGTCCAACTGAACGGGTTCGACGGCGCGGTTCTTTGCCAGGTCGAGAGTTTCGTTGAGCGCACCCACCAGATCCTCCCACACCCATTCCCCGGTTGGCGTCGCAGGTGTAACCAGAAGGAAGGATTGGGCTGCCTCGTTGTTGGGACGATTGTAGTTGAAGGTAATGCCAGTGTCGTGGGTGGTGGCCGGGATGACTTCCGTCCATTCATCAACAAGCAGCCCGCATTGACGGGCGTTTTTGTCGAATGCTGTGGTGTACTGTGCAGTGTAGAGCAAACGATCGCCGTCAAATTGATAGGAGGCAGGATAGGGAAGCGCAAGCCAGGACGCCGCAGCTTCGAAGGGGAACTGAGTAGGGACGAGGACAGGCACAGTCGTGCCGAAGGCTGCCGTGAGCATCTGAATCTGTTCCCAAGAACGCATATTTGGGCGGATGCGGGCGACCCCGTAAAGCCATTCGTCGACAGGGAAATCAACCTTGGCAGTGGTTGTCAGGTATTGCAGCAGCGCGCCGCCGGTTGAAGCGGAAATGGCGTTGGCCCACTCGTCACCTTGAGCAGCGGAAAGTGAAAACTCCGGGTAGACACGGAAATCCGGTCCGAGAAGGGCTTTCGCAGCTTCCTGCAGTGCCTGCACCTGGTCGGCGGGGGCCGCAGCAGCAGCAAAGGCGGTCAACTGAGTCTGGGCAGCGGAGCTTCGGTTTCCGATTTCTGTTTTGTGCCCGGTGAGATTTGTAACCAGATCCTCGGCCACGACAATAGCCCGATCTTCGAAGGAAGTAAGATCGAACGGCTGAGTATCGAGATCGGCGGTGGCGATCGCTTTGGCGGCGGCCAGCACAGCCGCAAACGAAGTTCCGCCAGTTTTGAGGATGGCCTGAAATTGCGCGAGCCGTGCCACGAAACTGGCCCGTTTCGCATTCAGTGCTGTGCGCATAGTCGCCGGCGCGGTCGGGAGTGGGTCGAGCTTGGTGGCAATGATAAGTTCTGCACCACTGAGGAGCTGGAAGCGAACTGGATCGGTAGTCGCCGGAGGCAGTGCGTCATAGGCGGTAATCTTGGCGTCATAATCAGCCAGTTTCTGTGTCCACCGTCTCACCAACTGAGAAACTGCCGCGAACAGATCGACAAAGGCTAAATGCTTCCAGGCAAAAACAAATCCCCAACCGGAAAGGCCGATACTGAAGCGAGCCGCGCGCTCCAGCAGGGCGACCGCGGAATCCAGAAAGCCGTCTACGCCCGCGACGATGGCAGCTCGATTGGTCACCGGGTCCGTGGTAAGCGGCGCAAGTGTGCTGAGAAAGGTTGCAATATCAGTGGCGAGCTTATCCATGGCAGTCTTCGGCATCGTGATTCGTTTGCTGTCGAGGAATACGGAATTATTGGCTTCCGGAGACGCCGTGTTGTGGAGCATGGCGTCCGTGGCTTGCAGCGGTCGGGAACGAACCACGAGGGCCTTAACGCTGCGTAGGAGCGCCAGCGTCTGGAAGATGCTGAATTTTCCCGGATCACTGGTCATGTACTGAATGCTGAGGGTCGCGTCAGGCCTGGGGGCACGGGTTGAAATCACATAACGAAGGATCCGGTCATCCAACTCGGTCATGCTCTGAACGTTGTCGGGCTTGAGAAGCTCGAGAGCATCGATCGGTGAGATAGAAAGATCCAGGAGACGAACCGTCTGGCTCTGGCTGGCGCCGCCGACTGAATCCTGCCAAGTGACCTGGCACTGGATATCGCCAAGGTCAGGAAGAATTGTTGCGAGCCACGCGTCCAGCGCCGGCTCTGCCATGGCGCGGGGCGTGGCCGTCGGCTGAGGAGCGAGTCCCGCAGGGAGATGTACGGCAACCCGATGGGTCAATCCGATGCCGCTCGGTGGCGTCTGGATAACCTCGGGTTCCGGCGGAAAATTGCCGCTGGTGTAGGCATCCAGGGTGGCCGCAATCCGCTCGAAGTTCCCCTGAACGGCTTGATGAACGCCCTCCGCAAGCGCGAGATCGGCTATCGCATCGTAGATATCGAACAGCCCGGCCGCCTGTGCGGTGATGGCCGCAGCCTCCGCCGTTGTTGCAGGTGGCAGGGTGGCTCCGAACGGATAGCTGGAATTTCCGCTAATACGCATCTGCGTAACCAGTCTCAGCCCATCCAGAACGTTGCTGGCCTCGATAGCTTCGATGGGCACGCCCGGATTAGTCTTCGTCGTGGCGATGGCATCCGCCACGAGCGGAAATGCTTTGCGCATGGGGTAAATGAATTTGTCCACTTCGACCAGGCCGAAGTCATCATGGAGCCCGCGTTCAAATTGATAGCCGAGCAGGGCGCCCAGACTCTGCCCATTCCGAATACCCTCGAGCATGGAGAGCGCGGTGCGCACGCGATCCGAAGAGAGATTGATAGCCATCGTGCCCGGATTGCGAGAGGTTGCGTTGGCCACATATCCACTGCGCAACACAGCTGCCGTTTCCGCATGCGCCAGCGATGGCGCGTGGATGTAGCCTCCATTCGTCGCATCAGAGAGCAGCGGGGCCGTTCCCGGAAAATTCTTCGCGATGTCCGGAGGCAGCCGGACAGGAGACAACTTCGCCGTTGAGGGACGCAGATCTTCCACCCACGCGTACGCGCCGAGATACAGGCCCGTGCGCGTGGCTTGCTTTTGGCCATCTTGGAAATAGCGCATGGCCTGCAGCCGGAAATGAACCAACCCCAAAAGCCAGGCGTCGTAACGGTAGCTGCAGCAATCGATGTGTTCGGCGAATGCCCGCTCCAGGCTTGCCGTGGAAGCTCCTGAAAGAATCTTCAAGCAGGCAAGCTGTTGGTCGAGCGCCACGGTTTCGACGAGTGCCCCAAGGTTGCGCGTAATATAGTCGGAAACAAGCATCGTTGGGCTGGAGGTGATGCGCTGCTCGGTCTTGTAGAGTGCGGCGAAACGGCTCTCACTCGGAACGGGGCCCGCAGCAACGTGAATGAATTTTGGTTCAGGCTTCATGGCTTGGAGTTCTACGGGAGTAAGAAATGCCGCCGTCTGGTGGAGGAAGTAGCTCGAATCGTAGTAACCCAGCATCACTGCTTGCCTAAGGTAAAGATAGAGCAGAGTCTCAGGCGTCTTGTTTGCGCTGAAGCCCTGTTCCTGATAGACGGCATCAAGGGAATTGTTAGCGGCGTCGATTAACCATTGAATGTAGTTGCGGCCGTCGTCGGTGTAGGCCCGGACCTGTTTCGTTTCAGAGAGCGGGACGTCGTCGATGACCGTTCCGATCTGCGCCGCGTCCGTGAAAAAAACATGCTGGAGAATGTCTGGCTGCGTACCGCTCGTGTAACCCAGTTTCGCGAGCAGCTGGGTCGCTCCCGCCTCCATTCCCAGGGTGATGAGGGCGTTCCAGAAATCCGGGCCAAGGGACCGGAGATTAATGATGTTGAACAACTCCGAGAGGCTCTCCGCGTAGCGCGAGTAAAATTCCACCGAGGATGGATGTAATCCAATGATGTCCAGGAGCAGTTGGTGTGCGTCACCGGCCTTGCCTACATAAGAAGCCTGCGCGCTAAGTGCAGTCCAGTCAGCATCGAGCTTCCGCAGTATTTGCCAGAGACGCTCAAGAAAAATCATTCGGGGCGGGGTGACCACGCCAGCTTCAATAGGGCGCTCGCTGGACCAGCGCATCCTTGAAAAGGCAGTTGTAGGCAAAATTCCGTAAGGCTGCTCGCCGATACGGATCGCCGGAATCGCGCCGCATCCTGAAACATAAGAAGTGAAAAACCAGCGCGTATTCTCCACGGCAGTGTCGCCGAAGATCGGTGTCAGAAGTTTATCCATCCAGTAACCGAGTGTAGCGGGCCACAAAGCACCTTGCATGGCGCGTACCAGCATCTGGTCGGTGCCGCCGCTGGCGTGCACCGGCTGAAGGATTACCGGATCAATGCCCAGCAGGTCGGCCAGCCACTGGCCATCGCGCTTCGCAAGCGGGTCGGTGGTCAAATTGAACAGAGGGGTATTCTTGCGGTCGTCGAAACTCTGATCGGCGTTGTCGAGCTGTGTGTAGCCGGTTCCGGTTCCGGTAGTGTTGTGTGTGGGAGTACCCTGCGGTACTAAAGAAAGCCCGCTGCCTCCGAAGTGATGGTGCTGGAGCAGGAGTTCGAGCGCGGCTTTAGCATCGCTGCTTGTGCTGCTGAGCTCGACTCCCAGCACCAGCAGCCGGTCAAATCCTTTCTGGGCTTGATCCGCAGTCAGGTCGATTTTCAATCCCATCCCTGCGGCGACGGCGCGGTCGAAGTCCACCAGCCATTGCAATTCGTCCGGGACAAATAAATCTCCGCCCTCTGGATGGATGGTTTCAGACGGTTGCGCAACGGGATTTGGACCCACCACCAGCGGAAGCGCCACAACTCCGCCGATGGCCTGGAGCGTCTGCACTCCGCCGTTGTACCCGATCACTACGAAGCGGTCGGCGAGATGATGGACGAGCGGCGCCTGCGACCAGGAGTCCTGCTTCGTGACCGGATCTGCCGGGAATACGACAAAAGCAGTTGAAAGCGCCACGTCCGATTTCTTTGTTGGTCGCGCGGGCGCGTCCGTCAGGTTATAAGGCTGATAGTCCTGGATCAATTGAGTTGCGGCTGCCGCACCCACGGCGGCTTGCAGCGCCGTCAAAGCGGCCCGCGTTTTTGTGCCGTCCCCGTCTGCGAGCCAAACCGCCTGCCAATAGCTCGAAATCGCGGCGGCCTGTCCAGCCGCGAGCGGCGTTTGGGTTGCTATGACCAGGATTTCATCGGTGGGTGCGGCCTTCACCGGCTCCGCGGGGAGATTCGTCGGTTGATAATTGTCCACAATCCAGCTGGCGCGCCCGGAGCCATGGGCGGCCACCAGGCCGCGCCACGCTGCCCGCTGGTCCGCTTCCACTCCACCGGCGCGCCAAACTCCCTGCCAATAGAGTTTTGCATTGGCCAGTTCCGTTGCAGAAAGCGTGGCTTCGAACGTATCAATCGAGCAGTCGTCGGGATAAATGCGCACCCACAGCTGAGGTGGATCACCCGAGGCAACGAAGCGGGTCTCAATCCGCACGGGGAAAAGAAGGAACGGCGAGAGATCGTTCAGGACGTTAAGATTCTTTCGTGGATCGGTGAAGCTCGCAAAACCTTCCAGCGCCGAAGTGACGGACTGCCTTGCATTCTGTACTGCCACCTGTTTGGCCTGAGTATCCGCCGTAGCTTGCTTCAGTTGAGCTTCCAGAGTTGCCTTCTGTTTCAGCGCCGCCCGGTCGTTTGGATTCAACCGTCGTGAAAGCTGCGCCAGTTGGCTGGTCAGACTTCGCTGTAGTTCCGCGGCTTGCGCGGCGGAGGACTCAGCGGCAGCGCGGATGGCGCGCGCCTTATTGAGTTGCGCTTGGCTGGTGTTGAAATCTTGCATATCAGGATCCGCTTCCGAGCATCTGATCCGCGTGCACCGCAATCATCACGGGCGCGCGAAAGAGGATGTAGGCCCAGCGCGCCGAACTCGTTGCTGCGACGTCGACCTGCGAATCGTCTTTATACTGGGACATTTTGTCGGTTGGGTCAGTTGAGGATGGCGGCTTGAGCGGCACTACGCCGAGACTGCTGGCGGGCAGGAACTGGCCCGGTTTGCCACCCGGCATGGCATCGTCCCACGTTAATTCGACAAACACTTCTGGCTGAATTTCTCGGGTGAGTTCCAGGCCGAACCGGGGTTCCCCTGGACATTGCTTGATGACGAAGAACCAACCTGGATCGTCGTTGGGATTCTGTCCCGACCCGCCTGCCGCTTCCGTGATAGTCAGATCGAATCCGAAGAAATAGATGTCAGGATCGACCTTTGCTTCATAGAGCGGTGTGCGGACGATAGAAGGTGGAGGCTGCTCTTCGAAGGCAGCATCGATATCCTGAAGTGAGCGCGGTTGGGAGAGGTCGATCGAGCCATCGGAATTTCTCGCCCACTGCGCGTGGTGGGCGTAGATTACGGCGGTCGGGTATTTCTTCAGCAATTCGCCTCGAATTACCAGAACGGCTTGCTCACCTGTTTGGCCCAGGGCGGCGCGATTGTTGTGATCGCCGAGATTGGAGGTGAGCGCCCAGCGGTGCAGTTCGGGAATATCGTAGAGCTTTTCCTTGATTTGGTCCGGTGTAAGATTGTCGGTATTGAAGTACGTGCCAGGATCCCAGAACTGGCGGAAATAGCTGCCCATCTGGTCCGTTGGGAATTCCCTCCAGAGCAATTTGCGGGCAAACTCGTGGTTCAGCCCGACCATGTAGGACTCGATAAACTTCTGGTTGGTCTCAATCAGCGTGATGCTGTTCTGCGGAATCAGATTGATGTTTGGCAGAAACAATTCCGATGAAATGCCCTTCAGAGGCATGTACATCGGGAGATCGATTTTGGGGTAGGCCATGACTTCTCGGAATTGATCTCCGATCTGCTGAACGATCCAGGGCGGAATGGAAATGATCGACAATGCCCTTTTCGGAATGGTCACCAGCGGATCGACCGCCTGAACCATCGTGGTGGTGAGCGAGGGAAGGTCGAGTGCCACGGGGGCCGGGCGCTGCGAAACGGTTCTTGTCGCTGTCAGAAGTGAGAAAGAATCCCGCAGCGCGTTCTTGAAGTTTACCGCAGTCGGGCTGTCCGTGGCGCCTGTCGCCGGACGGAAACTGCTGCCCGGATCGCTCAAAACAAAGGTCGGATTCTTCGGAAGTTGGTCGACTGCGGAAGGTGTCTGATTCTGTTCCGTTATGCTCTGCGCGGGCGCGTTGGCCTTTTTCCACTTCATCAACACCTGAAAGAGATAAAACCCGCCGGCGGCTACGGCAAGTCCAAGGAGGATGCCGATAACAGGAACAAACACGGCGAGGATTACCGCCAGAATGAAAGCGATCGCAAGGACGGCATATGGCAGCCATGGATATTTCTGCAAAAGCTTGAAGACCCAGGACGGCTCCCCTGGTGGAGCCGCTGCCGTCGCGGCCCGGTCCACGGTTGGCACTCCGGGAGGCACGACCTTTGGAGGTGCCGCGCTCACCGCGCGGTCATTCACGCGCGCGAGCAGATTTTGCGGCGTGATGGAGGTGGTGAAGGGAAGCGCACGCATCAGCCGCGCACCAGGACGAGTCACGCGTCGCATGACAGTCGAGGTGTAAACAGAGGGCACCAGGCTTGTATTGCTGGTGGCAGAGGCGGTAGTTCCTGAGAGCAGCACGCGTCCCGCAACTGGAGCTGTAAACATTAGCGCGCGCTCTGCGTTGGAAGCGGCCAGCGGCATCAGCGACTGCGTGTGCCATCGCGACGATACTTCTTTGGCAACCTGCAGCCTCCGGATTCGTGAATTTGCGGCCAGCACATCGCCGATCTGTTCCCAGGCATCATTCATGTACTCTTCCGTGTTTTTTTCAACGACCTTCGTTCCGAAGCTGGCCGCCACACGGAATCGCGGGTCGAGATTCAGCTTATGGACCCACTTTGTATTGTTAGGCGCGGGTGTCCCATCGCGGTTGAACAAAAGGCGCTGCGTGAGCGCATGCCAGCGCCCGTAAAGCGGCGACGTTATCATCGGATCGGGATCATCGCTGATGCCCGGACCGATGCCCGTTGCCGTGTTGGCGGCAGAGGAAGGTTGATTGGAGTAGTCGTCCGCCAGGTTGATGAACTTGGCGAGTGCCTTTTGAAATGCGTGCGGATACGGCTGATCCCAATTTTCATACTTGTTACGTTCGGCCAAATCGGCCTTTGAGAGATCCTTGTCGGGGACACGCAAGGCCCCGCCCAGTCGCAAGATGCCGCCGAGAGCCGCGTCGGTGATTCCGGGAATATTCGACCCTGGATCCTGCACGTCCATATCGCGGGTTCCCACGCGTTTGTCGAGGGGTTGAGGCTTAAGCAGGCTGACGAGGTATTCAAAATCGCCATGCGAACCGGTCCGGAAATACCAGCGGTAATAATAAGGATAGTTGTTTGGCTCTGCTGCGGTTCTACCGGGATACGTCCCCCACGCGGAAAACGTCGCGAATGGCGAAATATCCGGGTTCTGGTGAATGCCGGCCAGTCGTCCTGTCTCAAATACCGGCATGACGAAGGCGTGGTACCCGGTGTTGTCGGCAAGCCGTCTCGGGCACAGGATACGTGAATAAGCCAGGTCAGGATTCTGGTTAATCATCGCCTGGACGCGCGGCAAGACGGCGGACATGTCCGGGGAGACAAGCTCGGTCGGGCTGCCGGACAAACTCTGGTTGAAGTGCACATGTGCCCAGGCCCAGAGTTGATCCGCCGGGGGAAACAGGGTGGCATCCGTTACGGTTATGTACGGAAGGGGCCGATTGCCGGCGTTCTGGCCTTCCTGGAATTCTCCATCCGCCAGGACGATAAGCGCGATCCAGGGCCGAAGCCGCAGCCCGGTGTTGTCGGGACTCGATGGCGTATAGCGCCACGGGAAGTCTTCATCGTAAAAATCAACCGCCGGGAAATAATTGGACTCGAAGTTCGTGATCCAGTTGCGAGGTTCGAGGCGAACAATGGCTTCCAAGACAAGCTTTGCAATATCGCCCGGTCCGACGAGGGCGATCTTCTGTGTGATTGCCTGCGTGAGCGGGGCGCCTCCGCCAACGGGCTGCCCCGAGAGTTGCAATGCGACGTCGATGGTTGCCCGAGTCTTCACCGTGGTGTCGCCGTCGGCCGCCGTAATGTTATTGGCGATACCTTGGCGCAGCCACGGCAAGAACGAGTAGGTCGCAATCGTTTTCATGCGGCCACCTCGAACTGCGGCAGGACGTGCAGTGTGCCGCTAAGGGTCGCGTCCTTGGCAACTGCCCGGGACAGGTAATCGTTAGCGGCGGCTTGGCTCGTAAACGAGCTTGCTTCCGCGCTGTAAGCCTTGTTGTTGTTTTGGAAAGCCACCGCGAATGTCTCGGGATTCATCGCGACATGCTGGGTGTAGGGCTGCGCTTGACCCTGGCGGTGCGCCGAAAGCCCTGAGCGCGTGACACTCGAGCCGGTCAGGAAATGAGCAAACAGGGATCCGGTGTAAACGAAGAACCGCCGGAACACCCGCCGTAGCTTTGTATCAATGACCGTCAGGTCGTAACGCACGTTGCGCGTGATAGCCGTTCCAGAAGCATACGCGTTCCCCGCGGCCGACAGCTCGATCCCGCTGTCCATCGGCACATATGCTTGCTGAGAGAGCTTGGCCGCATCATCCATGTTCTTGAACTGCGCGGCCGCAAATTGTTCGTGAAGTGTTCGCGTCTTTGCGAGACCGCCACCCATCACATCCAGCGAGAAGTAGTTCGCGTCGTTCGGTTGCTGGTTTCCGTCCTTGTCCAGCGTCATGTCCAGCGGCACGGCCCTTTGACTCACCTGAAGGGTTCCGACCGGATGGAGGACCATGGCCGATTCTGCCGCGTCCATTTGGCGTAACACGACCAGCAGATTGGAGCCTTTGGGGAGAATCGCTTTCCAGTTACTTCGTTTACCGAACTCGCCGGCAAGGATAGGCATAACTGCGACCGGAGGAAGCATGGTGTTCCGGCTGTCGCCCCAGGTGAAGTCGATCCCGATATCTACCGAGAACAGAAAGAACGAGAGCGACGCCGAGCCATGCGCATGCCAAGGAGTTGTTCCCTCAAGTGTGAGACTGATTCCGATTCCGTAGACCCCGAATCCAAAGACGTTTACGGAGAAGGAGACTGAGAACGAGGCACTGAAGTGGAACGGCGAAAACTGAAAGAGTGCATCGAGGCCCGCATGCCCCTGGACATTGAAGGCGCTGAAGCCGAAGAACATATCGGCGTGCGCGCCGAACTGGACCGAATTGCTCGTCACCGCGAAGTAGCCGTCGCAGCGGATCCGGGCAAAAGACTCATTGATAATGTCAATCTCGATTCGCTTCGGGCTCGGGAAGGGAAGGGGCGGCGGATTGAATTGTGGGTGGAAGCCCCCAATGGTAACGACGAAATTGGCATCGTCGCCAAACGCCATCAGCACGCCCATTTCGCCTTCCAACGTGATGAACAGAACGTGCGAATCAAAGAGGGAGGCAAAGAAGTAGAAGCGCTTTTTGTCGAACTCGAGAGCTCCGGCGAAGTTCACCTGGACTAAGAGGACTGCGATGTCTTCTGCGGGCAGCGCAAGCTTGAGGATTCCCAATATCGCAATGTCGCCGGGCGGAATCTCGATGATAACTCCGAGAGAAAGGCTAATGAGCGTCGGTTCGCCCCAGCCAAGCTTAGCCATTGGGCCGATGAGGAATGTCCCATTCTGCGGAGGGAAAATGGCGCGCAAGTCGCTGATGATGCGAGTGGCGTTGGCAATGATATCCTTCGGGAACATGATGCTTTCGATGGAGTCCGTCCGAACACCGTCCATCAAAGGCTGGAACAACATCGCGCGGTTGAGTCCCAGCAGTCCGCCAACCGCAAGCAGGGTGAAGCCAAAGCCAAGCTGAATGCCGGGGCCGAAATCTGCTGTGATGATAATCAGCAGCGAGAATCCACTCGACCCGTCTGGCATCTTTGTGGTGATTAAGCCGATCGCCTGCAACCCGAGGAAATCAGCGAAGACCAGCTGCAATGCGCCTGCGTACTCGCCGCGGTCCGTGTCGATATAGAGGAAACCGCCCCCCTGGATTACCCCTGCATCCAGGGACAGCCCGACACCTTTGGGTGGCTTAAACCCAAGGGAAAAGTCCATCGGTCCGAGATTTCCGCTGCGGTCGTTTCGAAAGGAAAAATCGGCCGTGATGCCCATATCCTCGACCACCGCCGCAAGGGGCCCAAGACTGGCAGCAATGTTGGCGCCGAGAGAGAGTGGAAAGTCGTTGCCCTTGATTCCCACGGAAAGCGTAATAGCTGTGATATCGACTGGACCAATACTAATGTGTATGGGGAGCTGAACATCCAGCGTGCTGCTTCCACTGAAGTGCAGGCCCTCAGTGGAGGAGTAGCCCAGGGTGACGTCGAAGTTGCTCTCCAACGTTGTGGCGGACACCAGGGTTCCGAGGAATCCATCGGCAGCCGACATGTCAATAACGAGCTTTGCCCCTTGGAGTCCACCACCGATGGTGAAGTCAGCGCTGGCCTTGGAAGACGAGGCATCCCACGCGAATTGTCCAGCCGTCCGAACATTGATGTTTTGTACTTCGAGCCTGCTGCCTCCCGTCTGGCCAACAAACACGATTGGTCCCGGAGGTTGAGTCTTCTGCATCGTGAGCTGGAGGAGGATCTGCCCCGTCATCGCGGTCGGCGATGGTGGAATGATGGTGACCGAACCATCGGGCTGAATAAGGACACCTGTATACAGCGGAAACGGAAAGTCGGATTTGAATTCGACCTGCCAGTCGTCCTGTACAATGCTCAAAGGGTCGGAAGACAGGGACGTTTTCAGGCCGATTAGGAAACCCTTTGGGACGACGTCCGTCTTTGGTGAGATGTCGGCGAAGATCAAATCGAGCCGAGGCGGAGCCATGGTGTCAAAGATCACCGGAAGCCCGAGGTTGAGCAACACGGTTTGAAGTTTTTGGAGGAGTTTTATTCCATCGAAGGCCGCGTCGTTGCCCCAGTCGAACAATGAACGCAAATGATTGCTGGGATTGGAGAGCCAGCCCCCTAGGGTAGAAAAGTCAAAAGTAAGAGAGGTGTAAGGAGGCTGGTTTGGCGAAGTTGAATCGACGTTGACATCGACGCGGTCCAGCACTCCCAGAAATTCAAACAGTTCGTTTGCTCCGGTCGCACTCTCCAAATACCTAAATAGCAGGAAGCCAAAAAGACGATCCGGAATGCCGTCAATGACGTTGCCGGGAACGCCGGGGATGTTGAGTGCCTTCACGGCACCAGCCAGCGAGACAAAACCTTGAATGATCTGAGCAGATCGGGCCGCCAAGGCGAGACCCTTCTGCAATATAGCGGGGGTGTTATTCCCCTGAATCGCTGCCACGAGGTCCGAGGTGAGCGATGTCAGATCGGTAGTGAGGCCGACTGTTGACGAGAGAGGACCTGACAGCGAAGCCTCCTGCGCGGAGGTCAGCGGAATTCCAATTTCCGCGAAGAATCCGCGCGCGTTTCCCGGCGCAAGCTCCTCTCCCAGAGGAGCGAGTAGCCTCGATAACGCGAGGGCGACCGTCTCGATGGTGCCTGTTGTGTCTGCCATTCTGAAACGATGCTCCCAACGGCTTCGGCTGCTGCGTACTCAAGCCCAGGATCTTTCAGGCTAGGGTAGTGACCTTCGATCCGAAAACGTAGTTCAAACCAACTCGCCTGTAAGTTCGCCTTCGAGGGCGGCTATGGAAGCCGCCGACAAATCGAGACCCTGGAGCATCTCGCGGACACGCACCAGACCAGCAAGCCCAAAAATTACGTTGGCGTTTTCGTCCAGGCTGGCAGCGAGAACTGGGCTCCCATGACGTGACAAAACCTCGCGCATGCGCGAGAGAAGTTGCGTTGGCGTTGTACCCTCGACGGTGTCAGGTATTACGTATTCTGGATCGCGCCAGCTGTTAAGGAGGTGGGCCGTCCAGGCAGGGCCTTTGGTTCGGTGCCAGGCAACCTTCACCGGGCGACAATGGTGGACCAGTTTGGCGATTTCGGCGCTGTGTTTCAGCGCATCCTCTACCAGACGATGGCTCTTATGATTCTCGGGGACAATTTCGCGGATTCGGGCCAGCCAAGGCTTTGCAGCCAAGGGATCTTCTGGCATTTGATTCTCGGAGCGCGTCTGCAGTAATTCTAATTCTCCCGCCGATGCAGTGGTCGCGGGATCAAAGACGAGAGCTAGTTTACTGAGGACCGCATTGATGTGACAGCCGCCAATCAGGCGGGTCTCCTGATTTATGCTGTCACCTTCTGTGAGTCTTGAATACATGATTCCGACAAGCTCGTGTGATTCCGTAACGATCGGCGCACCGGAATCCCCTGAGCCAAACACGACGTCCTGCGCGTATTGCGCATCCGTCCAAATGACGAGAGAGTCTAGAAACCCGGATAAGTCCAGCCCCATATTATTCGGGGAACTGGGATTGACAACATGCCCGATGATGCGGCCACTCTTGCTTCCAAAGACTGCAACACGTTCTCCAAAGACGGCTTGTCTGGTGCCGATAATCCTGCCGCCGAGCGTGGGCCCGGCTTTTCCGAAATCCGAAAGACCCGAGATCCAGTTGAGTGCGAACACACTTCCTGTCCGCCGCGCCTTGGCGGCATCCACGTGGAAACTGCCACCGCCTACCGATTGCTTGCCCGTGAACCCATCCCAGACATTGCCGACTACGTTCTTGATACAGCAACTCGGACACGAGCCGGCGGACGGACTAGAGACACGCACGTTTAGAACAGGCATCACGTGGTTGCAGCTGATAATCAGTTTCGTAACGTTATCTGTAGCTGCGATGGCAAAGAACGATATCGTCCCGGGCGTTATGCCTTTGGTCTCGATCTCGATCGGATCACCAGGGAACAGGGTCTTCGTCATGACACGCCACAAATCCATGCGGACAAGTCTGTCCACGCTTTACCGAGGCAGCGGCACAGATGGCTTCGCCACATCCCGGGCGGTGGAACGAGCGACACGTCAAGCGCTCCAAGAGCGGGAATAAGATGACATGCAATCCCTTCTCCGCGGCCATTGCTTCCCCACAAAAGTCCCGCTGCTCGACCTTCGCCATCCAGAAGCACCGCCCCCGAATCTCCGGACTCGGCGAAACAGCTTGTGTGTTCTGCCATTCGCACCAGGATCTGTCGGGGTGCCGGCAACGGCCGTCCGTCAATGACTGCAACGTCCGGATAAGCGACGTCGACCACAATGCCCGTCGTTGCGCCCGAGCCAGCACCATTCTTGCGGACAAGTGCGCCCGGGTAAGCCCATGCGACCCCCCGCGGCGATGCGGCCGCCGGCGGCGCGGCATTGATTTCTCCAAAGCCGAGATCCTGTGTGCAGGCTCCTATAGCCAGATCGACATGGAATTCCAGCCCGTTATACAGAATCGATCCAAGGATTCCTCGGCGCGTTCGGCCAATGGGCCGGTATGTAGGTCGCGATCGTACACTCCTGACTATGAAGATTCGATCGCCGGCGCCCGCGCCCTGTCCGAACAGCACATGCCAGCTGGCGACAAGGACGCGCTCCTTCGTTGCGCGGCACCAGGCAAGGCACCCCAAGCTGCCCGGCACGCCGCGCCCATTTACGAGATGCATACCGGGAACGAGTTTTTCGTTGCTATGCCGTGTGGGCAGGCTAGGAGAGCGCTCGACAACGTCGGTGGGCAGGTTACCGAGAAACGCAGGAACCTGAGCGCCGGGCGGCAGGTCCATCAGTCCGACCTTGCGTTCAACGTAAGCTCGCCGAGCGATTGTCGTGGTCAGACGACCGTTTACCTCCTTCAAACCCAGCCCCCATCCGAGCACCGGACTGAAGCTGCCCGGATTTGTTGGAATGTCCTGGCAATCCATCTTCACGTCAGATCCTCAACGAGTGCCGGTTCCTGAAGTCGTTCCAAAATGTTTGCGAACGTTGGCGCGTCATGCGCCAGGGAGAGAAAGGTGTTCATATGTCGCCGTAGGTCGGTTTTGAGAGCCTCGCTCGCCTCAAACAGGAGAGCGGAATACATTTCCTCAAGAAATATCTCGATGGAGATGCCGTCGATTTGCGCGGCAAGTTTTTCCCCCGGCTCTCGGGCAGCGATTATTGCGCTTGAAAGGAACGCCGCACCTCGAAATCTTCGCCAGGCTACGGTGACGCGTCTGCCACGGTTGACCAGTTCACGTACCTCGTCGTGGTGGAGCCGTACGGCGTCGATGAGTTCCCGCCCGCGCGGGCTGGCTGCCAGAAGTTCCTCCGCCTCCGACAGTTCATCGGGAGGCGGCAAGGTCAGCCCTCGGGCGGGGCTTGAGGCCGAGACAATTGCAGCAGATGGATCGAACCCGAGCGCGGCGAGAACGGGTATGAAATAGCACGCGAGGGCGAGTCCGCTGGGGACAAACTCGGTATTCTGCTGTCCCCGCAACCGGAGATCAAGCCCGTTTCCTCCCCACAAGATCCCAACCGGTTGGCGGTTCGCGTCCAGAATTAGGGAGCCCGAGTCGCCTTTGTTGGAAAAAATCTTGCCCTTCACCCGTAGCCTCCTCGGGTTCTGTGGACTGACAATAGTCACCGTGACCGAACCTGTTTCAAGGAAAGACTTGATCTCTGCGTTGGTCTGCGGTTCGTTGTCATCGACATCGATGGTCTTGTCGTAGTCGAAGGGACTATCATTTGTTGGACGAACGGTGAACTCAAATATATCGGTGTTCACTCCGTTGACGACCTGGGTGGTCAAGAACTGGACAATCGTTCCTTTCGTGATGTCGGTCGTCCGTCCGCGTTTCTGCACGCCAATGTTCGGCGGCTTTGCCGAGAGGATGGCATCCGTCGAAAGATCTCTGATTGTCGGAGAAACCACCCCTATGCCCGCAATGTCATTGGCCACGTCCTTGCCACTTTGGATCTCCGCGACGGCAGCATCGACCCAAAACTGCCGCGCGCCGCTGACCTGAAATCTCAATGCCGCGTTGCTGGCATCAAGGGAGCGAATTGTGCCGATCGGTGTATTGCACGCAACTTGCAAGCATTCGGAGCGATCGGGTTGATAGACAGTGTCCTGGTTTTGCAGCCGCATGTCCTCTACTCCAGGAACATCCGGAGGCTGATCCAGAAAGTTCGATTGGCCCGGCACACTTATGATCTGCGATCGTCGCGACGGGTTGTATCCAGCTTCGTCGAAGAACACGTGATAGTTTGTCAAAAGGAATTTCTTGCCGCCGCGTTGAAGAAAACAACTCAGGGTTCCTGAGCCCACCTGAAAGCCCGGGGCATATCGAGTGATCTTGGTTCCCGGCCGATAGGTCGTGCCGCAATATGGGCGGGCGTCGAGCAGTGGCACCTTCTCTATGCGAATGCCGCCAATCTCGGGAGGGATACTGGCATGGAGGCCGCAAGACGAGAATTTGCGGTCGAGGTAAACCCGCAGCACGGGTTCGAACGTCACTTCACCGTTGGCGACCCGAAGGCCATACCCAACGCTCGCGACACCGGGCAAGCACGATAGCGCACGGCACGCGGCGACTATTGACTTGCTGTCTCCGGATGACGTCATGTCCGTCCTCCAAACCGCCCGCCGTCCGACTTAGTCGCCAGCTAGAGAGGCCGATACAATCGGCTAGCATCAAAGACTTGTCGTTCGTTTCTTGTGCTTCTGCAATAACGACTTCGACCGCGCAAGCAATTCGTTGGAGATCTTATAGCTCATGGATCTCGCGGGTTCTCGTCGAGAGGTAGACCAGGGGGTCGCGTGGGCCGTGAGTATGCCTGCGGTTCGAGGGGAGTTGGCATCAGCAAGGTCGATGGCTGGATTGAGAACGCTGGTCTTTTTACCAGGAGGAAGGTTGGCCTGTAAGCTGGAAGTCGGGTGCATAATCTTCACTTGGTTACCAGAGAGAGAGAATACTCAGTTGGTTGAATATGGGAGATTTTGCGAATCTTTTACTACTCAAGGACTGAAATTGGGGATTCCTCTCCGAGGGCTTTTGCTCGGAGAGAGATGAGCCAGAGAGGAGTTCGATCGGCCCAGTCATGCAGTTGTTCCCAGACGAATAAGTTGAGGGATAATAGAAAACATAGAAAGTTATCGATGTCAACCGATTCCTGCTCCGAATCTCTTGATTGAAGCGCTACCGGTCGTTCGAAGAGAAGTCGATGGGGGTGATGTCGAGACGGTTGAACTTCCGCTGCGATCGCACGAGGAACTTCATCTCGAAAAAGCGGCATTGCTCAGCCGGCTGGTACAGATTTGGGGAGAAATTCCGGTTCGACTGATTCAGCATCTGGACTTGCGAGAGTCGATGTACGGGTATATCGGTCTAAAGGATTTCACGATGTATCCGCTCATCCGTCCAGGTTCATTCGTACAGATCGACGGGAACCAACGCAAGATCAAACACGAGACTTGGCGGACCGAATTCGAACGACCCATTTACTTTGTCGAACTGAGGGATGAATACGTCTGCAGTTGGTGCGAAATCAAAGAAGGGCATTTGATTGCAATCCCACATCCCCACTCATCTGTCGAGATAAGGCGATTCCCGTACCCCCGAGAAGCGGAAATCGTGGGCCGGATTACAGGCGTGGCGATGCGGATTTGCGGAAGCGGGGACCCAACTTGGGCAAGAGAGGCAATTAGTGTGGTCATCTTACTGACCTCATTCTGGAACCTACTGCCCCATTTTAGGAACCAGAGTCTAATGGCGGTCAGAGTTTTGGCGAGGGACAGGCTTTCCCACGGGAACCGTGTAGGCTCAGCGACTGGGGCGTTGATGATGACCGTCACCGCCGCCCGAACGGCGTTGCCATCAGCGGCGAAGAGGCGAACATTGTATTGATTAAGAGTAAAGTCTATAATTATAGGCAGTAAATTAATAACATGGATTCAAAGCCTCAAAATCCAGGCTTTATGTGATCGTAATATTGGTCTTGTAAAGCCTCACAATTAAGGCTGTATTGCCATTCATGCTGATAAAGCCTATAATTATAGGCTATGAGCGACATACAATTCAAGACTCCGAAGGAATTGCAAGCCGAGCTGGGCCGCCGCATGCGACAACTACGCTTGTCCCGCAATATCGATCAGCGAGCCGCCGCGGAGAAAGCCGGAGTTGCGCGGGCGGCATTGCAAAATCTTGAAGCGGGCCGTGGCTCGTCGGTGCAGACGCTGCTTCGCATTTTGAAGGCGCTGAACTATCTCGAAGGAATTGAGATACTAGCACCGCAACCGACCATCAATCCGCTCGCGCTTCTGAAAACGAAGACTCTGCCTCAGCGAGCGCGCCAACGCCGCTCGGCTGGGCCAAAAAAGTCGAACCTATGAACATTCCAGTCATCGAAGTTCGCGCTTGGGGAAAGCTTGTCGGTGCTTTGGCGCCGGACCCGAAGCTCGGATACTACGCATTTGCCTATGATCCGTCGTGGCGTCGATTGGGAATTGAACTCGCTCCCCTCACGATGCCCGTGACGGATTCCCGAGAAACATTTATCTTCCCGAACCTACCGGAGGCCACGTTTCGGCGACTGCCCGCAATGTTTGCCGATGCGCTGCCCGACGATTTCGGCAACGCCTTGATCGATGCCTGGATGGCAGAGCACGGAACCGCCAAATCGGAAGTAACGACGCTTGATCGTTTGGCCTACATGGGAAAACGCGGCATGGGAGCGCTCGAATTCAGGCCGGCATTGGGTTCGCACCGCGAAAGCGCTGCGCCGCTCAAGATGAAATCCCTTGTCGAAGAGGCCAGGAAGGCGGTAGCGGGCGAGCTGTCGGCGGGCATCCATGCCAAGGCGGCTTTGGCAAACATTATTCGAGTTGGCACATCGGCGGGTGGTGCGCGCGCTAAAGCAGTCGTTGCCTGGAATCCGGTGACAAATCAGATTCGGAGCGGCCAGTTCGACATCGCCCCCGGGTTCGAAGCGTGGATCGTCAAATTTGATGGAATCGGAAAAGACTTCGAGCTGGGAACGGGCGGAGATTACGGCCGTACGGAATATGCATACTACAAGATGGCGAAACAGGCGGGAATTGTGATGTCTCCGTGCCTGCTGCTCGAAGAGAACGATCGCGCTCACTTCATGACGCGGCGCTTCGACCGGGACGTGGTCCGAGGCAACACGATCAAACACCACGTGCAGACGCTCTGCGCGATGAACCATCTGGATTACAAGCAGCGCGGCACCCACGCCTATTCAGAGCTATTCATGACCGTGTCGCAGCTGGGACTCGGTGACGATGCAATACAGCAGACGTTTCTGCGCATGGCTTTCAATGTCATGTCCAGGAACTACGACGACCACACGAAGAATTTCAGCTTTCTTCTCAAGCAAGGCCAGAGTTGGGAATTGGCCCCCGCGTACGACGTAACGCATGCGCACAATCCAAAAGGCGAATGGACGTACCAGCACTTAATGAGCGTCAACGGAAAGTTCGATGGAATTACGAGGGCGGACTTACTTGTAGAAGCCGATCGATTTGGCGTGCCGCGAAAGCAAGAATTACTCGGAGATGTTCGCTCGGCCCTTGACAACTGGACGGAGCATGCAAAGGCAGCGGGTTTGAACGAGGACAAAACCGACGAACTTGGTCGAGACTTCGCACTCCTATGAATGAAAAGACAGCAGCGAGCCCCATAAAGCGCATTTACGTTTGTAGAAAGACCTCCGCGGACGCTTTGGACTAGCCTAGACGAGGCAAGGAAGTCGAATCAGCTATTCTTTCTCTGAAAGATGGAAGACAGGTGCTTTTCAGCGTGCCCGCCAACACGTGAGCAAGACCTGGCATTTTGAGATACCCTTCCGTTCGCCCTTGCGAAGAAAGGGGGTAAGAAACTGTTCATCTAGGCTCTTAAGCAATACCCGAGTGGATGCAGACTTAGCGAAGCGATGTAAGCACCTCGTCAGAATCGAGCGACCCAATGTCCGCGCCTGGAAGGAACCGAGCACCTACGCGTGCAAGCAGCTGAAAGGCGCACGACTAAATTGTACGTTCTTTCTCTAATTGACAGTTTAGGCGGGAGGTGGGAGGCGCGAGCAGACCAGTCCAGTTGCAGGCAGGAAGGGCTTACAAACGGAGAATCCCTACCACACTCAGTGCCTGGAATGCCTTCTATGCACCCAACAGTCTTAAAGGGGTCGCCCAGGTCCAATCGATCGGATTGCGAGTCCGGCAGGCAGGGCGCGCGGCGCGAAGGCGGATGAAGAGAAGATAGCTCGCTGAAACGCCGCGCCGAATTGTGCCTGGAGTTGGGAGAGGATTTGCTGTTTTTCCGGCAGGTTAGAATTTAAGACGTAGCGTGCGAAGTCGGCAATCCATTGTTCAAGATCACCGCTTCGCGGAACTGCTGCTGGAATGGCACTGAGAGTCGCAAGGGATTCCAAGAAAGAGTTGCGACATCTCTCCATGTGCAGGTCGTACCCTTTGCCGAACTGCACTGTATCCCCTTCGAATCCGAATGGTACCGTGGTCGCAGCCGTGATGTCTGCTGGATCTGTCGCCTCCACGTGGAGCCAAGCACTGTAGGTTCCATCTGAAGGCACGTTGGACAGAAAGATGGTGTTGCCAGAGATTGAATAAGTGATCTGAGCGCTGTGAGCGGATACTTTCGTGCCATTGGGCAAAGGCAAGGGGAAGTGCGTTTCCACAGGTAGAGTGACCGTGCCGTTCAAACCGGTGAGTTTAACTCTCGCGAGGACCTTTGAGAATTGCTGAGGGAGGCCCCAGTAACTCTTCAAGACCAAAAGCGAGATGTCCAGCTTGAGCGGGGTACCGAGAAGCGTGGGGATCACCTGGCACACCACGGTTTGCTGTTGTGAAACCTCGGTGTATGGAAAGTCTTCTGCAGGACAGAGGCTGCTCCCTCCAAAGGCCCGCCCCTGGAAATGATAGACTCCCGATCCAACAGCCCCCCTGGAAACTGTAATGGTCCTTTCGGTGATCTGAATCTGCGCGGGGCGTGGGGCGGGAATGGCGCTGGACAACTTGCCCTCAAGCGTCAAGCCTTCCGGGGTGACGATAGCGTCGCTCAATGCGACACCGGGGAAGCCGCTAAGATTCATGATTTGAGGTGGAATCCCGGGTGTGGTTCCTTGGAAATTGTTCAAAGAATCGAGCACGATAGCAACAATGGCACTGATAATTCCAGCGACGACAACACCGAATCCGATCGCGCTGAGAATGAAGAGGGCAATCCAACAATACCAGGGCACGTCTATATGCACGGTCGGGTGGTCCTGCGAAATGGAAGCTGTCAATGTAGAACCGGTGACCTGAAAGGTCATTTGCAAATCAAAGGTGCCCGTGGCGTCGTAGCAAAATCCGGATTGGTCGAAGCTGCCATTGAGATTGATAAAGCCGGTGTCGAACGTGGGACAGAATCGAGTAATTTTCATGCCATCGGTGTCAACTCCCCCGGCTCCGCCGCAGCATTCCGGCATCTTAGTCAAAACGAGCAATTGCAGCGGGGCCTGGGCGGGCGGCGGGTTAGAGGTAATGTTCAAAAAGTGGATCGCCGCGGCGGGGCAAAACTGTAGGCGTGTGAATGCCTCCGGTGACACACTCACGCAAAGGTCGTGTCCCGCAGTGATGGCGGTAGATTCCTTATGGGAAGCGTCGCCTTGGCCGTCGCGGTCGGCGAGCAAAATGCCGAAGAGCGCGATCGCGTCGTTCCCAATGCATTGAACGACGTCCAAACGCTCCAAGCGGAGAGCTGGTGAAAGCTGGCCGTCTATGCCCGGCAAAATATTGAAACCAGGTTGCAAAGACTTGTCTCCTAGTTTTTGCACGAAGGTGGTTAAGCTCTGAGTTGCTGCGACTTGAAACAGCGCGAAGGTGGCGCCGGGAGGGAGGGCGCTCGTGATCGCGGCCTGCGAGGCGGCGTCAAACTGCACGGAGGCTTTTGCTGAGGCAAGCGCCACACCGAGGACCTTTTGGTTTGGCTGTTGGCCCGCCACCAGCTGAAGTTGAGTGTCAATCGTGAAGGAACCACTGAGGTTGGGGAGATCAACGGCTCCCAGACTAATAGTCGAGTCTTGGAAGATCATGGTCAAAATGATCTTGCTCGTTCCTACTAGCAAAGTGAGCTGCATGTCCGCCACGATGACATGAGCGCTTCCGGTCGACAGGGGTATGTTCACCTCAAACGGCGGGACTAATGACGCACCGTCGATCGTCGCGTTGCTTTCGATGAGCTTGAGCAGAGCCTCGCTGGAAACCTCGATCACCAAATCGAATCCGGCCATCAGGGACATGGCTATCCCCTCCTAAAGAGTCCATGGAGCGTTACAGTGACGTGTTGCTGTTCTCCGCTGTTCTTAAATGCCGCATAAGCAACCGTGGAGGATGTGGACAATGAGGGCTCGAGATCCAGGATCTGAGTCTTTGTGGTTTCTGAGAGGTCCACGCCAACATCCGCCAGAAGTTGAAAGGGGTGAATGAGAAACAGCGCGCCACCGTTGCGCACACCTGCGATCCGTTGCAGGATTTCTTGTTCGTGCGCATGGAGGTCTTGAAGGGTCTGTATCACAATGCGGGGCGGCTTAGGGCCGACATCTTCTGTTGTCGTTGCCATTTGCGAGCCTCCTTTGCAACGAGTCAGGGTTATCTGTATCTGCCTGGTGGTGTCCTACCACCGTTGTAACTGTCCATCACCAAGCTGCCAAAGGGGGCCAATGTCCGTACTGGAAGCCATTCCAACCTGGGTAGTACCAGCTGAGGTACAAGTCGGTAGGAGGATGTACCAAATCGGTCGCAAGCATGACTACGTGGCGACCTTGATCTGGTTTTTCGTAAGCACCGAGACTGTCGAGTGTGAAATTAACAATACCGAGTGAGCGCACAGCCGGTGGCACCATCGCCGGCGTAAATGTAATCTCCCGGATCAAAGTGGTCTGATTGGTTTGCGGGGTGGCGACGATGATGTGAGCGACGCCGTCTTCGGGTGAAAAGAAAGCGCCGATATCTGCGATTGTTTCGTTAAACGTCCACAGTGTATCGCGGCCGAATCGATTCCAAGAGTAGTAGACCTCAATCACCTCGTGGTCAGTGGCAACGATCGCGTGTCCCCAGCCTGCTCCTTCAAAGACTGCAACTCGACGTCCGCCCTTCAGAAGCGTAAAAAATGGGATCAAGCTCCAGCTAGGGGAGTAGCTATTGAAGTTGGGATCCCAAGGTGCGCCGCCCAGCCTCCATAGGTTTCCGTTGCTCATCAGCACGAGAACCTCGAGTTGGGTTCCGGTGAAGTGTGCGGCAATGTCTATGATGGAATCTTGAGGATAGCCTTGAAACTGGAAGACTGGGAGGAAGGGCGATCCTGCGAGGACAGGGTCGGGGGGTGGATTCCTGTAATTCGAGGAGAAGCGCGTCCAATTTAATGCATTATCGGCCGTTGCGAAGAAAATGTAACGGTAGCCATCCACTGGGGAATAGGCCCCGCCGACGACCCGGTTAGTATTAAGGGGCGTGAACTCCAAGCCCGGCCCCAGGTGGCCTTGTGTAGCCGGACTGAAAGTTATGTCCACGATGGGGTAGCCGGAGTTCTGACTTGGAGCAGGCATTTGCAACTTTAATGCGTGCTCAAGATCATCATCTGGAGAATAAAAAGTGGCAATCGATCGTCCCATGCGTCCTCCTCAGATTCCTTGTTGTATGAAAGCCAGGGCAGTGGGCAAATTGGCTAGCTGCCTGGTACGCAGGTTCTGCGCGTCGGGTCTTTGGCCCTCGGTGCGGAATTTCCGAAATGTGTTTCAAGCGACTCATCTTGGTTATCCTGGCGAATCAAACCTTGCCAGTGGCTGGACAGTACCGGCGCTCTCGGCAGCTTGCAAGCGACAAGCCACGCCACCGTCACAATGTCGTTACTTTTCGTGGCACTAAGGGCCGCTTTGCCCCATTTTTCTGGGGCACCCAGAAGCGAGGGCTTCTGCTTCCAAAGCGAGCGGCCGCTTTATTGGAGGGAACCCACTGGTGCAGGGGCGGAACCGGGAAGGCAGAAGCCGTGAAGCCGCAGGATGCAGGAATTAGCCCGAAGCAGTGCCCAGAAAAATGAGTGGCAGAGAAAGGGGCGGCCTACTGAACATGGAAGATCGGTGCGGTATCGGCCGGGACATGTGAGCAGGTAAAGCCGGGCAGAAAAAAACAGTCGCGTCACAATCGCCACAGGTTCCACAATGGTGCTGCGTTGTGCTCCGAGAATAGTCGCAGGTGTTCGCCTCCCACTATGACTTCGGCCCAAACACCCTGGTCCAACATCAAAGGACTCCGTGAAGAAGAGATTTCGCCGCGCCCCGTCTACTAGTGACCAGTTTAGTGCCAAAGCTCAGTTGTCCGGTAATGTAAGTTATGCGGATTTAGCGGCGTCGGGCCAACGATGAGGGCTCATCATCATTTGCTCGATTGCAGCGTATGCAAGGCCGCGCGGCTCTGTACAACCGGTGGCTCAACATCACCCTTCAACATCAGCCACAGAATGCGGTTATAAAGCTGATCGTCCACGCGATCGGGTGTGCTGAGATCCAGACTTTCCGACAAGCGTGCAGCTTCAGTATTCTGCGGATTCTTTTCATTCAAGTCTTGTGTGGGGATTGTTGGATCATAAGGCGTCACGTCGGGCGTGGGGGCGAAGATGTCCACTAAGGATCGGCTGAAGTAATCGAACTTAGAGAGCCGCCCCATCCCGAGGATGTCCTCGATCGCCGCGATCACGTCCGTCGTGTTGATGAAGCGATGCACCGTGCCCGACCGGCTGTAGGCCGAGATGGCGTAGAACGGCGCGCGGTGCGAATCGGTATGGTCGGGCCCCGCCTGCGCATCGTCTTCAACCACAAAGATCACTGTGTCTTTCCAATAGGGGCTGTGCGAGAGCGCCTGCACGATCCGCCCAAGTGCGAGGTCGTTGTCGGCCATGCACGCGCGCGGAGTGCATTTGCCCGGACGCCCTGCGGCTAAGTGGTCCATCGGCAGCCACATCACCTCGAGCTGAGGCATGTTGCCGTCGCGAACATAGCGTTGGAGTTCGGCGATCCAAACATCAGCGCGCTTCTGATCCTGCGTAACCAGATCCATCGGTACGTAGTCAGGATTCACGTCAGCGCCCAAGTCGCGTTGCGTCACCGGCGAGCCGGGATTCCCCTTGACCATTTCGCCGTAGTCGCGGAAAGTGATGCCCTCTCGGATTGCGAGTGTCCACAGGAAGCCGCGTTCCGGCTCATCGCTCTCTTCGCCGTCCATGTCCGCCCGCTTGTCAGCGTAACCGGAGGGTACGGTCTTCTCACCGTAGTTCGTGACGTAGGCAGTGGTAGACCAGATATGTCCTTGCGAACTGACCTCGGCATTCACGAAGAAACGATCGAACAGGCCGAAGCGCCGCGCGAGCGCGTGGTGGTTCGGCGTGATGGTGATGTCGGGGAAATAGAGGAGGCTCGCGTCGCCATCGCCTTCTTTCATGTCCCCGAGGACCTGATCATAGGTGCGATTCTCTTTGATGATGTAGACGACGTGGCGAAACGGCGGATAGCGCCGCGCCGCGGGCTTATGCTGCCAGTTATTGGCGGTCACAACGCGCTCGGTGTAGCTGGTTAGTTGCTGCGGCGGCAGTGATGCGGAGAGCACGCGCAGCGTGCCATTCAACTGTCCAAGTGCGTACGCTGTTGGCTTCTCGTTCGGCCAGTTCGTGAGCGGCACGGGGCCGTCGGGGTTGGCATGAGTGCCGTGTCCTTTCCCGGAGAGGGCGAGGAGTCGACCGCCTACTTCGGCGATCGCGGTGGGATACCAGTCGGTCGGAATGCGCCCGAGCAACTTGCCGGTAACTACATCGAAAACGGCGACGGCATTGTTGTCGGCTTCTGCTACCAGCAGACGCTTGCCATCGGAGGTAAATGCGACGGCGTTGGGTGTGCTGCCCTCGGGCGGGGCACCGGGCGCGGCATCGTGCAGATAGCGCGCGACCCTCCGCAGCTTCGTGTCAACGACGGCCAAGCGGTCGCTACCCGCGAGTGTGACGTACATACTCGTTCCCCTCACCGCCAGCGCCGACGGATGGGGACCGACCTCAATCCGGCCGAGATACGCGAGCGTTCCGTCCGCCAAGACGCGGAACTGCGAAACCGTGCTGCCGCCCCACGCCGAGACGAACACTTGACGGTCCGCGGTGAGCGCGACGCCATAGGGATAATGGTCGGTAGAAAACCGTTGCATGATCTCGCCAGTCGCGACGTTCATCACTGCGAGCCGATCACCAACGTCTTCGGCGACATAAACGAATTTCCCGTTGGGCGAGAACGCCAGTCCCGCCGGATAGCTCGTGCCGGTGGCATCCGCCGTTTTTTCTTTCGCCAGTTCAAACTTGTTCTCGAGGGTGGCGGCGCCATCTTTCCATGCGTAGACGAAGATCATGTCAGTATTGCCGCCGGAGACGAAGAGACGATGGCCGTCGGGCGAGAAGGCAGCGCCGTAGAATGCGCCATCCTGGAGCAGCGTCTGGGTGACCTTCCGCGTCTTCAGATCGACGACCTGGATGCCCTGCTCGCGCCAGCCGCTGAGCACCACCACAGCTCTGTCCTTTTCAGGCGTGAGTACGAGATTGATCGGCATGCTGCCGAGATCAACCGCTTCGCCGGCAGGATCAAGTCGCACGCCGGTCGGCAGCGGCGAAGTGAAAAGCGGGTTCCTTTGGGCGGACAGCGACGTGCACAGCAGTGCGGAAAGCGAGAGAACGAGTCGACAGATGCGGAGCGAAAACATAACAGAGGTTCCTCACAGACTCGGCACAACAAAAATGACATATTGCCGATGTTCCGGCGCCCATCAGGCTGAAACCTACATGTTACCGGATCGGCCCATTGTGCGATGCTATTTGTTTCTCTCATCGGTAGAAAACAAGATGAAGATAGGACCGAGCCAATAGTGGGTAAAGAACAACTAGTGCGCACAGCATGAGATTTGTTTCATGCTCCCACTGCATCGGAAAGCTTAAGAAGTCAGTGCAAAGATTTGATGATTGGAGGGAATCTGCGAGCGCGTTCAGTGACAAAAATGTTTTATTGGAGTCTCTGCACTCAGGATTTCGATTTTAGCTTTTCACGCTATAGATTCTGGATATTAGTGAAGTCCTGGTACGGCACTTGCCCGGTAATGCGGGCGGTTTCAATGGGTCGACGCAACACTAGCTCGAAGTCTTCTTTTAGGGGTCCACGAAGCTGATTTCGTTCTCGAGTGTTGATTCAAAAAGAACACTGCCCTGCTTAGGTTCTGATTGAGTCTTGCCGCATAGAACGATTCTCTTGGGGAAGTATTGTCGGATCAACTGGTTAGATGGGTGTTGCGTCGACCGTCTGAACTGGCACGACTTACCAGACAGTGGCACTTGTCTCTGAAGTCAGAGTATACGAGGAAGTTAAAGCTGTGTTGTAATTGTCGAGCTGTGCGGCTCTTGAAATTCACTCTCGCGACACTCCTGTTGGGACTTAGGTTTGTTCATGCGGAAATAGTCCCGGTTACCTCCACCAAAAGTCTGGTCGATTCCGCCGACCTGATAATTGCGGGAACTGTTAAGAACGTGCAACAAACCGGGGCCGGCTCGATTGAATTAAGTGGTCGCGACTATGACCGGCTGGACTTTCAAGCCGAGATTAGTGTCGACGCGACGATTAAAGGGGAATCAGTCGGGCGTCGCTTTATTTTGAACTACTCGACACCATCCGCCGACAGCGTGGGAAACGTCGCGCACGGCGGCTTGAGCGCGAATACCTACCGGGTCGTATTCCTCGAGAGAACAGCCCAAGGATATACGTTTGTCAGCCCCTATACTCCATCTCTTGCTGCGACCCCAAAATCTTGCGGGCCGAATTGGCAAATAAAATTGGGCGAAGATGCCTACGACAAGGTGTTACAGCGAATTCTGAATGTGCTTTGTACAACATCCAGTCCTGAAGAAAAGAATTGGGCATTGTCGATTCTGAACTGGGACGAAGATTCGTCTGCCGCACCTTTTCTGAAGGCCGCACTGAACCTTCCCGAGATTCAATCTGACGCTGTCGCGAGAACTTCAATATTGAGTGATCTTCTGAAGTGGAAAGACCTAAGCGCTTTGCCGCTCGCGGAGGAGGAACTATTCACGCCTTCCAGGCAGACTCCGGGGTACTTAAAGTCAAATCTAGTGCTTGCTATATCTAGTTTGGACCCGCAAGTCTCGGTCCCCCTGCTCGCCCGAGCATTGAAATTGCCGGAGCCTGAGGCGAGAGTTGCCGCAGCGCGCTTTCTGGAATACACAAATTCCCAAAACGCTCTCGATGTACTCTTAACTGATTTGGACGACCCCGACCGAGAGGTTCAGTTTGCAGTCATGCAATCCCTCGGCAATCTCACAGATCAGCATCAATGGCGTCCCAACACTCTTGATTCTGACTCGCACTGGAACGCTTGCATCCAGCACTGGCGTGAGTTCGAGGCGCAACGCAAGACGGGCACGCAATAGCGCACCTGCTGCTGTTAACTCCTGATTAACGCGCTTACCATGCAAGTGAAATCGGCCGCAGATCCCATTGTCCGGTAAGGCGACTAATAGGGAGTTAGCCTCTTCCCATGCCCAAGACGAAGCCTTTACGAGAGCCGTTGACGCCGCCGAGGCGCTGTTCTTGGGCAAGGGACAGAAACTCACAGAAACGCCCAGGTGTCTAAGCTTGCAAGGTGTAGGACTTAAAGCGTTCTAAATGCAGGCTGTGCGAGAATAGCTCGCTGTGGAGGACGCCCGTGTTGCGCAAATCGTTGAGCACTATTTGTGTTGCAGTGATCTTCTGCGCAGGTTGCGCAAAGAAGGCCCCACACTTGGAAGGCTACATGCTCGCGGACGACGCGAACTTCCGAGGACAAGGGCGAGCCGTTGCACCCCCAATGGCGAGAATGTCCTCAGTGAGTCTTGGCGCGGGTGATAGTGGGACTGTATTCGCCGCCTCTCGCTACGCCGCGGTGCGGCACAAGCTGGAAATCGTGGGTCCGGGCGCTGGGCTGGCAAGATCGATCGAAGCCGTGGTCGCATTTTGTGGAACCATTCAGTGCGAGGTGCTCTCTTCGAGCGTGACCAATGAAACGGCCGTATTGTCTCCCTCGGGGAACATCGCCGCTCGCGTCGCGCCGCCAGACTTGGGCAAATTCCTCGACTTCGCCGGGAGGCAAGGGAAAATTGCGCAGCACGCTACGGAATCAGAAGATAAGACCACTGCGGTCGTGGACATCGAGGCCAAGCTCAAAAACCAGACCGATTTTCGCGACAGTCTGCGAAGGATGCTGACCAAGCCCGGCGTCAGCGTGGCCGACCTGTTGCAAATCCAGGAGAAACTCGCGGAAGCTCAGGCAGAGCTGGACAGCGAAGGCACGCAGCGCAAGATCCTCGCCAACGAAACCGAAAAGGTGTACGTCGAAATCGCGTTCCACGCCGAACAGCGCACGATTAGCCGCGGCGCGTTCGCGTCGGTCGGCGAAGCGCTGCGGGATTCCGGCTCCGTCCTTGGCGACAGTCTCGCCGCTCTCATCACCGCCATCGCGGCCATTATTCCTTGGTTGATCGTGATCATTCCCGGGTTATGGTTCTTGATCAAAACCGTTCGCCGGTTCCGGGAGCGTCGGCGTGCCGCGAAGGTAGCCACACCGGTCGCGTAGTCTGGCAGGGATCTTCGATATCTGCTGCTTCAACAATAAATGCTGGTAAAGGCGCTAGCCGGACAAGTGGAGTCCCAGGACTGGACTTGTCCAGTAATGCGACTAACCGAGAGTTGAGCTGCTCTTGTGCAAATTCGTTGTATTCAGGGCAAGGGAGCATACGATGCGCGACACAGTGGTCCCAATCGGAGATTCGTGATTGAGATGCTGAGAGACTATCTGCTGTAATTTGGCGTACCAACCCGGGATGTCGGAAGGTTTCAGAGGAGGTTCTAATGAGTGTCCTTTCTAGCCCGCGCTTTCTTGCCATTTACTCGGGCGTGCTGACGCTCGCATTTGCCACGACGGTTCTGGGCGGATACGCAATGCTGCGAAATCCCCAGTTCGGCATTGTCACCGTACGACGCATCAACATTGTCGAGCCGGACGGTACGGTTCGACTCACCATCTCCAACCGTGCAGATTTTCCCGGCGGTTGGATTCACAAGAAGGAGTCACCCCGGCCCGATCGGCGGGAGGCAGCGGGAATGTTGTTCATGAGCGAGGAAGGCACTGAACAGGGCGGCCTGATTTGGGGAGCGAGCCAACTCCCTGACGGCACCATAGAAAACCATGGTCATCTGAGCCTTGACCAATATGAGGAGAATCAAATCTTTGCCCTCGATGCGGGACAGGAGGGGAAAGACAAGTTTTCGCGGATCACCATAACGGACCAGGGAGATTACCCAGTCGAGGAGAAGCGGAGGGCAGAGGAGCGGATCGGCAAACTGCCGGAAAACAAGCAGGACGATGCATGGACTAATTTTTTTACGACACACCGGCACGATGTGAACCGCCTAATCCTTGGCCGCGCTCCAGATGGATCAGTGGGGTTGAGTCTGCGCGACGGTAGCGGCAAAGTCCGTATCTTGCTCAACGTTCAATCAGATGGGAAGTCAGTACTGCAATTTCTCGATGAAAGCGGCAGAGTGGTAAGCGAATTTCCAGGCCAGAGGAAGTGAAACTGCCCGGATAAATGGCCCAACTCCTGATTGACGCCGTTACCGGAGAAGTGGACACGCCCCAAAGGGACTTGTCCGGTAAGGCGACTTATCAGGACTTACCAATGGGTCGTGCAATCTGTTCGACCAAATACCGGTCGATTGACGATACAATTCGAGACCGAGGAGAAAATGCGACCGTCTGTGATTCTTGTGACAGCACTGGTTATTGGCGCAGGTTCGACCTTGTTTCATACCGCGAGCCATGGCCGCAGCCTAGCCAATGCGACAGGCGGCTTACAAACAGCAAACGACGATGCGACGCTGACTATATTTGATTGGAATGCAACGCCGAATCAGATTATCCCGTGGCTGAAAAAGAACGAGGGACTACTCAATCGCGGCGATGGGTGCACTCTAAGCGTCCATTGGGCGTCGGCAGACCCAAAGCAACGGAGCTCACCGACTTCTGCTGTCCATGAAATTGCTTCGCTAATCGTTGCTCCTGGCGACGAGGAAACTCACACAATTATTAGGGATAAAGTATCGGGTTCAGGGTCGGACGTTAGAGTTGGTGTGCAGTACTTGCCGGGAAAGTCAGGAGTTTCGGAGTTGAGAATTGCTCTCGCTTTTGATGGCCCCGCTGAGGATGTCTTCAATGAAGTCAGCCGAGCAGAAGGCAAAACACTGCGAGACCCAGAATGGAAGTTGCTGACGGTCGTGAAGCCCGTGCGGATATCGGAAATGGTCTACACGTATGCCTTGTCTTGCGAGAACGGTAAGACATTCCTTAGTTTTCTCAGGCGGCCCGTGAAGAAGCATTCTCCAACTATAGCCAGGCCTCAATAACTGACACTTGCCAGCATGCAACGGAAAGTCTCTGGCCTAAACTTTCTTGCAGTGGACTTAGCCAAGTGCCTGATTAACGCCGTTACCGGACAAGTGTCGATCAGCGAATCCACATGTCCGGTAAGGCGACTAACCGGGACTTAGCGGAATGTCACACGTTTTCCCGGTTAGGTGGGAACACTCCATGAGCGCTTGGTGTCAAAATACCACGATGAGAAGTGCCTCCAGAATCGCCGCACTTTCTGTGTTGGCCCTTGTGGCAGCTGGCCTTGCACCCATATTGCTGCGGCCTGACACGTTTCGGTCCCTCCCAGCTCCCAACGTCCCAATTACTGTCGAAGCGCAGAGTCAATCCACGTGTCGCTATATGAAATCGCGGAGCGGTTTGTCTGAATACGACAAGGGTGGTCCCTACAGCCTAGACCATTTTCGACTCACAAAGGGGCGGACGGATTTACGTGAGTTCCTTTGGGCACATTGGCATGAGCACAAAAAAGGAGTCGCTGAGAACAGAGCCGGAACTGTTGACCGTGGCACAGTAAAGGTCTTGTACATCGTTCAACCGGACGCGAAAGGACACTGGGGCATCGACGTTGAGCTTGACCGTCCGATGGACCCGCCGTGTGTGGCTTTTCACGCTGATTCGCTCGTTCGTGTACCGATTGCCAAGCCCGATGAGGACTATCCTTCGCAAACATTAGGTCTATGGCCACCAGACAAAATTCCGCAAAAACGTTTGGCAGATTCGGAAGTGAAAGATGCAAAATTGTATAGGCTTATCCTAGTCAAAGAAAACAAACCAATCAGCGACGAAATCTAAGGTCGTCTGCCTTAGTCCGGCTTAGCTTTTTGTAGCAAGGTCCTGATAAACGCCGTTACCGGACAAGTGGGGTAATGGTACGGCACTTGTCAGGTAAGCTTACTCACCAGGCAAGTCGAAGTGAATCGGTAGATACAACCACGTTTTCTATATCTATTCGCGTTGGCGACAGGCAGATTATCTCATACTGCTTACGAGGCCCAGTTGCCATGCGTCGCGTACAGTTCATCGAACTCCATGAACAACCGTGGTTCCCACCGTCTCTTCGACATGAAATTACGGATGCGCTGCAGTTCGGGCTAAATCTCCTAAAGGTTTATGCACCCATCGCCCCGCTACTTCAAAGCGTACTTGACTCTGCACGGTGCCGATCGATCGTTGACATGTGTTCAGGCGGCGGTGGACCCTGGTTACACCTTTCTCGAAAGCTACAACCAGATGCGCAGGCATTTCAGATATTGCTCACGGATAAATACCCAAACCTAAGGGCATTCCAAAATGTCAGAGTGGCCTCTGGGAATCACATTGCTTTCTATTCGGACTCGGTTGATGCGATGAAAGTCCCAGGTGAATTGCAGGGGTTTAGAACGATGTTTACGTCGTTTCATCATTTTCCGCCAGAAGAGGCTCGCGCCATACTCCAAAATGCCGTCGACGCCGGCCAAAGCATCGGCATATTTGAAATAACGAGGCGCGCTCCGTCAACCATCGTTCTTATGTTTCCTTGGGCTCTCATGCCCTTCGTATTCACCCCGTTGATCCGTCCTTTCCGTTGGTCACGGTTGCTCTGGACGTATGTGGTTCCGATAATTCCCTTGGTCTTGCTGTTCGATGGATTGGTGTCTTGTCTCCGTACATACCGGCCGCAGGAGCTGCGTGAGATCATCAAAAAACTGTCCGGAATCGAATACCAGTGGGAGGTGGGCGAGCATTCAAAAGTGGCTGGCCGACCGTCAATTATTTACTTGATTGGTTATCCAGAGACACGTGTGTCACCTAGCTGATTCTTTTGCGTTTGTTGCGACCTCTTTGTGCAACACTCCACGCAAGTTGCGCAGTGTAGAGCTGTCCGGAGTGTTGGTTTCACTTGGACGATTAACGCCGTAATCGGAGAAGTGGATTCGGCCCGATCCTCAATGTCCGGTAGCTGCACCGCAGAACACAAGGATATAGAGTCCTACTTGGCACGCTTTGTGTTGCGCGAAGTGGCCTAACTAATGACGCAAAGTTCGGGGCCTAAACAGGAAAACTGCGTTTCGTAATCGCGAGGTTCCCGTGGACGAGATTGTTTGGAAGCAAGTTTACTGTGGTATACCAATGCGGCGCAGGAGGTCGGCGAAGCGCGGGTCGCCTCGCAGCGGGTCGAGTCGGGGATCCACCCCGACAAAGGGCATTCAATCCGAACGGGCAAAATAGGCTTTATCGAGCCAGGCGAAGGCCTGCTCGTTATCGCCCAACGTGGCGTAAACGCAAGCAACGTTGAATCCGCAAACGTAACGTTTGCTGGCTTGTTCTAAGATTCCGCTAAGCATTACCCGAGCTGTGTCCGTGTTGCCGGCCAACGCGTAGGCAGACGCGAGTTGTGCCAAAATCACGGGGTTCTGGGCGTATTTCATTTTCATCGCGCGGTCTGCGGCGGCGATGGCTTCCTCCCGGCGGCCTAGTTGTGCGGAGGCAAGAGCTACAGTGCGGTCGTCCTTACTACCGCTTCCGGCTTCAATGGCTTCGACAAAGCGCCGGCCATTGAAAAGCAGATACGGCAGGTTCACATGGGACTCT
>Ga0210410_10000173_pt1 | contig 95015 bp, 144 predicted proteins | sample IncBWC4MmetaG_FD_161058 | JGI IMG/M metagenome (GOLD analysis project Ga0210410, IMG submission 161058) | Forest soil microbial communities from Barre Woods Harvard Forest LTER site, Petersham, Massachusetts, United States - Inc-BW-C-4-M | ecosystem: Environmental > Terrestrial > Soil >... | reverse complement strand
TTCTCAATCTCCACAACCACGCCGGCAAGATGGCCTACCTGATTGCGGCTGAGACTCATGTTGAATGAGATGCGCGTGGCGTAGTCACGAAATGCTCTGGTTGGGTCTATGGCAGGTTGGTCGGTCATCGTCACACCTTTTGTTTAATTTTATCGGTAAGGTCGATGGCGCCGCTACGCAGCCCACCAATCAATAGCCGGTGCTTCCGCAGTTCGGCGTTTGCCGCCGTCAAAGCCCCACGCAGTTCCCAATTTTCACGACGCGTTGCTTCGTGCGTGCTTTTCAGCATGAGTGGCCACCGGCTCAGAAGCTTTATCATGTTTTCCCTCTTTTCATGCGTTGCAGGATTAGATGAGCAGCCCCTCCCTCAATGTAGCCGGGGAAGGCTGCCTTGAAGACCTCAGGGCAGCGCTCCAGATTTACACACAGCGCGCCCAGGGACAACGGCACCTTTCGTTCTTTCAAATCGTCTACTAGACATTCGATCATGAAAGTCAGCATGGCGTTGAACTGCACGCGGTCTGCTGCGCTGGGGAAGGTTGACCCCAAAAATTCAGCAATAGCCCGCTCACCGCGCTTATAGGGTTTATACGTCGTGCCGGCCTGAAACTCAGCCCAGCCCAGGCGCAAGCCCAGGGCGCGCGTTATGGCGTCAAATAGGGGGGTAGCGGGGCTATCATTTGGCGCAGCCCCAGGCCCTAGCAGGCTGTCAGCGGCGGCCCTGATTTGGGCAAGGTCAGGCTTGCTCAGGGTTGGCAGGCAGGCCAGTATTTTGCTGGTGTTAGTCATAATCAGCGATTGAAAGGTAGCCATCATTCCAGCTAGCTTCTTCATCACTAGCTATTGGATATGGATTTGTTGTGTCACTGGCACCAGCAAGTGCTGCATCGGCCCCTTCAGCGTAAGGATCTCGTGTTGGGTCGCCGGGCATTAGTGGTAGGTCACCTTTTCGTGCTCTTGGGAGCTTTTTCTTGCTCATTGATCTTCTCCTATTACCAGATCGGTGATCTTTATATCACCAATGCGGCCATTGGTGAAATCACCCTCCAAAATTACGAAGCCACAGTGGGTGGTGCCGTCCAGCACCGAATCAAAAGTCCAGTTTGGCCTGACCGTATTCCCAGGCGTGATATAGCGCAGCACCACCAGCTTGTTCAGCGCGCACACAGCTATGGCGGGGCGTGCAAGGAAGCAACCCATTCGGGCGGTGAAATGCACGCCGTCAACACCGAAGGTAGCGATAGACATTTTCACTACGTCTTCCCAGGTTTTGCCTTTCAGCATCAGCCTGAGATCATCCAGCGTGTAGTTCTGCTGGATGGCATCAAGCCGTTCCTGATCGTAGAATTTGTGCTTGTAGCGGTAGATGTCAGCTTGCATCTTGCCATCCTAGAACTGGGTCATCTGCTCTAAGCGGGTAAACCCCACTATTTTTGAACGATTGAAGGGCCAGCCTTTGATCTTGGTTTTGGCTAGCAGACCAAACAAGGTCAAGCCTGTGAAATGAATTCCATTCAGGGTTATAATCACCCATGATAATTGCATTCTTCAAACTATCTCGTACCGGGCACCAACATGGAATAAATCTGAGGAGATCCCCATTTGCTACGATACCCACCCCAGTGATGTTAAGGAAAATGCCGTAGCGAGCTGCAAATGTGACGCCATCAAGGGTGATAGTGGGGCGTTGACGTACTCTGGGGTTGTAAACGGTGAGAAATTGCTGCCAAGTAATCCCAACAAGCATTTGCTTTAATTCCTCAACTGTATGCTTCTTGCTGCGAAGTTTCATGCTATTGGCCCCATCACGTTGCGCTCGGCATACAGCGCCGGTTCCCCAACCGTGTCCTTGGACAAGCATATCATGCAGCGGTAGAACTGCCGATCACGGCGCCGGCCCTTCTTGGACACAAAAGTCATATCGGCTTTCACCAAGTAATAACCACCACCTGACAGGAGCACTTTATTGTCCGTTGGATCATCCAACCCGCGCATCGGACAGTAGCAGGGGATGAAGCGGATCATTATGTCATCTGCCATCACCCCAACGCCGGTCATCTTCATGAAATAGCCGTAGCGTGCGCTGAACAAAACCCCACCACGGCGAACCCGCTTGCGGGTAGATTGATCCTTGCTGACGAACTGACCCCAATGGACACCACGAAGCAGGGCACGAAGTGCCTCAATTGATCTTGACTTGGCTTTTGAGGCAGTTCGCGCACTAGAATTGTCCTTGGAAATTTCTTGATCTGGTTCTTGATCCATGATCTAGGTCCAGTTCTAGGGTCTAATCCAGGCATACAGGCAAAGTTCTACCCTTTCTCCCTCCGGTATGGGCCGCGCCCGTTTGGCTTGCCCTTACTGGAGCTGTTGGCTAGACAGAGACCTAGAACATACCAATTCCAGGTCCGAATACTAGGTTCCCTTTGCCAGGGTAAGAACCCCGGCACAGCGTGTTGTCCTCACGCTGTTACCTGAGAGCTTTTTTCGGCGCTCTCACCGCGCTTGCGGGTCAAGGTGCCACCTTGATTGACGCAAGAACACGGCCCCCGGCCGTTCCGGGTATTGCCCGGCACCGTATGGTCGCGGGTCCTATGGGTCACGGTAGCCCGCTTTGGTTCCGGGTTATTAGGGAATGCCCGGCGCATCCTTACACGCGATCTTGGGGGTGGGTGATCGGCTCAGTCGGCTAAAAGCCGGGCTGGCGGAACTATTGACGGCAGGGTGAGTTTTGCCTATATAGGGCGTCTCACTGCTACCGGTCCTGATTTCCCGCCAAGGATCACCATCAGGATCAGCCCCGGCTGGGTCGCACCAGACCGGGGCACCTTTTTATAAGCCTGTGGTTTGGGGCCTGTCAAATACCGCTATCTGGTATGATCAGTTCGTTCCACATTTCACTGCCGCGCAGGGCTGTTAGGGCAATCCCACTTTTGTGGACGTTGGTGGGGGTTAATATCCTTATATTACCATAGATACCAACAATTAGCATAGCCAAGCCGCCTGCCTTCGCTGCGTCTATTTGTTGCACAACACCGGGGGGGGGCACCGGCTTGAGGGCCAGAAAACGTGCATGAGAAGCAACCGCTGCTGTTGCCCTACCCAGGTGAATACCAATACCACCACGGAACTTGAAGCGCCCTATGCTGACGGTCTGGTTATTGTTGAAAAAGTTCCATCGCAAGCCTTTGAGCATATCACGTAGCTCCTCAAAGGTGGGTGGGTAGTTCCTGGGGCTGACCTTGTTGATCCACCGGTCAAGCTGCCGCGCTTGGTATTCCTCAAGCGACGTTTTGTGCTGCTTCCACTGGCTCATTGGCTTCCATCTTGTTCCAAGTGTCATCAGTTAACACATATCCGGTGTACATATTCCATCTTTCCGTAAGGTTAAAATCAGTTTTGTATTCTTCAAGCAAAGATTTGGGTATAAATTGAAGCACCACAAATTGCCCATCAGCCTTAATCCTCAGCGCGGGGCGCAGCATAAATTTGGTTAGCACCAGGGTGAAATAGACATTTTTCACCGAAAGGAACCGATGTGATTTGTAAGCCTTCGGCTTTTTGAAATCACACCAGCGTTTCCCCACCAGCATGGAGCGCAACTGGTCAAGGGCGTACTTGCGTCGCATGTTGCACCTGAAAGAAAATAAGCCACAAGAAGTCGCCTGAGAGCGGGGGGAAGGGGTTGCGCTCAGGGGGTTTGGCCTTGCGGCTTGGCCCCACGCGGGGGCCTAGTGAACCTGTGTTGATTGCATGGCCTCAGCCATCAGGTCAACGGTGGGGCGCAGCACCGGCACCCGGTAGCGCTTGTGGCAGCGCTTGTCAGTGGGGTACCGGCCCTTTGGGTCAGGCAACACCACCTGCTGCACCGTGTATTCTTTTGACTGAAAGAACTCAGTTACCTGCAAGGTGAACATGGTTTGGGCAATGGCGGTGGTATCCCACACTTGAGGATCATACTCACCACCCATGGGCACCCGTTCACCGTTGAGGAAGCGCCTGCCGGCTTCCACCATTTTGTCGGACAGTTTGTTGAGAACCGATGTGGCGGCTTTTGGCTCAAAGTTGCCGATCAAGAGTAATTCAGGCAAGTCTTTCAGCGAGTTGCCAATGGTATAGTAGAAGCCCAAAGCTTTTTTCTCAGGTGCAATGGCAAGCACCTGCCGGTCGTACCTTTCAATGGTGCGGGCAATTGCAATATAGAAAGGATCGGTATGTTTGACCATCAGCTTTCCTTTATGTTGGTGCCCGGTGAGGGTTTAAGGCCCCCACCGGGCTGAGACTTGCGCCGCTTCACTGGCAATGCACTACTAATTGAAGGAGGACCAGAACAGCGCCTTGTCGCGGCTTGCTATTGGCCAGAGCGATCATGGTGGCCGGAAAGCGATCAAAAGGGCCAAGTAGCTCTGGTTGCGCACGCTCCCCCGTTGTCTCTGCGGCTGGGGCAGGAGTGTACCCTCCTTCAACCCGGCAACATAATACAGGTTGGCAGATGAGGCTACAGGAATTTACAACTCAACCACGCGGAACTGAAGCGTGCGGTCGTAGTTTTCGATCCACCGGCTTCGCATGCTGTCAACTTCCGCATGAGCCTTCTTCATGGCCCTGGCTTCAGTGTCGCCGGGCATGTGCTGGATGAGAACCGTGTTGAGGGTGCCCCACGGCTCACCCTCATGCTTGCGGCTTTGCAGTTGCAGTTTCGTGATTACTTTGTCGTCGGCTTTCATGGTCGCTCCTTACTGTTTCTTCGTGCGTGAAGATACACACGTGTTCAACAGGCTTAGGGTATTTTTGCAGGCTGTTTGTAGCTCTTGGTCAGCGTGCTTGAGTTTGTCATCCGCCTCCATTAGATCTTTCATTGCAGCGTTTGAGTTGGCTAGCGCCTCATTCTGACGTTTAATTGTCACCAGGGCACTGGCAACCGCCGTGTGTGCTATCCGAACTTGGGTGACTAGGAACAGGTCCAAGCCAGTCACCAGCACTAAGCTAATTATCAGAATTTTCTTCATGGCTTCACCATTTCAACGTAGGTGTCGGAAGTATCCTTCACCGCGTAGATGAGGACGGGTTTGCTGGCGTTTTGGATGAGCAGCCCCTTGGCGAAGTCACGGGCTAGCTCCAGAGTTTTGTGTTCCTGCCTGAGTAGATGACCGCCTATTCGTCGGCAGGTGACGAAATGATCGGCGTTTTGGATGATCCAGTCTTGCCGTTCTTGGGCGGTGGCGAAGTTGAGTGGGCGTTCGGTCATGGCATGTACTCAGCCGACCAGCAGGCTTGCCAGCCGCAACGACGGGCATAGGCACGCTTCAGCTTGGTCATCTGCTCCTTGTTGTCTTCACTGATGTCGTTCCAAATATCATGCCAAACGACGTTGAAGCCTTGGCCTTTCTTTGGCCGCCACTCAAGGGCATCGGCATGAATGATCTCAACACGTGGCCCTCGAAAGTAACGAGCAACTAGCTTGAGGACATCGGGTGATTTCTCAATCACCGTGACGTGTTCGACTTCCTTCTTGCGCAGGATGTTGTGCAGCGCGAAGCCCAGGCCCAGGCCATTCAGTAGGACCCTACCCTCAGCCATGTCAATCAGCCTCCTGTGTTCGTGAGCCTCAGCCGGTGTGTCGGTCATGACCACGGTGTGCCCACAGGTTAATCGGGTGTAGGAGCCGGGCGGGACAACACGGTGCCAAAAGCCGTCACGGATGAGACGCAGATTGAATAGCCCAAGGTCTTTGTCGGTCAAGTCAAGTTTCGTAACTTCCCACTCACCACTCTTGCCGGCCGGCACGGTGACCTTCTCAAACCCCTTGGGGTAAGGGTTTTTGTTGTGGTCACCACGCTCCAGATTGACTTTGTGCAGTTCGTTGCCACGGTTTCGTAACATGCAGTCCTCCATTGAGATATGAAAAGGGGCCGGGGAGCTAGGCCCCGACCCCCATTACGCAACGCAACGCCACAAAGCTTAGTCCTTGCCGTGGAGCTTGTAGCGGGTGATCATCCGGCCGCTGGCGGACTTGACTTCGGACTTGTCCACCTTGTGGCCTTTGCCCTGAAGCTCCGTGAGCAGGTTGAACTGGACGGAGCCCAGTTCCTCCTTGACCTCAGCCAGCGTCGCACCTTTGCCCTTGGCGTACATGGCCGCAGCCTTGGACTTGATGCTTTCCTTGCGGAAGCCAAAGGCGTCCAGCTTAGCCGGGTCACGTACCCGCTCAGCCTTGGCGGTTTTGGCCTTGGCCTTTGCGGGCTTTGCAGGGGCCGCTGCCTTGGCCAGGGCCTTACCCTTGGCCTTCACCGGGGCTTTGCCGTTGCCCTTACCAGCAGCCTTTGCAGCCGGTTTGCGGGGCTTGCTGGCCTTGGGGGCCTTTGCGGGCTTGGCCGGGGCCTCAGTTTCAGTGGCGTCGGCCGCTTCATCATCGGTACGCATGGGGGTTACCTCAACTTTCTTGCTAGGGGTTACAGGTACTTCTGGTTTCACTTCCTCTTTACGCCGCAAGAAATCAGGTATCCCTTCATCCGGGGATGGGTCAAGCGGCAGGTCGTCACTGGGGTGCATCATGGAACATCACCTGGGGTTGGCCCCTATCAGCACCACTCGTTTTGATATAAGTGGAGTGGAAAGGGCTGTCAAGGAGGTATTTTCTACAGTTTAGGAGCCGGCACCAAACTTCAGAACAGTGCCCTTCAGGCAGTAGGACCCGGTGCCCACCTTCCTGATCTTGTCGGCAGTAACCAGCCGGTTGAGAGCTGGAGATACGCTGTTGACTGAGAATCGGTTCTCAACAAACCGGCTTTCAATTTCTTTGACGGTAAAAGCCCGTGCTTCCTTTTGCAAGGTATTTAGGATGAGGTCTTCACCTCTGATGCCCTTGTTACGCCTGTTATCTACGTAGTGCTGGTTCCTTGGCTTCTCAGCCTTGGCTTCTTCGGTGGGTGTGACACTCACCAGCTTGGCACTTCCAGATATTGCACCAAGTACAACCGGCAAGTCTTTGTCGTTGACGTGCAGGGTAACAAGATACACGGTAGCCATAATCTTTCTCCTTAGTAGTGTGGGCTTTCAATGTGCAGTACTTGACCAAACGACGGAACATACTGACGCAGCATATCCTCCGTTGTGAAGGCACCCCAAAGAACTGGACAACCGGGGTCCTTGCCAAAGCTGTTGGTACACATGTCGGTTAGATAAACCACACAGGCGGCGTCGGGGTGCTCTTTGGCCAGCCATTCGAAGCTGTTATCAAAGTCGGTGACACCCCCATCGCGTGCATTGCACTTGATCACGTCGCCTTGCACGTACTCATCCACGTGATGCACCTGGGTGTCCGCGTAGGCCACAATCAGGTTGTCACAGGTACCTTGATCCAGCGCCCCCGCAACTTCACTGAGGAAGGCGTTCATCATCTCATGACTAATGCTGCCTGAATCGTCCACAAACGCCACCAGCTTGTGCAGGGCGTCGGGGATCACCCCCGGCATGATCATCCCCAACCCCGCATAGCGGCGGTTCGGGCGCCGGTAGCTGTAATCCACCGTCATGGATTGATCTATGAATTGGGCGGTTAGATCACGCCATGACACCTTGGGCTTCTTCAGTTGCACTTCAAGGCGCGACAGGTAGCCGGGGGTTTGCCCGGCATTGTTGGCACGTGCAACGCTTACCGCCATGCGTACATTGGCTTGCCACTCATGCGCCACCTGAGCGGGGCTAAGCTTGCCCTGCCCGCCATTGCCCTGCGGGTCACCGTCAGGGTCACCGGGGCCGCTGCCCGCATCCAGCACGGCACCGCACCCGCCCACGTCAATGACCTTCCCGGCACCCCCGCCACCACTCGGCTGCTTGGGCGGATCGGGTATCTTTTCATAGATCTCCTCGGTATTCATGCTGGCAAACTGCGGGTCGTACAGATGAAAGTGCTGCCCAGGCGGCATGGACATTAACTCTTTCAACGTGGCCGGTTTGTAGGGGAGTGTGAATGGTACGTGTTTTAGGTCATCGTTGATCCTAAAATCTCCGGCTATATTGAATTTGGTAGGGTCACGATGGCCCCTACGCGAAAAGTGACTGTAGCAGCAATGCAAGGTTTCATGAGCAATAACACCAACCAACTCCTCCTCATTGCATTCGTGAACAAATTTGGGGTCGTAGTAAAGGTTGATCCCGTCCACGGCCATGGTGCCCACTGGGCTCTCAACTAAGTTGAGTTGCAGGCATAGAGTGCCGAAAAAAGGTTCACGCACGATAAGTTGCGTTCTCGCTCTTATTATACTGTCGCGTGCTTTCTTGTCGGGCATTGTAACTATCCTTCTAACGCGGTTCGAATGTTATTCTCTGATCCTCACCGTCCTTGGTGTACTGATCGTAAACCTTGGGGTTGCCCTCCTTCAGCGCCTTTTGATCCAGGCGCACGGTGGGCACCAGTGAGAGCTTGGCCCGCCATGTCTCACCATTGACATAGCCTTCCTTGCCCTTGCGGCTGGCCTTGATCTCCTCCTTGACTGTGGTCTCAATCAGCGTGGCCTGTTTGATCACGGCACGGATGCGTGCACACACGTCAATCCGTTCCTCGCGCTTCATGTCGGGAAGGCGCTTGACCATGTCCTCCAGGATGAGGGCAAGGTCTTCAAGATCGGTTTTGGTGATCGTTTTCATAATTGTGCCTTTTCAGCTTTGTGGATGATACCCCATAAGGTTTCTTCGGCATCTTCAGTCAATGCCCATTCCTCAGCGCCTATGAGTGCTTGGAATGTTGGATCGAGCAGCACGTTTTGCAATACAATCCATTCCTCTTTGGTGAGTTTCAGCATCTTGCCCTCACAGGTGAATGTCGGAGTTCTTGTTGGCCCACTCGATCCAAGCCTTGGTGTCGCACAGTGACGAGTCACGCTTGGTGGCATCCAGTGCGGTGACGGTTTCAAAGTCACGGCCGAACTCACTGCGCTGGACGTAGGCCACAATGGCGGCGAAGTTGTCACGCTTGGCATAGCGAGCCAGCATGCTGCTCAACGCATACTTGCTTGAAGGTTCGCGTGGTATGGGGCACTTCTTGGGGTTGGCAACGATCTCCTCAATGGTCGGCAGGTTGAGGCCCTTCATGTAGACCTCGAACTCACCGGCCGCGCCATCACCCACCAGCCCGCGCACCAAGCGGAAGCGGATGCTGGGGTCCGCATCCACGCACTTGGCCACCTGCTCCCATGCACGCGGCGTGGGGAAGCTGAGCAGATCCGCGCCCTCCATGCTGTACAGCAGGTTGGGCCTGAAGCGGATGAAGCCCGGCACCAGCGGGTCAATGTCGTTGTTGTTGGCCCACTCAATGAAGGCTTCGGGGTCGGCGTGAATGTGAATGTGGGCAAACCTGTTTGCCAACGCGGTGGACAACGTACCGGCAGCGGCGCGATCCTCACGCCGGTTCCCGGCAGCCATCGGCCACCAGCCCGCACCCAATTCAAAATCATTGATCTTGCGATCAAGGATCACCTGATAGGCGCATGACTGCAACGATTTTGGGGCGTCACTCAGTTCGTCAAAGATGATGATGCCCTTGTCGCCGTCACGCTCTTTGTTGGGCCAGAACTCGGCCTTCAGCCACACCGCCATGCGCTTCTCAAGATCAGGCACCGGGATACCGCTGAGGTCTTCCGGAATTTTGCTGCCCAGGCGGATGTCCTTGAAGCCGATTTTCAGCTCCTTGGCCATTTGCTTGGCGACGGCTGACTTACCCAAGCCCGGCCCACCATGGAAGTAGGCCGGTATGTTCTTGCTGCGGTAGTACAGAGCAAGTTCTTTTGCCCCACGAATGCTTTCACTGTTGTCAGCTAGGTCCTTAGCCATGATGGCTCACTCCTTAGTGTGTGGGGTTTCAGTATTTGGCTTTGATGCGCTTGGCAATCTGCTCAAACGACTTGCCGTTGTCGTTCATGCGCGCTAGTGCCTTGGCCGATTGGTAGGACAATCCTATGTCCTTCAACAGGTCACGTGGGGGCATCAAGCCTTCACCTTTGAAGGTGTAATTTCCGTCGTTTTGGATATCATCTTCCCATTTGGTGTTAGGGCTGACAACACGACACAGCACACCAAGGCAGCAGTAACCATCGGTGTCATGCAAGTTTTGATGTGTCTGCTTGTATTTGCCACTGAGCAGCGCCTTGATCCACAGCTTTTTCCATTTGACTTTCACGGGTCTCTCCTTTGGTTTGAGTAGTCTAGCATTTCAGGCGAGGTACTGGCCAACCCTTTTTGCGAGTTTTTCAGCGGCCAGGGCTGTAGTCTTGCGCAGCTTGGCGTCGGTGCGCAACACTTCAGGGCTGTGTGCCCCAAGGTCGGTCTTCAGACGCTTGGCAAGATCGGCCAAACGTGGGTCATCGGTAATGTTGAGGCTAGGAAGTAGGTCAGCAAGCTCCACACAATTATAGACTAGCGAGTCACGGAACGTATTGCTGGCCCCTTCCTCACCCTTGGGCTCGTAGTTGCTCAGCCGCTCGGCCATCTTGCCGGTCACGTCGGCCACACGTTTGAATACGTCTTCCACAGCGGCCTTGATACGGTCGTTGGTGCGCCGCTCAATGTCTTTCGCAAGGGCTTTGATTGTGCCATCAGCCAACTTCGTTCTGAAATCGGCTGCTTCGGGGATTGGTTTGATCTCAACGTCAACGTAGTAACGCTTGATCATCTCAGCCGCGTCCGGGTAGTCACCGCTATTAAACATGGTTCCAAGACGCACTTTGGCTTCCTTGACATGCTCAGGGAACGTTTCACTTAGCTTCTTGGCTGCCGCCTCAACCGCCAACCGATGAAGTCGCATCTGTTGCGTGTAGTGATTGTACCCTTGGGCGCTGAGAATACGCGCACTGTCATCCCAAGGCAATGAGAGTATTTTGTGGGTTTGGCGGCACACATTCACTTTGCCAAGAACTTCACGCAAAGCTTTGCGTGAGATTAGCTGTTTATTATACTTCCCTGAATCTTTTGGATCAGCGCCGTGGGACTCGCCCACTTCTTCAGTTACTTGGCGATCAACTGCTTGACCGCCCCAGGAACCAAGATGTAAGGAAGTTAGAAGTGCACGCTCTTGTAGTTTCATAGTTAGGACTCCTTCATCGTGGATTGTGGTTGAGTGGTAGTTTAGACTGATGTATGTATAAATTACTAGTACATTTTAGGAGCTTTCAGTGTCACACCGTAGTCCTATCCCTTATGCTCATCGAACAGCCTATTGGAACCAACGTCGCATGGCTCGTTGCCGGCGCATTGGGTTTAAGTTTACAGTGCAAGACTGGATTGTGTGGTGGGTCGAGCAACTAGGCTCAAATTGGTTTGAATTGCGTGGACGTGGTGCGGGCAAATACTGCATGGCCCGCAAAGGCGATAAGGGGCCTTACGAAAGGGGAAACATAAAATGTATAACCAATCGAACCAATACGGCTGAGCGTGAAGAAGCTATTGGGTCTGCATGTGCGTGTTCTAAGTTGACTGAAAAACAAGTTTTGGAAATCAGGGCATCAAAAGAGCCACTCTCCCTATTAGCTAAAAGATACAAGGTAGTCCATAATAACATTTGGTTGATTAGAGCTAGAAAAACTTGGAAACACATCTAATCATCGAAACTCTTGCCACCTACGGAATACATGCACCTGACTCTTGGCGTCGTCAGGTGATAGGTGAATACCAATGCGCTTGTCATCGGTATATAGTTCAATGCGAATGGACCCGTCCTCATTGACCATGCACGAAACCCCATCGGCGGTGAGCAAGACCTTCTCATGCTCACGCTTGCCGGTTTTGACCATGTAGGCGGTACTTGGTTCTTGCTCAATCAACGTGGCACGCGGTTGACGGTTCATAGGGTGGCCTTTGCTGCCGTTTTAAGCGGCGCTGAATAGGGGTTTAAGGTAAGGCGCTAGGGGTATAGCGCGGCCGGTAATGGCACGCCTAGGGGCTTGCTCAGCCGCAGGTGTCGCTAAGCCAATTCAGCACGGCCATCTTGTACTCTGGGGCTACGCCAACTTCCCATGAACCGTAGCCGGTGCCGCGATGCTTACGGACCAGTGTCACAATGGGGCTGACCACCGTCCTGCCTGCTGTTCGTTTGGGAAGCCATGTGATGGCTTTTCCCTTTTCAGGGTGTGGGCCAAACATTCTGTGAACCTTCTTGTCCCGCAGAACAATCTTATCAGGCAGGTCCCAGTATTCGGCCCCAGGGAGCTTGGCTATGATAACGGCTATTGGGCGAACTGTTTTGCTATTGCCCAGACAAAACAGAACTAGATGAAGTGGGATGAACGGCAACAGCCAAGGATGCAGATGAGCATACCTTTGCTCGCTGTTGTGGGTTCTCACTTGATGGCAGATGATCTGCTGTTCCCGGTGCGTTAGCCGGTCCAGATATTTGGCCATCGTGGGTTCTTTGTTCTTCATGATTTGGCTTTCTGCTCGGCTTCCAGCCCGACGATGAAGTCGGTCCACTCTTGGCATTCGTTAAGATGCTGACAGTAATCACGCCAGTCCTCATCGGCTATGTCAACGAATGGCACTTTGTGTTCTTCATGCCATGCAGTATATTCAGTAAGCCAGTAGTCTCTGGCATTACATCCCACAACAACTTTCATAATCCACTCCTCTGCAAGGGTTCCCTGAAGCCCACCGGCTTAGCAGTGGGCTCTAGTAACACTTAGGCAGCTTTTTCCTTCTTCATGACCCAGGTATAGAACTTGTCAAAGGTGCCGCTGAAGATTTCAGTTTCTTTTGCCACGCCATCCTACCAATTGCCTTCAAATGCTTTGACAAGAAGGGTTGGGGTTTGTGCAATCTTACGGGCGCGTTTTTCAATATATTCGGGAAGTGGCGTGCCCATTTTGATCTCATAGCGGTACGCAATGTCGCTGCAATTCTTGCAAGCCACCTCACCGGGGTTGCCTTGTGGCATGAGACGCACGCCACCACCTTTGGAAGTGTGGTACTGACCCTTCGGGCCATAGTTTGTGGCATAAAGAACAAGTTCGTCAACGTTCTCAAAGCTATGAGTTTTCCCGGCAGCACAGAACGCCGCTGCAAATTCATCGCTTTCGTAGCGTGGTAATTGCCACGCAAACCAGTCGATGGTGCATTTTATTGCTTTTGCAGCCCCACTTGGATATCCATCGTGGTGTTTGTAGATGTTGTAGCTACCATCGTCACCGATGAACGAGTATAAGGCACGTGTCGACATGATCTAAGCTCCTGTGTTGTAGACTTTGGATGAGGCCCACATGACCTGGGGCCAATTCTCAGGTGCTCCCGTTTCAACGCCACGGGAATGGCGGTAATTGTTTTCGTGTATCCAGCACGCACGGCACAAGATGAGATTGCCGCCGCCACCCAACGGGTAGACGCGGACTTCACCTGTGCCGTACTGGCACTTGTCGCCGTCACAGTTCGGGTTCTGCGTCATGGCTAGTTTCCATCCGGTTCGACGCTTGAGAACTCAATTTTGCTCTCAGCGAAGTAGTGGCTTGGCGGGTCCAAGATTTCTTCTGCCATGTGCTGAGCATCTTCAGCATTGGCAGCATCCACTTGAACTGAGTAAAACACTTCGCGGCTAAAGATCACATTGTATTTCATTGCAGTCTCCTTAGTTTGAGGTTGTGGGGTCGGGTTATGTGTTGTTATATACAATTCAATCAAGGGGCACTTATGTCAAAAGATAGAATACGTGATGCTTTTAGTTGGCAGCGTTCTGCCGCCAGGAACCGGGGCATCAAGTTTCAATTTACATTCGATGAATGGGTTGAGTGGTGGGAAGACCACCTAGGTTACCGCTGGTTTGAGAAGCGGGGGTTGCATCATGGTCAATATGTAATGGCACGGAACAATGATGTTGGCCCTTATCATCCAAACAATGTTCAGTGCATTTTAGCAACTGAGAACACTGCGGCTGGTAAGTATAATTGCAATCATCTAGCAAGATGTGGTGAGAACCACCACAATGCTAAATTGACTAAAGAACAAGTCATTGCTCTTTACACATCACCATTGGGGTACAAGAAGCTTGCCCGGCAATATGGCCTAAACCGTGGTTATGTTCAGGACATATGCCGGGGCAAGTATTGGAAACACGTAACACAGAACTTACCCTCAAGAAAAACACGCGCTTCTATTGGCATCAAAGGTTAGCTGACAGGGGCAACATCACTCAGGTCTTCAAACCAAATGCCCATGTTCGCGCGGGGAGCGCCCGGCCAAGGGTTTTCACCTTGGAATTTTACTTGGTGGGTCATCTAATTTGAAATGAACGATGCTGACGTGGATCAGCCCTTTTGCCAATTATCTGCAAGTGGCTTGTGGGCATAGCTTCGCCGCTGACGCCCGACGTGGCCCAATCAAGTGCCACGCAACCGGGGGACGGGATAGGACGGCTGATACGGCCACCCTACGGGATCAATTGCCCTGCTGCCTTCCAATTGCCTGCCGCTTAGTGACGTTCAAAACCTTGGGCCGTTATCGACTTTATTGAAGCCAATATCCCAATGGTACACCCGGTGATCGTTGCGTGACTTTTTACGGTCACGCTTTGCATGATAGTGAACACGGCCAAGCAGCGCATTTTCGCGCGGCAGCATTGGCGCCACAAGGCGCTTTTTGCTTTGACCGTATTGGGGCATACGCATTATCAGTTTATCCCATCAAGTGCAGCGTGCCGGTTTGACCGGCTTGCTTGGCAACGGTTGAGGTTTGCCCGTTGTTATCATAGGCTGCCCGGTACACTGGGGCAGCGCAGCTAGGGGTTAGGTGCCCCTATCAAAACGTGCCCGGTCAAAGCCGCCAAGGTGACGACTACAGGGCACACTTAACCACTACAGCAAATTTCAAACGAATAAACTACGCCTAATTACGAGTTGATGCGATGCGGTCCAAAAATTCTGTTGCAAGTTCGCCGGTTAGGTGAATTACTGTGTGGGCACGCCAAAGTGATTGTGGGGTGGCACCAGCAATGACTTAGGAGGATGAGCATGAAGTAACCCCCCCAAATTGGACCTTTTTGGAACTGGAGCCAGCGGCCGATAGAAAGGCGCTGGCTCTTTAATTTTCGCTGCAAACTCGTTATCAATATGCTAGGGTGCTGGTATGTGGTATGACGTAAGGTACTGGCAATACCAGCCATTGGATAACCTGGGCTATGAGCAAGAGCCCTATAAGGATTGGTGTAAGACACCAGCATCGTCTGATGATGATGCTCTGGAAACATTTACCCGTTACCAAAAGAATGCCACCGCGATCAAAGCGGTTCCCCTCAAGCACGAATGGGACACGCGCGACAAAGGCTATTGGTTTGAGAAGTGGCGCGATGCGATGGCCAACATGCCGTTCAAGATCATGCAGCACAAGCATCGTGAATGGCTGATCTTGCCCAAAGGGACGACCCCGCTGCCTGAGTTTATTGAAGGACGCGCCAAGGGCACCATGAGGCAGCACGAGGGTCAAACATGGGAAGAACACATTACCTACTCAAGCCACGAATATGGACGTGCCGCCGCGTTGGGAATACTATTGGGTTATATCACGTGGACGGGCAAGGATCACAAGCGCAAGCGTGCCAATAGCTGCGCCATGCTTGGTCGCAAGATACCCGAACGGTCACGGCCACGTGATCCCAAGGTGCGCGAACTGTTGGCAAAGCTTGGCACCATGCCCAAAGATGAGATCAAGAAACTGCTGGACCGCAAGCGCAATGAGATGAAGCATGGAACCAGAGTTTGAGAGCGACACCCTCAAGCCGAATGCCCTGGCGGCATTCTGGAAGACTGTCACCCGCCGTGTCCCACTTCCAGAGTTCATTGAGAAGCGCGCACGCGGCACGATGAAGCGTGAAAACGGCGTCATTCGGGAACTCATACCGATGACGTGGGACGAATACAACGCTCAGGTTGAGGAAGAACGCAAGGCAGCACTGGACGGGATGTATGATCAAATGGATCAGGACCTGATCAAGATGCTGTATGGAGACAAACATGGAACGTGAAACGTGCCGGTGAAACGCTCAGTCGCAAGATCTCCATAATCCCAGGTGAAACTTCGCCCCAGGTTTGCTATGCTGCGCTGTTAAACCCAAACCAAGGTGAAGCATCATGGCCAAAGAATGGTACAAGGTGAATCTCACAAACGGGGCATGGCATGAATGGCATTTTGCCTACGCGGCCAACCCCACGGCAGCGGCAGCGCAAGCCCGCAAGGCAAGCGGCATGGGCGGCCGTAAAATGGTTGAGGCTTGCGCTGTTGACCGACGCACGCCGCAGCAACGGGCGGCCGCATGGGCTTGGCACATTGCCCAGGCAGCCTCACCTGATTCCGACAGCAATCAGTACAGGTTTGCCAATGTGATGAAATTCCCCATCACCAAAGATTTGCTGCGGGCACGGCAAAAGCATTCCTATTGGCAAAACTACCAGCAACACCTGACGCGGGAATTTTGGGTGTGGCTGAGCAACAAAAAGAAAGGAGGATGAAGATGTCACAAACCGCCGACGAAAAATGGGTGGTCAAGCACCTAGGCTTAGGCTGGAAGACCTGTACGTGTAATGCGGGCGGCAGCGCAGGTTGCCCGGTGCACGATGCGGGTGCGGATGACGCTGACGGCAGCAAGGTATGGGAATACGAATGCCTGCAACTGCTGGATGATGGCTCGCTGCAAACCGAAACCCTAGCAGGGATGTCAACCGGCCATGCGTTTGAAGAAGCCTCATACGAACATGAGGGCAAAACGCTAGCCGTGAGAAGGGGCAACTACTTGTACGAGAACGACTAGATGAACTGGCCACCGCACTGGACCAAGCCCACCAGGGTGTGGGAACCGATGAACGAAGACAACACCCAAAGTTATTGGGAACCGGTAGAACTCAAAAGCCTGACTCTTCCCGAGTATATTGAGAGAACCGCAAGGGGGACGATCAAGAAAATGTACGGCGCCCTATACATCCTGAGGACAATCCCACGATCATGACTAATATTCTACCGCAGTTTTGGTGGTTTGTAATCAACAGGGACAAGATCAGTATTCCTAGGTGGATTGAAGGCAGGGCCAGGGGAACCATGGAGCTTGGCTATGATGTTAAACTTGTGCATGAAAAGATTCATTTCAGGACGTGTGATTGCAACAGGGTGTTCCTGCTGGCACCTATTGAGATTATCAAGAGCAATCAGACAATTTTCTCGCTGCCAAGCTATTTGGTCATGGGCGCACCAAGGACATCAACAAGATGACCGTCAGGGAATTTTACAACGGCACCATGCTGGAGGATGATGGCAAGGGCAACTGGATCAGGTGGATCAGGGTACACCCGGCAGGTGTCACGGTGCCACAATGGATTGAGGGGAATGCCAAGGGTACGATGAAGCGGGTCAATGGGGAAATTTATGTTAAGATCAAGGATTCACAGGATGAATGGGCACGGAGCACACCCAGATGATCTCAACCAGGGACATCATTGCAACCACGCTCAGGCAACTGGAAGCCCAACACGTATTCATGCCGGGCGCATTAGACAGGATCACTCAAAGGCTGGATAAAGATCATTACACACCAAGCTGGGTAGATGAAGCTGAAAGAGCAATCAATAATGAGAAGTTGACACTCAAGAAGCTGGAAGCAATGGGCGTAACGATCCAAGTACTGGTGGGCTGGCAGGCGTGGATGCTTTGGAGGGATGAAATACCGTGAGTGAGGACACAAAAACTGAACTGAAAGGTTGGCAGGATGACGATGGGTACTGGTACAGAACGGACGCCCAATTCACACTGTTTCAGGTGATAGAAGGCAAGGCACGGGGTATTATGAAGATGCGTGACGGGAAGGTATTTATCAGGCACGATCAGTTTGTGGGGTATGAGAAGCCAAAGCAGGCACCTTTTGATATAGACAAGCCTAAAGCGTCAATCTTTCAACAGTTGAAAAAGAGTATTCTAGGTATTCGGCGATCTTAGGAATACAGGATGAGAAGCTGGTTTTGCAATATACATAGTCAAACAATGTTGATTAGGCGGTGGCATGCGGATGGCTTTGTTTGGGCTCCTAGGAGCAGAGCACCGATCCTGAATGGGAAAGCGTATTGCCCGGTATGCCAGCGTGAGTGGACGAACCTATTTATAAATGCGTCCAGAGCGCAGCACATTGAGGTTCTTAGCATTGGCAGTGATCTAAGACGTGTGACAAGAGTAATAACATAGATGAACTCGACTAGCCGTGTAATGCTAACATTGCTGATCGTCCTGTTCCTGCTTCTGTGGGTGATCTTCAGCTATTAAATCTTCTGGACTCCGACTTGACTCTGGACGATTTTGTTGGTACGCCTGCGTAAGGCGCTCGTCGCCGCAAGCGAATGCGACGCAGGTGAGCTCCTCTCAATCCAGAAGAACGGGTATTCTTGCCTGTACTTCCCGCTTCCCCAATTCAACAGGTTGGCAGGGTCATTGGCTTCGGTCAGCAGTACGTTACCGTTCCATAATACACACCATAAGGCTTTGATCGGCCCCCGCCTAACCTAGTACCGGTCTTCCTGCTCCACATTTGCCTGTGGGGTACTAGGGCGGGTACTTAACGGGGCAAACCGCGTCACCACCTTTAGGCTAGGCCGGGGAGCTTGGTGGCGTATCCCAGGCAAAGCCTTTGCTAGGGCGGTCACCACCCGGCCGCATTAGCGCCTTGCGGGGGCAGGTCAAAACCTTTGGGTAGTAACCGCCCCGGCACGCAACAAACCTGAGCCGGGGCGGTGTTGTGGCCGGTACCTGTGAGCCTGAAGCACCTGCTAGGTAGGGTGTCAGGTTTCAGGGGCAAGGTGCCGCTAACAACAAAACCACCATGCCACAGGCTGAGCGAATAAACCATGATTAAATGCGAGGGTAATTGCTGCGCTCGTAGGGTAACCTAGACAGTTGGTGTCTAGAGGTGTAGAGGATGAGCCTAATGTAGTGTAGGGGTTCTAGATGCGTTCCAAGCTTCGTACCGCGTTCAGACAGCAGAAGAGCACGGCGCTACGGCGTGGCATTAAATTTGATTTCACCTACGATGAATGGGTTGTTTGGTGGAAGCACCATCTTGGCGATGACTGGATGAATAAACGTGGGTGTTGTCGCGATCAATATGTGATGGCACGTCACGAAGACAAAGGCCCATACACGTGGGACAACACCAAATGCATCCTGAGCCAAGACAATCACATTGAGTACAACGTCAATAGGAAGTCTACGCGAGGATGGGTGTACAAAGAACTTCCTATGGCTGTTGTGCTTGCAGTCTATCTAGACAAACGGAACTACGCTGAAATTGCAGGTGACTACAAGATCACGAAGCACAGGATTCAGTGCATTAAGCAGAAACACTATTACTCCAAGATGACTGATCACGTGGATGAGCTCGATGAGCCTAAGCGACAACGCTTGGATGAGATGATTCGAAGGCTTCAACCAAAGAACACATTTGTCCAGAAGACAAAAAGACACGGATGGGCGAACGATTGAGATGAGCCGGTCGCAGTCTAGAGTCGACGAGCCTCCGGTCGCGCTCTGGAAGAAGCGCTGGGGCGGGAAGGAAGAAGGAAAAGGACAAGAAAAAGAGGCCGCCGCGAAGACGGCCCCGTTCAAAAGTGAAATGCCCAGCCACTGGCGCATTTGCGCGCCAGCAACCGGGCAGGGTGGCTAGGCGGTCAATTCAGCCGGTTGGCCTTCACTGACCGTAGGGGCTTCACTGACAGGCGTTTCAGTGACCGGCGCCACGCTCACCTTTTTGGCTTTGCGCGGCTTGGCGGCCTTGGCGGCCGGTTTGTCACCGGTCACCTTGGCGGCCGCCTTGGCGCCGTGCAGATCAACAAACTGTTGACCCTTGGGTGCCAGGGTTATCACATAGGCGCCGCTGACGGCCTCACGGGTGAACAGCTTGGCCGCAATCAAGTCACGCATGTGATTGAGTTGCGGGGTAGCCTTGCCGTCAAACAGCGCACTGGCAAGCTTGATTTGCTTGCCGGTCACGCCGCCGTCACGCAACGCCATTGCAACGGCCATGCTTTGCTTGCCGGGCCGCCCAAAAACGTGCGCCAGTGACAGGTTGGCCTCACTGGGCATTTTGCCCAGGTCAGCTTTTGACCATGACGCGGTGACGTTGGTGTAGTAGCTGATATGCTTCACTTGTGCCATTGTAGTTTACCCTTGCTTGTGCGGTGACTTTGTGTGGGCGCACCGCGCGGCCCGTTGGGCTACCCTGCAAACCGCTCAGTGCGGCTAGTGCGGTAGTATTTTGAGCCTTTAGGGCTATATGCCCGTGCCCAACCAACAAAACAATAGTAATTTATTTGAAGGCAAAACACAATGGGGTTGAAACGAGAAAAGGCATGTTTGTTTGCATACCGCCATGCTATCTTTCATAGCTAGGTGCATTGTGATTATGCCTGCAACGTGATATCGAAATAAGCAATGCCCCACAGCAGGGGCACGAACAAGGAGCAGGATCATGACAAGGCTAACCCCCGAGGAAATGGCGACACTTAATCAAGCATTGGCCGTTGCTGAGTCTGAGTACCGCCGCTGTGAGAACAGCTTGTGGACAACCGGATCATCCCAAATGGAGTTGTGGCGTCAACGCGCAATAGACGCGCACCAGCTCCGTAAGAAGATCTGCGATGGCGTTCTGGCGCAGCTCTAGCCCCCCCCCCCCGCTAACCCACTGAGGAGCAGGAAGCGGGAGCTGAGAAGCTCCCGCGCTCCTCCAGAGCCCCGCATGGCTCCAGACACACCCCACTGGCACGACACCACCGCCCAGGAAGCACGGCCCGATGAGATGAAAGAGGTCCTCCCCCTGCCTGTATGCGGTGCCTCCTCCCCACGAATTGCGCACCACGAATTTGACCTTCATATCTTTAGATAACATACTTCTCAGGATCACGTCTGAGTAGCCAATATAGATTCTGAAAATGCTATCGTTTGGCTTCACAATCATCCAGCGTGATTGGCACGCCGGGGTTGTCCACAAATGCCCATTGGGTATTCGCGCCGTCCAAGTTCTTGTCACCCAGTGTAATCACCTGACGCCAGCAACCGTGATGGCTGTTCCTCAACAGCGTGCGTTTGGCCCTACCCTTGATATAGGTGGGCAGGCTCACGGTTTGTGGATCGCACAGCAAGTACCAGTGGCTTAGTTCCTGTCCTGGGTACAGCCACTGCAATCTGGCTTTGAAATCCTTGGTGGTAGCCGGTTTCATTTTGAGGTTCCTGAATTCGACTGGACATTGCTCTTGGGTTCTTGTATTGGGGTTACGAACTAAGGGATACGCCCATGCCCAAGATCAATTACGTGGTCTTTGCCGTTGTCAAAGCCGTGCACGAGGGCACGGAAGTCATAGGCGTTGGCTTTGAAGGCGGCAAGGCCAGCTTCGCCAGAAAGTCCTGCGGCTGGTATGTCAATTTTGAACATAGCCACGAGGCTCTGTACTTGGGCGACGAAAAGCCTTCACTTTCACCCGGTGATAGGGTCAAGATCACTTTTGAGCGCTTGGCTGCCTGAAAGCGACGTATAGTTAGGGTATGCCCATCACCCTTCAGTTCGTGCGCGAAGCTCACATGGCCTCAGGCTTGATTGCTTGGTTTGGGGCCGGCGAGTTCAGCCACGTGGACGCTGTATTCCCCGACGGGCGGCTATTGGGGGCGCGGCATCGGCCTATTGGTGGCACTGAAGGTGGGGTGCAAATCCGGCCCGCTGATTATTCTACCTTTGTGCGCCGGGTGGTCATGGAAGTTCCTTGCTCTGACGAACAGGAACAGGGCTTCTATGGCTACCTGCGCAATCAGGTGGGCAAGCCTTACGATAGTTCTGCAATTTGGGGGTTTGTGACCGGGCGCGATTGGCGCAACCCCGAACGCTGGATCTGTTCCGAACTGTTGCCTGCTGCCGCTGAGTTTGTGCATATCTTGCCACGTCTTTATGTCCCTGCCAACAAGATAACCCCGGTTGGCTGCTGCTTGGCGTTCAGCGCCATTGGGGGTGTTGTTGTGGTGTCCGTATGAACTGGTGGCGGTGCATTTGGGAAAGGATATGGCTGCGATGGCTCAACCGGCAGCCTTCGCCTACTTGTCAGGAAGTACTTCGATTGCTTGAGAACCGCAATAACTGGGTGGTAGGTTCTCACGTCATGGTTCATAGGGGCTCTTCACTGGGCATTTGGACCGCCAATGAGGACTATGGAATAAAACTTTTGACCGAAGCTAAGATAAATTCTGATAACAGCACCAATAGTGGCACTGGGCGCGAAGTTTTGCTTTCGTGGATTGATCGTAAGGCTCTCTACAGGGCTATTCATATGACCCAAACCGATATGGTTAATTTGTACTGGAAGCTGAAGGCCCACAAATGACTCTATTTGGTATTTCTGTGGAAACCCGGTGTGCTTGCTGCGCGTTGGGCATGCAGCCCAGGATCAGAAAGGTCTTCGTGCCCTACTACGCCTACCACAAAATGAAGGATGGTTTTATCCAGTGCCAGAGTTACGATGCTGAGCTTCGCCATGTTACCGACCCGTTTGGCTGGTACAAGATAGCTTGGTGGCCGGTGCAGTGCCGCAACGGCTACTGGCGCTGGCTCAGGTGGGTGGAGCAGCACGGCGACGGGACGTATAGTTTGGGCAACAGGGCACACTGAACATGGAATATATTCTGGTTGTCATAGGGGTAATCTTGATTGGTATTTTGTGGTCAATAAGCCGAACTTTGGGGAAAATAGAAACAATACTGGCGGTGCAAATTCGAAACCTTGACAAGCTTACTGGTAAGGGCATTTGATGACTTATGTTCCTTGCAACGGATGTGTCGCTTGCTGCAAGAGCCAGCGTATTATCCTTGACCCGACAGAAGACCGTCAAGCCTATGTGGTTGAGCCTACCCGCAAGGGCAACGATGGCCCCACCGAATTCATGTTGGCACACAAGCCAAATGGTGATTGCTGGTATTTGGAAGGTGAGGGCTGTTCAATTCACGACCGCGCGCCCAAGGCGTGCCGTGAGTTTGACTGCCGCAAGTGGTTCTCAGCTTTCACTATCACCGAGCAAGCACACGTGATAAAATCATCACTGGATCGGGCATGTGCCGAAGCCGCGATAGCCCGCATGGAGTGGCCGTGATTGTACGCGAGTCACTTGACCTTTTACGTGGCACCCGCAGGTCAAAACGGCTTGACACTGGCCGTTTGGGTCAGCGGCTTGGCTATCACCCTGACACCATACGACGCTGGGAGCGTGGCGTGCAGTCACCAAGCCTGAACGCCTTCGTTGATTGGGCCAACGCTTTGGGCTATGTGATGAAGCTTGAAAGGGTAGAGCATTCATGAGTGATATTTTGGAAAGGCTGCGTGGCTATAACCCCCCGGATCGTACCATTGCCAGTGACAAGCAAACGGCAATTGATATCGCTGACGCGATAGTCGAGATTGAACGCCTCCAACGGTTCGAGAAATGGTACAACGACGCTGTAGCACTCGAAGACCAGCGGCGTAAGGACGGAATGGGGCGTTTATAAAAGGAAACAAAATGGCTCAGCTTACCGACAAGTACCTAGTGGTTCGCCGTGACGGCACCATACCCAAATGGCCGAAGTTTGTGTTGGGGGCACGTGACCCCGCTGCACCGACTGCGCTGAGGGCTTATGCCAAGGCCGCCAATGAACTGGGCATGGACCCTATTTACGTTAAAAGCGTTGAGGATACGGCTGATTTCTTTGACCGCTACCGGGCTGAGGAAGGCGGCGGTGACCCCGACATGCCGCCGTTGCAGCGGGTGGACGATTGGGCGGTGCTTGAGGCTATGAAAGGTGAGCCTTGCTCCATTACGGTCAACACGGATCAATTCAACGCCGTCAAGGGCTTTGACAGCAACGTGAGAAGCCGGCTGTAGCCGGTTAACAGGACGTATGTCGCCATGACGCCGAAAGAGCAATACGAGGCCCGCAAGGCGGCGAGAGTAAAACGCAAGCTCGACTTCGCGGAAAAGGACGCGGAAATGATCGACATGCTAGACCGCTTTGTGACCGCAGTTGAGCGTATTGCCGACGTGATGGACCGCTCTCAAACGACGTTTCGCGACGACTAACCGCCGACACGAACGCTAAAGCAGGACGACAACACCCGAATGTCTGGCGCACCGCACCAATCTTTACTCGCGCCTGCCGACAACAAATTCCATGTAGGCAACGGCGACGACGGCAAGCATTACTGGATCACGCCACCCGAGCTGATGGCGCAGCTCCAACTCGAATTTGATTTTGACTTCGACCCAGCGCCCTATCCCCTGCCAGACGGCTTTGACGGCCTCACCTGTGAGTGGGGCCAATCCAACTATGTCAATCCACCCTTCGGATCCATCATGCACCAGGGCCGCAAGAAAGGCCCCACGGCATGGGTCAGAAAGGCTCTAGCTGAGCAGGCTAAGGGCAAGCGCGTCGTGCTGGTCTATCCGGTCAATAAATGGGTGCTGATGTTGGTCAAGGCAGGTGCGGAGATTCGGAATCTCGGCGGCGTGCGGTGGCTGGCGACCGAGGATGGATCCCAAGGCAAAGGGACCGGCCGGCATATCGCCTGTTTTATCCTTGAACCAACAAACGGGCGTTAACCGCCGATGACGACAATCATATTCGTGTTTCTGGGTTTCATAGTTTTCTGGTGGTTCATAGCCACCTACTGCGCGTGAACCGCTAACCGCCGATTAACCGGTTACTGTTGCCTGTAGGCAGCATCGTGATACATTGTGAACAGTTTGGAGGGACCCATGGCCGAGCGAACCGAAGACTCACCCACCTGTCTCACCTGCAAGCACTATGATTTGAAGACCAAGGACCCTCACGATTTTGAGGTCCCAGGTCGGGGGTTGAACACAACCAATCGGGCTTGTCGGCGTTACCCTACCGTGGTTTACAAAGGCCCCGCTGAGTGGTGTGGGGAACACCGCACCTAAATGGCGTTGCATTTGCCGGGCGTTACTTTGGTAATGATGGATGCCACCTGCCCCGAACTGGCCAAGCTGGCTTTGCGGGATACTTTAGAATTAGTTGAACCGGAAGACTTGCTTGTTATTTCCGATAAGTATTTGGGACCGCATGGTGGCCGTCAAGTTGATATTGAGCCATGGAACACAGTGCAGGGTTATTGTGAATTTCTTTGGTATAAATTGCCAGAATATATTCCGTCAAAACACATGCTCACCATCCAATGGGATGGTTGGGTAACCAACCCGGAAATGTGGGACCCAGAATATTTGGAATACGATTATGTTGGGGCACCTTGGTGGTACAATGACGGCCACAACGTAGGCAACGGTACAGGCTTGCGATCAAAGCGCTTGATGGATTTTTTGGTCAAGCACCGTGATGTATTTCCGGTCAAAGGCAAAGAGGACGAACTTCTGTGCCGGGTTTACCGTCCCACCTTGGAGCAACACGGTTTCAAATGGGCACCCGAACAGCTTGCGTCGAAGTTCGCTTTCGAGTGTACACGTCCTTCCGTTGATTCCAAACATTTTATGTTTCATGACAGCTTCAACTTCCCGGTCGTATTGAGCGGTGACCGGCTGGACGAACGGGTCAGGCTGATGAAAGCCAACCCCTATATTCAAAAAGGCCAGAAGCTCAAGGAGCTGGAAGCTGGCCGCAGGGCGTCAATACTTGATCGGCTGGCTCCTCAGCCTTGACAGAACCCATTCAATAAATTAGTCATCGCGCTTGTCCATTCTCAATGGCAGGCGTCAAAGTGGGTTCTGTGATGACAAGCGAAACTGGAACTGCCCCGGCGAACGGGGCTGTTGTGCTTCCGTCCTCAGGCAAGATAAAGTTTTTTGACCCTGAGAAAGGCTACGGTTTCATTGACGTTGGAGCCGAGAAGGATGTCTTCATCCACGTCAAGGAACTTCGTAAGTCAGGCATTGTGGCCCTCAATGACGGTGCCCAGGTGAGTTTCACGGCAGTAACCGGCCCCAAGGGCCTATACGCCACAGACATCAAAATAACGGCCAACAAGGCACCCTGATGGGACGCGCTACCCCCGCCGCGCTTGCACTGTTGATAGCACTCACGGGCACGGCTGGGGCGCAAAATGGTATTGCCAGCGTGTACACGTCCCATGAACGCCACAACAAATGGACGGCTTCAGGTGAGCGCATGAATGATCGCGCCTTGACGGTGGCACACCGCACGTGGCCGTTAGGCTCCAAGGTGCTGGTCAAACACGGCAGGTATCACGTGGTGGCAAGGATAAACGACAGGGGGCCATATAAGAAACATAGAATTCTCGATGTAACATTGGCGGTTGCCAATATGTTGCATTTGGCCGGGCTAGGCCCGGTGAGCGTTGAACTCCTAAAATAGGAAGCAGGGCAATGGGCAAGCTGAGGGCATTTCTTACCGGCTTCTTCTTGTTTGCTTCGCTTTGTGGGGCGTTTGCGCAGGGCAATCAAGTTACACTTGGCTCACAGGTCAATTTTGGTACCATCCCCACGTCACCCGGCACCGGCACAGTATCGGTTGGTGCGAAGGTTACCGATCCGCTGAGCCTGTTTGGTGCTTATGGCACTTTCACCTTTACGGTAACGGGTAGTTGGTCGGGCACCATCGTTCCTGAAGTGCAAAGTTGTGACAGTGCTGGTACGTGGTCCACCCTTCAGGTGTATCCGCTTAACTCAACCACCGGGCAGTCAACCATCACGGCTAACGGTGTATTCCAAGGTTCGGCAGTTGGCTTTTGTGCCGCAAGAGCACGCGGCAACACGGTTGCCACGGCGGCGGCTACGGTCACCATTGCGGCCACGACAATTGGTGGTGGTGCCAGCACCAACGGTGGTGGTGGCACTGTCACAGCCAATCAGGGCACGTCCCCTTGGGTTGACAACGTAACCCAATTTGGTGGTGCGAATGTTGTGACCGGAACGGGTACAGGTGGTGCCGGTATCCCGCGCGTCACGGTGTCGAGTGATAGCTTCCCGACTTCTCAAGCAGTAAACATTGGTCAGGCCGGAACCTATTCGCAGATCACCATTGCGACCGGCGGTGTCGATCAGACACTGGCGACGCCGACGAATGGTTTCCAGATTTCAAATCCCGACCCGTCCGAGTCGTGCAACGTGTCAGAGGGTACGGCGGCGTCAAGTAGCACGGGTGATGTTCTTGCAGCCAATGGTGGATGGGTAAAATCCCCCGATGCTTATAAGCCCGGCATCCCGCACGTCATGTGTGCGACAACAGGGCACAAGCTCGCGTACAGGATTTGGTAACATGAAAAAGATAAGCACATTCCTTGCGGGGCTGTTGCTCACTTCGATTTTGCTGACAAATTTTGCCTACGCCGAAGTCGGGTTCCCTGCCTACGCACAAACCTCCAAACTTTTCACCACGACCGGTGCGAACTCATGGGTGGTTCCGGGTGGTGTGACTGTTATCTACGTTGATGGTTGTGGCGGCGGTGGCGGTGGCGGTGGTGGCGGCGCGACCGGCGCGAATGCCGGTGGTGGTGGCGGTGGCTCAGCACAATGCACTGGCGGCTATCCGCTAAACGTCACGGCTGGGGCCACGCTTACTATCACGGTTGGCATTGCGGGTACTGGTGGTGCACACAACGTGACAGGTGTGCAGGGTGGGGCCACAACAATTACTGGGGCAAATAGTTCATTTCCGTCGTTAACGGGTGGTCTCCCTGGGGTTGGGACTACGGGTACCACTGGAGGAGTTGGGGGTGCCGGTGGAGGCTCAGCAGGTGGTGTTGGCGGTGCTGTGGCCGGTAATGGCGGTGCTGCCGGTGCAACTACACCAGGATTTTATGCTCGTGCAGGCGGCGGCGGTGGCGGTGGTGGCAGCGCGGCATCAAGTGGTGGTAATGGTGCTGCACTTGGTGGTTTTGCTGCCGGCGCTGGCGGGACAGGTACATCGGGCGGCGGTGGTGGTGCCACATCTTATTGGGGCAATGGAGGGGCGGGCGGCAACTCAACCCCTACATCTGGCGCCGCACCAACTATTGGCTACGGCGGCGGTGGCGGTGGCGGTGGCCCGAGCAATGTTGATGGCACCGGCTCGGGCGGTGCGGGTACGCAGGGCTTTGTTCTTGTGAGATATTGAAATGGTCAACTCACCAAACCCGAATTTAAGCGAAATAGCAACAACTACGTTGCGGAACAGGAGCAAGGCGATGCCCGTAGGCCCCACGCGCACCAAGGCGCAGAAGCGCAAGGTTGTCAAAACTGAGATGCACAAGTTTGGACAAGGGGAACTTCATTCAGGATCGCCCAAAGGCCCAGTGGTGACCAACCCCAAACAAGCGCAGGCTATTGCGCTGTCCGAAAGTGGTCAGTCAAAACCCAAGAAGGAAAAGAACTACGACCGTAGTGGGCACTTTCCGGGGAACCCAGGTTTCAAGCGTGAGGGCAAGCCCCCGTATGGCAAATACGACGGCGGCAAGCAGGCCAAGCAGCCGGGCGGCAAGTCAATCGGCATTCATGACGGCCCACAGGGGCATTCAGGCCAGAGCTTTGCTGGCGAGCAGCGTGAGCATTGGGGCAGTGAAGCCCATGGCAAGGAAGGACACTCAATGAAACCCGTAGCTAATGTGGGAAGTGAGAAGCGTGGCAGTCATTTGGTACATGAGGATGGTGAGGGGCATGAGAAGCAGCCCCACGGCAAACCCATTGGTGCGGGCAGCAAGGACATTGCTGAACACCATATCGGTCACGGCATGGGGCCAGCACACAGCTTCAAAATGCCGGCCACCAGCGGTGCGCACGGTTTCACCGGTACACACAGGCGGGGCGCTCACCGCGTCTCGGGACATTCCGGGGCGCACATGCTGGGAAAGAGATAAGTGCCCAAGAGGTTTTATAGTCAGACCCCAGCGGTTCCGGCGAACCAAATCGCCGGCACAAATCCTATCCCTGGGCCTGGGGTTGGCAATTACGCGGCGCCCTCAGTGCCTGAGACGCCCGGTGTCATGCACGGTGTAGGCACGTTGCCCAAGCCTTTTCAGCATGGTCACGTTAAGGGTGCCCACGGATACGGACATCCACCGCACGCCCGTAAGGGTCACTACAGGTTATCAGGCGTACCGAACGCTCACCGGGTGGGTAGCAGAATGAAGGCCCCTAGTGTCAACAGGCCATAGACATGTGGAAGCGGCCGGCAGCCAGAGCACGTTGCTGGTTACGCGCCTTGAGAAGGACCCTGAGATCAGGAGCCGGCTGCACAGGTATGAGCGGCTCTGTGACGACTTCGACCTGCCATATTTGGCTGGCTATTCCGAGGACGGGAAGGTCATTTACATTGACCGGCACCTTCCTGAAATGTTTTCGTACCACCACGATGGCAAAACCAAAGAATACAACGTTCGTCAGTTCTTGATTGATCACGAATCGTTTGAGAAGGCCGTGATTGATGCCCTGGGCTGGAAGTATGCCCATGCCCATGCGGCTGCCACTGGCTACGAGCGCCGTGCGGTCATGAAGGCTGGACTTATTTGGAAACCCTATCAGGAAGCCTACCGGCCCTACATCAAGGCCGACGAACACGAAAAACTGATCAAGGTGCCAAAAGACCTCGACTTGACGCCTTACGTCGATGATCCTAGGCTGTTGGCGCGCATGAAGAAGGCGATGCATTGACCGCCCCGAACAGACTTGACAGGCGAACCACACTGACGGCTTATCCGCAGCATCAAGCCATGTCAGAGAGATTGAAAGGCAGCCAATTTGGCCTAGCGGAAAACTACTCGCCTGAGGCCAATGCGCGTCGGTTGGAAGGATTACGCAAGACTTGGGCTATTCATAACAAAAAAGCGGCTAAGGGTGAGTTGGACGGTATATCAATCTACTCCAAACGAAGGTCACGTTACATGAAAGTCAAGCCCCCGCGTCATCCCAGGGTTGTGCTGCGTGAGACGGTGGCACGCGAAGCCCGTGAAATTCAGGATATGGCGCGGCGGTTCGCCAGCGCCGCCATGCAGCGGGCCTTCAACGTCATCAATGACCCTACGGCGGCCGACACAGCGGTGTTGCAGGCGGCGGATTTGATCCTCAACCGTGCCTATGGCAAGCCCAATCAGACGAACACCAACCTGAATGTTGATGCCAATGGCAAAATCAGCGAAGTCAGTGGGGCCGAACTCAATCAGCGAATTGCGGAGGCTCTCAAACGAGTTGAAAGTATTGCAGGACGAGAGCAGCAAGCGCTTAAGGGCAAGAAACAGCCTGCTAACTTACGCAAGCTCGATCGAAATCCCCACAGTCCCGACGAACCAGTCCATTGATGATGACAATGAACGTGAGAAGTTCGTTCCATTAGTACAAAAATTTGGTGCCCACCACCTGCTTTGGATTGACTGCCTGCAAAAGGTTGAAGATGGGCAGATAAAACGGCTTCTTGGCCTCTGGCCACCTGGGTCAGCAAAAAGCACGTACTCGAGTGTGGTGTTTCCCACTCATTTTCTGGGTCGATTCCCAAAACGGTCTGTTATTCTGGCTAGTTATGGCAGCGATTTGCCCAAGAAATTTGGTCGCCGCGCTCGTACTATTGTGCAACAGCCAAATTACAGGCGAATTTTTGATTGTTCGTTGTCTGAAGAATCATCAGCGGTTGACGAATGGATGCTTACTAACGGAAGTGAGTGGATGGCTGCCGGTATTTTGACCGGCATCACCGGTAACCGTGCCGATGGCATTGTTTGGGACGATTTGATCAAGGGACGTGAACAGGCGGATTCAGAATTGGTCAGGGGTAAGATTTGGGATGCCTATACTGATGACCTCCTGACTCGTAAAAAGCCCAATGCGTTCGAAGTTGGTATTATGACCCACTGGAATGAGGACGATCCTGTGGGTCGTATCCTTCCTGAAGATTACAATCAGGAATCAGGTTGGATAAAGTGCCGTGATGGCAACGATTGGTATGTGGTGTGCTTGCCGGCTGAGGCCGAAAAGGCCGACGACCCTCTAGGGCGCCAAATTGGTGAGCGCCTTTGGCCCGAGCACTTTCCTGAGGATCATTTTGAGACCTTCAAGCGCCAGCCCCGTACCTGGTCCGCCTTGTATCAGCAGCGCCCGGCCCCGGATACCGGTGATTTCTTCCAAGGTGATTGGCTGAAGCCGTGGCCGGGCGGCAAAATGCCGTCACGCGAAAGCTTGCACATCTATGGGGCAAGCGATTATGCGGTCAGTGAGGGCAAGAACGATTACACCGTGCATATTGTGGTGGGGGTGGATCATGCTAGCAGGGTATTCCTGCTAGACCTCTGGCGCCAGCAGGCGGCTTCTGATAAATGGGTGGAAGCGCTGTGTGACCTTATTCAAAAGTGGAAACCACTTGGCTGGGCTGAAGAAGCAGGGCAAATCAAAAGTGGCGTGGGGCCGTTTCTTGTTAAACGCCTGCGTGAGCGCCGTCTTTATATTGCTCGTAAGCAGTTTCCGACCAAGGGGGATAAGTCTATTCGTGCGCAGTCAATTCGGGGCAGGATGGCCATGGATGGGCTTTATTGCCCGTTTCATGAGAAGTGGTTCTCAGAGTTCAAGCGGGAATTGATGACCTTCCCAGCGGGCAAAAACGATGATATGGTTGACGCCTTGGGCCTCATTGGTCAGGTGTTGGACAGAATGGTTGCTGGCCGTGTGGTTGATCCTGAGGCTGAGAAGCCCAAGGTGTTCTCAACCAACCCGGCTGATTGTACGGTGACGCTGACGGACATGTTCGAAGCAAACGAACGCAAGCGCCCGGTGGGCATCATACGACTTCATTGAGGGTAAGATGCGTCTGTTTTTGGATACTGAATTTAATGGATTTGGTGGTGAATTGATTTCCATGGCAGTTGTGCCTGAGACGGGAGATTTTTGGTATGAAGTGTGTGACCTGCCGGCCAACCCACACCCGTGGGTTAAGGAACACGTGCTTCCAGTTCTTGATAGGGTGCCCTTAAACCCGGATGTTTTTAGGATGATGTTTCACATCTTCATCACACAATTTACCGATCCAGAGATCTATTGTGATTGGCACGCTGACGCAGAACACTTTTTTAGTTTGCTTGCTGGACGCGATTATGGATCAAGCCTTGATTTTGCTTGCACGATGCGTGTCCTGAAGACACCTAAAGGTGCCCCAGTGCCAGTAACTCCACACAATGCACTGTCTGACGCAAGGGCATTGAAGGATTGGTATCTCAATGGCCATTGAACTCGACGAACTGGCAGGTCCCGATGGTGGTGATGAAAGCCGCCGTCTAGCCAAATACTGGCTGGATCAAATTCAAACGGTGTTGGATAACACCGAAGTCAAACGCCATCTGAAGCGTGGCGAAGCCATCCAAAAGCGCTACCGTGATGACCGCATCCGCATGACAGGTGAGGATGGATCACGGCGCTACGGTTCGTTGTGGTCAAACGTGCAAATTTTGAAGCCTGCCCTCCTGGGCCGTGAGCCGTTGCCCATTGCTGATAGGCGTTTCAACGACAAGGACCCGGTGGCGCGCGGTGCCGCAACTATTCTTGAGCGCGCCTTGCGCAACGAAGTCGAAATTTGTGGTTACTATGAATCCTTGGGCCAAGCGGTTGATGACTACCTGCTGCCCGGTCAGGGCGTGGTGTGGGTGCGCTATGAGCCGCAGATTGCCGAAGGCGTTTCACTGCCGGTCGAAACTCAGACCGACATGCGTGACTCTCAGGGTCATCTGCCTGACAAATCAGACCGCGATTACCCTGAGGACGACGGCAGCAATGACAGCCTCACCCCCAAGGGGCGCAAGCGCACCCATTTGGCCGAAGGCAATGAGGAACCCGACGAGGGTGAAGATCAGGACCCCGAAACCACCAAGCTTGAGGAAACCGACGATCGGGTGGTGCGGGAATCCACCCCGGTTGACTATGTGCCATGGAATGACTTCTTCACGTTCCCGGTGCGTGCCCGCATTTGGAAGGAAGTGACGGCAGTAGGCAAGCGTGTGTACCTGTCACGTGATCAAATGATCCGCCGTTTTGGCAAGAAAATTGGCAAGGCCATTGCACTGCAAAAGGATCACCGTGGCGACAAGACGCAGAACACCACGTTGCAGGCGGCCGATCAGGACAAGGGTGAAATCTTTGAAATTTGGAACCGTGACGACCAAACGGTGTACTGGGTGGCCATGGGTTATAACTATCTGTGTGACCGCAAGGACGACCCGCTGAACCTTGAGAAGTTCTTCCCCACGCCACGGCCCATTTTTGCCAACCCCACCACCAATACGCTGATCCCGGTACCGGATTATATTCAGTATGAGGATCAGGCAATTCAAATTGATGACCTGACCCAGCGCATTGCCATGCTGGTGAAGGCTGCCAAGATCACGGGTGTGTACAATGCCGCCGCCAAGGACATCCAGCGGATGTTCCAGGAATCAGTAGAGAACGAACTCATACCGGTGGACGATTGGGCGGCGTTTGCCGAAGAAGGCGGCGTTGCCGGAAATATCAGCTTCCTGCCACTCAAGGATATCATTGGATTGATCAACGAACTTGTGATGGTCAAAGCCAAGCTGCTTGAGGACATGGATCGGCTGACCGGCATCAACGACATCATGCGTGGCACCAGCGATGCCCGCGAAACATTGGGTGGTGTGCGGCTGAAATCCAATTCTACCGGCACCCGCTTGACCAACCGCCAAAACGAAGTGGCCCGGTTGGCACGCGACACGGTCAGGATCATGGCCGATATCATGTGCCAGCACTTTTCGCCGCAGTCATTGATTGAAGCTTCAGGCGCGCTTTACGACGAAGGGCTTGGGGCTGACGATATGCCCACCCTCAGCGCTTTGGCACCGCCTGGGGGTCAGGGAGGGGGCCAAATGGCACCCCCGACAGGTGGTCAACCCCCTATGCCGGGTGCCCCACCCTCACCTTTGGGTCTGCCTGCCCCGCCACCGGGCCAAAATCAGCCGCCTATGGCCGGTGGCCAGCCGGGCGCACCCCCATCACCCTCAAACGTAGTGCCATTCAGGGGGCCGCCGCAGCCCGGCATGCCCGGTCAGGCACCAACACCGCCGCCCCCGGCGCTCAATGGCACCATTTTACCCCCGCAACCGCCTATGCCGCCCGAAATGGTGGCCAAGATGCAGGCGTTGCAGAAGATCGCCAAGGCCATTGGACTGTTGCGTGACGAGCGGCTGCGTGGTTTCAGGGTAGATATTGAAGTTGACAGCACTATCTTCCCCGATCAGGCACAAGATCGGCAGGATAGAACCGAATTCGTGCAGGCCGTCACCAAGTACATTGGCGAAGCGGCTGCTTTGGGTGCCCAGGTGCCTGAGGCCATCCCGCTTCTGGGTGAGATGTTGCAGTTTGCCTCACGTGCCTACCGGGTCGGGCGCTCACTTGAGGGTTCGATTGAGAAACTTGTTGACGAACTGGTGGTCAAGGCCAAGCAGATACAGCAAAATCAGGCCAACCAGCCCAACCCAGAGCAGATCAAGGCCAAGGCGGCGGCCGACAAGGCTCAATCTGCCGTTGAGGTTGGCAAAATCCGCGCTCAGGCCGATACAGTCAAGGCTCACGCGGAGATCCAATCAACAAATCTCAAATCGCAGGCCGAGCAGCAGCAGGCAGGCGCTGAAATACAAAAACAAGAGATGGAAAGCCAAACCGAACAACAGAATTCGGCCGCAGACATCAAAGTCAAGGAACTTGAAGTGCTGATGCGTCAAATGGAAGTGCAGATGGAGCAGATGCGTATGCAGTTTGAGGCTGCGCAGCTCCACAAGGAAGCCATGCAGCCCCCCGAAGTGCCAAAACCGGCTGCAAACCCGGCAGCCTAGTATGAGATTGAGGATCAGGCGCGGGCGCAAGCGTAAGCGCCCTAGACCAACGCTAAGATCATGGCTTGAACAAGTTGAGGAGCAGACAATGCCGGTTTATGTGTATCGTAATGGTAAAGTTGTTGACAAGCGCCGTGCCAAGTCCTTGCATTTCAGTCAGAGCGCGCCCGGCGTGATCTCAGATATTATGGAGCCAACGCTGCACATGGCTACGAAGCGCTATCACACGTCGAAATCGGAATTCCGCAAAGACACCAAAGCATCTGGCTGTATCGAATATGGCAACGATGCACAGGCCCTGCCACGTCCCCGTAAAATGATCCCAATGGATCGTGGGCAACGCCGCGAACAGATCAGGCAAGCGTTGTACGAAGCCAGGAACAAATAGCGATTGACGCCGTTCAAGAAGACAATTAGACATGTCTTTGGCTGCGAAGCTTAAAACCACGGAGTTACGGTGATGTTGGTGCGAACATTCGGTCCCCTTCCTTGCTATGCCCCCGAGACAGGTGCCGGTGCGGGCGCTGATACCGGCGCCGAGCCGGGTGGGGCTGCCCCGCCGCCAGCCGACACGGGTGGCGAAGTTGAGGGCGCGGAGCCGGAACCGCAGGAACAGCAGCCGGAAGGACCAGGTAGTGGACGCAGCAAGCTTCGCAAGCAGCTTGAGGGCGCTGCCAATAAAGCTCGCAAGGCTCAGCCCGAACCCAAGAAAGGTCAGCAGCAAAGCCGCGCCCGTCAGGAAGGGCTAGCGCCGGACCCTGAAGCGGGGGAGCAGGAAGGCCAAGAGCCGAAGCCGCAGGAACAACAGCAAATAGCTGCCCCTGAGGGTTGGCCCAAAGAGGCCAAGGCTGAGTGGGCCAAGGTGCCCCCGGCCGTACAGGCTGCCGTTGCCAAGCGCGAAACCGACATGGCGGCCGGTGTTGAGCAGTTGAAGAAGGGCTACGCCGAACTTGATGGTGCCATCCAGCCCTACTTGGGGGCCATCCAGCATCACAAGATCACCCCTGCCGCTGCCGTCAAGCAGCTCTTTGGCTGGATGGATGCACTGACCCGCGAAGCAGCGGGCTTGAAAGCTGGCAAAGCCCCCGAGGGTGTGTTCGCCGCGCTGGCGCAGAGCTACGGCATCGACCCGGTCAAGCTGTTGGCCCACATGGTGCAGAACCCGCAGGCTCAACAGCAGCAACAGGGTGCCCCGCAGGGTCAACCGAACGGTCAGCTTGATCCTGCCGTCAAGGCATACATCGATTCGATCATTGCCCCGGTGGGTCAAGGCATCAACCAGCTTGCCACCACGGTCCAGCAGCAATCGATGCAGAAGACCGAAGAAATGCTGGGCATGTGGTCCAAGGACAAGCCATTTTACGGTGAAGTGCGCGGCCTCATGGCGAAGTTCCTGTCACCTGGGCCAAACGGCGAACCGGCCGTGGTGCCACCGTTGCCCAATGGCAATGCTGATTTGGACAAAGCTTACGATATGGCGGTGTATGCCGACCCGGCCGTGCGCGCCAAAGCCCAGAAGGCCATGGTTGACGCCGAAGCGGCCACCAAGGCTGCTGCGGCACAGGCCGAAAAGGACGCACAACGAACGAAGCTGGAAGCTGCGCGCAAGGCGTCAGGTAGCATCCCCATCAGCGCACCGGGTGCGCCCAATGGCGCTGCGCCCAAGAACCAGAAGCGTGGCAAGTCCGTGCGTGAATCCCTTGAAGATGCGCAGCGCGAAGTCGCTGAGCGGGCGGGGCGTGTATAATTCAATTTTGTAAGCGTTCGCTGTTTGACAAGTGAAAAGATAAAAAGCAAGCCGTGCCCCACAAGGTACGGTCAGCCCTTGAAGCTGGGCTAAAAGCTTCAACAAACAAACCCCATAGCGGTCAGGGGTGCCTCACAGGGCAGTCAGCCGCAAGCGTAACAAACCGTGCGGGCGTAAGAGTCAGACAGGCGTCATTAGCGGGCCAAGGACAGGGCGCACCGCGAACCACGCCGTAGGGCAGCGCGCATAAACATCAACCGGTTGGGAACCATGAAAGGTAAAAGAAAATGGCCTTCCCAAACTTATCGGAGATCGTAACTACGACTCTCCGAAATCGTACCGGGGAACTCGCTGATAACATGAGCCGAAACAACGCAGCGTTGCTGAGGCTCACAAGGCGTGGTAAAAGTTGTATCTAGGTTGCCACGTAACTCCGTGAATTCGGTGAAGGCTGAGATGCTAATACCGAGCCAAGCCATGCACGTAGGCCCAACAAGGCTCAGGGGCATGGAAGGTGTAGAGACTAGGTGGGGGTGAAAGCTACCTACCCACGAGCGCGGAGCGCCGAAAGGTGAAGAGATAGTCCGAACAATGGTGAAGTGAAGCCATTGAGGCAGTGGATAAAGAGCCACTGCGGCTAACATAGGAACCTGAAGACGTTTTCTGGTGGTCGGACCATAGTTCAGGAATTGAATTATGCCGATAATCAGACATATCAGTGGTGGGGTTAAACCCCTAGCCTCCTTCGAGGCCTAAACCAGCAAGATACAGCGGGCGGTCAACGTAGACCATCTTCCATAAGTTGCACGGTCGGCAAAGTGTTTGTGCGTTTGTACGTTTGTTTTTGCCCCCACATACAACTGGAAGGATGTGGTCAAGTACAAGATCATCCGTAGTGCCACACCAAGCACACTTGTCACCGGTCCAGTTCTCACGTTGCCATCGAGTGAAGCAATATCTGTAGCGCTTTTGCTCACGGGTTTTGTCCTTTTCTGATGGCTTAAGACCGGCCAGCATCACATCCCGGTTTGAAAACCAACGAAGTCGGACAGCTTTCTTACGTTCTATTCTGACTTTGTTGGTTTTAGGCGGTCCTGATTTGCGTTTGTGTTTTACTGCAAGAGCGCGGCCAGTCTTGATCCGGTCGCGTACTTCTGGTGGGTGTGATTTACCCCAAAAAGGGTTCTTATCACCGCTCATTGAAGCGCTTTTGCATTCAGGAGCACCGCAGGTTTTGACTATACCACGGGCTATTTGTGATGCCCTGCGGTAAACAATCTTACCGCAGATTGTGCATGGGAACTCAAATCCAGTCTTTCTCCAAGGCCGGATCGATGGTGTACTCAGGTTTGCTGGCATTGGCTTCCTAGTGAAATTTGGGTGAAGTCGGTGAACCACTCCACAGTACCGCTGGTAGGTGGTGGAGTAAATACCGAGCCAAGCTGCACACGTACTATTTTTAGGAATAGGAGGGGTGCAGAAGGTGTAACGACTAGACCCCGAGCGAAAGCAGTAACGGGTCCACGAGCGCCCAACCCGAAAGGGAAGAGATAGTCTGGACTGCATGGTGACATGCAGAAGCCGATCATAAACAGGTCGACAAATAACATATCGATTCTGGGTACCAGACGCTTAATATCGCGCCTTCCCAAGTGTTCTCTGCGGCGGAGTACCCAATCCGCCAAGCGGCTGTCGCGGTATCCATCTCCGGCCTTGAGGAGTTACAAAACTCTGGTGAGGAGGCCATCATTGACCTTCTCGAATCCCGCATCATGAACGCTTGCGCATAAAGCGCTGGGCCTGCTACGGAGTTAAAAGGCCGTAGTCAGAATGTTGGCGAAGTCGGGGAACATCCGATGCCCGGTTCCAATGGAACGCGGAAGGACAATCCCGAACCAAGCAAGAGCAAGTTTGCTCTGGGCGCGCGTAGAGAGCATGAGCCAACCCCGGAAGGGAAGATGTGCTCCGAGCTGCATAGGAATATGCAGGGGGATGTTAAAATCCCCGGCGTCCCTCACAAAGGGACGCTAACATATCTGGAAGATACGTTCATGAACGGATTGAGCCAGGGAGTTTACGGAGACGGCACGGTGACCAACTCGGTGGGTGGCCTCCAGCTCTTGGTGGCCAGCACACCAACCTCCGGTACAGTTGGAGGTATTGACCGTGCACAGTGGACGTTCTGGCGCAATCAGGCGTGGTCCGCCAACACCAACGGCGGCGTCACGCTGGGTGCGGCAAACATCATCAGCCAAATGAACGCGCTGTGGGTGCAGCTCGTCCGTGGCCGTGACTACCCTGACCTGATCATCATGGATAACGTGATGTACAGGTACTACCTCCAGGCCCTCCAATCCATTCAGCGGATTGGCCCTGAGGCAGTGCCGGGTGACATGGCTGAGGCTGGCTTTCAGGTTCTCAAGTACCTGAACAGCGACGTTGTGCTGGATGGTGGCTTCCAGGGCTTCAGCAGCGATCCGCTGCCACCCCAGGTGTCATCTTCAACAAGTGCAGTAGGCGGTGCTCCTTCGACCACCGGCTACATGCTCAATACCAAATATCTACATTGGAGACCCCATGCGAGGCGTAACATGGTTCCTCTTGATCCAGACCGCTTCTCGATAAATCAAGACGCCATGGTAAGATTAATTGGTTGGGCTGGAAATATGACCCTGTCCAATGCGTGTAATGAGACGCGCCCTCAGACCTACCACTAAACTGAGGAAAACCGGGTGAAACGGGGAAAACCTCTTAAATGAGACAATCCCGTACCAAGCCGCAGACGTAGGGTGAAGCCCAGGGCTGCGGAAGGTCTAGAGACTAGCTGGTGACGAAAGAATAACCCAGCCACGAGCCCCCGGCACCGCAAATGGTGATGATATAGTCCGAGCTGCATGGCAACATGCAGAAGTTTTGGATAAAGAGCCAAAACGATAACAAAACTGTTCTCCAGGGTGTGTTGACAGCGTAATGAAAAGTTGACCCTGCCGGTGAAATGGGTTAAGTTCTTAGCCCAATCAACCGGCAGGGGCCTTCAAATGCAAGCAGGTGTGTATGGTATTCGTTGTTTAGTTACGGGTGAGATTTATGTTGGTTCGGGAATAAACTGGGAAAACAGAACACGGCGTCACTTGGTATATTTGCGTGCCGGCAAGAGCATCCATAAGAAGTTGCAGCAGTGCTGGGACAAATACGGTGAAGCAAACTTCGACATTGTGCTTTTCAGGATTTGTCGTACACACGTCAAGATGTGGGAAACTGAGGATCGGTTTATAAAGAAGTTTAAGGACAAACTTCTCAATAGTCACCCCAGCGCGATTGCCAATTATTATAAGCATGGGATGACTGGAACCAGAACCTTCAAATCTTGGGAATCCATGTTGCAACGCTGTACGAATAAGAATTCCCCCGACTATCACCGTTATGGTGGTAAAGGAGTTGTTGTTTGTAGGCGTTGGAAAAATAGTTTTGAGCGTTTCATTGATGATATGGGTGAACGCCCCGAAGGCACCAGCCTTGATCGGTTCCCTGACAAACATGGTAATTATGAACCAACAAATTGTCGGTGGGCTACGGCGGGTCAGCAGCAAAGGAACTTAAGGAATAATCTTTACATAGCCCATAATGGAGTGAAGAAGCTCTTGATTGACTGGGCTGATGAAAAGGGAATGCCACGTGATCTTTTGAGAAGGCGTTTTCACGCCGGGATGATAGGTGACGAACTATTTGCCCCAAGCTATTCCCGTTATGCCGGCGATGGCAAACTTCTCAAAAGGCGTAAAGTGAAATCCAGAGCCCCAAAATACACATTTGCTGGTAAATCACTTACATTGGTAGAATGGGCTGAAGAACTTGGCCTCACACGTTCAACCATACGTCAACGTGTTCTGAAGTATAACATGCCGCTTGAGAAGGCTTTGTTTGCCGGGCCACTCAAAAAAGGCAAAGCAGGCCCACGAATTGGATATAAGTTGTTTACGGCTTTTGGCAAAACCCAATCCATGACTGCTTGGGCGCTGGAGTATAAGCTGCCCTTAAGCACCTTGAAAAATAGGATCAACCGGGCTAAGATGCCGATTGAAAAAGCTTTGAGAGCTTAGGCTCTCCCAGTTCCCGTCGTGAAACCAATTGCGGCGGTGCTACTACGAGTAACATCGTCTTCGATTGGAACGAACGAGAGGAGTAACAACCGATGGCTTTGCAAACTGATCTGATGGGCGCGAGTATGCCCTACAACTTGGCCGGGCTGCTTGGCTATGCCCCGTCGCTTGTTGCTGCCGCTGGTTCTACCCAAGCCAACGCAGCAACGGTCAATTCCAAGATGATCGAGATGACGGCAACTGGTGCTGATGGCATCATTTTGCCGAATGTCGATCAGGGCACACCGTGCTGGGTCTTTAACTCGTCGGGTTCGACAGGCATCGTTTACGTGCCGGTTGGGCATACGCTCAATACGGTCGCTGGTACTACTGGCCTGAGCCTTGCCACCCACAAGGGTGCGTGTTTCGTCCAGTACAAGGCCAAAGCCTGGATGTCGATTCTGACGGCATAACTCGATCTTTTTATTGGGATATTGCTTGTGGGCACTCAAGATCAACCCCAATAAAATGCCAAGCCCTAGCCGAAACACATGCCCAGCTAGGCGTTAAATGGGCTTGGCTCCAATTCTAGGCGGGGCAAACCAATGCCCCGCCACCCGCGTAAACCACCGCATGGCAAACCAATGCCTGAAGAGTGGAAGCAGCGTCAACGAACTTCAACCCTTGTAGAGGAGGCCAATAATGGCCAACCCTGTGATCTACTCAACTACGGTGCAGTCGGGTGTTGACATCAACTCCGTATTCCTGTTGGACACGAAGTCGGCCCCCGAATACCCCGCACCGCCGTTTTACCCTGGTGAAATTGCCTGGGGCACGGACGGTTCCTCATGGGTGTACTGCACTGCCAGCCAAACGCTGTCGGCCGGCATGGTGGGCATCGTGTCGGAAGTGCCCGGCTCCTGGTCCGTTGCACCAATTGGCGGCGCTACCATTGCCACTGCCCCCACCGGAGACTTTGTCGGTGTGGTTGGTGGCCCTGGCGGCACCTTGGGTATCCCGGCTCCTTCCGGCACCCAAACCGCTTCGTACTTCTGGCTGCAACGTGCCGGCAACGCTGCCAACGTGAGTTGCGCGGCGTCAACCACCAAGGATGCTCAGCTCCACTCGAGCGCGACCGTTGCCGGTCAGGTGTCCTCGTCCGGTGGTGGTTCCGGTACCACGTACAACATCACCGGCATGGTCATATCTCAGGCCACCGGCTCCACGGCAGGCCCCAACACGGCCATCCTCAATTGGCCCACGATTGGCTTGACCAACTAAAACATGCTACCCCTGCCGGGCCACACCCCCGGCAGGGTTTTTCTTTGTATGCAACCAGAGGAGTTATTCATGAGTGAAACGCAACGTGACCCTGTTGAAGCAGCAATTAACAGATTGGCGTTCTCAGCCGCTGAGCAGCCTGTTCTTGTCAGTTCTCATCGTTTTAAGAGAATGACAGAAGAAATGCGCCCTCAGGATGAAGGGATGGATGGCTCTACATTAACTTTTAAAACTTTGGAGCATGGTGGCGAATTTCCTGACGAGATGCCGATGGCCATTAAGGTTATTGACGCCGAAGGCCGTTGGTGCATTTATCACCCGACAGCAGGTATCGATGGTAAGATAGTTCAAAGCCATGGGTACGATTACAACATCGAAACTGGCGGTAAATTTAGAACGCCTTTGACCGGGTAGCTTATTGGTGCCATGTTGCAAGGAGCGTTCAATGGATTTTGTTGATCTCTTTACCAAAGCCACCCAAAACCAGATCAAAGGCAACCTGCCTTTGGCCATGACCCAGTTTGACGCCATTTTGTTGGAAAACCCAAAGTTCCACCCGGCGTGGGCCTCCCGTGCATCCACCCTTTTGAAGCTGGGGCACCCGTTTGACGCGGTGCTGAATTACAATCAGGCCATAGGGCTGGTGCCCGACGATGGCGGTTACTACAACGACCGTGGCGCGGCCTATATGGAACTGGAGAAATGGGAACAGGCACTGGACGATTTCAAGCGTGCCGCCAACCGCAACAACAAGATACCAGAACCCCCGAACAACCGTGGCAATGTGCTGATGCGTCAGCGCAAGCCAAAGGAAGCTTTGGAAGCCTACCGCAAGGCCCTCAGCATCAAGCCTGATTACAATAATGCCCGCGTCGGCCTAGCCATGGCGTTGCTGATGTTGGGTCAGCTTGAGGAGGGCTTCCAAGAATTTGAGTGCCGGTGGAACCAAGCGCCCATGAAGCCGCGTGGTTTCCCGTTTCCTAACTGGGAAGGTGAAAAGGCCAAGCACCCGGACGATATTCTATTGATCTACGGCGAGCAGGGCATGGGTGACGTGCTTCAGTTCTGCCGTTACGCCAAGTTGGCCAAGGCCAAATGGCATGGTAGGGTATTTTTGGAGGTGGTGCATCCTTTGACGCGTTTGATGAAGGGAATTGAAGGCGTGGACGGTGTGGTCACGCTTGGTGAGAAGCCCCCCTATGGAATTAAAGCGTGCGCGGCCATGCTATCGGTACCCCGCGTGCTGAAGACCACGCTTGAAACGGTGCCGGGCCACGTACCCTACCTGCCTCACGACCCTCACCGGGCCTCAGTGTGGCGTGAAAGGCTCACAGCGCTGCCCCAGGGCTTGCTGGTGGGCATTTGCTGGGCCGGCATGAATAGGGACCAGGACCCCATAGCCACGTCCATTGACGCGCGCCGGTCAATGCGGCTGGAGCAGTTTGCACCGCTGGCGGCCATATCGGGTATCTCATGGGTCAACCTTCAGCTTGGGCCACCCAGGGATCAGCTTCGCTTCCACCCCGATGGCATGACTATTGGCGATTGGGGCAGTGACCTATATGATTTCTTTGACACGGCAGCCTTGATCCAGTGCCTTGACCTTGTGATCAGTGTGGATACGTCAGTGGCGCACGTTGCAGGCGGTTTGGGCAAGCCTACGTGGCTGTTAAGCCGCTACGATGCGTGCTGGCGCTGGCTTATGGACCGCGACGACACGCCGTGGTATCCTACCATGCGGCTTTTCACTCAAAAGAAGCCGTATGATTGGGAAGAAGTTGTAGAACGCATGGTCATGCCCTTGCAGGCGTTGGCCAATCAGCACCGGCAGCGCGTAGCTGCGTAGAGGAGAAGCACTATGAGTGATGTAGATTATGGCCCGGCCTTCCGCCCGCAAGGGGTCAACTGGAACAACGCAGAGCAGACGGTTGGCACCGTCAACTTCCAGGACAAGAATACGCATGCCATTTTTTATATGAACAAAAGCCACAATCCGGCAAAATCACAGGAACAGGGGCACCCAATTTACGATAATGTTGTGTATGTTCGGATTGGCAACCCCGGTGAACGGTTGAATGTGGTTGACCGGCCGGCGACGCAGGGTGATCAGCGGCGGTTCCCGGTGCAATGGGCGCAGTTTCAGCAGAATATGGAGCAGCGGCCTTCCGGTACGCCAGTTTCCATCCTTTTTTCCGCAACCCGGCTGTGGTTGGCCTGCTTGAGGGCTGTAACATCTTCACGGTGGAGCAGTTGGCCGATCTTTCCGGCAACGCCATTGAGAATGTTGGCATGGGTTGCCAGAACTACGTCAATCAGGCGCAGTCATACTTGAAGATGGCAGAGAAGGGCATCAAGCACGCCGAGTTTCAGAGGAAGCTGGACGAACGTGACCAGAAGATTGCTCAGCTTCAGCACAACGTGAACGAACTCAACAGCACCGTCACCAAATTGCTGAACCAGATCAAGGGTGGTACGCTGCGGCAGGCGGATATTGCTGCGGCCGGTGGTATGGAGCGGCCCACGCACATGCCCCATGCGCAGTTTGACCCGCAAGAGGCACAGATTGCCGCTAGCGGCCGTGCCATGCGCCCGGTACCCAAGAAAGCAGCCCCAAAGGCTGCTGCCAAACCGGCAAGGCGTGAGCGTGCGCGTCTAAACGATTGAGGCACACGATGGACCCAATGGTTCTCCAACAGCTCCTAAAGCAGGGTGGTGCGGGTGCCCCACCCCCTCCCCCCAACCCTCAGCAATTGCTGACCATCCAAAATCTGATGAAGAGCCCAGGGGGTATGGGGGCGCTTCCACCGCCCCCTAATCAAATGCAGCCCCCACCGGGTCAGGGCATGAATAGCCCACTTGGTGGGCCGATGCCAAATCAGGGGCTTGCCCAACAGCAGCAAGGTATGGCTCAGCAGCCCGACATGAGCCGGCTTATGCAGCTCCTCAATCAGCCAAGTGCCCCAGTGAGTCCTTAAGTGCTGTCAATTTTGCAGATGGTGCAAAAGGCCGAGCTGGAACTTGGCCTGCCTGTAGGCACCAGCGCCTATACGGCTGCCGCCACCAATACCGATGCGCAGATGGGGGCGTTGGCCAACCGTGTGCTTGACGAACTCAGGCGCATGAACAGGTGGACGGCCCTTCAGTTTGAATATGACCTGATTGTGCAAGTGCCCACCAGTACCACGGGCGATCTGCCGTCACAATCGGCGGTCATTCAGAATATTCCGTCCACGGCTGCATTTGCACCCAACTATTGGCAAGTGTCAGGGCCGGGCCTCCCGGTGGCGGCACGAATTCAAACAGTGGATTCGGCTACCCAAGTCACTTTGAATATGGAGAACACAAATACTGCCCTGATGACCGGGCAGACTATCCTGTTCATGCGTGACACCTACCCGGTGCCACCTGACTTTGATTGGTTCAACAACAGGACCATGTGGGACCGCACCAACCGGTGGGAATTGATCGGGCCTGATAGCCCGCAACTGGATCAATGGCACCGCTCAGGCATTGTGGCCACCGGGCCGCGTAGGCATTTCCGCAAGATTGGCCCGTACCCTAGCACGTTCAGAATATGGCCGGCTCCTTCTGAGATTGTGTCTCCATTGCAGCTTGTGTTTGAGTATTTGAGCATCGCGGCAGTGGCCGTGCACGGCAACGTGGCGGATGGTGCCGCCTTCGCGCAGTATTTTGTCAATGACGACGATGCGTGTTTGCTGGACGAAAACGCAGTCATCATGGGCATCAAATGGATGTTCTGGGAGGCCAAGGGTTTTGGCAGCTACGTCACTCAGCAAAACCGCTGGATCGATTATGTGAAGCGGTTGATTGCCCGTGACGGTGCGGCGCCTACCATTCCGCTTGTTTCTAGGGTGAACCCAATTTTTGTATCGCCCGCCAACGTGCAAGATGGTTTCTTTCCTGGCCCAGTAGGCCCTAATCAGGGTGTTTAGAGAGGGCGCTCTTCAATGCCTTCTCCTGCCGAAGTTATTCAAGCACTTAGTGGTGCAGGTAATGACCTCTATGGCTTCCCCGGCCCAAAGCCACCCCCCATACTGCAAATAGACGCGGCCAATGCGTTGCTGTTGGGTGGGGGTGGTGCTTCATTGCCACGGACGCCGCCCAGGGCCACGCCTGAGCCTGCGACGGGGCCTGTGCCTCAACTGCCCCCGGTGAGGCAGCAGGTCCATGACGTACTTGCCAGCCCACCCGGCCCCGGCCCCGGCCCCGGCCGTGAAATGGGTGATCTATTCCCACATCTATACCCACCGGGCGATCCTAATTCGTTTATGACCGTACAAAACATTCGGCAAGCACTTGATCCGTCGCATGTTGTTGCGCGTCAACCCCCGACGCTTGCCCCACAGCCAAACATTGGACGTACAGCACCCGCACAGGCCCCAGGGCCGATAGGCCGGGTTATGAATGATGCCGAATTTGCCAGATGGAATATGAGCAATGAGCGGGGTGCCCCGCCACCAAAGTTGAATGACGACGACATCATTCGTGCATTGCAGCAGAACCCAGGCGCATCCATTTTTGACGTTGCCGGGCACAATCCGCAGGCCCCACAACCAGAGATAAGTGCCCCATCTGTTATCACGCGCCCGGCTGGGTTCCTTAGGGGCAGCAACGCGGCCAATGCCCTATTTGACAAACACATTGCCCCACACATGGACGAAGAAACATTTGCCAATCAGTATTTTGCTGGGATGCACAGCCCCGATTATATGACATTCAGAAAAGGTTTCTATGACCCAAATTCGCTGGAATTTGAAGGTGGGTTAGTCAATAAGAATGGCGATCAAATAGGCCAGATTGCCCGTGAAATAAACATGGATACCGGGCAAGCGCACCATGGCTATTTGAAATTCTATGAGAAGTCAGATCAGGGAAGCGGGCTTGCCAAACAGTTGCTTGGTAATCAAATCGATACTTACAACAAATTGGGGCTGAAATCGGCCGACTTGTTTGCCAACATTGACGTGGGTGGGTACGCCTGGGCCAAGTATGGCTTTCTTCCTCAGGAAAGGGATATGCCGGCCCTGCAACGCTTTATGAATGGTCGTCTTGGTGGGATGTTGAGGGGTGGCCTTGATCCTGAATTAGGTCAGCATGTACAAACACTAATCAATAGTGGTGACCCAAAGGCGTTGTGGACGATTTCAGACATCAAGGCAATGGCCCCTGGTGGGCAAACGGTTGGGAAGAACCTTTTGCTGAATTCTTCATGGAATGGTAAGCTGAATCTGAAGGACCCCACCAGTATGGACAGGTTCAACGCTTATGTCAGACCGTAACGAGCTCTATTACGAGGAAAATGGCAAGAAGCAGGACGCTGCCATTCACGAACCTATTCTCAAGGCTGGTGACAAGAAGCACTCACTCAAGCACAGCCGCGAACACGCTGCGAAGCTTGGTGTGCCCCCCGAAGGCGTGAAAGCCCTGTTCGGTGGCGAATGAGGAAGACCAAAACGATATCGAAGGTCCCGTTCCTTGCTCCTGACGTGGAAACGAAGATCATACCCGCACCCACGGATGGATGGGATGCCATTTCGCCATTGGCTGAGATGGACCCCAAGCGCGCCCCCATTCTTGTCAATTGGGTGGCACGCCCCGGCTATGTAGAGGTGCGGCAAGGTTCCTACCCGTGGAGCCGCCCCAGCACCACGGCGCCGGTTGAAACCATCATGGTGTACCGCCAGCCAACCGGCGAAACCATGTTTGCTGCTGCCGGCACTACCATTTCTGACGTATCGTCTTATGGGCTATCTACCCCAGTTGTGACCGGGTTGGGGTCCGGCCGTTGGCAATACACCAATTTCACGCCAGCGGGCGCGAATACAGTGCTGCTTTGCGTGAATGGCGTGGATCAAATGCGGTCATGGAACGGCTCAGCGTGGAGCGTTCCTGTCATTACCGGGTTCCCTTCAGGCATAACCACCACCGCTCAAGCCATCAACATTTATGCGGCGAAGCAGCGCATTTGGCTGGTGTGGAAGAACTCTACTCTTGTCAGCTTTTTGGCTACGCAAGCAATTCAAGGTGCTCTTGCGGGTACTCAGGATTTTGGCCCGTTGTTCAATAAGGGTGGGTACCTTGTTGCAGTCACGGATTGGACCATTGACGGTGGCAATGGCCCGCAGGATTACGTGGCGTTCGTCAGTTCCCGTGGACAAATTGCCCTATACGCCGGTACTGATCCGACGAACTCAAGTGTGTGGGCACTGATTGGCGTGTTCAACCTAGCGCCGCCCATGGGGCTGCGCTGCGCCTACAGCATTGGTTCAGATATTGCATTGATTACGCAGCAGGGTGTTCTTCCAATTTCGCAGGCGCTGCCGTTTGATCCTTCAGCCGACCGCTCAGTGGCAATCACTGCACGCATCCAAAATGCCATGGCTCAGGCTGCCCAGGTAGGCAACACGTTCTTCGGGTGGCAATTGATGGCCTTCCCGCTTCAGCAATTGCTGATCCTAAACGTGCCGCTTGCTGAGAACGAAGCCCAAGATCAATTTGTCATGAACACATTGACCGGCGCGTGGTCACATTTTACTGGATGGAACGCCAACTGTTTTGAGATATTTGGTGATAATCTTTACTGGGGTGACAACAACGGCTTCGTCATCAGGGGTTATTCGGGTTATTCGGATAGTGGCGTTGGTGTGACCATAGATATGCAATGTGCCTTCAACTGGTTTGAGGAGCCGGGGAAGGTCAAGCGTATGACGATGATCCAGCCACTGCTGACCGTCAACGGCACCATTACGCCAGCGCTGGAGGTTGATGTTGACTTTGGCACATCTTCTGCCACGCAGCCTTTGTCCATCAATGCCACGGGTGTGCTTTGGGATTCGGCTATTTGGGATGTGTCCCTGTGGCCCTCAAACACAACGAACTACACTCAATGGCTGACCGTGGAGGCCATAGGGCATGCCTTTGCGGCACGAATACATACCACGTTGCCGGTGTCCCCTTCCTCAGGGGTGTCATTGTTTGATTCGGCCGTATTTGACACGGCCACTTTCGATGGAACACCAAATGGCGTGGCAATTACGCTTCAGGTCAATGCTTTCAATTCAATTCTTGAAACAGGCGGGGCTATCTAAATGAAAACGGGTTTGCTTCTTCATTGTGACGGTCAGGTGGCCGAATACCTGTTCACGAAGCATGTGACGCCACGCATGAAATACGATCAAGCCATTGGGATCATGACCGATGACCAATTGACCGGTGGTGTCTTGTTCCAATGCTGGAACGGTTTTAATGTGGAACTCAGCTACTACGGCACAGGAACCTTGACGCCAGGGATCATCAAATGCTTGGCGCGAATTTTAGTCTCAACATTCAACGTGAGCCGTGTTACAGTGACGGTGAGCCAGCGAAGCCGCAGGCTCATGCGGGCGTTGCAGAAGCTTGGTTTTGTCCTCGAAGGACACCAGCGCTGCTTTTACGGGCATAAAGATATTCGGCGTAACACGGGCGTGCGGTTCGTTATGTTCCGTGAGCGTGTGGAGCAATTGTGCCAGTTTGAACAGCGAGCGGCGTCATGATCCTTAGCCCAAGCGCAGGTACCCCACCCGCGAACCAGCAATTCAACCAGCTTACCGGGCGCTTGCCCAATTGGCAGGGGCGCCTTGGGGCCGGGACAACGGGCGGCGGTGTCAATCTCAGTCAGCCACAACAGAATGGCAGCAATCCGTTAGCCGGGAACCCGAACGTGGCAATGATGATCCGGGCTTTGATGGGGCAGAAATAGGATGTCGTTGGGCAACCCTATACAAGCCAGTGGCTCTAACGCGGCCAGTGCGGCTTCGGCCGCTACGGCACCGTCGTCGGCTGGTGGTACGGGCAGCCCGTTTTCGTCATTGCCAACACTTGACCCAGCAGCGGGTGAATTGGGCAACGCTCAACTCCAAGGAAATTCTTCTGTTCCACCTGCATCACCACCCCAATCTGCGGTGCCGGGATGGCGTGACAATTTGCAACAAGGTGCCAACCCAACGCCAAGCCAAAATGCTCCGCTGCCATTCTTAAACTCGCCGCCCCCTTCCCCGGCCTCTGTGTCAAACCCGACACAAGTTGGGGGTGTGCAAATGTCTGACCCTGGTCCGGTTTCACCACCGGGGCAACCCACCCCGCCAATAATGTTTGATCCGGGGCCGGTGACACCCCCCACCCCTGTGATGGCATCTCCTCAGCCATCGCCGTTTGCAACGGCCGCACCACAAATGCCTACGCCGCCGCAAAGCCAACCGGCAAATCCGGCAGCCACGTTTGATCCTGCAATGTTTGGGGGCAACGGACCGAATGGCGTACCGCTTTACACCGGGGCCAGCACAGCGCCGGCACCACAGAACAATTTACTTTCGCTTTTGAGCCAAGGAGGCTCAGCATGAGCCTGGGCCAACCCAAACCGCCAAACCCCACTGATATTGCCAATGCATCCATTGGTGTTACCCAGCAGCAAGCGGGGATAAACACTGGACTTGGGCAGGAAAGCCAAGCGGGGTCGAACTACAATCAGTATGATCCCTATGGTTCGCTGACCTATCAGCAAACCGGCACCGGGCCGGGCGGCACGCCCATCTATTCGTCGAGCACCAACCTTAGCCCTACCCAGCAGAACCTTTTGAATTTGCTCCAGGGCACGAAGACCACTGCGGGTGGTTCAGCTAGTAATCTCCTTTCCGGTGCCAACTATGGTGCTGCACAGCCGTCGGATGTGATTGGCAATATGACGTCCGGGATAACTGGACAAAGAATGGCCTCCTATTTGTCGGCGTCCGATCCGTTTTTCAAGACACAAACCGAGCAGCTTGATACCCAGCTTCGAAATCAAGGGTTGGCGCCGGGTTCGCCAGCTTACGATAATGCGATGCGTTCCAACACTACCAATCAGGGTTACGCGGTTGAGGGTGCGGCTGCGAACTTCCAGCCGCAGGCTTTCAATCAAGCCACTCAACTATATGGCTTGCCGGCAGATATGGCAACAAAACTTGCCAGCTTTGGCGCCCCGGTGGACCCAACAGCAGAACTGCGCAGCGGTGCGGCACTCCAAATCCAACCGCCAAATGCGTCGGGTAATCTTAGCGCCCTATCTAGTGCTTATCAGAATTCATATCAGGATAAACAGAACCAGTACAATGCCATGATCTCAGGCTTGATGGGGATTGGCAACGGTGCCATGAATATGTTCTCAGGCGGGGGTGGCGGGGCTGGGTTCTTGGGTAGCCTTACGGGGGCCGGAAGCGCTGGTGCCCCGGCTGCTGGGCTGTCGGCTGCCGATTATGGTGCTGGGGCTGGCGCGGCAGGTATTATGGATTACTTACCGATGTTGGCTTTGGCTTAGGAACACACTATGCCGCCCGACGACACACTTCCCGATCCGTCGCAGTACGCGACCCCAAACCAGCTTGCTGCCCAGCGCGCCCTTGCGAAGGGACTACTTGAGCAAGGATTCGGCCCAATCACGCCAAGCAGCGGCGGTGCTATCAGTGGATTGCAGGGTATTGGCGGTATTCTTCAGTCATTGGCTGGCCGTCAACTTCTTGAGAGGTCAACCGCACAGGAACAGGGCACCAACCGGGCGGCGGCACGGGGTGCAGCTACCGCAGGCGGTGAGGATCAACCACCCCAATCCGGTGGTGGCCCTCTAAGTGCAGCCCCACCGGCAGCTTTGGGTTATGCGGATCCTATCAGCAAATATTCTTCCGCCACGTCGACTGTCGAAGGGACTGGTGGAAGTTATGACGCGCTTGGCCGGGTGATCAAAAGCCCTCAAACCGGGCAGCCTGATCGTGCCTATGGCAAATACCAAGTCATGGGGGAAAATATCCCTCAATGGACCAAGGAAGTGCTTGGCACATCCATGACACCACAGCAGTTCTTGCAAAACCCGCAGGCTCAGGAAGCGGTATATCGAACCAAATTCAGTCAGCTTGTGCAGAAGTACGGGCCTGAGGGTGCGGCTAAGGCTTGGTTCGCCGGTGAAAGGGGTATGAGCAACCCAAATGCCAAGGATGCAAACGGCATGACAGTTGCCCGTTATGGGGGTGACTTCAGCAAGGCACTCGCCTTCAACGGTGAGCCTTCAAACGCCCCGCAGGGGGGTAGCGGCCCGCTTGCCACACGGCCCCCAGGTGGCCCTGATGGCCAAGCGCTGGCCTTGCAGCGCCCGGCCCCCCAAACGGGGGGCTTGCCCACCCCCTCAATGGCCCCGGCCGCACGTGGGGGCAGCACAATGGATCAACCTGCCGGTACGTTGCCGGTACGGCCAAGGGTGACTCGTCAGCAGTTTGAAGCGGTCATGTCCAATCCGCTGGCGTCGCCTGAACAGAAAAAGGACATAAGTGATTTCTACTATAGCCAGAACCAGCCGCTGCAAACGCAGGGGCCGTATGGCAGCACGGTTGTCATCGACCCGCGTAATCCAAATAGCCGCTGGGTCTTGCCCGGTCCTGTGCACATGGATCATCTTAAGGCGGGCGATGTTGAAACCCCCGCTCCAATTGTCACAATGCCCCCAGGCTCGTCGGTTGGTCCACCTGATATTCGTGTCATCCCCCCGCAATCTGGGCGTGGTGCAGCCCCGGCCCCGGCTGCCCCTCAAAGCGGAGCACCGGCAGAAATTCCGCATGATTTGATGCCACCGCCGAAGGCCACACCGTTTGCGGCGGAAGGAAATGCCCCACAAGGTGAGTTGCCAGATATTATTACCAAGGGGCCTGAGGCTGTGCAGGCCGGTGGTGGCCCTTTGGCCGTCAAGCCCCCGGCCTTTGCGTCTGAGAACACCCAAGCCCCGGCCGGTCAGCCTGGACAACAGGTGGCACAGGGTTCGCCTGATTTGTACAGCATGACGCCGGGTGAATTGGCCAATTGGTCACAGAACCGTGACATTCAAACTACCGCTGTCAAGGAATTCAATAAACAGGATATTGAGCAGTACAACAAAGATTATGCCGAAAATCAAACATATGGTAATAGCGCTATCAATGCCGCGCCACAAATTGCGTTAGCACAAAAGATCATCCATGATCCGCACTTTACCCAAGGCCCAGGTACCCCAATCAAACTGGCGTGGGAGCAGGCCAAGGCATTTTTGGGCGATCAGACCGCACAGACCAACCTCGCTTACAATCAGGCATTTGACAAGGTGATTGCGAGCAACATCCTTGGTAGTATGCGAAGTGCCCTTAAGGGTTTGGGTCAAGTTCGCGTGGCTGAGATCAATTTGCTCAACCGTGCTTCCGCTGCACAGCCTAATACCATTGGTGCCAATCAAGCTATTCTTGACATTGCGGCGCAGTCGCAGAAGCAATTGATGGAGATTGGCAAGATAACGAATTGGTATCGTCAAGGCTACCGTTGGGATGATAACGGCAAGCTTATGACGGATCAAAGCGGCAAACCAATCATAGGCAATGATCGTCCAACCAGCGCTGGTCAGAACGCCGTTATCAAAACTTATCTGACAAAAAACCCGTTGCTGAGTGAGGACCAAATAAAGAATTATAATGATCTACTCGACGCCGCTGAAAAGGGTGGTGGTGGCATAGCGCAAGGCCCGCTCTCCAGGAAGCCACCGAGTGAGGCAGCCCCGGCCGGTGCTGGGCAGTCACTGGAAGAACTGCAACAGGAAAAAGCCCGCAGGCAGCAGAAGAAGCCACCGGGTGAGGAGCTACCGTTGTAACAATGGCCAATCCTCTTGTTGATCTCACCGACGAACAGCTTGATGCGTTGATTGCGCAGAAGCAGGCGGCTACTCCAGGCGGTGCCGCGCCGGTAGATCCTATTGTGCCCGAGAAGGGCACTCTTGCAGAAATGAAAGGGCTGACCAAAGCAGGCGGCACAGGTCTTATTAAAGGGGCAGCTTCCATTGTCGGGCTACCGGGCGATATTCAAAACTTGGGTACTGCGGCTCTAAATAAATGGTTGCCGGAAGGCTCAAATGTTGAGAGTGTCATAAATACTTTGAAGAAGTCTGGTGCTCTTGGCATAGGGCTGCCTAACACTCAAGACGTTCAAACAGGAGTTGAGAAAGTAACCGGGCCGCTTTACGAGCCACAAACCGGCGCTGAAAAAGTAATGCAGGCAGGTGGGGAAGCTGTACCATTTGGGATGCTTGGTGGTGGGCCGGTGCTTTCTAAAATGCTTCCCAATATGGGGCGTGCTGCATTATCAGGCGGTGCATCTGAGGCCGCAGGGCAAGCAACGGAAGGGACACCGTATGAGACACCGGCACGCATAGTTGCTGGGATGGCGGCTTACGGGGCTGGTGCGGCTACCCCACCTACTACTAGGATTATTGCCAATACGCCGGTACGTGCAGCGGCACGAGCACTCGAGAATGAGGGGGTTCGGGTGCCTGCGTCTGCTATTTCAGGGAGCAGGCTGCAATCTACTTTGGAAGGCGGCCCTACAGATATTAAAGCGGCAGGTGGGCCTACTTTGCTACGTCAGAGTGGAATTGTTAGACCCCCAGGAAACACAGATCAATTCAGCCGGTTACAGGAGCAACGTGCACGTGATGTTGGCAATCAAGCCAATCAGCTTGGTGTGCAAACTTCTATCCCAGCACCTGCGGTACCCCCACTGCGTGCGCAGCTTGCTAATGTAGCTGCTCAACATATCGGGCAATTTGGTGGGCAGAGTATTGAGAACCCTGCTGTTGCACGGGCCTTAGCTGATTTCGACCAAGCCACAATGGGCGGGCAGCCACTTAGTGGTCAACAATATGAGCGCTATCATCGGACGTGGGGCGCTGACCCGGACACACGCCCCATGGCGCAGCATTTAGATGCTGCTATGGACAGGGCACACCCTGGGGCATGGGATGATTGGCGAACCAACCATGCTAATCTTGTTGGGGCTAGGGCTTCTGCCGATCCTATGGGTGGCGCGGCTACGGTTAGCCCCCTTAACCCAGATAAAATTGTTGATGCAATGTACCGACGAACCCCTATGCGTGATACGGCTGAGAACCTTCAAACTGTGCACGCTGCCCAGCCGAAGCCCTATGATTTTACACAAGCGCTGACCGCTCTTGGAGCAGCCGGTGGTTTGGGGGCCGGGGCTGCTTATCATGGTGGTCTGGTGGGTGCTTCCGATTTAGGAATATATGGGACCCTTATCGCCCCCACTGTTGCTGCGCTAGCAAAAGGGGCGGCGGCGCCAGTTTTTAGCAGCCCTGGCGGGCAACGCTTTCTTCGCAACCTCGATCCTAAGGTTGTCGCGGGTTTGTTGGCTCAGCAAGGGATCACCCCTAAGATTGCCCCCTCTGGGGGTACGACACAATAAGTCAAAGACAAATGAGAGGGCTACGGTTATTATGTAGGCCACAAAGAGTGACACAAGATAAATGGCAAACATTGATGCTTGTGTGTGTAAGGAGATGCAATAACTGACCACCCAGTAAATAATTGTTATTTGGAGGGCGTACCAGAACACGTTAGGACTCCACGATGCCACGTAACTCCTCAGGAGTGTATTCTTTACCACAGGCGCCCTTTACGCCTGGGACTGTCATTTCATCCTCGGCGGTCAATAGTGATTTCTCAGACATTGCCACTGCGCTGACCGGTTCCGTTGCTTGTGACGGTTCTGCTCAAATCACCGGTATTCTAAAGGGCACCATCACTACGGGGCCTATATATAGTGCGGCCAGCGACAACACAACGGGCTTCGGCATTGGGGCTGTTGGCGAAGCCGATATCTATTCAAGTGGTACGAAGATTGTTGTCGTTACGGCAACAGGCGTTGCCATCACTGGCAATGCGTCCGTCAGCGGCAACCAGACAATTGGTGGGAACCTCACTGTCACTGGCGCAGTCAGTGCTGGATCAATTGCCTTTACGGGTACGGCGGCTGTTCAAATCCCTGCTGGCACTACTGGCCAACGTCCATCGCCTGTTACGGGGCAAATTCGTTACAATTCGTCACTGGGGAATTTTGAAGGCTATGACGGAACCGAATGGGACCCGATGTCCCAGGTTAATCAGTTATATTCGCTAAGCTCGTCGGTCAACGCCGGTATTCTTACCGTTAATTTTCTAAATGCTCTAACGGGTGCGGCGCCTACCGCAGCCGATCCGGTGAGTTTTAGTTATCAAAATGGTCAAGGGGGACTTAATACCGCCAAGATCAGCGCCACACTCAGCATCAACACAAACGGTATTGGGGCAACGCTGGGGTCGTCAAATAACGTTCCTTTCCGTTTTTGGATAGTGCTTTTTTCAAGTTCCAGTTCTGGCAACCCGGTTCTTGGGCTGATAAATTGCAGTGTGGCTACTGCCACCTCTGCCTCAATATTCCAACTGTTGGAGTCCCTTGGTTACAGTGCCGTAGCCATGTCTAATGCTGCTACGTCAGCAGGTGTTTTCTATTGCCCAAATGGGATAACGGTTACGGGGCAGCCTTTTAAGATCCTTGGCTTTTTAGAATACTCAAATGGTTTGGCTACTGCCGGAAATTATACGAGTACCCCAAATACCATGACTGTGTTCAATGCGGGTGCAAAAAAGCCCGGTGACGTGATACAGGCAATTTATGCAAGCAATGCAACGCCGGCCAGCACAAGCAGCGGTACGCCGCAGACGTTTCTTTCTCAGGCAATCACACCGTCGAGCAAAGCCAATCTGATTTTTGTGAACGCGGGGGCTTGCGGCTTCAATGGTGCCACAAGCGGGCTGCTTTGCTCAATGCAGATGTTCAGAGGGGCCACTGCCATTGGCGTGGCCCAAAATGCAGGTAATAGGAGTGGTGGTGCAATTGGAAGTGAGGGTGGTGCCGCCTTCCCGATTTTGGATGCACCCGGCTCAAATTCGTCAGTCACCTATGCGCTGAAATATAACAGCAGCAACGGTGCCAATTCCGTTACGCTTGATAGTGCCCTGATGACTCTGCAAGAAATAATGGGCTGAGGAAGGCATAGATGGGTTTCAATCTTACGACAGGCGTTTATACACCTCCTAACGGGGCCACGAACGCTTTCCCTGGTCAAATTATTGCGTCGGCCACGTGGAACGCCATTCATACTGATATTTCGGCTGCCCTTACTCAATTAGGGCAACAGCAGGTCATCCCACGGCCGGTATCGGTTACTGGTGCCGCGTCGCTTGCCACCACCGCGTCCGGTGCCTTGGTGGCCCTCAGCGGCGGCACATTGTTTACATTTACGGTAGGGGCTGCGAGTGGCTTCAGTCCCAACTTTTCGTGTGTAATCTTTAATGCCGATACTGGACGCGGCAAAGCACTTGCCATCAACGGTCTTACGTCTTTCGTTCTTTGGCCATTGCAATTTGTTGTACTTTATAATGTTGCCAATGCGTGGGCAACCGCTCCCTTGGCGGCGCGTTGGCCAGTTCCGGCTGGGACGGTGTTTAATGTTGACAATGTCAACGGCAGCGACGCCGCGACGAACGATGGCCTTGGAGCACAGGGGACGAGCGGTGCATTTTTGACCGTTCAGCACGCCTACAGTGTAATCCAAAAGCAGCTTTTACAAACAGGGGCTGGCATAAGCATTCAGTTGCCACCAACTACATCAACACCAATTGTGGAAAATCTTGCTATAGCTGGGGCTATGCCATCTGGTATTCCAACCACCACCATTATTGGTAACCCAACAACGCCGACAAATTGTAAATGGCAACCCACTGCCGGGATCAGCGTTGACGACTATCAGTCGGTGACGTTTGACGGTGTAGGTTTTAGTGCATCTTCCGGGCAAGCATTCGTAACCGTTACACAATTTGGTCTTGCGGACTTTGAAAACTGTGATTTCGGAGCGAATCCAGGCGGAATAAATTTTCAATTTGCACAGAATTCTCGTTCGAACTTTTTAACTGGAAACACTATTAGTGGTAGTTGCGCCGGTTTCGTGCAGTCTGTAGAGAATGCCTCTGTTACGCTTGGCGCCAGTTTTGCAGTTGTCGGCACCCCAAATGTGGGCGTATTTGCCGACGCGTTGAGAGGTGGCACGATCAATCTCGCGGGACTTGCTTTCACAGGGGCAGGCACGATTTCCGGTCAAAAGTTTACAGCACACAACGGAGGAATAATTATAGGGGACATTGGGCCAACGTGGCCTGTGGGATTTACTGCGGGAACGTCAACAAATGGAGGAATTGCGGACGCCAATAGCACGTCATTTGCTCTACTTGGTGTTGGTGTCAATCCGGCAGCAACGATGTTTTTGAGGCTCGCAGCAGGCACGACTACAATCGCTCAAATAAATTTTGGTGCGAGTACCGCGCCGACAAGCCCCAACGATGGGGATATGTGGTTTGACGGCAGCAATCTAAAAATAAGGATAAGTGGCACAACCAAAACATTTACAGTGACTTGATATTTGTCATGTCTGGTATCCGCATGCTCAAGATTAGTTAATGCCTTTCAACCCAACAACAGGAGTTTATGTTCTTCCTAGCGGAGCAAACCCGCCCTTCCCTGGGCAGCAGGTTTCTACCAATACTCTCACGGCACTTTTAACAGATATTGCCGCCGCATTGAGCCAAGGTGGTGCTGGGCCAATCATCAAGACCACTTTTGCCAATCTTCCCACACCAGCGGTGGGGATGTTTGCTTGCATAACCGATGGGAAAGCAGCCAATTGCGCTGACGGCACTTGCACCACTTGGGGGACAAATGTGACGGGTGGTGGTGGTGCTCTTAATCTCTTAATTTGGTATAATAACACCCACTGGACGTTGGTTGGGAAGTAAAGGCACTGACCAAAAGAAGCCCCAATTAGGGGGTTGAGCCTTCCCCTTGCACTTGCTAGGTTCCGCGCCGTTGTAAACAGCACGGGGAATACTAAGATGAGAATCGCAGCAATCTGCGCAGCGCTTTGCCTTGTCTTTACTGCCACTACTGCGAATGCCCATCCGTATCGGCACCATCATCATCAACAGAAACATCTTCATCCTGTAGTGCAGGGTCTTGGGGCTGGTCTAGCCCAAATGCTAAAATTTTTGGATGAAAAATCCAATCAAGTTGGCCCTGGGGAAATGCCAACCTACGGCTACAACGACGAATACAAAACGTCCGAAGTTGCCCCTCAGCCCCGCCCCAAGCGGGCACACAGGTCTTTCACATACAGGCACATCGACTACAACGGCCACGATCCGCGTCCGCGCGCTTGGTGCGGCTGGTGGATGCGCCACCTGCTGGGGGTGGCTGACCGGTCATTCAATCTAGCCCGCGAATGGGCACATTACGGCAGCAATGCCGGTGGCCCCCGTGCCGGAGCTATTGTGGTTTGGCGGCATCATGTGGGGATCATAGTTGCGCAGGGCAGCGGTGGCCGCTGGTTGGTCAAATCAGGCAATGACGGCCATGCGGTACGTGAGCGTGAACGCTCACTAGCGGGCGCTATAGCCTTCAGGTGGCCCGGTGGGGGCCGTTACGCTTCAAACTGATCGGCATGGTGAGGGAAACCCAACAGAGGTCCCGGTCCCAATCGAGGTCTTTTGGCAGAGTTTCCCTCACCATTATTTGTGTATTTGTCATAGTGCTGGCCGTGATATGCTTCGTCGGGTTGGCGTTGTTATAGGAGGTGGCTGTGGTTGCGTGTGCAATTATTGGTGACAGCATTGCATTGGCTCTTGCTGCCCATATCAGCGGGTGTGTGGTGGATGCCAAAATAGGTATTTCATCCTCTGCCATAATCATGCGTGTGCAATCCGCAGATACGGTGATTGTGTCGGCCGGCAGCAATGACCCATATAACAAACACCTTCGGGGCAACTGCGAATTGATCCGCAAGATCGCCGTGGCTAAAGGGGCCAAAAAGATCATTTGGGTACTGCCTGCGAACGGAGCAGGTCCTGTGGTCATGGCAGTTGCAGTCACCTATCATGACCCAATGGTTTCATTTGTAGCCGGGCGTGATGGCGTGCATCCTGCGTCTGAAGGCATATTAACAGCCGACGTCAAAAAGGAAATGGAATGAAAGCCAACGAAGCGCAAGCTGTTGCCGGGGTGGTACTGAGTGAAGGCCCCGAACTCAACGTCAACCCGCCCGGTACCCCACCGGGCCAAGGTGAGCCTGGGGGTGCGTCCAAATATGGGGTGTCTGTTGATGCTTTGACCGACTACCACCGGGCCTTGGGCAAGCCTGCGGCCACTGTAGCTGACGTGGCGGCGCTTACTGAGGCCGGTGCCATCACGTTCTACACTGAATGGGTTATGCCGAAGCTGCGATTCGACGAACTGCCTTCAGGGGTGGATTACCGCGCATTTGACGTGTTCACGAACCTGGGCACCAGCGGGGGTATTGATCTCCTGGAGCTGGCGGTTGGACGCTTTCCGCCTCTTGGCAAATTTGATGATCATCTTCTAGCGGCCGTCAAGGCAATTGACCCGCGTGCTATGGTGCTGATGATCGGGGCGCAGTGGATCACCAAGAAGCGAACTCAGCCGGGCTGGATCAAATCAGGGCATGGATGGAGTAACCGGCGCACACGGGTGGATGCTCAAGCACTCAGCATGGTAGAGGCGGGATCATGACGTGGACACCAATTGTTGGCAAGAAGTTCACCGTTGAAGAGTTCAGGCAGTACGTGAGTAGCCTTGATCTGGTTCACGCACCGTTCAAGCCCTTATTCGTTGTCCATCATAATACGAGTTCACCCAGCCGGGCACAGTATGATGCTTACGCGCACCGTTCACCTCCAATCACCGACGAACAGTGGTTGCAGAACCTTGCCGGGTACTATCAGGGCTTGGGCTGGCAGGCTGGCCCACATCTGTTTATCGTGCCGTCAGGCATTTGTGTATTTACCCCGCTCACGCACAGGGGCACTCATACCCCTTCATGGAATTGGTGTTCGTGGGGTATTGAAATGGTGGGTGATTACGACACCGAACCATTTAAGACTGATATTGGTGACAATGCGGTGATTGCGTCGGCCATCCTTCATGCAGCCGCGCACCTCTCACCGTTGCCTTTTCAGCTTGGGCGGCGTGGGCTGCACTTCCATAAAGAGGATCCTGCAACTACTCATCGTGACTGCCCAGGAAAGAACGTTATCAAGGCTGATTTTGTAGAAGCTGTGATGACGGCGATGCAAGCCGTGTCGGGCCAAGGCCACCCACCAGACAGGGACAAAGCTATCAGTGGTGGTGAGGGGAAGGCTGCGGCGGTTGTTGCATAGCTTGTTGTTGCATGTTATTAGATGAAAATAGGGGACAGGAGCACACGATGCAATTGCCAACGTCCGATCAAGTCAATTCTGCTCTTCGGCATGTTTACACCGCTGCCGGTACCGCCACGGCGGTTTTGGTCATGGTGGGGTTGAAGCAAGGTGATGCCACGGCCTTAGGCAATGCTATTCACCAAATTGGTGATGGTGTGGCCTCAATCATTGCTGGTGTGGGCGCCCTAATCCCAATCCTTGCTGGCTTCTTTGCTGCGTGGTCGGCCAGCCCATTCTCTAAACTTATTGGGATGCGAAACAATCCAGAAATTGAGAAAGTGAAAGCCGTGCCGGGGACACCCACGGCGGCTCTTGCTGCTACCATCCCAGGCGACAAGATCACATAACTGAGGAGTATTACATGATGCGTGTAAAATCACTTGCCATCACAATCACCTTGGCGCTAGCTCTCGGTGGTTGTGCAAGCTTGCAGAACTTCTTTCACTCTGTTGGGCTGGTCACCAACGCAACGCTTTCACCACAAACGGTGACGGTAGCGGTCGACAGCTTTCACATCGTGGAGGTGAGTGCGGGCAATTACCTGATTGCCTATGCGTCATGGCCCAAGTGCACGGGGGCCAACGGCCCGCTGTGCCGCAATCAGGCAGTGCGCAAGGCAGTTGAAAAAGCGGTCCATGACGGTCAGGTTGCCAGGGACGGCCTCATAGCCTTTGCGCAAGGGCACCCAGGCCCATTGGGCGTGCAGGGGTTGGTTGATGCCATTACTGTCGCCACCAAAACGCTTCAAGCTATCTTGCCGGCTGTCTGAGAGGAACCACACCAATGGCTGCAATTATCCCATTGATCCTGACAATCATTCAGGACCTGCTTCCGTCGCTTTCCCTGTCATCCACGGTTACCAACATCATTGGGCTGCTGGTGCAGGCCATCCCGGTGGTGGTCAAGGAGGCCGAGGATCTTCTGCCAATGATCCAAAAACTGATCGCCGACGTGCAGGGCAGCGGTGTGGCTACTCCCGACCAGATCAAGCAGTTGCAGGATCTTGCCGCGAAGTATGACGCTGATTTTGCCGCCGCTGCTGCCAAGGCCGATGCGGCTGATGCCGCAGACCCGGCCCCGTAATCTTCGGCTAGGCAGCAATGGTACGTCAACTAAGACGAAATAATGAAGGTCAGCCAGGAATCCCGGTGGATTACCGGGGGCAGGCAACTATTGACCCAACGAAGAACGTCCTTGATCTGGTACAAGCCGAAAGCAAGTATCAGGACGCTATGCGGGATGCTCAAGAAAAGTTGGTGAACGAAAAAGTTAGCAGCACCCGTGAAATGGTGAAAATCGTTTCTGATAGCATGGTCATGTATCAGAATGCACAGCGCGACGCTGAAACCCGGCGCATCGACGAACTTGCCGAAACACGGCAGGAATTTCAGAACACAATCCGCGACATGTTGGCTGAATCGGTGCGTACCACGTCAACGTTGGTGTCCACACAGCTTGTGCAAATTCAGGCGACGTTCGATACACGGGTCAGCAAGCTGGAAGCCGGGGCCTTCACGGCGGCTGGTCGTAGCAGCGTGCAAGACCCTCAAACCGCCGACGCGCTCACGCGCATGGCGGCTGGTATTGCATCACTTTCCACCACAACCACTGACGCCATGAACAAGACCGCAACCGCAACATCGGGGGCTATTGCCGAACTGACCATGACCCTTGCAAAAATGCAATCAGTGGAAAGTGGCGTTGGTGGTCAACGCAAAGGCATGGTGGATACGAATGCGCGGCTGCTCGCTATCATAATGGCGGTGGCCACCGTAGCCTCCGTATTCATTGCCGGTATTGCAGTTGTTATGGCGATGCGGGGGCACTAACGTGCTCGTCAGATTCCGTGGCCGTTGTGAGCGGATACGCAAGAACAACGGCATCACAGAAATACTACTGACGCGGCGCGCTCAATATGGCGACGAATGGTCACATGAACAGCACGCGCTGTTCAATTTGACCTTGGGGCTTGACGAGCATTTAAACGAAGGGGACGAATACTGGGTGGAAGTTCGTCCCGCGTCCACCCATCGCGTTATCAAGTCAACAGGGTAGGGCTTCAAGACTTTTTCTTACCAAAGCCAAAAAACCCAGTGGAAGCCGGCTTTGCAGGTTCGGGTTTTGCGGGGGCAGGCTTGGGTGGGGCCTTTGACATCTTCAGTTCTCCGGCCTCAACCGCAAACTCTTTCTTGTCCTTTCCAACCACCCAGTATTGGTGTGGGCCACCGATGTTGTAGTTGTCATCGCCGGGGCGCACGCTGCGCAGTACCCTAACGCTTTCACCCTTGTGGTCTTTCAGTTCTGGGCGGTTGCTGTGGATCACCCCGTCACATTCTTCGAAGTCACTGACCAATTCATCATTTTGCACGGTGAATTGTGCACCGTCCTTTGGCTGCACAACCACCTGACCAACGTCCTCGCTATAGCCCGAGTCTCCGGATTTGATGGCCCTGACAACCCGAACTTCCTGTCCATTGTGCACTTTTATATGGGGACGAGTTGATTTGACCCTCAGTCGTTCTATGGGGCCATCATAAAGTTCGCCCGGTGTCACAATAAGCAACTTCCCGTCTTCGGACTCAACCACGCAGTAGTCAGTGCGTGGCATGACAAACAAACCGTCGTAGGCTTTGGTTTCTGGCCGGTTTGATCTTACGGTAAGCATGGAGGTATCCCTTTCATTTGAATGTAGGCGGGGGATGATACCTTATTTACAGGCACTGTGCACGGCTGACTGTTCAAAATTGCTCAGATTGAAATGTGTGCAGCTTTCAGCTATGGTGAGATCAAATAGCGAGGAGACGGCCATGAGTCTTGGAACCCTGCTCGTCATCATTTTGATCATTGTGCTGCTTGGGGGGTTCAGCGGGATTGGCGGTGGCCCGTTTTACGGGGGTGGCCCCTACTTGGGTGGGGGCCTTGGGCTCGTTTTGGTGATTGTGCTGATCCTTGTTCTACTTGGGCACATCTAATGGACGCGATCTCACTTTTCATCGTACTTTGCGAACTTATCCTGTGGGCGCTGTTTTGGTATTATGTTGTTGATCTTTTGACGATGATGCCGGATGGTATCCGTTTGATCTTCAAGGGGATCATCATCATGCTGGCAATTGCCTATTCGTTGAAAGACATTCTTGCCTATGGTGGTGGCACACCACCGCGCCTGTCACTTAGTTCCCCTACACCACCAAACATCATTGCGCCTGAGCGGCGCTGACAGAGGAGACCCCCATGCCTCTTGGCTTTTGGTTTTGGCTGATCTTCGTGTTGTGTATTATTTTCACCGCCCGGCCGTGGTGGGATGCCGCCCCGGCTGGTGGATCATTGGAGGCTGGTTCTGGTTATGGGTACTTGTTGCAATTCTCGGATGGCATGCTTTCGGCGCCCCTTGGAATGCCTTGGTCCATTAGTCAATACGTGAGCCGTCGGTGTCCTTCACAATGGTGACTACCCCATCATAGGGGTAGTCCAGTAGATTGTGTTCAATAACGATTATCCTTTTGTTTTGTGAGGCTGCGCGCTGCGCAAGCGTATCAGCCAGATCAAGCATACCCTCTTGGCTTAGGTGGCGTGAAGGTTCGTCAAAGAACTCAACGGTGCTGGTCAGCCCAGCGCGTTCCATAATCAGGTTGGCCAAGCCCAGGTCACCGGCAAGCCTCAGACGTTGAGTTTCTCCTCCGCTCCAGGCTTCGAAGCGTACTGGCCCAGGCGCCCCAGGCGCGTGCACTAGCACCACAAAGCCTTTGGTGATGCCCCCGGACTTGTTCTCACGCTCAACGTCCAGGGTAATGTGCCAATCAAGCAGCCCCAGGCTGGTCAGGCTGTTGTTGATCTCAAGTTCCAGTTGGCGCAGGGTTTCTTCCACAATGAATAGCCGTACCCGTTTGAAGCCCATAACCCAAAAGCTGATCGCGGCGTGATCTTCATTGAGGGTGTCTATTTCGTCTTTTAGGGAGGCAATTTTGCCCTTGGCCTTTTCCTTGGCAATCAGCTTACTGGCAACTTCGTCGGCATAGGGGTTCTCACGTGGTGCCATCGCGGATTTGGTTACACGTATCTCACCTTGAGCGGTTTCCTTGTCACGCTCTAGCTTGCGAAGCTGACGTTCAAAGTCTGTCTGATTGGTAAGCAGTGCATTTAGTTCTTTGTTGGCTATAGGTTGCCCGCAGGTGGGGCACTTCTTGGCACCACGCCCCACTGTCTCAAGCTTGATAGTCAAGTTCTTGAGGGCCTTTTGTGTAAACTCTATGGCCTCACCGGCATCAATTGCCTTAACGCCTGCTTCTTGCAAGTCCTGTTTTAATCGTTTAATGCGCTCAGCCTCAGCTTCTGCAAAGGTTTTGTTCTTGCCACGCAGATTGGCAATGTCCTCGTCAATGATCTCAAGCTGCCCCCGGCATTTGGCTGCATCACGCTCAAGCGCTTCCTTGGCACTCAGTATGTCTTTAGCCAAATCATCGGCTTCTTTGCTTTTGTTCAGCCAGTAATCCAGTTCCATGATCTGGGAGAACAGCGTCAGCTTGTCGCTGGGTGACAGGTCAAAGAAGGCGTCACCAAATTGCGGGATCATGACCGCGTAGGTAAAAGCCTCAGGGCCAATGCGCAGGGCCTTTTGCAGGTTGTCCTGATCAACCGGGCGGTCATTCAGCGTGAGGCTGTTGGGGCTTTGGGTGCGGGTAACCGTCAGGTGGTCACTGGCTACGGTCAGGTGGCAGGTGACGGCACAGCGCTTAGCACCCCAGCTAACCACGTCCCCGGCCTTCAGGCCGCGTGTGGTGTGACCGTATAGGCACCAATATACCGACTCAAGCAGGGTGGTCTTGCCCGCGCCGTTGCTCCCCACACGTGAGTTCTCAAGGTTCTTGCCGGTGATGGCATAGAGCCCCGGCTCAGTGGGGAACTTAAAACTGTGTTCACCACGGAAGGACCTGAAATCCTCCAGTTCAACGCTTACAATGTCAAACACGGTCCCGGTACATCCCCTGAATTGGCACCCTGAACGAATTGGTGTACTGTTTTCTAAAAGCTACTAGGATAATCTCGTAGGGATCATCCTGCCGGTACTTTTGCAGGATTTCATAATCGTTGGCGTGGGCCAGATCATCGAAAATACTTTCGTCATAATAATAGAAGCCATGTGAAGGGCCAAATTTGGGCGTGGGGACGGCATGGATCATCAAGCCCCCCAGTACAGTCAAATCGTGCATCAGCTTGAACACGTTTGCCTGATTGAAGATGTGTTCTGTGGTGCCGTGATTGGTCACAATGTCAAACGAAGTTTCAGTGTATGCTTGATAAATATCGTGGATAGTGGCCACATTCAAATCCAGCTTGAGCGCACCGAATTTTCCGTCAAAGTCAATGCAGGTGTAATCGAAGCCCTGTTCTTCCATCCAGTCTTTGGCACTCCCACTGACACCTTGGCTCATTTCCTGAGAGCCAAGATCACAAACCCGTGCCGGGGGCTTCAGGTTTAGCTTTTGGTACAACTCACGTGCTGCCGGGCCTAGTCCCATCGTTCTCCTCCAAGTTTTTAAGAATATGATTTGCTATCAGTTGGCTGTTGGCACCCTGACCTGTGAGGGTGATTCTGTGCTTGAAATTCCAGCGGTGCAAGGGTGTTACACTGTGTGGGTTTTTGGCCCATTGGATGATCTCAGTATCATTAAGTGGGCTGGCGGTGCCGTGTACCCGATCCGGTTGGGTTACGTCACATAGGAAAATTTCATTGTTGGCCACCACATAGATTTCATCTGATTTGAACGAATTGAGCAGGTCGTAGTCGATGGCATCACCTTCAAATGTGAGATTTCTATCTTTAAGCATCATAACCGGGTGCAGGTGAAACGCATGGGCACTTATGCCTTGGGTGCCCTGGAAGTACACCACAGAAGGACAATTGGAATTACCTGTGTTGTAGAAAAGGCTTTTGGTCCACGGATGCGGGTGTTCCGTGGCCCAGCTTGCCAGTTGGCTTGCCTCAGAACCTATAGGCACTTTTGTTGGATCGGCCGTGACGCGGGGGCCAAGTGCCGCAATGGTTTTGTAGCCGGTAGCGACGGCCCACTCGGTGAATGTGAAGAACTCACGTGAGACCAAATTATCAGCACACAAGAGGCAGGGGCATTCACCGGCCTTGGCCCGTGCCAAGGTGTCTTTGTGCCCCATGGAGAATTGTACCCATTGATTGGCATGCGGCGGCAACGGCAGGTATTCTGCTTCGAAGCCTTTCAGCAAACCTTTCGTGGCATCGGGGCTGATGGTGTGAATGACAAACCGAACCCTGTCTTCGGCGTGAGCATAATTGATCGCGGCCAACACTGACGGGATGGTGACGTTTCGGCAAGTGTGAGAATGCCAAGGCCCCCAATAGGGGATAGATACCACAAAACGCAAGGGTGGGGCATTGCTTAGGTTTTGGATAACCCGTGCCAGCACTGCCGAATAGGCTAATTTGTCTTTTCTCGTGACGGCATAGGGGCCATCAATGTCTTTCTTTAGGGCTTTAAGTTCTTCAAGCAATGGCAGGTTCAGCATTTACAGTGCCCGGTTAATCGGCGGTTAACTTTGGAAAAAATGCTTGTGACAGTACCACTTCGATCCGGCCGGCATCCCACTATCTACATCAATCAGTTTTATTTTCTTCGTGGCAGGCATCGGGCACGGCCAGCCGTTTGCCAGTCGTTCGAAGCAAGCGTGAATCGTTTTGACGTCCGGCTCTTTCGGTTGCTGCGGAAATGGAACTATCTGCGCCGACATTTGAGTTCCCAATTAACGTCCTGTTAATCGCCTTCGCGCGCATAGCGGAAAGCATTTCTGGCCGTTTTCTGTTTCATCGTTGTGAAAGTCTTATCGGCGAACACGTCATTTAGGCTTGACGCAAAGCGATGGTTTGCAGGCACTCGCTCGACGTGTGCGCTCAAATTCATTCGCCTAGTTTGCGCGATTTCCCCGGCGAGCATCCCATAGTGATACACGGCGCTGTCGGCTGTATCACACAGAGTGTCGATGACGGGAGGGAAGCCGACTTGATGCTTCCAGATGATCCAGATTGGCTCATTCTTGTCGCCCTCGTGGTCATGCGGAGTGTTGATAATCTCTATGACATGCGGCGGCACATGGTGGCGCACATCATAGGCCGCCAACTTCTTTCGGTTCCACTTGGTCGCCTTACTAGTCATCCACTAACCCCGTGTTACTTCCCAACTGTCAACAGTTCCAAGCCTGCTGCTTTGATAACAGACGCTATACCTTCAGCTTTGCAGAAGGCAGTCATTACTTCGAGCGGTGATTTCACGGAGCCCTCATTCAGTTTGACGCGCTCACGTCGTGCGGTGGTGTTGATTTTGAGTTCGGCTCCAAATACTTCCAAACCACCCTCACGACAAGCGGCAAGAATACGTTGTTTGGTGGCTTGCCATTCAACGGCTTCCTCACGCGCCATTTCAATCACCAATTTGACCTGATCCCCAACCTTCAATTCTTTGTTGTTGAGGATATCATCCACGTCGCGTACTGTCAGTGTCAGCTTGCGGGGACAGTCAAAATGCAGGTCAGTTTCCCGGTCACCCTTGAGCAATAGCACCCTGGGGGTGAAGCGGTCACCAAACTTCACATGAAAGGGTGCCCCCACGTAGGTCACAGGGCCACACCGCTGCGGCACATGCACGTCACCGCTGTACACCCTACCGGGCTGCAACAACTCAATGGGTGACGCGCTGAGGCCCGACAAAGCGGTACCGGTTTCAGCCTTGGCGCCGGTAAATGTGGCGTGGGTCAGGAACAGGGCCGGTTTGGGGGGCATTTGCTTGCAAGCCCGGTTGAAAGTCACCTGATCTGCGCAGTGTGGCACAAAAGCCACACTCAGGGCCTTGTTGAAGCATGGGTCCACCACAAACTGAAGCCCTTCGATACAGTTCAGGAACTTGAAATACGGGCTGTTGGGGTCAAGCCCATCGTGATTGCCCCTTAGAACGAAAACAGGGGGTTTCAGCTTGAAAAGCTCCTCAACAATCCGGTTGACCAACAATGAGGAGTGCCGATCCTTGTTCTCCGTTAAATCACCTAAAATGTAGGTGGCCTCAACGTCATATTTTTCCTGTTGACGTGCAAGCCACCTGAATAGCCCAAAACGGTGCTTGTCACGCGCACGGTCAGAAAGGTGAAGGTCAGTAGTTATCAACGAGTTCATATGGCCGATTTTCCAAATAAGGTCTGCCAAGCACTTGGCTTTTGGATTGGGGGTGATTGCTGAGGAACCCCAACACCAAGTTTGCTTGGTTGAGCAGAATACATCTGGGCTTGAGCCTGGGCCTTAAGAAGCTTTGCCTGATTTTGGTACCATGCTTTATGTGCGGGCCAAGCTGGATTTGGCCCACCAAATGACTGCCCTTGAAGCTGTTGCAAACCAGAGATCCCTTGTTGTGCCATCAGTGAGTTTTGTGCGTAAGTTGATCCAAATTGTTGTAGCCCTGCATAGCCAGCCGGTGCCCTGTACGGCGGCCGCCAGTGCCCCCAATCGGTACCATCCCCATAAAGGCATGTATTGGGGTCTTTGGGGTCAAGCACTTTCAAATCGGCTTTGTCGTAGCCATCACAGTGCTGCATCTTCACGAACTGCTGTTCGGCGATGATAGCTTTTGAAGGTACACCAAGGAATACACCGATGCGCAAGTAGAACTTGGTTTTCATCAATGTGATGGTGGCGTTTTCAGCCGCTTCAAACGACTCAAAGGACAGTGTGCCCAACAAGTCACTGAGATAGGCACTAATCACGTCATCTGACGTGTGCATTGTCAGTGGTTCAGTGGGGGCTACGATCACGGTCATGGACGTGCACTCAGCTTCTTCAGCAGGGCATTATTACGTTGAATATTCTTTGCCAACTCACCCGTGCAGTTGCGCAGGGTGGTCTTGACGAGTTCATTTAAGTTCACAAATCCAGTCGGGGGTTTCCATTGAAAGGTGCCCCATCCTTCGGCATGATAAAGACAAGCTTTGTTATTGGTCGGGTCTAAAACCTGAAGATTTCCCTTAGGGTAGCCCTTGACTAAACGCATCTTGACGAACTCACCATGCGTTTGGATCACTTGAGTTGGGCGCCCCATGAACAGCCCCACACGCATATAAAACTGGGTACCGCCGATGCTCAATCGGCCGTTTTTGGTCTTCTCAAAATTAGTCCAGGTGTAATCACCCAAATTCCACGTCATACCGGCCTCACGGCATTTGTCACAAAGGTATCAAAGAGCACCACGCGAAGTTGCCAGCTAGGGGCGCTCAGGTGTGCATGTAAGCACAGATCGGCCAAGCCGTCACGGTCCAGACACACAATGATGGGCTGCTGGTTTTGTTTGGCAATGAGTAACGGGCGTTTGTCATAATGCTTGGCCTGTGACCGTGTCTCATTCCAAAACTCAATCAGCTTGCCTTTGCCAGTTAGCAAGCCCACGAAGTTTAAGTCACGATATGACTTGCATTCGATATAGTAGTGTTTGGTGAGGGGTGCCCCGGTGGGGTGGATGCAGGAAATGTCACCGGCTTGTGCTGCCAGCCGTTTGCCTTTGCGTGCCGCTACGGTTGATCTCCCTCCACTCATACTCGAACGCCAGTATAGATCTTCGGCTGCACCTTTGCTCATCCACAATGAGAGCTGCACACAAACGTGCCTCTCAAAACTCGCTCCCTTGCTCTTGCCCCCGCCAGCCCTCATGGACGCTTCAGCGCTGCTTCCAGCTTTTCAGTCAGGGTGGCTTTGGCTTCCGCAAGCGCCGTCACCCGGTCAGTGCGAAAAACATCATTGTTGATGTTGATGTAGTTGACGATTGCCGTCGTGATCTCATAGGCGTGCTTGGCTTCATCTTTGGGCATATTTGGCTCCACTAGCAGTTTTTCCATGTTTCATTTTGGCATATTCGCTTAATTGTGGTTTGATGTACCATAAACTGTTTTGCTAATTCACCAAAGCCGATGCCCTTATTATGTAAGGTTCGTATCTTTCTGGCCTTTGATAGGCTTAGTTTGACCTTGGCTCTGTGTTGGCCTGATATGGTTGATGTTACCCATCTGCAATTGTTTGGGCAGTAATTTTTGCTGTTACTTTTTCTGTCTAAATATAAGCCTTCCCTATAACCATTTTCAAATGCCCATTGAGAGAATGTTTCTAATCGTCTCCATTGTTTACAAACAATTATCCCTTTATCCCTGTAATTTTTGATGACAGTTTCTCGAACATAGGCATCCTTATGCCCACATCTGACCATCATGTTATACCAAACCATATAAATTGGATGCTGCCCTAGCCCATGTGACTTTTTCCTACCAGTGCCACACTTTTTACACTGCCTGTTCATAATTTTAAGGCGCATCTTATCTGCGGTTCTTCCCCAATAGTCAGGCACTTTTCTTAAACAATTACAAGTGGGGCACCTTAATGTTGTTGGCTTTTTAATCATTGGGGTATTTCTGTCGTTTCGGTAAAAAAGAAATCTCAACTTCGCGCCATATTTGGCGTACCACCTTTGCTATCCTGTTATTTTCGGCACTATACTCTTTATCAGTCAATGTGTCTATTTCCTTAATATAATCTTTTAATTGAGTAGGTGATATATCGGCGTCTTTTAGACGCCCAAGTTCTTTAAGCCAATCAATGCTAGCCCCTAAATCTTCAACTCCATATCCAAATACGAAATTAAACCGGGCTTCTCTTAGGGGGAGGCTTATTTTATTCTTGCGTACCTTGGCCTTGATCTCAACCCCATAGGCACGCTTCACTTTGCTGACTTCGCGCTTTAGTTCACCCATATGGGCCAGCCACAGCGCCTGTGAGGCATAGAAGTCCAGCGCCCGGCCACCCGACCGTTTGTGCTTCTCACCAAACATGGCCCCAATGTTGTCGCGCACCTGTGAGATCACCAACAGCAATACCCGGCTCTCCTGAATACGGTGCGCGGTGGTTCTGAAGAATATGCTCAGGAGCTTGGCCTTGGCGGTGCCATAGGTGCCTTTGCCAATATCCTGTTCCATTTCACCTTCGTCTGAAAGGGCGTCAAGGCTGTCCACCACGTAAACGCCGGGTGTTTCGGTGTCAATTCGTGTGTCAAGAAATTTGTCAAAATCACGGGTGAAGGCTTCAACCGTCACCAGTGGATCATCTGAGCCAAAATCAACCTTGTCCAGCTTCAGCCCCATGGCTTCAGCGTAGGCTTGGTCAAAGGCCGACTCAGTGTCACGGTAGGCGGGCACGCCGTCAGGGTACCGGCTGATAAAGTTTATGAGGGCTTCCGTGGCCAAAGCCGTCTTAGCTGTGCTTTTGTCACCCACAATGTTGACGATGCGCCCCAGTGGATAGCCGCCACCGAGGGCACAATCCAGTAAAGTGCACCCCGACGAGACGAAGCTGTAGTTGGCTTTATCCTCCGCGAAGTATGAGGATTTGGCTTCGGTGACCCGCTCACGTTTTGACATTTCATCCCCATCGCGGTGCGTGCTGTACCGCTGCCCGGTAATTGGCTTTGCAGGTATTCAGGAACTGTTCCTCACTCATGCTCACGTCCACGGCGGTCACAGCAGCAAGGTGAGTACATGAGACTATTGAAATACGTGAGAAGCGTTCCTGATCCATTTTTCTAAGGTCAGCGTTCAGGCGGCGGTGCAAGCCCCAAAGATTCCACAAATCGGCAAGCAGCTCCTTGTGGGTATCATACAGGTCAGCGTCAATCCCAGGGGGGTTTGCGTTTGTTGAGGAAGTCTCGCCATCCGGCATAGCCAGCCCTTTCAAGACGTGATTGTTCCTTGGCCCAACGTGCGTAGGGTATTTCGTCGTTGAGTATTTCACTCAAAGCGCGACGGTCAATCCGGATTGGATCAATACCGCCGCGTTTGAGCATTTCAGCCTGACGGTCAATCGTCGTCGTCAGCCGGTTTGGCGCTTTTCTTGCGTGCCGCAAGGCGCTCCCTGATGCTTTGCCGGGGCTTTTCCTCGGCGTCATCATCGTTCTCAGCATCATCCTCACGGGCGCGTTTGGTGCGCGGCTTTTCATCCGCGTCATCGTCATCTTCACGCACCCGCTCACGGCGCTTGGGTTTTTCCTCCGGCTCATCGTCATCGTCAGCCGGACGCTTGCGGCTGCTGCGCGGTTTGTCATCGTCATCATCCGCGTCTTCACGGACCCGTTCACGCCGCTTGGGTTTGTCGTCATCGTCATCGTCACGGCTGCGGCTGCGACGGGGCTTTTCATCCTCGTCATCATCGCGTGCCCGGCGCTTGGCGGGGCGATCATCGTCATCGTCATCCCGTGACCGCTTTTTGGGCTTGTCCTCATCGTCATCGTCACGGGTGGCCACGTGGCCGTCAAAGGCTGCCTGGATTTCATCGGCGCTGTAGAACTGAAGGCACTCGGGCACCGGGTTTTCCTCGACGTAGCCCATCCACTCGTCGTAAATGTCCCGGTCTTCATGCAGCGGGGATTCGTCCAAGATCTTCATGCGCGCTGCCGGGTACTTGGTGCCAACCCCTGACCCCTCCTTATAGAAGCGAATATCATGTCCCTTCTTGGGATCGTCCGGGTAGCTAACCCCCTTGGTGTCCTCATCCAGGCAGAGGTTGACGAAGTCCTTGTCCACGCTGAAGGGGATGTCCCAAAGCTGCGGGCCTTCGTCCTCCTCATTGCGGTCTATGACCCACACCAGCACGCGCTGGCGCGGTGCAAGGGCCTTGGCCACCTTTTCATCACCCTCACGCTGGGCCTCACGGCGGGCCTCAACCAGCGGGTCGCGGTCGGCGTCCTCATGGTCCATCTTGCTGAGTGACAGGTAGGATTGGTTGTCGGCGCCGATGCCATAGTTGATCCAAATATCGTAGCCGTAGTGCTTGGCTTTTTCCCAAGTGGCTGGCAGGATGCGGACCAGGTTCTTGCCGTCACGCACCTTGTAGCGCTTGAATTCCTGTTTGATGAAGCTGTCGAAGCCACCACCGCGCATGTTGGCGCGGGCCTTCACATCCTCACGGGAACGCCTCTCATACCTGAAACCCCGCTTTTCACTGCGGTCGTCGTCATCGTCACGGTCACGCTCTCTACCCTTTGCCATTACTGGCTCCTTTCAGCTTGTTCACCATTTTATCCACAAAGCTTTCTTTGGCCTTGAAATAGGTACCAATGATGGCTTTGCATACCACGTAAAGGATCAGCGCCCCTATCAGCACTGAAGCCAGTAACGTCCATGGGTCAATCGTCGTCACGGCGCCCCCTAGCTTCAGCAATGCGTTGCCTACCCTTATTATACGTCGCCCGGTCCGTCCCAGGGGTGGCCTTGACGGATCCTTCCTCATAGTAGTTTGCGGTATAAAGAGAACACAAATCTCGCTCTTGACGCTCACGTGCAAATCGCTTGCGTTGAGCATCACACATGCGCGCTCTATGTAAATCTGAGAATACTTTGCCTTTTTGGGCTCGACTCATTTGCATTCTAGTACGGGCACTGTGCTTTCTCCCAGTTTGGGCTCTACGATTTTTCTCAATTGCTTCCGGGCTTTCAGGTTTACCCAACTGGGCCTCACGAACATTTCGTGTCCCAAGGATTATGCGAACATTTCCAACTTTGTAAGGACCCACATCGTTGGGGCGTGACATAACATACTTCCCGCGCCCTTTGCCACGTAGGGCTAGCTTGCCCGACTTTGTCCAAACATCAAGCCATTCCTCAAATGTCATTTCCCATGCAATTCCTCTTTCCCTAATTGCTGAGTTGCGTTGTGCCCTAAACGCTGCTTTAAGTGCGGTCAGTGGGCTTCTTCGCTTCACGCGCTCTCGATATGTGGTCACGGTTTTTCCTGTATTCAAAGTCTGTTGTTCTGGTATCTTTGAATGATTCTTCATCATAATAATTTGAGACATAGAGATTGCAAAGATCTTTCAGCATGTACCCGCGAGAGTGAAAGGCTTCCTTGAGAGCAGCCAGTACGTCGGCCTGCTCCTTGGCAGCAAGGTAGTTCTTCATGCCGGCTTCATGCTTCTTGTCGGTTTGTACCGCGTTTTTGACCATGGCTTCGGTGTATTTGTCACCTGACTTGTCAAGAATACGCCGTGCCTCACCGTCAAGCCTAGCGTCAACCGTGGCCAATTGCTCCTTGAGCATGTCGCGCTCAGCGGCAGCTTGCACAAAGGCTTCGCTAATTTTGAAGAACAGCATGGGCTGTTCTTGCAGCTCTTGATCCAGCGCGTGCTTGTCAATAGCCAAATACGCCCGGAATTCGTCTGTATCAGCCACGGTTATCGCCGAGCGCACTTTCAATGCGGGTGGCTAATTCACCACAAGCCCCAATTAGCATTGACTGTTCGCGTGCTTTGCGTTGCAGGCTAAGGGTTAGGCTGCCTGAGGGCGGTTCCGGGTTGCCCGCTTTTTTCACCGGTTCAGGACGAACGCCAAGTAGCCGGTCGCCGATACTGATCAATTGTTGCATCAGTTCGTAGAGCCGCTTGTTGTGAACATCCAAATCAGTAAGATGTGAACCGATTGTGTTTTGGTTTATTGCCGTGTTGGCTTGCTTCGCAGTTTGCCCCGCCCCGTAAAGTTGTTCACTCATTCCAATTCTCCTCATCTGTCCAAGTTGAGCGCCATTCCTATTGACAGCAATAGTGGCCCCATCTTGTCGCTAGAATTATACGTCTGTGAAAACGCTTGGATCATGCTCAGCGCGGCGCGGGCCTTGTCGTCACCTTTGGTGCCCATGGCCACGACACTTAGATAATTTATGACCACAATGCGGATGCTCTCAGCATCAACGTCACCCATGGCCTTGACCAGCCGCATGGCCTCAGCCCAGGTGCGCCCACGCTGTCCCAGCAAAAATCGGCATAAATCAGCGGCTTCTTTGGATTGGGCCGCGCTGCGCATGGCTGCGCGTGCCTCAGCGGCCGTTTCAGCATAGGAGCATGCCTCAAGGAACACCAAGGCTTGACGTGGTGACCCACCGGCTTCTTCAACCACGGCCTCAATGACTTCGTCGGCAATGTCCAGCTTCTCAGCATCCACCACCCTGAGGATCAGTTCCATCAGGTCGTCTTCACTGACGGGTTTTAGTTCGTAGCGCAGGCAACGGGTGATAATTGTTTTGGGGATTTTGGCGGGATTGGTTGAGCAGAACATCCAATAGAGGTGTGGGGGTGGTTCCTCAACTGCCTTGAGCAGTGCATCCCAGGCATTGCCTGACAAACGGTGAGATTCATCAACGATAATTGATTTGACCGACGAAGCACCAATAGCTCTATAAGTGCTATGCTGAATAACAGTACGCATGTCGTCAACACCAGTGTTCTCAGCCGCACGTATTTCCTGAATATTGGCATTGGTGGCTTTACCCCCTGCGAATGTATTGCCAAGAATACGAGCCAGAGTGGTTTTACCCGTACCGGCTGGCCCTGTGAAGAGGAATACCTGGGCGCGTTTGTCCTTGATCACGCGCTTGAGGCTTTTGACCACCGCGTCCTGCCCCACCACTTCGTCGAAGGTGGTTGGACGGTATTTTACATGGAGACTAGACATCTCGGTGTGACCAGTATTTATCTATTTCGGTCATTTTGTACCAATGTTTGCCTACAGAGCAGGTAACCGATAAAGGTACATTGATAAAGTTGTAAGGTGGGCTGAGCATAACCGTATATACGTCCTTGATTGCTTTTTCTAAGATCTTGTCATCATCGGGGATACACATTGTCAGATCATCATGAATGTTAAGAATTGGGTGTAGATGCCATTGGCTGGTTCTTGCGGCAGTTTCGGATAATACATTCATGCTATCACATACAATTTCGCAAGCGGTGCCCTGCACGGGATCGTTTATCGCTTGATTGCGGGTCATGGGGTAGTGACGGCGCCTGCCATTCAATGTCTCAACCCAGCCCACTTCCCAGTATTGTTTCATCAAGCGTTCTTGCCACTCATAAAGGCCGTGGAAGGTTTTCCAAAATTCACGCATTAGAACATCAACGTGTTCCTCGGGGATATCAAGGTAAGCTGCAATAGATGAGTTCTGTGCACCAAATATTGCGGGGAACACTAATTTGTTCTTAATTCTCGATCTAAACTTTTTCATCACGTCCTTGTCTTTTATGAATTTGGTGCCCCCTATGATGGGTGGGTATTCGTAAGCGGTTCGTTCAGCCCATTCGTAGTGAATATCGTAATCTTCCCACAATGCCTTGACCAATACCTTGTCTTTGGAGCACATGGCAACCGTGCAAGCTTCCAATTGCCCGTAGTCAAAGGCTACTAGTGTGTAGCCATCAGGCGCAGCTATTTGATTGCGCACCCAAGCATCATTCCTTTGGGGCCAATTCTGGGCGTTTGGATCATCCGAACTGTTGTGGTGGATCAAGCCTTGAGCCACGTAACTGTGATCTCTTTCGACCGTGATGTCCCATACATCTTGCACACCCACATATTTGATGGACGTAAGGGCAGTTGTTCCAAAATTGTTTCCATTGCTGCTTTCGAGTTGTGTAAGGCTTGCAAATCGGACATCTTGAAAATAGGTATCTTCATAGAGGCCAAGGTTTGCTGACGTACCTTGTCCTTTTGTCTGTTTGATTGCCAAGCATGTTGCTGTCCATCTATTTCGACAACTGCTCCTAATTTTAGCAGATAGAAATCTGCCTGACGTGGGCCATCTGCTGTTATGAATGGCCACTGACGATGGTGTTTTATATTTTCGTCCAACAGAAATTTGGCTATTCTCGCTTCGCCTAAGTTCTTGGACCAACAAACCTCCGGTGCTCGTACATTTTGTTGCCATGCAATACTGTGCCCCAGGCGCCTGATTTTTTCTATCAAAAGAACTCCACTTAGAAAGGCTTTGTAGAGCATAAATGAAGCTTGCACTGTGTCTTTGTAATAGTGTTGTGGACTTATAACTTCTCGAAGCCCCGGTGCTAGTTCTTCCATGATTGATAATTCCAGTTCTGCCATTTGGCCAAACCGGTGAGGTAACGGAGAACCGCCATTGAGACCGTAGTACACTATATTTCGTTTTATCATAAAGACAGAAGTATTCATTTCGGCTGCAATTGCTTCGTACGCCATCCCTTTCATTAAAAGATTCTGAAGCAAAACTGCATTCAATTTTTCTCTGGGTTTTCTGGCTCCGCGTGTATTCCCAAATACGGTTGCAGCGTAATTTCTGCTGATGACAAACTTGAGCGCTGCTTGATATTTGTGACGATGCCAATAACGGGAATAATTCAGGATCTTGAATGTTATCCCTGTATGTTTTTCTAATGATACCAAGGGGTAGCAATGCAACAGCATCACCCACACAAAGTCTCTCTCGGAGAGAATTCTTATATTTTGGCGGCGCTCTCCAAATGCTTTTAATTGCTCTTGGTTGGAAATGTCCATTCTTGAAACTGTTTGAAGTTGATACTTTCTGGCCAACCCTGATGTCGTTTGCAAACAACCAACCAGTTGGCGTGAGAAGCCGGTGCCTTGCAGTGCAAGTAATGTGGCTCCCGTTAGCGAATTGTAACTGATACATTGGCTCTTTGCCTTTGTACCATAATTTTTCAATTCTACACGTTTTTCCCGCATGGGTTTTAATGTGGGCATTTTTGTGCTTTGTTGTCAAGTCCAAATTCTTAATTTCAAAACTGCCCTTTGTTGTATCCAAAATAGTATTGCCAGCGACGCATGTTCGCCCTGTCTCTGTGAAAGTGGTATTAAAATTTGGATGAAGCAATCCGTCTGGGTAAATTAATGAACCTTTGCCCAGTTCCAGTTCATCAACGTAAGTGGATAACAATTTGCTGCGGTTGCGGAAGTCAATCACCAATTGGGACAATGGATGGTCAATTTGCTCAAGTACATTTTTGTCCACCGAATACTTGGTGCCACCTTTGTCATCAAAGCGGCGTTTGCTCTCAGATGATTTGTTGAAATCATGGGCCTCATAGCGCTCAGGCTGAACCTCAATCTCAGTCCGCTTAAGGTAATCCTTGTAAACAGTGATAATCTGTTCGTTTTTGGATGGCTCAAACTTGCCGTGATCGCGCTCATAGGCTTTGACCACTTTCAGCCCGGCAATGTCAGCCTCAATTTGTTTGATCTCAGGGCCAAGCTTCTTCTGTGCTTTTTTGACCTCTGCCTGATCTACCGGCACGCCTAAGAACTGCATCATGGCTACGCTGGACTGCCGTGGCAGCGCTTCAATGTACGCGTCGTACAATCCAAACTGTTTGAGAAGCTTCACTTGCCGGTGATGCAGCCGCAGCGTAATCTTGGTGTCCACCCCATTGTAAAGTAGGGTCTCACCCAAGGGTGATTTAGACATATCCTTCTTGTCGAGCTTGAACAGCGATTTGTAGGTGAAGCCAAAATGCTGCTTGCACAGAAAATCCAACGCCTGATAGGCGGCGCGTCGGTCGCTCTCCTCATTGCTGCGGGATTTGCCCCGGCGTTCATCCAGGAAGTGAGCCTGCATCTGCGTGCAGTGCCAAGCCCCATGGTTGATTATGTCTCGGCCCAAATACCAGATGAACCATTCAATCTCAAACGGTGCGTTATGCGCTACTTTAATAGTGTCATCTTTGAGCAGGCTTTTGAGGAGGACGCGGAGTTTTGGTTTCACATGGTCAGGCCACACAGCTTTCGGGTGATCCAACGCGAAGGAAAAATTCGTATTTTTGAAGCTTATAGCAGCCGTCATGATGGCTGCACTGGCCTTGTAGGGCCGTAAACCCTTGGTCTCAATATCTACGGCTTTGATTGGGGCTTTGCGGGCTTCGTAGAGCAAGTCAATGACTGATTGGATGTGGCTTGATTTGGAGCCATCAAAACACTGTATGTTTGAACGTATTTCCTTTTCATCGTCAATATGGGGCGGTTCAAGCCCTTCAACCAATTCAAACGCCTTGCGTATGTCCATCCTGAAGCAATGTCCCATCAGGCTATTGAGAGGCTTTGCCTTGTTTTTGGCCACACGCAGGATAAACGACGGATGATAGGTGGGGAGGAACCAACATGAATGGGAACCAAACTTGACGGCAAAAATCCGCCCTCGCATCCCCTTCAGGTCTTGAGAACCTAGGACAGCTTGGAGAGGAACTGCCCCAAGCCCAATAATAAGCCGTGGTTTGGCCTGTTCAATATACTTGACTCGGCGTGGTCGGCAGCACTCAATTTCTTGCCATGCAGGGTCGCGGTTTTTGGGTGGCCGGCAATTTATGACGTTATCGAACGAACACTCACCTTCCCAATCATCAGGTATGCACTCACGCAGCAATTGACCCGACGGGCCGGTCAGTGGTTTGCCGGTGCGCTCATCCTCGTCTCTTCCAGGTGCTTCAGCGAGAAAGTAGATTTGGCCACCTTTTACCAGAGTTGGGGTCATTTTTGGGGTGATTACGGGGGCGTTATTGAGTGGGCAACCAGAACAGCCCAGGCGCGCTAGCGTGGTGGCCGTTTGCTTGGCCCGGCTAGGGGGCATACCGGCTGAAACGGCCCTACCAGCACCCGCGCCAGTACGTTTACCGGGGCGTGACTTGGTAAAAAAGAATCCCATATTAAGCCGCTAGCGCGTCAGCAGCGGCTTTGGCTTGTTCGGGGGTGGTGCCCCGTACAGATGCAGCCAAATGGCCTCTTTGCTTAGAACAGTATTTCGATGTTTAAGAAACAAAGCAGCAATAAGCCCGTGCATGGGGGTAAGATGGAAAGGAAGCTTTTGCACTCCAACTTCCAATTCACGCCTAAGTTCGTCTTGGTAAAACTCAAGTTCGGCTACGCGCGCCGTCAACTTGGCTACTTGTACTTTGAGTCGTTCAATGGTCTCTGCTGGTTCTTCGACCACGGCTTTACCCCATGTTGCTCACAACCATAAACAGCGTTTCACCTTGCCTATATACGGTGCAGCCGTCCAGGATTGCAATTTCGTCACACAAGCCAATGGCGCGTTGCACCATGGCGGCAAATACGTCGGCAGTCACCTCTGCGTGTTTGGGGCACGGCAATACGTCCTTGACCAAACCCATTTGTGTTTCTGTATAAAGGTAAAGCTTACCCTCACCTACTTCTAGCGACGTTTTGGCACTTTCAGGATCGGCAATGACCCGCGCACGTGATAGCGCGTGATCCAGCCCCTTGGGCAGCGGTATGAACGCAGGCTCACCCTTCAAGGTGTTCTCAATCTCATGTTCAAAATCAACTGGGGTAGATATTTCAATCAAGCGCCCCAGGATGATATAGGCCCCCAGGTCAGCCTTGGCCCAATCAGCGTTGATACTCAAGGTGCCGGTTTTGCAGTCGGTCTCTTTGCAGGTACGGAGCACAGCCTCACAAAAGGCGTTTGGCAGCATGGCGGTCACGTCCGTGGCCTTGGTGCCGGTTACGTGCCGGGTGACACCATCACCGTCACAGGAATACAGTGCCATGCGCTTGCCCTTGGGCTGAAGGCTCACGCCTAGCCATGCGGGTTGGGCCAAGTCACGTGAGGAGGTCAACAGGCACGCTTCAAGCCCTTTCAGAAAAGCTTCGTCAATTGGCAGGCTGTTGTCCCAAGTATCATCTACCGGTTCAAACAAGAACTCATTCTTGGTGAAATAGGGCAGCTTGAAGCGGCTCTTACCGGTTTTGATGCTGACGTCCTCTTTGTTCTCAATTGAGAATTCAACTTCGTCCGCATGACTGTTTTTCAGCAGCCCCAACAGCGTGCTGCCATTGACCGCAAAGGCATCCTTGGTTTTGCACGGCGCAATAATGGCAAGTGCATCGTTATAACAACTTACTGTCTTTGTGTTGAAACAGAAACATTCAAATACCGGGACAAGATTATTTTGTGCAAGGGCGTAGCTCACAAGTTCTAATTTTGCCACCAACTCAGTTCTATTCATGTTATTTTCTTTCTTTTAGGACGTTTATTTAGTTGTTGTTCTGCATTGGTGGCCCATTTGCAATTTTTACGACTGTAAGGGCCGTCGTTGTCAATCCGTTCCAATGTTAAGCCTTCCGGCTTTGGTCCCATATCAGCAAGGAAATTCTCAAATTTAATCCATCTTTGGCTAACGTAAATTCCTCGTCCACCATAGCGCTCAAAACATGGCACATTCTCATTGTGACAACGTTGGATCATAAACCACCAGACATAATAGGTTTTTGTCTTACTGTACCCATGGGTTTTATTATTCCCTTTCCGATGTATGTTGGCATCACAAGCAGTAGAATCACCGCTTCGTAGTGAAACAGCCTGTATCAGGCTTTTACTTCCACATTCACAACGACACCACCATCTAGTATGGTGACCGGTAGCATTTGGCCCACGCTTGAGGACAGTTAACAAACCAAATTTTTGCCCGGTTAGGTCAATTAATCTCATCGGTCAAGCCTTGCTCTCAGGGGTTCATATTGATCCAGCAGAATGGTCAAAGCACTTTGGGCATTGCGGGCCAACCCTATGATACGTCCCAATGAAAATCTCAGGTCTTCAATATCCTGTGCACCGGCAATTTCATAGGTGGTTATTCGGGTATCGCAGTTCTTGCACTTGCGCCGCCTGCGCACGGCCGGTTCCTCACCAACTTTGGAGGGCCGGCTGTCCATTACCATCATGCTGCCAAAGCCGCATGCGGGACATTTGAAGGTGTCAGACATAGGCTACTCCGGTTGACGAAAAATGAGTAGGTGTTCGTGAATGGGCACGAGCTTGTGCCCTTTCCAGGAGTTGGTGCTGCGTTGCGCAGCGCTGCCGAAGTTCTTGCTCAGAATGATGTCCTGCCAAAACACAAAACCAACCTCTCGGAAGTTCTCAACCGTATGTGCCCTAAAATCTATGAGTTCGCCTTCTTTGTCCCTGAAATTACCCACCACAATGCACACAAAGGCACCGGGCTTCATCAGGGCTTTGTGGGCCAAAGCGGTAGCAAACATTCCGTAGTTGAATTGTTCGTAGGTGGCGAGGTTGCTGAGGTCGTCGGCCCGGTCACTGTACTTTTCGAGATCGAAATATGGCGGGCAATTATGAGAACATACCCCATCAGCAACGTAGGAATGGTGGTGGGCAACCTCTAAGTTAAACACTTGGAGATTACTAACCCTTCGTTTGGTTATTAAACGAATTGGGTATAGCACATAATCTTTTGTGAGTTGTGGGCTACGGGATGGCCTTCGTTTCGTTTTTGATTTTTGTATTCTAACCCCCAATATCTGAGCAAGTTTATCTGCATATATTCCCCTCACTGTTAGATTGTATTGGGGAAGTACTGATTTGAAAACGTGATATTTTCCATCTGTGAAAAGACCTTTGGCCCGTGGCGGTCTGACCCTTACTGAGGGGACTACACCTAACCGTATTAACAGATGACGAATATCCTCTGCCAATTGTTCTGATACGGTGGCATAACCGAACCGCGTGTGCCCCAATTGTGATGGGCTATTTCGTTCCATCCATCCATCACCATTCCAAAGAGCTTTAAGCAGTTCTGTAAGGTACTTATCAGAGCAGCCCCATACCCACCCAGGAAAGTGCTTGTTAGATGCCCCGCGCCCACAATTGGCGTCAAAGAATTGTGCTGCTGCCGAACTATGACCTTCTATACTGTGAGTGGTCTTACGTGCAATTTTTAGAGAGGTGTTGCTAAAAAATGTCCGTCGAAATGAACGCACAACTTCTGCTTTATATTTATTTTCTATTGCATTAAATGCAAAATGCACTGTTCTATTGTTTGTGTTTCCTTCGGCAAGGAAGTAACCTATTAGACGAAGCACATCTTTGGTTGCGTAGACTTTGTCACGCCCACGTAATTTCCGGCCGCTGCGTCCGACTGGGTAGGTATGTTTCCATATAAGGCCACCGTCAATTTTTATTCTAGGCTCGTGTTTGACTGGTTCCAGGAGACAATCCCCTACCTGTACTTCATCGGCACGTGTCCAACTGACAAAACCACGTCTGCTTATCAAAAGGGGATGTTCTGCTGTGGCACGTAAAGGTAAATCTTTGTAGTCACGATAGAATGAGTAAAGCTTACCGTCATAGTGCCTAATCAGTTTTTCGGTGACTGGTTTGAAGCTTCCTGTGTGAGTGAAGACCCAGTCGTCGGTAGTGACAGCATCAATTGGTTTGATGCCTGATGCGGTCGTAATTTTTGTGTCTGCCGGGTGACACGTGATAGCCGCATCAAAGGTACCAAGGTCTTCCTGCGGCTGTAAATAGCGCCCATCGCCACAGATATACCGTGCGCCTTCGAGTTGAAGCTCTTTGAGGGTCTTACAATTCTCATCGATCTGCTCCTGTCGAATTTCAAAACCTACATAGGAATATCCCATGATTGTGGCTACTAGACCACGCGGAGGACCACCAGCAAAAGCATCAAGAATTCGGCCACCAGAAGCGCCGCCATACCGCAGAAGAATCCACTCCACCAAAGGTGCCGGGAATACGCTATGCGTTCCGGTGTAAACCGAGTCATGATCTGCCCTCATGGTTTCTGATCGTTCGCCGTCATGCCCTGTTTCACCAGTCAGGCGTCGCCAATCACGTACTCTGCGCTTGATAATTTCGTCCACGCGCCAGACGCTAGTTGTGGTCATGAACCACGCTTTGCCGGGGCTGGGGCGCGTATAGGCTTGCTGGGGGCTGAGCAGCAGCGGGCGGCTTTTATATAGGGTCCTGCCGCCCGCTTTAGTTTTGTAGAGCATCTTTGGCCTTTTGCTGCTTGGCTGCTTGATCCTGTTGAATTTTGACCAGGGTTTGGCTCATGCCGGCTACCATTGAAGCAGGTATGAATATAGCAACTCGATAGGTTGCTTCCTCACCGTCAATTAGTGGCAGCTCCCCAAAGGTGAAGCGTAGCCCCAATTCGCTTAAGTTGAACTCTACCGTATTGCAGAACGTGGCCGGCAGGTCCATGACGGCTTTGTTGTGGCGCTTGCGTGCCACCATTTCGTCGGCTTTGCCCATGTTACTTCTTGCCTTTGGCTTTGGGCAAATCTTCACGATGCGTTAGCTTGAATTTGCCGCCAGGGAACCGCTCCACCCGGTGGCCCTTGTCCTCCATGACTTTGAGGATGTTGTAAAACCGCCCATCTAGCTCCTTCTTGATTTCAGTGGAGGTACAACCGACTTCGTACATCTTGATGGCATCATGGGTCTTGGTGCCAATCACCACCCCAAAGCGGTCCTTCTTGGCAGCGTCAACGCCGCTGTAGTCCCTCAGCTTTGGCCTTTTGTTCGGCGAGTTTTCCCGTAACGGCTTTTCGGGTTTTTTATCGGTAGCCCCAGCCTTTTTAGCTGTCTTGCGCTTAGCGGACTTGGCATCCGCCGCTGCTTCCGCCGCTTCGTTTTCACTCTCGGCGTCCGCATCATCCCCACTATCAGCTTCAGCGCCGTCACTGTCATCGGCCTCGGTGGCTTCATCGTCGCCACTTGCAGAAGCTTCGTCATCGCCAGCTTCGTCAGCGCTTTCACCTGCTTCGTCATCCTTATAGTCACTGAACTCCTCAATTTCACGTTTGCCGTTGAGGGCCTTGATCGCGTCGGTGACCCAGTTCGCGGCATCATCGGTAAGTTTGTCGAACTGCGCGTCGGTCAGCTTGTTGCCGGTGCGGGCCAAAGCCGCAAGATGATCTTGCCGATCATCATAGCCCCCCTTTGGGGCTTCAAATTTGGTCTTCTTGATCAGTTCATTTTCAAGCTTGCTGGTCACAGGGTGCTCCTTTAGTTGAACAGCAGTTCGTGAATGGCCTGTTTCAGGTCAAAAGTGCTCTCAAGCCCTAGAATACGTCTAAGCTTGGCGTTCAATGTTTTCAATGGTTCGTCACCCCTCAAAGCCACGGTGCCGCTGGTTACCAGCGCCATGGCCAGTTTTAGTTCGTCGGGGGCTTCCTCGAGCAGGGCTTTGATATACCCCGTATTCGTTGTTTCACCCACAAGGCCATGCAATTCTGATATGTCTTTGGTCACGCGCTTATGGTGCCTGCGACGCTTGTGGCATGACTTGTCGTGGATGAGGTTCGCGTAGGCGGTTTTGTACAAAGCCATAAACTGGTTTGGCTGCATGACTCGTGGGTACCGGGTGGATATTCTCATAAAAACAATATGACCGTCTTGGAGCAAATCATCTACTTCGTTGGTGGCTTGATCGCAGCGCCACTTTTGGTTCCATATGAATTTTAATGTCCATTCTTTGATCGGCCCATCCCAGGTAGGTTCCCACGCCGTTTGAACGCGCATTTGTTTGCGTGCCATGGCCTGCCCTCAAAATGTTGAAGATCCCCGTTGAGGCTCAAGCCTACTACGGGTCAAAATCAGGATACAATGGGAATAAGCTTTTTGATTTGCTTGCGGTTGAGTGACCCAGGATCACTAACCCCTACCGGTAGGGTTTCAATTCGCACGTTGCGGCCCGGTAGCCAATCACGAAGTTGTAGGGCAGCATCAAAAGCCCCTTCGTCAAATAATATTCTAACCCGATCAAATTTGTGGGTTAGAGTTTGTAGTGCTGCTATCTGCGATGGTGTAGGGTTGACACCAAAGAGGCACGTTGCCCGTAGTCCGTGAGGCTCACCATAGAAATCCATTTTGATAGCATCAAATGGCCCCTCGGTTATGTACAACAGCTTGCCACCTTTCATCAAGGTATCCTCATTAAACACAATGGTCTTGATCGCGGCTGAAGAGCTTAGATAGCGTGGTGCACTGACGGTGGGCTGAATGGCACGGGCGGTCCAGCCCACCAATTGCTTTTTGTGGTAAAGTGGAAGCACTACTCGATCCTTCCATCGTCCATGCTGACAACAGAGTAAACCATATTCTTTGATCAGTGCCCCAACATCATCAAAACCCCGGTTCTTAAGGTACCGCCAAAAACGGCCTGTGAGGCCCGTGGGCTTGATTGGCTTGAAATCAGGGGGTAGCCCCTCAGGGGGTGCTTTGGCACCCTGTACGGGCGCGTGTGTGGCCCCCAGGGCCGTCAGGGCTTCATCAAGGTTTGAGGGGTCCGGGGCACTGTGCTGCCCCACAATGACTCGCGCTTGGCTATATGAGCAGCCCAACAGCGCAGCCACCAAACTATAAGGCTTGCGCCCGGCGTGTTTGGCATTGCGCCAGCACCCAAAAGCGTCCTTGGTCAGTGAAATGGAGAGGTGTTCAGAGGGATCATCATCCCCGCACCAGGGGCACTTTAGGGCAATTTGCCCCCGACGTACGTTGGGGCCACTTGTCACATAATCTATATGACTATTGTCCAAGAATGTTATCCAGTCCATTTATAATTACCTGTTAATTGGCCATATGTCGGCACTTCGATCCAGTGAGGCCATGTCTGGCCTCTACAGCTTCCGCGCCACGGACAGTTCTCGCAGTCGCATCCGTCTCGCCATTCCCAACGAAAGCCGGGGCGATTCTTCGGCGGCTTGTTTCGATCAATGGCCATTGCGGCGCTCCGGTAGATCAAGGATGCCGCCTAAGCGGCAGCGCCCTTGGCTTTGACACTCCCACAGCGCGCATTGGACCATCGTTTTACTGGCGCAAGGGTAATCGAAGCCAGGACCGCCACGCCGTTTAACAACGCGGTCAAGTTCGGTATTCTCGCCTTCAACCCAAACAGCCCACATTGAGTTTCCCGACATATCGCTTAACTATAGCCTGTCGGCAATTTCGGCGTCGCGGTCGGCTTTGCTCAGTGGTGTTGACTGCTCATAAACCCGGCCGGCGCGCTGTACATCCGCAATCGTTAGCTCGGCCCACGATAGATATTTTGTGCTCGGTGGCATGCCCTTCAAGTCGTCGTCCTTTGCGAGTTTGGCGAACGGCTTAAGCGCTTCCCTTAACGCCACGATCACCTTCGCTTGGCGTTCGACTTCGGCTTGGGATGAGTTGGCGTTCTCGACACAATCGTCGAAGGCGCTGTTGAGGTGCGCGATCTCGGCGTCCTTCTCCGCGATTACCTTCACGTCGGTTTCGATCTTGGTAATCGCTGCCTCAATTTCCGGTGCATAGTCGCGATCGATTACGTCGGGATCGGTGGCAATGGCGCGGAGGCTTTCAATGCTCATGATTCTGCCTGCTGTTCAGGGATCAGTCGTTTCGTTCGTCGCGGTCCCGGTTGTTGTGATGTTAGCGCGAGCATAGCGCCTGACGCCCACCCGGCAACGAATGTGTACCATCGCTAGGAATAAGATTAAGATCGCAAAAAACACAGCCAACACTCGGGATGATCTGCTGTAGCGTTACGATCCGATGCTCTTTCGCATCAGTCATCAGGTCTGGGATGTGAGCCAAACAAGAATGTGTATAGTCATCGTGATGTGGCCCATGCCAGATTTCATATTCGGCCGGCTTGTCGCATTTGATCTTGCAGCAGCGCATCGTCATCCTCCTACATTCTACTGATTACTGCGGGCCATGTCGGCATCGACATCGCCAGAGCGAAGCTCTCGGGCACGCGCATTGGCATGTTTGAGCAGGACACCATCCAAGGCCGCGGCGACCGCTTCCCGATCGTGTGCGGAGTAAGTGCCGAGAACGGTGGCAGCGGCGCCCATGCACGCGGCTAGAGCTTCCTCGCGCGTTACCTCTTTCATCGAGAGTGAATCAAGCACGATGCGCAGCAACCGATCTCGGAGATATTTTTCTTTCAATGGTGCCACGTTTCAATCTCCCTGCATTGGACGGGTATGTCGGCTACTGTCTCAGAACGCGGTCAACCATGTAGATCAGATTTTGCATGGTCATGATCGCGTGCATCACGCCTTCCTTATCCGTGAACACGCTGATCTCGTCCATCGGGATTTCAACGCAGGGAGCGCCGACGTGGCCGCAAGCCACCTTCATTGAAGCCAGCTTTTCACCAAGCTCTTGCATGGTGATTTGAAGCGGCGTCGGGTCTTTCTTCGGCATTTCAATCTCCATGCTTGTCGGCGGTTAGTGCCCGTTGTCGGGTAGAGCAATGCTCGGTATGACCGCTTGCGTCTGCATATGGCGGTCCTTTGAATCGAGGATCGTCTGTAGCCGGCTCAAGTCGGCGGACGACATTTGGCTGAGAGATTTTAACTCCAACTTTCCATGGCCGTCCCAGCGCTGCAAAATCTCCAAAATGTCATCGATCCAGTCTTGCTTAATCGCGTTGATCCGGTCCCCGTAAGCCATCGTTGTTCTCTCCCTGTTAACGTCCTGTATGTCGTTAGTTGTCGAACCAAAAGACGACGCGAAAGTCGTCTGCACTTTTCCCGGAGCCTTCCGAGCAATCGACATTGAAGTAGTGGCACTCTGGATATTTTTTGATGAAGTCTGCCGCGTCTTTCAGATCGTGGTATCCGGTGTTGAGCCAGATTTGTGCTGCCTCCTTCATCGGTAGCCACGAGTGAGAATGTCCGTCGCTGGCCCAGCTCTTGACCAGGAAGCGCGCAGTGTCGGAAGCATTGTCGGGGATACCGCGTGCCGCCGGCCCCTTCCCCCTAACGCCCGCAAGGGCAGCAAAGCGATTGTAATTGCGCTGGCGAGCTATCGGGGACGAGTAGGCATCCATTTCGTCTTTCGCATAGGCCCGATTGTGCGAGACGAAGGTATCGACGCCAACCCACTTGTCGCCATCGCGTTGTTCCAGAACTAGGTGAATATCGCAGCCCATTTTATCCCAATGAAGTTGTCGAGTAACGACGCACTAATCGGCCGCTTTCTGCCGCGTCGGCAGAAACAGCCGCGTGTACCAATCGACGTTCTGTTCAAACGTCCGCTTGCCGCGCTCGCGTTCTTCCTCGTCGTCCGATGCCATCAAGTCGAGATTGGCGATAAAGACCTTGCACCAATGCTTCTCGCCGGGATCATCGGTTGCCTTGGCTTTGGCTAGGAAGCCAGAGCGGGCGGTTTTGATTTCAGCGAGGTTCATGACCACGGCCACCATATAAATGGTACCATTTATGGGATGTTTGGTAGCAGCGGCTGTTCATTGACTCCCAAGAGCAATAGGTCAGTGATTTGACCACTTTCCATTTGCCGTTGGGCTTGCGGCTGCCTTTGGTGTGACCATGGCGTTTCCCGGTCATGCGCGGTACGCCCGTATCGCATGCTGCGGACAATATGGGAAGCCGCTTACCGGGGCACCGCCACAAAAGAAAAAATCTGGTTCTCCTGGGTTCCCTATAGACCACTTGCATGTGTGACCGTTTAGTTGAAAAAGAGTAAGGCGTTGTTTTATTGGTATAGCTGCATCAAAAGCCGACATTTTAATGAAAGTGAGTTCGGCTGGGGACGTGTCGGGTGCTTCCACCAAGGCTACCCTGAGTCGCTTGCGTTGGGTGAAATGGGTGAGGGGGCCGCTGTTTGCTTGTAGGCGTGCCCTGCGGGGCTTGAAAGCTTTGGTGTTGTGGGCAGTGGTGGGGCTGCTGCTGTCACACTTGCTGCGCTTTAGGCCCATGCGATGTATGGTACCTATGACTGAATTGCGGGTTACCCCCAGTGCATGACCTATGGCACCCCCTGAAAGGCCGGCTAAGAACAGCTCCTTTAATTTCTCTTTCTTGTCGAATGTCCATGCGGTGTTGTGTTGATTGCGATGTGACACGTCTGCTCCTAGCAACGTCATGGGGCTTCTCCTTAGAGTTTGGTACGCCCAGCGATAATTGATTGCATGAGATCTTCACCAGCTTTGTTGCTAGCGTGAAGGGCATGGTCTTTTGTCGCTCGAGTGAGCAGGTCGTAGATGAGGACGCGCTTGGCCTGACCGGGGCGCCATAACCGGCGCTCTGCTTGCTGACGGTCGATGGGGTTGTCGGGTTGCTCAAAAAACACCAAATAGTTGGCGAACTGTAAGTTGAGAGAACTTGAGCCAGATCGCACATTGATGACCAGCACGCGCACGTTAGGGTCTGATTTGAACTTCTGCAACTGCCCTATGGGATCACGCGCTTTACCCCATACGCGGGCATGCTTGATCTTCAGTTCCTTGAGCCGGTCACTGATAAGCTGGTTGGTGTACACAAAATGATGGAATACAACCATTTTAGAAGTGGAGGGCATACTTTCGACCAAATCCACCAAAGCTTCAAGCTTGGGGTTGTCCTCAAACTTAATCTGTATCTTGTCGTTGTCCTCACCCCGCAGGGTCATGAAGCCGGATGACAATTGTCGCAGCTTCAGGTAATTGCTTTCAACAACCCGGTAGGCACCTTTTTCCTTGCCTTTGACCGCGTCGTTGATCTGCTTGAGAGCTGCTTTGCAATAGCCCTCCGAGTCGGGCGGTGGTGGCAGGCTTTTTGAGATATAAACCTTGGGGGGCATGTCGTGCAGATCATCAATGCCATAATAAATAGAGCAATTTTTGACCATCCTATGAAGGTCAGGTTCCAGCTTTTTCTTGAAGGTGAATTCGTAGCCACCCCAATAGTTCTTGCCCTCCGTGTAAAAGACTGCCCTGAAGAACTCAACCGTGGTGCCTAGCGTTTCACCAAAATCAATCAGATAGAACTGCGGCTGCAAGCCAATGGGATCTTTGCCAAAGGGGGTACCGGTAAGGCCAAAAGCCCATTCACACTGACCTGATATAGCCCGGCACATGCGGTAGGTGAGGCTGCTAGGTAACGAACACTTGTGTATTTCGTCACATACAATCATATCAAAACCGGCGAAATACTTGCGCACCTGCGCGGCGGTCAATTGCCACTGGTTCTTTTGTTTCTTTTTGTTGAAGACCGTTTCAGTGACCATGGCTACTGCGCTTTGGTAGCAGATCACGAACAGGTCACCGGGGCCTTGCAGCGCCGCTAGGTTTTCCTCACCCGTACCCAATAGGGGCACGATGTGAAGGCCGGTGTGGTGCTCCTCAACTTGTTCTATCCACGTCAGCACACTGGTGATATAAGGCACAAACACAATGGTCCTGGGCTTTTCACCGCGCTGTTTGCGGTACATCAACAGCATGATGGTCAGCAGCGATTTGCCCCCACCCATGTCAATGTTAAACATGAAGCGCTTTAGTTCCAAGCAGATGAGAAAGCATGCCATTTGGTGCAGCCATGGCTTGATCTTGCCAAACTGCGGGGCAGGTTTCAGGTAGGACAATTCATTGAGCAGTTCCAATTTCTTGTACTTCTTTATCCAATCAAAATTGGTAAGCTTGCGCTCAAGAAACTTGCGGATGGCACGCTTGTTAATCACAAGTGACGCCCTTTCGCTTCAGGCTATAGGCATAAGCATGGAAATAATTATCAAATAGATAGCCCAACTGGACTTCACTTCTGAACCAAGCCCCCAACACAATATCTGACTTATGCCCTACTGTATCAATTTTGTTTATACTCATATTGTATTTGGTGGTACGGGCTGCAATCAGCTTTCCTCTATCGTTTTTAATTGTGCTAAAGCCGTTTGAGTACACCTTGTAGATAATTCCTTTTTGTTTTGCGATTGCAATAGCTTCAATTTGATTGAGTGCACCTTCTGGTGTGCTGGTCCTCATTTGTACTTCTCCACTCTAACCACATGCCCAACCGCAGCCAGCTTCCGCTGAAACGCATAGGCGTGCAGGTAGTTGTCAAAGATGAAGAAGGTTGGCACGAAGTTGCGGTTGAAGAACTTCTTGTGACACACGGTTTCACCTGTGGTGTATTGGATTACGTCACCCCGCAAGGTCAAGCTGTCTTTGGGATTGGCAAATTGCAAAAGTGGGTTCTTGCCCTGGTTCTCAATCACAAACAGGTAGATTGGCTTTTGTGACCCGCTCACCAGCAGCGCAACGCCTTCCCAGGTTTGCACGGCACCCATAGGCAACTCTTTGATGACCTGCGTAATGGTGCCTTGAGTGTCTTCAGGGGTCCATAGGTTGCTCACGGGCTTGCTCTTTGCATTTGAGGCTGTAGGCGTAGGCGTGGAAGTAGTTTTCAAACGCCCAACCAATTTGGACAAAGTCCCCAGGTTTCGAATGGAACCAAAAGGCCCCCGGCGCGACATTGCGTTTAGTTATTTCCCTATGCTTGTATATTGCGCTATAAACAGTGTACCGAGCTTTGTGTGCTTCCTCTATTGAGAGGGCACCCTCAGGCTTCGTCTCCTTCGTCATCATTGTAGACTTACGCATCGTCATCTTCACGCCCGTCTTGAGGAATAGATTCAAAATACTGACCAAGCATCAGGGTACTATCCACAACGAAAGACCCCATGCCATATTGTTGGCTGATTACCACAGTCATCTTGTCCTCGTCATTGCGGCCACCGGCTACGAACAGCCGTGCTAGGCCCAGCTTACGCTCTTGGGGGGTTTGGCTATAGGTCACAATGGTGTCGGCGTGGGCAATTTTTGAGTAGGCTTCAGCCACGTTTTCAGCCCCAACCTGCTTGGCCTTGGCACCGGCCCGGTGTGATTGGCTCACCACCGCGCAGGCTATGTTACGGGTGCCCGCTATGCCACGGATATCCTTATAGGCTTCATCAATGCTGAGCCGGTAGTTGTCCTTGTCCAACCGCATTAAATCGGGATAATCTATGATCAGCAGATCGGGTACGAAGTTCTGGGTTTGCTCAAGGTTATCCAAATATGCCTTCATGTGCTGAATGGTCATCGTGCCCATGGGGAAGTCACGGATAACGATATTGTCAAGCAGCCGGTCAGCATAGCGGTCAATACGCCGACCCAGCTTCCTGCGGATGTCGGGGTCATCATAGGTCAATGATGGCTGCACCCTCACATCGTCATAGCCGGTGATACGGTTAAGCTTGTCCTTCTGAAACTTGGTGTTCCTGAATGTCTCTTTGCGTTTTGAGATAGCAAACAGGCTTTGGTAGTAGCGCTGCGCACAGCGTTCGCGCGACATTTCCAATGATATGTGACACACCTTGAAACGGTGCAGCGCCGCCATCTTGGCCAATTGGATGAGCGCCCATGACTTGCCGGCCTTGGTGTTGCCAATAAACAGCCAAAGCTCCTTGCGGGTAGGGCCAAAGCTGCGTTTATCCAATTCAGGTATGCCAGTGGGGAAGCTGTGCTCCTGAATATCAAGGAAGCTCATGGCGCGCTTGTCGCTGAGCCTGATCCCTGGGTCAAACACGCTCAGGGCTTGGGTGTTAGCCTTGGCCATGATGGCTTCGGCTTCGGCTAGTGATTCCTCAGTGTCCTTCTTGATGGCGTTGACAAACTCAATGCCCAATGATCTGAATGATTGCCGCTTTACAAAAAGCTCCAACTGCGACATGACGTAGGTGGCGTTAATGCCGTCACGGGCAGATGAGATGGAGTCAACGGTTTCAATGTACAGGTCTGCCTCACGCCCCGGTGCCTCAAGCTTGTCCATGAGCAAGTCGGGCAGGTGGTCTTTGGGGGCTTTCTTGTATTTATCGATGTAGTCGTACACACGGGCGACAATGGTGCGGTAATGACCACCGAATAGCTCAGGCGCCACCACCCCACGGATTATGGGTGCGCGCTTATCGTCCCAACTCAAAAGAGTTATGAGATTCTCTTGTAAAGCACCAAGGAGCATTATGCTGCCTTGCGCTTGTGCTTCTTATTGCTGTTGGCAGCGGCTTTGGGGATCAGCCCGGCAATACGCAACAGTTCAACGACGTGCTGCCCCGCTGGTGTGAGTTGGTAGGAGGGGCCGGTGTATTTCCAAAAGAGGCGTTTGTCCAATTCACAAGCCTTAGAAGCAGCCAACCAGCGTGGGTCGTGCACTACAAGGCCCATGTTGAGAAGTGACCTGCGGCCGGTCACAAACAAATTGGAACGCCCACCATTGTTATCAACCTCTTGATCTTTCCTCTTAACCCGCGTGTCAAAATCAAGCTGATTGAGCAGTTCTTCATTCTCAATCTCCATAACCACGCCGGCAAGATGGCCTACCTGATTGCGGCTGAGACTCATGTTGAATGAGATGCGCGTGGCGTAGTCACGAAATGCTCTGGTTGGGTCTATGGCAGGTTGGTCGGTCATCGTCACACCTTT
>Ga0210410_10000172_pt1 | contig 95238 bp, 70 predicted proteins | sample IncBWC4MmetaG_FD_161058 | JGI IMG/M metagenome (GOLD analysis project Ga0210410, IMG submission 161058) | Forest soil microbial communities from Barre Woods Harvard Forest LTER site, Petersham, Massachusetts, United States - Inc-BW-C-4-M | ecosystem: Environmental > Terrestrial > Soil >... | reverse complement strand
GACTGCAGGAGAGGTTGGGCCATGTAGGCGACGGTGCGGGCGGTTCTGGGCTTTACATCGCCGCGGACCACGGCGGGGATGAGGCGGCCCAGGGCGGTGCCGAGATCGCAGGCGGAGAGATAGTTGGCGGAGAAGAAGTAGGCCAGGTCTTTGCCGAGTGTATCGGCGGCGCAGGCGCGGGCTTCTTTTTGGGCGTGGTCGAAGCAGAAGTGGGGATGGTTGCGGAGGCGCGGGGTGCGGCAACGGCGGCCATCGGCGAACGAAAACATACACAAGGACACGCGGTCCTTTGGACTGAGTGAGGACATAAAAGTCTCCTTAGAGTTGAGTTTTGGGATTGCTAGGAAAAGAGCCGGCAGGATGCCGGTGCTGCAAAATCTGCTCTTAAAACAGAAACGCCCCGGCTGAAGCGGGGGCGCGGTTTTCTACAGGAGGATTGTATCACAACGGTAATACGGGTCAAGTTAAACAATTAGGGCCGCGGAAAGAAACGTCAAAATCCCCGCCCTCAAACACCGAGGACGGGGCACCGGCGCACCCTCCGTGTTACTTTTGACTTCTGAGTGGCGAAGCTTCTCCATTTGATCAAGGGAGTTTCAAAGATTAGGGACGTGACCCGAGTCATCTGCCAGAGAACTCCGGAGCGGCGGCCGGGCCTATCAGTCGACGGGCCAACACTTCACCGGGCCATCGATAGTCTTGATGGCGGGCTTCGGGAAAATAAGAACCTCAACGGGATAAGCGACCGCCGAAGCCCGGCGGGACGGAATACCTTTGTAGCCACTACAAACCGGCATTTGCACATTTTTCAGATCAAGCTTCTTTCTTACCTGTTCCCAGCAGGAGGCTTTTTCCGTATGCAGGTCACAGTCTGCCTCGACCACGCGCAGATACTTCAGAGAGACCTTACCATCCGGAGCGCTGGTGACACGTGGGCGGTTGAATGGCGAAGCGACCACTTTGTTGTGCAGCCAGGTTGAATCAAAAGCCGAATCCTGAAAAACCTTCGTCCCGGTTCTTGCATCGTAAACGACAAATGGCATTCCACCATTCGTGCCATCCGAAGCATAGAAGAACACCAGATTCCCCTTGGCACCTTTGAAGTATCCACTCCACTCCCCGACTTCGATGACATTTTCTCCCTGGGCGTGAGACCGGTTGCACGCCGGGGCGGATCCCTTCCCGATGGGAAGAATCGCCAGCCACTCTGCGCCCTTTTGTCCCGCGTCATATTCTTTGACCATGAGAGTTGGGTAAGAAAAACAGGACAACTTAACTCGAACGCGACCTCCGAGGAAATAGGGAGATGGACCGAAATCCACTACTTCCTTATTCAGCGGTACGTCAAAGGAGTCGGTCGACGAATTAGAAGTGATTCCCTGCACACTAAGAACGAGCATCAAAACGACAAAGTATGGGAGGTGATTCAAGTGAACCTAGCTGGCGGCGGCAGCGGCTTCGGCGGAGTCGGGGGATTTGCGGTGTTCGCGGATCATGCCGATTAGGGCTTGTGCGGCGCGGGGGAGGCTGCGGTCGCGGCGGTAGACGAGGCCTAGCTCGCGCCAGAGATCGACGCCTTCGACGGTGAGGAGCTTCACTTCTCCGGCCTTCACGTAGTCCTTTGCAAAACTCTCGCTGATGATGGAGAGGCCGGCATCGGCGGCGACGAAACGCTTGATCATGCCGATGCTCGGCAGCTCCATGGTCACGTGGATGCGCGAACGGTACGGGCGGAAGAGCTTGTCCAGTACCTGGCGCGTAAAGCCGGTGCGGGGAAAAATCAGGGGCTGCTCAGCTACTTCGGAAAGCGTGACCTTGGAGCGATGCGCCAGGGGGTTCTTCGTGCTGATCATGAATCGGAGGCGGTCTTTGTAAATATGGTGGACTTTCAAGTTGGGCGATTTGATGGGAAGCGTAACGATGCCGACATCTATGGAGCCGTCTTCCACGCGTTGAAGAATCTTGTGGCTGAAGTTGCGGTAGATGCTGATGTGCACGAGCGGATAACGGCGCTGGAACTCCGCAAAAATATCGGGGAGCAGGTAAAGACAAGTCGCTTCGTTGGCGCCGAAGACAATCGGTCCTTGAACGACGTTTCCGCGGTCGGCGACAACCTGGACGGACTCATCCCGAAGGCGAAGCAATTTTTCCGCGTACTCGAAGAGAACTTCGCCCGCGGGAGTCAGCTCAACGGATTTGGCGGAGCGGTCCAGCAGTTTGGCGCGATAGGTTTGCTCCAACTGGCGGATTTGCGCGCTGACCGCGGATTGCGAGCGAAACACTTTTTGGCCCGCGCGCGAGAAACTCTTGAGTTTTGCAACGAAGACGAAAGTTGTTAGTTGGTCGAAGTCCATATTCGAGTTATCCGGCAGAGATTATAGCGAATTCCATCTACCGGATGCGGAGTTAATATCCTTCCTCTCTGGGCCTCTCTGAGGTCTAAAGCGCGGGCGGGGCCCTTCGGCTACGCTCAGGGTAAACAAGCCCCGCCCCTACAAAAGTCTCATGCGTGAATCGCAGCTTGTGAAATCGGCGCAGGTTGCGGCGCCGGCAAAATGTCGTGCCGGCGGTCGAGTTGGGCAAGAATCGGGCTCCAGGTGGCTTCCACCGTACCCTGGAAATGCACGGGCTGTACTCGCAGCAAGGGCAACGCGGCACGCCGCGAAAGCAAACGCAACGCGCGGGGACTCGACGTAAAATGAAGATGTTCTTCCAAGGCGCGCCGCAGCCAACTCTCCTCTTCCGTTTCCAGTTCCATGAGGGTCACGAAATCGTGGTGAAGCACATCTTCGGCTTCGGCACGCAAGGCATAAGCCAGTCCACCGGTCATGCCGGAACCGAAATTCAAGCCGAGCGGGCCGAGAATCACGGCCACGCCTCCGGTCATGTATTCACAGCCGTGCTGGCCCACGCCCTCAACCACGGCAAGCGCGCCGCTGTTTCTGACGGCAAAACGTTCACCGGCGCGGCCGGCGATGAAAAGCTGGCCGGAGGTCGCTCCGTAAAGCACGGTGTTACCGGCAAGAACATCGCCTCGCCGAGAAGCCGCTAGACCCGCAGCGATGGCAATCGTTCCACCCGACAAGCCTTTTCCAACGTAGTCGTTGGCTTCACCGGAGAGCTTAAGGGTTACACCCGAAGCCAGAAATGCGCCGAAGCTTTGGCCGGCCGAGCCATGAAAATTCTGGCGAATCTCGTCGTCGCTGGGAAGGCAGTTCTTGCGGCGGCGCATCAGTTCCCCGCTGAGGCCGGTGCCTACGCTGCGATCGGAGTTTTGAATCGGCTGTGATTCGTTCTGGAGCCTGAGAGCGGTGCTGAAATGCAGGGATTCCTCAAGCGCTCCGACGTGGAGGGCAGGTTCTTGCTGGGGCGCAACGCGATTCGAAGAGGAGATGGGCACAATCAGGAGCGGATCCATTCCGGAGCGGGCACTCAGGCGGTCGTACCAGCCGGTGAGTTCGCTGAGCGAGCGCACGCCAAGTTCCGCGAGGCGGTTGCGAACTTCTTCCGCGAGCGAACGGAAGTAGGCGATGACCATCTCCGGCTTGCCCTGGAATCGCGAACGGAGAGTTTCGTCCTGCGTGGCGATTCCTACGGGGCAGGTATTCAGATGGCACTGCCGCGCCATCACGCATCCAATCGCGAGAAGCGAGGCCGTGCCAAAGCCGAATTCGTCGGCGCCGAGGATGGCGGCCAGCACGACATCCCGTGCGAACTTCAGACCTCCGTCCACGCGGAGAGAGAGGCGCGAACGGAGGCCCGCGCGAACCAATGTGTCATGCGTTTCGCGCAACCCAATTTCCCAGGGAAGCCCGGTATTTTTGATGGAGGTCAGCGGAGAAGAGCCGGTCCCGCCATTGTGTCCGCTGATGGTGATGACGTCGGCGCCCGCTTTGGCAACGCCCGCGGCGATGATGCCGACGCCAGCACCGGAGACGAGTTTTACGCCGATGCGGGCGCGCGGATTCACGGCGCGGAGATCGTGAATTAACTGCGCGAGGTCTTCGATGCTGTAGATATCGTGGTGCGGCGGCGGAGAAATGAGCGGCGTGCCGGGCGTGGCGTGACGGATGCGCGCGATGTACGCGCTGACTTTTTTGGCGGGCAGCTGGCCGCCTTCACCGGGCTTGGAGCCCTGCGCCATTTTGATTTCGAGTTCTTCGGCGTGAACGAGATAATCGGCGGTGACCCCAAAACGACCGGAAGCGACCTGCTTGATTTTGTTCGCGGCCGCGGGCTCGAATCGGTAGGTATTGGGATCCTCGCCACCTTCGCCAGTATTGCTGCGGCCGCCGAGTTGATTCATCGCCAGCGCCAGGGTGCGGTGGGCTTCGGGGCTAAGCGAGCCGAGGGACATCGCTTGCGTGCTGAATCGCTTGACGATGGATTCCAGCGGCTCCACTTCGTCCACGGGAACAGGTACGTCGGGAATTGTGTCGAGCAAGTCGCGCAGGAAGACCGTACCTTGGCGGTCCGCGAGTTCCTCGAAGGCAGAGAATTTCTTGGCATCGGGCGCGCGCACATGGGCATGCATCCGGCGCACGACCTCGGGCGAACTGGCGTGAAGCTCCGCGCCTTTCCGGAAGCGGTAAAGCCCGGCATCCGCCAGATCGTGGGACTCGCCGGAGAAGGCTGCCTTGTGCATTTTCAGGTAGTCGGAAAGAAGATCGTCCAGCGATTTCTGGCCGGGATAGTCCGCGGCATCTTCAAAGACTTCAGCGCAGAGATCTGCGGACAGACCGATGATCTCGAAGAGGTGGCTGTTGCGGTAGCTCGCGAGCGTAGAGACGCCCATCCGCGCGAGAACCTTGCGCAGACCGGCGTGGATCGCTTTATGCACTTTTTCAGCCCCGCCGGGTTCGGCTTGCTCCGCAAACTGGTCCGCCAGGTACGGCAAAACCGCGCTGGCCCCCGCGGCCACCAGCAACGCGACGTGATGCGTGTCAAAGACCTGCGCGGATTCGACAATCAGCGGGACATCCCATAATCCTTCGCGAACCATGGCTTTCCAGACCGCGGCCGTGGCCAGCAATGCAGGCAGCGGCGCGCGATCGCCACTGATCGCGCGATCGGAAAGGAGGAGGAGCCCCGGGCGCCCGCTGCTGCTCAGAGGGGTAGTCGAAAGCTGAGCAAAACTGCAGCGCGCCCCCGAGACTCCAGTGGCGGCAGGAAAAGTAAAATCGATTCGTTGTTCGGGACCAAAGATTGCGGCGAGTTGTGAAAGCTGGCCTTCCGTGATCAACGGGCTGGAAAGCGTGACCCCATCTTTCAGATGAACTTCGAGGGACATAACATGGGTTTCGCGCAGCGGGTCAATCGGCGGGTTCGTGACTTGCGCGAAACGCTGCTTGCAGTAGTCCCACAAAGTCCTTGGGAGGGACGAAAGAAAAGCGGGAGGCGCATCGTCGCCCATGCTCCAGTCCGCTTCCTTGCCTTGAATTAGCGCCGAAAAAAGGATCTTAAATTGATCTTCTGTCCATCCTGAAGCGCCTGCGACGCGCTTTGGCTGAGACACCGGGACCGGCAGCGAAGCCGCAGCTGCCGTTATCTTTTTCTGAGGAACGGCGTTGCGCGCCTGCTGGATGGCGAGGCGCTTGAGGATGTCGCGCCAGCGCAAGAAAAGACCGGTAGCGGGATTGGCCAGGATCATTTCGCCGGGGCCCAGCCTCTGGCGCTCGGCGATTCTCGATTCATCGAGGTCAATGAGGCCGGTTTCGGAGCCGGCGATGAGCAGGCCGTCGTGCGTCAGCGTATAGCGCAGCGGCCGCAGACCGTTGCGGTCCAGCTTCGCGCCAACAAACTGCCCATCCGAAAACACGAGCGCGGCGGGGCCATCCCACGGCTCGCTGTGCTGCGAAAGGGCGGTCAGCGCGCTGCGCACATCGCGGGACAACAGCGGATCTTTTTCAAACGCCGGGGGAACCATGGCGAGCATGGCTTCTTCCGAGGACAGCCCTTGGAGCAACCGCAACTCAAAAGCGTTGTCAAAACTTGCGGAATCGCTGACATTTTCTTCCAGCAGAGGAAACCACGAGCCCACCGTAAGCCGCGAGTGAATCTCCCGCTCTTTGGCGCGCAGCCACCGCCGGTTGGAGACGATGGTATTGATCTCTCCGTTGTGCGCGACGTATCGGAAGGGCTGCGCCAGATGCCAGGAAGGCTGCGTGTTCGTGGAATAGCGCTGGTGAAAAACCGCGAACATTGCCGTGAACGAGGGTTCCCGCAAATCCTCGTAGAACTGGGGAAACTGCCACGGCGTCAAAAGACCCTTGTAGACGATGGTTTCAGACGAAAGCGAGCAAATGTAACAGCGGGGCGGGAGAAGGGATTCCGCGCGCTTGCGCAGAAGAGCGAGGCGCCACTCAAACCTTCCCGTTCTTCGTGCCGGGTGAAATGGTTCGACAAAAAACTGCCAAATCTCCGGCATGGTTTCGAGAGCTTTGCGTCCCAGGGAATCGGTGTTCACCGGCACGCGGCGCCAGCCAATGACGCGGAGCCGTTCCGTGTCGGCAGCGGATTCGATGGCAGTTTTGGCATCTTCGACGATCGTGGCGGGAAGAAAGGCAACGCCGACCGCAAACACTTCGGGGAGTTCAATCGCCAGCTCTTGAGCCCGGGCGCGAAAGAAATTTTGTGGAAGTGAGGTTAGGAGGCCCGCGCCGTCACCGCTGGCGCCGTCCGCATCGACGCCTCCGCGGTGCGTCAGCCGCTCCAAGGCCGTCAATGAAAACTGGATGATGTCGTAGCTAGGTTTGCCGTTCAGGCGGGCAATGAAGCCGGTACCGCAGGCGTCGTGGTCGGGGTGGCCCCAATTGGGATGACGACCCCGAACGTGCCGGGGTCCCCCATCCTGGTGACCGTCTTGCCCTCGACACTCCCAATCGTCCATAACAGTGTATTAAACGGGCAGGCTGCAGATGTACAACGCAGAATTTTGATTCGTTGGAATCGATTTCTTGATGAGGAGGATTGAAGGGTTCGTGACGCTAGAACTTGGTGACTTCGGAGAAGTGGAAGTCGTGAACTTTCATGGCGGGGACGACCATCTCGAACGATTCCTCGCCGGTGGCGCGGACTGCGGGGCCAAACAGTTCGACATTCTTGAGCATTTCGATGAGCGACTGGTTGAAGCGGAAATTGCGGGCCGCGGTCGTAACACGCCCATTCTCAACAAGAAACAGGCCGTCCCTTGTCATGCCGGTCATCACTTTTTCGTAAGGATCGACTTCGCGGATGTACCAGAGGCGAGTGACGAGCAGGCCACGGTCGGTTGAGGCCACCATTTTGTCTAGCGATGAGTCGCCTCCACTGAAGACGAGATTCATGGGCGCTTCGCCGTATTCGTTGGGCAGCGCGAATCCGTGCCCGGTGGGTTTCTTGCCCGCTACGCTGGCGCTGGCCCGCGAATAGACAAGGTTCTTGGGGATGCCGCGGTCCACGAGCAGCACTTGCTGCCGCGGCAGGCCTTCGCCATCAAAGGGCGCGCCCTGTTGCAAGGGGTGAAAAACGTCGTCGCTGATCGTGATGTTATTCCCGAAGAGCTGCTTCCCCATGCGGTCGTTCAGGCAGGAGCGCTTGTCTTCCAGAGCGGTGGCAGCGAAATCATAGAAAAGAAAACCGACCAAGTCGAGGACGGCGGCGGGTTCGAGGATGACCGTGTAACGGCCGGGCGGCAACTCCTTCGCGTTGGCGGCGAGATGCGCTTTTTGACTGGCGCGCTCGGCGAGTTCTTGGGGATTGAACGCGCGGACGTCGGCGGAATTTGCTTTCGCCCAGCTTGCGGCGGGGTCTTCCTGCATGGTGATGGAAAACTGTGAGTGGGTTTCCCGATACGCCGCGAAAAGTCCTCGGGAGTTGCCCACGGCGGATTGGCTCTGACCGCTCGAGAAGATTCCCGCGGCAACCTGGCCTTTCTTGACGGCAAGGTCGCAAGCGCGCCGCACAGCGCGGGCGCGATCTTCCGCGGTGAGAGCGGCTGTCCGTTTGATGAACCGGTTCACGGTGCGGTAGCGCTGCCGTTTCGGCATCGGTAGAAGCCGCGAATCTTTTGGCTGGCCGTGTGCCAGCGAAAGAGAAGCATCAATGGCCGCGCGAAGCGAATCCTCATCGAGGCGGTTGGTGGTGGCACGCGCCGTGCGGCCTTCGGAGACCGTTCGAATGGAGATCGTCACTCCGTGCTCGGCGACGTTCTGATGAATACCGTTGTTGGCGAAACGCGTCAACGCATCTGCAACTTCATCCACATGAACTTCGGTCTCCTCGGCTTGCGTGGATTTCGCCAAACGAAGAACGGTCTCGATGATGTCTCGAAGCTCGGGTTCGCGGAGAAGTTCCGTGGCGCCTGGTTTTTTGCCCGTCGAGGCTTTCTTCATTTTGGCAGATGGCTTCATTGGTTCGAAAAGGCGGTCCCGATGCGCACGTTTCGAAATCGCGATGGCGCTGCACCGTGTCCCGTGCCCATGGTCTGCATGGGTTGCCCTTTGCCGCAGTTGGGCGTGCCCCAGAGCGTCCAGTGATCGAACTTGCAGATGGCATCGCACGAATTCCAGAATTCGGTGGTGATGCCGCTGTAGCTGGGATTCTTCAGCATGCGGACCCGTTTGCCGCCTTTGATTTCCCAGCCGATTTCGGTAGAAAACTGAAACTGGTAGCGCCGGTCGTCGATGGACCACGAGCGGTTGGTCTCCATCAGGATTCCATCGTGCGTGTCAGCAATCAGGTCGTCGTAGTCCCAGGTGCCCGGCAACAAGCTGACGTTGGTCATGCGAATAATCGGCAGGCGGTTCCAGCTTTCCGTGCGCATGGTTCCAGAAGAACGGTCCAGGCCAACCAGGTGCGCAGTTTCGCGGTTCGAAAGGTATCCGCGGAACTTCCCTTCCTTGATGATGTCTGTGCACTGCGCGGGGACGCCTTCGTCATCGTAAGCAAACGTGCCCAGCCCCGGCCCATGATCGAGCCGCGCATCCGCCACGACATTCACAATACTGGAAGCGTATTTCAGCTTATTCAGCTGGTCGAGCGTCAAAAAGCTCGTTCCCGCGAAGTTGGCTTCCTGGCCGAGGACGCGGTCCAGTTCAATGGGATGGCCGATCGATTCGTGAATCTGCAAGCCGAGCTGGCTGCCTCCGAGGATGAGCGTGCCGAACTTTTCCGGGCATTGTGACGCGAAGTGCAGCGCGGCGGCTTCCTCCGCGATGATCGGTGCGTTTCTGAGCAGGCTGAGCGATTCCACCAGTTCGTAGCCTTGTAACAAATGCTGGCCGCCGAAACTGTTGGGATAGGAACGCTTCTGAATCTCCCCGGCTTGGAACGCTGTCGCCGCGATTCCGCAACCGGAAATCACTTTGCGCTGGTGAATCCGCGAGCCGATGCTGGATGCGAACCATGAATCGATCTTGCGGAATTGCATGTTCGTTTCCGTCAGCGTCACGCCTTTCACTCGGCCCATTTCGGTGTCGGCGGCGAGTAGCAGTGCGAGCTGCGTTTCCAGAGGAATTTCAAACGGGTCTTTGCGGAACGGGCTTTGCCAGCTATCCACGTAAGCTTTTTCGGGAGCGAGAACGACGGCGCCGCGCTTGGCGAGCGCCGAGGCTTTCGCGATGGACACGGCTTGAGCCGCGCACGCCGCGACGCCTTCCCGTGTCAAGCGGTCCGTGGAAGAAAAGCCCCAGGCCCCGTTCGCCAGCACGCGAATCCCAATCCCGATCGATTCGCTCTGTGTGAGTGTGCCAACCTGTCCGTTCTTTGTCGTCAGGTCGCGCTGCCGCAGGTGCATCACACGCACATCGCCGTATGATGCGCCGCGAAGTTTTGCTGTATCAAGCGCGTTGGTGCAGAGATCCCACATCGAATGAGTCCGAAAGAATGAGTAGCTTACAGTAGGACCAGCCTAATTGTCAGTGCCCACGGAAGCCAGGCTGCCTATGAGCCTGATTGAAAGGGATATGTTGGTATCTAGCGAAAGATTTCCTCGTCGAAGCTCTTCTAGCGAATTAAGATGGTGCAGGCATAAACTATAATCCCGAGGCAAAATGCGACAGTTAAAAACTGTGAGGCTATTGCTCGTCACGCTTCTGTGCGGATCTTCTTTTGCAGCAAGAGGAACCAGCACCGATAAACGAGAGCTACTCCGCGCGGCGCGGCAGTCCTACTACAATCTTCCGAGCCAAGGCTTCATTGAGTTTCAATGCTCGGCGATCCCGGATTGGACGGCCATCCTCAAGGAAGAGCTGAAGTCGGAGATACCGCCTGATCATCCAGGCTTGAAGCTTTTAAACAGAATCCACTTTTGGTTGTCGTTAGACCAGAACGGTTCAGCAAAACTGACGCATCAGTCTGACTATGTTCCTACTGACCAAAAATCGATAGAGAGTCTAAATCAAACGATTAGCGGGATGGAGGAAGTGCTTACAGGTTTCTCTCATTCTATTTCACCGTACCTATTCACCTCCCCTTTTCCCAAGATCGATGCTGATTACGAGCTAGACGAAAGGCAGGACCAATACCAATTGTCCTACCGGGAAGGGGGCTTCGACATTCAGACAACCATGCGAAAAGACTTTGGCATCGTTCAAATGAAAGTGGTCGGCACGAAATTCACGGGTACGTTCGAACCGCAGCTGGTGAAAACGGACCTCGGATTTCTCGTCTCAAGCTACGAAGGTACTTATCAACCTTCCTCCGAAAGCAATGCAATGCGTGTGTCCGTGCAAATTGATTACAAAGTTGTGGAAGGATTTGAATTGCCTAGCGAGCTGCGGGTAAACACCCGGGTCGGAGTAAGCTCGCATAGAATTGAGATTCACTTTACCGATTATCAAGTGAAAAAACGCTGATTCTTGCCTGTTTTATGGACCGTCCACAGACAGGAGTAAACCACTCTACTACGTGCCTTCTTGCCACGATGCGAGATAATGTTCCTGCTCTGCCGTGAGCTTGTCCAGCCGGTGGCCCATCGATTCCAGCTTGAGCCGCGCGATCTCCTTGTCCAGGTTCTCCGGCACGACATAAACCTGCGGCTTCAGGTTCTTGTGATTCGCGCGCAGGTATTCGGCGGAAAGGGCCTGGTTGGCAAAGCTCATGTCCATTACCGAAGCAGGATGTCCTTCAGCGGTTGCGAGATTGACGAGGCGGCCTTCGCCCAGCAAATAAACCTTGCGGCCATCCTTCAGCTTATATTCGTCCACCAGCGGGCGAACTTCTCTCTTCGCGCCGGACATTTTTTCCAGCGCCGGAATGTCGATCTCCACGTTGAAATGCCCGGAGTTGCAGACAATCGCTCCGCCCTTCATGTGTTCGAAGTGCTCGCTTCGAATGACGCTCTTGTTTCCCGTTACGGTGATGAAAACGTCGCCTTCCTTCACCGCTTCGGCCATCGGCATCACGCGGAATCCGTCCATCACCGCTTCGATGCCCTTCACCGGATCGATTTCCGTAACGATGACGTCGGCTCCCAGGCCCTTAGCGCGCATGGCCACACCGCGGCCGCACCAGCCATAACCCGCGATGACCACTTTCAATCCTGCGAGCAAAATGTTGGTGGCGCGAATCACGCCGTCCAGCGTGGATTGTCCCGTGCCGTAACGGTTGTCGAAGAAGTGCTTGGTCATCGCGTCGTTCACGGCGATGATCGGATACTTCAGCGTGCCGTCTTTCGCCATGGCGCGCAAGCGGATCACACCGGTGGTCGTCTCTTCCGTTCCGGCGATCACTTCAGGAACCAGGTCAGTGCGCTTGGTCAAAAGCATAGTGACCAGGTCCGCGCCATCGTCCATGGTGAACTGCGGCTTGTGCTCCAACGCCGACCGCAAGTGCGAATAGTAGGTCTCGTTGTCCTCGCCTTTGATCGCAAACGTGGGAATGTTGTAGTCGCGGTTCAAGGATGCCGCGACTTCATCCTGCGTCGAGAGCGGGTTGGACGCGCACAAAACGGCGTCGGCGCCTCCGTCGCGCAGCGCGATCATCAGATTTGCGGTTTCGCTGGTCACGTGCAAGCAAGCCGAAACTCGCAGTCCCTTCAGCGGCTGCTCTTTCGCAAAGCGCTTGCGGATGGACTCGAGCACGGGCATCTGTTGCGCCGCCCATTCGATCTTTCGTTTCCCGGCGGCGGCCAGCCCGATATCTTTCACATCTCCCTTTTTCAATTCAGCGATTGCCAATGTCTTGCTCCTCAAATTTGGATTTCGACCGAAAACGGAGTTACTTCATGTACTCCGTCAAATGCCCGAGTAATTCCGGGCGCTAGTTTAAAAAGGATTCAAAAGTTAGCGGTGCGCCCCAACTTCCGCGGTGGCGGCTGCTCCAAGACCGGCGGCCTTGCGGAGGGCATCCGCGCGGTCGGTGCGCTCCCAGGTGAAGCCCGGGCCGCTTCGCCCGAAGTGGCCATAGGCGGCCGTCTGCTTGTAGATGGGGCGGCGCAGGTCCAGCGCTTCGATAATGCCCTTGGGCGTCAGCTTGAAAAACTCGCGAATCAGCTCGGTAATTTTTTGTTCCGGCACGGTTGCGGTACCGAATGTATCGGCCATCACGGAGACAGGATCCGCGACGCCAATCGCGTAAGCCAGCTGCACTTCCGTCTTTCGCGCCAGCCCTGCGGCCACGATGTTCTTCGCGATGTAGCGCGCCATATAGCAAGCCGAGCGATCCACCTTGGATGGATCCTTCCCGGAAAATGCTCCACCGCCGTGACGGCTGTAACCGCCGTAGGTATCCACGATAATCTTGCGGCCCGTCACACCGGCGTCGCCCATAGGCCCGCCAATCACAAAGCGGCCCGTGGGGTTAATGTGGTACTTCGTTCTGGAATCCAGCATGGAGGCTGGAATAATCGGCTTAATTACGTGCTCCGTGACGGCCTCGCGAAGATCAGTGTTGGACACTTGTTCGCTGTGCTGCGTCGAAATCACCACGCAATCCACGCGCGCCGGGCGGCCATCGCGATACTCGATGGTGACCTGCGATTTCCCATCGGGCCGGAGAAAATCAACTTTTTTGGCTTTTCGAATCTCGGCGAGGCGTTGCGTGAGGCGGTGGGCTAGTTGGATTGGCATGGGCATTAATTCTTCGGTTTCGTCGCAGGCAAACCCAAACATCAGCCCCTGGTCGCCCGCTCCGCCGGTGTCCACGCCCATGGCAATGTCCGGCGACTGCCGCTTCACGGTGCACATCACGGCGCAGGTGCAGCCGTCGTAACCGTACGTCGCGTCGTCGTATCCGACGTTGCGAATCGTCTGGCGTACGAGCTCGTCGTAGTCGACGTGCGCGGTGGTGGTGATTTCACCGGCGACGACCGCCAAGCCAGTGGTGACGAGGGTCTCGCAGGCAACGCGGCCCTTGGGGTCGTGCTTCATGACCTCGTCAAGAACGGCGTCGGAAATCTGGTCGGCAATTTTGTCCGGATGACCCTCGGTCACGGACTCTGACGTAAATAAAAAGTTGCGTAGGGCTTCGCTCAAAAGAAATTCTCCTTCTCGAATTTCGCGCGATGAACCGCGATGGATTTGGCCTGCTCAGGCAAAGGTTTCGATTAACCTTTCAAAATTACCATCCGCGGAGACAAGAATCAACCTATTGATTTCAAATAGTTTATATGTGAATTAAACGGTCGAATTTCGACATTAAACTGCATTCTGGCGCATTGAATGGCTGGGCGCTAGGCCGCGTCTGCGTCATCGTCCGGCTCAATCTCGAGCCTCCCTTTCGTCTTTTTGGCCATCAGGTAGGAGCGGATAAAGGGGTCCAGGTCGCCGTCCAGCACGCGGTCCACGTCGCCAACGGAAAGCTTTGTCCGGTGATCCTTGATCAGCCGGTAGGGTTGCAGGATGTAGGACCGGATTTGGCTCCCGAATGAGATGTCCAGCTTGCTCTCGTCCAGCCGGTCGGTTTCCGCCTGCCGTTTCTTGACTTCCTCGTCGTACAAGCGCGAACGGAGCATTTTCATTGCTAGCTCGCGATTCTTGCCTTGACTGCGCTGGGCTTGGCACGCCACAACAATGTTTGTCGGGAGGTGGGTGATGCGAACGGCAGTTTCCACCTTGTTTACGTTCTGCCCGCCCTTGCCGCCGGATCGAAACGTGTCAACTCTCAAATCCTCCGGTCGAATATTGATCTCGATGCGGTCATCAATTTCCGGGATCACGAAGACGGATGCGAACGAGGTATGCCGCCGCGCGGCCTGGTCAAAGGGTGAGATTCGCACGAGCCGGTGCACGCCGGTTTCTCCGGAAAGGAGTCCGTAGGCATTTTCCCCGGAAAATTGGATTGTCGCTGCTTTGATTCCCGCTTCTTCTCCGGGCATCTCGTCGAGGACCGTGGCGCTCATGCCTGTGCGTTCCGCCCATCGCAAATACATGCGCACCAGCATGGACGCCCAGTCCTGCGATTCCGTCCCACCCGCACCGGACTTGATGGTCATGATGGCGTTGAGGTGATCTTTTTCGCCGGAGAGCAGCGTTCGGGTTTCCAATTCCGCGATGTAGTCGTCTGCCGCGGTAAGCTCCTGATCGAGCTCTTTCAGCAGGTCGTCCTTCTGCTCAGAGTTGGTTTCTTCTTGTGCGAGATGGATGTAGGTTTCGATATCGCTGGAGAGCGAGGCCAGCTTGTCGTCCGCATCAATCTGCTCTTCGGCGCGCTTCCGGTCTCGCAGAACGGCTTGCGCTGCTTCCTGGTTGTTCCAGAAACTGGGATCGGCGACGCGCGCTTCGAGTGCTTTCAGGCGCTCGCGGTGCAGCGGCGCGTCAAAGATAGCTCCGCACGAGCGTGATGCGCTGCTTGAGTCCTTCGTAGCGATGCTGAAGATCTTCGAGAATCATTCCTAGCGCCTGTCCTTTACTTCTTTTGTTTCCAAGAGATCATTAACAGAATAGCGGAAATTATCACGCACATCCAGGCGAACCAGTCCCCAAATCGCGTGTAAATGGTCTCGTCGGTTCGAAAATCATACGGGAGATCGACCGCGGCGCGCACATCCGGCGGAAGCGGCGCGTAGATGCGGCCATACGGATCGATCGATACGGTGTATCCATTATTCGTCGTGCGCACGATCCAGCGCCGGTTTTCCACGGCTCGCACGCGGACCATGTGCAGGTGCTGTTCGGCAGCGGCGGAGCGGCCGAACCATCCGTCATTGGAAATGTTGATGAGCAAATTCGCCCCGTTGGCCGCAAATTCCCGGACTTCTCCTGCATAGATCGCTTCGTAGCAGATGAAAACGCCGAATTTGTATCCGCCGGGCAGCTCGCCAACCGAGTGCTTATTCCCTTGTGAAAACCGCCCACTTCATCGGAAACACTGGAAACCACGCGGTGTATCAAGGGGAACGGTTCATATTCCCCGAAGGGCACCAGATGCACTTTGTCGTACACGAAAACGCGTTGCCCTTGCGTGTCCACGAGCGCACCGCTGTTGTACGGCACAACTCTCCCATTCGGCGGCTTGTCCGCTGGGTCCACCGGGGCCTTCCATTCGATTACTCCTGCCAGGAAGGGGTGCTGGAAATCGATTGCGAGTTTCGAGGCAATCTTCACAAATTGCGAATCTTGAAACGAGAACGGCGCCGGCGCTTCGGGCCAAACCAGCAAATCCGGATTATCCGCAGCAGGAGCCAGGCTCATTCGCCTGATTTCCTCCATTTCCCCGGTATGCAACTGAAACCAGTCCGAGGGGTAAGAATCCACTTCCGGAAAATTGAGCTGTACGGCCCGCGCAAAATGGCGCGCTTCCGTCTGCGGCAACATGCGCGGCCCAATCAGCATCACGGTGACGAGCATTGCCGTGACAACGCCCGTATACGTCAACCGCCTCTTCAATCCCGGCATCCCCGGCGCTGCCGTCCAAACAAGCAACCCATTGAATCCAGCCACCAGAAACGAGAGTCCGTAGATTCCAGTAATCGCTGTGAGTTGAAGAAGCCCTGGATTTGCCGCCGCCGGATAACCGAGTAGATTCCAAGGGAAACTAATTTCCGGCAGATGCGCCCTGACGAATTCGAACGTGACCCAAATGAAAGGCGTCCCGAAGCAGGCTAGCCCGATGCTTCGTTGCGACAAGCGATGCACCATCCAGCCGAAAGCACCGATGAGCAGCCCCCAAGCCATGGCGATCAAAAGCAAGACCCCCCATCCGCCCCACACTGGGAGACCGCCGTGGACGGTGAGCACAGTGGCAATCCACGGCACCGAAGTGAGCACAAACAATAGCCCGTGCAAAAATCCGCATGCGAAAGCGATACGCGGCCGCGCCCCAAGAAAGGCGAGTAAAAGAATTCCCAAGCAAATCCACGAGTAAATGCTCCAGTAAAGACCCGAGAAGGAAAGCGAAAGCGCGGCGCCAGACAATGCGCCAATGATCAGACGCAAACCTTCCGGCGTTTTCGCACCGGGCTGCGGAAGAAAGCGGGTGAGCGGGTTGCCCACAGGCATCAGTGTTTTACGAAGGCTTTAAAGCCGGCGCCCTCGAGGCCTTTCCGGGCGGCATCGGCGGCTTTCGGATCAGCGTAGGGGCCAACCAGCACGCGATAATACTTGTCCGTTTGGGGAGAGAGAACAAACGCAGGAAATTTTTTCTTCTGCAAACTCTTGGCAAGCTCCAGAGCATCCGCTTCTTTCTTCAACGCCGCGACCTGCAACGTGTAGGCGCCTCCCGGAATAAGTGGACCGCTCGTGGACTTCGCGGGACCACTGGCTGTTCTAGGAGCTGCCGTGGTCTTCACCAACATGGGCTCGCTTTTGTGTGTCGCAGCGGGAACGGGCGCAGCGGGATTCAACCTGTCTTCCGTTTTCTTCTTGTCACCCGCGTGATAAAACTCCCAATCCGAATTCGGCGGCGGCGCGGTGTCTGTTGGCTTTTCAGTGGGAGCGGCATGGGCCGTTTTCTTTGAAACTACGTCGGGTTTGGGAGGAATAGAAAGCACCGGCTTCTTGAAAAAGTCTGTCGCGGCGTTTACCGTGCTGTCGGACTGACTGCGCCCCATGACGAAACCCAAAGTAAAAAACACGCCGGAAAGCAAAATAATGACCATGAACAAGCCGATCACATGCCGGCTTTCCAGCACGCGATCTCCGGCGCCCCCGCGATTTCCTCCATAAGCCATTCTTACTTTTGCGGCCCCCCTAAATTCCTAGTCCACTGATTAATGATATCGATAGGCAGCGGAAACACAATCGTTGTGTTCTTCTCGACACCTATCTCCGTCAGCGTTTGCAGGTAGCGCAACTGGATGGCGGAAGGCTGGGTTTCCAGAACTTTCGCGGCATCCGCGAGTTTTTGCGAGGCTTCGAACTCTCCTTCGGCGTGAATGATCTTGGCGCGGCGCTCGCGTTCGGCTTCCGCCTGCTTGGCGATAGCGCGCTGCATCTGCTCGGGAATGTCGACCTGTTTCACTTCGACTTTCGAAACCTTGATGCCCCAGGGTTCCGTGTCTGTGTCGAGAATGATCTGCAGCTTGGCGTTGACCTTGTCGCGTTGAGAAAGAATTTCATCGAGTTCGAATTGCCCGACTATGCTGCGCAGCGTTGTCTGCGCGAGCTGCGAAGTCGCATATTGATAGTTCTGCACCTGCGACATCGCCAGGTTCGCGTCCACGACTCGAAAATAGCAAACGGCGTTCACTTTCACCGAAACGTTGTCCCGCGTGATGATGTCCTGCGGCGGAACATCGAGAGTCTCAAGGCGTAGATTGATGCGATACAGCGTTTCAATCGGCCAAATGACAATATTGATTCCCGCGGTCTTGGCTTCGGGAAGCAACCGGCCGAGCCGGAGCACCACTCCCCGCTCCCATTCCTTAATGATGTAAATCGAATTCCAGAACCAGATCAACCCAAAGCCGATAACGACGAGCAGCGGGATCCCGATAAATCCGATCTCCATGTTTTCCTCCTGAACGTAAAAACTCTTATCTTGTGGCGGGGACGGCCGCCTCGGCCGGCTCGACGTACAATTTCAACCCTTCCACTTTCACAATCCGGACGTTCTTTCCTTCCGCCACCGGCTGCGAAGATTGTGCTCGCCAAAGCTCCCCGTGCACATGGACCATACCCTCCACGCCTGCTGTTAGCGCCGAAGCGGCGACTCCCTGCAATCCAACCATCTCTTCCCTTCCCGTCGCCGTTTTCCATTTCCTGGACCGCAGGACCAACCTCATTAGTAAGACGGCAAACACGGCGAACGGCAGCGTTGCCGCGAGCGCCACGCTGACGCTTACTCCGCCCGGAGTGAGCGGCGAGCGAATCAGAAAAATCGCTCCCAGAAACATCGACACTACTCCTCCCACAGCCAATACACCGTGACTCGGCATCTTCGCTTCAAGTATAAAAAAAGCCAGCGCCAGCAGGATCAGGAACAGTCCCGCCAGATTCACCGGCAAAAAGTTCAGCGCATAAAGAGCCAGAACCAGGCAAATGCCGCCGATCACTCCGGGCGCGACAACTCCGGGATGTGTGAACTCCGTGTAAAGCCCGAGTACACCGAGAATCAGCAAGACGAAAACGACATCGGGCTGCACGATGCGCGATAGGAATTTCTGTCGCGACGAAAGTTCAAACGGCTTGTGCGTCGCGTTCTTCAGCGACAAAGTCGCCTTGGTCCCGTCAAACCGCGTGATGCTACGGCCGTCCAACTGCCTTAACAGTTCCTCCGGCGAGCTAACAATCAAATCAATCATCTTCCCGTCCAGCATTTCCTTCTCGGTGAATGCCTTGGACTCAGTGATGGCCTTTTCGGCCAGCTCCGGATTCCGTGCACGCCTCTCCGTGAAACTCCGCAAAAACGCCATGGCGTCCTGGTTGATCTTCCTCCGCAGGACTTCATCGATCTGCGGAACGTAGCCGCCGATCGCGATGATTGGCGAAGCCGCTCCCGCATGTGTGCCCGGCGCCATTGCTGCAATATCCGCCGAAAGCAGAATATAGAATCCCGCCGACGCTCCCCGCGCGCCTGTCGGCGAAACATAAACGGCCACCGGCACCGGCGACGCCAGGATGTGTTGGATCATGTCTTGCATCGAAACACTCAACCCGCCCGGGGTGTCCATGGTGATCAGCACCAGCGCCGCATGTCGCTGCGCCGCATCTTGCAGCCCTTCGTCAATGTAAGTGGCCAGGATTGGCTCTACTTCGCCATTGAGATTCAAATCAAGAACAAGAGGCTCCGCGGGATGTTCATCAGCTCCAACCGTGGGCAGCAGCAAAATCATCGTACCCGCAATCAGAACGCTCAGGACAAAGAAAGCCGCCCCTGATTTTGCGCGCTCAAGACAAAGGCAGCGCCAATTTGAATGCAACCAATCTTTCATTGCGCACCTCCGCCAGGCTTCTTGTCCGCCGGCTTCGCATTCTGCAAATGCTCCAGCAGTTGCTTGGCCTGTGCATAATTCGGCGCCAGCTTCAGCGCCTTCTCGATTTCTGCCCGCGCCAGGCCCGGCTTCTTCTGCTCCAGATAGATTTTCGCCAGCAGAGTGCGAACCTCCGCCGAATCCCGCGTTGCGAGCGAAGCCTGCAATTCCTTCACTGCATCATCCATCTTGCCGCGACGGCGGTCAATTTCTCCCAACCCGCGGTGCGCCGCCGCATTCCCTGCGTCGCCCGCAAGAACGGCGCGAAATTCCTTCTCCGCGTCATCGACATGCCCCGCCGAAAGTTCCTGCCGGGCTCGACGAATGTGCGCCGCCGGCGTGTCGTTCGAGACATCCGATGCGGAAGCTTCCGCGCTCGAAGCCGTCTGTCCCGATTCGATCTCCACGCGCAGCGCCACTACGTCCAGCTCCGTCTTGATGCGGCTCAACCGCGCCAGGTTTTCGTTTTTGGTCTCCAGATGAATCGCCGGCAGCCCGCCCGGCCCGAACGCCTCGTTGGCCGACACGCGTTCCTGGTCCGCCTCCGGCCCTTTGCCCGCTTTTTCCAGGGACAGAATCAGCATTGCCCGGTCTTCTGCGTTATCCGGCTCGCGTTCGGCCGCCTCACGAAAAGCGTCGGCCGCTGCCGCCGCGTCATTCATCTGCAGTGCCAACAACCCGAGGTTGAACGGATAATCGTCTTCGTTGGGATCCAAGTCCGTGGCGCGGCGAAGATCCGCTTGGGCCGCCGCGCTCTTCCCCTGCCGTGCCCGCGCGATAGCCAGATTATTCAGGATTTCCGGCAACTCTCCGCCGGCAACCATAGTTTTTCTCAGCGTCTCCTGCAACGAAGTAAAAACTTCCTCCGCGCGGTCCGGCTGATTCGATTGCAACCGGCAGACTCCGCTGAAGAATAGCGCTTCGGCGTACAGATCGCTGGTCTTCGGCACCTTGAAAAACCACGCCAGCGCCGAATTGTAGTCCCGCCGCGCGTAATACACTTCGCCTAGGGCGAAATCCGGCTCCGGCCATTCCGGCTCGAGCCGCGCCGCCTCGTGCAGCTCGCGCAGTTTGGCCTCATCTTCACTCGCCAGCAGTCCGCGGGCATAATGTTCAAACGCGTCCAGTCGCAGCGGCATCTGCCGCTTCGTGAATTCAGCCAGCATTGGCGTGTGCTTGTGATCATTTGCCGAAAGCATCCGCCACACCAGCCGCGTGTGCAGCTCCATCAGCGAATCAAGGCTGCCGGTTTCGCGTAGCCCTGGCCGCAACCCCGCCGGATTCACGATCAGAACTCGCAGCTCGATCGTGAGCGACGTCTCCTTCGCCCAATACCGCCCAAACACCACATAATCCGCGTCCAGGTCTTCCGCCATATGCAGCATCGTCGCCCTGCTGACTTTCGAAGTGTGCGGCAACCCGTAGCGCTCCAATTCCGCCACTCTCCCCGCGTGCGAATACACTTGCTCTCCCGCCGCCGAAAGCCGCTGGATAGTCAGTTCTTCGAGTCCTTCGCTGAGCCACTCCAGCCGTGGTGATGCTCCCGCATTTTCGAACGGCAAAACGACGTAGACTCCCTGCTGATTCGCAGGGGTGAGTGCGGCCTGCAGTGGCGCAGCAGTCTGCTGCGCGGCGGACAAACTCGTCCCCACAATGGGGATGATGGAAAGGAATGTCAGGATACGCGGGCTGAAAAATGGGCGGCCCATCTCACCAGCATTGTAGCAAATCAGCTCTTGCACAACGCTATGCGAGTCTCCGTCCGCACGTGAATCTTGCAGTGTTGTTTATCGAGGCGCATCCGCCGGCTTGGGTGCAAGGACTTCCTGGATCCCCGGGTCCTTCATGAACGCCGCGAAAGACGGATCCGTTTTCACCGCTTCCAGTTCCTTGTAGCCTTCGTCCTTCGCCTTCCGCAGGTAAATCAAGCAACGTTCCAGATTGCCGGCCTCCGCGAAGGATTTGGCCAGCAGGAAATAAAACCGTCCGCGGTCTCCTACACTGCGGTCCTGCAGAACCGACCCGTTCCTTGAGGCGTTGTGGTCGAAGAGCTGCGGATCCATGGCCAGCGCCTGCCGGAAAGAGGCAATCGCATGTTCGTATTGCTTGTCGCCAAAATACGCGTACGCAAGGTTGCTGTGCAGCACTGCCATGTCGTTGCGGATGGCAATCGCTTTTTGATACGCCTTGATGGCCTTGCCATACTTCTTCCGCTGATACCAGATCGTGCCGATATTGTTCTGCGCGTCCGCGTAGCTCGGATCGACCTTCGAGGCCCGCTCGTAATACTTCATGGCCAGCCCTAGTGCCGCCTGTTGGTGGAGCGCGATCCCCAGTTTGTTCAAATAGATTGGATTATGGGGATTCTTGTCCGCGAGCCGCTTGTAGGCCTGTGACGCTTCTCGATATTCCTTCCGGGCCATGTACAGGTCGGCCAACTGCTCGTCAGTGATGTCCGGCCGGACCACAATGACCGAAGACTGCGCAGGCGACTGCGGCTGCGCTTGCGGCAATCGCGGTGCTACGGGTACATTCGGCTCTTCAACCAGGGATTGACCTGCGGAGGGTATTGCAAGACTGAAGAGGAGGATACTTGCTGGAAACGCCATTTGAAACCGGTTCATGGCGGGTCTCCCTTCTCCGGCTTCGGCTTAGCCTTGTCGGGTTCCTTCTTCTTACCCCCAAAGATACCAAAAATCTTCTGTAAAGGATTCTTTTTTTTGTCCTCAGCCGCTACTGCGGGGGTAGCCGGGCCCTGGCCGGTCGCATTGGGCGGCCTGTTTGGATCATACGGCAAGATTGGCTGTCCGTTGGCGTCGGTTTGGGGTGGTTTGGGATCGCCCCCGAAGACGTGGGAAAGGACCGAGCCCGTGGAGGTCACCAGGCTGTGGCCTCCGTGCAACTCGCAGAATTCGGTTGGCGCTGAGCCCGACACGTACACCTCTTCGCGCGTGGTCGGGCAGTTGGCTGTCGCAAGTTGCAACGACTCCGGATCGATCACCACAGACTGCACTCCATCGGGCATGGTGAAATCCTTCACGTCGCGGTACGTCGAAAGCGTCGTCACGCGCATCATGAAGTCCGCCCAGATGGGCCCGGCCACCACGCCGCCGGTAAACCCCAGGTCGCGGTTGTCGTCAAAGCCAATCCAGACGACGCATAGCAAATTGGAAGTGAACCCCGCGAACCAGCCGTCTCGCGAAGTTCCCGTTTTCCCCGCCGCCGGCAGCGTGAATCCTCGCGCGCGGACACCCGCGCCGGTGCCCTTGTTCAGCACATCCTTAAGCACGCTGTCGACCAGGAACGCGACACGCGGATCCAGTACCAGGTGGGTCTGAGGCGTAAACTTTTCGAGGGGCTCGCCATCGGCATTAATCACGCTGCGCAGAAACTGCGGTTCGGCCCGCGTCCCGACGGTAGCAAATGTCGTGTAAGCGGCGGCTACGTCGATGGGAGTCATTTCATAGGCGCCCAGCGCCACCGCAGGTGTCGGCAGAATGTTCGTGCCCAAACCCATTTTTCGTGCGACTTGCACCACGCGTCCGTAACCGATGAGTTCCGCCACTTTAACGGTCGCCACGTTCAGCGAATTCGTCAGCGCGTCGCGCACCGTTACGCGCCCCATGAACCTTTCGCCGTAGTTGTTGGGCGTGTAATCCTTGCCGTCGAATTCAAACGTTGTCGGCTCGTCGTCGATCGTTGTTGCCGGCGTGATCACCGGCTGCACGCCGTCCACGGCATTGTCGAACGCCGCCGCGTACACAAACGGCTTGAAGACGGAACCCGGCTGCCGGTGCGCCAGCGCATGGTTGAGCTGGCTCTGGCCGTAATCCCGCCCGCCGATCACCGCCTTGATCTCTCCAGTCCGCGGGTCCAGCGCGACCAGCGCTACCTGCGCTTGAGGGATGGGAGCGTCCTTGCTGCCCTTCTTTGCTTGTTCCTTGCGCCACTTCTCGGATTTCTTTTCGAGCAGCACATCCACGTTCTTCATCCCGGCGTCCACCGCCGCCACCGCGGCACGCTGCACCGCCGGGTCCAGCGTCGTATACACGCGGAAGTTTTCGCTCAGCAGTTCATTCGCCGAATACTTGTCCAGCAGATGGTCCTTCACCATGTCGACGAAATACGGCGCTCCGCTCCCCGACGTCGATGTCCGAACAATCTTCAGCGGCGCCTTTTTCGCCTCCTGCACGTCGTCCGCGCTGATGTATTTGTTCTCCAGCATCTGCGTCAGCACGCGGTCGCGCGCTTGCACTCCGCGCTCCGGATGACGGTCCGCGGACGAATAAAAATTTGGCGCCCGGATGATCCCCGCAAGGTACGCGCATTCCGGCAGCGTCAGTTGCCTCATGTCTTTTCCGAAGTACGCCACGCTGGCCTCGGAGAATCCCCTTATCCCGAAGCTTCCGCGGTTGCCCAGGTACACTTCGTTGGCGTACAGCTCGAAAATCTGCTGCTTTGTGAAGCGCTGCTCCAGTTCCAGCGAAACCATCGCTTCCGTCAGCTTCCTCCGGAACGTCCTTTCGTTCGAAAGGAAGAACGTGCGCGCCACTTGCATCGTGATCGTGCTGGCGCCCTGGTAGTGCTGGCTGCTGTGCCGGATATCCGCCCACGCCGCGCCCGCGATGCGAATGAAGTCGAATCCCCCGTGTTCAAAAAAGCGTTTGTCTTCCGCGGAAAGGATCGCGTCCACCAGCAGCACCGGCAAATCTTCGTACCGCACGTGACGCCGCTTTTCGCGCGCGCTGTCGAAAAGATTGGTGATCAGGTCGGGTTCGATTTCCGCGGTTTCGATTTCACTTCCGCCGGAGAGCGGTTTGATCGTTCGAATGCTCTTCCCGCGGAACTGCACTGCCAGCGCGTTGTTCCCCGCGAAATAGGAAAGTTTCGAGGGCCGGATATCCACCGTGTTGTTCTGCACCGTGAACTGCCCGAGCGCGTTCGAATCCTGCTGCTCGCGGTATCCCACGCGGGTCAGATACTCCGTCAGGTCTTCCGGTCCCCACGCCTGGCCCTCGGAAATGTGTTCCGGCGCGGAAAAGATTTGCGTGGTGTTTTGCAGGGGGTTTGTAAGCCGCGCGTCAATCAATTTCGAGTATTTGATGTAGTAGTAGGTGAAAATTCCGCCGACGGTGAGGAAGAGGGCGAAGACCACGCCCAGGATCGTCAGCCCAATTTTCGATGTGAAAAACCCTTTTTGAATTCGAATACGCAAACGGTTTCTCCCTGGGGCTGAGTCTTTATTGTCTCGCAACGCCCTGTACTTGGAAAGACGGAGTTCCATCCTGTGGGGCGGGCGCCACGGAATGCGCAAATAAAAATTCCTGCGGCCAGGCGTGGATTCCGGCCTTAGATGAGGGCTTTGTTTTCACTGGTCGGAGCAAAATGCAAATCCATGTGGTAGGTCAGCACGTCCACCGGAACCGTGTACTGCAGGGAGATTTTCACCACGGCGTTGTTCGAAACCACCTTGATATCTTCTTTTTTCGCCGGTATCTCGAGTTCCTGGCACACCTTGAAAATATTGTCGCGGACCTGTTCCTCGGTGTAGCGATTCACGATCGCAAACCGCGCTTGCTCCTCCATTTTGTCGGCGAGCTGATAATTGTTCACGTAGGCGGGCACGATTTTGATCGCCGAATAGATAATCAAGGCGATGATGGCGACAACCAGGATCGTCTTCAGCTGCCCCGCTCCCCGCTCGGAGCGGCAGGGCGCACCGATGCGGCGGTCGCGGATGTCACGCTTATCCACTGGAATCATCTTCCTAAAATCCACTTGAATCAGTTCCCCCAGGGCGTTGGCGTCACCAGCCATACGTGGCCGGGAACGGCAATACGCGTTCCCCCATGTAGTAACGCTAGCACCGCGCGGTGGGGCTGTCGAGAAATTGGCGCACTCCATGTTCCAGGAAAGGAACGGGTGGCGACGGCAAACTTAGCGTGGCGCGCAAACCCGTTTGTCTGGAGTCTATTTTGATTTTGGCGCCCAGAAGATGCTGATTCTAAAGGGGCCGGAACGAATTTTGATCCTTCCCTAGTAGGCGCGGGCGAAGATCGCGCGGGCCGTGGCTGGCTGCCCACAGTATACGCAGTTGCCGCCTCCACCCTCCTGATCGAATGGGATGCAACGCATGGTAGCGCGGGTTTCTTCCTTGATTTTCGCTTCACAACCGGCGCTGCCGCACCAGGGGGAAAAGGCAAAGCCGGTTTCCACGGCTTTTTTCAAATCGTCATAGGTTTTTGCGTCGTGCGTGTTGCTCTTGCGGAACGCCAGCGCCTTGTCATGCAGCGCTTGCTGGATTTCCGCCAGCAGCCGCTCGATCGTTGCTGGAAGATCGGCCAGCGAAGCGCTGATCTTCCCTTCCTTGCCGGGGCGGTCGCGGCGCGCCAGGACGGCGGATTGCTTCGCAACATCTTTCGGGCCGAGTTCCACGCGGAGCGGAACGCCGCGCATTTCCCAATCATTGAATTTCCAGCCGGGACTCTGGCCTTCGCGTTCGTCGAGGGTGACGCGGATGTTGGCCTTAACCAACGCAGTTTTCAATTCGCGCGCGGTATCGAGCACGGACTTTTTTTCTTCGTCCGTCCTGAAGATCGGGACAATCACCACCTGATAGGGCGCGAGCTTTGGCGGCAGGACAAGACCTTGATCGTCGCCATGAACCATGATGATGGCGCCGATGACGCGTGTGGAAAGTCCCCAGGAGGTGGTCCAGCAAAGCTGCTGCTGGCCGTTCTGGTCGAGGTATTTGACCTCGAAGGCTTCGGCGAAATTCTGCCCCAGGAAATGCGACGTTCCGGACTGCAGCGCCTTGCCGTCGCCCATCATGGCTTCGATGGCGTAAGTGGTGTGCGCACCGGCGAATTTTTCGGCTTCGGATTTCATCCCCGGAATCACCGGAATCGCGGCGTCGTTTATGGCGAAGTCCGCGTAAATGTCCAGCATCTGGCGCGTTTCGGCTTCGGCCTCTTCGCGCGTGGCGTGGGCGGTGTGGCCTTCCTGCCAGAAAAATTCGAGCGTGCGAAGGAAAAGTTTGGTGCGCAATTCCCAGCGCACCACGCTGTTCCACTGGTTCATCAGCACCGGCAGATCGCGGTACGACTGAATCCACTTGGACCACATGTGGCCAATGATGGTCTCCGAAGTCGGCCGGATAACCAGCGGCTCGGCGAGTTCTTCCCCGCCGCCGATTGTCACCACGGCCAGTTCCGGGGAAAAACCCTCGACGTGATGCTTTTCCTTGTCGATGAAGCTCCGGGGAATGAGCAAAGGAAACGCCACGTTTTGATGGCCGGTGGCTTTGAAGCGGCGGTCGAGTGCCTGCTGGATATTTTCCCACAGCGCCCAGCCGTACGGCCGGACGATCATGCAGCCGCGCACGGGCGCGTAGTCGGCAAGTTGCGCCTTCAGAACGAGCTGGTTGTACCATTCGGAAAAATCTTGTGCGCGGGTAGGAAGCTTTTCTTCGGCCATGCGGCGGTTTGTCCGTTCCTCTCAGGTGCGATGGGTCGTGCTGGGTAAACTCAAAAGCGTATCGGACGCCTGGAGGCGTGTCAACGCGGCTATTTCGTCGCGGCCCGCATCCTATCTGGAAGGTCAAAACAGTACTGAACCACTTCGGCGAATAAGGAAAACACGGCATCGACATTTTCTTCGACGATGTAGTCCCAGTTTCCGAGGCCAAAGCCCATCGCGCGCTCGAACCGGAATTGCGAAAGTGGGTGAACACCTTGGAATTCAGGTCGTACCACAGAATATCGGAACTGAGCGTATCGGCCCCCGAAATCCACGTTAACAGAGAATTTCTGTTTTCCTTTTTTGCACCAGTAGTGGCCCCGCGTATCCGTTTCGTAGTGGCCAAAGGGCTTTAGAGCGGCACGAACGCGCTTGCGCAATTCTGGCGCCTTAATCGAACGAACGGAGGAGGCGTGCTCGAATTGCGCCTTTGTGACTGAACTTGGAACTTTTCTGTGAAGGTCCATCTTGTATTGCTGCACCATGGAGCGCAGAAGCGGTACTGATTTCACATCATCGAAGTCCCTATTCCAGCTCGGACCTCGCGACCATTTCAGGAAGAAGGGGTGGTCTGCAAGGCTCAGCTGGCCCAGGGGTATTTTGACGACGAACCCGTAAGAGGCACCGGCCCAGTGCGCGCAGCAATCGAGGAACGCACGCTTGTCGTCTTCGCTGAGGGAAACGTAATATCGCAGCTTATCGACAACATGTGACTCCGGTATCCGTGCAAGACGAGCAAATCCAGACTCTACTTCCGCCTGAATCTCGGAACGGAGGAACTCTCGTAGTTTCTTCAATGCGGTCAGTTGCTTCGCAGAAGCCATGTGCCTATTGAATCACAACAATAAAAGATCCAGGAGTCGACACTTCAAGCCAGTCAAGACTTCTTCGCATCTTGCGGGCCTTGCCGCGCGGCATTACAATGCCACACGTTCTTGATGAAGACTTTCTCGTTCGCATCCAGCCGACGAGTTTTCTGAGGGAGAAACCACACCATGAAACGCATCGGTTTGATTTTTGTGCTGATTTTTTGCGCCGCGCAGATTGCTTCGGCGCAGGATTGGGCCAAGGCCACGCTGGAAAAATCTCCGCGCCACCGCGAGTGGGTGTCGGTGAAACACGATGGCCGCTCGGTCGAGACGTTTGTCGTGTATCCCGAATCGAAAAGCAAGACGCCCGTGGTGTTGCTGATCCACGAAATCTTCGGCGCGAGCGACTGGATGCAGGATCTGGCCGACCAGGTGGCCGCTGCCGGCTATATTGCCGTGGCTCCCGATCTCCTTTCCGGCATGGGCCCTAACGGCGGGCGCACTTCCGACTTTGCGAGTGACAAGGTCATGGAAGCTGTCATGCACCTGAATCCGGATCAAGTGACTGCGGACTTGAATGCCGCAGCGGACTATGGGCTCAAGCTCCCGGCCTCGAACGGCAAGTTGTTCGTGGGAGGCTTCTGCTGGGGCGGCAGTCAGACTTTTCGCTTTGCGACGAATCGGGGCGATTTGTCGGCGGCATTCGTGTTCTACGGCGGACCTCCAGAGAAGGACGCCATGGCGCGGATCAAGGCGCCTGTCTACGGCTTTTACGCGGCGAACGACGCGCGCATCGGCGCCACGGTTCCGGACACCATCACGCAAATGAAGGCCGCCGGCAAAACCTACGAACCGGTGACGTACGATGGCGCGGGGCATGGCTTCATGCGCGCGGGCGAGGCTCCGGACACGAGCGATGCCAACAAGAAGGCGCGGGCTGACGCTTGGGTCCGCTGGCAGAGCTTGCTGGGTAAGTAACGCCGATTTCGGAGCCCAAGAGAAAGGAAAAATCTATGAACTTGAATCTTTGGAGCCGCAGAGATTTCTCCTTACGGCTGGGCTCGTTGTTTTCGGGGCTGAGTATTGCAGGAGCGGCTTTCGGCTCCACGATTCCTGGAGCACGCGCAGGTGCCAATGACAAAACTGGTGCGAGTGCGCTTGCCGGAGGCGAGGAAATTTCGCGTACGGCGGAGTCCATTCATCAGGAAGTGGTGATCAAGGCGAGCCGGAAGCGCGTTTATGAAGCGCTGACAGATGCGGAGCAGTTCACGAAGGTCATAAGACTGAGCAAGGCTCCCGGAGGTCCGGCGGCAGTGATCAGCAAGGAAGTGGGAGGCGCGTTTTCGGCTTTCGGCGGATATATCACGGGGCGGCACATCGAGCTGGCGCCGAACGAGCGCATTGTTCAAGCGTGGCGCGCGGGAGGCTGGGAGGCGGGAAAGTATTCCATCGCACGGTTTGAACTGAAAGAGCAAGGCGAGCAAACCAAACTCGTGTTTGATCACACGGGTTTCCCGAATGGCGACGCGGAGCACCTTCTGGAGGGTTGGAACACAAACTATTGGGAACCGCTGCGGAAATACCTGGCGTAACCCAAACGCATTACGATAGGAAAGGAGACGGGCGGGGCAAAGAACTTATGGCCCACAGGATATCGCGGAAGCTGGCGGAGATCGCGCTGATCGGAAGAAGCCTGTGGGGCGGCGTGGGACTGGCACAGGAACCGGATCCACCGACGCCACCGCAGCCCGCACAAATCCAAATGAATGCGGCCACTTCTTGCGTGCAACCGCCGCCGATGGTGAGCTGGCAGGATTACAATGGAAAATTTGCAAAAATCGTTGGGATCGTCGGCCGGAAAGTGGAACGGAAAGCAGTGCATCCGCCGCATTACAAGGCCGGAGCGGTGCTTTGCACGCTGAAAGCAAAAGATAAATTTTGGCTGTCTGTTCAGGAATCCTACGACCCGCTGACAATTCTGAACGCCGGCTTCAGCGCGGGGATAGGACAAGCGGAGAATACGGATCACAGCTATGGCCAGGGCGCCGCGGGATACGGGAAGCGATTGGGCGCCAACTTTGCCGGCCAGGCTTCGTCGGAATTTTTTACAGTCTTTGCCTATCCCCTGATCTTTAAGGAAGACCCGCGGTACTACCGGCTAGCTCATGGCAGCGGAGGAAGGCGCCTCCTGCACGCCATGGGGCACGTATTCGTGGCGCACAAAGACGAAGATGGCAGACCGATGTTTAATTTCTCCGAATGGCTGGGGACAACGAGCGCCGTGGTACTAAGCAATACCTACCACCCAGACAACAAACGCGGCTTCGCTCCCGCAGCGCAAAACGTCGGATTGAGCGTGGCCTCGGACATGGGGTTTAACGTGCTACGCGAGTTTTGGCCGGAGGTCGCGCGCAAGTTCAAATTGCCTTTCCGCGATCAAAACGAGCCGCCAATACAAACTACGATTACGGCAACAAACTGACTTTCTCGAGCGAAGCGTAGCTTCTGGAAAGAGTTCGCTCCTAAGCAAGTCGCGGAGGCGCGCAGGGCTTAGCTTTGCTTCTGCTCGAGTTCGGCCCAGCGGGCGTAGAGAGCGTCCAGAGCCTTTTGGGCTTCTTCCAACTCGTTGCAGGCATTCTGCAGACGAGTGTGATCGCTGGTGACGGCAGAATCTTCAAGCGCGGCGCGTCTCGCCTGAAGGAGTTGCTCAGCTTCGCCGATGCGGCTTTCGATGGAAGAGAATTCGCGGGCTTCGGCATAGGAGAGTTTCTTTTTCGAAACGGCCGGAGCGGCTGCGGCAGAAATCGCGCGGGGACGGCGGTCCACATCCGTCGCTTTCGCGGCGATATTGGATTGCTGCGCGCGCTGCCAGGTTTCCCATTGGGAATAATCGGCGAAGCGCTCAACACTTCCGAGGCCGTCCAACCCAAGGACCACCGTGGAAACGCGATCGAGCATGAAGCGATCGTGCGTGACCAACACAAGGGCGCCGGGGTATTCGAGCAAGCTCTCCTCCAGAATTTCCAGAGTAGGGATATCGAGATCATTGGTGGGCTCGTCAAGCAGCAGGACGTCCGCGGGTTGCAGCATCAGTTGAGCGATCAGGACGCGGGCGCGTTCGCCGCCGGAAAGACGGCTGACGCGCTGGTTCAGACTTTCCGCGGAAAAAAGAAAGCGTTCGGCCCAGCCGGCGACGTGAATAACGCGATCCTGATAAATAACGGAGTCGCTGTCCGGAGCAAGGGCGCGGCGCAGCGTCAGCTCAGGGTCGAGCTGACGATTCTGATCGAAGTAAACGACGCGTAATCCATCAGCGCGGCGGATGGTGCCGGATTCGGGCTTGATATCGCCGCGCAAGAGGCGCAGCAGAGTGGTTTTTCCGCTGCCGTTCGGGCCGACAAGGCCGGCACGCATTCCCGAAGTGACGCTGAACCGGATGTCCTTAAAAAGCGAGCGGCTGCCGAACCCGTAGAACACGTTTTCCAAGGTGATGAGCTGTTTGGATTTTCGATTCGTGGCGGAAAATTCGATATCGGCGCTGGCGATGCGGTTGCGGGCGTTCATCTGAGCCAGTTCGCCGATCATCTCCTGCGCTTTATCGATGCGGGCCTTGGCTTTGGTGGCGCGCGCTTTGGGACCGCGGCGAAGCCACTCGAGTTCCGTGTGCACGCGATTTTCGAGGGATTCCTGGCGCTTTTTTTGTGCGTGCAGGTATTTTTCCTCGGCTTCGAGGAAAGCGCTGTAATTCCCCGTCACGCGGAGAGCGCCATTTTCGTAGGCGCGATTCAGTTCCACCATTTCCGTAGCGACGTTTTCGAGGAAATAACGGTCGTGGCTGACGACGACGGTTGCGAAGGACGCATTCTGAAGAACGGATTCGAGCCAGGCGATGCCGGCGAGGTCGAGATGATTCGTTGGTTCGTCGAGGAGAAGCACGTCCGGCGCTTGCACCAGGGCTTCTGCGATCGCCAGCCGTTTGCGCCAGCCGCCGGAAAGCGTCGCGGCTTCGCCTGAAAGATCCGCAAAACCCGCGCGACCGAGCGTCTCGGCAAGGCGCGAGTCACGCTCGGATTCGGGGACCGCGGTGCGTTCGAGAGCGCGTTCGATGACGGAGCGAATCGTTACGCCCGGGACAAATTCGGAAATTTGCGCGACGCAGCTGAGGCGCGTACCCTTTCGAGTCGCCACGTCACCGCTGTCCGGCTTGACGCGGCCGATGAGCATTTCGAGAAGCGTGGACTTGCCCGAACCATTCGGGCCGATCACGCCGATGCGCGCGCCTTCCGAAACGGTGAAGGAGATGTCCTGAAAGAGCGGCGCCGCGCCGTATCTCTTCGACAATCCTTGCGCGCTGATAATCGGTGGCAAATCTCTCGGTCTTCTCCCGCACTTAGTTTAACCTTTACAGTCATGGCGGCAAAAACCTGGCCGAAGGAAGTTGCACCACTCGTGAGACGAATCCTTGATCCACAAATTTGATGTTTTGGTTCTTGGCGCCGGGGCCGCGGGACTCCTCTGCGCGATCGAGGCCGGGAAGCGCGGACGCCGCGTGGCCGTTCTGGAGCGTAGCGAGCGAATCGGAAAGAAAATCCTGATTTCCGGCGGCGGGCGCTGCAATTTCACCAACATTCATTGCCGGCCGGAGAATTTCATTTCGGCGAACGAGCACTTTGCGAAATCGGCGCTGTCGCGCTACACGCCGGCGGATTTCATCGCGCTCGTCGAAAAGCATGGCATCGCCTACCACGAGAAGACGCTGGGCCAGCTTTTCTGCGACCGCTCCGCGCAACTCATCACGGACATGCTGGATGCGGAGTGCCGCGCGGCGCGTGTGCAGATTTTTGTGGAGTGCAGAATCCGGGAAGTAGTGCGGCAAACGCTGTTCATCGCTCGCACGGAAACGACGGAGTTTCACGCGCCGGCAGTGGTGGTCGCGACCGGCGGGCTTTCCATCCCCAAAATGGGAGCCACCGCCTTCGGCTACGAACTCGCGCGGCAATTCGGATTGAAGATCGTCGCCACCAAGCCCGGGCTTGTGCCTTTGCTCCTTGGAGGAAAAGATTTCAAGCAATATAGCGATTTGGCGGGCGTATCGGCAGAGGTGATTGCGACGGCGAGCGATCACGCCTTCCGTGAGAAAATGCTGATCACCCATCGCGGTTTGAGCGGGCCGGCGATCCTGCAAATCTCTTCCTATTGGGAAAAAGGCCAATTCATCCAAATCGATCTCGCACCGGGCCGCGAAATCACGCCGGCGATTCGCGACGCGAAAGTTCGCAACATGGCCGCTGCTCGAGCGTCTTTTCTCGGCGTTTTGCCGAAGCGATTCGCGGAGCGCTGGCTGGATGCACACAAACCTGCCTCGTGGACCAACGAAGCCCTGGCCGGGTTCGAGAAGCGCATTCACGCATGGATGCTTACGCCCGCGGGCACGGAGGGTTACGAGAGAGCCGAGGTGACGGCGGGTGGCGTGGACACGGATGAATTATCAAGCAAGACGATGGAGAGCAAAAAAGTTCCGGGATTATTTTTTATTGGGGAGGTGGTGGATGTGACGGGTCATCTCGGCGGGTTTAATTTTCAGTGGGCGTGGGCGTCGGGAGCGGTAGCGGGGCGCGCGATTTGAACACAACCTCGAGATCTGAAGGATTGCGCTTTAGGAAGCTTTCTGCTCGGCGTACGCGACGTACTCTTCGTAGGGCCCCTTGAAGTCCTCGATCTTTCCACTCTGGAAATGCCAGATGCGCGTGGCGACTTCGTCGATGACGTCGTGGTCGTGCGTAACGAGAAGCACAGTGCCGTCGTAACGCTGCAGCGCGATGTTCAGCGCGTTGATGGATTCAAGATCGAGGTGGTTGGTGGGCTCGTCAAGAATCAGGAAATTTGGCTTTTGCAGCATGAGCCGACAGAAAATCAGGCGCGCCGACTCGCCGCCGGAAAGCGCCCTGGTCGGCTTCAGCGCATCTTCACCGCTAAACAGCATCTGCCCCATCAAACCGCGCAACTCCTGCTGTGAAGCGGAAGGATCGAACTGCCACAACCAATCGATCGCGGTCATGCCCTTGGTGATCGATTCGCCGTGGTCCTGCGCGAAGTAGCCGACGGCAACTTCATGTCCCCAGCGCACTTCACCGCCGTCGATCGGGAACTGGCGGTCCGCATCTTCAATAAAGCCCGGCGCGTTACGCACCAGCGATTTCAACATGGTCGTCTTGCCGGCGCCGTTGCGGCCCATCAACGCGATTTTTTCGCCGCGCACGATGCTCGCCGAAAACCGCGGAATCACTTTCAAGCCGTCGTAAGATTTCTCGACGCTGCGGATTTCCAGCGGGTGGCGGCCGGAATTGCGCTTCATGTCAAATTTGATGTACGGGCGCTGGATGTTGCTCCGCGCCAGCTCGGAAGTTTGCAGACGCTCAACTTCTTTCTTGCGCGAAGTGGCTTGCGCGGAACGCGTGCCGGCGGAAAACCGCGCTATGAAATCCTGCAACTGAGCGATTTTCTTTTCGCGATTGGCGTTGTCGGCCTCGATGCGCGAGCGAATCTGCGTCTTGGCCATCACCATATCGTCGTACCCGCCGACGTACATGATGATGGTTTCATAATCGATGTCCGCGGTATGGGTGCAGACGCTGTTCAAGAAGTGGCGGTCGTGCGAGATGACGATCAGCACGCCTTCGTAGTCGCAAAGATAGCGTTGCAGCCAGTGCACGGAATCGAGGTCGAGGTTGTTGGTGGGCTCGTCGAGCAGCAGCGCCGTAGGATTGCCGAAGAGCGCTTGCGCCAGGAGTACGCGCACTTTCTGCCCGCCTTGCAGCTCGCCCATTTTGCGCTCGTGCAGCTCAACCTCCACACCGAGACCGTCGAGCAATACCGCGGCATCGGCTTCCGCTGTGTAGCCGCCTTCTTCGCCGACTATGCCTTCGAGTTCAGCGAGGCGCATGCCGTCTGCATCGGTCAAATCATCGTGCGGCTTGGCGTAGAGCGCGTCGCGTTCCTGCAGCGCTCTCCAGAGCGGGTCATTGCCTTTGATGACCGTGTCCACCACGCGAAATTCGTCAAACGCGAACTGGTCCTGCCGCAAGACGCCCATCTTTTTCGGCCGGCTCACCGATCCGTGAGTGGATTCGAGCTCCCCGGTCAAAATCTTCATAAACGTGGACTTGCCGGCGCCGTTCGGTCCGCTGATGGCATAGCGCCGCCCGGCCATAAAGGTGGTCGTCACGTTCTCGAAGAGAACGCGCGGGCCGAAGCGCATAGTGACGTTGTTGACCGCAAGCATAACCCTCCAAGTATAGCGTGAAATCGGCGCCGGCGCTTAGGCTTGTGCGCGGCAGGTGGCAGATCAATTTGAGCTTTCAGGTACTTTGAATACGAAAGCCTTACCGCGAGACGTAGGCTCCCACCCCGCGGCTATAGCGCGTAGAATGTCAGCTTCGAATGTTTTCACGGAGAATTTTGGACGTTGGGGAAGTTGCGGTATTCCGATTCCAGTCAATTTTCTTGGAATCAAGTATTCAAGAATGAGTTCTCTGTGGTGCGCATCTTCAGTCTGTACAGAGAAGCACAGACCCTTGTATCCATGCTCGGTAGTCCACTGCGGCTCGCTAATCAGCTCCCAGTGTAATTTGACTCCGTTGACTGAGATTGACCCGTTTCTCGTACGCTTCCGCCTCCTCTTTTGGCCGTGCATTTTTCACACCCCACTCCAAGCGGCCATTCTAGCAGGTTCGACGACGGTTCGTTCTCTTCCGATGAAAGCACAATCATGGCAATGTGAAAGTGAAGAGCGCGCTGCCTGCAGCGATGGCCACGTATTGTTTTCCTTCAATGGCATACGACATCGGCGAAGAATACACGGACGCGCCGCACTGAAAGTGCCAGAGCGCTTTGCCGGTACCGGCTTCGAGTGCAATGAAGTTTCCCTCGGCGTCGCCGGTAAAGACTACTCCGCCCGCGGTCGAAAGCACACCGGACCAGGTCGGCGAGGGATGCTTCCATTCCCATTTTATTTTCCCAGTGGCCGGATCGATGGCGCGAAGCGCACCCCAAAACGGAGCGGTATCGTCATTCGGGAAATAGGCGCTGCCATAATAAGCGTGGCCTGCCTCGTAAGGCTGCGGCGCGGTGCTGAAAATGTCGCATTGTTCGCGCGCGGTAACGTAAAAGAGCTGCGTTTGCGGATCGTAAGTCGGCGACATCCAGTTCGTTGCGCCCGCGGCGCCAGGGCAAACGCGATTCCCATCCAGCGTGGGTGAAGCGTCCTTGCGCGCGACAGGGGCGCCGCTGGCGTCCTTCGAATCGCTCCACGTCACCTTGGCGTAAGGATTCGCGGAAATCAGTTTTCCGCTGGCGCGATCGATCACATAAAAAAATCCGTTGCGATTGGCTTGCAGGATCAAGTGCTGATCACCCTGGTCCACCATCACGGGCACCTGAGTCGCGTCATAGTCATGCTCGTCGTGCTTGGTGAATTGGAAAAACCATTTGAGCTTGCCGGTGTCGGGCTCGAGCGCCAGCAAAGAATTGCTGTAGCGATTTTCGCCTGCGCGTCCTTCGCCGCGATTCGATGGCGAGGGATTCCCCGTAGTCCAAAACGTAGTGTTGGTCACCGGATCATATGAGCCAGTAATCCACGCGGGAGCGCCGCCGATTTTCCACGAGTCGCCTTCCCAGCTTTCATGACCCGGCTCGCCCGGGCCGGGAACCGTGTAAAAGCGCCATTTGCGCTCGCCGGTCGCTGCGTCGTAGGCGTCAATGAATCCGCGAATCCCGTACTCGCCGCCGGAAACACCAATCATCACAAGATTCTTAATGACCAGCGGGGCGAGCGTAATGCTGTAGCCCTGGCGATAGTCGAATGCCGTCACGTCCCACACGACGTTTCCGGTCTTGGCGTCGAGCGCGATCACGTGCGAATCAAGCGTTCCCAGAAACACCTTGTCCCCGTAAATAGCCAGCCCGCGATTCACGCGCCCGCAACACGGGCGAATGTCCGACGGCAGCGCGCGCTGATATTGCCAGATGGGGCGGCCGCTGCGGGCGTCCAGTGCGAAGGCGCGGTCGTCCTGTCCCGTACCATAAAGGATGCCGTCAACTACAAGTGGCGTGGTTTCGAATTTGCCGCCGCCCATTGTTTGATAAGCCCATCGAGGCACGAGCGAGGCCGCGTTCGAAGTGTTGATTTGCTCCAGCGCGCTGAACCGGTGTCCCGCGTAATCTCCCGAATACATCAGCCAGTTTTGCGGCTCCTTCGCCGATTCCAGCAAGCGCTGCGAAGTCACTTGTCCACAGATGTTAGTCGCGAAATAACCACAAATCGCGAGCGCAAGGAGCGCCACCCTCATCACAAGTGTCATTCCGAGCGGAGCGAGGAATCTCCTTTTGACTCTCCGTACTATGGCTTCGCTTCTCATTGGGCACCCACTTCCATCAAATAAGCGATGATGTCCTGAAGTTCCTTGTCACTCAGCATTTTCTGGTCGTAAGCAGTCATCAGCGATTCGCGGCTCTTTTCATAGGACCGCAGCTTATCTTTTTCAAAGAGATGCAGATTCTCGCGCGTGTCCATCATTTGCAGCGTGAAATGGTCTTCATTCAACACCACGCCGAGGTACTTCGTTCCGTCCGCAGTGACCACGGTGACGGTTTCATATTCCTGCGAAAACTCTTTCATCGCTTCGGAAATGCCTTGGGCCAGCCGGCGGCTGGGAGCGCGTACCGACTCGACAATATAATCCGTCGAACGCGCCGACCCGGTCGTGCTGAGGTCTGGTCCGAACCGGCCTCCTTTCCCCCGAACCATGTGGCACATCGAGCAGCCTGCTGTTCCGTAGAAAAGCTCCTTGCCGTGCGCCGCACTACCCACAGGCTGCGCCGGCGCTTTCACTTGCACGCTGCGAATGTAGCTGATCACCTGCCAGATCTCTTCTTCGGTCATGCCCACGCCCTGCTGCGTCGCCCCGTTAGGCGGCATCGCTGTGCCGGGAACTCCTTCATTGATCGTTCGGAAAATGTCGGCATCCGAATTCCCATGCCGCTTCTGCGCGCGCGTAAGATCCGGTCCGCGCCCTCCGCCCCGCGCGCCGAGTCCGTGGCAAAACGCGCAATTCGCGCGAAACTGAAACTCGCCCACCTTCGCTGCCTTCGCATCGCCGGCAAAAGGATTCTTGTCCTGCGCGCGAAGAGTTCCTGTCACTGCGATCAACGCAAGAGCTGCGGCGCAACCAATCAACAAAGGAAAACTCCACGGTTTTAACGATAATGTGGCTCGTTTCAGAATTGTTCTAATCATGGGCATGGTTGTTCTCTGCCCCCTTGCATGAGGATTTTGGCCGGAGCGGCAATGGCGTTTCGTTCGAATGGAGATTGTTCGCCGCCAATATACCACTCGTCGCGATGCCAAGCACAAACTTCATAGGATTTTCACAAGACAACCGTCGCACCATCTTGTTTGAGCGGCAGATTGCGGATCGCATCTGGCTCCGCTACAATCCCGCGCGTTGGTGCTCATGAGCGACTCCACTGCCAAGCCACGCATCGTCATTGGATCCGATCACGCCGGGTTTCCTGTCAAAGAAACAATACGAAAATATCTGGAAGCTGCGGGATATGCCGTCGACGATCAAGGCACTGTTTCCGAAGAATCCGTGGACTATCCCGATTACGGCAAAGCCGTCGGCGAACGCGTAGCTTCCAAGCAAGCCGATCTCGGCATCGCGGTCTGCGGCTCAGGCATCGGAATTTCGATCGCCGCTAACAAAGTCCCCGGCATTCGCGCCGCGCTGGCGCATGACGTCATGACCGCGCGGCTCGCCCGCGAGCACAACGACGCCAACGTCCTCGCGCTCGGCGGCCGCGTCGTCACCGGCGCCACCGCCGTCGAAATGGTGCGAACTTTCCTTACCACCGCCTACCTCGGTGGCCGCCACCAGCGCCGCCTCGACAAAATCGCCCAAATGGAAAGCCACACATGACACCCATGCGAGTTTAGGATCGAATGTCGTTCCAATCCTCGCAGTTCATTCCTTATTCTCACCAAAGTGCGGCAGCAGCGCGACGCTATGGCGGGCGCGTCCAAACCCTGAGGATTCAGTTCGCAGCGCACGCGCGCGCACGGTCGAGCAGCAGCTCACGTTCGCGCGCGTTGCGCGTCAGCGAAGCGGCGCGTTCGAACTCCGCCTGTGCCTCGGCGAAGCGGCCGAGCTTGAACAGAAAGTCTCCACGGACGCTGGGCAAGAGGTGATACGTCTTGAGCGACGGCTCGGATGCGAGCGTGTCGATGAGTTCGAGACCCGCCCCCGGTCCGAAGGCCATGGCTAGCGCGACCGCACGATTCAGCTCCACGATCGGCGAGGGCATTAGCTGCGCGAGAGCCTCGTACAGCGCGGCGATTTGTTTCCAATCCGTTTCCTCTGCAGTATGCGCGCGCGCGTGGCATGCGGCGATGGCGGCCTGCAGCGCATACGGGCCTGATGCGCCTCCAAGTTCTTCGGCATGCTGAAGAGCCGCAAGACCACGGCCGATGAGCAGTTGATCCCAGCGCGCGCGATTCTGCTCCAGCAGCAAAATGGGCTCGCCCAACGGGCCAACTCGCGCGGCCGAGCGCGACGCCTGAATCTCCATGAGCGCCACCAGACCGTGGACCTCCGGCTCATTCGGAGCGAGCCCGGCTAAAATTCGCCCAAGCCGCAGCGCCTCTTCGCAAAGGCCAGGGCGCATCCAGTCTTCGCCTGCCGTGGCCGAGTAGCCTTCGTTGAAGATGAGATAGATCACTTCCAGCACGGATGATAAACACGCGGCAAGATCGGGCCCGCGGGGAACCTCGAACGGTACGTGCGCCTCGCTGAGGGTCCGCTTGGCGCGGACAATGCGTTGCGCGACGGTCGGTTCCGGCACAAGAAATGCGCGCGCGATTTCGTCGGTGGTCAAACCCCCAAGCAATCGCAGCGTGAGCGCAACGCGCCCCTCGGTCGAGAGCACCGGGTGGCAGGAGATGAACACGAGACGAAGCAAATCGTCGCCGATGTCATCGTCGAGCGCCGCGTTGAAGTCTGGCACGGCCATCTCCTGCGCCTGGAGCTCGCGACCAAGCTCCTCGTGTTTGCGCTCCAGCCGCTTGTTTCGGCGGAACATGTCGATCGCACGGTGTTTCGCGGTGGCCATCAGCCACGCGCCTGGGTTGTCTGGGATGCCCGATTCCGGCCACTGCTCGAGCGCGGCGACGAGCGCGTCTTGCGCGAGTTCTTCGGCAAGGCCGACGTCGCGCACCATCCGCGTAAGACCGGCGATGATCCTCGCCGACTCGATCTTCCAGACCGCATCAATGGCGCGATGGGTATCGGTAGCCGTCACGGCTACCGATAACATCACGTTCAAACCGTCCGCGCAAGCGGAGCGCGCCGAAACTGCTTCTTCGCCGCCGACCGCAGTCGAACGATTCTATTTTTTGGGAGCGAAATCTTCCGGACCTAGCAATTGGCGAACTTCGGTTTCTCCTTCCCATCCCGGCCAGTGTTTCTTGTGAAGTTCCATGAACGCCAAAGCCCCTTCCAGCGCCTCTTTCTTTGACTTGTACTCCAGAATCGCAAACCCGCCGACGACTTCCTTGGCCTCGGTGAAAGGCCCATCGATGGCGTTTATCTGCCCCTTCGAAAGCCGGACGCGTGTGCTCGCTGCAGTCGAGGCCAGCCCGCCGCTTATGACCATCGTGCCGGCTTTGACCGCGTCTTCACCAAGCTTCGCCATCACATCCATGAATCCCTTGGGCGGTGGGCCCTGGCTTTCAGCGTGCTTGACCATCATCATGAATCGCATTGCGTCACCTCTCCTGTGAGTTTTGGTTTTTCCACTCAGAGTTGCATTTCCGGCCGGTCTTGACCGGGAGTGCAACTCTGGCTCTGCTGTTACGTCGAATTCAGGTCCGCGAAATCAACACGATGGAAATCATCTGTCATTCCCGCCATGCGGCGGGCAAAACCTATGCACTCTGGGACTTGGCTCCGGCGGCCACGTCGGCGCAGGATTCTTTGCCTTCTCCAAATAGCTGCCGAAGCTCGCACTCACCTTCTCCAACGACCTGCAGGAAATCTTTCGCCAATTGGATGGCCTGCGCCTTGGAGTCTGCTCGCAGGATGGCGAACCCGCCCACGACTTCCTTCGCCTCTGTAAAAGGTCCGTCGGTCACCGTCAACTTCCCGCTCGAATTGCGCACCCGCGCGCCAAGAGCTGTAGGTAGGCAGCCTTCGGTAGCCAACAGCCAGCCGGCCTTCATACCTTCCTCAACCAGCTTGCCCATCTTCGCCATTTCCTCCTGCGAAGGGGGAGCGTTCCTCTCAACACTCTTGTAGATACTTAGGAATCGCATGATGATCTCTCCTGGTAGTCGTATTGTTGAGTTCGGCATTCGATTGCCGGTTCCTCGTCAGCGGGTCTGAATTTCCGCTCTATTGTAACGACGAATGACACTCTGTGAAATCGACACAGCCAAGTCATTATTTCTTCCTGCCGACTTCCAATTGCCGAAAGCGTTCAATCCCCTCGCTCGGACCGAGGTCGTCCAATTCGTACAACTGCCGCACTTCGATCTCGGCTTCCAGTCCTTCGCCCACGGGATTAGGGAAACGCTTGGTCCACTCGACCGCCTCTTCCCTCGACCTCGCTTGGATGATCGTGTAGCCGGCAATGAGCTCCTTCGCTTCGGTATAGGGTCCGTCAATCACGGTGCGCCTTCCTCCGGAGTACTTGACGCGCCAGCCTTTCGAGGACGGCTGCAGCCCCGACGCATCGAGCAGCATTCCGGCTTTCACGAGTTCCTCGTGATAGGTAGCCATTGCGGCAAAGATTTTCTCCTTCTCCGGCGGGAAGTTGCCTGCCTCAGAATCCTTGGTGGCCTTGACCACAATCATGAATCGCATCGTCTTATCTCCTTTTGACATCCCGGGCGGCCTTCCGTGCTATCGGTTCGGCGGAAGCTCGCCTCTACTTACGCGTCGTATGAGTGCCGCTGAAATCGACAGGAACTGTCTCTTTTTTAGGACGCATTGCTAAGTGTAAGGAAGTTTTGGCTTTATCAGTGAAAGCGTCGCGCAATTATAGCGCCCCGGCCACGGCATGGAGCAGCGGCCAGCAGGATAGCAGCATCTCGAGGGGGCAGCCGGAAAACCAGTGGTGATCGAAGGCGCAGGCCTGCAAAACTTGCCACGCCAGCGGAGCCAGCGAGAGCACTAACTCCAGCACCGTCCTTGTGCCAACGCCGAGGAGTTTGACCATCCACCGCGAAGCCGGTCCGTCCAGTACCTCGAACAAAGTCACAAGTCCGATCCCGACAAAGGCCGCTTCAGTGATTGCTTTCAGGCCCCATGAAGTTGTGCTCTGCCTTGCCATAACTGCCTCCTGTACCGCCCTTTCCCTTCACTATCTCTTTGTCGAACAGGGGGCAGCGAAATCGACAGGTTCAGGAGCTTTCTTGAGGTTATCTGCTCGGGGCGGGCAATCAGTCTAATTTTGGCCGGCTGGCGGGCGGCCGGCCCAGGCATCAGTCCATCGAACAAACCAAGACGCTTCTAGGCTTCAGCGAAGCCGAATGGGATCGATGACCTGCAGGTCAGGTCCCTACGACTCTCGTTTTCAGCTAGAACATTAGCCGCAAGCCCATCTGGATTTCGCGTTTCGGAAATGCCGACGTGAAGCCCAGCGGTTGGCTCGGCGTCAGCGCGGCGCTCCCATGAACGTTGAACGTCGTGAAACCGGGCACAAACCCAAAAAGCGGGTTCACTTCATTGTTCACGCTGGCAAAGTTGGTGTGGTTCGCAATGTTGAAGCCTTCAGCGGTCATTAGCAGCGTGGCCTTGTCGCGCACCTTATATTTCCAGCTGATCCGCATGTCGAAGTTCGTGTAACTCGGACCCAGGCCCGTATTGCGGCCTGCCCCAATAGGACGCTCGTTGGTTGTATGGTTGTCGCCATTGACCTCTCCACTCGCAAGGAGATTGAAAGGATGCCCGCTGTGGTACGAAAAAATCGGAGCCAGTTCGAAGCCTCCCAGGAATGCGTTTTGCGTCCACGGACTGTCGAATACTCCCGCAATCACTACCTTGTGACGCTGGTCGAACGACGACAGTCCGCGATCGAGGCCGAGGTTAGTCGGGTCCTGCGGTCCAAAGTCGCTGTTAAAGTCAGTGGATGTGTCGTACGCCTTGCTATAGGTGTAGTTTCCGAACAGCACGAAGTTTTTGCTGAAGAGCTTCTTTATTTCGAGGATACCCCCCTCATACAAAGCGGAAGCCGCTGAAGTGTACTGGTTGTTCTGTACGATCAAAGGATTCACAAAGCAGGCGAAGGGCTTAGTGGGGGGAGGCGGACTGCATGGGGCTACTCCTGCGCCGCCGACTAGCTGTGGAGGCACCAGTGAAATTGGGTCCGTTGCTGCACTGGTATTCCAATTACGGTACGAAACGGTCTGGCCGTTCGCCAGGGTCGCGGTAGTTATCGGTGCTTGCAGCAAGTTGGTATCGATGGCCACCGGGAGCCTTAGTGTATGCGCATAGATGCCACTGATCGAAACCGAGAGCCTCGGTGCGACTTCGCGCTCAATGCCTAACGATGCCTGCTGCGAGTAAGGTGGCTTAAAGTCAGGCGGATTGCTGAAAAGCACGGTCAGGGGCGAGAGTTGACCACTGTTCGCGACGAAGATGCCAAAAGGAGCGATGTCTGCCGGAGTTATGCAAGCGGAATTGCCTGGCGCGGGCTTCGTGCACTGGATCAACCCCTGTGCAAACAAGCCTTGGAAGACCTGGGCGGCGTTTGCAATTGGCAAGCCGGTTGGGGACAGAGGATCTATGTAGATGGCGATGTATCGCGTGCAAGGGCTGCTCCCGTTCCCTGGAAAAATGGGAACGCCCGGGAATCCGACGCCGCACGTGGCTACGACGTTGTTGACCTGGTCGGGCACTTGCGATTTGTTGTTCTGGTTCTCAACGGTACTGTGATTGTTATTCAGAACGCCTAGGCTCAAGGCCACCTGAGCAATTTGGGCGTCGATAGGCCCAAAGAAAATTCCGTACCCGCCACGAATGACCGTTTTGTGACTGGCGAAGGGATCCCATGCGAACGACAAACGGGGCCCGATATCCTTGTAATATGTATTGAGGGGCAGATACTCTGAATCGATTTCGTACCTCGCGCCATAGTTCAGTGTGAAGCTGCGGGTGATGTTCCAGGAATCTTGGAAAAACAAAGAAGTGTAGGGCCTTGTATACGCGGGGTAGGCTGCATTTCCGAACCCTTGCTGATAGATCTGCGGAAGGCCCAGCGAGGAAGCCTGCAGCGAATTCATGAAGGCACCGCTGGTGGTAAGACCACAAGGGTTTGGATTTCCCCCCAGCATGCAAGGGCTTAGCAGGGCCGCGGGCAGGCTGCCGAAAACGAAGCGGCCCGGGAAAAAAGTGTGCGATTCCGTGTGATTGCCTCGGAGAAGTTCAGCGCCACCAAATTTCAGGTTGTGGCGCCCGCGGATCATCGTGAAGTTGTCTCCGAATTCGTAGCGCCGGAGGATCGTCAGATTGGGCAAGAAGATGTTCGTGCCCAGATTATTGGCAAACCCGAAGATTTGTAGTCCGGGTTGGGCAGGCTCGTTGGGTATGACATTAAAGTGCTCGTAGTTCCACTGAAAGCGAAACTCATTTTGTGTCGATGGACTGAATTGGTGATACCAAGCGCCCAGGATCGTATTGTCGTACAGATGAATCGAGCTCCCCGCTGAGAACCCCGTCAGAGATTGCACGTCCGGATTTTCTTCAAGGTCATGCCCATAGCGGTACGTGAGGACCAGTTGGTCTGAATCGCTGAGGTGATGATCGAGGCGGCCGGATGCCAAATATTGATGCGTATTGAAATTGAACAATCCTCCGTTGGTTTCGAACTGGTTGATAAGGAAATTGTTGATTGCGTTTTGCCCCAACGTCAGGCCGGTCACCGGGCTGACCGTCAAGCCAAGTTGGAGAGCACCGGCGCACGTCTGTGCGGGGAGCATGGTGACGGTGCCATTAGGGTTGTTCAAGCACGGCACGTTGGGATTTCCTGGCTCTGCGACTAGCGCGCTGACAACTGCCTGCTGCGCCGCCCTGGGGTCGGTCGGAGCGAAGGTCGACGGTATTGCCGCCGTGGGCCCTGCGAAGATCGAGCTATCAGTCAGGAGCACCACCGCGTTCTGTGCGTCCTGGCGTAGCCCCTCAAACGCAACAAACAGGAACGTCTTATCTTTCTTGATGGGAGCACCCAGCGAACCCCCAAACTGGTATCGGCCTAGAGCATTCTTGACCGGCTTTCCTTTCGCAGTAAACGAGAAAGGATCTCCCGGCAGCAGTGCTTGGCTGCGCGCAAACGGGTCCGCCGCGTCCATGGCATCGTTTCGGAAATAGCCGAAAAAACCTCCGTGCATTGCGTTTCCGCCGGATTTCGATACGATGTTAATTGCCCCTCCAAAGGCCCCTCCTTGCTCCGCTCCGTAATTGCTGCGATTCACTTGGAATTCCTGCACGGCATCCTGGCTGACGGTCAGTCGGACGCCGCCTGCGTCGTCACCTGCCTCTGCTCCGTCCACCGTTACACTATTGCCGCGGCCATCGCTTCCATAAAATGAAAGGCCGCTTTGGGGCGTTTGCTTAACGCGATAATCCTGATCGTCGGCCAGGCGCGTGGAATCCGAGACGCCAGGCATCAGCAGAGCAAACGTTAAATAATCGCGCCGGTCTATCGGCAACTGGTCAAGATAATTCCTTGTAATAGTGTCTGATTGGCTTCCCCTCTGCGTCTCTACGATGGGTAGTTCGGAAGTGACTTCCACCTTGGCAGACAATTCCGACAATTTGAGGCGGAAATCTAGAACTAGCGTTTGTCCGACGGTTAGGACAATACCTTTGGAAACCTCGGTTTGAAAACCATTGTGCTCGACGGTGACGTTGTAACTGGACGGTGCCAGCCCGGAAAACCGGTAGAAGCCGTGCTCGTCGCTAACTACGCTTCGCTGGACGCCCTTTTCTGCGTCTGTCACACTCACCTTCGCATTGGGTACTTCCACGCCAGCCGGGTCCGTGACCGTTCCGGTCAAATCCGCTGATGCCCCCACACCCTGCGCAGCAGCTGTCCGGCTTCCAGGGAGCAAACACGCCACCAAAAGGACCCCAACAACTGCCAACAAGGTCGACTTCATCGCTCCTCCTGGTTTAGTGGCTCCGCTGTTCTTAAGGATGCTGGCGAGTTTTTTCCATCTGTTAGAGGGAGGTAACCCTCTAACGCGGCCGCCGATGGTGCCGCACAGTCCGTGATAAAGCCATTTCGGGGCTTCATTCTGGAATCTTTGTTTCGGATGCGCTTGAGGATATCCATTCGATGGACCCCTTTCTCCGGTTTATCGGGCAAAGGGAGCGTTGAGGATGTTAAACGTGGGTTTAGGGATTGACACACCTGTCAAAACTACCAGGGGGGACAGCACAGCATCGTCGATGCTGCCACTGACACCACACGCGGCCTACCGGCGCAACTCCCGATTAGTCCTGCAGGCTCAACCGGTCGATGCAACACCATCTAATCAGTTGATCCGACAATACTTCGTCCTGGAGAAGCGACCTGTTTGGTTGTACTCGGTCAAAACCTAGCCAGGGTAGCGTTCCGGCTGATCTAACCTAGCCAGTGATTTTAGCTTTTGTTTTCAATGCAAGGTGGGTTCGAGCTGAGTGTTGCCTCGACCCATTGAGACCGCCGCGTTTATCAGGACTTGCCGCTCAAGTTGTCCTGGTTAGTTGACTTACCCCAAAGGCACAACCTAAGATGACCGCGACTGGCGGGCATCTAAGCGTGCTTGCCAAGGTACCTAAAGCCACCCAAAAAAATCTTGCTACCCGTTTTTGCCGGGGAATGGAATCGGAGGGTACTTATGCCAGCCCAGAACGCTTTGCGCCGCCTTTTGGTCGGTGCGTTCCTTGCCTCCTCGATGTCTGTGCTCGTTGCCCCGCAGACAAACTCCTCCTTATCGAACGCGGCTTCATCCCCGGCCGTTCCGGCGCAAACCGCATCCGGGTATGACCAGCCCCCGAAAGAGATCCTGGATGTGATGCGCGCGCCCTCCCTGCCAAGGCCCGTCGTGAGTCCGGCGCAGGACATGATTCTCCTGGTGTCCTGGCAGAGCTATCCATCAATTTCTCGCGTGGCCACACCCTTCTTGCGACTTGCAGGCGTGCGCGTTGAGCCGATGAATCACAGCAGGCATGACACGCCGGGCGGTTACGGCATCACACCCTGTGCGACGGCCTTCGAGCTGGTGCGCATCACCGATAGCCATCGTATTCCTATCGCGCTTCCCGATGGCGCATGCCCTGGCCAGCCGACCTGGGCCGCTAACGGAAAGCGCTTCGCCTTCGTGAATATCGCTCTCGATTCCGTCGAACTCTGGATCGGCGATGCAAAGAGCGGCGAAGTACATAAAGTGCCCGGAGCGCGGCTCAATCCCATGTTCTATGCCGCGATGCAGTGGATGCCTGACCAGAAAACGCTTTTGGTCAAGCTGGTGCCCGAGGGAATGGGCGCGCTGCCGGCCGAATCCATGGTGCCGGAGGGTCCGAGCATTCAGGAGACGGGAGGCGAAAAAGGACAGAGCAGCACGTATGAAACCCGCGACACGCTCAATAGCAAGCACGACGAAGACCTATTCGATTACTTCGCGGCGTCCCAACTCGCCTTCGTCGACGCCACCACCGGAGCCATTGCGCCCATCGGGAAGGCTGGAAATTACGAATCGCTGGACCCCGCACCGGATGGGCAACACATCCTCGTCGCCACAATCCACAAGCCTTACTCGTACATTACTACCTACGATCGCTTCCCGAAAGAGATCGAAGTCTGGGACACAACGGATCGCTCACACGTTCTTGTTCATACCATCGCGTCACTTCCGCTGGCGGATCGCGTTCCCATCGCAGGCGTTCCTCTGGGTCCCCGCGACTTTTCCTGGCGGGCCACCGCGCCGGGAACGCTCGTTTGGGCGGAAGCATTGGATGGCGGCGACTGGAATGTCACCGTTCCAGCGCGCGACAAGATCTTGCTTTCGAAAGCTCCGTTCACCTCTCCCGCCGTCGAAATCACGCGGACAGAGCAGCGCTATGCCGGCTTCTCCTGGAGCGAAAAACCGAACACCGCTCTTTTGACCGAGTACGACGAAAACCGTCACTGGGCACGGACCTTCATCATCGACGTTGATGATCCACAAAAAAAGCCTAACCTGCTGTGGGACCTCTCCACTGATGAGAGGTATGCGGATCCCGGGGATCCCGTTACGCGCCAGCTCCCCAACGGGTTTTCGGTGATTCGCCAGGAAGGCGATGCCATCTACCTTGCCGGAGACGGCTCTTCACCCGAGGGGGATCGGCCGTTCCTGGATCGGCTAAATCTCACGACGCGAAAATCCGAACGTCTGTTTCGCAGCGATAAGACTTCCTACGAGAGGTTTCTTTCCTTCAACGGCCAGGACGCACGGAAGTTTCTTACCTGGCACCAATCGCCGGCCGATCCGCCGAATGCGTTTGCGCGCACCCTAGGAAAATCCCACGATGCGCCGGCCGGAGAAGCGGCATTTGATTCAACTACAACCGCGATCACTCACATTCCCGATCCTGCGCCGGCGGTGCGCGCGATTAAAAAACGTTTGGTCAAGTACAAGCGTGCAGACGGGCTGGATTTGTCGTTCACGCTCTATACGCCGCCCGGCTACAAAGAGGGCACGCGCGTCCCGACCATTCTTTATGCCTATCCGCTGGACTACGCCGATCCGTCGAAAGCCGGCCAGGTTACAGGCTCGCAGGAAACATTTACGCGGCTTGCGGAATATCGATTTATGCTCCTCGGGGGCTACGCGATCATTGACGACGCTTCGTTCCCCATCATCGGTGATCCGAAGAAGGCTTACGACACGTATTTGGATCAGCTCGTCGCCGATGCGAGGGCCGCAGTCGATGAGGCGGTTCGACTTGGCGTTGCCGACGCCCAGCGCATAGGTGTGACAGGACACAGCCACGGCGCTTTAATGACCGCAAATCTGGTGGCCCATTCCAACTTATTCCGGGCCGGCGTCGCTACAAGTGGCTCTTATAACAAGACGCTCACGCCTTTCGGTTTCCAGAACGAGCGGCGTTCCGTGTGGGAGGCATCGGATGTATATCTGAAAGTCTCCCCATTTTTCTTCGCTGACAAATTGAAGACTCCGCTCCTCATAATGCACGGCGCGGAGGACGCCAACCCTGGCACTACGCCACTGCAAGCTCACAAGCTTTACGAAGCAATTCGCGGCAACGGCGGCACCGCTCGGCTGGTAATGCTCCCGCATGAACCCCATTGGTATACGGCAATGGAGTCCAATGAACAGCTTGTTTACGAAATGCTTCGCTGGTTTGACAAATATGTGAAGAACGCGCCGGCGCAGTGAGCGCGACAGCAGAGAAGTTATTCGAAGAGAAAAACGGAAAAGAATGTGCGAAGCCTATCTCCGTCGCTACTCTCGCGTAATCGGACGCTGAAATCGGGGCTGATTTCACTTCTCCGGTAACGGCGTTTATCAGGACCTACCGCACTCACCACTCCAAGCAGAATCGGATTTGTTGAGTGAACGTGGTAGATTCAAGTGTCTTCTTTTTACCCAAGGAAACGAGGCTGGATGTCGGGCGAATGGGCGTCGTATATCTGTAACGTCAACGGCAAAGTCGCCTCAATCTTTCTCAACCTTGCGCTTCGCATATTGGCACCTGACGAATCCAGGCCCTGGCTTCTGTTTGTGAAAGTACGAATGAAGCACCCGCGTCCAAACGGTCTTTCAAGTCCAGAAGAGTTTGACGCACTACTTTCTATCGAAGAGAAACTCGTACCCTTAGTGGAGGAATTGTGCGGTGCTGAGTACGCAGGAAGTATTACTTCACAGGGCCATCGAGAGTTTTATTTTTATGGCTCAGACCCTGTCGCCCTGAAGAATGCCGGGCGTCATATGGCCACCATTTTTGATATGTACAAGTTCAAAGGTGGCAAAAAAGAGGACCCGACTTGGCGACACTTCCTGCTTTGCATGTGTCCGCCTGACAAAACCGAGTTGGAAGCTGTGCCCAATTAATTCTGAATCTAATGAGGTCGAATGAGCGCGCTCTATCTCAACTCCCGGTTAGTCGGAAAACCGGACAAGTCCCCGGCGGCCAAATGGCAGGTGGCTGACCCTCGATTCGCCAGCAGGACCGAGCCGAACTTCTTGCGTTGCGCCCAGCGCCAATTTGAGATGTCGATCCACTATGTAACAGTATCCAAACCACTTATAAGTATTACTGGACAAACAGTACCAATATGCTATAATGCTTTCGATAGTTCGGCACGGTTTTTGACCGCGCTTTCCAGCTATGCTTGTCCGCCAGGTAGTCCTTCTAACTCTCCGAGAATCTTCGCACCCCAAGTCATTACCTTCTCGCCAACACTTCGTCTCCATAAGTCCTTTATCCGCAACACTTATGAGACCCTCCCGTAAGTGTTGCATCCACAAGACATACGGAAAAACTAACTCCTTTAGATGCAACACTTACAAAAAACCGGGGGGAGGGGGGCCACCTCCTTCAAGCAAAAAGTATTTCTCCGTCACCTCATGGCTTTCCTTCGGTCCATCCGTTAAAATCGCCTCACCACAAAACAAGCTGCACCTGCGCACCGCGAAACGAGGCCGCCCCATGACCAAGACCACTGACGCTAATGACCGCATGAACCGGCCGCTGGATTCCGTCGATCCGCAAATCGCCGATCTCCTGCGCGAGGAAGCCAAGCGCCAGGCCACCGGCTTGGAATTGATCCCCTCGGAAAACCTCGTCTCCGAAGCGGTCCTCGAAGCCATGGGCGGGATTTTTACCAACAAATACGCCGAGGGCTATCCAGGAAAGCGCTATTACGGCGGCTGCGAGTACGCGGACAAGGTCGAGCAACTCGCCATCGATCGCGCCAAAGAACTCTTCGGAGCCGAACACGCCAATGTTCAGGCGCATTCGGGGACTTCGGCAAACGTAGCCGTCTACATGTCCACATTGCAGCCGGGAGATACGGTTCTGGGCATGAATCTTTCTCACGGCGGCCACCTGACCCACGGCCATCCGCTGAACTTTTCCGGCCGCATGTACAAATTCGTGGCTTACGGCGTGAAAAAAGAAGACGAGCGCATCGATTACGACGAAATTGACAGACTGGCGCTAGAGCATAAGCCCAAGATGATTGTCGCCGGTGCGAGCGCCTATTCGCGCATCATTGAATTCGAGCGCATTGCCAAAGCCGCAAAGTCTGTTGGCGCGCTCTTTTTTGTGGACATGGCGCATATCGCCGGGCTCGTTGCCGCCGGCGTGCACCCCAGCCCGGTGCCGCACGCGGACATCGTATCCACTACAACGCACAAGACCCTGCGCGGCCCGCGCGGCGGAATGGTGCTCTGCAAGACTACCTTTGCAAAGGAACTGGATAAGTTGACCTTTCCCGGAACGCAGGGCGGTCCGCTGGTGCACACCATCGCCGCAAAAGCCGTGTGCCTGAAGGAAGCGATGGAGCCTTCGTTCAAGGAGTATCAGAAGCAAGTGGTCGCGAATACCAAAGCCATGGCCGCAGCCGTGGCCAAGCGCGGGTTCCGCATCGTCACCGGCGGCACGGACAACCACCTTTTTCTGATCGAAGTGCACTCGCGCGGCATCACCGGGACGGATGCGGAAAAAGCCCTCGACCGGGCAGGCATCACCGTAAACAAGAATTCGATTCCCTTCGATCCCCTCCCCCCCATGAAGGGTGGCGGAATCCGCCTGGGCAGCCCTTCGGTGACCACCCGCGGCATGCGCGAACCCGAGATGGAGCAAATTGGCGGCTGGATCGCTGACATTCTCACCAGCCTTGGCAACGCCGAAATCGAGCAGCGCGTCCGCAAGCAGGTGGCCGAGCTTGCCGCGCGATTCCCCATTTACGAAGCGCGTCTGCACGGCGGCCCCACGCGAACCGAACGCGCTCACGTCTAGCCAGCCGGGCATCCTGAAAGCTCACGATGAATATCTTCAAAGCAACGACAGATTTCGAGCACTGGCTGGCAGGGCAACTGCCGATTATCCGGCAGGATCTCACACTCAAACACCAGCACATGGCGGAAGCCGCGTTCCCCTTCTTCCGCGCCACCTTCTACCGCTGGCTGCAGCTCTGGCCGGAGGTTTGCCCTGACTTGGTGAAGGCTCCTACCGTCTTGGGAGTCGGCGACCTGCACATCGAGAACTTCGGTACTTGGCGCGACGAGGAAGGGCGGCTCATCTGGGGCGTGAATGATCTGGATGAAGCTTGGCCGGCATCGTACGCGCTCGATCTGGTCCGCTTGACCACCAGCGTTTATGTTGCGATCGGGGAAGCTCATTTGTCCCTTACAAAACGAATTGCCGCCGAGGCGATCGAAGAGGGCTATCGAGACGCGCTAGCGGCGGGTGGCCAGGCGTTTATCCTGGCGGAAGACCATCGCTGGCTACGCTTGTTGGCCCTGGGCAAGCTGCGCGACCCCGTGCATTTTTGGGATAAGCTCGAACACCTCCCCCCGTACACCGCCAAGCCTCCGGCGGAAGTTCGCAAGATGCTTGAGAAATCACTCCCTTCAGCCGGTGAAGGGTATCTATTGAAAAGAAGAATCGCGGGACTGGGAAGCCTTGGCCACCCCCGGATTCTCGCCTTGTCCAGATACCGGGGAGCGTTCATCGCCCGGGAAGCGAAAGCCATTCGGCCTTCGGCGTGGGTTTGGGCCAGGGGGGCCTCTTCCACCGAAATCTATTGCGACAAGCTGATGCAGCGCTCGATTCGCGTGCCGGATCCCTGTGTGCGTTTTGACGGGCGCTGGGTAGTGCGGCGCCTGGCGCCGGACTGCTCGCGCATCGAGCTCGCTTCCCTGTCGAAAGATCGCGACGAAGCGCGGCTGCTCTATTCCATGGGCTGGGAAACAGCCAACATGCATTTCTCCACCCCGCAGGCCATCCCCAAAGTAAAGCAGGATCTTGCCGCGCGGCGCGGCCGCTGGCTCCACAAAGCCGCAAAAAACATGCTCGCGGCCACCAACAAAGATTGGGAAAAGTGGCGGCGCGATTGGAAGCGTTCCGCCCCGCGTTAGCCGCCCCCGCAAGACCTGTCCTCATTCTTGGCGCTGCAACCGAAGTGCCGCTGAACCAAGACTGTACTCTGGGTCAGTAGATTCTGAAGAAAACTGCGCGTAACTTCAAAAATGACTGGGATGGGAAGCCTACTCGCAACCGTGTACCTCGCTGTTCCGCTCATCACCTGGCTGAGCGGGATAATTCTTCTGACTGATTCACGAAAGAAGCTGGCGCGATGCTCCAACGCGCCGCGCGGGAACTCCCCACTCTCCCGGAAATCTTATTCTACTGCCACCGCCACGCTCCCGGATTCGAATCGGGACGCCCAGCTGGTGACGAGGTGAGCCGATGCTAGATACGGAAGCCTTCCGTGAATTCAAGACCGGGCTGACTTTTCTTCGAGACAATTACGCGAACAAAGCCCTCCCGCACATGCGCCGCGCGGTCGACCTCGACAAGAATAATCCGTACTACATGTCGTACCTGGGAGTCGTGCTGGCACGCTCCGAACAGAAGTGGGGTGAAGCGGAAAGGCTGTGCGATTCCGCCGTTCGAATGAAGAGGAATCAGGCGCAGTTGTATCTGAACCTGGCGGAAGTGTATGCCACCGCCGGGCGGCGCGACGATGCCGTCGAAGCTTTGCAAGCCGGACTGAAGTTTGCGCGCCGCGATGTGCGGCTGAACATTGCCATGAACAAGCTGACGGAGCGGAGATCCCCGGTGCTGAGCTTCCTCGGGCGGCGCCACCCGCTGAACCGGCAGCTCGGTATTCTGAGGCATCGCGCCCTGCGCATATTCAGTCAGGCATCCTAACGAGTTCTCTCCACCCCCCAAACGCGAGAATGGGCGTCCCAGATTCCTGGGGCGCCCGTTCTTGTTTTTGACCAAGGCTTCCGATTTTGAAAACCGGGGCTGATGTGGCCGTGGTTCGATCCCCCGGAAACCACCCCGAAAACTAGTCTTGACAAGACTAGTCTAACTGTCATATTGTCATATGACAGTGAGTCGCCGATGATCTTGCAGATCAATTTCAAGTCCGGCATGCCGATTTACCTCCAACTGGTGGATCAGATCAAGGCCGCCGCCGCATCGGGGGCGTTGCGGCCCGGCGAGGCGCTCCCTTCCATTCGTCCGGCGGCGCAAGAGCTTCGGGTCAACCGCAACACGGTCGCTAAAGCGTATGCCGAACTGGAAAGCCTGGGGGTGATCGAGACGCTGCCGGGGCGGGGCAGTTTTCTCAAAGAGAATCACTCGGCCTTGCGAAAAGAAGTCCGGCGCAAGCTGCTGATCGAGGAGATCGACCAGGCCATCGTACAGGCACACCATTTGCAGGTGCCGCGGCCCGAATTCCTTCAACTGATTCATGAACGAATTGATGTGCTGGACAAAAAACGGCGCGCCAATGAAGACCACCAGGAGGATTGACCAGCTATGAGCTCTCCAACTCCGGCCATCCAAATCGAGAATCTCGCCTACGCTTACGGACGCGCGGAGGCCGTTCATGACTTGAGCTTGAAGGTGCAGCCTGGGCGGTGTTACGGACTCTTCGGCCGCAACGGAGCGGGCAAGACGACCACCATGAAGTGCCTGCTCAATCTGCTGCGGCCGCAGCGCGGACAGGTGCGTGTATTCGGCCTCGATCCGTCCAAGGCGGAAGTCGCTGTGAAGTCCCGGCTGTCGTATGTGCCAGACCAGGTGGTGTTTTATCCGTGGATGAGCGTTCGCGAGACGCTCGACTACCTGGCTTCCTTTCGGGAGCGCTGGAACCGAAAGGCGGAGCAAGAATTGCTGGAGCGATTCCGGCTTGATCCGGCGCAGCGTACCGATGCCCTCTCCAAAGGCCAGCGAACGCAACTGGCTTTGATCGCGGCGATCTGCCCGGAGACGGACTTGCTGGTGCTCGACGAACCGACATCAGGGCTGGACCCCATCGTCCGGCGCGAGTTCATCGAGACGGTGATTGGCGCCTACCAGGAAGGCAACCTAGGCAACCGCACGATTCTGGTGTCCACTCACCTGATCACCGAATTCGAGGGATTGATCGACGAGTTCACGATCATCGATCGTGGCCGCGCGGTGGTGACACTCGACTCCGACCAGGCCCGCGAGCGTTTCCAGAAAATCCGCGCGCGTTTTGCGCAAGCGCCGCCGGAACTCGACCTCAACGCGGCGCTGCGCGTGCGGCGCGAAGGGCGCGAGCTGGAGTTGATCGTCAATGGCTCCGGCCCCGAATTGCTGGAGCGCCTGCGGCAGCACAACCCGGAAACGCTCTCGACAGAGGCGCTGACGCTGGAAGAGATATTCGTGGCCGTTTTGAAATCGCCGGAGGCCCGATGAACGGACGAACCGTAAGAATAAAGAAAGAAGCGCGGGCGCTCATCTGGCCCTGGTGCGCGGTGATGATTGCCGGAGCCCTTCCGATCTTCTTTCCTCACTCTTCTCCGGCCGCCAAGTTGAACTTTCTGAGCTTTTTCTTTGGTATCCCGGTCCTGGCGACACTCTCGTTTGGCAATGAATTTTATTACCGGACGTTTACGCTCTGGCTCACGCAACCCGTTAGCAGGATGCAACTTTGGGCCGACAAAATGACTGTTATGTGTGCCGCAGTGTTATCTGCCGCAACGGTTTCCGGCGTTGGCATGTTCTTCTTCGCGTTGCCCAAGATGCAACTCACCTACAACAAGGCGGCGGCCGTCGCCTTTGTGATCATCACCATGGCCTCAGCGACGTTTTGGACTCTCACAGCAAGGTCCGCTGCCGGGGGCTTGCTGATCATTGGTTTTATTTTTTGGACGTTGTACATGTTCATTGGGAATATTGAGACTGGGAAGTTGGAAGCACTCCCCTTGGCCTCGGCAACCGCAACCCCTATTTTTGCCTTCGCCATCTGCTTTACTCTCCTGATGCTTTGGCTCGGGTTGCGGAAATTTGCGCGATTGCAAGTGACCGGAGGAACCAGCGGCGAAGACCTAATGGTGGCAGGCCCGTCTGTAATGCCGGAAGCTTTAGCGGAGTGGTTCCGGCCACGCCCTTCTGGCGCGCTTCTCAACCTCATACGTAAGGAGCTTCGATTGCTCCGGCCCGTTTGGGTGATCGCGTTAATGGTGGTTGTCTACTTGACTTGCCTGGCGATCTTGCGGCTCTTGCCCTCTCCTCCGGTGTTTCTACCGGAGACAGTGCTCCAATGGGCCGTACTGGGGCCGACGGCTATGACCTGCATGGGGTTGGTGGGGCTTGCCGGGATTCTCTCTTTGGGAGAGGAGAGAAGGTCGGGTACCCAGGCTTGGCACATGACTCTGCCGATTTCTGCGCGCACGCAGTGGCTCATCAAGTTGCTCGTGGCCCTGTTCGCCGGAATTGTTTGCTCCCTTTTACTTCCTCTTCTCGTCATGGTTGTCGTTGGATCGGTGTACGGCTCGCCCTTCCTGTTCGTGTATCTTCCTATCTTGCCGGACTTGTTGATCTTTTATCCGATCCTGACCTTTTCCTGCTTCTGGTGCGCCTGCGCGGCAAATGGCACGGTAAACGCAGCGACCTGGACCATGCCGTCTATTGCAGCGATCCCATTTGCTTGCGCGGGCGGGATATGGCTTGGACAAGACCTGGCGCGGTCAACGGGCACGCTGAAGGATTTCGTCATTTCCTCCTTTCATCTCAGTCCTCTGGCACTCGCGGGCGTCACCGATTACGCCCGCTCAAAGGTGCTTTGGCTGTTTGTTCCCACGTTGCTATTCGCGTTGGTGCAGAGTTATCGCCTATTTCGAACTCCGCCGCAAAACAGCAAGGTCTGGACGCTGCGGTGTCTTCTACCGGTGATCGCAATTACGATTCTGTGGAGTTTTTCCGCCACGGCAGGGTTTCTCTCTTCGCATTGGGAGCCATTCGAAGAAACGCGGCAAGCGCTAGATAAACTTCGACCTGGCGGAGCGAATCTCGAGCTCACCGGGGAGGATCTGGCCAAAGGCTCTTCCCTGACTGCGCCCACACAGCGCTGGCTTACAGGCTCGCACATTATCGTGGTTCCCGACCTTTCTCATTCGTCGGGCTATCTCGCCACGATCCATCTCGCCAGCGGTTTGGAGTGCAGGCTGATCGTTGCGCAGAGCGGAGGGACAGCGGCATCCTGCGCGCAGAAGAGTCTTTGAGGATTGCTCCCCTGGCGCAATTTCGGGGCTACCGTTTAATTAACAAGAATAATTGTTGAGTTTTGCGCGCTGCCTAACGAGTGTTGCCGGCGCCGAAGTTATAGGAGTGCTGAATTCCCATTTCCATCAGGATCTTAATCCCCACGCCGAACATTCCCGTCGGAAGAGCGTCCCTGCGAACAACTTCCGCAAGATACTCGCGGTTCATGGAAGCGGGATCGTGCGAGTAGGGCATGGTAATGAAGAGGCGCATGCCCACTTCATAGCTGGCCTCGCTCGACTGAAAGTAAACGCCAGAGCGCGAAACGCTGACCGATCCACGCATGTCTTCAAAGTGGTCTTTGTTGGGGTCCGAGGGACGGATGCGCATGAGCTGCGTAATCCTGCAGCGGCGGCTGCCGCGGCGCTCCGTGTGCGTATAGGGCTGCTTCGCTGAACTACTAGTCGGGTGATTCTTTGCCATCAGATTGGGCTGGGTCGCCATGGGTAAACCGTCTTTCCGGAAGGGGACTGCTCGCTGTCCGAGAAGAGTGTACGCCGAGGGCGACAATAAAACCTATAGCGAGAACGTACCCCGAAAAAAGCAGGACGTTCCGTAAAAATGGTAGTACGAAAGTACCAGAAAAGGAAGAGAGGGAGTGAGGAAAAAGAGGCCGTAAGGTGAAGATAGAGAAGAAGAAAAGGGAAAAGAGTCCCAAAATGAAGTACCGGACAGGGATTAGTACCAATCCGAGAATGCTGCGGCGCAGGGGCTGGTACCAACGAGAACCTAAAGCGTTCACCCCGTGGGGGTTACAACAGCAGTTGAAAAGGGAGCGGCTTTCGAGCGGCGGCTGAGGAATTGCACAAGTGAGTTGCGAGTCCGAATTCAGAGAATCAGTTTTTGTGAGACTCGTCACACAGGGAAGAAATCCAGAGAACTGGAGGATTTGCCGCCATGAGTGCAGCCACGCGCGTGAGTTTGCAAGTCAGCGAAGCAACCCAAAAGAAGACGCCCTCGAACGGTGAACGGCCGGGAAGATTGCGGCGCACGAAATTGTGGTGCGTGGAAGCAGCGGAGGGGCTGCGGGATTGAAAGCGCGCGTATTCGTGGCGGCGGAGAATCGCCTGCTGAGAGAGGCGCTGTCGCGGATGCTGCTCAAGAGCGGAGAGATGGAAGTGATTGGCATGGACGTGGCGGAGCCTTTCCGCGCCGAGGACCTGCTCAAGGAAGATGCGAACATCCTGCTGCTATCGTCAAGGGGCAACCGGAACGAAGACCTGGCCGCTATTCGAAGAGTGCGCTCGGCGGCTCCGAACGTGCTGATTCTGGTGATTGGCGTGACGGGTGAAGAAGAGGAGTTTCTGCAGTGTATAAGGGCGGGAGTCCGGGGCTACCTGCCGCGGGACGCTTCGGCGGAGGACGTGGTGGAAAGTGTGCGCGCGGTGCAGGGAGGCAAAGCGGTTTGTCCGGGCACGCTGTGCACTTTCCTGTTCCGGTATTTCGAACGCGAAGCCACTTCCTTCCCTTCCGCGAGCGTGCACCAGCGTTTGGGTTTGACGCGGCGCGAACAACAGCTGATCCCATTGATTGCCGAGGGGCTCACCAACAAGGAAATCGCGAATCGCTTCTGCCTGTCCGAGCAAACGGTGAAGAATCACCTCTATCGCATGAAGCATAAAATCGGCGCCGGAGATCGGCTGGGGATTGTGCAGGTGTGCCGGACGCAAGGGTTCATGGTGTAGATTTCGGTGTCCAGTTCTTAGTTTTCAGTCTTTGTTACGAGTTTTCGTCCATCCGCGGAGAGAACAAGTTTCGAATGATTCTTCTCCCACCATTGAACCCACTGTTCGGGCGAATCAAAAGTCTGATCGGTGAGCAGCTTTAGCCACTCCAAGGCAAGGCGCTTGGGCGAAAAAGGTTCCGGGCCATCGTAAGCCGCGAGAATTTTCTCTCCCTTCTCCCACTCTTCACCGAGCGTATTTTCAGGATTCTGCAGAGTCATGCGCCATGGGTAGGGACGCGGAATCTGGGCAAAGAATTTCTGCCATTCCTCCCTGGTCGAGAAATCTTGCTTGAACCGGCTGTGCAAATACTCGTCGATGCGGCGTTGCTGTTCGCCTGAGAGAATCACGATGAGATCCGCAACATCCAGCCTCATGGCCCGAAAGCGTGCCTCGTTGTCAAAATAAAGCGCAGTGAACTCAGGGTAATTGGAAACACCTCCGACAGGTTTCGGCCCAAAAACCCAAGGTTCCGAGAGACGATTCCAGCCAAAGATGTGTCCCATGTCGACGAGTTGACGGAGTTGGTAAACGTCGTGATCTTCCGGAACCTGAGAGTCCCGCTTGCGGACTTCCACCAGCTCGCCCGACGCTGACCAAACGAGGTTCTGGTCGTTCTGATTCCACCACGCCTCGAGTTCCTGGTAGGAAGAAAAATCCCGGCCGAGCAGGCGTGCCAATTCCTTGCGAATCTGCCGTGATCTTTCACTGTCCCATTGTTCCGGATCAATCAGCCAGGCCCAGGCGCGCGCGGCAGCGACGTGCCCATCAGAAATCACTATTGGATCGTTGATATAAGCCGCCGACCGCTCGTCGAGGGACATGCAGGCTTTGGGATCAACCGCGGGACGTAGGATCATTCGGCTGCCGGAGTTCACCTCCGAGGCAAACCCTTTATAGGCTTTCCAAAACCAATACTGGGTTGCATCCGTGGGAGAAACACTCCGGCATCCAATACCGTGTAAACCCAGCGAGCCAGGCACCGTCGAGGATAACCCTGCCAGGAGCGCGCCAACCTGTCCGGCCGCGCTCCACCAAACAATTCTTGAATTAGGCCGGGCAAGGCGCAGCGGCTGGTAGGCAGAGACTCGCTGAGCAGGAGGCGCGGTTGTTTGTATGGGAGCCTGTACATAGCGCACGTACAGAACCACCCAAGACAATAAAGGCGGCAAGAAAACGGCGGCGTACGAAAGGAAGGTCAGAGGGAAGAGAAAGAACCAGATACCCATTACAAATGGTGAAGCAAGCCCAAGCGCAACGAAGAGTACCGCCAGCGAATATTTCAGGTATCTCCAAATCCGCTTCTGAGGCCCTTCCGCTGCGCGAGCAGGAGAGAGAATGGGTATTGGGGCAAGCAAAAGAAGGCCAGCAGCCGCTAGGGGAACTACATAAGGAAGGACGCTGCTCGAGTCGAAATCTCCTGCGGCCCAGCGCGCTGCACTGATCACCCAACAGAACACGGTCACGGCCGCCGTCCAGAGCACACCAGACCAGAGGTACTGCCTCGACCAGGACATTACAGGCTGAACAGTGGGTTGCACCTGCTGCATTTCCAGGATGCGCCATCTCAGTATCCCGAGTGCCGTTGCTCCCGCAAGACCGCTCAGGAGCAAGATTGTCGCGATGTATCCGGATCGAAGAGGGTCAAGACCACCCGGCGAGGAAGCAATCGTTCCGAAGCGGTTGCCAGTCAGGATCAGGACGCTTGCGGCCAGCCCGTCGAACGCTGCGGCCGCAGCCGTGCTTCGAATCACGGCCTGGGCTTGACTGGTGAATTCCGTCCGCAACACGTAGAGAGGAATCCCGACAGCTTGCAGCAAAAGCGCCGACGCAAACAGCAGGCCTTGAGGAATGCGTGCTGCCGATACGGCAATTTGAAGGTACACAAACGCGTGGACCAGGCTGCATGCGATCCACAGACCCCAGACGGTACGGTACGAATTCAAAGGAGAACCACGCGTCGCGCTGACAATGGAGACGCTCACAAAATTGGCTCCTTTTTGAACTCTAGGAACTGGAAGCGCTTTTCAAGATTGGCGGCCGATTCATTTCTGATCGTAACATTGCGTGCCAGGCGAACAGGGTTGAGCACAGAGGAGGTTGAGAATTCAGATAACGCCCCGGTGGAGAGGCAGAAGGAACTGAAGAGCGAGTCTGGCCAGCATGCGAAGCACTTGGGAACGGTTGGCGATCTCAAATACTCTTATTGCTGGATGCGCTCCTCGATAAAGTGGCTGACATGTTGCGCGATGGGCGGAGAGAAGTTGCTCATGACCACCACGGTGTAGCCGGTGTCCCAATACATGCGCAGATCGCAGTTCATGCCCGGGGCGCCGCCGCCGTGGCCGACCACGCGCTTGCCTTCTACAAAACGTTCTTCGAAACCGTAGGCGTACTTTTCGCCGGGGCCGACGTCCGCCTTCCCGGCGAGGATGAGATTGGTGAGTTCGGCGTTTAGTAATTTATGTCCGCGGAGAGCCTGGTCAAAGCGCAGCAAGTCCGGAGCGGTGGAATCTCCGCCACCGGCAGAACTTCCCATCAGCGGAAGAGAGCTATAGTTCGAAACCCATTTGCCGTCTTCGTTCATGTAGCCCTTAGACTGGTTAGGCTGCGGATCGGTTTTTTCGTAGCTGCCGCTGTCCTTCATGCCGGCGGGCTTGTAGATGTGTTCGCGAACGTAGTCAAAGTAGTTTTGTCCGGATACTTTCTCGACCACCAAGCCGGCCACAATCATTCCCGCGTTGCTGTAAGCCCAGCCTTTGCCGGGTTCGAATTGCAGCGGTTCGTTGGCGAAAAACTGGAGGTAATCCTTCAGAGCGCGCAGGTTGTCTTTTTTCTTGTCGAACTCGTCGCCGAAAAAATCACCCAGCCCGGAAGTATGGGTAAGCAATTGGTGGACGGTGATCTTGGCGGCCACCTCTTTATTGGGATAATCCGGCAGCACTTGCGAGAGCGTGTCTGTATATTTCAACTTGCCCTGCTGCACGAGCTGGGCGATGGAAACGGAGGTGAACATCTTGTTCATGGAGCCGATGCGAAACTTGGTGTCCACATTGTTGGCTGTTTTCTTTTCGCGGTCCAAGAAGCCGTAAGCCTTCTGAAAAAACGGCTTGCCGTCCTTGGCCAGCAGGACGACACCCGAGAATTTATCCTCGGCGGTGAGTTTTTCGAGAAGGCCATCCACATCCTTGCTTAGGGCCGCCGCGTCTTCCCGCGCGGGGCGTGCTTCGGCCGGAGTTGGAACTTGGTCGAGATCGAGAGCTGTGATGCGGTCGGGTTTGGCGGCATCCACCTGGATGCGGATTTGCGCCCATCCGAAGCCGCCTTTTTCCTTCAGGACCGCCTTGATCTCGGTGTCCGAGGATTGCATGACTTTGTAGAGATCGAAGCCGCCGCCAACCATCTCGCGGAAGCGAAGCATGCGGCGCGCCATTTGTTCGGGCTTGGCCCCCTGCAGGACGGAATCCGCGTAATGCTCCCCGATAAACTTGGCGCGACGTTCGACGTCACCGGCGTTAAACGTATCGAGCCACCCTTGCAGGAGTTTGCCCGGATTCGTGGATGGAATGCTCGTCTGTCCGAGTGCAAGTACCGGAATGAATAGCAAAAGTAAGAGTTGTCTCAGGGCGCGCACTTTTATTGCCTCCAAGCGGCTATTAGACGCCGGATTGGAGTTTTTGTCACACCCCGCCACATTTAGGCCGGGCGGCACCGCGGTTCGGCTTGAGGATGACTTGGCGAGCCGGAGTGTGCGATTCTTTCTGCTCACCGAAGTGCAAGGACAAGCCCGATGCTGAAAAAGTTCAAGGATTTGACGGAAAAGGAAATTCTGGCGATCGCCATAGCGGCGGAAGAGGAAGACGGGCGGATCTACGGAGAATTTGCGGATGCGCTACGGGAAGATTATCCCTCAACGGCGGAAATGTTCGAAGAGATGCGCCGGGAAGAGGTGGGGCACCGTGACCGCTTGTTTGCGATGTTCCGGCAACGATTCGGGGACCATATTCCGCTGATCCGGCGGGAAAACGTCAAAGGGTTTCTGACGAGGAAACCCATTTGGCTGGTCCGGCCGCTGGGCGTAAAGGTCGCCCGGAAGCAAGCGGAACTGATGGAGTTGGAGGCTAGCCGTTTTTACGCGCGAGCAGCGAGCAGGACCACGGATGTATCGACGCGGGAATTGCTTAACAAGCTGGCCGATGAGGAGAGAAAACACGAGCGGACCGCAGGGGAGCTGGAAGAAAAACATTTAACGGCAAGCGCAAAAGCTCAGGAAGACGAATCACACCGCAAGCTGTTCCTGCTGCAAGTCGTGCAGCCGGGACTCCTGGGACTGATGGATGGTTCGATTTCAACATTGGCGCCGCTGTTTGCGGCGGCTTTTGCGTTCCAGAATAGCTGGAAGGCATTCCTGGTGGGATTAGCCGCATCGGTCGGCGCCGGAATTTCCATGGGATTCTCGGAATCGCAATCCGATGATGGTTCGCTGACGGGCCGAGGTTCCCCTTGGTTGCGAGGAGCGATCACCGGACTCATGACCACCGCGGGCGGAATTGGGCACACCCTTCCCTTCCTGATCAACAGTTTTCACCTTGCGATCATCGTGGCGATCATCGTGGTGGCGGTAGAGTTGATGGTCATCAGCTACATCCGGCACCGCTACATGGACACGCCGTTTTTGCAGGCGGCGTTTCAGGTGATCGTGGGCGGCGTTTTGGTTTTTGTGGCGGGATGGTTGATCGGCAGCGCGTAGAGGAGTGAATCAGTCTGACTGCGTTGCAGGAACCGGCGCTGGCACATTGGCGCGCGTGCCGCGAATCCAGGTTTGCAAACGATCCATGTAAATGTAGACGACTGGCGTGGTGAAGAGCGTGAGCATTTGGCTGAGAATCAATCCGCCAACGATGGTGATGCCAAGAGGACGGCGAAGTTCGGAACCGACGCCCGAACCGAGCGCGAGAGGCATGGCGCCAAGAAGAGCGGCCATGGTGGTCATTAAGATGGGGCGGAAACGCAACAAGCAAGCCTTATAAATCGCTTCCACCGCTGATTTTTGTTCTTCCCTCTCCACCTGAACCGCGAAATCGATCATGAGAATGGCGTTTTTCTTGACGATGCCGATCAGAAGAATGATGCCGATGAGAGCAATGATATTCAGATCGGACTTCATGAACTGGACCGCGAGAAGCGCACCGATGCCGGCGGAAGGGATAGTCGAAAGAATCGTGATGGGATGAATGAAGCTCTCGTAGAGGATGCCCAGCACGATGTAAACGGCGGCGAGAGCAGTGAGGATCAGAATCGGCTGATTGGCCTTCGAATCCTGATAGGCCTGCGCAGTGCCCTGAAACGTGGCGTGAACGGAGGAGGGAACTTTCAGCTCGCGTTGGGCGGCCTGAATATGATCGACAGCGGGACCGAGAGCGGCGCCGGGGGCGAGATTGAAAGAGAGGGTGATAGCCGGAAAGATGCCCTGATGGTTGACAGAAAGGGCGGTGTTGGAGTGCTCGTAGTGGGCGAGGGCGCTCAGCGGGACAAGCTTCCCACTGCTCGAGGGAACGTAAATCGACTTGAGCGCGTCCGGACCCGGCTGAAATTCCGGCGCCACTTCCAGCACGACGTGATACTGATTCAGGCCTTTATAAATGTTGGAGACCTGGCGCTGGCCGAAGGCGTCGCTCAAGGTGTTGTCAATGTCCAGCACATCCACGCCGAGACGGCCGGCGGTGTCGCGGTCGATGACGATGGCGCTCTCCAGTCCGTGCATCTGCTGGTCGGAATTGACGTCGCGCAGCTCAGGAATCTGGGCCATGCGCCGCTGCATGATGGGGGCCCAATGGACGAGATCGTCGAGATTATCGGCTTGCAGGGTGTATTGATATTGCGCAGCGCCCATGCGGCCGCCCACGCTGAGGTCCTGAACGGCTTGCAAATACATAGCGGCGCCGGGGATTCCGCCCGACTTGGAGCGAATGCGCGCTATAACCTGGTCAATGCTGAGCTTTCGCTCGCTCAGAGGTTTGAGCTGACCGAACATGCGTGCCGTACTGCCACCGCTGCCGCCGCCAGTGAAAGAAGTTATCGTATCGACGGCAGGATCGTTGGCAACGATGTCGGTGAAAGCGCGCATCTTCTTGGACATCGCGGCGAAAGAGAGATCCTGATCGCCTTGAATGCTGCCGGTAAACCGGCCAGTGTCCTGCTGCGGGAAAAAGCTACTGGGGGTCTGGTAAAAGAGATAAACATTCAGGCAAACGGTACCGATGGTGACGAGCAAGATCAGGAACTGGTGGCGGAGAACCCAGCGCAAAGAGAAATCGTAGGTCCGCAAAAGGCGGTTGAACGCATTTTCAGAAAACTGGTAAAGCCGGTTGTGCTTGCCGCTTTCATGGCGCAGGAAGCGGGCGCACATCATCGGCGTGGTAGTAAGCGAAACGAAGAGTGAAACACCGATGGCCACGCTGAGAACGACGGCAAACTCGCGGAAAAGACGGCCAACGATCCCACCCATCATTAAAATCGGAATAAAGACAGCGACGAGTGAAGTGCTCATCGAGAGCACGGTAAAACCAATTTCGCTGGCGCCCTTCATGGCGGCGGCGAAAGGTTTCAAGCCGGCTTCGATGTGCCTGGTGATGTTTTCGATGACCACGATAGCGTCGTCCACCACGAAACCCGTACAAATGGTCAGGGCCATGAGAGAGAGATTGTCCAAGCTGTAGTGGCAGAGATACATCACGCCGAAAGTGCCAATAAGAGAAAGAGGCACGGCGACGCTGGGAATGATGGTGGCCCAGATATTCCGGAGAAATGCGAAGACCACGAAAATCACAAGGATGATGGAGATGACAAGCGAGACTTCCACATCGTGGACCGAAGCGCGGATCGTGGTGGTGCGGTCGACGGCCACGTCCAGATGCAGCGAAGGAGAAACGGAAGCGCGAAGCGCCGGAAGGAGGGCCATGACGCGATCCACGGTCTCGATCATGTTGGCGGCGGGCTGGCGAAAGATGGCGAGAAGCACGCAGCGCTTACCGCCGGAAAGGCCTAGATTGCGTGAATCCTCGACGGAATCCAGGACCAGAGAGATGTCCCGCAAGCGCACCGGCGCGCCTACGTGGCCGGCGACAATCAGGGGTTGGTATTCGTAGGCTTTGAATATCTGGTCCGTATCAGTGATGGCCCACGTCTGCCGCGGATCGGCGAGGGCGCCCTTCGCGAGGTTTGCGTTGGCCGCCTGGAGCGACTTGCGAACTTGTTCGAGGCTGATGCCGTAGCTGTTCAGCTGAAGTGGGTTGGCTTCGACGCGCACCGCGGGGCGCGCGCTTCCGAAAACTCCTACCTGGCCAACGCCTTCGACCTGCGCGAGCTTCTGGGCCAGGATGGAATCAGCCGCGTCGTAGATTTGCTGTGGCGGGATATTGTCCGAGGTCAACGCGAGGAGCAGAATCGGGGAATCGGCGGGATTGACCTTTTTGTAGGTGGGCTGGCTGGGAAGATCGGCAGGGAGCTGGCTGCGGGCGGCATTGATGGTGGCCTGGACGTCGCGCGCAGCCGCGTTGATGTCGCGATTGAGATCGAACTGAAGAGTGACGTTGGTTGATCCGAGACCGCTGGAAGAAGTCATCTGCGTGACGCCGGCGATGCGGCCGAACTGCCGCTCGAGGGGCGTTGCAACGGCGGAAGCCATGGTTTCCGGACTTGCGCCCGGGAGGCCCGCGCCGACGGAGATGGTTGGAAAATCGACTTGCGGGAGCGGCGCTACAGGCAGGAATCGAAAGGCCACGACTCCCGATAGGAGAATGGCGATGGTGATCAGCGACGTAGCAATGGGCCGTCGGATGAAAGGCGCGGAAAAATTGGCAGAGATATTCAAGGATCAATCTCCAGGCGCTGTTCCGGGCGCGGGCTCCTCAATCGGGTTTCCGACATGAAAAGCAAAGCGGCGCGACAGCCAGTCAAAGGCGAGATAAACCACCGGTGTGGTGTAGAGCGTGAGCAACTGGCTGAGGATCAGCCCGCCGACGATGGTGATGCCCAGGGGACGCCGTAACTCCGAACCGACGCCAGTGCCGAGCGCAAGCGGCAAGCCGCCAAGTAGAGCGGCCATGGTGGTCATCATGATGGGGCGGAAGCGCAAGAGACAGGCTTCGTAAATCGCGTCGAGCGGCGCCTTCCCTTCCTTGCGCTCCGCTTCGAGCGCGAAGTCGATCATCATGATGGCGTTTTTCTTGACGATGCCGATGAGCAGAATCAAACCGATAAGGGCAATGACGCTGAAATCGGTGCCGCAGATGAGAAGAGCGAGGATGGCGCCGACACCGGCGGAAGGCAGCGTGGAAATAATCGTGATGGGGTGGATGTAGCTTTCATACAAGATGCCGAGAACAATGTAGACGGTGATGACGGCCGCAAGGATGAGGATGGGCTCATTCGAGAGGGAGTTGAGGAAAGCTGCCGCGGTGCCTTGAAACGTGGCCTGAATGCTGGGCGGCATGTTCAGATCCTGCTTGACCTTGTTGATGGCATTGACAGCGTCCCCAAGCGCACCGTTGGGAGCCAGGTTGAATGAGAGCGTGACGACGGGAAACTGCCCCTGATGGTTCAGCGCGAGAGCCGCGGCGTCCGGCTCGAACCGCGTGAAGGTGCTGAGAGGCACCTGCGTGCCATTGGAGGATCGGACGTAAATATTTTTTAGCGAATCAGGGTCCTGCTGGAACTGCGGATCGACTTCGATCACCACGTGATACTGGTTGAGCTGGGTAAAAATAGTAGAAACCTGGCGCTGCCCAAAAGCGTCGTAAAGCGTATTGTCAATATCGGCGGGAAGCACGCCGAGGCGCGAAGCGGAGTCGCGGTCAATGGTGAGCGCGGCGACCAGTCCCTGGTTCAGCTGATCGCTGGCGACATCGCGAAGCTCGGGCAATGTTTTCAATTGATCCACAAAGCGGGCGGTCCAGAGAGCGAGTTCCTTGGGATCCACATCTTCGAGGCTGTACTGGAATTGCGTGCGGCTGACGCGGTCTTCGACGCTCAGATCCTGAATGGGTTGGAGAAACAGGGAAATGCCATCCACACTTGCGAGTTGAGGCTGGAGGCGGCGGATGACGTCGGAAGCGCTGATTTTTCGCTGCGCGAGCGGTTTGAGATTGATCTGGATGCGGCCGCTGTTGAGCGTTGTGTTGGTGCCGTCGATGCCAATGAAAGACGAAAGGCTCTCGACCGCGGGGTCTTTGAGAATAACTTCGGCCAGAGACTGCTGGCGTTGAGCCATGGCGGCGAAAGAAATGTTTTGCGCGCCTTCGGAAACGCCAAGGATGACGCCGGTATCCTGCACCGGGAAAAATCCTTTGGGGACGTAGATATAGAGAAGAATGGTGCCGACGAGAGTTCCGATTGTGACGAGCAGCGTCGTCGTGCGGAAACGCAGAACAAACTGCAGCGTACGGCCATAAAAAGCGATGACAGAATTAAATACACCTTCGGACTTGCGATAGAACCAGGTTTCCTCTCCTTTTTTGTGATGGCGAAGGAGCTTGGCGCACATCATGGGCGTAAGCGTAAGGGAGACGCCCGCGGAGACGAGAATGGTGACCGCCAGGGTGACGGCAAACTCGCGAAATAACCGTCCCACGATATCGCCCATGAAGAGCAGCGGAATGAGCACGGCGATGAGCGAGACGGTAAGAGAAACAATCGTGAAACCGATTTGCTCGGAACCCTTCAACGCGGCCTCAAGCGGCGACTCACCCTCTTCGATGTAGCGGCTGATATTTTCGATCATGACGATAGCGTCATCGACCACGAAGCCCGTGGAAATCGTGAGAGCCATCAGCGAAAGATTGTTAAGGCTGTAACCGAGCAGGTACATCACGCCGAAGGTTCCGATGAGAGACAGAGGAACGGCAACGCTAGGTATGATGGTGGCGCGAATGCTGCGGAGAAAAAGAAAAATGACCATCACAACGAGCGCGATGGTGAGGATCAGCGTGAACTGCACGTCATCAACTGAAGCGCGGATGGTCGTGGTGCGGTCTGTGAGAACGTCTACCTTGACCGCGGCGGGAAGCGCGGCTTTCAGCTGAGGAAGCAGCTTTGTTACGCGGTCGACGACGGCAATGATGTTGGCGCCTGGCTGGCGCTGAATGTTCAGGATGATGGCGGGATTCAGATTGGCCCAGGCAGCCTGCTTGGAGTTTTCTACCCCGTCAATCACGTTGGCGACGTCAGTAAGGCGGACGGGCGCGCCGTTGCGGTAGGCAATGATCAGCGGCTTGTAGCTGTCGCTGGAGATGAGCTGATCGTTGGCGCCGATGGTATAGGCCTGATGCAGGCCGTCGAAGGTGCCCTTGGCCTGATCGACATTAGCCGATCCGAGCGCCGTGCGGAGATCTTCGAGACTCAATCCGTAAGAAGCCAGCGCGGTAGGATTGGCTTGGATGCGCACGGCGGGGCGCTGGCCTCCGCTGATGCTGACCAGTCCGACGCCGGAGAGCTGAGAAATTTTTTGAGCCAAGGTGGTGTCGGCGAGATCTTCGACTTTGGAAAGAGGCAGCGACGTCGAAGTGAGCGCTAAGGTCATGATGGGCGAATCGGCGGGATTGACCTTGTTGTAGATCGGCGGATTGGGAAGCCCTTGCGGCAGGAGATTCGACGCGCCATTAATCGCTGCCTGAACGCCTTGCTCGGCAACGTCAATGCTCAGGTCCAAGACAAATTGGAGAGTGATGGTGGAGCTCCCGAAGGAACTCGTCGAGGTCATCTGGTTCAGGCCGGGAATCTGGCCAAATTGGCGCTCGAGCGGCGCGGTGACAGAGGAGGCCATGACGTCCGGGCTGGCCCCCGGATAAAACGTCTGTACTTGGATCGTGGGGTAATCAACTTGGGGCAGGGCGGAAACGGGCAACTGCCTGTAGGCCACGAAGCCCACAAGAAGAACGCCCACCATTAAGAGGGTCGTGGCGACCGGCCGAAGAATAAACGGCCGCGACGGGTTCATTTCTTCGATCCCCCGGTCTGCCCCTTTGCAGGAGTTCCGGCCTTGGGCGTGCCTTGACCCGCCGAGGGAGCACTGCTTCGACTCGGGCCATTCCCGCCGCTCGAGAAGCTAGGATTGATTTTGCTGCCGTCCTGGAGCTTGTCCTGGCCATCGATGACCACGACGTCGTTGGGATTCAATCCGGCGCTTAAACCGACACTGTCGCCGGTAGTCTGATCAATCGTAACGGTAACGATTTTCGCAAGAGTGTCTTTGGAGGCCGGATCTTTGGCGGCCATATACACGTAGGTTCCCTGGGGGCCACGCTGAATGGCCGCAGCGGGAACGATGATGAGATTGTGCTTGGTGTCGACGAGGAGATGCACGTTGACGAATTGATTGGGGAAGAGCGCGTTGTCCTCATTGCTGAAAATGGATTTGAGCTTGTAAGTGCCAGTAGTGATATCGATCTGATTGTCGATGGTCTGAAGTTTGCCGCTCGCGATTTTGGCGGTGTCATCGCGATCGTAGGCGTCAACGACAAGCTGAACGCCCGCATGCAGCTTGGCGTTTACCTGGGGAAGCTGATCCTGAGGCAGGCTGAAAATTACAGATATAGGTTGGAGTTGGGTGATGACGAGAAGTCCGTTGGCATCGGTGGCGTGCACGATGTTGCCGGCGTCCACGAGACGAAGTCCGATGCGGCCGCTGATCGGTGCGGTGATCCGGGAATAAGTGAGCTGGAGCTTGGCATTATCGATCTGGCTTTGATCCGAAGTGATGGCGCCATCAAATTGGCCAACCAACGCGCCTTGCGTGTCGAGCTGCTGCTGCGGGATGACGCCCTCCTGGAAGAGCAGCTTGTATCGTTCAAAATTGACCTCGGCGTCTTTCCGCTGGGCCACATCTTTGGCGAGTTGCCCCTGGGCCTGCTCGAGTTGGACCTGGAAGGGGCGCGGATCAATCTGCGCCAGAAGATCTCCCGCGTGAACGAACTGACCTTCCTTGAACGCGACACTAATGAGCTGACCATCCACGCGGCTGCGAACCGTAACGGTATTGAACGCGGTGACGGTGCCAAGACCATTAAAGTACACAGGAAGGTCGCCGCGTTGCGCCGTCGCGACCACAACCGGGACTACGAAGCCCCCGCCGCCAGCACCTCCCTTGCCCTTACCTGCGGCCACAGGGACGGCCGAATCTGAAGCCTGACTGGCTGCTCGCGAGCGGTAATACCAGATCCCGATGGCGATCATGCCAATAATAAGAACCCAGAGCCACCAACGCGTCTTGGAAGGTGCAGCAATTGGTGCAGCTCCAGCGCCGCGAGCGCCGGGTTCGGGCAGGTCTATGGAATTGAGTTGGCCCATTCGTTCGCTCCTGCTGTTTATCACGGTAGGGCAAGCCAGTCTGTCCCAGATAGGACACTCGCAAGTAGACGCCCCGGGCTGCTCCGAATGGCGCGGACAGCCGACCGACAAGTATAGCCTACGACTACTATAGGACGGCTCTTAAGGAAGAATGGTTACGAAGAGACTGCGAGAGGCAGGGGCACGAGGCTCCAGCGGCGGATTTGAGGGGCCCGTTTGGACTGGAAATTCTGAAGATTCCTCGAATTGATGAGTGCAGAAAGGGCTGGGAAAAAGTAGACTATCGCGGAACGTAAGCGGCTTCGGACCAGGGCCTGGAGTTTGAAAGGCAAGGGAGAAACGAGAAATGATCAAAGGCTTAATCGTGGGGATTTTGTTGGGAGTGCTGCTGGTGGCGGGAAGCGTCTACTTCTATTTTTCAACGGGACGGGCGCCGGTGGCAACGTCAGCGCCGCCGATGCCTCTCGAACGAAAGTTTGCGAAGATGGGGCTGCACGCTTATTTGGACAAACTGCCGCATCCGGAACCCCAAGTGCCAGCGGACGAAACCAACCTGATTGCCGGAGCGAAGGTTTACAAAGATCAGTGCGCCGTTTGTCACGGATTGCCCGGCGAGGCGAAGGGCGCCATCGCCGCGGGAATGTTCCCGAAACCGCCGGAACTCTTCCACGGGACGGGAGTGACGGACGATGATGCGTGGGAATCCTATTGGAAGGTGGAGAACGGCATCCGCATGACGGGGATGCCGGGATTCAAGGACCGGCTGACAGAACCGCAGATTTGGCAGGTTACCGTGCTGGTGAAGAATGCGGACAAGATGACCGAACCGGTGAGAAAAGAACTCGCGGCAGGCGCGAGCACCCCGATGGAAATGGCCATGCCTGAAAGCCAGCCCGCCACCTCCAAGAAGAAAACGCCATAGGAGAAGAAGCTTCAGTTTTCAGTTTTCAGTTTTCAGTTTTCAGTTTTCAGTTTTCTACGTTTTGGTTTTCCCAGAGAACCTGAAGTTAGTGACATTTACCGCTGCCGGAATCGGTGAAGGTCTTCCCTGCTTCCGGGATGAATTGCCAGTCGTAGCCGTTGGGCTTGAGCGTGAGCTTCAGGACGCCAAAGGCGGTCGCATCGCGCAATTCGCTGTTGGGCTTTGGTTCTCCGAAGGGGCGATGGTTCTTGCCGCCGGTGCCGGCAACAAATTCGCGGATGCCGCGCGCGGGATCTGCTGCGCCGTCCGGTGTTTGCGGCGCAAAGCGCTCGTAGTCGTGGTCATGGCCGTTCACGACAACATCGGCGTTGGCTTCGTACAGCGCCTGGAAGAGCGGCTTTACGGTGAGGTCATTGCCGTGGGCGCCGCCAGAGCTGAAGAGCGGCTTATGCCAGTAGGCAAGAGTGCACGCTGTGGGGTGAGCCGTTAAATCGGCACGCAACCATTTTTCCTGGGGAGAACCAGACTCGCAGCCGCCGACGTCCACGCATTCGCTGTTCAACACGATGATGTGCCAGGTTCCGAGTTCGTAGCTGTAGTAGCCGGTCTTGGGGTCACCTGCAGCCGCGCCGAAATAATCGAAATAGGGCGTCGCGCCCGCGGCATGAAACTCGTGATTGCCGGGCGCTGGTCGTGTGCGTGCTTTTGCGCGGCCCCAGGTTTTGTCGTAGCACTGGAAATTCTCTTTGCTGCCGTCCGGATAAGCGAGGTCACCCACCGCCATGACTGTGCCGCGGATTTGGTCGAGCAATTTTGCGGTGGCCTCCGCTCCGCTAAGGTCCTTGCAATCAGCGATGTCGCCGGCACCCACCAGAATTGCAGTTTGATCGCTGGCCGGTGATGCGTTAGAGGAACCGGCGGGCTCTAGGATGGAACCGAAGAAAAATGCCACCACAAGTATCGCGGCAATGAAAATGAACTTCACGTGAACCTCGCAGTAGCGCACGAATAGGAGTCAGGTAATTCTGGATGCCGGTGGCTATGGCGAATCCCCGAACAGGGATTCGCCAGGGCCGCGGGCGATCGCTTATTTTTCATGCAGCGGCGACCAGCGGAAGCCGGCGGCGATGGTGGGCCGGTAGTATTCGCGCTGGACCATGTATTGCGGGCTGCCGTTATAGAAGCCGAAGACTTCGTTATTGATATTCAGGCCATACATGATGAACTCAAGTCCACGCGCCAAGCGGACGCTGCCTTGAGCATCGAATTGGAGGTGGGCATAAAAGTAGTTGTCGCCGAACGGACCCTTTATGCCGCCATAAGCGCCGTCGGTGAACCCATACCCAGCGATATTTGCAGCGTTGTAGGACAAGCCAACGCGCATGGAGACGCGACCGCGGTCGTACGTTGGGCTGATGTTCCAGGTGTTAGGGGCGTTGCGAAGCAAGCGAGGATGATCCGTGCGGTTGAAATCGGGCCCCAAGGAGGCGCGTGAGGCGGTGTAGCCGTAATTTGCAGAAATGCCGAGGCCGCTGAACATGCCCGGTAGAAAAGACAGGTGCTGGAGGTATGCGGCTTCAAAACCATTGATCCAGGCGCTGCCCGCGTTGAGCGGCTGCGTCACTATGTCGCCAGCGAAAGGCGCGGGACACACGGTAGGCGGACCACACCTATGTTCAACGATGGGGTTGACGAGGTTCTTGTAGAAGTACCCGGCGGTAATCATGCCGAAGGGGTTTATGAAATGCTCGATCAGGACATCGACGTTGTCGGCCGTCTCCGGCTTGAGATTGGGATTACCGAGAGAGACCTGGTTGGGATTCACTGTTGTGTCGATGGTCTGGGCTTGGGCGATATCTTGTGGGTTGGGACGCGCGAGGCCGCGGCCGTAAGCCAGACGCAAATTCGTGTTGGGAGTCAATGCGTAACGCAGAGAAGCACTCGGCAGAACCTTTACATAGGACCCGTTGGCCTTCACGAAACCGGATGTAGTGACAGGGTTGCTGGGAGGAGGGCAGCTCGTCGACCCGGGGGGAGGGGGTGGATTGGGTGTAGGAACGCAATTGGTAACGGTTTGAAAGCTGGATGTATCCAGATTGGTGCCCTCGAAGCGGACGCCGGCGATCAGGCGCCAGCGGGAGGAAATGTCCAGAGTCTGCATGACATAGCCAGCAGAGACTTTTTCTATCAAATCGAAGTTGGCCTGATTTCCGCCTGCGGTGCTCGTCGCTGTGAATTGACCCAGATTGGCCTGCACGAAAGAAAAAATGTCCGGGAATGAGGGGTTTGGACCCAGTTTGTAGTCGCCCCCATAGTAGTTGTTGGTCGTAAATCTATTCGGAAATTGAGTCATCGAAATGTTTGCCGCGTTGGGCGACCAGTCGAGAACGAACTCGTTGTCGAACTTGTGAGCGTTGCGGAACTTTCCGCCGATTTCGGTGGTGGCGAGGCGCGAACCGATATGATAACGCTTGGCCATGGCGCCGGTAGCCTGAAGATTCAGTTGCGCCGTCATTCCTCTGTTCACATTAACGTCGCTTAAAGTGTAATTCGCTGCGTTATAGGCTTCGGTGAAACACGCGGGCGACCACTGGGGTACGTAAATGTTGGTGGTACTAGAAAGGCTTTGGCAGTTGCTGGTTGTCAGGTTAGTGGCAGCGAAGGAGGCGTTGTTGTTCCCGACTTGGCCCACCTGGCTGGAACGTGAAACGGAAAGGTCCCAGGTATACCAGGTTGTTGTAAGCACGTGCTTGCCACCGACGAGAATGCTGCCAATTGCGTAATCGGGCCGCCGTTGTTGAACGTTGGAAGAGGGCACGCCAGTGCAGCTCTCAATTCCGGTCGTCGAGTCAATCTTGCAGCCGTTGGAGCCTCCAAGTGTGATCCCATTAGGGAACCCAATAGGGTCCTGGATCGGAGTGTTGTCAGTCAACGAGTAGACCCAACGGTCGCCGTAGTTGTGAAAATCGGAGTAAAGGCCGCGAATGTAGAGGGTCGAGCCGTCCGACGGCTTGTAGTCGGCGCTTCCTGCCAGGCCCCAGCGGGTGCGGTAGTATACGTATTCGCGAATATCCGCGGCGTCGAAATGGCGCGCTTGTGATGGAGCGCCGAGGTTTGCAATGTCTGGAACTGGTTCTGTGTCGTCAATGCCACGGCCATTCCAGTCATACGAACCGCCGAGGAGAGCTCCAAAGCGCTTGTTGACACCAAAGCGCTGCCCGACGGTACCTGTAGTTTCAACGAGGTTACGACCATTTGCGATAGGAGTGTGACCGCCCATCCCACTCACATTGATTGTGGGGCGCTCTCCAGCGGTCTTGGTGACGAGGTTTATAGACCCACCGATGCCGTCGCCATCCATGTTGGCTTGCAAAGTCTTGTTGATTTCAACAGATTCGACGATGTCGGCGGGGATGGCGTCAAACTTGATCTGGCGAACCTGACTCTCCGGAGAAGGAACGTTGATACCGTCGATAGTAGTGTTAGTCAACCGTGGTTCGGTGCCGCGGACCTGCACGTACTTGCCTTCGCCTTCGTCGCGTTCAATGGTGACGCTGGGCAACCGGCCAAGAGCGTCGGCCATGTTGGCGTTAGGCAGACTGCGAATCACATCTGCCGTGAGCACCTGCACAACGTTATCGGCGCTCCGTTCGCGGTTGACCTCCTCGGCTTCGCCCGAGGCACGCTCGGCCGTAACCAAAACTTTGAGGTTCTGCGACTCCACCTCGAGCTTCCCATCGATACTCGCAGTTTGGCCAGCAGTGACATTCACGGATTTCGTCCAAGTCTCGAAACCAACGTAGCTGATTGAGAGCGTGTAAGTCCCTGGATCTAAATCGTTGATGAAGAATTGGCCTTTGGCATCTGAGACCACGCTCGCACCATTCGGCTGAACGCTAATCTGCGCCCCGATCAAGGCGCCTCCCGAACTATCCGTAACGCGTCCGGTGACGGCTCCCTTGCCGGACTGCGCTTGTGCAGATAGGGTTACCCACAGCGAGCAGGCTAGAACGACCAGAAAACTGCAAAACCTTCGCATAATTACTCCTCCACATTCGAGTTGATATAGATTCACGGTTCAGGGGCGAACGACCCGGAAAGTTCACCTCCGACAAGGGAGAACAGCGTTCAGATTCCTGAGCACACCCCGAAGGCCAGGCGAAGAGAGTAAACGTGAGATTTATTACTGCCCGATGACAGAGGAATGAGAATGGTATGAAACGAGCGGAGCATCGGACACGGATCGCACTCGAGCGATACCCACCGGCCAGTCCAGTCCCCTGGTTAGGGCGTATTAGTCTTGCGCGGGTGTCCGGGGCCGCAGGTAGAAATGAATGGCCGGGGTGAAAATTAGCGAAAGCACCATGGAGCTGAGCAAGCCGCCAATCACCGCGACGGCCAGCGGCTTCAGCATCTCCGACCCGGAGCCAATGCCAAACGCCAACGGCGCCATGCCGGCAACGGTGGCCAATGCAGTCATGGCGATGGGCCGCAGACGGCGGCGGCCTGCCTGAATCATGGCTTCTTCGGCGGCGAAGCCAAGGTCGCGGAAGCGATGCTCGGCGTCCAACAGCAAAATGCCGTTTTTCGCCACGATGCCGATCACCATGATCATGCCCATGAAGGACGCGACGTTGAACGTCATGCGCGTCACGAGAAGCCCGAGCAAGCCACCAAACGTCGAAAGCAACGCGGAAGCCAGAATTGCCATTGGCGCGGAAAAGGTCTGGAACTCAAATAACAAAACGGCGAACAGCAGTACCAGGGCGAGAAGGAGAACTTTCACCAGATCGCGGAACGACCTCTGCTGCTCCTGGTATTGCCCTCCGTAGTCCACTCGGATCGAAGACGGAAGATGCAAATCCTTGACGGCTTTCTGAACCGCGTCCATGCCTGAGCCAAGGCCCACACCTTCAAAGCGGCCGATGACTTCCACGAGACGCTGGAGGTTTTCGCGGCGGATTTCGGTCTGTCCCGGGTCGGCACTGACGCGCGCAAGAGAACCGAGCGTCGCGGTCCGCCCGGTTTGACTGGCCAAGAGTGTGTTGCTCATGCGTTCCAACGTGCCATGGTTTTGTTCGGGAAGTCGCACGCGAATCGTGTACGCGCGATCGTTGATAACCACAGGCGTGGTGGCCGGTTCACCCTCCAGAATCGCGGAAGCGTCTACGGCCACTTCCTCAGGAGTAAAGCCCGCGCGGGCGGCGACGGAGGGATCGACCTGATAGGTTACGGCAGGACCGCTGATGGTGTTTTCGATGCCATTGAGGACGTCCACGACAGGATGGGTCTTGCCAATCTCAATTTTCTGGATGGCTTCAGCCACACGGGGTGCGTTGGCGGCAAGGAGACTGGGATCCTGAGAAAACAATTTAATGACAATGGGTTGCGGCTCGCTAGTAAGGTCTCCAATCATGTCCTGAAGAACCTGGACGAACTCTACTTTGGTGGCGGGTTCCGTCTGCTCAATTTCCTTGCGGATATCGTCCATGATTTCTTCGATCCCGCGCTTGCGATCGCGCTTGAGTTTGACGGTAAAGTCGCCGCGGTTGGATTCTGTGACGGCGGCAAGGCCAAGCTCGAGGCCGGTGCGGCGTGAAGTGTTTTCGACTTCAGGCTGCGATCGGACGATTTCTTCAATGTGCAGCAGGATGCGGTTGGATTCCGCAAGCGAGCTTCCTGAGGGCGTCCAGTAATCGAGAATGAATCCGCCTTCGTCCATGTCGGGAAGCAAGCCCGTCTCGAGCGACAGATAGCAGATGACGGAGAGTGCGATGATTACCGCAGAGCTCACCACCAGCACCCACGGCCTCTTCAAAATGGATTGCATCGTTCGCCCATAGAATTCCACGATGCGGCCAAAAAAGCCGGAAAGATGCGCTTCCTCGGTAGCCAGCAACTTGGCTGCGTCCGGTCCTTCGCTCGTCGAAGGCGTTGTCTGGCCGGTGTCGCGGCGGCGTACCAGATACTGGCTGAGCGTTGGGGTCCAGGTGAGCGCGAGAAGCAACGACGTGAACAAGGCAACGGTCATGGTTATTGCGAGCGCACGGAAAAAGCTGCCAATTACGCCCGTAATGGAGATGAGCGGAAGAAAAACGACGATCGGCGTAATCGTGGATCCAATAAGCGGCACGGTCAGTTCGCGCAAGGCACTCTGGATGGCCTGGAAACGTGTTTGCCCCGCGTCGAGGTGCAAGACGATGTTCTCGAGCACCACGATGGCATCGTCGATGACTAAACCGACGGCTGCCGCCAGGCCGCCAAGAGTCATCAAATTGAAACTCTGACCTGTGAACTTAAGGACAATGAAGGTGATGAACAGCGTTACGGGGATTACCAGTCCCGCCACCAGCGACGTGCCCCAGTCACGCAGGAAAAGGACCAGGATGACGGACGAAAGCACAATGCCGATAAGGACGGCGTCGCGAACGCTGGCAATGGACTCGCGCACGATGGTCGATTGGTCGTAGAACGGCTCCATGTGCACGCCCGGTGGCAGGGTCGGCTGAATCTCGGCCATTTGCGTGTGGACTTCGTTGGCAACGTCCAACGTGTTGCTTTCTGGCTGGCGATTCACATTGACAAGCACGGCCGGCTTGCCGTTGGCCGTCACGATAGTGTAGACGGGAGCAACCCCCGGCGCGATCTTGGCAATATCGCCTAGCCGAAGCGGGACGCCTGCCGGCGACGTCTTGACAACAATTTGCCCAATCTGTTCCGGAGTGCGCACCATGCCGCTCACCAGGCCGAGCACCAATCTGTGCTGGTCCTCGATCAGCCCCGGAGAATCGATAAGGTTCGTGCGACGAATCGCTTCCAAGATGTCGTTGACCGTCACGCCCGAGGCGAGCAAACGGGCCGGGTCCGCGGTGACATGGAATTCCGGAACACGACCGCCCTGCACCAGCACGGAAGCCACGCCATCGAGCCGATTCACGCGCGGTTTTATGTCGTAGGTGGCGATTTCCCATAGTTTGTCCGCTGGGACCGAATCCGAGGTCAGGCTGTAACCGATGATGGGAAACGCGGCAAACGTGAGGCGATGCGTTTGCACTTTGGCCGTGGGCGGCAGTTCGGATTGCAGCCGCGCCACGACGGCGTCCACACGTTGCAGCGTGAGGATCATATCGCTGCTCCAGTCGAAGAAGAGATCGACCTCGGCCGAGCCGCGGCTGGTAATCGATTGAACTTTTTGCAAACCCGGCACGCTGTTGACGGCTTCTTCGAGATGACGCGTGATAGTGACGAGCATCTGGTCGATGGGCATGACTCCGTTATCAACGCCGATGACGATGCGAGGAAAATCGGTATTCGGGAAAACGGCAACCGGAATAGAGAAAGTGAGATAAGCGCCGACCAGAGTCAGAGTAACGATTAGAAAGAGAATGGGGCGCGAAAGACGCTTAAACCAGGGAATATCCAGGTGGTTCGATGGTGGTGCGACGTGCGGTGAATCGGGCGGGAGATCCATGCACGCTTACTCCTTGTCCTTGGCTTCGGGCTTTTCGGGGCCGGCGGGCTTCCCTGCTTTATCGGGTTTGTCCCCGCTCTCTTTTTCGGCGGCCTCCGGCGCAGCGATTTTGATTTGGGTGTTGTCCGGCAAAGCATATCCGCCGGAAGTGATCACAGGGTCGTTGACGACGACGCCGCTGACAATTTGCGTGAACTCCGGGTTGCGCACACCGGCCTGGACCGTTTTGAGGTGCGCGTGACCGTCGGAGCCGGCGAGAAGAACGTAGTCCGCGCCATCGGAGTTTTTGAAGACCGCCGGTGTTGGAACGACCAGGGCGTCCTTCACGGTTTTCGCGGTCATGGAGACCTCGACTGTCATGCCTGGTTTGAGCGCGGGATTGGGTTTCGACGCTTCCACCCAAACTTCGATGGTGGTGCTGCCTGGATCGAGCGCCGGACTGACCAGACTGACGCGGCCTTTGATGGGTTCGTCGAGGCCGGGGACTTTCAGTTCCGCCGGATTCCCTACTTTCAGAACGGCGGCTTCGGATTGTGGGATGTGCGATTTCGCAATCAGCCGCGAGAGATCCATCACCGTCAGGATCGGCTGGTTGGCGGTGGCGAGATCACCTACGTAGAGCGGGCGATCAGTCACCACGCCGTCAATAGGGCTGCGAATTTCGGAATAGCTGAGCAACGCCTCGGCGCCACGATACTTGCCTTCCGCTGATAAGCGCGAGCCCTGCGCGGACTTCAGCGCCTGTTCTTTGCCCAGCCGCTGCAAATCTGCCAGTTGACGCTGCGCCTGTTCATTCAGGCTGCGGGCTTGCGCCAGGGCCACCTCCGCGGAATCGAAATCGCGCCGCGGCAGAGCGCCCTGCTGAAACAATTCCTTGCGGCTGTCGTAGACTTTTTGGGCGGCATCGAATGCCAACTTCGCGGACAGCGCGTCCAGCTCCGCTTTCTGGAGCTGTTGGGGAACGCCGGCATTGACCGTAGTGGTATAGGCGGCGTCGGCCTGCTGGAAATCGCCCTTGCTTGACTCCGCTGCTGCCGCCAAGTCCTTGTTTTCCAGAAGCAAAAGCAGCTGGCCTTTTTTCACGCGGCTGCCGCGCTGCACGAGAAATTCCTTCACCGTTGAGGTAATTTTGGGGGCTACGGTCGCTTGCTGCAGCGGATAGACGACCGCCTCGGTGGAAACAGTTTGTGAGATGGTCTCGCGCTTGGCGGGCGTGGTCTGTACGGTGACCACCGGCTCCTTTTCCTTCTCGTCCTTGCTGCATCCGCTCGTAAAAATCAGCGGGGTCGCAATAACCAGCAGAAGAAATGCCGAGAGATAGGCTCGACGCGTTGGAAGATTCATCGTTTTTTTCATGGAGCGGTCAGCACTCCCGTAAGAGTTTGCAGATTCGCCAGCGCCACGCGATAGCGCACAGCGCCATCCTGATAAGCGAAACTTGATTGCGAAAAAGTCGATTGCGCATCGACAACTTCCAGAACCGTTGCTTCTCCGCTTTTGTAGCGCAGCGTGGTCAGCCGCAGGCTTTCGTCGGCAAGTTCGGCGGAGCGGTTGAGGCCGCCTAGTTCATTGAGGGCGGTCTCCGCCTCCGCGTAAAGAGATTTGATTTCAGCGAGCAGCTTGCGCTGCGCGAGAGAAAGTTCTCGCTGAGCCTGGGAACGCCGGAGTTCGGCTTGTTTGATACGGCTCTGCGTGGAACCCCAGTTCCAAATGGGAATGTTTATGGTGGCCGAAGCGGAAGAGCCAAGATTCGAAACTCCGTTCGGGCCGTTCACGGCAAATTGCTCGGCGTCGATACCGTACCAATAGTCGAGGCTCAGCGATGGCAAATATCCTGCGCGCGCGCCGGTTACGTCGGCACCCGCCGCGTGGACCGCTTCGAGGGCTGCGCGAACATCCGGATTCTCTCGCGCCGCCTGCTGCTGGACTTCACTCAGTGTGGGGAGCGGAACAGCCGAGTGCAAATCGTCGGCAACTTCGTAGTTATCGTTGAAATCCGGAAAAATCAGTACCGCCAGATCAAGGCGAGCGTTGAGCAGGCCCAGCTGCGCTTCCTGCAATTGCCGACGGCGCTCTTGCATTTGCAATTCGGCTTTGATGACGTCGGAATGCGCCACTTCGCCGCCGTGTTCCAGGTCCTGCGTCAGTTTGAAGAAACGGTCGCCCTCGTCCGCCGTTTTCTGTGCGGACTGGAACTTCTGCTGCGCGGCGGCGACGGCATAAAAACTCTGAACAACAGTTACGACCAGTCCGCGCGAGGCAATCTCCGCGCGCGCACGCGCAGCGGCGGCTGCCGCCGAAGCACGGCGAAAATTCGAAACGCTCGCGAGGTCCAGCACTTCATGAACATTGCCCTGGCTGATGTATTCATGCGCGGCATTGTTGGCGATGAACTTGGGGTTGCCGTTCTGGTTCAATTGGGTGTAAAGAGCCTGATTGTTGAAGTTCACGCTGGGAAGCAATGCAGCCCCAGCCTGGAAGCGATCCTGGCGCGCGATCGCGGAATCGGTCAGCGTGGATTGAAATTGCACGCTGTTCTTCCGTGCGCGCGCGAGTGCGTCTTGCAGTGTCAGCCGGACCACCGCCGTTTTGCTGTCCGTTCCCTGCTGCGGGTTTTTTGCGGGCGCAGTCTCCGCCGAGCTATTGGGCTCTTGCCCCGTCGCGGGTCCACCACAGAACAACGCGACGCTGGCCGCCAGAATCCACGAAAGAGCGCATTGGCGATACAACTTCATAAATCTTGGCTCCTATGCCGCGCGCACCCATGTGCCAGCGGGAAGAATTGAGGTTAACGAGACTAACCTAAATACAGGATTAACGGGTAGTTGCAGGGCTTGCCGAGTCCGCTGGCAGATAGGCGGTGAAGGTGCTCCCTTGGGAATCAGAGCGGGTCAGTTCTAGGCGGCCGTGGTGGGCCTCGGCAATCCAGCGGGAAATGGAAAGCCCGAGACCCGCGCCCCCGCCGTCGTTTTCCGAACGAGAGCGGGCCTTATCGGCGCGGAAAAAACGCTCAAAAATGCGTGGTTGCAGATCGGCCGGAATTCCAGTCCCGGAATCAGCAATGGTCAGGACATATTCGTCATCGGCTCGACGGCAGGCTACGCTGACGCGTCCTCCATCAGGGGTGTATTTGATGGCGTTGTCCAAGAGATTCAAGATCATGCGGCGAAGCAGCGATTCGTCCGCGCGGATCGGCGACTCCGGCGCGACATCAAAATTCAGCGAGATGTTCTTGGCCAAAGCCAGCGAGCGCGCCGCATGCACGGACTCGCCGATAAGCTCATCGAGATAAAAATCCTGTGGTTGGAGCGGATACTGGCCGGCGTCTGCCCGCGTCAGTGTAAAAAGGTCTTCAACAATATGCGTGAGCCGCTCGGCTTCCTGGTGAAGCACACTTAGAGACTCACGATATTCCTCAAGAGAGCGCGCCTGTTGCGAGAGCGCGACCTCCGCTTCGCCCCGCAAAATCGCCACCGGCGTGCGCAATTCGTGCGACGCGTCGGCCATAAACCGCCGCTGGCGTTCGAAGGATTCGCCGAGCCGGTCGAGCAGGCTATTGAAAGATTGCGCCAGTTGTCCCAGTTCATCGCGTTCATTTTGTACCGCCAGGCGCTCGTGAAGATTCGCGGAGCCGATTCGTCCCGCCTGGCTGCTCATGGCCACGACGGGAGCGAGACTCTTGCGCGCGAGAAAGTAGCCGCCGGCGCTGGCGAGAAGCAAAGCGAGGGGAATCGTCCAGGCAAAGGTGGCACGAATATCTTCGAGCATTTCTTCTCGCGCGTGCAGCGACTGGAGAGCAATGAGTGTGCAAAGCTGATTGTGCAAGGAAATCTTTCGCGAGAATCCGCGATAGCCGTTCCTCCCGCCTCTCAACGAGATGAAAACGCTGTCTGAACGTGACGATGCCTGAACTCTACGAGGGAAAGAAACACCGTGAAGCGCTTCGTCGAGCGTGAATTTATCAACGGGCGCGGCGGCGGGAAGATCCCAGGAGCTCACCACAGGCTTTCCGGAGGCATCGAGCAAAATAAAAGTGTGATCCTTGAATCGGTGCTCGAAAATAGCTTCTGTCCCCGCGCTTTTCAGATCCTCGGGCCCCGGTTGATCTTTCAGCTCTGCTTGCAACGTGGTTACGAAGGCGTCAGACAGTTCCACAAGATCGCTGTCCGTCCGCTGCCTGCTGTTCCTCGAGTAAATGAAGTAGGTGACCGCAGCAACTAGAATCAGCACGAGCGCGAGGACGCTGGTGTACCAGAACGTGAGCCGTACGCGGACGGAATCAAGCATGGCTCTTCCGGACGGGAGAATTTGTTTTGGCACGATGACGCGGCGAAACATTTTCATCTGCCGCGTCCGCAGCGGCGGAGTCAGGCAAAGAACTGAGAAGGTAGCCTGCGCCGCGGCGCGTCTGGAGCAGCGGCTTGGTGGAATCCGCGTCAATCTTCCTGCGCACACGATTGACGTAGACTTCGATCAAATTCGAGAAGGGATCGAACGTCTCGTCCCAAACGTGCTCGGCGATTTCCGCGCGTCCCACGACGCGGCCGGCATTGCGTGCGAGAAATTCCAGGAGGGCATATTCTTTGGCGGTCAGCGTGATATTGCGGCCGGCGCGCGAAGCACTCTGCGCGGCCGTGTCCAGGACCAGGTCCGCGACAATAACTTTTGCCGGACGGAGTTCGGCGGAACGGCGCAACAAGGCGCGCAGCCGCGCGAGCAATTCGCGAAATTCGAACGGCTTCGTCAGGTAATCGTCAGCGCCATGATCCAGGCCGGTGATGCGATCTTCCACAGCATCGCGCGCGGTCAGCATGAGGATGGGCATACGCTGCCCGGTTTTGCGCAATTCGCGGCAGACGGCGAAACCATCGCGGCCCGGGATCATCACATCGAGAATCACCAAATCGTAGTTGTTGATGGCCGCCTGATACAACGCATCGTCGCCGGTCCCAGCGACATCCACGGCGTATGCCTGTTCTCGCAGGCCCTTGGCCACAAACCGCGCAATGCGCGCATCGTCTTCGACGAGCAGAAGCCTCATAGAGGCATCATACGGCAGGTACAATGAAAAGTGAGATACTTGCTGGCAGTCCGCGGTTCAAGTTCCCCTTGTTTCCGCGAGATTGATTCGCGAATAAGGCATAGTGGGAAGGCTGCACCAAAGAAAGTCCCTCAAGCATCAAAACGAATATGAAGGTCAGAAAGGCCGCCCCGGAACAATTTGATTGTACTCGAACGGTCGTGCGGCCTTTTGGCTGTATGGAGCTTTGGGCTGGTAATGAGAAGGCACACCGCTCCCTGGACCTTGCGGGGCTGGAAAGCGATGTCATCGCCGTGCCCGCCGGAGGCGATGAAGGCGGTGATCTCTCCGCAGTATTTTCCTGTAGCGACAATCTCGCCCGCGTAGTTCTCGCAGATTGCGTCGGCCACGGCTACACGGCAGCCGGTGTGGCGCGGCATGTCCATCACCTGCTGCATAAGTTCCAGGACATTCGAGACACGGCGGGGCTGCTCGCGGCGCTGAATGACGCTTTTACTCTTTCAAATGAAAATTCGGATGGTCCGCTGCGGCTGACGACGGTGGTCACAGGAACCTTCGACGGAATCAGCGGCGAATTCAATTTTGCTTATGCGGCGCACCCGCGGATGCTTCTCTGGCGCGAGCAAGAGAGGCGATTCGTGGAGCTAGGGGAAGGGCTGGAAGGGCTGCCGCTGGGATTTATCACGGGCGAAACCTATAACCAACAGAGCGTGAGGCTGAATCACAACGACATGATTCTGGCATTCTCCGATGGAGCCACGGAAGTTCGCTCGCCGGCAGGGGAACAACTTACTTCGAAGGGCTTTTTGGCGCTTGCGCAAAATGCATTGTGCGGTTTGCCACAGCCGCTGGTGCTTCAGGATTTTTCGCGCGCGCTTCTTGATGGTGTGTATCTCTACCGCGGCCAGGACGGCAATTTGGAAGACGATGTAACGCTGCTCACGCTTCGCCGCGTGGCCCAGGAGCATTGAGAGAAGTGCAGCGTCCAATTTGCAAACTGTTTCTGGCTATTTAGCGGGATGGGAAGCGAAATACTGTTCCAAACTATCTACAACTTCTTTGACGCCGTGCTGCACGTTTTTATCCAAAGCCGCGACGATGGCAGGGACATCCTTGCCGCTGGCCGGTTCGTCATGAGTGTAGTAATGATTCCAAACGGTCGCGCCTGACTTTATATCCCGCATTTCAAATTCCATCGTGACTCTCGTGGACATCGCTCCGCCCTCTACTTCCTTGAAATCATACAGTCGCCCGCGAATCGCGAAGTCTCCGGTCACATTGCTGCGCCGCATATAGACGGCGCGATAGTGGCCAGTAGCGCGCAACTCCCGCAGAAGTATTTCCTGAATCATCTCCGCGGGAGGTTCCGCCCAGCGTTGAAATTCGTAGGTGCCCAATTGCTCCGGCCCGTTGCCGTAGACAATGCGATCCTCTCGATACAAATGGGAAGTTACTAGTCCTCCCAGGAGCAACCTAACGGGAACCGCACCCGGCTTTTCTACGTCACCGGCATCTGTGGGAACTGTAAGCTGATAATATTTCACCGCGCGGGCGGCGCCGCAGCCGGTGAGGGAGCCGGCAATCAGCAAAAAAACAGCTAGGCAGCCTATCTTGGCCGGTGAGCAGGAGAATTTGCTGCGGTCGATTCGCGGTTTGTTTAAATCGCGCATGTCCATGTTTGGTGGCACTGGGCTCATTGTTTTTCTCCGGGTTTGTGCTCTGGGGGAGTGGCAGCGCGAATGAGCGTGTACGGTCTGGTCTTGATGGTGTTGGTAAATTCCTTGAGATTCTGACTCACGTGGCGGAGGTTTTCCAGCAATTCATCGATGTTGTCGGAATTCACGTCGAGCGTCTGGTCCAAACGGCCCGTCAAATCGCTCACCGTCGCGAGCGATTCACGCAAATCTTTTACGGCTTGTCGTAGGTCGGCGCGATTCTCCCCGATCAGAGTATCGATGTGATTCAGCGCTTCATTGGCCTGCGCGGAGGTCTTCCGCAGGTCATCGAGCAGTGGATCCAGTTTCCGGCTGGCAGAATTCAGATTCTGGACCGTTGCTTTTACCGGCCCGCGATTTTCCGCGATCATGCCCCGCGTGTCAGCAAGCGTGGCGGAAAGATTCTCGCGGTTCTTGTCGTTGATCAAATCGTTCACGCGATTCACCGTTACCTTAAGCTCGGTAGCACGGTCATCCAGTGTTTTCAAGAGCTGCTGTGCCTGAGGTGCGATTTCGTTGACTTTGGCCGTCAGGGCGTTGAAATCCACGTAGGGATCGGATGCCAGGATTGCTCCCGTTGATGCAAGCGCGGCCTTTTCACTCCCGGGAACAATTTCCAGATGATTGTCTCCCAGCGGGCTCAAGCTCATGATTTTCACGTGGCTGTCTGTTTTCACGGGCAGTCCGGACCGCACGCTGAATGTGATTTCAATTCGTGATGGATCTTTTGGATCGAGCTGCAGCTTCTCCACCCGGCCCACTTTGGGGCCGCCTGCATACCGTACGGTGGCTCCCGGTTCCAGCCCGCCCGCAAAGGGAAAGTACGCGCGGTAGGTTGCCGCCGCGCCGCCAAAGGCACCGCTGAGCGCGAAAACCGTGGCTATAAGCACGGCGGTCGCGATCAGTACAAAGAGGCCTACCATGGCCTGCTCGCGTTTCGCTTCCATCACACACCTCTCTTGCCCGCCGCACCGCGGCCAGGCCGGTTATCTTCCGTCAGCATTTGCAGATAGTCCAGTTCCTGCGAGACTTCCGGCTCAGCAATCCGGTCCAGGAATTGCCGCACTCGCGGATGCGTGCTCGCGCGCATCTCTTCCGTGGTGCCGATGGCAACCACAATTCCTTTGTCGATCAGGACCATGCGATCCGCAATCAGAAACGCGCTGGCCAATTCGTGGGTGACCACGACGACGGTCATGTGAAAGGCCTTCTTCAATTCAAGGATCAGCTCATCCACGCCTGCGGCGATGATGGGATCCAATCCTGCCGAAGGCTCATCGAAAAAAAGAATTTCCGGATCCATGGCCAGCGCGCGAGCCACCGCGGCGCGTTTCTTCATTCCACCGCTGAGCTGCGACGGCATGTAGTTCTCATAGCCGGACAAACCCACCTGGTCCAGCTTCAAGCGCAAAATGATTTCGATCGTGGAATCTTCGAGCTTGGTGTGTTCGCGCAGCGGAAGCGCCACGTTTTCTCCCACGGTCATGGAGCCGAACAGCGCTCCTCCCTGGAATGACATTCCAATCTTTTTCCGGATTTCGTCCATTTCAGCCTCGGAAATCACGGCCAGGTTCTTCCCTTTCAGCCAAATCTCCCCGGAATCCGGCTTTTCCAGGCCCACCAACGTTCGCAGCAGAGTGCTTTTCCCCGACCCGGAACCGCCGAGGATGACCAACGTCTCGCCACGCATCACGTCAAAACTGATACCGTGAAGAATTTCCCGCTCGCCGTAGCTGACGCGAAGATTTCGCAACGAAATCATCGGCTCGGATGGAACCGTCGGATTGCCTTCTTCATCCATTTCGTTGCGCCTCCTCCTACCGTCCGCTCACAAAGAAAAAGAGCGCGGTAAAAATGACGTCCACAAAGATCACCAGAAAAATGGAAATGACCACGGCACGCGTGGTTGCTTGGCCCACCTGCTCCGCACCGGCGCCGGTGGAGAGCCCTTCGTGGCATCCCACCGCGGTAATCGTAACGCCGAACATGACGCTCTTGATTAGCCCGGTCACGATGTCACGCAGGAAAAGCGCGTCCAAGGAGGCCTGGATGTACCGAGCCAAGGTGAAATCCGCTTGCGCCACCCCGAAGAGCGCTCCGCCAAGAATTCCCATGGAGTTCGCCCAAATCGTAAGGCATGGGAGCATCACTGCCATGGCCAAAAACTTGGGCGTGACCAGAAAATGAATCGGATTGATGGCCATCGTTTCAAGCGCGTCGATTTCCTCCGTGACCTCCATGGTGCCGATTTCCGCGGCGAACGCGGAGCCGGATCGCCCAATCACCACGATGGCGGTAATCAACGGTCCCAGCTCCCGCGTCATCGAAATGGCCACGGCGCTCGCTACGAAATTCAACGCCCCAAACTTGCGCAGCTCGTAAGCGCCTTGTAGCGCGAGAATCAGCCCGATGAAAAACGTAATGAGAGAAAGGATCGGCAGCGCGCGTACCCCGACCTGCATGGCTTGGGAAATAGCGCGCTGCACGCGAACGGGCTTGCCGGCGAATGGAGCGATAAACGCGAAGTAGGCCGCGCGGCCCGCAAGCGACGCCAGCGCGCCGAGATACGCAAGCCCGTCCGTTACCGATCCCCCGATTTGATTCGCTAGTTCCACGGTCTGTTCAACGGACTTTCAGGGCTTGCGGAATCGGCAGCCTCAAGGAGCCACGGCCTGGTCTTCGCTGTCGTACGTCTCAAAAATCTTCAGCAGCCTGGAAAGCTGCAGAACCTCCCTCACCGTCGTATTCAGGCCAAACAAAACCAAACGCGCACCCACGTCACGCGATGCTTTGAGCCCTTCCACCAACGACGCCACGCCCGAACTGTCGATGTATCGCACGGCTTTCAAGTTCAGCACCACCCGCGGCATGCGCAGCTCGCGCAACTCGCGCAGAAGCGCTTTGCGCAATTCGGGCGAAGTCGACAGGTCGATGTCGCCCGTCACGTCGAAAATTGTGATCTTTTCCAAATGGCGCGCCGAAATCTGCACAATCGCTTCTCCTCAGGAGTCTTTCCGTGGCTCCGTCACGTGAAGAAACTTCAGCATACGCAGCTGATTCTTGCCAATCTTGCGCCGGAATTCTACTGTATCCATGCTTTCGCGGATAAAGTGCAAGCCCAGACCGCCCGGCTTCACCTCCTCGAGCGCGCGCCCGCACAATTTTGCGCCGTCAACCTTCAAGCCGCGATCTTCGACCAGAATTTCAAGAGCTTCCCGGCTAGCGCCATTTTGGCGCACTTGAATGCGTCGGCAAGTTAGTTCGATGGGGCGCTCCGCCTCGCCGCCGTAAGCGTGACGAATGATGTTGGTCAGCGCTTCATCCACCGCGAGCACCACCGCTCGGCACTCCGCTTCGGGAAATCCCAGTTTCTCGGTAAGCTGCCCCAGACCGGCGCGCACCACGCAGAGCATCTCCGGATTGCTCCGCAACTCCAGTTTCAGCAGCATGCTTTCCCGGTTCACGTTAATGCTCGCTCCTGTTTCAGCAACCGTTTTCTGAGAACTCCATTTTCAGGGATTTGATGATACAGCAAACCGATTGGCTACAACTTTCTCTGGGCAGAATAGAAGGATTTGCGAGCGAGGGCTACGAAAAGAAAACAGCAGAAGAAGTTTGGCGGACGGGCCTGTAAGCCGGATTTTGTGCCGCGCACAAGCCGCAAAACGGCCTGCGCGCGCGGCGATCATTCCTCTAGGTCGCGGTTCGCACCGTGACTCCAGCAGCCTACCCGAGGGTTTTCATCCGCGATGGCTTCCGCCACCGCGAAAGGAGTGCGTTCGATCGCTCGAACGCTGACTCAGCGAGCCGGGCCGGCTCTCCCCTCCTATTTGGCCTTGCACCACGCGGGGTTTTCCGTGCCCCCGGTGTTACCACCGGAGCGGTGGGCTCTTACCCCACCTTTTCACCCTTGCCAAACGTTGCGTGCCTGTGGAGTCCGGCCTTTAGCCCGGCCCCACTCGAAGACGTCTCGCAGGTTTCCCTGCGCGATGCCACCGTGCTGCGCTCCGCCGGCGGTCTATTCTCTGTGGCACTTTCCGTAGCGCCTCGAGTGGCACAGGCTTTAGCCTGTGCTCCCCGATTCGCCCCCTGGCGTTACCAGGCGCGTTGCCCTGTCAAGAGTTCCGTCAATCATTCCGCAGCCGCCTCGCGGCGTCTGCACAATGATCAACGTGCCTCAGGACGGTGTCCGGACTTTCCTCCCGTCCCAGCTTCGTAGCGGCGGCTTTACGCCGCCACTCCTCCGCCGGAACCAGCGATCACCCGGCCCGCCCGCCGTTCCTATTATACACCGGAGAACGTACGGGATTTGTACTTGTTCAGGACAGAAATGAAACCTACAATTCGCCCAATGAACGTCCGCGAAGCCAAGGATTTTCTAGTCGCGCAAACTGCCGAGCAGGCCGCGCTTGAGGGAGTGCCTCTCTCCGAACTTGAAAAACGCATGATGTATTTCACAGAGACCGGCGAATGCCCGGAAGATCCTCTTGCTCTGAACGGGGAATTTGAGAAGGAGTACGAGAATGATGAATACGAGACAAAAGTCAAAAAGCTACTCGCGAACGCGCATCATCGGCTAACGGAAGAGCGATCTTCTGCAGTCGCGCAATGGGACGAAAGCCTAAAGGCTCTAGACCAGACAGACGATTACATTCTTATTCTGTGCGACCGAAGTCCGTTTGCAAGACTTGCAAACCCTAAAGCGCTTCCGTCAGTGCTAATGTTCGTGTTCCGACTAGGACTCCTTGTCTTAGCCGCTTACGCGGCCTGGAACTTCCTGAAATTCTTGCTAAGGTTAACCGGCGTTTCAGGAGCTTCACTGTTCGGCGTGATCTTTGTGATTCTATTCTTAGCTGTCGCTATACGCCCGAAGATCGCAACCGAACTCACTGCCCGCCCTATGGCGTGGCTGACTCTTTTTTTGTTCAGGAAACGTGACTCTGACGCAGACCGTACTGAATAAAACTATAAACCCAGCAGTTTCTCGAATTCTTTCTCACTCAGAATCGTTACTCCGAGTTCCTCGGCTTTGTCGTATTTGGAGCCGGGGTCGGTGCCAACAACGACGTAATCCGTTTTTTTGCTGACCGACCCGGAAACCTTTCCGCCGTGTTGTACCACTAGTTCGCCAGCTTCCTCGCGAGAACGATTCGCCAGCCCTCCCGTAAATACAAAACTCTTCCCCGCCAGCTTCTGGCTCTTAACCACGCGCTTCTCCGCCGTCGGATGCACACCCACCTTGTTCAGCTTCTTAATGAGTTGCCGATTCGCCGCCTCCGAAAAAAACTCCACAATGCTCGCCGCCACCTTCGGCCCAACCTCCGGCACTTCCTCAAGCTCTTCTTCCTTCGCCCCCGCCAATTCCTCCAGCGAAGAAAAGTGTTCCGCCAGCAATTGCCCCGTCCGCTCCCCCACAAACTGAATTCCCAGCGCGTAAATCAGCCGCTCCAACGAATTTTTCTTGCTAGCCTCAATCTCCTCCAACAAATTCTGCGCCGATTTTTCCGCCATGCGCTCCAGCCCAGCCACCGCGTCTTCCTTCAGCGCATACAGATCCGCGACATCCTTGACCAGCCCCTTGTCCACAAGCTGGTCCACAATCTTGTCGCCCAGCCCGTCAATATTCATCGCGTGCCGCCCTGCAAAATGCAGAATCGACTCTTTCCTCTTCGCCGGGCACGCCGCATTCACGCACCGGTACGCCACTTCCCCTTCCACGTGATGAATCGCGCTCCCGCATTCCGGGCAATGCTTCGGCATGCGAAACGGCTTCCGCCCCTTCCCTTCTTTCACCAATTTCAGCACGTGCGGAATCACTTCCCCCGCGCGTTCGATCAGCACGGTGTCGCCAATCTGCAAGCCCAGCCGCTCGATTTCATCCATGTTGTGGAGCGTGGAACGGCTGACAGTGACGCCTCCCACCTGCACCGGCTCCAGCACCGCCACCGGCGTCAGCGTCCCCGTGCGCCCCACTTGCACGATGATGTCGTTCACCACCGTCGTCTCTTGCCGCGCCGGATACTTATAAGCAATCGCCCACCGCGGCGCCTTCGACGTGAATCCCAGCTCATTCTGTATGGGAATCGAGTTTACTTTCACCACCACGCCGTCAATCTCATAAGCCAGCTTCTCCCGCTTGGCGTCCCAATCGTCGCAGTAGGCCGTCACCGCCTCGATCCCCGCGCAAAGCTTCCAATCATCCGAAGCGCGGAACCGCAATTGCTTTAATGCCTGGAGGGACTCCGAATGCTTGCCGAACGGCACTTTTCCATCCACCAGCAGGTAGTACGCGAAAAAATCCAGCCGCCGCGCCGCCGTAATCGCCGGGTCGAGCACGCGCACCGCGCCCGCCGCCGAGTTCCGCGCATTCACAAAAATCTTTCCGCCAATCTCCTCCTGCTTCCGGTTCAGCGCCTCGAAAGCCTTCTTCGTCATCATAATTTCGCCGCGCACTTCAAAATCCGCCCGCAGTTTGTTCTTCTTCAACACGCTCGCATCCACGCGCAACGGAATCGACCGGATCGTTTTCACGTTCGGCGTAACGTCCTCGCCTGTCGTTCCATCTCCACGAGTCACGCCCCGCGCCAGCACGCAACCTTCGTATTGCAGCGAAATGCTCAAACCATCAAATTTATGCTCCGCAATGTATTCGATTTTTTCCTGCCCGCTTCCCTCGCGCACGCGCCGGTCCCAATCCCGCAAAGCGTCGTACGAAAACGCGTTGTCCAGGCTGAGCATCGCCCGCGCATGCTGCACCTTGGTGAATCCCTCGCGCGGCGCTCCGCCCACGCGCACAGTCAGCGAATCCGCCGTCACCAGCTCCGGATGCGCGGTCTCCAGCTCTTTCAGCCGGTTCATCATCCGGTCGTACGCCGCATCCGAAATCTCCGGATCATCCAGCACGTAATACCGGTATTCGTGGTAGCGCAGCTTCTCGCGAAGCTCTTCAATTTCTTTTTTCACGTTGGCAGGCGCGGCTTTGGCCATGAAACCCCTCGATACCTTTCTTGCTTGTCATTCCGAGGCCGCGCATTTTGCGGCCGAGGAATCTGCTTTTGCCTTCTTCGCGCAACGCTCCAGAAACGCTGCGCGAATTCGCTTGGTATTATATAGAATGAATGTCTTGCCGCACGAACGCGGCATACGCGGACCCTCATACGGATGATTGATGACCACTGATTTGCGAAATGCGCTTCTGATTCACAACCCCAACGCCGGAAATGGCGGCGAAAAGCGGCGCCACGTGCTGGACACGGCCCGCCACATTTTCGCTTCGGGCGGCATCCATTCCGATCTTGCCGAAACCACCGGCCCGGGACACGCCACGGAAATCGCGCATCGCGCCGCAACCGAAGGCCGCGGCCTGGTCATCGCCTGCGGCGGCGACGGAACACTCAACGAAATTGTCAACGGCCTCGCCGGGCACCAGAACGGCCACCGCGTCCCGCTCGCTCTTCTTCCCGGAGGCACCGCAAATATTCTCGCTAAAGAATTGGACTTGCCCTGGGACATCCCCAGCGCCGCTGAACGGCTGGTCCACGGCACCGTCAAAGAAATCGCCCTTGGCCTTGCCACTCCACTCGAACACCCCGAAAAGAAAAAATACTTTCTCAGCGTGGGCGGCGCCGGCCCCGACGGCATGATCGTCTATTCCCTCGACCTCGACCTGAAAGCCCGCCTTGGCATTCTGGCCTACTGGTGGCAAGGCGCCCGCGAAGTGTTTCGCTACAACTTCCCCCATTTCCGTACCAGCGTCCGCATTCCATCTCCTCTGGCCGCTGGTTCAACACATTTATCCTCTGAGAATGCCGCGTCTATCTCAACCATCAACTTGGCCATGGACTGTTCCCTCGTCGTGGTCGGCCGCACCAAAAATTACGGCGGCCCCTTCAAAATTACCGACGAGGCCGACCTCTATTCGGATCTATTCGAAGTTATGGTCCTGACAACACGAAGCGGTTTCCAATACCTGAGCTATCTCCCCACTTTGTGGATGGGAAAACTCCGGGGCACCGAAGGCGTTCACTTCTACAAAACGGACACCGTCGTCTGCGAGCCCCTCGACAAAAATCCCCTATACGCCCAGGTCGACGGCGAACCCCTCGCCCGCCTCCCCGTCGAATTCAAAATCATCCCCCGCGCCCTGAAACTCCTCGTCCCTTCCGAACCCAAGTAGTGGCCGGTCTTTGGCGTGGTGGAGATTCCACTCGTACGGTTGAGCCTGCAGAGTTTACCAAGCGCGGGACAGATAGATTCAGCTCCACCGCAGGGTGGTGAGGGAATCCGCGGTCAGCGCTATTTTGGAAGTTTGGCCGCCGCAGGCGACGGTCACCTCCCTGGCATCACCCGGATTCGTGAGCACCAGCACCATCGAGCCGTCGGGATTTTTCGCGGCGGTGTGAAACACGCGCGAAGTCGCGGAGCTATAGGGGATTCCCGTCCCAACTGCTAATGGTCCCGGCGGGACGAACAGTACCCCGCTCACTGCCGGTGCGTCGCCGTTCGCGTCGTGCGAAGCCACAATCACAGCTCCGCGGCGAAACGCCCGGGCGAAGTGTACCAACGCCCAATACAAGCCCGCCTGTCTGATTTCTTTTGTTTCTGAATGAATCTGCACCAGCCCGCCGCAATCGAACGGACCGATGTTGGGCCGCCCGCGTTCATCGAGAGCCAGATTCCAAGTAGTGATGCTCTGCGGCCCGTTGGCCAGAATGCCGCTGAACGTCGCCCCCCACTTGCACCAGCTCGTCCAATAGTCCGGGAACTTGTAGTCGTCTCCGCCTTCGGTCCAGTGCATTTCCACGTCCGGAAATCTCTGCTTCACGTTACCCATCATCTCCGGACTTCCCAGGTACCCGTGCCAAGCCACAGTGTTCACGTATTTCTTGAAGCGGGGATTGGAGAGTTGATCCAGCACGCGGCCCCACAAACTGTAATTGTGGTCGAGCATCCAGATTTTCGTGCCGCTCGCTTCGAGCAAAGGGCCGAGCGCCACCACCAGGCGCTCCTCGT